>TARA_R110002049_G_scaffold47596_2_pt1 | contig 469881 bp, 384 predicted proteins | sample TARA_R110002049 | Tara Oceans TARA_R110002049 (sample SAMEA4396941) | marine metagenome | biome: Polar Biome; feature: [SRF] surface water layer (ENVO:00010504); material: water (ENVO:00002006), including particulate matter (ENVO:01000060) such as... | depth 5 m
TTTTGATAAAATCATTTTACATCAAAAAAATATTGCACCAGCATTTTTTGATTTAAGAACGAAGATGGCTGGAGATATACTTCAAAAATTTACGCAATACCGAATGCCTTTAATTATAGTAGGTGATTTTTCAATGTATTCGAGTAAAAGTCTGAAAAACTTTATCTATGAAAGCAACAAGGGTACACAAGTTAATTTTTTAAGTTCTTTAAATGAAGTACTGAACACATTGTAAACTAAAAATATGCTTAAATGGAAAAAGTAGACCAATACATCGAAAAGATAAAGAACTGGAAAGAAGAAACCATTCTCTTGCGAGAAATCTGTTTAGAATGTGGCCTCGAAGAGGATTTTAAATGGATGCACCCCTGCTATACATTTCAAGATAAAAACATTGTACTCATTCATGGTTTTAAGGATTATTGTGCCTTGTTATTTCATAAAGGAGCATTACTGAATGATGCTAATAGCCTTTTAATTCAACAAACCGAAAACGTTCAGTCAGCTCGTCAAATTCGATTCATCAACAAACAGGAAGTGATTGACTTAAAGACCATTATTAAAACCTATATTTTTGAAGCTATCGAAGTCGAAAAAGCAGGGCTGGAAGTAAAAATGAAAAAGACTTCTGAATATAAAGTACCTCACGAACTTGACGAAACATTTGAAAACAATCCTGAATTAGAAACCGCATTTTATAACCTGACCCCAGGAAGACAAAGAGGGTATTTACTCTACTTTTCACAGGCAAAGCAATCCAAAACGCGGATTTCAAGAATTGAAAAATCAATCCCTAAAATACTAGAAGGAAAGGGTTTAAATGATCGAGAAGTATAAAACATCCAATTAGATATGAAAAACTATCCTAAAGACAAATTAATACAAGCCACAACAGTTATTGAGTCGCTATTACATAAATGTGAAAAGTATATGCTAAAACTTACGGATAAAACGTCATAGCATACTTTACTAAAGAATAGAATCGAGGCTCTCAAAATTGCTTTAATATTTATAGAAAGTGAGGTTGAAAACAAATCGATAGCCAATGGAAAATAAAAAAGAACATATCAATCAAATAGACTTTTTAAGAATCCCATGTACAATTATTATTTTAGTTCTTATAAGTAGGATAGCATCAATGATTATATCCAATTGTTACCTGCAAGCTGAAAATACATCATACTAAACAACAAAATTAAAGTCTGAACAATGAAAGACATCAAATTTAATGGCGGAATTAATATCGCAATAAAAATCCCGAAATCTAAATATCAGGAAACTGTGAAATTTTATAGAGAAATCCTGAAATTGGAAGTGACCGAAAAAGAAATAAAGAACCCAACAGTTTCTAAAACTCACGAAGTGAAATTTGGAAATAATATAATTTGGTTGGATTGCGTGGACAATTATACTCATTCGGAAACTTGGTTGGAGCTGAAAACGCCAAATGTGGAAAAAGCAACAGAATATTTGAAATCCAACGGAATTGAAACTTGCGATGAATTGGAGGAAATACCAAAAGAAAACCATTGGATAATGGACCCAGCAGGAAGTGTATTTATAATCGGAAAAGATAATACGGAATATTCACTCGACTGAAAAAAGGCCAAGCAATGGCTTATATATAAACACGTTATCTGCAAACTGAATAAACCTTATGCGGATTATTCGATAGACAAAAAACATTAGTTTCGCCTAGTACCATTCCTCATAATTCTATTGGTAGGTTTTTACTTTGCCTCAGACTTAACAAATTTCTGGGTATCGCACTTTGCTCATCTTGGAGTAATGATAGTGGTCCCACTAGCGATAATTCAGTTCAATCCAAGACCATTTCCGGTCAAAAGAAAGCTTTCCTTCTCTGTTACTAATTTGTGGCAAGTTTAATGGGTGCCTTTGGACTTTTTGGACTGGGCAACTTCATTCCCGTACTTGCAACGAAGATTGCAGGAATTGATATTACCTTACCTTTAAACAGAACATTCGAAACCAGTTTTTTTGTGGCCATAATATCCCTAGCAATAATTGAAGAAATCTTGTTCCCGAGAATCTTGGCCCAAAAATTATACAACTGTCTAGGACTAAAAAAAAAGCAGTATGGACTTCTGCACTAATTTTTAGCTTGGCACATATTTTTTCCGAAACGGGTATTTTAAGTGCTTTTATCGAGGAGTTAGTTTTGCATATATTTACCTTAAAACCTACAACATCTATTCAAGTGTTATCGCCCATTTACTTTATAATGTAACCACATATCTTTTAAGCCCTTACATTGCGAACAACTATGCCATTATAAACGAATATCCGTTAACCAAATCCATTTTGTTCAGTGGCGCAGCACTTATATATGTAATGGGCAGGGTGCTGAATCAAGAAGTTAAATCAAAAATAGAAATAGCATCAGAAGATAACAAAGATGGTAATCGTTGCCCAAGCCGTTCATTCAGCAAAAGTGGATTCATATAAAACTCTTTATGATGCTTTTTTAATGCCAACTAAGAAAAGCTAATTTTATCAGCAGCTAACATTTTATAAATTAGATGCTTAAAACGTAGCCAATCTTATACAAACTCTTGTTTAGGAAGCTGAAACAACATAACTGGAATGAAAATACATACTACGAATTACGCAAATACATTTATCAAAATCGCTGAGGATTGTCCTGTGAGCAAGTCTGAAATTCCACCATTTAAAGGAGTTAAAAAATCAGTAGCCATTATGCAATTTGAAATGTTGGCTAAAAATCCATACAAATTTACTTCTGATGATGTTCTCTTTCAAGTCTTTGCGGACAGAAAAGACCTTACAAAAAAGGAATATGAAACAGAACGTGCCAAATTCTTCTCAAAAGGACAGCCTTGTTTTCGAGCCTCGCCATTGACTAAAAGATACGGCTTTGGAATTCACAGCGACGATAAAGGCAAAATTGCAATGTATGGAGTAGAAACCGAAGAATACGCGAAATTTGTAGCCGACAAATCCATCGAAAAAGTTAAGGCAATGCGCTCTAAAAGAGCTTAAACCCATCTAAACGAGATAGTGTCACAGGGTATTAAATACGGACAAAATACTTTTAAGCCCTAAAAATAGGGTAATAATCACGATGCAGATGCCCAGAACATTTTGAAACCGACCGTTGGCATAAGAGCCTAAAATCGATTTTTTGTTCGTAATCCAAAGTAAGAGTCCTGCAATTATGGGTAGCAATAGACCGTTGGTTACCTGTGCAAATTTTATAATCTCAATAGGCTTGATTCCCAACGAAGACAGTACGACCCCTAACCCCAGAATAAGCATCCAGACCCACCGAAATTTTTTTGATTTCATTCCACCGCTCCAGCCAAAACAGCCTTTGGCGACAAAAGCGGCAGCCAAGGGCGCGGTTATGGCACTTGTAACCCCTGCGGCGAATAAACCCATAGCGAGTATAAAAGTGGAATGCTTTCCAAACAGTGGTTCTAGTCCCTTGGCCAAGTCGGCAGCATCGGTAATGTTCGTTAAAGAGGTTGTTGCAGCGGTTATGATAATACTCATCGATACGATGCCACCTAAAAGTATGGCGGTAACGGTGTCGCGTTTGGCATGTTTTAAATCGGTAATTACGGTCCATTTTTCTTTGACCAGTGCTGCATGTAAAAATAGGTTATAAGGTACAACGGTAGTACCGATAAGTGCAATAATGGTCAAAACGCTCGTTTCGGGGATATTAACAAAAAACAACCCTTTTAAAATATCGGATAGGTTGGGCGTTGAAATAATAGCCGTAGTTAAAAAGGCGCAACTCATTAACATAACAAGGGCGATCAGTACTTTTTCCAGAATTTTATAGCTGCCTATATACAAGAGGATAAACGCTAGAACTCCAATGATCAGACCATAGCTATTGACGGAGAAAGTGGCTGTTTGGAACGTCAAAGGACCAAAAACTGCTTCCAATCCCAAAACGCCCCCAGTAATATTGCCGGCTTCGTAGGCTGCATTACCAATTACGATGGCCGATACAATTAATAGTAAGATAGTTGATTTTAGAATCGGGTTCTTAAGTTCCAATCGTATTATTTCCGATAGACCTTTTTGGGTAACTATTCCGAGACGGGCGGCCATTTCTTGAAGCGTAACGGTGGCCAAAATAGAGAGGGCCATTGCCCAAAGTAAGGCGTAACCAAAATGAACACCGGCCAAGGTACACACAGTAACGGTACCCGGCCCTATAAAAGCGGCGGCTATTAGCGGCCCGGGACCTATGTTCTTAAACCATTTTAACGGCAAGTAGCTATTCTTAGGGTTGTTAGGGTACTAAAATACGGTTTTACATGGTATGATTAAGTCTACCCTGTTATCAAAAATATTAATCCAAAAACTCCCTGTCAAATACAAAAGGTTGCTCCAAGTTTGGGTTTACGGTTACTTTGACAGCTTTAGGCCCAGAATCTACCTGTACGCGCAGTATGTTTCTTTCGTCATAGGGCCGGTTTTGAAACCAGATATGTCCGTCTCCCTGAACATACAAAATGGGTTTATTAAAATCTGTTGCCGTAGCCCGAAAAGAATCGGTAAAGGTTCTAAATTTCGCCGATCCGGCCTCTATCATGTTGGCATGGCCAAAAACGACCAGGGCCTCAATGTCATTTTTATGGGCATCTACCTGATCCTTGACCCAATTGGCATCATCGGTCAGGCGCTTTTCCCATTCTTCGGCGTCATGAACACTGCTGCCGACAATATTCACCCCGATAAACAGCACTTTTTTTGCTACCCAAGCAAAATTTTCGAGCCGTTCTTCCTGATAGGCCACGGTATACGGGAACGTCCAATTTTCATTGAGATGTAAAAAATATTGGTTCCATAAAGCGAAGCCTTGAACCGGGTCTTCGCAGTCATTGTATTCATTGTCGCCCAAAACAATAAAGGTCGGGGTTTCAAAGTCTTTTAAAATCGTACTTACATCTTCATAGACGCTTTCTTCACAAGGTAGGGCGCCCGGCTTAATATCGCCTACATGTACCACAAATTCTGAATTTGCCTTGGTATTATGGGTTTCGATCAACTCGATAAGGCCGGTACGCTCAGCATCATCATAGGGTACATCACCAATGACCGTAAATATTACAGAATCTAATGCTATAGCGGGAATGTCATCATCGGTGTTATCGTCATTCTTGGTTTTTGAATTGCTGGAACAGCAAACGATAAGTAAAAAGCCAAATAAGAAAATCAGCCTTTGTATGGTATTGTGATGATAAAGCGATAATGCCTGTTTTTCTTTAGTGTTTTTCATGATATTTTTTATGGGAGGTCATAACGATTGAAATTACGTTACAAATGGTAAAATAGGTTTCACATTGAGTGGAATACTCGCTAAATGTACTAAATTCTGTAGCTCTCTTGACACTGCCATGGCAAGATTGGACGAAATTCAAAAAAATCCGTTTAACACTCGTTTTTATAATTCAGGGAAAGTACATAGACGCACCCAAATTGCAGTAGGGGGCTGGCTGGTGTTAAAAGTAGCCTAAAAAGGTAATTGAACCAATAATTGTAGTAATAAAGGAAAGAACCAAACGGCTATTTTTTTAACTTCGATAAAAACTTAGAACATGCCATTTATAACAAATAAAACAGCAAAGAAGCAAGTAGATATTTTTTATGAAGATTATGGAACGGGGAAACCCGTTATCTTGATTCATGGGTGGCCGCTGAGCCGCAAATCGTGGGAACAGCAGGTCTGGAAAATCGTTGAATCGGGATTCCGCTGTATATCGTATGACAGACGCGGTTTCGGAATTTCCTCGGCACCTTGGGAATCGTATGATTATTCTGCCCTTGCAAGTGATCTTAATGAAATTATCGAGCAATTGAAATTGGAAGACTGTACCATCGTCGGGTTCTCGATGGGTGGGGGAGAAGTAGTACGATACCTAACCGATTTTGGTGACGGTAAGATTGCCAAAGCGGCCTTGATCAGTTCGATTATACCTTTGGTGAAAAAGAAAGACGATAACCCTAGTGGTGTTCCCGAAGAAGCATTGAATGGAATCAAAAAGGCATTGCAAGATGATCGTGTGGGGTTTTTAAAGAATTTCCACAAGGGATTCTACAGCTATGACAAAAATAAAGATAAAGTGAGCGAGGCCCAGCTCGACTATGATTTTAGCATCGCTTCACATGCCTCGCCGCGGGCAACGATACAAGCCGCTTTGGCGTGGATGCATACCGATTTCAGACCGGAACTGAAAAATGTGACGGTACCCACTTTAATCGTTCACGGTGATGGTGACGAAACAGTGCCTATGGCAACTTCCGCTGACCAGGCGGCCAAGGGTATTGCAGATAATATCTATAAGATTATCGAAGGGGGTCCGCATGGTTTGAATATCACACATGCCGATGAACTCAACGAAATTTTGATTGATTTCCTACAAGGCTAGGAAGTTAAGATTTAAATGATAGGTGTTTGAGAAGTGCTTTTATACGTCTTTGCGAGGTACGAAGCAAACTGTAACTTGGGGCAGTAAGCCCAGAGATTACTTCACTTTGTTCGTAATGACGTTTGGTGTGCCCTTCTCAAACACCCACTTGATACCACTACCACGAAACCTTGGCAAACACGGGTAAATGGTCTGAAATGTGTTTGTTATTTTCCATTCGGTCATCAATATGGATGTAACTTTCAACTTTAAAATTATTTACAAAAATATAGTCGATTCTACGTTTTAATTCCCTGTTGGGGTCAAAACCGTTGCTGGTACCCGTTGGTCCGTAAAAGGCTTTTCTGGTTGACATTTGCCCATCGGTCAATTGTTTTTGCAAAAATCGTATGGGTTCTTCTTCGGGAGCCAAATTAAGATCACCCATAAATGCTACAGGAAGGTTTTCCGTGTTGATGCCTTTGATTTTTTGAATGACCAATCTTGTGGAGTTCGCCCGGGCCTCTTTACCGCGATGGTCAAAATGAGTATTGAAGACCCAGAACCTTTTATGGTCTTGAAGATTCTCAAAAAGGGCATAGGTACAGATTCTTTCGAGGGATGCGTCCCAGCCTTTAGAAACTTTTTCCGGCGTTTCCGATAGCCAAAAGGTATTTGATTTAAGCACTTTTAATTTTCTTCCATCATAAAAAATGGGCGCATATTCCCCTTTGGTTTTCCCGTCGTCGCGGCCCACCCCAACATAGGAGTACTGATTAAGACTACTATCCAGATAAATGAGTTGGTTGCGTAATACTTCCTGCATTCCAACAACTTCGGCTTGGTAGTGTTTTACGAGGTCGACCATAGCTTCCTTTCGAAAATTCCAATTGTTGACCGTGTCACTTACATTGTCGTATTTGATGTTGTAGGTCATCATCTTAATATCTTGTCCGTGGCTTACGGTCAGCGTGAAGAAGGTCATTATTGCAAAAAGGCGAATGATCATATTGGATAGTGTTTGATTTGAATTGGTAATTTATGAATAATCATTTTGTCTGAATAACTTAGAATTAGAAGAAAGTGCGTGTTTGATAAGGGCATTTACCCGTTTTTGCGAGGTACGAAGCAAACTGTAACTTGGGGCAGTCAGCCCAGAGATTACTTCACTTTGTTCGTAATGACGTTTGGTGTGCCCTTCTCAAACACCCACTTAATACCACTACCACGAAACCCTGGCAAACACGGGCAAATGGTCTGATATGTGTTTGTTGTTGTCCATACGGTCATCAATGTGCCTGTAGGTTTCGACCTTAAGATTTTTTACGAAGAGGTAATCTATTTTATTGGTCAACGTGCGGTCGTCAAAGCCGTTAAATGAGCCAACGGGACCGTAAAAGGGTTTTTTGGTGATTTCTTGTCCCTCATCTAGATACTTCTTCAGCATTTTAATCGGTTCTTGATCAGGTGTAAGGTTGAGGTCGCCCATAAGCACCAAAGCTGAATTTTTGGTGTTTATTTCCTTTATTTTTTTTAGAATCAGTTTTACCGATTCTGCCCTCGCTTTTACTCCCCTATGGTCGAAGTGGGTATTGAAAACATATATTTTTTTCTTGGTTTGGAGGTCTTCGAACAGCCCATAGGTACAGATACGCTCTAAAGAGGCATCCCACCCTTTAGAGATTTTATCCGGAGTATCGGAAAGCCAGAACGTTTCAGATTTCAATAGTTTGTAACTTTTCGTATCATATAAAATAGGGGAGAATTCCCCTTTTTCCTTTCCGTCATCACGACCTACCCCTACATATTTATAAGTGGGTAACGCCGTGTCTAAATATTCCAATTGATTGATGAGTACCTCTTGCATTCCGATAATGGATGGTTCGTAGTGCTTTAAAAGTTCGACCATTTTCTCTTTGCGGTCGTTCCAATTGTTTATGGTGTCGCTCTTGTTATCATATTTGATATTGAAAGACATTAGTTCGGTCGTTTGGCCAAACGCAAAAACGGATAGGGAAAATAGGATTATAAGCGAAGAACATTTTTTAATCGGCATGTTAAGTGTTTTTTAAATCGGCCGTAATTTAGGAATAAACCTTTAATTTTAGGTTATGCAAACAAAAGGATATCTTCATCAAATACACCCCGTCTTGCCCGTTATGGACGTGGTCGAGGCGTTGGATTTTTATGTGAATCGGTTAGGGTTTAAAATCGCTTTTGCCGATGATAGCAAAAGACCCAAATACGCTGGGATTCTGAGGGACGGTATCGAAATTCACCTGCAATGGCACAATGCGACGGAATGGGAGGTCGAAGTAGATAGGCCCCTGCTTCGTATCGTAGCCCAAAATATCGAGTTGCTGTTTGAAGAATACTCGCAAAAAGATGTTTTTCACGCCCACACCTTGTTGCGTGAAACTGCTTGGGGCACCAAAGAATTTGCATTTTACGACCCGTTTAAAAATGGACTGACCTTTTATCGGGATGTGAAGTAATACGATTTGTAAATCGTTCTGTAGCCGAGCCTTCGGGAATGGTCAAATGCCATTATTACTATGACAACACCACTAAATAGGCCAAAGGATGCTATTCGGTTGGTTTTTGGTATCATTTTATTTACGAATTACAAAGGCATCCAGGTCACTAAAATGGATTGGATGATAAAAAACACGATAAACGGTATGACCAAATACCCTATCACATCGCGTGATTGAATTTTGATTCCGCTTCCCATAATCGGAAATACGAGTAATAGGTAAAAGGGCTGTAGTACATTTGACAGACTTTCGCCATACGCAATCGATAAAGAGGCTCTCGATATTATGGCCATGACTTCATTGGCTGGCAGGCCTTCGCCAATATCTTTGACGGCATTGATAATACTTGGTCCTACAACAGCAAATTCCCCACCTGCAGACGGAATGGCAAAATTCATGACTCCCCCAGTTAAATAGGCATAGAACGGATAGGAGTCAATTGTAGCAACCGATGCCAGGAGTTCTGCAAATTTTTCGCCCAAACCGGTATAGAGCATAATGCCCATAATACCCGCATAAAAAGGATATTGGTATAGAATTCCGGAGATATTATTGCTCGACCTTTTCATGGCAATCACATAGCGCATTGGTGTTTTGTGCAATGCCAATCCGAGAATCAAGAATATAAAGATCATGATGTTAAAATTCAATTGAAAACCATTGGTAAAAAAATGATAGATGATATAGGTCAAGCCCATGAGCACCATACAAATTTGAAGCAATATGCCATTATTCAATCTATCGGAAATTGATTCAACAGCTAAGTTCATGGTTGAGGCTTCATCTTTAATCGAAAGCTCAATTTTATTCGTTTTGTCGTCCAGCATATCATCCAATTGTTTGATGTGCTTCGTTTTCGGAATGAGCAAAAGTATCATCAAGGGTGAAAAGATGACATAGAGGACCATCATGGCAATGTTTAAACCAGATCCCAGTGTAACTGTTGTTGGAATAATTTCCGATAAGATTTCCGCCTCAATTAAATAATTTTTTTCCGTGCCCAACAGCAACGGAATGGAACTTGAAAGGCCTGTTACCCAACTGCCGGTGCTAAAATAGACGCAAGCCACCAAAAAAGGATAATTGACACCTTTAATACGAAGGGCCAATTCCCTTGCCAACACGCAGGTGATAACGAGCCATCCAAAACTAACCATCGCTAGTAAAACTCCGAAAAACACCACCCAAAAATACACCTGCCGCGGTGTTTTTATGTAATTGGTCAGTTTGTCAATAGCGCTTTTTACAATAGGCGAAAGAGCGATGGTAAAACCAGTGATGATGATCAATACGATTTGCATCCCGAACTCCAACAAAGACCAAAAACCGTTGTACCATCCTTTGATGATTTTCAAAGGTGTGGTATCTAACCATATCAATGCAATTAATCCAGTTAATAGCGTTAGTAGCATAGCAAAAACAAATGCATTGGGCATGTATTTTTGAAACAGGGCAGTGAATTTTTCTCCGAGTTTGGTGAGCATAATTTTTTTGGTTACTTCTTTGAGTAGGACCTAAATCGTTTCTTTATTTTCATCTTTTATAAATTTGATACCCCCGGAGAAATATGTTTCTGGGCCATCGAACCGCGAACAATGACTTCCTTTAATTTTTGTGATATCTTCTGGGTTTGACTTGACAAACAAACTTCTTTTGTCGAATTAGATAAAATAGGCTGTGCAGCGGGCATCAAAACCCAAAGCATGGCAAAGAAGGCGGGAATGTGGAAGTAAAAACTAAAATCTCCTGTACCATCAAAAAATTCGGTAAATGGTAAGGAGCATTTGGTTGGTTTCATTTTGGTTCGGTCGGTTCTCTAAATGTAATGAAATTGATTCATTATCAAGGTCTTAAATTCGATAAAAATGGAATTTAAAAGTTTCTTTAATCTTGTTTTTACCACTTGTTTTTTTACTTGGCTTTTGTTTGAAATTTATCCTTTAGAAAGTAAATCAATGTTAAAATCAGATGAATATTCCGAAGCCCAAAACTTCATTTGTTTCGGTTTTGAGTTCATGGGCAGAGCAATTTTATTATGGATAGCGATACGCCTAATTTATCTCCATGATGATTGTTTTTAGGCTGTTAAATCAGTGGAGCTTTTTAAAAGCTGGTAATCATCTTTAAAAATGTCGAATATTTCTGCCGATGGGGTCAACTCAGTTCTGGTTACGCCGCAGTTTTTGAGAATCATTCGCACGTCTTGTGCCTTTTTGTTCTTCCAAAAGGCCGCTCTGGTATAACCGATGGCACATACTTGATCGTTTTGTGTAAAGAGGTGTGTATGGTATACCCATTTGTCATCCCAACCTTCGAGTATCAATGTAACATGAAAACTAGACCACATTCTTAATGGTTTTTTATAGATGATTTTTTGGGAACCCAATACGGGGAACATCCTCTTTTTTACTGTATTGTCATATAATTTGGAGCGGAACATCTTTTCAAACCGAATGAAATCCATATAGTAGGCATACTTCGAATTCGACATATAGCGAAATGTGTCGCAATCTAAAATGTTGACCCTCCTCTTTCTAGTTTGATGCGAAATCAAATCCACTTTGCTCCAGAAAAGCCTAGAACCTATAAAAATGTAAAGTAGCTGGGACCAATAGTAAAGCATATGCTTGAAAAATAAGATTTATTTTACTTTATATACTTCCAATTCTATCTCGATCATAAATTCCGGTACTGCCAATTCTTTTACCCCAAGCCAAGAACCTGCAGGAAATTGTTTGGTATAAATTTCATTTCTGTAAGCGGCAACTTCCAAAAATTTGGGCATGTCGGTAGTAAAAATATTTTCTACGATTACATCATCAAAGGTGCATTCGTAATGCTTTAAAATTTTCTCCAGATCGGCATAGCAATTTTTCATCTGTTGTTCAAAATCACCTACAGCAGTTGCATTACCCTCGGCATCCATACTCACGGCCCCGGAAATTTTTATATTATTACCGATCCGTACTGCATGGGAATAGCCATAAGCTTTTTCTACTTCTGGACGTAAATGAAAATATTCAGGGGTTTCGGCTTCGACCGCTACTTGTTCTATTTCCTTTTCATTCCCTTTCTCCTTTTGTGGTTGGTTACACCCAAAGGCAGTGATTACAAATAGAATTGTGATAAGCCTTCTTAGCTTTAAATAGACTCTTTTCATTTTGCTATTGTTTTGTAGGTATTTATTTCTTTTCAGCGTCCGCTAACTGTTTGGTATCAACATACTGCTGGAACCCAATCACTTTTCCATCTTTGAGTTTCCAATGATGTGCTGCTTGGGCATCGACGAGAGCACCATTGCTTTTTCTTTTAGCATCATAGCGCAGCGTAGCAAGCACTTGGTTGTTCTCCATATTATGAAGTTCAATATCTTTAAGGTTAAAGTACTCGTGTTCTTCGACAAGTCGGGCAAAGACGCCGTTCAAAACGGCATCAGGGCCTATATACGGGTTGCCATCGGCTAAGGCATTCCCTTCGGCTTCGTTCCAAACAATAGTTTTATCCAATAATCCGAGTACAGAAGGAACATCGCCCTCTGCAAATGCTTTATACAAGTTTTCGATTATAGTTTTCATGCTTTTGGTTTATATGACTTTCAAAAAATGGCCAGGCCTATTTTCTGTCATTCTTACTATTTACTTTAAGTTAAGGATGCCGTGAAGTAGTATAATAGACTTCACGGCACTTGTGCTATTTCTCTAATAATGATCTGTTGAAATAAATGACTTCGGATGTTATTTTCCCATCTTCATCAAAATCATCGTTCATGTGCATGGGAAGTACTATTTCCTTTTTGTCCGCTTTTCTGATCAAATGGAAATTCCACCAAGATAAAACTGATCTGCCGTTGTCCATTTCGTATTCCAAATAATCAGGATAACCGATCATTTCTATACTTTTAATTTGAAAATCGTCCAAGAATTTTTGTCGTAAGGCCTTTACGTTTTCCTTGGTATCTGGTTTGTTAAAATCATCATTGATATTAAAAAAACGGGCGTCTTCACTGTAGTAACTGATGGCTTTTTCCAAATCTGAGTTTTCAAATGCATATACGGCTTTACGTACGGTATTTATATTGTCGTGATGGTTATAAATAGTGCCATTACTGCGATCAGAAAAACTTTGTCTTATTTCGTCAAAAATACTTTCATTAAAATAATTGATTATGGTTTTTATTTTAAGGTCTTTAGTTACGACAAACAAGCGGTGTACCGGTGACGAGAATTTTACGCCGGTTTTATTATGAATTCCGTTTAATAATTCCCAAGTTTGCACCCATACTTTGTCATCTTCATTGTCTTTTTTGTACTCAATGGCATCGGGATAGGATCCAGGAAAATCAGCTATGGAGAAATAATCAAGTTCATCGGACCAACGGAATGCATTTTTTAAAAATGCAGCCTTTTCAGTGCCCTTGGTATCGGGATTTGTGGAAACACCGTTATAGGACTTAAAATCATCGGTTAACAAACTTGCTATCTTGGTGGTATCACCACTTACAAAGGCCTCTGTAAAAGTGGCAACAACATCAATAGCAGGATGCTCCAAATAGACTGTTCCGTTTTTCTTCTGAGAGAATGCGATGAGCGTGGTCATCATAACGAGCAATAGTATAATTTTTTTCATTTACTTAATTTTTAAAAACCTAACAGGTTTCCAACCAGTTTCCCCCGAAATTTCAAGATGGATCAACCCGCCAGGTTTAATGTTTTTTTATTATTTTTTTGCCAATTCGGGCATTTCCTGATAGATTTCATCAGAATGGGTGATGACATATTTATTCCAAGTCTTTAAGAAGTTCTTTCGTTCATCTTCGCTGGGCCAAGCAGTTTCCATTAATTCAGCTTGTCTGGTGCTCGCGGCATCGATATCGTTCCAGTTGGCGTATTCCGTAGTGATTACCAGGTCACGTAAATCAGCACCGGAGATATGGTGCATTACCTTTTCACTGAGTATCTTTTCGTTCTTAAGGACCACCTTTTCCGAAAATTCTTTCATTAAATCGTTCAGTTCTGCACGGGAGCCGTCTTGCGGAATTTGTATTTTCCAGGTGGTTACCGTATAGTAATGTCCTTCTTGGGCTACACCGGCCGTTGTCATAAACAATGCGAGAATTAGAAGGGTTCCTAAAAGGGATTTGATTGTTTTCATAAAATTTAAGTATTGGTTATTAATAGTATTTTTTTGCCAAGTATTTCACTTGTGTTGCTTTGAGGTTAAAAAGTTTCTAGTAGATCATTGTCTTTAATATTGATTACCATTTATGTGTTATTCTTGATGTAAAGGTGTTGGTTCCGTTGAAAAAAAGCAGACTGGGCATGACAATAGTCTGGTCGATTCTCTTTGTGAAGTAGCTAATTCAAATCAAAATCTACTTTATACGTATGGTCATAATACTTCTTCCGAAATTTCCAGTCTGCATGTAAATCATTTTAATTTGATGCCGCATAACTCAAATCTGGTCGCATTTCTCCTGACTCAACCTCATATTTGAGTACATATTTGAACATTTCCGTGAATAACTTTTTACCTTCTTCACCGATAAGTTCATCGTTGACGGTTGATTTTTTGGCATAATCCTCTGCATTTTTAGCAGAGATGACAGCCACATAATAATCGCCCATATTACCAAACCCGTTATGGTATATGCGGTAGTACTCTTTAGCGCCTTTCTTTTGATAAAGTGCTTTGAGTTCTTTTAATTTTCCTTTAAGGTTTTGAATATTATTGGGGGCTACATGTAAAAAATGCCATTTTCTGTAGTTCTCTCCTTCGGTGGTCGTGCTGATACCTTCGGGCATATAGGTAAGTTCATTATTCAGGTACACGATATAGTCTCCATGTCTGTCATAACATTCATTGAATCTTTTAAAAATGTTGGTAAAAGCATCTTCACCCATTTTTTCCATTAGCGGAGAGAACACATTTTGGTCAAGCTCGGCCATATTTTCAATGGGCGCTATGGTCAAATATTTACCGGTAGTGGTAGTGGCGGTTGTCCAGTTAACGTCAGAGAGCTTATGGGTTTTACAAGCTTCCGCAAATTCTTTCGAAACTTGCTCATATTCTTGTATTTTAGAAGGTTTTACCTGATCCTCATGTATATAGAAGGCCTGATTTTTGCTCTCCTGTGCTTGTAAGAGCGCAAGTGGTGTCATTAATAGAAGTGCTAGGAGAAAATTTAGTTTTTTTGTTTTCATAATTGTTCGGTTTTATGGTTTTTGCTATTGCTTATTTGCGTTTAAGATCTTATTCCAGTATTGGCGGAATTAAGGAATACCCCAGTTGTTGTAAAAGCTCAAGTTCATTGTAGTACACATCTTCTTTGGCTATTTTACCCTGTTCATTGAATAATAGGGTAGAACAGCCGTTTATGTTCACCTTTTTTCCGGTTGGAGCCGATTCCCCGAAAACTCCGTTGTTCGTACCTTTAAAAATCCATTGGGCGAAGAGGTTGTTATCTTTTAAGATGATCTGCTCGATGGTAATTTCGCAATCGGGAAAGCCTTCAATAAAAATGTTCATATTGGCTTCCATTTCATTATGATGGGTGGCAACGGTAATTCCATTAAGTGTTCTAATGTAATTTTCATCGGCGATTGTCTTTACTTTTTTTATATCCCCATTATTCCATCCATTTTTAATAAAGCTTTCGAAATTGGCTTTTATAGTACTTTCCATAGTCACTCGTACGTCTGTATTCGGTTGACGTTCTTTGCAGAATACCAATAGCAATAGCAGTATTGCCGGTGCTATTACGGGTATTTTCTTTTTTACAGCGCAGAATGGGTGGTTCTGAAGAACCGTATTCTTAAAATCCATACTTAAATGAATTCATTTTAGGGCAGATTGAAAAGTGAGGTTGGACGAATGGATGTTTTTAATGTCCGAAAGCGGTATTTTACTTATCGAAGATTAATTAAATATTAATTGTATATTATACTGTTTTTCCCTAGTTAACAACCGAACCGAGTAATGGAAAGCCTTTTCCATAAAGCTGTTTTTATTCTTATCTTTTCTTTTTTGAATTGTGGGGCGGTTTTTTCCCAAATTGTCGACTTCAATCGCGAAAATACTTACAAAAGGGTCTTTGTCGATACTGATAATTTTGGGGCATCTTATTTAGATATTTTAGAAGATGCCTATCTTAAAGCACGACCTGATACGCTCCGATTTTCTCTTTTAAACGACTTGGCTTACTACTGGCATACCCGCAACTTGAACAAGGCCATGAAGTTTACTATGCAAGGACTCGCACTTACCCAATTTAAAAAAGACACTTTATGGCATGGTAGGTTTCAGATTACCGAAGGAGCGATACTATTGCGTATGGAAAAACTCGATAGCGCCCAAACCGTTCTAGAGAAAGCAAGAAATAAAGTGATGCCGATAGATCGGGCATTTTTGAATACGCAATTGGGGTATGTTTATGAGCGAAGGGGGCGTTTGCAAGAAGCTATAGATTATGCCCTTGAATCACTCAAGATCGGTGTTGAGCTGAATGATAGAAAAACCATGGCGCTTGCCTATAGTGACCTGAGCAATCTCTTTTGGAAACAATCAAAATTTGAAACAGGCCTTGAATATGGTCTCAAGTCTTTAAAGCTATTTGAGGAACGTGGTATTACCGATCTTGATTATGATTTTACACTCTATGTCGTCGGTAACAACTACTTGGCTCTAAAAGAATATGATAAAGCCCAGAAGCACTATGAACATGCCATTGTAATTGGCGAACGGTATGGTTTTTATAACAATTTAAGTGATGTATATATATCGTTGGTAGACCTTTACGCTTACCTCAATCAATTTGAAAAGGCAAGTAAAGTAGGTATGAATGCTGTTAAATATGCAGAATTGCTCGAAAATAATTTTATGGAAATGCGATCTTGGTTATCCATTGGTAAAATGCAAAATGTACAAGGTAAATATGTGTCGGCAATTGAAAGCCTAAAAAAGTGTATAACTATTGCGACAAACGACTTTGGTGATGCCTATTACTTGAGTCAGGCCTATGAAACACTAGGTAAAGCCTACGCAGGAAACCATAATTATCAAGAAGCCTATCAGGCTTTTGCTAAATACGATGCGCTAAAAAATCTAATTTTTACGGCCGAGGCCGACCAGCGTACTGCCTTGCTTCGTACGGAGTTCGATGTGGCAAATAAAGAGGGTACAATTCTAACACAGGAGACCCAGCTAAAAAAACAGCGCACAAAACAAACGTTTATCACCATTATAGCATGTTTGTTATTTTTATTATTGTTGCTTTCCTACAAAGCGATTCAGAACAATGTAAAGAAAAATGAATTATTAAAACGACAAAATGGGGAAAAGGAGTTTTTGTTAAAGGAAATTCATCATCGTGTAAAGAACAACCTTGAGATTGTTTCCAGTCTTTTGTCCTTACAAGCTGCGCAAACTCAAGATTCTGGTGTTCTAGATGCTTTTGAAGAAAGTAAACACCGTGTACACAGTATGGGTATGATTCACCAAAAGCTATATATGGGCAAGAATTTGGCTGCCATTGAAATGCGCGATTATTTTATAAATCTTGCAGAATATAGCTTAAGCGTATTTGGTGTTGAAGATCGGGTTGTCGTAACTGTCGATATGAGCCCTCTCGAGCTTGATGTTGATATGGCTATTCCTATTGGCCTCATGGTTAACGAACTATTGACCAACGCACTGAAATATGCATTTCCCGACATGGAAAATGGAAAAATTAGAATCAGTTTAAAGAAAACGGATCAAATTTTTCAACTTGAGGTGAATGATAATGGTGTGGGTAAAACGCATAAGACCCAAACTGAAGGAACGGGGTTTGGAACGCAATTGATAGCGTTGTTGACCCGGCAACTAGATGGGAAGATGACACTCAACACAGACCAGGGCACTTTGGTTTCCATTCAATTTCAATCAAACAAAGCAGCTTAATATGCATAAAATTATTCGAATATTGATCGTTGAAGATGATATGATTATCGCGGCAAATCTATCGCTCCAATTGACGAGTTTAGGATATGAGGTAACCGGCATCGAATCTCGAGGGGAAGAAGCTATAGTTCATGCTATCAAAAATACACCCGATATACTGTTGTTGGACATTAATCTAAAGGGGGAAATTGATGGTGTAGAAACCGCAAAGCGAATTCAAAAGTATCAAGATATTCCAATTATTTATCTTACGGCCAACTCAGACGAGGCCACTTTTGAAAAGGCCAAAAAAACACACCCCAGGGCATTTATAACCAAACCGTTTAATAAGTTGAACCTGCAGAGAACCGTGGCATTGGTCGTCGAAGGGTTAAAGGATGACAAGGGAAAAAATTCATACCCTCAAGAAATGGAAGTTTTAGAGGATCGAATTTTTATTCGTCAACACGGGCAAATGGTTAAACTTCTTTTGAAAGATATACAGTATATCGAGGCCGACCGTAATTATTGTACAATTGTGACCGGTAACGGTAAATATGTTTTGGCCACCACATTAAAGGTTATGGAAGATAAACTCTCACAATCTCATTTTCTTCGTGTACATCGCTCTTTTATGGTCAATCTTTCACAATTGGATGCCGTTGCCGACCATCATTTGGAAATCGGTCGAAAGGTTATTCCTTTAAGCAAATCGCATAAAGACCTTCTGCTTGACCGTATTCGTACGGTCTGATATCAGGTTTTCTGTATATTTTCGGAGAATTAACCTTCATTACAGGTACTAGCGTAAAAAAGAGTCATTTTATGAGAAATATCGGAATTTCTTTTAGAAATTTGAATCTGATAAAACATTAAAAGAATGATGAAGAATTTCTGTACCCTACTTACCCTAGTTTTTACCTTTATTTGCTCGGCTCAAAGTTCTAAAATTCCAGTATATGCTTGGATGGGAGGACCCGGTAAAGCCACAGATCAAGAGCTTGCCACCCAATTCAAAGACCTTAAGGATAAAGGAATTGACGGGCTGCTCTACAGTGGCGGACATGACCCTAAAACGTATAAAAGGGTTGGTAAGTTTGTGAAAGCTGCAGGAATGGAATTTCATACATGGATTCCGACAATGGTACAGGGCGATCCAAAACTGAACCCAGATTGGTTTGGAGTTAGCGGTCTTGGAGAGTCGGCACACGAAAAACAACCCTATGTCTCCTATTACAAGTTTTTATGCCCGAATAAAGAGGAAGTCTATGATTACCTTGCCGATATATATGGCAATGTAGCCGATGTGGCTGAGGTCGATGGTATACATTTAGATTATATTCGATACCCCGATGTTATTCTAGCCCGCGGACTGTGGGAGAAATACGGGCTGATTCAGGATCGCGAATTCCCAGAATTTGATTTTTGCTATTGTGATACTTGTACTTCTGATTTTAAAAAGAAATCGGGTATCGATATAAAAGCGGTAGAAGATCCTTCCCATGTTTATGAATGGAAACAATACCGGTATGACGTTATCACAAAACTGGTCAACCGTTTGTCCGAAATGGTTCATAAAAAGGGGAAAAAAATCAACGCTGCGGTATTTCCGGGTCCCTCGATTTCTAAAGAATTAGTTCGTCAAGAATGGAATAAATGGGATCTTGATGCAGTTTTTCCGATGAATTACAACGATTTTTATATGGGAAATACGCTGTGGATTGGCAGTGTGGTAAAAGAAGAGGCGGCTGCGGTACCGAATACGCCTGTATATAGCGGACTGTTTATTTCTCCGAGACCATGGAACAAGGCGAATGAAGAAGATCCCGAAGGCCATGGGCTATTACCCGCAGAACTTGGTGACGCTATTAGGGAATCAATGGAAAACGGCGCAAAAGGTATTTGCCTATTTACCCCAGGCCGTATGACCGATGCCCACTGGGCAGCTTTTGAAAAGGCAATACATAAAGAGTATCAGAAAAAATAAGGCCGTCTTAGCAGTTGCTAAAGCGTTCAATGTGCATTTATTTAATGATTGGTATTTTTGTTCTTAAACAGGCGTGTTTAAGTTAAGAGTCCATCCACTTCTTGAATTCTGTAGCTTTGGCTTTACTGACAATGATTCGTTCTTCGTGTTCGGGTTTGATATTGACGATAAGTTTACCATTAAAATAATATTTTATGGTGGTTATGGCATCGCGGTGTATAATAAACTGCCGATTTACTCTATAAAAATTGTTAGGGTCTAACTCATGCTCGATATCTTCTAATTTAGTCTCCAATAGATAAGATTGGCTATCTGAAGTGACTGCCTTTATTACCCCTGTATCAATATGGAAGAAAGCTATTTTTTCTGTTTTCAGTGGAATTAATTGGTCGCGCTGGTTGACCAAGAAGGTCGTTTTATAAGATTTATTTTGTGATTTAATTAGATCGAGTAAACCTTCCATTTGGGAACTGGGTTGTTTTTTTTCCGCGTTTTGGGTTTCAAATTGATTCAAGGCTTCTGAAAGTTCTTCTTCATCAATAGGTTTAAGTAAGTAGTCTATACTATTAACTTTAAAAGCTTTTAAGGTATATTGGTCGTAAGCCGTGGTAAATATTACCGGAACGTCAATGGCAACTTTATCAAAAATCTCAAATGAAAGTCCGTCGGCCAAATGTATGTCCATGAATACAAGTTCGGCATCATGGGAATGCGAAAAGAACGCTATGGAAGAGGATACCGAATCCAAAAATTTTATTACTTCAATATTTTTATCAATGGCATGTAGCAAATATACGAGGTTTTCGCTTGCGGCAATTTCGTCTTCTACGATTACAACCTTCATGGTATAGTATTTAGAGGCAGTTGAACACTAAAGATATTATTTTCCTTGCGCAGTGTGATTTCCTGCTTGCTGACCAGAAAATAGCGCTTTTTTAAATTTGTAAGTCCGTTTTTAGTACCCTCGGCAAGTGTTGTTCGAGGTCTCATCTGATTTTCTACATAAATAGAATAATCTTTCGCGCGAATGATGACTTTTAATGGATTGGTTTCTGATATTTCGTTATGTTTTACGGCATTTTCCACTAGTAACTGTAACGCTAACGGTGGAATTTCTGCCGTTAAATATTTTGCTTCTATATCAATGTCTATTATAAAACGGTCTCTGTATCGGGTGCCGATTAAGTGCGTATAGCTTTCCAAGAACTTTAGTTCATCCTTCAATGTTACCAGATCTTTATCACTACTCTGTAGAATATATCGGTACATAAAAGACAATTTTTTTACAAACTGGCAAGCTTTTTCATTATCTCGAACAAGGGCGGTCAATGTATTTAAAGAATTAAACAGAAAGTGCGGATCAATTTGATTTTTTAGGGCCGCAAGTTCATTTTGTAGGTTTTGTTGTTTTAGACGTTCATTCTCGATCATATTTTCATGCTGAATGATTTGAAGTCTTAAAATTCTAGCGACAAAGAATAAGATGATAAGAACAATGGCGCATATAAAAAACAAGAATCCCTTTTCTTGTCTAGAAATGGGGGTGCCAACCAAAGTAGGATGTAAATACTCCATTAAACCCAAGCCGCTCACCAGTACGATAATATTTGCAAAAAGCAATATGATTGTGTGGGTCAGTACGGTGAACTTAGAGGTGATATACGCCCAATTGGCATTCAGTTGTAGGGTCAACCAAGAAAAGAGGAAAAAGAAGAGAAGGCGCACAAGAAAATCCATAATCCGCTCGATGGAGAAGTCCATGTCTCCAGAACTGATCATATTATAGATGTAAATTGTTTTTGGAAGCGAGACCAAAATAGAAATCAGAAGAGAAATCTTTATTAATTGAGCCTGTGCAACCTGCTTTGCGACCACCATTGCTATCTTTATTTTTTAAATATACTGTTTTATAAGTTCGTTTTTATCTCCAGTAATTCAAATGAAAAGAATAAGCTTCCGATTCTTGCCGAAAGCCTATTCTTTCTAACGTTTTAAAAATTCTTATTTCGTGTTTTTGTGAAAATCTTTCGGGAGATAATCGGCAACTTCAAAACCGAGATTAATTTCTTCTTCCTCTTCAATGTAGTTGATGTCGTTCAGGTCAAGCTGTGCAGGACTATATGCATCAAAGCCTTCGGGCAAATAATGGGCCGTATCAAAGTTTAAAACGACATCCTCTTCCGCTTCAATAAATGAAATTTCGTTCAGGTTCAATCTCGCAGACCCATAGGCATCAAAATCCAAAGGCAAATAGCTTGAAGTGTCAAAATCCAATACAATTTCTTCTTCCGCTTCCATATAGGCTAACTCCTTAAGGGTAAACTCCATGTCCTTGTAAGCATTAAAGGCAATAGGTAGATAGATCGTAGTATCAAAATCCAATACGATTTCCTCTTCCTCTTCAATATAGACGATATTATCTAGGCTTAAGCTTTCTGCTTCCGTCCCCGGACAATTTTCATCACTCAACTGGTTGCCCATTTCGGTTTTGATTTGGTTAGCATAACTCTGGTTTTCATAACTAGAAAAGTTTGTAAATAGGGTGGTTAAAACACCTGTTGCGAATACTAGACTTAATTTTATCATTATTGTATATTTTTAGGTTATGTTGGTAATCTAGAATTGTTCCTGATTACGAGCACAAATGTAGAGCAACATAGGGGTGAAAGAAGAAGTCTTTGAGTGAAGTGGACAAATTGGCAAGTGAAACGTCTTAATCGTAAATTGAACTTACGGCCGATAAAGTGAAAAGGGGTAAGAGCGGTTCGGTTGAGAGCTGTCGAAAGGAAATACTGAGACCGTTATCGGATAGTCAATGTGATAGTCAGGGCAGGAGGCGGGCACTGTTTTTAAAAGCAGGGATTTAATCCCTGCCTCTAGATTTATTGCGGTTGTTTCTGTTGCGATTGTTTCCGCCTTTATAGTTTGGGTTTCCAGAACTGTTCTTGTTCCGATTTCGTGATCGGTTCGGGTTATGAGGTCTTCGAGGTTGTTGTAGGGTATTGTTTTCCTCGGTGTCATCATCAACAAATTGATGCTCTGGCATACGGGGAACCGCTTGCTTGATCAGTTTTTCGATGTCGCGTAGATATGGTCTTTCTTCCTTGTCGCAGAAAGATAAAGCAATACCGCTGGCGCTGGCGCGACCTGTTCTACCGATTCGATGCACATAAGTCTCGGAAACATTGGGCAGGTCGTAGTTGATGACCAGGGATAGCTCTTCGACATCAATACCACGAGCGGCAATATCAGTGGCAATCAATACTTTTAATTTTCCTTCTTTAAAAGCGCCCAACGCCTTTTGTCTTGCGGTTTGCGATTTGTTGCCATGAATAGCTGCGGACCGAATACCGGATTGGTCTAATTTTTTTACGATTTTGTTTGCTCCGTGCTTGGTTCTTGAAAATACGAGTACCGAATCGTTGGGTTTTTCCTGAAGCAGATGCACCAGAAGTTTCGGTTTGTTCTTTTTGCTGACGAAGAAAACACCCTGTTCTACCTTTTCCGCTGTGGCCTGTTCGGGTTTTATGGTTACTCTTTCAAAGTCTCCCAGCAATTTTTTCGAAAGAGTTACAATATCGTTGGGCATGGTGGCCGAAAAGAAGAGTGATTGACGCTTGGGGGGTAATTTGGCAATGATTTTCTTGATATCGTGAATAAAGCCCATATCGAGCATTTGATCCGCCTCGTCCAATACGGCAAACTCTAAATCGCGAAACGAAATAAAACCTTGGTCCATTAAATCCAACAACCGTCCTGGTGTGGCAATTAAAATATCGACGCCGTTTCGTAGGGCTTGCACTTGCCTACCTTGTTTGACACCTCCAAAAATTACGGTGTTTCGAAGTCCGGTAAACTTACCGTATGCCGTAAAACTTTCCCCAATCTGAATGGCCAGTTCCCGTGTAGGAGTAACGACCAGCGCCTTGATGTGTCTTTCGCCTTGGCTACCGTTTTTTGCGGTGTACAAATGGTGGAGGATGGGAATACCAAAAGCAGCGGTTTTTCCAGTGCCTGTTTGAGCAACGCCCAAAAGATCTTTTCCTCTTAAAAGAATGGGAATGGCTTGTGCTTGAATCGGGGTGGGGTTGGTATACCCTTCCGCTTCAACGGCTTTCAATATGGGTGCTGCTAATTCTAGGTCTTTAAATGTCATGTATAAATAAAATAAGCCGCGAAGATACGGTTAAAGTTTGGATAACCGTGAAATGTGCCTAAATGCACGGGTTTAGCTCCTCTACAACGAATTGTGCTATGGGGTTAAAGGCCAACTACAGCCGCTTCGGCGCATCTTTCACCATCCATGGCTGCCGAAACAATACCTCCAGCGTAACCGCCACCTTCGCCACAAGGGAACAGCCCCTTGATTTCAGGATGCTCTAAATTATCATTTCTAGGTATGGTTACGGGAGACGAGGTGCGTGACTCAACTCCGACTATATTGGCTTCCGAAGTATAGTAACCGTGCATTTTTTTTCCAAAGGCATCTAAACCTTGTCGCAGCCGGCTTCCGATCAATTTGGGTAAGAGCGAATGAAGGGGCGCCGATTGCAATCCCGGTTGGTAAGAGGTCGAATTCAGGTTGGGGGAAAGGTTTCCTTCCACAAAATCAGTTAAACGCTGTGCCGGGGCGGTTTGTGTTCGACCCCCCGAGGTAAATGCCAAACGCTCTAGGTTTTTTTGATATTCCAACCCTTTCAAAGCACCAAACTTATCATATTTGGGAATATCTTCATCTACATTGATCTCTACAACAATTCCCGAATTGGCAAACTGGTTGTTTCTTTTGGAAGGAGACATACCGTTGACCACAACTTCACCCGGTGCCGTGGCAGCGGGGACGATAAACCCGCCAGGACACATGCAAAAAGAATATACGCCACGGTTCTTGACTTGATGCACGAGGCTGTAGGAAGCTGCCGGAAGTGTTTCGTTGCGCACGCCATCGCAATGGTATTGAATTGAATCGATAATATGCTGCGGGTGTTCGACCCTTACCCCCATAGCAAAAGACTTCGCCTTTAGCGCTATTTTCTTTGACTCTAAAAGATAAAAGATATCACGGGCCGAGTGCCCTGTGGCCAAAATGACACGCTGAACATCCATTTCATCTTTATTGTTTAAAATGATGGATTTCAATTTATTATCATTGATTATAAAATCTGTTACTTTAACATTGAAATGAACTTCTCCACCATATCTTTGAATGGTTTCACGTATGCCTTGTACTATCTTGGGCAGTTTATTGGTGCCGATGTGCGGGTGTGCATCGATTAGAATTTGTTCGGTAGCACCGTGATGTACCAGACTCTCAAAAATGCGACGTACATTGCCGCGTTTTAGGCTACGGGTGTAGAGCTTTCCGTCGGAATAGGTGCCTGCGCCACCTTCTCCAAAACAATAATTACTATCTTCATTTACTTTGTGGTCTTGATTGATGGCTTTTAAGTCTCGGCGCCGCTCCTGTACATTTTTGCCACGTTCCAGTACAATAGGTTTGAACCCCAGTTCTAAACACCGCAAGGCTGCCCACATGCCTGCCGGTCCGAAACCAACAATATGTATAGGTTTTGCGTTTGATACATCTTGGTACTCAAAAGCGTATGTTGTCTTTTTTGGGTAGTCTTCGTTTGAATAAACAGCCAATTTGTAATTGAATATGATAGCCGGTTTTCGGGCATCGATCGACTTACGCAATACCTTTAATCGAATGGTATTCTGGGAAACGCCTAAATAGTTGGATGTCTTTTTTTTAAGAGCCCCTTCTTGAGCTTCTTCTTCAAGTGATAATCGTATCTGTAGGTTTCTGATCATACGGTAAAATTAGGTTAATTTTTAATGTTAATTTAATTGGGCCGGCCCAGAATGATTGTTACAGGTTGTGATTTTTACAGTCCAGTTGTGAAAAACGACAATTGGGAGCTTCGGTATTTTTGAAACCAAGTGGCCTTATTACATTTGGCCCTGGGTTTTGAGGTTGCAAATATTAAACCTATTTGATTGTGTTATCTTGGTAGTGATAAAAAAGTCGGATAAACTTTTTGTTAATTTTAAACGAAAGCTATAGTTAGGGGAAATGGCTATGCAATTGGTAAAGAAACTGTGAATGCGGAGGTTTGGTAAAGATTTAGGAAATGCGCTTTTGGTAGGAACGCTTATCGGTATGGTCATACTGGTAATCTTATATTTTATGGGGGAATTCGATGGGGGCGTTAACTTTCAGATATTGTGGAGGGAGTATTATGAAAACATGATTTTTTCAATAATCATCTATTTTTCAAATATTTATACCTGGAGATATTTCAATGTGCTTTTCGGCGATGATATGAGTTCCTTGAAACGTTTGTTAATAGGCGTTTTAGGTAATTTCGGCGCATCGATCGTGGCGATATTTGTATCGCGAATGGTTGTTGGGGTTGGTATTCGTCAGATTCCGCCTATAGAGTTCTTGAAAAATGAAAGCCCGGGCGACTACTATATTTCATTGATAATAGCTATGGTTGTCGTAGGTGTTTTTTATGCTTTCTACTATTATAAATACTGGCAGGAAACCAAGGTTAAGGAGCAAAAAATCATAGCTGGTACCGCTTCGGCCAAATTCGATGCCCTCAAGAATCAATTGGACCCCCATTTTTTGTTCAATAGTTTGAATGTCTTGACAAGTTTGATTGACGAGGATCCTGCGCAGGCACAACGCTTTACTACATCATTATCAAAGGTTTATCGCTATGTATTGGAACAAAAGAATAAAGACCTGATAACTGTTGATGAGGAATTGGAATTCGCCCGAACTTATATCAAACTTTTAAAAATGCGCTTTGAAGAGAGTATCGTATTTGATATTCCAGAGCGAAGCTCTGATCCTGATGTGAAGATAGTGCCACTATCTTTGCAATTGTTGCTTGAAAATGCGGTGAAACATAATGTGGTGACCGCGGATCGTCCACTGCGTATAGTGGTTTGTGAAGAGGAAGGAGTGCTGGTCATAAGTAATAACCTTCAGGAGAAATTGGTGGTTAAAAAAGGAAGTGGTGTTGGTCTGCGAAACATTCAAGAACGGTACGGCATTTTAACAGATCGAAAAATAATTATTAATAAAACGGCATCGGAATTCAGTGTGCGGCTGCCCATGCTTATAAAACAAATATCGGTTATGGAAACACAGCGGGCATTTATTGATGATAAGCGCTATCAAAAAGCGAAAGAACGTGTCGAGAGTATAAAAGGGTTTTATTACAATCTGATGACCTACTGCTTGGTCATTCCCTTTTTGGCCTATTTGAATTATCGAACGACTAGCTTTCCGTGGGTCGTTTTTCCCATTGTGGGTTGGGGCTTTGGCATTATCATGCACGGACTCGAGGCCTTTCAGTATAATCCGCTTTGGGGTAAAAGTTGGGAAGAACGGAAAATTAAGGAGTATATGGATAAAGATGAATTCTGATCTTAGATGTTGTTCGCCAAAAACTTTGTGACTTTTTGCAGCCCATCCTTCTAAAACGACACTTCGGTATTATCTTTTTAAGGATCAATAAAAGACTTACGAAATTTGAGTAAACCAATTAAAATTAAAACAATGGAAAATTTCAGCAGCGAAAATAAATATATGCGTGCAAAAGAGCGCGTAACTGCCATAAAGCGCTTCTATTCAGGGCTTATATCGTATGTTTTGTTTATTTCTTTTTTGGCCGCGCTTAACTATTGGGTCGATCAGTGGAGTTATCCCTGGTTTTTATGGGCGGCCATGGGTTGGGGTATTGGGCTTTGTTTTCAGGCAGCCAAAGCTTTTAGGTTGAACCCTTTTTTTGGCCGGAACTGGGAGGAGCGAAAAATAAAAGAATTCATGAAAGAAGATGAAAATCAAAAGCAATGGAAATAATGGAAGATAACTATAGTAAAAAACTTAAACGGGCTAAGAAGCGAGTGGAGGAAATTAAGGGCTTTTATATACATCTTTTTGTGTATCTGGCCGTGAATATCTTTATTTTGGCGGGTATATATTCTTCTGTTTCAGGTGATTGGGGTAGTTTTTGGGACATAGGGCATTTTTTTACGCCCATATTCTGGGGGGTAGGGCTGGCTTTTCATGCGGCAAAAGTGTTTGCGTTTAATCCTTTTTTCGGTAAAGATTGGGAAGAACGCCAAATTCAAAAGTATATCGAAGAGGACAAAAAGAATGCCGAAAGATTCAAATAGATAAAAGAGGTTTCGGCTCTTTCAAATGAAAACTGAATGAGACTAAAATAAGCCAGCCAATGAAAACAATTATAATAGAAGATGAAAAGCCTTCGGCAAGACGTTTAAACAGGCTTTTACAGGCTATGGGAGTCGAAGTTTCGGCCATGTTACATTCCGTGGAAGAGTCAGTTGCCTGGTTCGAACGGAATACCCACCCTGACCTTATTTTTTTAGATATTCAACTTTCCGATGGGCTTTCCTTTGAGATTTTTGACAAAGTAGATATCCAAAGCTTTGTGATTTTTACCACGGCTTATGATGAATATGCTTTACAGGCTTTTAAGTTGAATAGTGTTGATTATTTGTTAAAGCCTATTGATGACGAAGATTTAGGGAGAGCGGTCGAGAAATACCGGTCTTTACAGCCAAAGGCCAATAGGTTGACCCTTGATTTTGAGGAGGTGAAAAAATTGTTGGTCAATCCGCTAGAGCGGGAATACAAAAAAAGATTTACCGCAAGGGTGGGGCAGCATTTGAAGATTATCAATGCTTCGGATGTGGAATGTTTTTATAGTGAGAATAAGGGGACGTATGCGGCAACTTTAGATGGTCGAAATTATTTGATCGATACTACTTTGGAAAATCTGGAAACCGAACTTTCCCCAGAAATATTCTTCCGTGTAAGCCGGAAATTTTTTGTGAACGTCGACCATGTAAAAGACATAGTTTCATATACCAATTCACGACTTCAGATCAAGTTGAATCGCTTTTCTGAGGCGGAAATCATCGTGAGTAGGGAGCGGGTGCAAGATTTTAAGTTATGGTTGCAATAAATGTGTTTAATATTCTGATATAAAGCTATATGAATACTATAATAGATTTTTCTTATACTGTTAAAAAATCGTATTATTCGTCCTTTTCAACGCGATTTTCATCAAAAGAAGAGGGTAAAAGTTTCGGAATCAATTTGATGAAAATAGGTAGCAGTACCGCACCTCCAGGTAACATAAAAATGGCCAGGGAAGGAATACTTTTAAAGATGTCGAGCAATTGATTTTGTACTTTCTTTTTCTCCTCCGCAGTTAAATCCCGAAGGGTTGATTTCGATAAAAGCGCGACAAGTTCTTTGCTTTCCGAAAGCTCTTTTTGAAGCCGTTTGCTGTTTCGCAAAATAAGTTTGTTTACCACTTTGGCCATACTTTCGTAAAGCTGAACAGCTAGATTGCTATCTTTTAAATGAGGCACTTTTTTTGAATTCAACGAAAAGAAAGTAGTTACGTCTTCCAGAAATTCCAATATTTTGGTGCGCTCTATATTTAAGTCCCTGCCGATTCCGAAAATAAATTCCGACTCTTTATAGTCTAGAGACTTGTCTTCCCATACGGTGAGACAGGCCATATCTAGAAAATATTGATTTTCGGCTTTCGAATAATTATTGAGCAACTTTTCGCGGTACGAACCGTCAAAACGTTGATGTTCGACATCGATAAAAGTCAATGACGAAGCGAACAATTGGGCCAGTCTTTCGTCAGTTCTGTTTTTTTCTTTAGAATTAAGGGCGTGATAGGTGATATTTATGGCAATGAATTCCAGATTTTGGGCGTATGCTTTTACATCGGTTTCTCCCCTTAGGTATCTTTTAAAGGTTAATACATCAATAAATAAAAGTGAATTGGTTATGATGCTGTTGAATGTTTTACTGATCATATTATCTTCGAGGTATACACGTGAATCAATCAGCAATTCTAATTGTGCCGAAGTCTTTTTTCCGGTAAGTAGTTTGTTGAGGAACGATATTTTTGAAACTTCCAAGCTGTTATAGAACTTAAATAGACTATCGAGAAAGTCTGTGAAACTAGATTCTTTAAATTCAAAGCTATAGGTGTAGTAGAGCGCCGTAAGTAAATTGACCTTTGCATTTTCGTCTTCCGAAGGTCGGTGGGGAGACACAATAAATTTGGGTCCGGAAACATTGATGCCGTAAATGAATCCACTAATCTTAAGTTCTTGGTAAAGATGGTCAAAATCGGAAAAAAGATTTTTTCTCTCTTTTACTAGAGATCCGAATTTATCGATCCAACCAGATGATGATGGGTTCATATTAGAAGGTTTATTAGGCCAAATTAAAACAAAATATGGGACATCGTTATATAGGACACTATTTCAACTTATTCATTAGTCAAATATAAAGTGGAGAACGATCAAGTTTGGTAAAGGTGGTGATGCCAGTGTCTATCTTTTGTTGCCTTTTTTTCCTTCTTAAAACTTTACAAACTTAAGTCATTAACAAAATATTAACATCTAAAACCAAACCCTCAGACTTAAACCTCGTAAGTAATGGTGATAATAATCTAAAAATTTAGAAAAATGAAAAAAACAAAAATTTATTTAGGGCTGTCTGTATTGGCGGTTGTGGGGGTTGTTTTAATAGCGGCCGACCATATTGATGCACCAGGCACCACGAACACTACTGCCGATATTACCGATTTTTATGCTTTTGAACCCAGTGAGGGGTCTGACAATACGGTATTCGTGGTAGACTTGCAAACTAATGTAATGCCTGACCTGGCTTATGGCAGTTTTGATGAAAATGTACTAACAGAAATTAATATCGATACGAATAATGATCTCGAAGAAGAGTTTGTCATTCAAGCCATACCTAGGGATGGGAAAATGTATTTCTTCGGGCCTGTAGCACCTTCTCAAACAGGATTAAACGGTGAGGTAATGGTCGATTTTCCTTTAGGCTCAGTCGATATATCGGCTACCACTGCTATAGTTGAAAATACAACGGATGGAGTTGCACTCTTCGCAGGACCACGGCAAGACCCTTTCTTTTTTGATTTTGGTCAGTTCAACCAAGTAATCGGGGGCATGGCTCCAGAAGGTTTTAAGGCAGCCGATGAGGCGGTAGATACTTTTGAAGGGGCCAATACAATGTCACTTGTTGTTGAAATTCCCAATAGTATGTTGGGTGAAACAACAGGAATGAATGCATTGGGAGTGCCTGTGTACAAAACATGGGTAACCACAAATATTAAACAATAAAAACAACTTAAAAAAGACAAAATGAAATTATATAACAAATTTTTATTCTTGCCAATTTTGGCCGCCACGGTACTAGTTTCGTGTAGTGATGATGATATGGTCGGTGAAGAAATGGCAATTGCCACGTGCTCTGATGGTATTAAGAATGGTGATGAAACTGACATAGATTGTGGTGGATCAGCTTGTGAGCCCTGCGAAACTGCTGTAATGCCCGATTTTTCAGGCACCTATGCCCAAGCTGATTTTATGGGTAGACCAGGTATAAGCACTGTGTTTATCGCTGATGTAGAATCGGAAAGTTTTAGTAGAAAAGATGCTTACAATGAAAAGGTTCCAGCTGAGATGGCTGCAGCTTTTAGACCATGGTTCGAAACACGGTTAGAGGCTTACCATGATGTTTATGCCAATCTTTTGGGTGCCAATCCTGAAGATGTCAACTATGAAACCAATATTTTAGGTTTAGACATAACGGCGTTGACAGGTTATTTGGCTGCCGATGTTTTAGAGGTAGCTCCCAACCATCCAACTACCTACTTTAATCCAGGTACTGATTTTGACAATGATGGAAGAATACTCGTGCCAGACGGTGATGAGATCGGGTTAACAGGTAGAACGTTACAAGATGATGTCATCGATGTTTCGTTAATACTTCTTTTCGGAGGTATGGAAGGTGACCGTTTTAGTGGGCAAGATGATGGTAATGGCGGTATGTTGCCGCGTCTAACTTCAGATGGTGTTGCCTTTACTGCAACTCCAAGTGATAATTTCCCTTACCTAGGGGCTCCTGAGTAAGTCTATGAAAAAGGAGCATAGGGGAGGGTGATTTCACCCTCCCTTATTTTAAAAAGTAAGTAAGCTTACAGCCATTTATTTATACGACCATTTTGCAAGATTTCTTTTAGCATAAAGAGAAGAAGCCTTCAAGAACTTTACAATTAAACCTTAAAAACACTACCATGAGATATATTTTTACTTTATTGACGGTTTTCAGCCTTGTTTCATGTCAAATGGGAGGGGAGGCTACGGTCACCAACTCTGAGGATTACAATGAATTTCTAATTAATAAACCCCTTAAAACAGACTCGAAATATTTCAACCTTTGGAATTCAAAAATAAAGCCTGATAGCATTCAGTTGATGAGTTTCGGAATCGTAGCAGGGGAATACAATGATTTTTTTCAAAAAACTGGCGATATTCAGTATTTGAAAAAAGCGGAACAAGCACTGGAAAAAGCTGTCGATATTGCGGCTATTGGAAGGGCTGGTTATTACAGGGCACTGGCTAGAAACTATATATCACAACATCGATTTAAAGATGCCCTGCGAATGGCGAATGCTGCTCGAAAGAGGGGAAGTGATATTACGGACTCTCAAAGATTACTGTTTGATATTCAAATGGAACTTGGTAATTATAAGGATGCGGAAAAATATCTTGACAGCACGAAAAACATGTCTGATTTCGGTTATCTAATACGGTTGGCCAAATGGAACGACTATAAAGGTGATTTAGATACTACCATACGATTTATGGAAAAGGCCATGATGGAAGCCGAGAAAACAAACAGTAATGAACTTAAACTTTGGTCTTATACCAATTTGGCTGACTACTACGGCCATGCAGGAAAAGTAAAAGATTCGTATCGATATTATTTAAAGGCACTGAAACTTGATCCCGGCAATGCTTATGCTAAAAAAGGTATTGCATGGATTGTATTTTCCTATGAGAAAAATCCAGAAGAAGCTTTGCGAATATTAGATTCGGTGACAAAAAATTATAAGTCTCCCGACTATTATTTAGTAAAAGCGGAAATTGCCGAATTTATGGGCAATGATATAGAGAGCCTATCTAATCTGGACCTGTATTTTAAAATGGTTCAAAATTCCGACTATGGTGATATGTACAATGCATACAATGTCAATCTTTATATCGATAAAACGCAACAATATAAAAAGGCAATTCAGTTGTCGAAAAAGGAAGTTGCGAACAGGCCGACACCTGAGTCTTACAGCCTTTTGGCCTATAGTTATCTTAAGAACGGGGAAACTGAAAAAGCACGTAATATTGTTGAGTTGCATATAGAAGGAAAAACTTTTGAGCCCAACATTCTCTATCGCAATGCCGAAATTTACAAGGCGACGGGTGAAAAAGAAAAAGTCCTGTTGTTGAAAGAAGAACTTATGGGGGCTATATATGAGTTAGGTCCATCTATGGAAGACAAAATCGTTCATTTGTAGATGAGGAAAAGAAAAGGATGTAAGCTAACAGATTTTGGTCGATAATTCATTTTTTTAGGTTTGGTTGTTTTTTTGAATAATACCCCAGCTACAAAAACTGGGGTATTTTCTTAGTTTAAAGAAATAATATTCAGAATATTTTTAATTTTTTTGTAGGAACATATAACAAAAATTAGTAAACTTACGTTACGTAGTTGATAATTGTACTTTTTACACGCAAATTTTATATTTGGAATTGAACTTTTATAAATATACCGACCAACTTAAATCCCCCGATACTTTATGGAATACATCCTGTTTGCCCTGTGGATATCAGTAATGTTATTAGTTGCCGTTAAAGTGATGTCAGCCCGAAAAGCCTTGCGAAAGACATTGAAGTCCCGGAAATAGCCATTACCTTTTTTAAGCAATATTTGTTTTCGGCGTAGAAATAACGCTTCGATGACCCTGTCTATGTCGTAAGTATGATGAAATACGTTATGGCTTAAGCTTCTTATTTATTTCCTATTCGTTGGGATTAATACTTTGGTCATAACATTTTCCGAATTAATATGGGTAGTAATAAAAGGTCTAGTATTAAAGCGGTCAATAGGGTAGTACTTATTAGTAGACCAATAGTAATACTGGGTTTATGAACGGAAAACAATAAAACCATAAACCCAAAAAATAGCGTAATCGTTGTTATTATCAGTGCTCTTCCTGTTTCTAGAAATGTTTTTTCCAAAGCGGCTTCTTTGTCCAATCCTGTAGACCTACAGAGTTTATATTTTCCCAAGAAATGAATGGTGTCATCTACGGCAATACCGAATACAATGGCAAAAACGATAGAAACCGAAGCCTCAAGTGGAATGCCTAAAAAGCCCAATAATGCTCCTGCAAATAACAGCGGCATCAAATTTGGGATCAGAGATATCAGAACGAGTTTTGCATTTTTAAAGAGTATTGACATGAGTAGGGCAACCAATAAGAGTCCGAGCGATAGTCCTTGAAGCAGACTATCTCTGGCATAAATTGCATTTTTATCTAATAAAAGTCCTTTACCGGTCAATTTGAATTGTACTAAACTGGTGTCGGTTTGAGTAGCGACGAATGTGTTTATCTGGTCGTAGATATTATTTAGACTGTCTGCCCCTACATCTAAAACTCTTGAAGTTATTCGAGCTTTGGTTTCGGTAGCATCTACAAACTTTAACAATTGTCTTTTGGCGAGGCTGTTGATTTCTTTTTTGTATGCTTCGAATGTGCCTTTTTCCTTAGGCAAAGAAAAGTATTCTGATTTATTGAGATGATGAGCCCTATTAATCGTTTTGTAAATAGCGGTCACAGATTGTACATTACCAATAGCATTTATTGTCTTTAATGTATTCTCTACCTTTTCAATTTCCTGTATTAAGGCAAAATCTGTCACCTTGTGAGGTGCTTTAGCTATAACGGCTACTTCCAAAGGTCTGAAGCCTGAATAATTGTTCTGAAAGAAAGTGAAATCTTCGGCAATATCACTGCCTTCGGGCAATACTTCAGAAAATTGATAATTCGTACTGATTCTCGAAATTCCCCAAAAACAGATAAACATTAAAAGTAAGCTTCCGAATACTATGGGCCGTTGTCTTTTTTTTGTAAAAATATTTAGCTTTGCCAGAAATAGCGACCATTCGAAAGTGGTATCTCTCTTTAATAAAAGGTACCTGGGCTTGACCATCAACAATAGTGTGCTGGTTAGTAAGATGACTGTGATGTAGGCCACGCCTACACCTATTGCAGAATTGATTCCAAAATTACTAATACTCTCCAATCGAGAATATAGAAGCGACACAAAACCGATTGCGGTGGTAATCGATGTTAACAATGTCACAAGGCCTACTTCCTTAAGGGCGGTGATCAAAGCGGTTTCCCTATCTTCTCCCATCCGCATTTTTAATAAAAAGCTATCCATTATATGTATTACATCTGAAGTAGCAACAATTAAAAGTAATATCGGATAAAAGGCGGCCAAGGCGTTAAGTTCTTTTCCTAATGCCGATAAAATGCCAAGAAAAAGTAGCAAAGCCATTACAATCGAAAACAATGATATGAGCACTATGGCGATGCGGCGGTAAACCAGAAGAAGTATGAAAAAGACTAGTATCGTTGAAACAATAGTGGTTACGATTAATTCCCGTTTTTGCATCTGAACAATGGCTTCATAAAAAAAAGCACGCCCCATGAGATGGTAATCGTTTAATTTGTTTTTGGTCAACGATTGGCGTACTTCGCTCAATAATTTTAGCGATTGATTATAATTGAGTTCATCGTCTGTTTCAATTGCAATGACCATTGAAGAACCTTGCGCATCGATCAAGGTATTCAAGAAAAGCTCATTATTTTTTAATTTTTCCCAATCGGCGGCGTATTTTGTGGAATCCTGTAAATGTATAACGGGCAATCTGGTATAGCCGAAGGAGGTTTTTAAAGGATAAAATAAGGTCGTAAGCGATTGGCTTTCTTTTATATAGGAGAATTTTTTCGAATCTAATGAAAATTGATGGAACCTTTTCAAGAAACCACTATCAAAGACTGAGGGCTCATTTTCTATGGCGATTAGCAGAAAATTATCATCGCTTCCGAAATCTTTGATAAAATCGTTGTAGAAAATCAGATCTTCGTCCCCTTCCGGAAAAAATTGGCTAAAGTCAAAAGAGAATTTCAAATTTCCTAATAGTATAACCGAGAGAATGGCTAAACCAAAGAAAGTGGGAAGTATTACTTTTTTTACCGTCAGTAGTTTGGGCATAAGATTTCAGTTGTTTTTCGTAATCATGCATAATGAGGTTGACCAGGGCAATTTAAGAAACAAGTGTCTATTCGATCCCAAAGCGTATAATTAAAATCATTCGAAGTACCGCAGTCAAAAATACAGGTCATTGTATACGTATTTTCTAAGAGCTTAAGTTTGGATAAGATTAGTTTTAGTTGTTTCTGATTTTTAAGTTAATATTTTGTATATCAAAATATTATGCTATTGTTTTTTTGATATAACGCCCAAAACTTTAGCTAAACGGCAAAACCAAAGTATTTTATTTCCGTAAGTAATATACAGGTCGAATGAGACTTTTCAATTTAAATACGAATTAAATAATATACTTATGGATTATTATTTCTTTACACTCTGGATGATTTTAATGGTATTTACTTGTGTGAAAGTAATAACTGCATATTATTTCTTGCAGAAAAAAATCGAAGCTTTACAAATCACACTGAACAATAAGCCTAAACTTTAACCCCCGGTCAATATCAGTAGTAATGGTTACGTCCGCATAGTAAAGACATTTGAAGGTATTGTGCATATCGGCAAGTAATTTTATCAGACGGGGCAATGGATATATTTTAATTTCAATATTTTGCCCTCAGGTTTTCAATTTTCGCCATATCGTATTTATAATGTCAGAAAACTTGATGTGTCTATATTATTAGCCTATACATCGATTAATTGTTACTTATTTAAATGATCAAGAACACTGTATTATCAATCGCTATTATTTGCTGTTGTTATCTAACTACTGTTGCCCAAAACAAGAACAAATCAAAGCAAGACAGTACCGTCAAAAAAAATTTAAAAATCTCCGCTTTTCCGGTCGCATTCTATACACCGGAGACTGCATTTGGGTTCGGGGGTCTTGGAATAGGTACCTTTTGGTTGAACCCAGAGAATAGGGATACACGCCCTTCTTCGGTGCAGCTAGGTCTCAGCTACACGACAAAGAGTCAATTTTTACTGTATATGCCTTTTGAATTCTATAGGGATAACGAGAAATGGCGTGTTGTCGGTGAATTTGGGTTTTATAAATACTTCTATAATTTTTATGGGGTGGGTATGGATGCAAAGGAGGCAGATGAAGAAACTTATGAGGTAACTTTTCCAAGAGTTCGTTTTTCAATAGTGCGCGAGTTGTTCACCAATTTTTCGATAGGCGTGGGTTACGAATTTGACAATTTTTCGAACTTAAAAATTAAGGAGAACGGTATTTTAAGTTCTTCCGAAGTCATAGGAAAAAGAGACGGCACCATTTCAAACATCGGGTTGGTTGCCTTTTATGATGCACGGGACCATATATTTTATCCCACAAAAGGAATCTACATTCAGGGAAATGTTTTTACTTCATCTCAAATATTGGGGTCTTCGTTTTCTTACTACAAAGCCGAACTCGATACGCGGTATTATCAAAAGTTGGGCAAACGACATATCTTGGCTTCCAATCTTTTTTTGGCCCACAGTAGCAATAATACCCCATTTTATGATCTCTATTATTTGGGGTCAAAGCGCACACGTGGTATTAACAACCGTCGTTTTCAAGATAATGCCGAATTAAGTTTTGCGCTGGAATATCGCTTTCCCATTGCCGGTCGTTTCGGAGGTGCGGCCTTTGGTTCTACGGGAACGGTTGCCTCAGACCTTGCAAAGGTATTGCAGTCTTCCTATATTAATGCGGCAGGGGTCGGATTGCGATATATTATAAACAAAAGGGATGGGGTAAGGTTAAGAGTCGATTATGCTATGTCAAACGAAGGCGGTAATTTTTATTTTACCATTAAAGAAGCGTTCTGATAAAAATCAAATCGATAAGTTAACTTTTTAAGAGATATTCCCTAAACGTATCGAACCGATGTTAAAGTTCGATCCAATTGTTAAGGTCAAGGGTCCAATCGTAGTTTTTATAGGTGATATCGATGTGTTTAGTTGTAGTAATAATATCAAATTGCTTCAATATTTTTTTGACTCCTTTCTTACATCCGAAATCGCCCCTAAACCAATTGAAGAGAGCGGTGACCGCAACTTCTTTTTTGTCGACATCATATTCTGATGTGCGCTCTAAGTAATTTTTAGTGCTTTTGTTAAACTGTTCGTCAAGCTGGGCAGCACTGTAAATAGCAACTGGTGGGCAATCTTTAGCACCACAGTTCAAGGCAAAATGAATACGGTAGTCACGTTTACCAACCCTTAATTTTCGTTCAAATTTATTAGGAAACCACTTCCGTACCAAACCAAGGCCCAACGGCCATTGTGATTTACGAATTATACCGTGTTCTATCTTTTCGAACGAAATTAACCTGCCCGCAATGGGAATTTGTTCTCTTTTGAAAAAGTCTCTTTTATCCTCATAGAGGTCCGGGTTTTCGGAAAGTATGACCTGAATATAAGCATTGTAAATATTAACCCAGAAAGCCAATTTTTGTTCATCGGTTACCAAGTTTTCTTCTAAAATTTCTAAAGTAGTACCGTATAATTGTGCCCTGATGTCGCTTGTGTCATTGTTGGTTTTAATGTTATTCAAAAACCTTTCAGACAATTGATTGAAATTCATAGATGAAGTACTTTTTTTTTGTGCTTCAATAGTATATTGGGTAAACATAAAAAGCGAGAAAATAATGGATTTTATGATAACCGATTTTATTATTGTCATATTTCTTCTTTTAAACCTACTTACGTAAACGCATACGCCGGGGTTTGGATGGTTGGTCGAAAAAAAAGATAATACTATCAAAAAATAATCTACTATTAGTATAGAACTCCGAAATATTGTATCTATTTTACTACAAAATATTTCATGTAAAGAAATCCATGGAAAGAGAACAGGCTAATTACGGGCAAACAACCTATTCGCAAAAATGAACAGCATTCGTTTATGATCAGTATAATAATTCCGGCTCATAATGAGTATGATAATTTACGACCACTTTTGTTCGAATTGGCGCCTGCCACGACATTAGATGGCGTAGAAGTTATTGTTTCTTTATCTTCTTGTAGTACCGATGATTCAGAAAATATCGAGGTAGGCGAGCATATCCGCTTTTGGCGAAGCAGCGGTACAGGAAGAGCCATACAGATGAACGAGGCGGCTGACTTGGCAAAGGGCAATATTCTTGTTTTCTTACATGCAGATGTCACACCTCCGAAATCGTTTTTGTCTGATATAGAAAACACGCTTAAGGCTGGCTATGATGCAGGTTTTTTTTCATATCGATTTGATAATGAAAATGTATTTCTAAAGATTAATGCGTCGTTTACCGCCAAGGATGGTATATTTACAGGAGGCGGAGATCAGTGTCTTTTTATACGAAAATCCGTTTTCGAAAAATTAGAGGGTTTTGATAAGCACCAAATCGTTATGGAAGATTTTGAATTTTTCGAGAGAATGAAAAAGAACAATGTACGTTATAAGATTATAAAGAACGACCTGGTCGTATCGGCCAGAAAATATCAGAATAATTCATATATGAGGGTAAACCTTTCCAATCTGCTTCTTGTCATTTTGTTTAAACTCGGATACCCTGCAAATAAATTGAAAACCCTACATAACCGTCTGATACGCTCCCCCTATCAAAGTGGTTCCTAAATAGCCTATGAAAGAAATTATCAATGGTATTCAACAAATAGGTATCGGAGTGGCCGACGCCAAAGAAGTTTTTAATTGGTATCGTAAATATCTGGGGTTTGATATTTTAGTCTTTCAAGACGAAGCGACTGCGGGTCTAATGACCAAATATACTAACAATACGGCCTATTCAAGGTTGGCAATGTTGGCGCTGAATATGGTAGGTGGCGGAGGATTGGAAATTTGGCAGTATAAAGATAGAATTCCGGAAGCTTCGAAGACTCCTATTTTGTTGGGCGATTTAGGAATCAATGTGATGAAACTTCGATCCAATGCGATTGAGGAAACCTATAAAGAATTAAAAGCTCTACAACTATCATTTCTTACGGAACTTCATACTACCGAAGTTGGGCGGTCTCATTTCTTCTTTGAAGATCCATGGGGCAATTTGGTAGAGGTAGTCGCAGATAATTATTGTTTCTGTTCCTCAAAATCGGCTTCAGGCGGTGTTTTGGGCGTGGTTGTCGGAGTTTCCGATATGGATGCATCAATTGATTTTTATAAGCACTTATTAGGCTTTGATCATGTCGTCTATAACAAAAAAGGGGTGTTTCAAGATTTTTGCGATTTACCCAGTGGTAAAGCTTCTTTTCAAAGGGTGCTTCTAAAACGCAGTACTACAGCCGTCGGTGGGTTCGGAGAACTTTTCGGTCCTGCTGAAATTGAACTCATTCAGACTGAAGAGCGGAAACCCGATAAAATATACAAAGATCGACTTTGGGGTGATTTAGGTTATATACACCTATGTTTTGATGTGCATGGTATGCAGGCCCTTCGAGAGCATGCCAAAAGCCTGAACTTCCCCTTTACCGTTGATAGTGCCGATAGTTTTGATATGGGTGCTGCGGCGGGCCATTTCAGCTACGTTGAAGATCCTGATGGCACACTAATCGAATTTGTGGAGACCCATAAAGTTCCTGTATTAAAGAAATTGGGAATTTATATCGATTTAAAGAAGCGAAATCCGCAAAAACCGCTTTCAAAATGGTTAGTTAAGGCTATGCAAGTGCATCGCGTAAGAAGTGATCGCTAACTCGCGATAACACTTTTAAAGGGAACTAAAATGGCATATTTTCGGAAGAATTTTAGGGCCATCCTCATTTTCTATTTGGGTTATTAATTTTTGTATAGCGACCAGATTTTACATAAGAAAATACTTTAATTTGCAGGTGTTGTTCCAGGTGAAAAAGCAGCTGTATAGAATTTTCTTCGAAACTCTTGTACGCACCTGAGCTGGTTAAAATCAGCTGTATTTTTTTGTAAAATAAGGGAATTACTAAAGGTAAAAACACGTTGAATGGGTGAACTAACGGAAGAGCAAAAAAGACTTGAAGCACATTATTCCAAAGAAAAAGATTGGTTGAAATGGGGGCCGTATCTAAGTGAGCGACAGTGGGGTACGGTTAGGGAAGATTATAGTGAAAACGGAGATGCCTGGAATTATTTTCCGCACGACCATGCCCGCAGTAGAACCTATCGATGGGGAGAAGATGGTATTGCCGGTATCTCTGATCGGTACTGCAATATCTGCTTTAGTATTGGACTATGGAACGGCAAAGATCCTATTTTAAAAGAGCGTCTCTTTGGTTTGACAGGCCCCGAAGGCAACCATGGGGAAGACGTAAAAGAACTCTATTACTATCTAGAGAATACGCCCACACATTCGTACATGAAACATTTGTACAAATATCCTCAGAATGAATTTCCATACGACCGTTTGGTCGAGGAAAACAAAAATCGTAGTGAACATGATTTGGAGTTTGAATTGTTGGATACTGGAATTTTCGATTCGAATGATTATTTCGATGTTTTTACCGAATATGCCAAGGCTGATGGGGAAGATATACTTATAAAGATTTCAATAAGCAACCGGAGTTCAAATTCGGCAACCCTACACGTTTTGCCAACACTTTGGATAAGGAATTTTTGGAATTTCGCCAAGGTTTCAGAAAAACCTGTAATCAAAAAGAAAGGCTCAAAGGAAGTGCCTTTTGTATCAATTGCTCATAATTATGCAGGCAACTATAATTTATATTTCGAAAAACCTGCGCACCTTCTTTTTACAGAGAATGAAACGAATAAGGTTAAGGTGTTTAACGCTGTCAACGACCACCCTTTCAAAAAAGATCTTTTTCATGATGCCGTAATAAACGACAATTACACGCTTGCTGAAAGCAGGGGGCAAGGCACAAAATTCACACCTTCGTACGAACTCGTTATGGGACCTGGAGAGACCCGGGAACTGAAACTACGATTAACCACCAAAACTTTGAGTACGCCATTTGATACGGAGTTTGATGCTTTATTCTTGAAAAGGGTGAATGAATCGCAAGCCTTTCTTGATACATATGTCAACGGAAATTCTGAAGCACTTAAAGAGGTGCAAAAACAGGCTTTGGCGGGTATTTTATGGTCTAAACAATATTACAATTATGAGGTTGAACGATGGCTGAAGGGCGACCCGAACGAGCCGCCCCCACCGGTAGAGCGACTAAAAGGGAGAAATAGTGACTGGAAAACCTTACGAAACCACGATATTCTGGCTATGCCCGATAAATGGGAGTATCCATGGTTTGCTGCCTGGGATACGGCCTTTCACTGTATCACTTTTGCATTGGTCGATTCCAATTTCGCCAAGCAACAATTGCTTCTTTTTACCAAGGAATGGTATATGGCACCGAACGGACAGATTCCGGCTTATGAGTGGAACTTTAGTGATGTCAACCCTCCGGTGCAGGCTTGGGCTTCTATTCAGGTGTATGAAATTGAAAAAAAGAGAACGGGTAAGGGTGATATTGATTTCTTAAAAAGGATGTTCAACAAATTGGCCTTGAACTTTACCTGGTGGGTCAATCGCGAAGATAGTTCGAACAACAATGTTTTTGAGGGTGGTTTTCTGGGTTTGGATAATATCGGGGTGTTTGATCGTAGCAAGGGAATTCCAGGTGGGGGTGTTCTCGAACAGGTCGATGGCACCTCATGGATGGCCTTGTATTGCTTGAATATGTTGGAAATGGCCTTGTTGATCGCTATTGAAGATGAAACTTTTGAAGACATGGCACTCAAATATTTGGGACACTTTGTGTTTATAGCGGAAGCACTGAATAATATTGGTCAAGATTATGCCGGGTCTTGGGACGAGAAAGATGGTTTTTTCTATGATAGGCTTATTTTGCCGAGCGGGGAAACCCTGCCGATCAAGGTTCGTTCTATTTCTGGACTTTTGTCGATGGCTGCAGTTTTGAACATCAAAAAGGACTGGCTGGATAAATTACCCCGTTTTAGAAGAAGCATGGAATGGTTTAGAAAACATCGTATTGAAAATTCCAAATACCAAGTTATAGAAGAGTATTCAGAAGAAAAAGATGTTCTTTTGTCCTTGGTGCCGAAAAAACGATTGCAGGTGATGATAAATAGTGTATTGAGCGAAAAAGAATTTTTAGCTCCCTACGGCATACGGTCGTTGTCAAAAATTCATGAAAAATCATACACTATTTCCATTGAAGGGGTCAATTATAGCATAGATTATGAACCTGCTGAATCGAATACGGGTATTTTTGGTGGCAATTCGAATTGGCGCGGGCCGATTTGGATGCCTATGAACTATCTTTTTATCAATTCAATATTAGAGTACCATGATTATTTTGGAGACAAAGTAAAGTTCGCCTACCCGACCGGTAGTTCGAATATGCGCTCTTTAAAAGAGATAAGTGACGAGCTTGCCAAACGATTGGTTCGAATCTTCACAAAGGATGATGCCGGAAATAGGCCTGTTCATAGTCTTCACGAAGACAAATACAGCGAGGATCACTTTAAGGACCTACTTTTGTTTTATGAATATTTCCATGCAGATAATGGTCGAGGAGTAGGGGCTTCGCACCAGACCGGGTGGACGGCCTTAGTGGCAAATTTGGTTGATGGAATGTCGTAGTGATACAACCGATAGAAAATATCTTATCACTGAAGTAAGCATACTAATTTTTGTTGTGAAAGGGGATAACCTTGAAATTATAAAAGCACTTTTTAATACTTGATTTTTTACTATTATTGGGAGGGTAGCTGATGTAACTACTTCATAAGTTAGAGTTTGGGTTTTGCAACATTCTGTGCGAATACTGTCTGGTACTACAAATGGTTTTTCAATGATTATTTGTGGGATAAATGAAAACGGTTGAAATAAAAATTTAAAGGGATGTAGTAGAAGATGCCCCATATTTTTTGGAATAAGCAATATTTTATTACATTTATCTCGATGTTGACAAGAATTGAATGCTAAAAAGAACGAATTCTTAAGTTGAAAGGGTTTGACACTGCCATGTTTATCACAAATATTGTTGGAAAGCATACTACCTAGCTTTTCTTATGTTTTATTGAAATAATAGATTTTATAGTAAGTAATTAATGAATACGAACGATTCTAGAGCGGAACTTTCCCTTCGGGCGGAGGCAATTATCTGGAAAAAAATAAAGAACGGCGATACCGATGCCTTGGGTGAATTGTACGACCAATTTGTTGATACACTCTTTTCGTATGGAATGCAGCAATCACATCACAAAGAACATGTTATGGATTGTATTCATGATCTTTTCGTTGACTTGTACAAGTATCGAAACAATCTTGCACAAACAGATAATGTAAAGTTTTATTTACTCAAGTCCCTAAAAAGAAAAATTAATAAGAAGTACCAAAGAAAAGTTATTCCCATTCAAAATGAAGCGTTTTTTATGGGAATTGAAGAACATAGAAATTTTGTTCCATCGCATGAAGATGATCTTATTCATGCCGAAAAAGCCAATGAAAAAAGTGTGAAGTTGGTCGATGCTCTGAGTACACTTACCAAAAAACAAAAAAAAGGCTTGTTTTTGCGTTTCAATCAAGACCGGCCTTACGAAGAGATAGCCGAAATTATGAATGTCTCCGTTGCTACGGCCAGAACTATTATATATAGGGGTATCAAATCTTTAAGAAAATACCCACTTTCCCTATTGTTTTTATTCAGTATACTCTTCTTCTTATAAAAAGTCGCTTTTTTTTGTCTATAAATAGTAAATCGATTACTTATTGAAATTGAAGGGCTTGTTGAGTACCATTAGGTAATCTCAAGAAGCATGAAAATTTCGTTTGGTTTGAACTATTCTCTCAAATTTGTCAAAATACCGGCAATACTGGCCATATGCTGTATCTGTATGTCTTTCATTGTACTGGAAAAGAGTGCTAAAAAAAGGGTAGAAAAAGCGTTTACAGCTTATATAAAAGATTCGGTGCAAGTTGAGGTGGCTTTGATGTACAATCGAGAGAATCTGCCCGATCGTTATTTTAGTCCTGTTGTAACGCCTGTTTGCGAAGAGGGTATTTGCTATGAGCTAGTGGTCGATGTCTATTGGGACTTGTTAGGCAATTTCTTGGAATATAAAGAATCAAAAGAAGACCCTTTTACCAAGTTTGACCACATTCGGTTTACAGCTTCTGATCATCAAAAAATGAAAGATATCTTGGCAGATAAGACGTCGCTGTTGGCGAATTATGAAGCTAAGGATTTGGTGGACCCTAGGGTTGAGATTAAATCCGACGTCATTGACGGGGTGACCGGTGCAACCTACAAATCACTCAGTGGGGCGGTTGTTAAGGGAGCCGTATATAGTTCGCACACCTTGTGGCATATTGTTAATGGTATTATTTCAGCTAAAATTTTTGAACATACCGAAAAATTGCTGAATGATGATTTATTAGTTCAAATGCTACAATCGAGCAATTACAATCAGCAATTTTATGCCTTGAATAAAATCGATGTAGAAAAAAAAGAATTTCAACCTTATCTTTTTGATTTGCTTGCCAAAGGCGAATCATATGTTCCATTTTTTGCCATCGAAAAATTACCTGAAAGTATATGGTCATCGGCCGAATATCAAGAGCGGTCGGCAGAACTTCTGCCAGAATTGGAATTTAAAATGCAAAATGAGGTGCTCAATAAACTAATGGGTAAGGCTGTGGTAAGGGAGGCCTTAAGGTCTTTGATTAAAAATAGTAAGGGGCTGAGGGATAATCAAATTGAAAAGGTCTTTACTATCCTTCGTGAAAACCGAAAGAACCTTGAAAACAAGGAGATGGATAAGTTGGCCGATATATTGTACTCTGAAAACACAACATTGTCAAAAAACGCTTACCGAATATTATCCGAAATAAAGCCGCAAAACAAAAAGGTAAATCAGAAGGTTAAAAGCTACGAAAGACGAATAAACTAACATCAAAATAATTCAAATGGCAAAAAGAAGAGATTTTATGAAGGCTTTGGGGCTAGGCTCCGGTACTTTTTTAATGAGCCCTATTACCCTATTTGGGAATTCTACGGAAGATGAAATTCAAAAATTCATTGCGAACAATGGAAAAGACCCCAAAGATTTTACTATTGATAAAGATGTTTATCATAAAAAAGAATATAAAACCGACATTTTAATTGCCGGTGGTGGTATGGCAGGTATTTGCGCGGCATTGGCCGCAGCAAGAAATGGAAGTAAGGTTATCTTGATGCAAGATCGTTCCCGTTTGGGCGGAAACGCAAGCTGTGAAATACGAATGCATATTTCTGGGGCAAGCCAGCTGAAGCAAGTATGGCGCGAAACTGGAATATTGGAAGAATTGGTATTGACCGAAGCGGTGACCAATCCGCAACGATCCTATGAAATGTGGGATTATGTCTTGTACGACAAACTAGTTTCGGAAGAAAATATCACCCTACTTCTTGATACTGCCCTGTACGATGCCGAAGTTGTCGATGGTCAGATTAAAAAAGTGTGGGGCCTTTGTTCCCCAACTGAGGAAATTTCGATTATCACAGCCGATTTTTTTGCAGATTGTACTGGTGATGCAACCTTGGCCGCTAAAGCAGGGGCAGAGTATATGAGGGGCAGGGAGGCGAAATCACTGTGGGGAGAATCACTTGCCGTTGATGTTGCCGACCAAAAAACAATGGGCAACAGTTTGTTGTTCATGTCTAAAAAGTATGATAAGAAAATGCCGTTTACACCACCGAAATGGGCAAGGAAATATACCACTAAAGATTTTATCCATAGAAATATACAGACCTATGAATATGGGTATTGGTGGCTTGAGTTGGGGGGCGAAATTGATATCGTGCGCGACGGACAACAAAATAGGCATGATTTAATGAGTGTACTCTTTGGAGTTTGGGATTATATCAAAAATTCAGGAAATCATCCCGATTCTGAGAATTGGGCATTGTCGTGGGTAGGAATGATTCCAGGTAAACGGGAAAGTAGAAGGGTTGTAGGTGACTATATCATGAAACAAGAAGATGTTCAGGGGGCCAAGTTATTTGAAGATCGTGTGGCCTATGGCGGATGGCCTTTAGACGACCATCCACCTGGAGGTATGGATACTACAGGAGAAGTACCCTATGTTTCTATTCCATTAAAGGGGCCGTACTCCATACCTTTCAAAACCTTGTACAGTAAGAATATTGGTAATCTATTGATGGCCGGTCGTAATATTAGCGTGTCGCATGTGGCCCTTTCATCGACCAGGGTAATGGCCACTTGTGCTACTTTGGGGCAGGCAATTGGTACCGGCATGTTCTATTGCAAACACAAGAATCTGCTTCCTTCCCAACTTGGCAATGATAAGACGCATATGGGGAATCTTCAACAAATATTGCTAAGGCAAGATCAAGCTCTTTTGGGCGTAGCTAACACCGACACAAATGATTTGGCAAAATCAGCGACGGTAAAGGCATCCTCTGAAACCGAAGATGGTAAGGCTGCCAACATACTTGATGGCATTAATCGAGAGATTAACGACGGCAAATCACACAAATGGTGCGGTGATATGAATAAAGGGAAACAATGGATTGAACTAAGTTGGAAAAAACCTGTAAAAATTAACACCGTGCAGTTGACTTTCGATACGGGCCTAGAGCGGTTTTTGCGTCTTTCCGGACAAGATTGGGTCAATGATCAACAGGTTAGGGGGCCACAACCAGAAACCATTGCTGACTATACCATTGAAGCCATCTTGTCAGATGGTAAAAAGATAGTTGTCGAAAACGAATTTAACTTTTTGAGAAGGGTCGAACACCGTTTTGACACTTTAGAGGTAAAAGCTATAAAATTGAACATACAAAAAACACATGGTGATCCTTTGGCCAAGGTTTTTGAAGTGCGCTGTTATCAGGAGTAGGAGCTATTATTTCTGAAAAAAGGCCACAGTTTCACCGTATGTTTTAAAGAAAATTTAAAAAAACATATTTTTTTGTCTATAAACGCAGAAGTGACTACTTATCTAAGTATAGAAGTGTTTTAGCAGTTCAAAAAATTGGGTTTTTAGGAAAATGGAATTCCCCTGATATAGTCTAAAATTGCGAATGGCTAAATAATAATAGATATGAAAAATAAGAAAACAACCAACATAGATTTCACTTCGCTCAGCGATACCGAAAAGGTTGCCTTGAAGGGTAAAATCTATAAGTCCGTTGACAGGTTGAAACAAAGAAGATTGCGTATTCGCTATGCAATGGGCACGGCTGCTTCGATTGCCTTTTTTTTAGCATTGGGCCTGTATTTTTTTAATAGTCCTGTCGAGTCTTCGATCACCGATTTTGTGAAGTCTGCCAAAAAAGTAGATGTTAACGCTTCTGACAAGGTGGTATTGATTCTTGACGAAGGTGAAAATGTCAAAATTGATGAAGACTCAACGGACATATCGTATTCTGCCACGGGACAAAAAGTAAATGTGGGAGGGTCTAAAGTTGTTGATCAGAGAGCTTCTTCAGAAAAGGAAACAGTGTATAACACTGTCTTGGTGCCCTACGGAAAACGATCGAACCTTAAACTTTCTGATGGTAGTATGGTTTGGTTGAATTCGGGTTCAAGATTAGTATATCCCACTGTTTTTAGAGGGGAGAAAAGAGAAGTCTATTTAGAAGGAGAAGCTATTTTTGAGGTGGCACATGATGCGAACCATCCGTTTATGGTGCTTTCCGAGAGTCAGGAAATTGAGGTTTTGGGTACGGTGTTCAATGTGAGCAACTATTTAGATGACAACCAAGTAAACACCGTATTAAAGAGTGGTAGTGTTCAAATTCGGTATAAGCCCGATACTGCGGGTGCTACTACGAACGAAATGAAAATAGCCCCTGGTACTTTGGCCAGTTACGATAAGAAAAATAAAACGGTTACTTCTGAAAAAGTGAATGTCGACCACTATTTTTCATGGCGAAAGGGGGTCTTCATCTTTAAAAACAACAATCTTGATCATATTATGAAAAGACTTGCGCGCTACTATAATGTGAACATTGAAATAGAAAATCAAATCTTGGCCGAAGAGACTTTTTCCGGTTATCTCGACCTGAGGGAAGACGTGGAAAAGGTTATAGGCATTATAAAAGAAACAACACCCTTACAATACACGAAAATCAACGAAAGAAGAATAAGTATTAACTAAAAAGCGGAGACTATATGATATAATGATCAACTAACCAATTTTAAAAAAAGCCAGAAGATGTTGGCCCATCTCCTGGCCGGAAAATTAACATGCCAAATACTTTGGCATTATTAACTCAACTAAAAACAAAATTATGAATAAAATCGTCAGTGGCCCTGCTCTCGGGGTCAAAAAGACACCGATATGTAACCTTTTCACCCTTATGAAAATATTTGCTTTGTTTATTTGTATCGGTCTTGGTTCGGTATATGCGAACAATACCTATGCCCAGACCAAAATAGATATAGATGTTAATGAGGTGACCTATGAAGAATTGTTCGAAGAAATTCAAGAACGCAGTGAATTCATATTTTTCTATAAAGATGAAGTGTTGGATGTAAATAGAAAGGTGTCTATTCGATTAAAAGAGGCAGAACTCTCTTCCATTCTAAATCAAGCTTTTCAAAATACAGATTTAGATTATAAAATTGACGACCGACAGGTGGTTATCAAGAAAAGACCCAAATCACCAGTTGGGGTCGACGGTACCAAATTGCAAAATGTTGTTCAGGAGTTTATGGTAGCCGGTACGGTTACCGATGGTGACGGAGTTCCGCTTCCGGGGGCCAGTATTGTTGAAAAAGGAACTTCGAACGGAACACAGACCGATTTTGATGGAAATTTTTCCTTGGCTGTTGATAATCAAAATGTTTTATTGACAGTGTCTTATATCGGTTTTGCCACTGAGGAAATATCGGTCAACGGACAAGAGAATCTAAAAATCGTACTTAAAGAGAGTGCAGCGGGTCTCGAAGAGGTTATTGTTGTGGGTTACGGCACGCAAGCTAAAAAAGATCTGACTGGTTCGGTAAGTGTTGTCGAGGGTGATGAAATTGCTGCACGTAGCACCACAAATGTTTCCAACGCTCTACAGGGAACCGTTGCTGGGGTCAGCGTTACAAGAAGTAATTCAGAACCAGGTTCTGGTAATGAAATACGGGTAAGGGGCGTAACCACATTACAGGGGGAAAGTGCGCCACTGATATTGGTAGACGACGTACCAGTTTCAAGCATCAATGATGTAAATCCAGATCAAATAGAAAGTATTTCCGTGCTTAAAGATGGGGCCTCTGCCGCTATTTACGGATCAAGGGCCGCAGCCGGCGTTATTATCATAACAACCAAAAGGGGTAAAAGTGGCGTCTTTAATATGGGGTACAGTGGTGAGTATATTATCAACACACCTACCGAAACAAGACAAACTGTAGGAGCAGTGCGTTATATGCAAATGGATAATGAGAAAGCATGGAACGACAATGGCAACGATAATAATGAATATCCTACTTGGTCAGAAGATCTGATTGCCAATTATCCTACAAATAGTGTTTTGAACCCTGATCAATTTCCCGATACGGATTGGCGCAGTTTAATACTTCGCAAATCAGCTACAGGGTACCGTCACAATATCTCTTTAAGTGGAGGCTCTGATAGATTGAAAACCAATGCGAGCTTCGGTTACGAATATCAAGATGCACTATATGACGGGCGCGATTGGAAACGTTATACCGCTAGAGTAAATAACGATATCAAGATTTCCGATAAAATGGGAGCCAATTTAGATTTCGCACTTAAGATAACGAGAGATGATCGCCCCACATTGGATCCAACGGAAAGAGCGATACGCTCAGCACCGGTTTATGCGGCTTTATGGCAAGATGGTAGAATTGCCGAGGGTAAATCTGGTGATAATGTTTATGCTGAATTACAGCAAGGAGGGTATAGCAATAGTGATACCTATCTGTTCTATGGGAAGGTTGGACTATTTTATAAGCCTATTGAGGATTTGAAAATATCCGTAAATATGGCACCGAATTTTCAATTCAACAAGTACAAGCTCTTCAATAAATCGATTCCTTATTGGGCCTTTAACGACCCGGAACAATTGGCCAATCCTAATTACATCTCGAGTCATAATGCCACACAAACTTATCTTAATGAGGTACGAACGAACGACAACACGTTGACTACCCAGGCCTTGGTCAATTATGATAAAATTCTAGGTAACCACAATATTAGTGGTGTTTTGGGGTATGAGGAATTCTCTGCGGAATATGAAAGACTAGACGTTAGGGGTACCGAGTTTGTCACTGCCGACTATCCGTTTTTAAACCAAGCTCCCGTCGATAAAGTTTTTGACGATGGATCTAGTATTTCAGAAAATGCCTATTCTTCCTATTTTGGTAGGTTGGCCTACAATTACAATAGCAAATATTATATACAGGGAACGGTTCGTCGAGATGGCTCTTCGCGTTTTGGTAAAGAGTATCGATGGGGTTCTTTTCCTTCGGTGTCTGCCGGCTGGGTTGTTTCAAACGAAGGGTTTATGGAATCATTAGAGTCGACAATTTCATTTTTGAAGCTTAGAGCTTCCTATGGTAGCTTGGGTAACGATCGTTTGGGTAATTACCTGTACCTCTCTGTACTGCAGTTCAGTAATACCTTAATTGCCAACGGAAACGACGTAGAGGCCGTGAGGTCTTCTGCACAACGATTTTTAGCGATTGAAGATGTAACCTGGGAAACCACTACATCATTGAACTTGGGTCTCGATTTGAACATGTTCGATAGCCGTTTATCGTTCACAGGTGATTATTTTAAAAAGGAAACGACCGATATGTTGCTCGATTTGAGTATTCCGGCATTCGGCGGCTATGATGATCCGACGGTAAATGTAGGAAGTATGGATACCGACGGATGGGAGATGTCTCTTTCATGGCGAGATAATTTAGGCGACGTTAAATACGGAGCCTCGGTTAATGTTTTTGATTCCAAATCGATCATTGGGGATGTCAATGGAAAACGTCTTTTTGATGGTAATATCCTTTCCGAAGAGGGTAGTGAGTTTAGGTCGTGGTACGGCTATCAATCCGATGGTATTTATCAAACCCAAGCTGAAGTAGATAACTCTGCGGTAACCAGTGACGTAGTGAGTCCGGGAGATATAAAGTACAAAGACATTAGTGGGCCTGATGGAATACCAGATGGCGTCATCAATGAATTGGACAAAACCATTTTAGGGGGGTCGTTGCCCAGGTACCAATATGGCGGTAACCTGAATTTGGAGTATAAGAAATTTGATTTTGGCCTCACTTTTCAAGGGGTGGGTGAACAGAATTTTTATCTGTCCCAAGGGTTTATTAGACCCTTTCAAGAAAGTTGGCAATCGCCTTCGTTCTTATATGCCAGCAGCTATTGGAGTACATATAACTCCACTGCGCAAAATCAAAATGCCAGTTATCCCAGGCTTTCCGAAAATGCGGTGGGAAACAATTATACTTTCTCCGATTATTGGCTGATCAATGGAGCATATCTTAGAATCAAGAACATTACTTTGGGGTATACCTTACCCACCGATATGCTGGGCGATAGTGGTTTTTCAAGACTACGGGTCTATATCGCGGGTAACGACTTGTTCACATTTGATAACCTTCCTAAAGGCATAGATCCCGAACAAGGTAGCGGATACCTGATCACCAAGTCTTTCTTAGTTGGAGTAAAAGCTAATTTCTAAACGTAAAACAATGAAAAATACTATATATAACATAATTGTCGGGATTGCTATTTTGCTGACCGGCTTTTCATGTACCGAGTTAGATCTTGTGCAGGAAGATGCGGCCAGTTCCGCTACTTGGTACCAAAATAAAGATCAATTCAGACAGTCGTTGAACGAGGGCTACCGTGAAGTTTTTTGGCCCACCGATGAATCTGCGGCCGGTCTTACAGATGACTGGCAACGGAGAGACGCATTAGATGCTATAAAGGCGGGTACGGTAAGTTCTGAATACAGCAAAGCGGAAGACGATTGGGAAAATGTATATAAGGCCATTACTCGAGTGTTGGTTGTTATCGAACAGTTGGAAAATCAAACTGTACTATCAGACGATGACACCGCGCTTTTTATGGGCGAAGCCAATTTTTTAAGGGCATCGTATTGGTCATACCTTATTTCCCATTATGGCGACGTTCCGTTTTATGAAAAGGAGCTTACCGTCGATGAATCTTTTGAAATGGGACGTACCGACAAGGCTGAAATACTCCAAAAAATATATGGCTATTATGACAATGCAGCACTAAATCTTCCAGTGTCTTACAATGGTTTAAAATACGCCACCAAAGGTGCTGCCTATGCCATGAAAGCTCGAATAGCACTATATATGGGCGATTTTGCCGTGGCCGCCGAGGCTTCCGAAGACTGTATGGACTTAGGAGAATATGAGTTGCACTCAGATTTTGCCGAGTTATTTCGTTCAAGCACTAAAAATTCGAACGAAACCATATTTCATATCCCTAGAAGTTCAGATTTAAATGTAATCAGGAACGATAATGTTAGAGATTTTCTACCTCGAAACCATGGAGGTTGGGGTGCAAGAAACCCTACTTGGGAACTCTTGGCTTCTTTTGAGTGTACCGACGGATTGCCCATAGACGAGTCACCGTTGTTCGACCCTCAAAATCCATTTAAAAATAGAGACCCCCGATGTAACATGACCATCGTACCCTTTGGCTCTTTGGAAGATGGCGATGGTTTGTCTTCGGCCGATGGATCCAATTTTATGGATATTGAATATACGCCCCATCCAGAGAAAAAAGAAGTACTCGATTTTGCTTCCGGTGATTTACGTCGAAATGACGATACGCCCTCAGTGGCCGCCTTTGCATCTTTCAACGGGTTGGCATGGAAAAAAGGCATTGACGAAGATTGGAAAGATTATCGCACCGATCCCGATTTGATTGTCATACGCTATGCAGATGTATTATTGATGTACGCCGAATCAAAGATCGAACTCAATCAAATCGACCAAAGTGTATTGGATGCTATGAACCAAGTACGGGACAGGGCTTACGCCAATTCAGGAATACCAAATCCTGAAATAGTAACTACCGATCAGACCGAACTGCGTTATAAGGTGCGCAACGAAAGACGCGCTGAACTAGCCTTTGAAGGGCGCAGGTATATGGACTTGATTCGATGGCGATTGGCACAAAAAGCACTGACCGGAAATTCTTATGGCATGCTCAACGTATCGACCGATGCAAATGTTGGGGCTGCGCCAACCGGGCCGTTGGTAGATGACGTGGTCGCACCAGGGCTTTGGTTTTGGGGAATGACCCCTGAGATAGGGGCAGATGGGCTTCCTGATTTTTCTGCGTTATTGAATGCAGGACTCTGTCGATCCCTGAATACAATCAATTTTCCCGAAAGACAATATTTATGGCCCATACCGGCGTCTGAACGCTTGTTGAATCCAAACCTCACACAAAATGAGGGGTACTAATAGATAGTTTTGAGTTTAGTTAGTTTTTGTAAAGCCCCGAAAAGTAATTTTCGGGGTCTTACAATGCATGAGCTTTAAAAATTTATAACTAGTGCAAATTTTAGAAGAGATGAAAAAAATAGTATTGTCGCTTTGGATACTGGTCTTGGCAATGGCCTCCTGTAAAAATCATGAAGAATCAGCCGTGGCACCCATGCAAAAGTCCGCAGAGGTTACGAGCAAAGACGGCGAAATCACCCAAGTTTCCGGAGATTTGAAAATAAGCGGGGTCTATCCGCATTTGACCACCTATGCCCACGGCAGATTAGATGGAACGTATGGCTTCGGAAACGAATGCGGTATCGGTGCCTTGGCCGAATGGAACGATAAGCTATACATGATCAATTATGCAGCACATCAGCCCAAAGGCAGTGAGCATAAGCTCTATATTATCGATGAGGATATGAATATGGAGATTTTTGAAGGCAGTATTGGAGGTACTCCGACCGCTAGAATGGTTCATCAAGAATCAAATCAGTTGTTGTTGGGCCCCTATGTTATTGATAGCACGGGAAATATTAGGGTGGTACCTTATAGTAGAATGGAAGGTCGCCTGAACGCCTATGCCCGTCATTTGAAAGACCCCGAGAATATGGTCTATATGTATGACATGGAAGGAATGCTCTATGAGTTGAATGTAAATACCTTGGAAGTGAACAAGCTTTTTGATGATCCGTTGCCCGGATGGCATGGAAAAGGAGGCTATACGAGTCAGGGTAGATTGGTGGTCTCCAACAATGGGGAACATGCCAGTGAAGGCAGGGTGACACATGATACACAAGACTGGGCGAACGAACACTATAAGTGGGAAGAAAGCTGGAAGGTGGAAAAGGAGGGCATATTTGGTTCGGATAATTTGGGTATTCTGGCTGAATTCGATGGAGATAATTTTAAAGTTATCGAACGCAGTCAGTTCACCGATATCACCACCAAACACGGTATTTACGCCGTTCCCAATGATGATTCTCCACTATGGGCCATTGGCTGGGATAAAAAGTCGCTTCGCTTAAAAGTGCTTGACCATGGTGAATGGCATACGTTTCTGCTTCCAAAAGCGACCTATAACAATGACCCTCCACATGGTTGGTTTACCGAATGGCCTAGAATCAGGTCGGTCGGTAATGATAAAATGATGATGGATATGCACGGAATGTTTTATGATTTCCCTGAAAGCTTTTCTGCATCGAACACGGCAGGCATTAAACCTATGGGGTCACATTTACGATATATTCCTGATTTTCTGAACTGGAACGGTCAAATTGTTCTGGCTACGGATGAAACCAGTATTCAGGGAAATCCCTTGGCTGGGCAACCACAATCTAATCTTTGGTTTGGCGATTATGAAGAATTGTCCGAATGGGGACCTTCATCGGGGTACGGAGCGGTGTGGTTAAAAGAAAAGGTATCCGCAAGAACACCCTCCGATCCTTACCTAATTTCCGGATTCGATAATAGAATTCTACATCTTCAAAATTCTGGTAACAGTCAGGCGACCATCACTCTTGAGATTGATGAAAAAGGGGATAATAGTTGGAAAAAACTTGCGACAATAACACTTAAAAAAGGAGAATATGCCAACCATATTTTCGATAAAGCCCTCAAAGCGGAATGGATTCGGTTAACTTCCGATAAATCATCTGAATTGACGGCAGCTTTTCATTTTACCGATGATAATTTAAAAGATGGTTCTGAAGGGGACCGTCTGTTCGATGCTTTGGCAGATATTGATTACACGGGAGCGGTAAATCATGCAAAACTGTACAGTAATAAAACTAATTTTAACCTTAGTGTCTATGCCGGTGCGATAGAGAATGGTAAATTCACGAAAAAAGAAGGTCTCGAGTTTACGAAATTCGATTTCCAATTTGTAAAGGGTATAAAAGATACGACTTCGCAAGAGGCCCTAACGATTGAAAGTGTTGGCTCGCAGGTAGATTTTAATAATAAAAAGGTTGAAAACGATGCGCTTTCGGAAAATGTAGATCGCCATGTTTGGTCAGAAGACAAGGCTTCAATAATCGTACATGCCGAAGAATATGATTTGAGGTTGCCAAAAGGAAAAGTTGATTATCAAGATATTTTACCTCCAGGAACTACACGGTTTCGAAGAGAAGTGGAATCGGAGCGTGAATTGGCCAATGTGGGCGGAACGTTTTACGAACTTCCCTTGTTCAAAGTGGGGCAGGAGCCACGATACAAAATGATGAGGCCAGTAGCTACCCATAACAAACAAATATCCGATTTTAATACGTGGAATGGTTTATTGGTGTTGAGCGGAATAAAGAATGAGGCATCCGATTCAAAACATATTTACCAATCGGATGACGGAACAACAAGTCTTTGGTTTGGTGGTATTGATGATTTGTGGAGTTTTGGAAAACCGGTAGGGCAAGGCGGCCCTTGGAAAGATTCAGTGGTGAAAGCAAATGAACCATCCGATTTATATTTAATGACAGGCTATGATAAGAAAACGCTTAAATTAAAGGCTGATAAAGATGCGAAAATTACGCTCTTGATTTATGTGAATCACTATCTTGACGAGCCAATGGAATATAAAACTTTTGAGGTGAAAGCAGGTGAGGAACTAACCTATGAATTTCCCGATGGTTTTAGCGCGCATTGGGCGCAAATGAAAATAGATAAAGACGCTACCGCAACAGCTTGGTTTGTATATGAATAATCAAAAAAATAAGAACATGAGATATTTGCTTTCAATTTTAGTACTAATGTGTTGTACCATAACGGTAGCTGCCCAAGACCTTTTGGTAGAAGCCGAAAGTTTTGACAATCCGGGGGGGTGGGTCGTTGATCCACAATTTGTAGAACAAATGGGGTCTCCCTACCTAATGGCACACGGCATTGGCAAAAAAGTCAAGAACGCTAGTACTGAAGTGACTTTCGAAAAAGGAGGACAGTACCATATCTGGGTGCGTACCATGAATTGGGCTCCCGGTGAATGGGACGCTCCTGGTCGTTTCAATTTAAAGGTCGGTGATTTGGCTTTTGATAAAACTCTGGGACTTCGTTCAGGCTGGGGTTGGGAATATGTAGGTAAAACTAAAATAGGAAAAAAGGAAAGTGTCGCTCTCGAACTCATCGACCTTACCGGTTTCAATGGAAGGTGTGACGCCATTTATTTTTCTACGTCTCAAAAAGAACCTCCTTCATCACCTAAGAAATTGGCTGAATGGCGTAAAACAATTACTGCCGAACCCAATGCACCTAAAGAAGAGAATACATATGACCTTGTAGTCGTTGGGGGCGGTCTTGCAGGTTGTGCTGCGGCTATTGCAGGTGCCGAACAGGGCCTAAAAGTAGCACTTATTCATGATCGCCCACTTTTGGGCGGTAATGCCAGTAGTGAGATAAGGGTGCATACCTTGGGTATTTATGGGCATTTTGAGCGCATTTTAAAGAAAATTGATACCGAGCATTACCCCAACGGTTCTGCAGAGGCCGAATTGGATCAAGTAAAACGGGATAATAATGTAAAAAGTTACGATAATATTGATTTGTTTCTGAATTGGAGGGCTTATGATGCCAAAGCGGAAGACAACACCATAAAATATGTTGATGCCAGACAGACCGCAACGGGAGAGCGGAAAAGGTTTACAGCTCCTTATTTTGTAGATTCTACTGGTGATGGATGGATCGGTTACTGGACAGGGGCCGAATTCTCGTACGGTCGCGAAAGTGTTGATACCTACGGGGAAGCTTGGGAAGAACATGGTGAACTTTGGAGCCCCAAAGAAGCCGATAATGCCGTAATGGGGTCTTCGGTATTGTGGGGTTCCAAGAAAACCGAGACACCACAACAGTTTCCAAAGGTGCCTTGGGCCAAGCCCGTGGCCAAAGAACATGAGGCCATAAATGGCGAGTGGTATTGGGAGTTCACACGAAACGATTTAAATCAAATAGACGATGCTGAAGAAATACGTGATCATATGTTACGCGCTATTTTTGGGTCATTTAGCAATGCGAAGCAAAATCCCGAGAACGATAATGTAGCTTTGGAATGGGTTTCTTATTTGGTCGGTAAACGGGAATCTCGAAGACTGGTCGGGGATCATATTTTTACTTTTAACGATGCCAAAGAAGGAACAAGGTTTCCTGATGCGGTAGTTATAGAAACCAGAGAGGTCGATGTACATTATCAGACCGTGCTCACCGATGAAAAGAATCCTGATTTTATTTCAAAGGCCCTTTTCTATAAAACCCCGGAATATTACATTCCATATCGAAGCCTTTATTCCAAGAATATCAACAATCTTTTTATGGCCGGGCGTAACTTTAGCTGTTCACATGCCGGTTTAGGCGGTCCTCGGGTTATGCGAACAACGGGTCAGATGGGTGCTGCCGTAGGTTTTGCCGCTGCACTCTGCAAAAAGTACGATGTAAACCCACGAGACATCTATAAGGGATATTTAGACGAATACCTAGATTTGATCGAAGAACAAAAATATCCTAAGATCCCAGAGTCAAAACAATGAGAATCGGCCTTGTGGGCATAGTGTTTTTTATGTTGGCCGTGTGCAGGGCGCAGATTGGGTCATCCATCCATACATTGTATGAGAACAATGAAAATGGAGTCTTGAAGCATCCCCCAGAGTTCTATTTGCTGGAATGGGAAAAGGACGGCAAGCTTCAGGAAAAAGAGACCCCCCTGTCGATTGTGGTAGATTCCATGGGGCGACAAGAAGTTCGTATGTTGGTCAATGAAGCGTCAAACCCTGTGCTGTACACATCGAATATCGAAACACCGGTGTGTGCAGATGGGGAATGCCGTTTAATGCACATTCGGTTGTATTGGACCCTCTTAGGGGAATATGCAGGTTTTGACCGTTTCCCCGGTCTTCCTTTGACGAAACATGACCATGATGAATTTTTACAGGCAGACTATCTTAAGTTACACCATTTGTTAAGTGATAAATTGTCTATACTGGAAAGAAGATCGATAGACGAACTTGTTGAGAAACCCAAACAACCTGAGGTAGAAGGTGCCGATGCCCTTTCTGGAGCCACAATAAAAGAAGTGAAGGAGTCCGTAGTCGGTGGGGCGCTCTATTCGTGTTATGTAGCTTGGCACTTGGTTCATGGCGCTATTAAAGAGGATATTAAAGAACATACCATGTCATTGATCAATGATGCTATGGTGAGGGAAATGTTAAATAGTAATTCTGTAGATTATCAAATGTTCGCATTGAACCAATTGGAAATGGAAAAGTATGCCGAACAGGTTGATCGAATAAGCGAAATTTTTGAATCGAGTATTCCCATGGTCCGCACTTTTATTATCAAAAACCTGCCCGATGTTTTTTGGAGTACCGAAAAGTTGCAACGCCCTTTTTGGAATAATTTTGCAAAAGTTGACATCAATAGCCGCAGTCTCTTGCTCGACCATTTGCAGTATGCGTCAAAAGACACATTAGAAGACTTGTCTTCAGAACTTAGCGTAATGACAAAGAACCAGCTGAGGGCCTATTTACAACATTTGGAAGAACACAAAATGACAAGCAAAAGCCTTCGTAAAAATCTTGAAGCTTTTTCAAAAAATGATTCTGAGAAGTATGCTTATCTTGTAGCACAATATTTGGAGGAATAATACAATTAATAGGAAGCAACACCATGATTTCATTTATAATTTCAATACTGGTTTTGATTTTGGGTTATTTTACCTACGGTAAGTTTGTCGAAAAAATATTCGGCATTGATCAAAAAAGGGAAACTCCGGCGGTTCGACTAAGAGACGATGTAGATTTTATGCCTTTACCCGCTTGGCGTATATTTTTAATCCAATTTCTAAATATCGCAGGATTGGGACCTATTTTTGGTGCTATTGCTGGAGCCATGTTTGGTCCGGCTGCTTTTTTATGGATTGTTTTGGGAAGTATTTTTGCAGGAGCCGTTCACGATTATTTTTCAGGAATGTTGTCGGTGCGTCATGACGGACTCAGTATTAGTGAAGTAGTTGGTATCTATCTCGGCCCCAATGTAAAACAGGTAATGCGCGTGTTTACCGTAGTATTGCTGATTTTCGTAGGTACGGTATTTCTCATGGGTCCGGCCAAGATAATCGACGGTATGACCGGTGGAGTTTGGAATCTTTGGGTGTGGGTCGGTATCATTCTGGGGTATTATGTGTTGTCTACCTTGCTTCCTATTGATAAATTGATTAGCAAATTATATCCCATTTTCGGAGTGGCCATGCTCTTGATGGCCGTAGGCCTTCTGATTGCGTTGGTCTTTGGCGATTATGCCATCCCCGAGATTGTACCTTCCAATTTGAGGAACATGACTTCGAATCCGGAAGAAACCCCGCTTTTTCCCATCCTTTTCGTCACCATTGCCTGTGGTGCTATTTCGGGTTTTCACGCAACGCAATCCCCATTGATGGCACGCTGTATGCAGAACGAAAAATTAGGAAGGAAAATTTTTTATGGCACTATGGTCACCGAAGGAGTCGTAGCCTTAATTTGGGCCGCCGCCGCCATGACCTTCTTTGGTAATGTAACCGACTTAAATGGGGCGATGCTGGCGAACGGAAATAATGCCGCTTGGGCTGCTAATGAAATATCATTAAATATGTTGGGGGGTGTTGGCGGAATTTTAGCGCTATTGGGTATTGTTGCCGCTCCCATAACTTCGGGCGATACTGCGTTTCGGTCGGCACGATTGATTTTAGCGGATATTTTTAAGGCGAGCCAGAAAAAAATAAAGAGTAGACTGTACATCAGTTTACCCTTGTTCGTAATCGCATTCGCATTGACACAAATAGACTTCGGAATTATTTGGCGCTATTTTGCATGGAGCAATCAAACCTTGGCAACTGTAGTATTGTGGACAATAACTGCCTATTTAATTTATGAGAATAAGGCTTATTGGGTAACGCTCATACCCGCACTTTTTATGACTATGGTGTGTAGCACCTATATACTTGTCGCCCCCGAAGGCTTTGGTCTTGCAAATGACATTGCGTATATCGGAGGTGGTCTTACAACAATTGGGGTATTGGTCTTGTTTTGGATCTATGCGACCCAACGTAAAAAAGTTTTGGCATCAATATGATCAAGAAAAATAAACGGAAACTATTTCTAAGTATCTTTCCTTTTTTTTTAGTGCTTGCTGTGGCCTGTTCCGAGAAAAAACGGCAGACCCATGCAGACAATATCAAAGAACCCTTGTTTACGGTTTTAGATGCCAATGATACTGGACTCAATTTTGTGAATAAATTGGAGGAGTCCACCACCATGAACGGATTCTACTACGAGTATTTTTATAATGGCGGCGGAGTAGGGGTAGCCGATTTTAATAATGACGGCCTTCAAGATGTCTATTTTATTAGTAACCTTCGTACAAACAAGCTATACCTGAATCAAGGCGGACTGAAGTTTAAGAACGTTAGCGTGAAAGCCAATGCCCAAGGTAACGGAGGGTTTCCGACCGGGGTATCCATCATAGATATCAACAATGATGGTCTAAAGGATATCTACATCCTTAAATCGGGTCGTTTTGAAACGGACGATTTACTTCGAAATGAACTGCTGATCAATAAAGGTGTCGATGCCGAGGGTGTTCCCGTATTTGAGGAAAATGCCGCGGCTTATAACTTAGATTTGCCCCATTATTCCACTCAAGCCGCTTTCTTTGATTATGACAAGGATGGAGATCTAGACATGTTTTTGATCAACCATAATATCGAAATGTATGGTATTGAAGAATTGGATAAGGTGGCAGAGGGCAAGTCGGATAAAATAGGTGAAAAACTGTATCGAAATGATAACGGGAAGTTTATCAACGTAACGGAAACTGCAGGAATTATAAGTAACAATATCGGGTTTGGCTTGGGCGTCGCCATTGGTGATGTCAACAACGACGGGTGGCCCGATGTTTATACCAGTAATGACTATTACGAAAAAGACCATCTCTATCTGAATAATTCCGATGGAACATTTACGGAAAGCGCTTTAAAGGCCTTTAACCATATTTCGACCTTTTCTATGGGGAATGATATGGCCGATATCGATAACGACGGTTTTCTCGATATTGTTTCTTTGGATATGATGGCGGAGGATAATTATACCCAAAAGACGAGCATGAGCGGTATGAACGTTGCCAATTTCTATAAGATTGAAAATTTGGGGTTGCACCGACAATACATGTACAACGCCCTGCAAATCAACAATGGGGTCTATCCTGGGTCAACGATTCCAATTTTTTCCGATGTTGCCCAATTGGCGGGCGTATCAAGTACCGATTGGAGCTGGGCACCGTTATTATTTGATATGGATAATGATGGCCATAAAGATCTGTTTGTAACCAACGGCATTAAAAGAGACTTCCGAAACAACGATTTTTCAATTTATCTGGAAGAGAAATACCAAGAAAATATTCGTCGGAATAAAGTCGATTTGGCAAAACATGTAGACGATTTGTTAGATAAAATGCCAGGACGTAAAACAAAGAATTACCTATTTCTAAATAATAAAGACCTGCGTTTTCGTCCATTGGAATTGGAGCAGCCGACATCCTTCTCCAACGGTGCCGCCTATGCCGATTTTGATAACGATGGTGATTTAGATATCATCGTAAACAATATCGATGATTTCGCCCATCTGTATCGAAACAACTCAAAAAACAACGCGTATATTGATATCGATCTTAAGGGTCCTAAAGAGAATAGGGATGGTTTGGGAGCTCGAGTTGTGGTAACAGCAGACGGTAAGGAATATTTGAGCGAGAACTATTTTAGCAGAGGTTTTCAATCGGCCATGGCCGTACCCTTGCATTTTGGTTTGAACGATATTCAAAAAATAGAGACCGTTAAGGTCATTTGGCCAGACGGGAAAAATCAAGTGCTTCACAATGTAATGGCGAATCAAGTTTTGGATGTTGTTTATGAGCCTTCCGGAATAGCGGAAATAAACGCTTCAAAGGGCGATTTTTTATTTCATGATATCACTGAAAGTTCAGACATTTCATTTAGGCATAAAGAGAATATGTATAACGATTTTGAAATGGAGTCGTTGTTGCCCCATAAAATGTCACAATTCGGTCCGAGCTTGTCCGTTGCGGACGTAAATGGTGATGGTCTTGAGGATTTCTTTATTGGAGGGGCCATGGGCCAGCCAGCAGCGCTTTTTCTTCAGTCGAACATAGGGAAGTTTGTTCGAAAACAGGTAGCATCCTTTGAGAAAGACGGCCATCACGAAGACACCGCTTCACTTTTTTTTGATGTTGATGGCGATGGCGACCAAGATTTGTATGTGGTCAGTGGAGGGAACGAAAAACCGACAGATGATGAATACTATCGAGATCGGTTGTATCTGAACGATGGTTCTGGCGATTTTAGGCGTGATGTGCAAGCACTTCCGGCTATTGTCGCAAGCGGCCAGGCAGTCACGGCGGCCGATTATGACAATGATGGTGATCTTGATTTGTTTGTTGGATCTCGGGTACGCCCGTTGAATTATGGTGTACCTGTTAAAAGCTACCTCTTGGAAAATAGATATTCTGATGGCGAAGCGAAGTTTGTTGACGTTACTGAAACCCTTTGTCCAGATTTATTGGAGCACGGTATGGTGACTGATGCACTTTGGGCCGATATCGATAGTGATGGTAATTTAGAACTTGTAATCGCCCAAGAATGGGGTAGTATTGAAATATTTAAAAAGACAGACGGGCGGTTCATAAACAAATCGGAGCAGTATGGCGTCGCCGGTCAAATTGGCTGGTGGTCGGGCCTTGCAGCCGATGACATCGATAATGATGGGGATCTGGATTTGGTTGCCGGTAATCTTGGGTTGAATTATAAATACAAAGCTTCCGAAGCTGCACCCTTTCATTTGTACGTAAACGATTTTGACAAGAATAATTCCAACGATATCGTTTTGGGTTATGAGCAAGACAGTGCCTTGTATCCCCTAAGGGGAAGGGAATGTACGTCAAATCAAATGCCGTTCATTAAGAAGAAGTTTAAAACCTATGATGCTTTTGCTAAAGCAGATTTGAAGGAAGTCTATGGAGAGGGATTGGATAATTCTTTACACTACGCCGCCAATAACTTTGCCAGTTGTATTCTTGAAAACAAGAACAACAAAACATTCGAATTCAAACCATTGCCGAACCGGGCTCAGATTTCATCGGTTAACAAGATATTGGTATCCGATAGCGCTGAAAGTACAAAGAAAGATTTAATTGTATTAGGTAATTTGTATGCATCAGAAGTAGAAACCCCAAGAAACGATGCGGGTTACGGACTCTACCTAAAAAATAATGGAAAATTGCAATTCAGTGCGGTAGCCCCTGCTGAATCAGGGTTATATGTTCGAGGTGATGTACGGGGAGCTTCCTTTATTGGGTTAGGCGCCGAGAAAAAGAAAGGAATACTGGTGGCACGTAATGACGATACCTTGATGTTATTGCAAATGTAGTGTGTCAGTACTGAATCACTTGAATACCTCGATTAAAGATTATATAGGTTAAATACGAATGGGCGGTATGTTGAAAACATACCGCCCATTCGATTAGGTGATAAACATTTGTTTTACGATGAGGAAACTACCCCGAGCGTATACAATTGCTCCAGCGTTGGTGATTCGCTACCCCCGGCAGGTTCTAAGGTGATTCCGAAAGCTTCGGTATCGTTAGGGTTTGCTAGTGCGAAAACCTTGTTCTCATCCGAAATAAAATCTTCTAAAAGCCCCATACTTGTAGGGGTAAGAGGATCCAATTTTAACGACCAGACTTGGTATACGAAACCATCGGGTGGTTCGGGCAAGCCTTTTGCATCGATATAGACTTTTTCTTCCGTCTTGTTCCAATAGGCCTTTGCATAAGATTCGGGAGCGACTTCCTGACCGCCCAAGGCAACAACGGTAACGTTTTGATCGCGAAGTGTCTCGAGTAATTCTTGAGATTTCTCAAGCGACGAATCTGAATCGGCTATTTGCTGCTCCAACTGACTGTTGGTCTGATTTACAACTTCTATTTGAGATTTTAAGTCTTGATTTTGGGTGTACATCCATACAAGACCGGCAATTAATAAAAGAGAAGCGGCCCATCCCACATACCATATTGGGTTCACCTCTTTTTTAGTCATTGGAACTACCTTGGTTTCGGAGCTTCCCATTCCTATTTTTCTTTTAACACCATTAAAGCCGTTTGTAAGGCCTGGTGAGAGGGCTTTGGTCACCGCTAATATAGATTTTTCGATTTCTTCGATTTCTTGTTTTATCCTAGGGTACTTTTGAGCATTCTCATACACCTCTAGATTTTCTTTCGCTGAAAGCAATCCGGCTACGTAGAGCTCTAAAATGCCTGATGCTATGTATTTTTCTTCGTCCATATTACAACTGCATATTTTTCCTGAGTTGAGAGATGCAACTTCTATTCCTAGTTTTTACAGTTCCCAACGGAATCTCCAATTTTTCTGAGGCTTCCTTTTGAGTGAAACCTTTAAAATATAGCATATCGATTAGCTGTATACACTTATCTTTAAGCTCTTTGATCAATTTGGTAAGACCAATACTATCAATATTGCTATTGGCGGCACTGTCATCTTCAAGCATACCTACGAAGTAATCGGCAGACAGGTTTTTTTTGTTGTTTTTATAGGATTTTGAGCGCACTTCATCGATCGCAGCGTTGCGGGCAATGTTCAAAATCCATGTAAAAAAGCGTCCTTTTGAAGAATTGTAACTTTCTGCATTGTTCCATACTTTAACAAAAACATCTTGACAAATTTCTTCGGCAAGGTCATTATTACGTACGATGGTATTAATTACGCCACATATATTCTCAGAATACATGTGGTGTAATTTTTCAAAGGCGGATAAATCCTTTTGCTGAAATCGTTCCACTAGGGGGTCTAGTTCCATAGAAAATTTTAGGGTTATGAGACTGTTCTGAATTGCATGACCATCGTTTTTATCAATCGGTTTTGATACAAAATTTTTTAACATAGCCGTAGCCACGGATTATCCCGAACGTTCGGGATAAGCAAAATAATGTATCAAAAAGGAGCATCAAAAAATAATCGGTATATTTCAAAATGGACTCTAGGTTAAATATAAAAAATAGCGGTCTAAAAAGCCGCTATTTTCTCAACTATTATTCGGTGCTATTGAATTATACCAGTACAACTTACACGTGTGCCTGCATCACCACTAGGCTGTGAAGTGTAATCATCAACGCCATCGTGTACTATGACCGCTTTGCCCACAATATTCTTGGTAGCGTCGTCACAATCGATACACCATTGATTTGTTTCAAATTCAACAGTGGCGTTACCCTCGGCATCAGCGGGGAAATTACCAATGTCACCTCTGTGATATCCTTTTGAATCGCCCCATTTCCCATGGGGTTCATTCGTGGGATTCCAATGCCCGCCCGTTGATTTTCCGTCATCCGAAGAACAGTCCGCTTTTTCATGAATATGAATAGCATGTTCGCCTTCACTAAGTCCAGACAATTCGGCTATCATTTTTACGCTCCCATTTTCTTCGGTGAAATTGACAACGCCCTTGACGGTACTGCCACTTTTGGGTTCCATAGAAAATTGTAGTGATTCGGCGCTGACCTCTTCGTTCATTTCACTCATGGTCTGCTCCATTTCACCGGTCGTTTCCTTAGTCTCTTTTTTTTGGTCTTTGCAATTGTAGGAGAGACTTACCATCAATGCAATTACCCAAATACTTATACTTCTCATTTCTTAGGTTTTTTTGATGAATTCTAAACGTACCAATTAATTTAGGGGATATCAAATTCAGAAATGATATGCGTCATCTTTTACTTTTATTGGGTTAAAAATGGTGGGTAGGAATAAAAAAATCCCGATTTTGACCGAAATCAAAACCAGGAATCTTTTTTTCTATAACTGTTTTCTAATTTTCTTCTACCTGCATATGCCGGATTTAAATCAGAAAATCAAACCTTTGAAGTAAGCGGAAAGATGATATTAGTTTTTTTGTAAAAGTACATCTGCTTTTACGGCAACTTCATTCCAAGTCTTGCTCACACCATCAGGACCGGTATGTAAGACTTCACAAGCTTTATTGATGGAAGCAACGGCATCTAGCGCATCCCAGTCTTCCAAATTCATTATACCGGCAAAAGAAAAGTTGTTTTCATCGATAACTGTCCGGTTCAACGGAATTGTACCGGTTTGTCCGTTTAGGGTAACGTCGATGGAATACTTATCGTCACCTGAAACTTTGAAAACCCCGGAAATGAGCTCGGTGTCTTTCATAACACCGAAGAAGAACTCCAAGATTTTAGGGTCTCTCGTTCCGGTCGCATCATTGGTAAATAAGCTGCTAACAGGAATACTGAATTTGGTGCCATTAAGGGCCTCCATGGCCGTACCGCCTTCATTAGAATCAGTAATGTTTATTGTTGTGAATTTGCCACCAACAGGAAGTTTTTCAGTGGTCTTGTAAGCCGTGAAACTAACTTTGGTAGAATCTTTGACTAAATTAAATTTTTCTGAGGATGCTGCCTGAACCGTTGTGGCTTCTCCTTCTTGCCCTTTCTTTGCATCTTTACAACTTACCCCGGTAATTAAAAGTAGGCCTAAACATGCAAAAGCTAATTTTTTCATGATATTCTTATTTTAAATTTTAGGTATAAAGTTACATATAAAATGCCACCTCGAACAATTCTTAAAATGAATTAATCCAAATTTTAAATGACATCTTACTTTCCGATTTTATAGGAAACAGGAAGCTATTTGTTCAAAAGTGAAGTGATAACCCTGGTTTCGCTATGTAATGTTTTGTGTACAGGGCATTTATCGGCAATTTCCAAAACACGCTTGATCTGTTTGTCGTCTAATTTAGAGGTCAGTTTTATCGCTCGGTTAAACGTGTCAATTTTTGCATTCGGATTTTCACAATCCAAACAATCTTCCGCATGTTCTTTGCTATAAGAAGTGTGTACTTCAACATTATCGATTTGCCAGCCTTTTCTTTTGGCATACATTTGAATAGTCATGGCCGTACAGGCCGATAAACCCGCCGAAACGAATTCGTAGGGTGATGGCCCGAATTCATTGCCACCAACCTCGCTGGGTTCGTCGGCTACCATATAATGGCCACCTACTTTCATTTGTGTGGTGAATCCGTCTTTGGCATCAAGACTTGCCACGACTTGATGTTTGGTTTTCGGTTCTTTTTGAACAAGATCAATATGGAGGTATCGCTGTGCCCAACCTGCTATGACCTTACCAACATACATCGAATCTTCCTTTTTCATCAGTAGGTGGTCGGCCCCATCTAAAGAAACAAAGCTCTTAGGATGATGTGCCGCGACATAGATTTCCTCTGCATTTTTTATGCCTACGGTGTCGTCTTGTGGCGAATGCATGATGAGTAGTGCCTTTCGCAACTTTTTTACGGTTTCAGGTAGGGGATTCGTCTCTAGGTCATCTAAAAATTGCTTTTTTATGGTGAAATCTCGACCACTTAGGTTGATCGTCGCTTTTCCTTCCGAAGCTATTTCGTCAAGACCACTTTTAAGTAAATGGCGTATATGGGTAGGGGTAGCGGGAGCCCCAATGGTTGCCACTGCTTTTACCGACGGTATTTCGGCTGCTGCAAAAATGGCCGCAGCACCGCCCAAAGAATGCCCGACCAAAAGCGTGGGCGCACTAAAATTCTGTGCCAAATAATCTGCTGCCACAACAAGGTCTTGTACATTGCCTGAAAAATTGGTATCGGCAAAATCACCTTCGCTTTCCCCAAGTCCGGTAAAATCGAAACGTAAAACTCCAAAGCCATTCGAAGTCAGCTCTTTTCCGATATTCCGTATAGCCGATAGGTTCTTATTGCAGGTAAAACAATGGGCAAACAGTGCAAAGTTGTGTGGATGTTGATCGGCGGGCAATTCTAACCGACCGACAAGCGTCTGGCCTTCTTCGTTTCTAAAAGTGACTTTTTGTAAGCTCATGTCTTTTCCTTTTTGAATATACCTCTTAAGTCGGGATTATAAATAACTCCTATCTGTAGACGGTCAAAATTTGCATTGGGGAAATGGTTTTTCATATAACCGACCTGAGCACTAAGGTTACTGGTGACATTGATTCCCAAGGCCCCATACAATCGGTTTTGGCCGAATACGTCATCTTGCAGGTTCAGAAAAACTTCGTCATAAAAATTCAAAAAGAAAATGTCGGTCAAGGGCAAGGTCACCTGTAGTCGGTATCGCGCTCGATGCTGTGTATCGGTTCGATCACCAAAATCGATAAAACGCTGTTCCAGTCGATACCGATGCTCGAAAAGGAATTCCCCAACCTTGTTTTTCAGAATAAATTGTTCAAAAATTCGATGTTCTATCGAATTGGTTTCGTCCGGGAATTCTTCAAAAGTGCCGTCAGTGGTAATATGACCATACCCTAGCGTAGCAATCGCATGCGGATTGATGTGATAGTTCAGGCCTGTACGTAACAACAGTTGGTTGAAATTTTTTCCGTTTTCGTAGTACCGTAATTGTGCTTCGGTATGTATGCTCAATTTGTCGGATATCTTGTTGGTGCCAAAATACATGTGCCAAGAGCCTAGGGAATTTTCACCCGTTTCTTGGGCCATACTTAAAAATGATGAACAGAATAGGATACTAACAAGTAAGCTTCGAATCATTGCGATTTTTTTTAGGATTTTGGCTAAATATACCAAAACAAAAAAAAAAGAATAATCCAAAAGATGTTATTTTTTATTGGAAATGGATTGTAATCTTTCATCAATCGCTTCCTTGCTCAACCATTTTCCCTGTACCATAACCCCAGAAACTTGCTGTAGCGCCTTTAAGTTTTCCAATGGATTGCCATCGATTAAAATAAAATCGGCCGCCAACCCTGCTTTGATTTCACCAAATTTATCTTGCATATCGAAATATCGGGCCGGGTTTAGGGTGCCCGATTGAATGATTTCCAAGTTCGTCATACCGGCATCGGCCATATCCTGCATTTCCTTATGGATCGAGAATCCGGGTACATTGAATAGTTGGGGGGCATCGGAACCCAGTAAAATTCCATGACCGTTTTCACTTAATTTTTTAAGCAATTCTTTACGAATGGCATCAAAATTTTTCCATTGTTCCGCATCAAAGCTGCTGTCTTCGCCTGTCGATGCTATTTTCCGCCGTTTCCAATCTTCAAGTGTGCTTGCGGGCATGTATTTCATTTCAGGGAGTGCTAACAAGTCATCAACATCGGCCGGAGCAAACCACTTGGTAAAAAGACTTTGTGTCGGTACGATCCAGACCTCTTTTTCTTTAGACAGTTGTACCAATTCATCAATTTTGGAAGTATCTGCCAAGGGTGTGAAGTTATAGCCGAAAAATCCGTTTTCGTTTGGCTTTACATTTTCAGATTCAGGTACAAGGCCTTCTAAAAATCCATCAACATGGTCGATAGAGGCATATCTGCTCTCCAAGGCATGACGGATGCCGACAGCTACAGGTACGTGGCCGGCAAAAGGAATGCCCACTTCATTTGCGGTCTTTACCATTTGGTCAAAGACCTCTCGTTGAACGCCCGGATGGATTTTTAAAAAATCGTACCCCTCGTTCTTATATGCCGTCACCATTTCAATCGCTTCTTCTTTGGTCTTTACCGAATTACCGTTAAATGACGGACTCGAAGTAAAAATACGTGGACTCAAAACCGCACCGTTTTTAGCCTTTTCCCGAAGTTCTAAATGGGTCGGGTGGCCCAGCATCCCCCGTATTGTGGTAATTCCGTTCGAGAGATATAAAAAAAGAACATCTTCAGTTCGCTCCGGGGAGGTTGGCGGTTGCGGAATATGGGCGTGCATCTCTGCCAGGCCCGGGACTACATATTTGCCTTTCCCATCGATTTTAGTTGCATATTTATCTGCATTTTCAATGGCTGTTGAAAGCTGCTTTATTTTTCCCGAATCAACGACGATTTGCCGGTCATTCAGAATTTCGCCGTTCGTTACATCGATAATGGCCACATCGGTAATCAGTGTGGCCGTAGTACTTACAGTATCTTGAGCCTCATTACAGGCCAAAAACAATAACATTGCCAGACAAGTGATACAGCTTTTCATAATAGTGGTTTTAATTGCGTGATTTTATATTTTGTGCGCATAGTTGAATAATTTCTACGATGCGCTTTTTTCGAGTCGCTTCCCGTTTAGCCTGGTTTAGCCAAGCCAAATAACCTTTTTGATAGCTCGAGCTGAAGTTTTGATAATTTGAAAAGGCAATTGGGTTAGCATCGAAAGCCGCTTGTAAATCGGTCGGTACAATACCATTTTCGACATCATCAAGTGCTGCCCATGACCCATCATTTTTGGCATCTTCTATTTTGGCCAAACCGCTTTCGTGCATGAAATCGTTGGCTATCAATTCTTCAATATGGGTTTTGTTTACTTTGCTCCAAGCACTTTTGGCATTGCGCGGGCAAAAGTACTGCCGACGTTTGCCTTCGCCCAAACGTTTTACGGTACTGTCGATCCAACCATAGCAGAGTGCTACTTTTACGGCTTCTTCCCAGCGCATGCTTTCTTTTTCGTGGTCGACCTTATAAAAAATCAAGTAGACGCCTTTTTGCTTGTCATGGTTTTGATGCAGCCAATTGCGCCATTCCGAATCGGTTTTAAAATAGAGCATGGGCATTTCCTCCATAAGGGTAAAGTTTATCTAAAATTACTATTTGGTCAATAGCACAAACAATGCTTACATTTATAGGCTTGGATTTTTACGGATTAAATAAAGATAAAATATTTAGATTAATGAAGAAGCATTTTTTGTTGACGTTTACCGTCATTGCCCTTGTGTTTAGCTTTTCTTGCACCGATAAATCAAAAAGGGAGGGGAAACCGAAAGTGTTGGTTTTTTCAAAGACTATGGGGTTTAAGCACAGCTCAATTCCAAAGGGAATGGCAGCTTTACAGCGGTTGGGCGCCGAAAATGGTTTTGAAGTAGACACCACAAAGAATGCCGACCTTTTTAACGAAGACAACCTGAAGCAATATTCCGCTATCGTATTTTTAAATACGACGGGCAATATACTTGATGCGCAGCAAGAAGCTGCCTTTGAACGCTATATGCAAGCCGGGGGAGGTTTTGTCGGCATTCATGCGGCAACGGACACCGAATACGATTGGGGCTGGTACAATAAATTGGTGGGTGCCTATTTTTCGGGCCACCCTGCAGGAACTCCTGAAGCCGATTTTGTGATTAAGGATAAAAACTTTGCCGCGACCAATTTTTTTACAGATTCCATCTGGCACAGAGCCGATGAATTGTACAACTTTAAAAAAATCAATCCGGATGTCAACGTTTTGATGACTGTCGACGAATCGACTTATAAAGGGGGTACAAATGGGGATTCGCACCCAATGAGCTGGTATCATGAATATGATGGAGGGCGTGCCTTTTATACCGCTGCCGGACATACCGATGAGAGCTACGCCGAAGAAAACTTTCTAAAACATGTTTTGGGTGGAATTCAATATGCGATTGGCGAAAATAAAAACTTAAACTATGAAAAGGCGGTAACTCAAATACCACCCGATGTCGATCGTTTTTCGAAAAAGGTATTGGTCAATGGTGAATTTTTTGAACCTACCGAAATGGCGGTGCTTCCCAATAACGACATATTGGTTTCCCAAAGACGAGGTGAAATAGTTCATTATGATGCAGAGACCAAGGAACTTAAAGAAGTTGCAAAGCTCGATGTATATCACAAAACGCTGAACACCCCGGGGGTGAATGCCGAAGAGGGATTGATGGGACTTCAGAAAGACCCTGATTTTGCAAATAATCATTGGATTTATGCGTATTATGCCCCAACAGGTGACAAATGGGTCAACCGTTTGTCCCGTTTTAAATTTATTGATGACACTTTCGACTTGGCTTCGGAGCAAGTGATTTTAGAAGTGGATAGTCAACGTGAGATCTGCTGCCATACAGCAGGTTCCATAGCTTTCGGACCCGACAATATGCTGTATCTGTCGACTGGCGATAATTCAACACCTTTTAATGAAAAAGGCGCGAAGTATGTCAATAATGGGTTCGCACCGTTGAACGATCTACCCGGGAAAGAGCAGTACGATGCACGACGATCTTCAGGTAATACAAATGATTTAAGAGGAAAAATTCTACGGATAAAAGTAAATGAGGACGGAAGTTATGATATTCCCGAGGGCAACTTGTTCCCCGAAGGAACCGCTAAAACCCGTCCTGAGATATTTACGATGGGACACCGAAATCCGTATCGCATTTCCGTTGACCCCAAAAAAGGCTGGGTCTATTGGGGCGACGTCGGGCCCGACGCACGCGAGAATAAATGGGATACCCGCGGAACTCGGGGCTATGATGAAATGAACCAGGCCAGGGAAGCCGGAAATTTTGGTTGGCCATTGTTCGTAGGTGGTAATTATGCATACCGTGACTATGATTATGCAACTGGAGAGTCCGGTGATTTCTTTGACCCCGAACACCCGATCAACGATTCAAAAAACAATACGGGACTTACCGAACTTCCGCCCGCGCAACCGGCGTATGTGTATTATCCATACGTCGAGACCCCGGATTTTCCACAAGTTAAAACAGGAGGTCGAAATGCGATGGCCGGTCCGACGTATTATTCCGATATGTACCCCAATGGCGGAACTTTGCCGGCGTATTATAATGAAAAAGTCATTATTTACGATTGGATCCGTGGTTGGATGATGGCCGTGACCCTGTTCGAAGACGGCACTTTTAATAAAATGGAGCCTTTTGGATCCGATATCGACCTAAACAACCTGATCGATATGGAAATGGGCCCCGATGGTACGGTTTATCTTTTGGAATATGGTAGCGGTTGGTTTTCGCAAAATGACGATTCGGCATTAAGTTATATCGAATACAACGCCGGAAATCGACCTCCATTGATCGATAATATTATTGTAGACCATACAGCGGGAAAATTACCGTTGAATGTTACCGCCAAGGTCGAGGCTCGTGATCGCGAGGATGATGCGATTACTTATCTCTGGGACTTTGGTAACGGGGAGACCAAGGAAACATCGACTCCCGAGGTATCTTATTCGTATACAGAAGCTGGCGATTATAAAATTTCGGTGGAAGCCAAAGATGCTAAGAATGCAATGACCAAAAGCGAGATTGTTTCCGTGGTTGCCGGAAATTCACGACCTGAAGTTGCTATTGATTTAAAAGGAGGGGATGCTTTTTTTCAAGAGAATGTTCCTGTGGCGTATGCGGTTTCTGTGACCGATGCAGATGGCAGTGCGATAGACCAGAAGAATATTTTTGTCTCTGTCGATTATATGGAAAGCCTGGATGAAGCCAACAAATCGTTGGGGCACCAACAGGTTTCGGCCGCGATTACGGGTAAGGCGCTTACCTTGGGTATGGACTGTAAGACCTGTCATAAGGAAAATGAAAAGTCCATCGGTCCAAAATATATCGATGTAGCGAACAAATACCAAAAGGATAAAAAAGCCAAATCATATCTGCAAAAGAAAATTGCAACTGGAGGTAGCGGTGTATGGGGCGAGGTAACGATGCCTGCCCACCCGAATATTACAAAAGATGAAACCCGGCAGATCACAGAGTATATCATGTCATTGGCGGCCAATACCGCCAAAGAGAAATCATTGCCTGTGGCGGGAACCATTCGCCCCAAACCGACCAAAGATGCCAATGTAATGGTGCTTACGGCTAGTTATACCGACAATGGGGAAGAGGGAACCATACCGTTGACAGGCGTAAAATCGATTGTTTTAAAGAAAAATAAGGATAAGCCTCAGGGCAAATAGAAATGTATCCAGTTGTATTGTTATTGTTGGTTTTATGAAAAGATTTCCGCTTAACGTAGTCTTGCTATGTGTGGTGGGCGTCTTATCGATTTCTTGTAGCACGCCAAAATACACCTATCTCTTTGATACGGGAAAGCACTTGGATTTTAACGAGGGAAAATGGATATTGAACAAAACGACCTCCAACTCAAAAATTTTTGATACGGAATTAAAATCGGCCGTAAGAACGCATTTTAAAGCAATTATTGGCGATTCACTGTTGGAAATCAACGATTTGCGATAAACCAAATTGATCGGGCCCGATATCGCTTTTGAGTTGAGCCCGGCTAAATTAAAGCAACTAAAAGCAGATACCGACTGTGATTATCTGATAAATGTCAAAGGAAATATTATAAACGAAGGTATCGGGGGACTTTCAATACCCTCTGACGAACCTGATTATTATGCGAGCAACGAATCATCGGTGTCGATAGTTATTTACGACTTAAATAGTGGTATTTTGATTAGCTCGTCGCAGGTATATGCGAAGTTGACCGAAGAGGGTTCCCATTTCGATAATGCAAGCAAGGTGCCCACTCTGGCCACCAGTGCCCAAACGGCGATGCTTGTAGGGGCAAAAAAACTAATAGCGAAATACGATAAATATCGTTTGGATAACTAAAGGGCTATCGGACCATTAGCGTAAAGGCGAAGTAGCGATAGCCGGAAGTTGTACTTAATTTAATCAACTTTTAAAGACAAATGACAGTTAATTAAAGTATGCTGGTAAAAAAGAATTCTATTTTGAGGCACTTACCTAATATGGAAGAAAAGCAATTACTGACTTTAGACTCTTTGCGGTTCACCTTAGAAACAATTGACTATTCGTATCATAATATTCTTAAACATGTTACACGCATTTCCAAAAACCCAAGTCAAAGGAACTATCCACAACTTTTTCATTACACTTGGACTTTTTTAGATAGTATTAGAAGGTTTGTAAAATTATACAAAGTTTTGCCCTCAAATAATGGACACGCAATAATAAAATCAATAGAAAATATAAGTTCACCTAGAAATACTTACCAGCACTTGGATGAACGAGTTGATGAATCTATTATTAACTCCCGAAGACCGTTCTACGGTGCTTTAAAATGGACATATCATGATCCTGATGCTAATGATGCTTTTACATTTGTAGCAATAAGTGGACTGCTCTACGGAAATCCCGGAGTAGTGAATTTTGAGGATTTCGATAAATCTAAGCCTATCGACTCAATAATCTTAGAAACTGTTGATAGAAAAAAAGAAATGGACATAAACTTATCCGAGGCATTTAATAATGTTTCCAAAGTTGTTGAAAATTTGGAGAAAGAAATAATGGAAAAAGTAGCAGAAAACAATTATCAATTGGTAGACTGGGAATCGAAGCGGGACGTTATTCTTAAATTAAAAAGAAATATACCGGAATAAGAACTAAGTACAACATTGGCTATACTCAATGCGCGCGTAAGTGAGTAAACCAAAGGTCTGGGCGTGTCGAGCCGCACCGCAAAATCTTTTGGATTTGGCAATTAAAAAAGATAAAATAATTACAAAACAAAAAGCTTTGGCTCGCAGACCAGACGGAAACGAAAAGGTTTCCTTACTGCCCTACTTGCCGAGACGTTAGCCTTTATGAAAAAAACAACCCAAATGGAAATAAACTATCGGAATTTAGGTTACATTTTTTTATTAATTATTCCTTTAACCGTTATCGGATTTTACCCTAGTTATTTTGGTTTATTCCCAGAATTTAATGAACATATTGACACTCTTGTTCATTTACACTTTTTCTTATCTGCATTATGGATTGCTATATTAATTACGCAACCGTTTCTTATTGTAAATAAAAAATATAAATGGCACAAAATTATTGGAAAGAGCACTTATGTAATTTTCCTATTATGGATATTGAGCTTTCTCGTAATGATTTATAAAGTCATTGAAAAGGAAGATTATGATTATTTGGTTTTTCCAATTGGAAATATGCTCATTTTGATTGTTCTATATTTTCTGGCTATCAAGCACCGAAAAAAAACTGCTAAACATATGCGATATATGATTGCGTCAGCAGTGGTTCTTATTGACCCAACTATTGGAAGGTGGACATTTAATATTTTTGGAAATGACTTAATAGCAATGCCAATTACATATGCTATTATGAATTTAATATTAATAGGCCTAATTTGGATGGACAAACGGAATGGGAAGGATTACAAACCTTATGTTGTCGCTTTAATATGTTTCTTATTATACAACATAGCCTTTTTTATTGTGTATCTGACTTAAAATTATAATGAAAATAATGAAATAACAAAGGCTAATACCGTATATAAGCTATGGCTTGGTCTGTGTCCACTTGGAAAATCCGCAGGATTTTCCAAAGCCAGTTTTTATTTGGCGAGGATTGTTGCGAGACACGCCACAGCTCATATACATTAACGTTGGCAAAAATTTGGAAAGACCTTATGAAAAAAAGAAAAATTATTTCATTATTGTTTTTGCTGTTTGGCGTTGTTTTAAGTGTTGCCTTTATATTAGGGATTGAATTTCCTCAAGGATTTGAGGCCTATTTTAAAAGGGAATATTATAACCAATTTGGTCCTTTGGCCATAAGTGTTGAACTTTTAATAGCAGGTTACTACTTCTTTGTAGGCCATTAAAAACGAATTTCGCTTTAGCTATTTTTGGATTTACAGCCTTGCTAGACCCTCTCTTTGATCAAATAGGTCTTTTCGACAGCATCGTACCTTTATACGGAACAATAATTTTATCGCTTTGTGGGCTGTTATGTATATGGCTAGCATTTGCAAACCCATTTGAATTAAAACGTTTATCTCGTTTGGTAGCCATATTAAGTCTTGTCCTTGGTATTTTTGTTGAGCTGTTCTTCAACTATTTCTGATAAAAATATTTGCTAAGATAGTAACCGTTGCACAAGCCGTTAGTTCATAAAAAACGGATCCATTCAAGCCTCTTTAAGAGGCTTTTTCGGTGTCAAGTCAGAAATGGAAAGCTAATTTTCCGTTTTTATGTTTATCAACTAATATGAACATCATAGATATAAATGTCAGCGCGAAATCTTATAATCTCCTTGTTTTAATATAAAAATTACGATCAACGGTAAAGGTCGATAGATTGCCATCCAATTTTTCTGTTTTCCATTCCGAAGTAGGGCTGAGCCATTGTGGTTTTTTATCCACAAAAACCCGAAGGGGGAAATATAAGCAATGAAAACAAGCTAAAAATTAAAAAAAGTTACCAATTCGGTAACTTTTTTTGTTATCTTTGTTTCAAACTAGGGTAAAGTGAGGGTAATTGCAAAACGGACCTTACGAGATTTTTGGGAAAAACACGCAGATTGTGAAGCGCAATTAAAGTCGTGGTATAGTGAAACCGAAAAATCCGAATGGAAAAACATAAACGATTTAAAGAAAGAATATCCCAGCGCGAGTATTCTAAAAAACAACAGAATTGTTTACAATATCAAAGGGAACAACTATCGCTTAATTGTAAAATTCAACTTTGAGTTCCAAATATGTTGGATACGATTTATTGGGACTCACGCAGCATATGATAAAATTGACGCAAATAACATTTGATTATGAATATTGTACCTATTAGAAACGAAAAAGACTATCAAAATGCCCTCGACCGACTTGAAGGGATTTTTGATGCAAAAATGGGCACGGTAGAAGGAGACGAACTCGAAATACTTTCCATTCTGATAGACCGATATGAAAACGAAAATTTTCCGATCGGCATGCCAGACCCAATCGAGGCCATTAAATTCCGTATGGAACAAATGGGAATGAAGCAAAAAGATTTAGCTAAAGTTGTTGGGTTTAAAAGCAGGGTAAGCGAAATATTGAATAAAAAACGAAAACTTACTTTAGATATGATACGAAAACTAAATACGACGCTTCATATTCCGACCGAAGTTCTAGTTCAAGAGTATTAAAAAAAGGCGCGTAACCCCTCCACGAACTGGTTTGCTAGAAATGTTATAACCTCCTTGTTTTAATATAAAAATTTTGATCCACGGTAAAGGTCGATAGATTTCTTGCGCCCTTCCCTAAAATTCGTGGCCTCAATTAAACCTTTTACAAAAGCATTCGTCTAAAATATTACAATAAAAGAGCAGATTGGGGATGCCTAAAATTAGTCTATTTATACTTTCTTTTCTATTTCTGGGTTTTACAGCCCAAAGCGATTTAGGTATTGCGGACGAGAACTCAAGTACCGCAGAGATTCCTATCCATGACTTTGAATCGTTGGAGCCCTTGTTATATACCAAAACCAATAAAACCCATATCATAAATTTTTGGGCCATGTGGTGCGCGCCTTGTATCAAAGAGCTACCCGTTTTTGAACAGTATCAAAAAGACCATCCAGAGGTAGAAATGCTATTGGTAAGTCTCGATTTTCCCGAAGATATTGAAACAAAGCTAAAACCTTTTTTAAAGAAAAGAGGCATCACCACAGACGTGGTCTTATTAGACGATCCCGATGCCAATAGCTGGATCGACAAAATTGACCCCAATTGGTCGGGTGCCATTCCGTTTACCATAATTTTCAATAATAAAGAGCGCGCCTTTTACGAGCGCCCATTTGATAACAATGAAGATTTACAACAAGAAATCAATACTACAATACATCCAAAAAAATGATTAAAAAAATGAATGTCGCTTTGACACTGTTCCTATTGTGTGGTTTTTTAACCACTACGACCATAAATGCCCAAGACAGAAAAGGGCCACCGCCGAACGGCGAACGTAAAGGCCCTCGAGGTGGCGGTCACAGTCCCGAACAAACCAAAACACTGGATGAAATCGGGGGGTATAAAATCGGAGATGTCGCTACCGATTTTAAACTCAAAAATGTAGACGGTTCAATGTTTTCGTTGTCGGATATTAAAAATGCCAAAGGGTACATCGTAGTCTTTACCTGTAATGAATGCCCTTTTGCCAAAATGTATGAAGACCGTTTAATTGCAATTCATAACGAATATGCCGCACAAGGGTACGCTGTGGTTGCCATTAACCCCAATGTAAGTGAAGGTAGTCAAAGGGAAAGTTTTGAGGCGATGCAAAAAAGAGCCAAAGAAAAGGAGTTTCCATTTGTCTATCTAGCCGATGAAAAACACGAAGTATTCCCAAAATATGGCGCCGTACGAACACCGCATGTTTTTCTGTTAGACCAAGAAAGAAAAGTACAGTATATCGGTACCATAGACGATAACGCACGCTCTGCCACTGATGCAAAGGTCAACTATCTTGAAAACGCCATACAGGCACAGCAACAAGGCGAAAAGCCCGAAATTACTTTTACCAAAGCTATCGGGTGTCCGGTAAAAGCGATTTAAAACACGTGAGGGTTTTGCTAGAAATCTTATAGTCTCCTTGTTTTAATATAAAAATTTTGATCGACGGTAAAGGTCGATAGATCGCCTTCCAATTTTTCTGTTTTCCATTCCGAAGTAGGGCTGAGCCATTGTGGTTTTTTATCCACAAAAGCTCGAATGGGTATGGCAAAACCTTCTACGCTATCGGTGTATCGATATTTTATGGAATTGCCATCCAATTTATATTCCAAAAAAGGAATTTGATTTGTGCGTAGGTATTGGTCAAAGAAAACCGAAAGGTCTTGCCCCAATTGCGCACTGATATAATTTTCGATCTGTGCTGTAGTTACGGTTTGATGGTAAAATTCTTTATTGAGTCCGCGTAGGGTCTGCCGCCATTTTTCGTCATCGTCGGCCAGCTGTCGTAAGGTATGTATCATATTCGCCCCTTTATAATACATGTCGCCAGAGCCTTCCGCATTTACATTATAGGTTCCTATGATGGGTTTGTCGTTTTTGATATTCTTACGTGTTCCGATAACATACTCCGAGGCCGCCTCTTTTCCGTAATAGTAATCTACAAATAGGTTTTCGGAGTAAGCGGTAAAACTCTCATGGATCCACATATCTGCCACATCCTTATAGGTAATATTGTTGGCAAACCATTCATGCCCTGACTCGTGAATGATGATAAAGTCAAATTTTAGACCCCAACCGCTTCCGGAGAGGTCCCTGCCCAAATAGCCATTTTTATATTGGTTGCCATAGGTTACCGAACTCTGGTGTTCCATACCCAAATAAGGCACTTCTACCAATTTATATCCGTCTTTATAAAAAGGGTAGGGGCCAAACCAATGTTCAAAAGCCTTCATCATTTTTTTGGCATCTAAAAACTGCTTATGGGCCTTATCGAAATTTTGTGGAAGCACATAATAGTCCATCGTCAACGGCCCGGCCTCACCTTGATATACTTCATCGAAATGGGCATAATCGGCGATGTTTACGTTGACGCCGTAATTGTTGATAGGGTTTGCCACAAACCAATGGTAGGTTTTGGTATCAGCGTTTTCCTCTATACTTCTCAGTCTTCCGTTGGAGACATCCATCAGGTTTTTGGGCACGGTCACACTGATGGCCATACTATCGACTTCGTCGTACATATGATCTTTGTTGGGCCACCATACACTGGCGCCCAGGCCTTGACAAGAGGTAGCGACAAAAGGTTTGCCGGTACTGTCTTCTTTCCATGAGAAACCACCGTCCCAAGGGGCACGTACCGCTTCTTTCGGGTGACCGGAATAGTGTACGACGACTTCGTTGAAATCCCCTTTATGCTGGGGTTTTTCCAGTTGCACAAAATGGGCATTTCCGTTAGACCGTACTTTTAACGTCTTTCCATCTTGCGTAACTTTTTCGATGTTCAGCGGAGGTTGCAAATCGACCTGAAGTACCTTATTTTCCTCCAAAACCTTATACCGAATGGTATTGCTGCCCGAAATAAACTTTTCGTCAGGCTTTATTTCAACATTCAAATGATAATAATTAAGATCCCACCAGGCACGCTCGGGGGTAATACTACCACGAAGGGTATCTTGTTCGGTGAAACTTTGGCCGAAGGAAGCTATCGATGATCCTACGGTCAATATACAGGCAACAAGTACTTTCCTTTTCATAGTTTTCAATTTCAAAAGCTAAATCTATCTTTTTAATGGACCAAATTCCAAAGAATAATTGAAATTTAGAATTTTTTTAGCAGCATTTAACGAAAAACCCCATTGGGAAAGACTACCGGACTTTCAAATCCGTCTTTTCCCACCGCGGCCACACCAAAAAAGAAATTATCAATAACCACGCCAGTCAAGGTGTGTTCCGTTACATCGCCAACATACCTGCTGTGGTCCCAGGTGGGTGCCGTCGTATCACGCCAATATATCTTATAGCCAATGACACCGTCGACTTTACTCCATTGCAATTTGGCCGATGGCGCTACGATGCCGCCTATTTTTACTTCTTTTGGTGCCGGTGGTGCCCATGCCAAGGAAGCCAGATTAATGGCGTTGACCGCAGTCAATTTTTTGGCGTAAGCAAAATTCACATGTTCCAGCACATCACCGTAATCGATTCCGTTTTCAGAACGAATGTCTTGATGCTGCTGCGTATAATTTTCATGGGCTTCCATAATACGAATCCCTGCAAAGCCTGCATCGTTGAACGGTCGATGATGTCCACCACGACCAAAGCGGTCCAGCCGATAAATAAGCATCGGGTTCATTTCAGGCATATAGGTACGGGTGTTTTTGTGCACATACCGGGCGAGCTGGCGTGAAATACCATCGACTTCACCACCATAAAACCGTCGGGCCCTGCGCTCTTTTTCTGTTTCGGTAGGGGGAACAGGTTCGGAGAAAATTCTAAAATCGACGTTGCTGACAATGCCATCGACCCCGGAAATATTGCCAATCATATCATTATTAAAAATGCCGATAATATCCCAGCCCTGTTCTTTGGCATAGGCCGCTAAACCTTGGCCGCCATAAAGGCCCTGTTCTTCCCCAGAGAGTCCTAGATAGATAATACTATTCTCGAATTGGTATTTTGAAAGCACCCGCGCAGCTTCGAGAGTACCTGCCATTCCACTGGCGTTATCGTTGGCCCCGGGCGAATCGGATGTAAAATCGTTTTCGTCGCTGACACGTGAGTCGATATCCCCGCTCATAATGATAAAGCGATTGGGGTGGGTTTTACCGCGCTGAATAGCGACCACATTGACAATTTCTACATCTTTTACAATGCGGTTACTGTGTCCCTTTTTTATAAAATTCTTTTGATAAGATACCTCCAAACAGTTACCACAGGATTTTCCTATTTTTTCAAATTCCGATTTGATCCAACGGCGTGCCGCCCCGATGCCCCGGGTTTGCGAAATCGTATCGCTTAATGTATGGCGGGTACCAAAATTAGCCAATTGGGTCACGTCTTCCTTTATCCGTTTCTCCGATACGGCGTCGATAATGTCGTAGATTCTAGAATCGGTTTGAGACCAAATCGAAGTAGTTATAAAAAGGGCGAGAAGGTTGATTGATTTTTTCATTTGTATCACTGATAAATATTAGAGATAGGTGTTCTTTTTTAAAAGGTAGGCGGTTCCCAATGCCGGTCCTACCAATAAAATCAAAAAGACGTAGCTAGGATTGATTTTCTCTGCGCTAAAAGACAATAGTTGAATACTGACAATACTTATCGCAAAGCCGATGCAATTGACCAAGGTTAGGCCTGTGCCCTTAAACTCTGGTGCCACCGCAGAAGCGACCATATTGGAAAACTGGGGAGAATCGGCGGTTACGGCCATTCCCCATATACACCATCCGAACAAGAATAGGAGGGGAGGCAATTGAAACAGTAAGGGAGACAATAAGCAAAATGCACCTGAGACCACTAGCGAACTTGTGGCGACTTTGTAACTTCCGAACTGTTCCGATAAAAAACCTCCTAAAATACAGGAGAGGCCACCTAAGGCTATGGTAATTCCTGTCCACATTGGAACGGATAAGGAAGCCTCGTTGAGATTATTGAATGTTTGGATGGCCAAGGGGGTAAACGCCCAAAAAGCGTATAGCTCCCACATATGGCCAAAATAACCAAGGGTCGCTTTTCGAAACCCGGCAATCTTAAAAAGTGCTGGCCCGGCCTTTAATTGCAGTTGTTTGGATGGCTTTCGAAAGGGACCGTTCGGTACGAGGATCCACAGGAGAAATCCTCCGAATACGGCTAGGCCAGAGGTAGCTTTGATAATGACCGTATAATTGTTTCCCCAAGTTGTACCTCCCATCAAATAGGGAAAAGCCGTACCGAAAACCAGGGCACCAACCAGAAAACCTAAAGCTTTTCCCAGCCCCGATTCGTAATAATCGGCTGCAATTTTCATTCCGACAGGATAAATTCCGGCCAAAAAGAAACCTGAGCCAAAACGGCCCAGGATCAACAGTGAGGTCGTAACGGTATTCGATAAAAGCAAAAGGTTGCAGGCCGCAGCCAACAATGCACAGATCATAAAAACCCGTGATGGAGGATACCGATCGGCTATCATCAGGGCCGCAAACACCAAGGTGCCAATTATAAACCCTAAATTAACCGATGAAAGTACATAGCCGATAATCTCGGCACCCAATCCTGTTTTTATGGCAAGGTCATCAACTATTGCATTGCCTGCAAACCATAATGAAGTACAGGCAAATTGTGAACTAATAATTGTGGGCAGAATATAGGGTCTTCGTTTCAATTAAAATTGCTCGGGAGTTCAAATGATTGCTTTATCTATCTATTTCAAAGACACATGGTCAATAACGACATGCTGTTATTTCAGTTTCGCAAAACGGCCTAAAAGTTCCCGAACTTTCTGCGTATTCTCAACATAGTACTTCGCATGGGTTTTTTGTCTACTGACCTTTACCGTTACCGTACTTTCAGGAAGTTCTTGGAACATGAATTCATCCGTCCAATCATCGCCAATCGCAAAAACGAAGTCGTAATCATCTTCACCTAAAATCCGTACAGAAGCGCGACCCTTGTTGACATTACTACTTTTAACCTCCATCACTTTATTTCCGTTGAGAACACTAAGGTCATCAGTGCCTATCAGACTGGTTAGCACTTCAGATAGCTCTGTCGCCCTTAAACTCCCAAAATCGGGATCTGTCTTTCGGTAATGCCAGGCAAGGGAGTAATTTTTTTCTTCAATGAAACTTCCCGGTGTACGGTCAACAAAAGATTCCAGCACAGGACGAATTTTTACCATCCAATCGTTTTTTACATTCTCCAACAGGTGAAAATCTTCCCCGCCTGTTGATATCCATACCCCATGCTCCACGATCATATTGTATTTTTTTGGAAGAAACCACTTTGTAAAGGTTTCCTTATCACGGCCGCTGATCAAGTAGACATCTGTGCCCGGTTGATTACTCAGTGTATCTAGCAACTCGTAGAGTTCTTCATCGGGACCCGCTTTTTGGGGGTCGTTGTGAAAGCCTGCCAAAGTACCATCATAATCAAGAAACAATAACCTTTTCTTGGCCTTCGAGTAATCTTCTAAAATGGAACTCAAGCGATTGTCGGTCAACCGTTTTGATATATTTTCAGAATCTCTTTCCTTTTGAGCTTTCAATGAATTCATAAAGCTATTTGCCCATTTTTCAACATTGTATCGCTCCAGTCTATTTTGTAGTAGTTCGTTTCTTGACTGTTGTTCTTCCCTGGGCATATTAATCGCCTCGTACAGTGCGTCGGCGATTTGCTCGAAGTTATTGGGGTTTATTAAAAGTGCCTCGTTCATTTCATTTGCCGAGCCGGCCATTTCACTTAAAATAAGCACCCCGGTCTTATCGGTACGGGTAGCGATATATTCTTTGGCAACAAGGTTCATACCATCACGTAATGGGGTCAACCAAGCAATATCGCTCGAAGTATAGAGGTCGATAAGGTTCTCGAACGGCATAGATCGGTAGAAATACCATATGGGTGTCCAATTTACCGTTGAGAATTCACCGTTGATACGGCCTACTAATTCGTCGATTTCTTTTTTTAGCAATTGGTACTGTGGTACGTTCGAACGCGATGGAACTGCAAGAATAATAAGTCTAACCTTCTCTTTGTATTGCGGATATTTACTCAAAAAATATTCAAATGCATACAACCTTTTAGCGATACCCTTTGAATAATCTAAGCGATCTATCGATAAGAAAAACTTCGCTTCAGGGTCTGATTTTTTATGGGTGTTCAGGCGTTGTTGCAGTTCCGATTGTTTCGATGCCGGCTTTTGGTAATGTTCTTGTGCCGCTTCACTGAATTTTTTGTAGTCAATACCCATTGGGAACGAGTCGACTTTGATGACCCTATTGTCAAGATAGATTTCATTAAAGCTCACTTCAAGACCCAATAGTCGGCGAACCGAACTTAGAAAATGGCGCTCATAATCATAGATGTGGAAACCAATAAGGTCTGACCCCAATAATCCCTGGAGAATTTCCTCACGCCAGGGCAGGGTTCTAAAAATTTCAAAGGAAGGGAATGGAATATGCAAAAAGAAACCTATCGATATGTTCGGGCGTTTTTCCCGAACCATTTGTGGTACCAACATCAATTGATAGTCATGTACCCAAACAATGTCATCATCATCCGCTTTTTCTAAAATGGCGTCGGCAAATTTTTGGTTTACGGTCTTGTAGATATTCCAGCTATCCAACTCAAACTCTGAGTATTCTAAAAAATAATGAAAAAGTGGCCATATCGTTCGATTGCTAAAACCGAAATAGAAGCCTTCGACCTCTTCGGTAGTTAGATTTACTTTTGAAGAACCGTGTTTGGCAAGTGCTTTGTCAATTTTCGGAACCAACTCTTCGGGAATCTCCTCGTCGGTAAGTCCGCTCCAGCCAATCCATACGCTATCACTGCCGGAGTGTACCGATTTCATTCCAGTAGCCAACCCTCCAACACTTGGAATCGCAGTGATGTCGCCATTGCTAATTTGTAACTGAACGGGTAGTCTATTTGAGATTATGATAGTTTTGCCCATAAATCGGAAATTTTACTTGGTTTTGAATATTATTTCTCTAAATTTCGTTAAAACAAAGGGTAAAAACAATTGTAAAAGTAATTGTGTTAAGATTTTTATTGAATGGATAATTTAGACTACGGAATAATAGGGAATTGTAGAAGTGCTGCATTAATTTCAAAAATGGGTGCGATTGAATGGTGTTGTTTGCCCGAATTCGATTCGTCTTCTGTATTTGCGAAGCTATTGGACGAGGAGATTGGGGGAAGTTTTGAAATTCTTGTCGATGATTCTTATACAATTACGCAACGGTATAAAAAAAATACGGCACTATTGATTACCAAGTTCTCCGATGGTGAGCATGTGTTTGAAGTTTATGATTTCATGCCACGCTACCATAAAGAAAAAGGCGGGCACCATTCTCCGCCAGAGATTATTAGGTATGTTAAGCATCTTTCGGGAAAGCCCAAGTTTCGTGTTCTTTACAATCCAAAGTTGGAATACGCCCTAGGACAGACCAAATCATATATCAAACATAATTTCGTAGCAAGCCTTACACATGCAGAAAAGTTTGATACCGTATTCTTATACACCTCCTTTAATAAGAATGCCGTGGTCGAAGGTCGTGAAATAGAATTGGATGATGATGGCTATTTTTTAATCGGTTATAATGAAAAGATCTTTTTGCCCTCGACGAAGAAAGTCTATTTGGAAATGGAACGTACCAAGGTTTATTGGCTCAACTGGAGCAATAAAACACCTGCCTATCGAAAATATAATGACGAAATAAGACGTAGCGCAATTACCTTGAAATTGTTAAGTTATGACAAAACGGGAGCGGTATTGGCCGCTCCGACCACTTCCTTGCCAGAAACTATTGGGGAAGTACGTAATTGGGACTACCGCTTTTGTTGGATACGTGATGCCTCAATGGTGGTCAAGGTCATATCGGAACTTGGTCATAAAAATGTGGCCAGACGATATTTACAGTTCATAATCGACCTCATTCCTGATAAAGATGAAAAGCTGCAGATCATGTACGGGATCAATAAGGAGAAAAAGCTTACCGAAGAGACCTTAGAGCATTTGAGTGGTTATAAAGGGTCAAAACCGGTTCGTATCGGGAATGCGGCCTATGCCCAAAAGCAGAATGACATCTATGGTATTTTAATGGATGTAATTTACGAACAGTTGATGAAATTCAGCACCGATATTGAAAATGGTGAAGAATTATGGACGATTACCAAAGGCATCGTTTGGATCGTGTCAAAACATTGGCAAGAAGCAGATAAGGGTATATGGGAATTTCGAACAGAAGATCGTCATTTTACTTTTTCGAAAGTATTATGTTGGGTAGCATTGGATAGAGCCATTAAAGTGGCGCGTATTTTTAAGAAAAACCATAAACTTGAAAAATGGACCAAGCTTGAACAGGAAATAAAGGCCGATATTCATGACAATGCCTGGAACCCCGAGGTCAATGCATTTGTTCAGTCGTATGGATCATCACATTTAGATGCCTCGGTGCTTTTAATGGAATCATACGGATTTATACCAGCCAAAGACCCCAAGTTTATCGGAACGGTAAAAGCGATAGAACGGGAATTGAGCAATGACGGCCTTCTTTATCGTTACAAGAACGAGGATGATTTCGGGCTACCTTCTTCCTCTTTTACAATTTGTACATTCTGGTTTATTAATAGCCTCTTCAAGATTGGGGAAGAAGAAAAGGCAATGGACCATTTTAATAAACTTTTAAGCTACAGTAACCATTTGGGTCTTTTTAGTGAAGACATCGATTTTAAGACCAAAAGACTACTAGGGAATTTCCCTCAGGCCTATTCACATTTGGCCCTGATCGAATGTGCCATTAATTTTTCTAAAAAGCATACTGAAGAAACGATTTTGGAATCGATGCGATAAATAAACGATTTTGGGCTGGGAAATATAAACCCCGACTGATTCGACGATGAGTTAGGGAAGCTAAGATTCTCGATTGCCGTAAATTGAATACAATAAAAAAACCGTCCAAAAATTGGACGGTTTTTTCTGTCGAAACAGCACTATTGATCTGAGTTAGACATTCTTTAATTAATCGAATGTGTACTTATTATCCGTAGCAACCTTATTGGCAATTTCTTCGCGTAGCGCTACCACGTTCGGATTGTTTGTATATTTTGTAAATCGTTTTAAGCCCATTAACATCATGCGTTGCTCGTCTCCTTCGGCGAAAGATGTAATAGCCTCTTTTCCCTTTTGAATAATCGTATCGACGGCATTGTACAAATACAACTTCGACATAGCGGTTTGAACGGCCTGCGATTCTTCCCCAAAACGTTTGGCATTTTTCTCGGTTCTTAAAACGGTCGATTCGGCCATATAGATTTTGATTAAAATATCGGCAGCCGCCAGCATTAACTGTTGGTGTTGCTCAAGTTCTGGACCAAATTTCTGTACTGCACTTCCGGCTACCATCAAGAATACCTTCTTCAATCGGGATATCAAATCCTTTTCTTCAGCAAAAAGTTCAGAAAAATCAGGCGTGTCGAAAGATGGTATTCCCATCAATTCTTCCCCGACTGCGGTTGCAGGCCCTAACAAGTCAACATGGCCTTTCATGGCTTTTTTGACCAGCATGCCAACCGCGAGCATCCGGTTGATTTCATTGGTGCCTTCATAAATTCGTGCAATTCTAGCATCGCGCCATGCTTTTTCCATGGGGGCGTCGGCACTGAAGCCCATGCCTCCAAAAATTTGAATGCCCTCATCCGTTGTTTCTTGTACGTCTTCAGATGCGGCAACTTTTAAAATGGAGCATTCTATAGCATATTCTTCAACACCTTTTAACTCAGCTTCTTGATGTGAATTTCCCGCTGCTTCGCGTATCGCAATCCTATCTTCGATATTTTTTGCGGCGCGATAACAGGCCGATTCATCAGCATAGGCATTGGTGGCCATTTGTGCTATTTTCGACTTTATTGCACCAAAATTGATAATCGGTGTCTTAAATTGTAACCGCTCATTGGCATAGTTAACGGCCTCGTTGATTACTCTTCGTTGTGCTTCTAAACAGGCCGCGGCTAGCTTAATACGACCGATATTTAAAGCATTCATCGCGATTTTAAACCCATTGCCTCTTTCTGAGAGCATGTTTTCGACCGGAACTTTCGTATCATTAAAAAACACTTGACGCGTAGAGGAGGAGTGAATGCCCAATTTTTTTTCTTCCTCTCCAAAACTAATTCCGTTCTCGGGGTCGTTCTCTACAATAAAACCGGTAATATATTTATCATCTTCTATTCTGGCAAAGACAATGAACATATGGCAGAAACCTGCATTGGAAATCCACATCTTCTGTCCAGTTATGCTATAATGCTTGCCATCTTCCGATAATACTGCTTTGGTTTTGCCCGAATTGGCATCGGAACCCGCGCCAGGTTCGGTTAAACAATAGGCACCAAACCATTCGCCCATAGCCAACTTGGGGACATATTTTTGTTTCTGCTCTTCGCTGCCATATAGGGTTATCGGCATGGTACCTATTCCCGTATGTGCGCCAAAAGCGGTACTAAAGGAACCAGTAGCCCCAGATATATAATCACAGACCAACATGGTAGAAACAAAGCCCATTCCCATACCACCGTAAGCTTCGGGTACGGCCACGCTCAACAGACCGAGTTCACCTGCCTTTTTCATACATTCTTCGGTATAGGCATAGTCTTTTTTCTCAAAGCGTTCCCAATGTGCCCAAAGTTCACGATCTACGAATTCTTTGGTACTGTCACGCATCATTTTCTGCTCTTCCGATAGGTCTTCCAAAGTAAAAATGTCTTCACATTTGGTCTCTTTTACAAGGAACTGCCCTCCACGCAGGATATCCTTATTCGTAGTTTCTGTACTCATGTTGATGATTTATTATACTAATTTAAAAATTCATAGATACCTGCGGCTCCCTGCCCTGTACCAACGCACATAGTGACCATTCCGTACTTTCCCTGCATATTTCTTTTACGCATTTCATCGAAAAGCTGAACGGATAATTTAGCCCCTGTACAACCTAGCGGGTGCCCTAAGGCAATTGCACCACCATTGACGTTTACGATATCAGGATTTAGTTTCAGTTCCCGTATTACGGCGATGGACTGCGATGCGAAAGCTTCGTTAAGTTCGATCAACTCGACGTCATCTTGCTTCAAACCAGCTTGTTTTAATGCCTTAGGAATTGCTTTGACCGGTCCAATCCCCATAATTCTTGGGGGCACCCCGGCAGCGGCATAATTGACCAGTCGGGCAATAGGTTCTAATTTTAGTTCTTTGACCATCTCTTCACTCATGACCATAACAAATGCGGCACCATCGCTCATTTGCGACGAATTACCGGCGGTTACACTACCCCCGGCAGCAAATACGGGTCTTAGTTTGTTCAACACTTCGACCGAGGTTCCTTTTCTTGGTCCCTCATCTTTGGTTACGGTGTATTTTTTTGTGGCCCTTTTCCCATTTTCATCGACATATGTCTGTTCTACTTCAATGGGCACAATTTGGTCTTGAAAACGGTCTTCCGCTTGTGCTTTTAAGGCTTTCATATGAGAGTTATAGGCAAACTCGTCTTGATCTTCTCGTGATACCTTAAATTCGTTTGCTACGGCCTCTGCCGTATTCCCCATTCCCCAGTAATAATCTTCATGACCTTCATGAACCAAATCATAGTTCAATTCAGTTTTGTAGCCCGTCATGGGGACGGCACTCATACTTTCAGCTCCTCCGGCGATGATACAATCGGCCATCCCGGATTGAATTTTGGCCGTTGCTATACCAATGGTTTCGATTCCTGAAGAACAAAAGCGATTAACGGTTACACCAGGTACATCAACGATATTCAAGCCCATTAATGAAATGAGCCGGGCCATGTTAAGGCCTTGGGATCCTTCGGGCATGGCATTGCCAACAATAACATCATCGATTCTTTTTTTATCGAAATCAGGCAGTTCTTTCATCATATAATCGATGGTTTCGGCTGCCAGTTCGTCCGTTCGCTTAAAGCGGAATACACCCTTGGGAGCTTTTCCTACGGCCGTTCGATATGCTTTAACTATATATGCAGTTTTCATTTTTTTAATTTCTTAGCGGTTTACCTGTTTTTAACATGTGTTGAATACGCTCCAATGTTTTTCTTTCGGTACAGAGTGATAAAAATGCCTCGCGTTCCAAATCCAATAAATACTGTTCGTTGACCAAAGTGGGTTCCGATAAATCTCCACCTGCCATAACATAAGCTAGTTTATTGGCGATTTTTTTATCGTGTTCACTTATGTAGTGACTAGCTTCCATAGAATCGGTACCTACTAAAAACATACCTAGCGCCTGTTTTCCCAAGACTTTAATGTCTTTGCGTTTGGGCGGTTGTGTATAGCCCGCTTCCGCCATTAATTTGGCATGGGCCTTAGCGGTTGCTATTTGTCGGTCTTTATTGATGACGACAATATCTTTTCCGTGCTGAAGAATTCCTAAATCATAGGCTTCGTGGGCAGAAGTTGATACCTTTGCCATTCCGATGGTCAAGAAATACTCTTGAAGTACGTTCAATTCAACATCATTTTTTTTGAACGTATCCTGTGCCCTAAGAGCGAATTCTTTTGATCCACCACCACCTGGGATTACCCCGACTCCAAATTCCACAAGTCCGATATAAGTTTCAGCTGCAGCCACTACTTTGTCGGCATGCAATGAAAGCTCACAACCTCCTCCCAAACACATGCCATGAGGCGCTGATATAGTTGGAATTGCCGAATAGCGCATTCGCATCATGGTGTCTTGAAACATCTTTATAGAATGATTCAATTCGTCGTATTCTTGTTCGACGGCCATCATAAATATCATACCGATGTTGGCGCCCACCGAGAAGTTGGCTCCTTGATTACCTACGACCAACCCTTGAAAATCTTTTTCAGCTAGGTCAATAGCTTTGTTCAAGCCGACCAAGACATCGGCTCCTATGGTATTCATTTTCGATTGGAATTCAATATTCAAGATACCGTCGCCCAAATCTTCAATAACAACTCCTTTGTTTTTAAAGACTTCGTTTGATTTTCTAATGTTATCTAAAATAATAAAGGCATCTTGGCCAGGGACTTTTTCCATAGAGTTACGAGGAATGTCGTAATAATACGTTGCTCCCTCTTTTACTGTATAAAACGATGAGGTACCTCCGGATTTCATTTCGTTCACCCAATCGGCTACTTGTAAGCCTTCCGCTTGTATGAGTTCCAATCCTTTTTCTAGTCCAATGGCGTCCCAGATCTGAAAGGGTCCATGCTCCCAGCCAAAGCCAGCTTTCATGGCATCATCGATTTTATAGAGCTCGTCGGTGATTTCAGGAATTCTATGTGAGACATATGCGAACAACTGGCCGAAGCTCTTTCGGTAAAATTCACCGGCTTTGTCTTTTCCTTTGACGAGCACAGTAAAGCGATCAACTACCTTGTCAATAGTCTTGGTAAGTTCTAAAGTAGCAAATTTGGCACTCTTCTTCGAACGATAGTCCATCGTGTCCAAATCCAATGTCAAAATTTCGGTTTTACCTTCCTTGTCTTTTGATTTTTTATAAAAACCTTGTCCTGTTTTACTGCCTAACCATTTGTTGGTCATCATGGTATCAATAAAACCAGGAAGTTTAAATAATTCTATACGTTCATCCTCTTTGCAGTTTTCAAAGATACCGTTGGCCACATGTACTAAGGTGTCTAAACCTACGACATCAACAGTTCTGAAAGTAGCCGATTTTGGTCGACCGATAACCGGTCCTGTTAATTTATCAACTTCTTCAACGGTCATTTCCAAGTCTTTTACCATATGGAAGAGACTCTGAATGCTAAATATGCCAATGCGATTTCCTATGAAAGCAGGAGTATCTTTAGCGACAACCGATGTTTTTCCCAAAAATTGCTCCCCATAACTATTAAGGAAGTCCAATACTTCCGGGGCAGTTTCCGGTCCGGGGATAATCTCGAACAATTTTAAATAACGGGCAGGATTAAAGAAGTGGGTACCACAAAAATGTTTTTGAAAATCTTCGCTTCGTCCTTCGGACATAAATTTTATAGGGATACCGGAAGTGTTCGAGGTAATCAAGGTGCCTTTGGTTCGATACTGTTCAAGATTTTCAAATACCTTTTTCTTGATATCCAACCGCTCTACAACAACCTCAATAATCCAATCTACGTTGGCGATTTTAGAAATATCATCTTCCAAGTTTCCGGTAGCAATTCGATTGGCGAACTTTTGATGGTAAATAGGGGAGGGCTTTGACTTTAGTGCCGCTGCCAACGAATCATTTACCAACCGGTTGCGCACCACCTTGTCTTCGAGTGTAAGCCCTTTGGCCTTTTCCTTGTCGTTGAGTTCCCTGGGCACAATATCCAATAGCAATACTTCAACTCCAATATTGGCGAAATGGCAAGCTATGCCACTGCCCATAATACCGGAACCTATTACCGCTACTTTTTTAATATGCTTGTTCATTGATTCTATCGTATTAGGTTGTTAAGTTTAAAATGCTAAGAAATTACTATACTAATGGCTTTTGTTTGCTAAAAACGTGTAGTGGAATTATTTGAGGAGTTCGAGTGTTGAAAAAATATTCCAACCCTTTTTTACAAACAGTTTCTATATATTTCAAGATTGCTTTCATGATATTTCTATTGATTTTCTAATTTTTTTCTAGTTTCAACCGACCGACACCCTGTATCATTTTGAAGCCATAAACACTACTCATTAATTTCACTGTATATTTTTTTCTCACTTATGAGTTGTGTAATTACCTCCATAACCTCAAAAAAGACCTCTATTTGTTCTGTATTGATATTTTCTCGAATAGCCTCGTTGAAACGAAGCACTGCCGCTTTGGAGTCATTTCGTTTTTCTAAGCCGAAATCAGTCAAATGTATGAGCACTCCCCTGCCGTCTTTCGGGTTTGGCTTACGCTGAATAAGTTCTTGTTCTTCCATTCTTTTTAATATGCGGGACAGACTGGTAGCTTCCATGCCCATTTTCGGCCCTAAGGCCGTTGATGGCGTACCGGTTTTAGGGTCAATACTCAATAGGGTAAAACCCACGGCCATGGTCGACCCGTAATTCTTAGCCTGTTCATTGTACATTCGTGCAACTGCCTGCCAGGTAGCACGCAATGCATAATCTATGGTCATCTCTTTCATCAAAAGTGGTTATTCACTTTCAAATATAAGAAAATATATTATGCACGCATAATATATTTTAAAAAAAATAGCGGAATTTGTTTTTAATTTCTTTGATTGAAATAAGGTGTCAAGTCAGAAATTATTAGAATTTAATGACCATAAATATCATTATACAGTGCGATGTAAATTTCCTTTATAACCTTGCGCTTAAGTTTCATGGTGGGGGTAAGGTGGCGTCCTTCAACGCTCCATGTGTCTGGTGTAAGACGAAATTGTTTAACCTTCTCCCATTTGGCAAAGTTCTCGTTCGCGACGTTGACCTCTTCTTGGAACCGATCGTGTACTTTTGGATTTTTTATAAGCTCTTCATCGGATGAATACGATATTTGATGTCGTTCTGCCCAACTCCTTAAAAAATCAAAATCTGGCTGAATAAAGGCCGCTGGCATTTTTTCTCCCTCCCCGATAACCATTATTTGTTCGATAAAACGTGACTGTTTGAAACGGTTTTCAAGCAATTGTGGAGCCACATATTTACCGCCGGAAGTTTTGAACATCTCTTTTTTACGATCGGTTATTTTAAGAAACCCGTCCGCATCGACTTCACCGATATCACCAGTATGAAAATATCCATCTATTAGTACTTCACTTGTTTTTTCTGGATTCTTATAATAACCGATCATTACCTGAGGACCTTTTACGCAAATCTCACCGTCATCGGCTATTTTCACCTCGGTTCGGTCAAGAAGTTTCCCGACAGTGCCGATACGGAATCCGCCATCCCGCATGTCGTTTACTGAAACCACTGGTGAGGTTTCTGTAAGGCCATAGCCTTCCATTACCCCGAATTCAGCTGCATTGAATATACGGGCCAATCGAGGTTGCAGGGCTGCACTCCCGGAGGAAATTAACGAAAGGTTTCCCCCAAGACCCTCTTTCCATTTACTGAAAATAAGCTTTCGCGCCAATGCCAACTTTTGTTCGTACCACCAACCGTTTTGTCCGTAGGGTTCATATTTCAATCCTAATTCTACCGCCCAAAAGAATAATTTCTTTTTGATACCTGATAAGTCAGTACCTTTTGCTATGATCTTATCATAAACTTTTTCCAACAAACGGGGTACGGCAGTCATTACGTGGGGTGCCGCTTCTTTTAGATTTTCACTGATTTTATCCATTGATTCGGCAAAATATATCGTGACGCCGGCATATTGATAGAGGTATATCATCATACGCTCATAAATATGACAAACCGGTAGAAAGCTTAGGCACTTGGTTTTGCCGTAATCAATGGCGAGTCTTTTGGCACTTTCAAGTGCATTGCTGACAACATTGCTGTGGGATAGCATTACTCCTTTCGGCCTGCCCGTTGTACCCGATGTGTATATCAAGGTGGCCAAATCATCAGGTTTCACCTTTTCTTTAAGTGCCTCCACTTCGTTTTGATTCGATGGATCGGCGCCCAATTCAAGTATTTCATTCCAATTCTTACAATCATGTAACTGATCGAAGGAGTATACCTCTACCAACGTAGGAACCTGATCTTTTACGGCCATTACCTTTTCGTAGACTTCGGCACATGAAACAAAACAATATTTTGATTCGGAATGATTAAGTACATAGGCATAATCATCTTTCGAAATCGTGGGGTATATCGGTACGTTTTGGGCACCCAATTGCAGAATACCAATGTCCATGATGTTCCACTCGGTTCTATTTGTCAAAGATATTAGGGCAATTTTGTCATTTGGCTCGATCCCTAATCTTAGTAATGCTCGACTGATTGCGTTTGCCTTGTCGATATATTCCCGTGTTGATGTGGCAATCCATTTTCCATCGTATTTGGTAACTAGGGATTTTTCCAAATTATATTTCTCCAATTGATAATATGGGAAATCGAAAAGACGAGTGATATTTTGCATAATCGAGTTTTGATACGTTCTTGCAAAATATGAAAAGCAGATGGATTTTAAAATAAGATCACTAAAATTAATCGAGGTCTTTTGTCAAATCATTAAAAATTAAATGCCAGCGCCAGTACCTTTACCTAATTGTGACCGAGGATTACAATAAATTAAGCGTGAACTAGTTATATCTATGAATTAGTTAGACGTAAGAAAAAACTTTAGCTTTTTTTTGCTATAAACATCCCAAATGTTACTGTTCACCTTGATTATTTTATATTATGGCCAAAAACTACTCAAAACGCTTCTCTTGGATTAAAAATATTAGTTATTTAATGTTTTTGCCAGGGCTTATGTTACAGGCACAATCAGATCCTTTTGAATGTGATTACAATGCCTACCTTTTTCAATACAACGATATTTATGCCTTAGATCTGGCTTCTGGTAGTTCGTACCTTGTTGCTGAAAATATTACCAGTGGAAATGTAAATGCTGCTGCCTATAATTCTTTGGATGGCTATATTTGGGGTTATTTGTCCAGTCCCCAAAAATCAATTGTGCGGATCGGAAAAGATTTTAGTGCCGAACAATTTACCATACCCGAACTGCCTACTGGCAATAAGTATGTTGGCGATATCTCAACTGATGGTATTTACCATTTTAAGGCTGGGGGGGCTTCTTACTATAAAATCGACCTAAATCCTGAATCTGAGAATTACCTCGAATATCTTGGGAAGTTTACATTGAGTAAAAGTCTCAGTATACACGATTGGGCGTTTAATGCCCAAGACAATAAATTGTACACTGTTGAAAAAGGTACGAACATACTTTATAGAATAACGGGTGAAACAGGTGAAGTAGAGGCGCTTGGGGTAGTACCCATTCTGCAAGGATTAAACTATACTTTTGGCGCTGTCTATTTTGATTTAGATGGTAATTTTTATGTTTCGGCCAATCAGACAGGTTCCGTTTATAAAATAGAAAGAGCACAAGACATTTCCCTTGGCATCATACAGTCGAATATCTTTGCTTTCGGGCCCGCAGCATCAAGTAATGATGGTGCGAGATGTCCTACGGCTCCTGTTCCCCAGGAAGATTGTATCAATGGCTTGGATGATGACGGAGACGGTCTTGTAGACTGTGACGACCCTTCTTGCTCCGGGGTTGCGACTTGTCCTGAAATAACCCTGACCTCAGGGGCGAACAGTGGAGGGTTGGAGAGTAATGACCGTTTGTCAACTCTGATAAGTAATCGCAACTATAATAGAGCTAAGAACAATTATGTTTTTGATAAGAACGTCGCTAAGAAGCTTAAAAAGGGTGCAACCTATGCCAAGAAAAGTGGTAAAGTTTCCGTAAGTGCTATTCCGCTTTCGAGTTTGGTTCCTTTGGGTGTAGTAGGGGAAACCAGTACCATTGAATCTTCTCCCAGTGATTTATTGGATTTGACAAATGCTTCGGATATTTATTCGGTAGATTACCTCAAAGATTCAGATAATATTGGAGCCTTGATGGTTATAAAGACCGATGAGAAGGTCTATGAACATAGCAAGTTTATTTGTGATCGATTTTTGGGGGCGCAGTTATTATCTGTTTCAAACCTACAACTCCGTGAAAAGGATTTTATAAAATCAATCATTAAACAGCCCGATGGTAATACCGAATTTGCATTGACCTTTTCTGCACGATTGGATGCAGATGATAAGTTTATTGTCGAGTCGCATTGGAATATTGATGCTTATGCCGACAATACATCGTATTACAATTTTCAGATTTGGTCGAACACGATCGATGATTTATTGGCCCTAGCCGATGAAATATTGAATCTTTTGGAGGTGTATTCTCCAATCGCTACATATAAAGGGTCTACCCCGCCGCCTGTATTTGTGAAATCGGCAAAATACGAAAAAGGAGAGGTCTTGTTGAATTTGGTGAACAACAATAAATCTGAACAGATCAGCCTCGAAGGCGGTATGAAAAAAACCGAGACCAGTGACACTGAAAGTATTGGTTTGGCAGCGCCTATTGAGGGATATTTAGATGCTGTATCTCTAAAAACCGGCGGTATTTTTGACTTCGGTTTCAGGGTCAGTAATAATAACGGTGATACACCCGATGATTTATTTGTGGCAGATGCTCCCTGGGGTCTTGATGATTCTGCAGAAGGTACATTAACTCAGACCTATCAAGTTCTAGCGACTGAAACTCCTTATACAGAGAACGGTTACCCGGTCGAACGTAATATAGAATTAAGTGGAACTACCTCCAATTATATAGGAGTATATAGGGCTATGAGTCCGAGATTTACTCCCGTCGATTTATCCGATTATAAGAAATTATCTTTTGAAGCCTCCGGCACGGGTACTTTAGAGGTGAAATTAACTACAGGTGATGGGGCGATTTTTACAACGACCGTTAACCTGACTTCAGATACCGAGATTTTCGATATACCCGCTGCGGAGTTTAAAGACATCAATGAGGCTGCCACTGATTTTTCGAGTATAAAAGTTATTAATTTTAATTTAATAGCTGAAAATGGATATGCGGAAGAAAAACAGATGAAATTATCGAATGTCTCCTTTAATAATAAAGAGGAATCGGCCGCTTTTCTAAGCGATGACCTCACAAAATCTTTTCTATACCCCAATCCTGTGGATACGGAGGCGAAACTTTATTTTTACGAAGAATCTGCTGGAAAATTCACGTTTGAACTGTTCAATATTACAGGTAAAAAAATGATATCACATGATATGCAGGGCGACACTAAACCAGGGCAGAATATGATTGTAATAGATAGGAACAACCTGTCTTCTGGACTGTATTTCTATAAATTGAAAAGCACGAACGATAAAATTTGGAGCAATAAGTTGATGATTAAATAATCTTATTCTCTGGTTCCTCTATTAACGTCGATGCAGTGTTTATAGTTAAGTAGGAATATTATAGATGCAGCTTTAGCCCTTCATGGGTAGCCGAAAAACCTATGTTTTCATAAAATCGAATCGCATCGGGGCGTTGCTTGTCAGAAGTTAATTGTATGACATGAGCGCCCTTTTGCTTGGCCCTTGCTACAATCCACTCGAACATTTGTTTGCCGATACCCTTCCTAGTGTAATCATCCCTGACCCTTACATTTTCTACTTGGCAGCGTATGCCGCCTTGGTAGGTGAGATAGGGAATAAAACTCAACTGAAAAGTGGCTATAGGCTCTTGATCCTCATTTTCTACGGTCAGCAGTTCTTGATTTTTATCCGCGACAATGCGTTCAAAGGCTTTATAGTATACTTTGGGCAAAGGAGTTTGAAAATCTTCCCGAAGGCGGCCCAGTTTGTCATTGGCCAACATTTCAACGATAGCGGGAAGGTCTTTTTCAGTGACTGGTCGGATATTCATTTATATTCTTAAAAAACTAGGTAGTTTTGTTAAATGACTTTCAATAAAGAGTTTTGTAGTATTGGAATTTTTTTCATAGATCGAAGTTATAAAAGTGCCAATCGCGAAATAAATTGTGCTCAAATACGTTATAAAAAGCCAAAAATTTAAATGGATGAAAACCAAAATGTTCAAAATTATTTTTACAATATTAACGTGTTTGTTTCTAGGGATCTCTATTTCCGGCTGTACCGCTGAAGATGGTGTGGACGGTATCGATGGTGTAGACGGTGTCGATGGTACGGACGGTGTCGATGGTGCGGACGGAGCAGATGGTATCGATGGTACAGACGGTGCGGATGGTGAGGTTAATTCAGGGAAGACCCACATTGTATTGACAGGCAATATAACCGATTCCGAGGCTAGCCAGATTATATTGGATGATTTTGGAAGTAATACCCAATATGTTACTGTTCAGAATACAACAAATCTGACCAACCTTGACCTAAGTATGGTTGGTGATTCCATAGAGTTAATAAGTTTGGTAATTTTTGAAAATTCTGCCCTCACTAGTGTAACGATGCCAACTTTGACTGAAGTTAGGCAAGATGTCCGGATTTTTGATAATCACGCGTTGCTCTCAGTATCTTTTGGCAATTTAAATCGGATTTATGGGTTTACTACTATCACTGGTAATGTGGTGCTAAAAAGCATTGATTTTCCCTCATTGGAAAACTCTGGCTATATCAATATTTATGGAAATACGGCCTTGGATAGTATTGATTTTTCTGTGCTAAAGACCTCGTACGCTATTGGAATCTCGGAAAGCAACTTAACAAGTGTAGATTTTCCGATGTTGATTGAAATTACCAATTTTTTTAGTTTTTATAAAAACGATAGCTTAGTAAGTATTAATTTTCCATTATTGGATGCCGGGGGGCACATGGAAATTACATTCAACCCCATAATTACAAGTATAGCATTCCCTCAATTAGCGGCTCTAGATAATCTAGATATAGCCTACAATGACGCATTGCAAACTATCTCTCTGCCCGCATTGTCCAGAATAAGTCCTCAAAGCCAATATATTGACCTTAGTTCAAATATGCTCTCCGTGTCAAGTGTTAATGGGCTTCTAAGTCAATTAGCGGGCCTCACCCCTTCTTTAACCGAAAGGATAATATTCATTCAACAAGCCCCTGCAGCTGCACCCACGGGTCAGGGTATTACCGACAAGAATACGCTGATATCAAACGGAAACACGGTTAATACGGACTAATTGTTTTAGGGTTTAAGGCAATTATTGAATTAATAATGGCTGTCTGAAAGCTGGCCTTTTTAAGTTCTAGTATGGTTACTGATACCAAAATAAGCTACCCATTAAGCGTCTGAAGCTAAATTGCCACGCAGGTACCCCTGTAGTATAATCCACCGTATTTGCCTGTGCGGCATCTCTAAACATGAGATTTCAATACTTGTAGTTTCGCACCTCGCTAAAAACCTCTAGGGGGCTAGATGGAGTTTCATTCCTTCATGTGAAGCTGAAAATCCTAACTTTTCATAAAATCGAATCGCATGAGGGCGCTGTTTATCAGAGGTTAATTGTACGACATGAGCGCCTTTTTGCTTTGCCCTTTCTATAATCCATGCGAACATTTGTCTGCCGATACCCTTCCCTGTATAATCGTCCCTGACCCTTACATTTTCTATTTGGCACCGTATACCGCCTTGGTAGGTGAGATAGGGAATAAAACTCAACTGAAAAGTGGCTATAGGCTCTTGCTCCTCATTTTCTACAGTCAACAGTTCTTGATTTTTATCCGCTTTAATTCGTTCAAAGGCTTGAACGTATACTTTGGGCAAAGGAATCTGAAAGTCTTCCCGTAATCGTCCCAGTTTGTCATTGGCCAACATTTCAACGATAGCGGGAAGATCTTCTTTGGTTACTTGACGTATTGTCACTGTATTATACTTTATTACCTTCAATCCATTTTCTGGCATTAATAAAAGCTTCTAGCCATGGCGAAACATCATCAGTGTTATCTTTCGGATAATATGCCCAGTTCCATGGGAAGATAGAACGTTCGATATGGGGCATTGTCACCAAATGTCGCCCCGTTTTATCACAAAGCATAGCGGTGTTAAAGTCACTGCCATTCGGGTTGGCGGGATAGTTTTCGTACCCATATTTACCAACGATTTCATAGTTTTCTTCGGAAAGTGGTAATTGAAATTTACCTTCTCCGTGGGAAATCCATACCCCTAAAGTGGTACCTGCCAAACTGGAAAGCATTACTGAATTGTTTTTTTGGATCTTGACCGAGGTAAAATTGCTTTCGTGTTTGTTCGAGTCGTTGTACGTCATTTTTCCATGGACTTTATGCTCGGGGTTGATCAGATCCAACTCCATAAACAATTGGCAACCATTACAAATGCCAATGGATAATGTATCAGGACGTGCAAAAAAGTTCCTTAAAGCGGTATTCGCCTTTTCGTTATACTTAAAAGCACCTGCCCAACCTTTGGCACTGCCCAAGACATCGGAATTTGAAAATCCGCCAACGGCACCAATGAATTGAATATCTTCCAAAGTTTCACGCCCCGAAATAAGATCGGTCATGTGTACGTCTTTTACATCAAAACCCGCCAAATACATGGCATTGGCCATTTCCCGTTCCGAATTACTTCCTTTTTCCCTTAAGATGGCCGCTTTGGGCCTTGCGGTTTGAGTAGGATATACAGGGCGTTCATTGACAAAGTTTTTAGGGAAAGTGTACGCAAGCGATTGCTGCTTGTAATTTTTGTAGCGTTCTTTGGCTAGTCCGTTCGCCGTTTGTTTAGCATCCAACAAATAGGAAGTTTTAAACCAGACATCACGTAGCGATGCAATGTTCAAGCCCATTTCCATACCCCCATTTTTAATGGTCAGCGTACTCTCGAAAACTACTTTTCCTAATTTTTTGAAATCTATCTGGGCATCAGTTAAAACTGTTTCAACGGACTCATTTTGAGCCTGAAAGACAATACCTGCATTTTCGGAGAATAATAGTTTAATGGTATCTTCTTCACCCAAAGTTGTTAAATCAAGGGTCGCCCCCAAATCGATGTCTGCAAAGCATAACTCCAATAACGTAGTTATTAAACCTCCGGAAGCAACGTCATGACCGGCAACGATTGCTCCGTCTTTGATTAAATTTTGAAGCGTATTAAAGACTGTTTTGAAATAGTCCGCATTGGTAATCGTTGGTGTTTCTTGACCAATTGAATTTCGTACTTGCAAAAAGGAAGAACCTCCTAGTTTATAAGCATCTTTGGATAAATTGATATAATAGATGGCCCCACCGTCTTTCTGAAATACCGGCTCTACGACCTTGGTGATGTCATCACAATTTCCAGCGGCTGAAATAATAACGGTTCCTGGCGAGATTACATCGCCATCTTTGTATTTCTGTTTCATGGAAAGTGAGTCCTTTCCGGTAGGTACATTGATGCCGAGTGCGATGGAAAAATCCGAAACGGCCTGAACCGCCTCATAGAGTCTGGCATCTTCCCCTTCATTTTTACAAGGCCACATCCAGTTCGCGGAAAGGGACACGGATTGTAATCCGTCTTTTAAGGGTGCCCAAATAATATTGGTCAAAGCTTCGGCAATACTGTTTTTGCTTCCGGCAGCAGGATTGATCAATCCAGAAATGGGGGAGTGGCCGATACTGGTCGCAATTCCTTCCTTCCCTTTAAAATCTAGCGTCATCACGCCACAATTGTTTAGCGGAAGTTGCAAAGGACCGGCGCATTGCTGCTTGGCGACCCGGCCACCGACACAACGATCTACTTTATTCGTAAGCCAGTCTTTGCAGGCGACAGCTTCAAGCTGTAAAACTTGTTCTAAATAGTGGTGAAAGAATTCCAAGGTGTATTCAGGGTTCTTATAGTCCCTCTTGATGGTTTTATCGGTCATCACTGTTCTTGGAGAACTTCCGAACATATCCTCCAAATCCATATCCATGGGTTTGTCACCTTTGCTTTGTGACTCGAAAGTAAATCTATGATCGCCTGTTACATCGCCTACCTCATACATCGGCGACCTTTCCCTATCAGCGATACGGTGTAATAAAGCAACATCTTTTTTGCCGATTACGAGCCCCATTCGTTCTTGAGATTCGTTACCGATAATTTCCTTTGCAGAAAGCGTAGGGTCGCCCACCGGTAATTTGTCTAGGTCTATTTTTCCACCTGTATCTTCGACCAATTCAGAGAGGCAGTTAAGGTGACCGCCTGCCCCGTGATCGTGAATGGATACAATCGGGTTTGTTTCACTTTCGACCATACCTCGCACGGCATTGGCTGCCCGTTTTTGCATTTCAGGATTGGAACGTTGTACGGCGTTCAGTTCAATGGCAGAACTGAATTCCCCCGTGTCTGCACTGGAAACGGCCGCTCCGCCCATACCTATCCGATAGTTGTCGCCACCAAGAATCACAATTTTATCACCGTTTTGAGGCGTGTCTTTAAGGGCTTGGTCCGTTTTGCCGTAACCGATACCACCGGCCTGCATGATGACCTTGTCGTAACCCAATCTACGTGCTTGTGCTGCGGTACTAGAACCACTATCATTAGCTTCATCGTGTTCAAAGGTAAGTACCGAACCTGCAATTAACGGTTGTCCGAATTTATTGCCAAAATCAGAAGCTCCGTTTGACGCTTTTATCAAAATGTCCATGGGGGTTTGATAAAGCCATTCGCGTGCATCCATTTGTTTTTCCCAAGGCCTATCTTTTTCTAGTCGTGAATAGGCTGTCATATAAACAGCTGTTCCTGCGAGTGGTAGAGAGCCTTTCCCTCCAGCCAAACGATCTCGTATTTCACCACCGGATCCCGTAGCGGCACCATTAAAAGGTTCGACCGTAGTAGGGAAGTTGTGCGTCTCCGCTTTTAGAGAAATGACCGAATCAAATTCTTTTTCTTGATAAAAATCAGGTTTATCGGCTGTTTTTGGAGCAAATTGCACCACTTTCGGACCTTTTACAAAAGCTACATTGTCTTTGTAGGCCGATATAATGTTGTTCGGATTTTCTTGTGAAGTCTTTTTAATCAATTTGAAAAGCGATGAGGGCATTTCTTTTCCATCGATTACGAATGTGCCATTAAAAATTTTATGGCGACAATGTTCGGAGTTTACTTGACTGAACCCGAATACTTCCGAGTCGGTCAATTTTCGTCCAATTTTTTCAGAGAGTTTCTCTAAATAGAGAACTTCTTCTTCGTTCAGGGCCAGTCCTTCTTGCGAATTGTAGGCCGCAACATCATCGATTTGACGTATCGGCTCAGGGGTAATTGCTATGCTGAAAATCTCTTGGGAAAGTCCGTTGTACTTTTGGGATAGCATGGGGTCAAAATTTGATGAGTTTTCCTTTGCAGGTTCGAACTCTTCAATACGTATGATTCCCGAAACCCCCATGTTTTGGGTGATTTCAGTGGCATTGGTACTCCAAGGGGTTACCATGGCTGCCCGTGGCCCAATAAAAAAGGCGTCAAGTGACGCCGCATTTATTTTGGGTTGGTTGCCAAACAACCATGTTAATTTTTCTGTGTCTATTTTTGAAAGTTCTTGGCTCGTTTGTACTGCAAAAACTTTGGTATCTGCATCCCCGAAAAAGTGAATCATTGACTTTTTGAATTACTAGGTTAAGAAAGCGCAAATTTACGGCTTTTTGGTCAATCTTTTTTGTTGAATAATCAACATGTTTCTGGCGACATTGTTGATAATCTTATTCAGGCCCAGCAAATTTTTAATCCTAATTTTTATGAAGTAAGGCCATATAAAATCCATCAAAACCGCTTTTGGAAGCGTAAATTTTCTTTTCCTCGACCAATTTAAAATCCTTACCCTCTTCCGAGGCCAAAAAGGCGACCACTTGATCGCTGTTTTCCTGCGGAAGGATAGAACAGGTGGCATAAACCATTTTTCCACCTGGTTTGACTATTTTACTATAGCTACGAAGAATTTCCTGTTGTGTCTTGGTAATTTTTTCCAGAAAATCGGGTTGTAACTTCCATTTCGTATCCGGATTTCTTCGAATAACACCAAGTCCCGTACATGGGGCATCGATTAGCACCCGATCTGCGGTGCCATAGAGTTTTTTAAATACTTTTGTGGTGTCAATTTCCCTGGGTTCGATGTTGTGGGCGCCATTTCTTCGGGCCCGACGTTTTAATTCTTTCAATTTACTGCCATAAATATCCATGGCAATCAATTGACCTTTATTTTCCATTAGGGCGGCCAAATGCAGTGATTTTCCCCCTGCACCAGCACACGTATCTACAACACGTTGGCCGGGCTTCACATCTAAAAATTCAGCGACCAATTGCGATGAGCCATCTTGTACCTCAAAAAAACCGTTTTTAAAGGCTTGGGTAACAAAGACATTGGCCCTTTCGGGTAATTGTAATGCCAACGGGTATCCTTTCACGGGTTCGGCAACTATTCCCTCTTCCAAAAGTGCCTTGCGCAGTTGCTCTTTTTTAATTTTCAACGTATTGGTACGCAAAACAACTGAAGCAGGTTCGTTTAGTGCCGCTATCTCTTTTGACCATAATTTATCGCCCAAAGCCTTTTCACAAACTTCGTCGATCCAATCAGGAACGGCTTCCCTGAACTTTCTGATTTTGGAAAGTTCATCAAATTTACCCTTGATACGTCGCTCTGGTGTCGGTTCGATTTGTTTCCAATCGGGAAGCTTGATACCTTTTAACACTGCCCAGACGGCCCACATACGAAACAAGTCAGGCCTGCTGAAGGGTGCTTTTACGTCGGCGATTTCGGCATATAACCTTTTGTAGCGTACCATTTCATAGGTTGTCTCAGCAATAAACCCTCGATCGCGGGCGCCCCAGCGCTTATCAAATTTCAATACTTTTTGTACGACCTTATCGGCATATTCTCCCTCATTGAAAATCAAGTTCAATGCATCGACTACGGCAAATACTAAGTTTCTATGTAATTTCATTAAAAAAAAATTAAGGATGTAAAGGTATGGTATTGCTGCGGAATCCCTTTATTTTTGAAGAAATTTATACGTATGCGCTACTTCTTGATTGCTCTAATACTTTTAGCGGTTGTTTCTTGTTCCGTGGATAAGAAAAACGAACCGTTTACATCGGTACAGGTTGAAACACTTTTCGAAGACTCCTTAAGTATTCGTGCTATTGAAATAATGGGGAACAGTCTTGCTTTTGCAGCCAATAAGGGGGCATTCGGCACTATTGATCTTACTACAGGAAAAGTGAGGCTGAATATTCAGAAGTACCATACCAATATTCCAGAATTTAGGGCGGTTGCGCATACTTCGACAGATTTCTTTATGCTTTCAATCGCCAATCCGGCCTTACTCTATAAAACGGGGGACAGTGGGAAAATGGAGCTTGTATATAAAGAGGAGGATGAGGGGGTTTTTTATGATGCCATGACCTTTTGGAATGACAAAGAAGGAATCGCAATGGGGGATAGCATGAAGGGATGTCTGTCGATCATTATTACAAGGGACGGTGGAAATACATGGGAAAAAGTGCCATGTTCCCAGTTACCAAAAAGTGGGGAAGACGAGGGGGCTTTTGCCGCTAGCAATACCAATATTAAAACGGTAGGCGAAAAGACATGGATAGCTACGACAAATAGCCGTATTTATTTTTCGCCGGATAAGGGAACGACCTGGCAGGTTTTTGAAACCCCTATTGTTAAAGAGCACCAGACCCAAGGGATATATTCTATAGATTTTTGGGATGAAAATTTAGGAATTGCCGTGGGTGGTGACTATACCAAACCGAAAAGTAACAGGGCCAATAAGGCCATGACAAAAGATGGCGGGAAAACTTGGCAGCTAATTTCCGATGGTCAAGCCCCAAATTATAAGGGTTGTGTTCAATTTGTGCCCAATACCAAAGGGAATGGTGTTGTAGCTCTAGGATTTACTGGTATTTCCTATTCTTTCGACATGGGGGGTAGTTGGCAACAGCTTTCCGAAGAAAGCTTTTTTACATTTCGATTTTTAAATGACTCTGTAGCTTATGCTGCGGGGAAAGGTAGAATCGCAAAGTTGACATTTAGTGCAAAATAACGTAGTGTTCTGTCGCGTAGAATGGAATTACCTGCCCTTGCCGTCACCTTTTTTTTGATGGTACCGTCTTATTAGTTGTCTTTTGAATTCTTCCTCGGAACGAATTAATAGCAATGATTTTTTTGCAGAAATTATTTTAGCTGCTTTTTTAAGGAATATTTTGTCCAATTCTTCCTCTTCTTCCTCAAAACTAAGGTATTGATCCAATAGCTCGGAAGCAGCCTTTTCCGAAAGGTTCGAAGCATCTTTTATTTTATCGCGTATTTGGTTATGCTCTTTTCGCCGTAATGCATATCGGCTTGCTTCATATTCATTGTATAGAGGCCAAAACGACTGCGCTTCTTGACTTGTTAAGCTTAGCTGTTCGGTAATAAAGGCAACTTTTAAAGCTTTGATCTTATCCCAGTCTTGCTGGCTCTTTTGGCCATAGAATAATGATACGGTAAGCAAAATGGCAAGTGTTGTTATTTTTTTCAATCTATTCATTGTTTTCAAGATTTAGTGCCTCAAAATCATCAATATTGTCATTAAGGTAATCTAAAACATTTTCTTGGTCTAGATGACCTTCAAGCATATCTCCATATTCCAATTCATCAACGGGAATCAATTCAGCAAGTTCATAAGTGGATAGCCCCAAATCGGTATTCTCAAAATAATTTTCAATATCTGAATCGGCAATATTATCAAAACTAACTTCGTTCGCGGCGTTCCAATTAAATATAGAGGCCAGCGTTACTATAGCTGCCACTGCAGCTGCGGTCGCATAATACTTTTTAAAAGACCTTAGGTGAACTATTTTTGTTTCAGAATGAACTGATTTTTCAAGAATACGTTGATTAACTCCTTCGAAATAACCATCGGGAACTTTAAACCCCTCATTCTTGGGAAAGCGGTCATTCTGGGCAGATTGATTATCGGATAACCTGCCCAAAAGCCGTTCGGAAAAGCTTTCGAAATAGCCTTCCGGGGTTTTGAAATCGTTATTTTGGTTATCTTTTTTCATTCTTTTTATTTGACTATCAATGTCTTGAAAGGTTTAATCGTTCTTTAAGTATTCTTCAATTTTCTTTACTGCTAAGTGATATGAGGCTTTTAAGGCTCCAACAGAGGTTCCTAATATCTCTGACATTTTTTCATATTTAAGCTCTTCAAAATATTTCATGTTGAAGACCAATTTTTGCTTTTCAGGTAGCGTGGCAATTGCCCTTTGTAAATTTAATTGGATTTCATCCCCTTCGAAATATATATCGGCTTGAAGGTTATTGATCATGTTGTTTTGTAGCTCCCCGTCGCTGATTCCCAATTTTTTCGATTTACTCTTAAGAAAACTAAGGGCTTCATTGGTGGCGATACGGTACATCCAAGAAAACAATTTGCTATCTCCTTTAAATCCATCTATATTTTTGTAAACTTTAATAAACGTATTTTGCAATACGTCATCGGCATCGTCATGATTGAGTACAATTCGGCGTATATGCCAATATAACCTTTGTTTATAGGTGTCTACCAACACTTCGAAAGCCCGTGATTGGGTTTCTTTCGACTGTAGTTCTTCTACTAAAGTTTTTTCGGCAATCAATAGGTCTTACTTAAGTTATTTCTTTGACTAAAGTTAGGCAAAAAGGTTTAAGTGACCGTTGAAAAATAATCATCTCCCAACAGACGATTCTCCCTTTTTGGGGATAGAGGATCTTTCGTATAGGTGCGAATTCTAAGAGGCTAGTGACTGCAAGTCGACAAGTTTTTTATATGCTCCTTTTTTAGCAAGTAATTCGATATGGGTACCCTGTTCTACAATTTTCCCTTTTTGGAGTACTACGATGGTATGGGCATTTTGAATGGTCGACAAGCGATGGGCAATAACGATTGATGTTCTACTTTTCATCATCTTCTCCAGCGCGTCTTGAACCAAACGCTCACTTTCTGTATCCAAGGCTGAAGTTGCTTCATCCAATATCATAATGGGCGGATTTTTCAGTACTGCCCTGGCTATTGAAAGACGTTGCTTTTGTCCCCCGCTCAATTTATTACCGCTATCTCCGATATTGGTATTATAGCCTTGCGGAAGCTGTGAAATAAAATCGTGCGCATTGGCAATTTTGGCCGCTTCTATAATTTCTTCTTGAGAAGCATTTTCTTTTCCTAATGAGATGTTCTTTGCCACTGTGTCATTGAACAGAATGGAGTCTTGTGTTACCAGCCCCATTAAATTGCGCAACGATTTTTTTGTAAATTCCTTGATACTTGTACCGTCGATTTTGATATCGCCATCGTTAACATCGTAAAAACGGGTAACGAGATTGGCTATCGTGCTTTTGCCACTTCCCGACTGGCCCACCAAAGCAACTGTCTCACCTTTAGGAACGTTCAAACTGAAATTTTTCAAGACCAAATCATCCTCATACTTAAAGGAAACATTTTCTATGGAAATACCATTGACAAAATCGGTTTTTACCAAGGCATTTTTCTTCTCGACTATCGGATTTTCAGTTTCAAGTATTTCAAGCACCCTTTCTGCCGCTGCATTTCCCTTTTTGACTCCATAAGAGGCTTTGCTAATAGCTTTAGCAGGGGTTAGAATCTGATACGCGAGCCCCATGTAGGTGATGAAGAGTTCCGGTTGCAGGGTTTTTTCGACAAGAACCATTTGCCCACCGTACCAAAGAATGACGCCAATTGCGGCAATACCAAAGAATTCACTCGTCGGAGATGCCAAATTTTGCCTGTTGAGCAGGCTGTTCGAAAAATTGTAAAATCTTTTGGTAGAATTCTGAAAAGTCTTTGCAAATCTAGATTCTGCATTAAAGGCCTTGATTACCCTTAGTCCCCCTAAAGTTTCTTCTAAAATGGATAAAAATTGACCTTGCTCATTCTGAACTTTATCGGACTTTCGCTTTAGGGATTTTCCGATCAATGAAATTAAAAATCCGGAAAGAGGTAGAAATAAAAACACGAACAATGTCAGTTTCGGACTAATGGACAACATGGCCGCGATTGTGAAAATAATTGTCAGGGGCTCCCTTACAATAAGTTCCAATATAGATAAAAAGGAATGCTGAATCTCGAGTACATCAGACGTTATACGCGCTATAGTATCACCTTTTCTTTTTTCCGAATAATAGGAAATAGGCAGGTCTATAGTTTTGTTATATAGTTCGTTGCGCAGATCTTTCAACACACCATTTCGCAAAAAAGTAATGAAATACATGGCAAGATAGCCGAAAAAATTCTTCAAAAAGAACATGGTGATTACCAGTACTACCATGAGCATTAATGCATCACCTGGGCTACCGCCTTCACTTCTTTCGGTCACAAAAAAATTCAGGTATTCCATGACATACTCCTTGCCTTGGGAGAGTCCGTTCCATTGCGGTTTTTCAAATACCGGCTCTGTTTGGTTGAAAAGAACGGCCAACATTGGAAACAACGAAACCATTGCCAACGTAGAAAACAAAGCGTAAAGAATATTCGCTAGAATATTTAAAATAGCATATAGTTTGTAGGGCTTCGCAAAGCGAAGAATCTTTTTAAAGTAATTCATTAACCCAAGTTCAGTTCACTGAGAATACGGTCAATTTTAGCATCAAGTTCTTGAGAGACCTTTTTGAAATCTTCCGCTTTTCCCAATTTGGCATTGGTGCTGATATAAAATTTAACTTTGGGCTCTGTTCCACTGGGTCTTGCCGCGATTCGGGTGCCGTCTTCGGTTTCATAGATCAAAACATTACTTTTAGGTATGTCAATGGATCTTTCTTCCCCGGTCATGACGTTTTTGGCAATGGAAGTATTGTAATCTTCAATCCATTTTACCTTGGAGCCCGCAACCGAAACCACAGGATTTTCCTTGAAATCAACTAGCATTTGTTTGATCTCTTCGGCACCTGACATTCCTTTCTTTGTCAAAGAAATAAGTTTCTCTTTATAGAATCCATATTGTACATAACAATCGATAAGATCCTTGTAGAATGAACTGCCATTGGCCTTGGCCTGTGCGGCTATTTCACATGCAAGTAGGGTAGAGGTTACGGCATCTTTATCACGCACAAAGTCGCCGACCATGTACCCAAAACTCTCTTCCCCTCCACCGATAAAACTAGATTCTGGGAAGTCTTTGATCATTTTTCCGATCCACTTAAAACCGGTAAGTGCCGTTTTGAATTCAACGCCGTAAGCGCCCGCCATCACTTCCATCATTGGGGTGGATACAATGGTAGTCGCTACAAATTCGTTGCCTTTAAAACCTTTTTCCTTTTGTTTTTCCAATAAGAACTTGGTCATTAAGATCATCGCTTGATTACCGTTGACGATTTCCATTTCTCCCTCCAAGTTGCGAACGGCAATACCCAAACGATCGCTGTCGGGATCTGTACCTACAACCATATCAGCATTGATTTCCTCTGCTTTTTTTACTGCCATTGACAAAGCTTCGGGTTCTTCGGGATTAGGTGATACCACAGTAGGAAATGCTCCGTCAGGTTTAGCCTGGGCTTCAATGACGGTTACGTTTTTGTATCCGGCGCGACTCAATACTTCGGGAATAGCGGTAATCGATGTGCCGTGAAGTGAGGTGAAGACGATTTTAAAATCATCTTTGCCCTTGGCGTCAAAGTTTCCATTGGCGATAGAGGCTTCAATAAAGGCCTCATCGACATCTTTGTCGATCAATTCAATTAGAGCGTCGTTCGAATTAAAATTGATATCCTCAAAAGAAAGCGCATTGATTTCAGATATGATCTCGCCGTCTTGTGGGGGCACAATTTGTCCGCCATCTGTCCAGTATACTTTATAGCCGTTATATTCAGGCGGATTATGGGACGCCGTCAAAACAATACCGGCATGGCAGTTTAAATGCCTAACTGCAAACGAAAGTTCAGGTGTAGTGCGTAATTCAGAAAACAAGAATACTTTTATACCATTGGCGGCAAATACTTCTGCCACAATTCTGGCAAGGGTATCACTGTTATGTCTACAATCATAGGCGATGACTACCTGTAAATCTTGGCCGGCATATACCTTTTTTAAATAATTGCTCAAGCCCTGAGTACTTTTTCCTAGGGTATACTTGTTGATTCTATTGGTGCCAACTCCCATAATACCGCGCATTCCCCCCGTACCGAATTCCATATTCTTATAGAAACGATCTTTCAGTTCTTCAGTGTCGTTATCGATTAAGTTTTGAACTTCCTTTTGAACTGCTGGATCGAAAAAATCGGTTAACCAGCTTTTGGCGGTGTTTAGTATGGCATCCATATATAGTGTATTATTTTAAAATTTAAATTTATGAAGAAATTTGCTCTTCTTTGGGTTCTAGGTTCATTTCTTCGGATATAAGATAGCGTGATTCATTTTTTCGTGAACGCACCAATATTTCTCCTAAAAAGCCTGACAAAAACAATTGGGTACCTATTATCATGGCTGTAAGTGCAATAAAAAACTGAGGGCGCTGGGTAATCAGTCTCCCTGTAGGATTGATAAAAAGCTTATCAATGCCCAAATATACGGCAAATCCGAAACCGATAATAAACATAAGTACTCCCAAAGCCCCAAATAGGTGCATGGGGCGCTTTCCAAATTTCGAAACGAACCAAATGGTAATAAGGTCTAAAAATCCGTTGATAAATCGTTCCATGCCAAATTTTGTTTTACCGTGTTTTCTGGCCTGATGTTGAACGACTTTCTCCCCAATATTGCTAAACCCTGCATTTTTTGCCAAAACGGGTATGTAGCGATGCATTTCGCCCGAAACCTCAATGCTCTTAATTACTTCGTGGTTAAAAGCTTTCAGTCCGCAATTGAAATCGTGAAGTTTTACCCCGGAGGTTTTTCGTGCCGCCCAATTGAAAAGTTTCGAGGGCATATTTTTAGAAAGTACAGAATCGTACCTTTTTTTCTTCCAGCCAGAAATAAGGTCAAAACCATCAGCCGCTATCATTTTGTACAATTCGGGAATCTCTTCGGGATTGTCTTGCAAATCGGCATCCATAGTAATGATCACATCACCTTGAGCCGACTTGAAACCTGCATGAAGCGCTTGTGATTTTCCAAAATTCCGTTGAAACCGAATACCCTTTACATTGGCGTCTTGCTTTGCAAGTCTCGCAATGAGTTTCCACGAGCCATCGGTACTGCCATCATCAATAAATAGAATTTCATATGAAAACCGATTGGACCGCATTACGTTTGCGATCCAATCGTATAATTCTTGTAAAGATTCTTCTTCGTTAAGTAATGGAATTACTATTGATAATTGCATGAAATACTTCTGAAATGAGCACTACATTCGGCAGGGCCAAATGATCTAATGTTCGTCAATCACATTTTCTCCTTAAAATCAAATATAAGGAATGGGGTTAAAATCTGTTCAAAAGTACGAATATTAATAATCAGGTTTTTGTTTTTTGGCAATAAGCCCAGTGATTAATCCGATTACCAAGCCTATAATAATTTGCATCAATAGCATTATAGGGTAAGTGATCCAAGCAAAGTCTTTTTGCATGGCAATACTTTTATCTATTTGTTCTTCGGTAAGTTTCGGGTTGTCGACCAGGGCTTTCTGTTTTCCGATTTCATACATCTTATCCATGAAATCCGGTTCGATCACATTGGAAAGTAAAAAGAAATAAACAAGCCCAATAATACCTGCGACGAGTGCGGTTCCCGCCCCAATTTTGAGGGCTTCCGAGATTTTTAGATAACCTTGGTTGGCTTTCTTGAATTGTACAATACCTAGTGCGATTGCCACGGCAGCCAAAGCTATGTTTACACCTTGTATGGCAAAACTTTGTTCGTAATGCATCTCCATGGAAAAGAGCATGAGCGCGAATAAAACGTATGCCCCACCTAATAATAGGCCAAAGTTTAGGGCGTATTTTCCTGTTTTTGGTTGAATGTCTTCCATCTTTAAACTTATTTTTTTTAGGTTGTTATTAATTAGTTGGTTTCAAAGTTAGTTTGTTACATTTGAATGCGATAAGTTTTTCATTTTCTTTTTATGATTTTAGATTGTGGTTTAAATAAAAATAATTAAATTTGCAGGCTTAAAATGAGCGCCTGTCGGAATGGGTGCGTTAAATTTGTTATAATGAAAAAAGGGATTCACCCAGAAAATTATAGACTGGTAGCTTTTAAGGATATGTCTAACGAAGATGTATTCGTTACCAAGTCAACAGCGAATACCAAGGAGACTTTAGAGGTCGATGGTGTTGAGTATCCATTGGTAAAATTGGAAATTTCAAGAACTTCACACCCTTTCTATACTGGTAAGGCTAAATTCTTGGATACCGCCGGTCGTATCGATAAGTTCAAGAACAAGTATCAAAAATTCAAAAAGCCCGCTCCTGCTGCAAAAAAGGAAGAAGATAAGGCTCAGAAGACAGAAGCAAAAGGAGAGTAAGATTTCCTGATAAAATATAAAATTGCGCCTCCGATGACCTCGGGGGCGTTATTTTTTTAATTTTGTTCAAAATCTGACTACAAGATGAACTACATCCTTTTTGACGGAAAGGTTAGAAACAATCTTTTGCCATTTACCTTTACGAGGCCCGTTGCCGATATTAGAGTGGGAATTTTAACCATTCGCGAAAAATGGGAAAAATATTTAGACCTAAAAACTTCGACGCTAACAGAAGCCTATCTTTCTGAGAAATATCCATTAATCTTAAAGGATTCGAATATATTCATCAACGCTTCGTTTTTACCTACAGCTAGATCTGTTGAGCTTATTCAAAGTTTGCGTGAAGGTCAAGTAGCTTATTGTGGAAAAGAGGTGCTTGCTTTTTCTTCGAAGACTGAGCCGCAAGATTTTGATTTTGAAGCATACGAACGACTTGATTTTGAATATAGTATGCTTCGAATTGTAAACACTTGGGATATCTTTTCTAAAAATGAAGAAGCCATACAAGCTGATTTTGACTTTATTACAAAGGGTAGGAAGAGTGCTCCTATTTCTGCGACCAACACGCTTATTAATCCGGATATAATTTTTGCGGAGGAAGGTGCAACGGTTGAGTATAGTATTCTCAATGCTACAGACGGCCCTATTTATTTGGGAAAGGATTCTGAAGTTTGGGAAGGAAATTTAATTCGTGGCAATTTTGCACTCTGTAATAATGCGGTGGTGAAAATGGGAGCGAAAATATACGGAGCGACTACTGTGGGGCCGCACAGTAAAGTATGTGGAGAAATAAGTAATGCCGTTATTTTCGGCTATTCGAGTAAAGGTCACGAGGGGTATTTAGGAAACGCCGTATTGGGGGAGTGGTGCAACATTGGCGCCGATTCCAATAATTCAAATCTAAAGAACAATTATGCCAAAGTACGTTTATGGAATTACGCTACCGAAAGTTTTGAACAAACAGGGTTGCAGTTCTGTGGACTTATGATGGGAGATCATAGTAAAAGCGCCATTAATACCATGTTCAATACCGGTACGGTAATAGGGGTAAACTGTAATATTTATGTGCCGGGCTTTCCTCGAAATTTCGTGCCAAGTTTTAGTTGGGGTGGTGCCTCGGGGTTTTCGGCCTACGCTACCTCCAAGGCTTTTGAGGCGGCTAAGGTGATGATGGCCCGAAGAGGAGTCGAGTTTGATGATAAAGAAGCCCGTATTTTAGAACATGTATTCAAGCTTACTAAAAAGTGGCGTAATTATTAATATTGAATAACCGGTGAAACAGCATATGAAGAAAAAAGTGGCGTTTTATACTTTGGGTTGTAAACTCAACTTTTCCGAAACTTCTACCATAGCACGAGGTTTTGTTGAAGAGGGGTTTGAGCGGGTTGATTTTTCTGAACCGGCAGATATGTACGTAATCAATACCTGTTCGGTTACGGAGAACGCCGATAAACGTTTTAAGACGATCGTAAAGCAGGCCCAAAAGAAAAACGCCGATGCCTTTGTTGCCGCCATTGGTTGCTACGCCCAATTGAAACCAGAAGACTTGGCTGTGGTTGATGGTGTCGACCTCGTTTTAGGGGCTACCGAAAAATTCAAGATTACCGACTATATCAATGATTTAACGAAAAATGATTTTGGAGAGATACATTCCTGTGAAATAGCAGAAGCTGATTTTTATGTCGGTAGTTATGCTATCGGCGATCGTACGCGAGCTTTTCTTAAGGTGCAAGATGGTTGTGATTATAAATGTACGTATTGTACAATTCCCTTGGCACGTGGAATTTCGCGTAGCGATACCCTTCGGAACGTTTTAAAAAATGCCGCTGAAATATCAGCTAAAGATATTAAGGAAATCGTTTTGACCGGTGTAAACATTGGTGATTATGGCAAAGGGGAGTTTGGTAACAAAAAACACGAACATACCTTTTTAGACTTGGTGCAGGCTTTAGACAGGGTAGAGGGTATTCATAGGTTGAGAATATCATCTATTGAGCCTAATCTCTTAAAAAACGAGACCATTGATTTTGTGGCACAAAGTAACTCTTTCGTTCCTCATTTTCACATTCCTTTACAGAGTGGTAGCGATGTGATTCTAAAATTAATGCGTAGGCGTTACTTGACGCACCTCTATATTGATAGGGTGAATAAAATAAAGCAGGTGATGCCGAATGCCTGTATCGGGGTTGATGTCATCGTGGGGTTCCCAGGAGAAACGGATGAACACTTTTTGGAAACCTACCATTTTCTTAATGAACTCGATATTTCCTATCTTCATGTATTTACCTATTCCGAACGTGATAATACTCCGGCCGCTAGTATGGAGGGGAGGGTTCCAAAAAACGTGAGAAACAAGCGAAGCAGAATGCTAAGAGGGTTATCGGTCAAAAAGCGAAGGGCCTTTTATGAAAGTCAAATAGGCACTGAGAGAACGGTGCTCTTCGAAGGAGAGAACAAGGAGGGTTATATTCACGGATTTACCGAGAATTACGTAAAGGTAAAAGCACCTTGGAATCCGGAGTTAATAAATACCTTGCACGAAATTGTGCTTACCGAAATCGATGAAGATGGGCTTGTACGGTTCGATTTTGTTAAAGAGGATGTTGGAATATAGGCTGTATTTCCTATTTGTTATAAGACCATAAGAAAGTGAAGAATCAATGGTTTTTGTTGCAATATGGTCTTGTATTCTAAATAGATACTACGAAAAGAGAAAGCAAAAAAAACCCTAACATTTGTTAGGGCTTGATTCTTTTTAGATTCTGATGCCGACGGGGAGCATCTCTTTGTATTGTCTGTTTTTTCTTAAAAATCCAGCAATCTGAGGACTTGTTGGTACCACACGTAGATTTTGATCTTGTATGTGGTGAAGTACTGATTTAATAAAATCTTCCTTAAAACCGGCCTGAGTGATTTCTTCAGGTACAACCAATTTTGTCAAAAAAACCTTGCGTTCTTGAGAAGAATATTCAATCTTAGCAAGGTGCCCGTCAACCCTTGTTTCAAATTGGCGCAAAAAACTGTTGTCGTTAATCTCAACTTCATTCATATTTGTTTGATTTTAATATTGGCTTTAAACAAAAAAAATTACGATGTTCCCAATCGCAATTTTATGACACTTTTATAGAAAGAATAGTAATTGTACACATTATCCACATGATAGTTTACAAAAGTAGTAAAAAAAAAGCTTATTTCCCAACAAAATACAAATATAGGGCGTTATGACTGAAGATATTATACATGTCTATTTTATGCCGGGAATGGCTGCCAACCCTTCAATTTTCAAAAATATAGTATTGCCCGAAGAAAAGTTCGAACGTCATATGCTCGAATGGTCGATTCCTAAAAAGAACATGACCTTGTCAGAGTACGCCATTGAAATGAATAAAAAAATCCTTCATAGAAATCCAGTGCTTGTGGGTGTATCATTTGGGGGGATATTGGTACAGGAAATGGCCAAATTCATCGAAGTGAAAAAAATAATCGTGATTTCAAGTATTAAGCATGAGTCTGAATTGCCCAAACGTATGATTTTTGCCAAGTACACCAAGATTCACAAACTTTTGCCTACGGGATTGGTGAATAATATGGAGCTTTTGGCAAAATATGCTTTTGGCGAAACTGTTAACAAACGTTTAGAGTTGTATGAGGAATATTTGTCTGTAAAAGATAAATATTATATTGATTGGTCTATTGACCAGATTGTAAATTGGAAACAGACTGAAAAGCCTTTAGATTATCTTGTGCATATTCATGGTGAAAAAGATCCTGTTTTTCCTATGGTCAATATAAAGGATTGTATTTCGGTTAAAAATGGTACGCATACGATGATTATTCACCGGGCAAAATGGTTTAATGAAAACCTGCCCACAATTATTTTGCAATAAGACAGTTATTCAAGTGAAGTGTTTCTTCACTATCTTTGAATTGTAAATAAATCTACAGACATGAAATTTTTAAAGAATATTCTGATGCTTTTGGGCGTTGTTTTGGTCACAAGTACCTTAATTTTTGCCGTACAGGGAAGCGGTACGGAAAGTAGCCAAATTGATACCGAGAATGAAGTTGTTGAAAATGATGTGATTGATAAAAATGTGGCTGAAGGATATCGAATATCTGCTATCGATATTCCTGAGAACCTGAATTTTGCGGGTGAATCGGTACCTCAAGAAGACCCGGAGATCATGGAGCGTATCGACCGAGAGTTTCTGGTAAATACTTATTGGCAATCGAATGCTGTTCTACTGATCAAACGCGCCAATAAATATTTTCCTATTATTGAGCCGATTTTGGCGAAGAACGGGGTCCCCGATGACTTCAAATATTTGGCGGTAGCCGAAAGTGGACTTCAAAATGTGGTTTCTCATGCCGGGGCCGCCGGTTTTTGGCAGATTATGAAAGGAACGGGAAGGGAGTATGGCTTAGAAGTCAATAGCAATGTTGATGAACGGTATCATTTGGAGAAATCTACCGAAGTAGCCTGCAGGTACTTGAACAAATGGAAAAAAAAATACGGTAGTTGGACATTGGCTGCGGCATCTTACAATGCCGGACCTGGTGCTATAAACAAATATTTAGGCATTCAACAGGTCGAGGGTTACTACGATTTGTTGTTGGGGCAAGAAACCGGTAGGTATGTTTTCAGGATAATGGCCATAAAGGAAATTTTATCCAATCCGGAAAAGTATGGTTTCGATATTGGTAAAGAAGATATGTACAGCGCTGTACCCACATTTAAGGTTGAAATTGACGAACCGGTTTTCAGTTTTGCAGATTTTGCCCAGAAGTATGAAATCAACTATAAAATTCTTAAAAGACACAATCCGTGGTTACGTGAGCCTCATTTGAACAATAGTTCAAAAAAGAAATATACCATTGAAATACCTAATAAGGGGTATTATAGAATTGGTACATAATGTGGGCGTTTGTTGAGCAGAATATATGGTTGTTTCTAATTGGTATCAATTATATTCTGGTCATCTTTTTTTCCGGACTCATTCTTTTAAAGAATAAAAACCCGGTAAAAACACTATCTTTTCTTTTCGCCCTGGCAGTACTTCCATTTTTAGGAATGCTGGTCTATTATTTTTTTGGCCAAGATTATAGGAAATCAAAAATTTTTGAAAAGAAGTATATTTTTGACAACGAGAGAATTAGAACTTGGCGCAAAAACTTCCGTTTAGACCAACAAGCAAGGGAAGATTTTGTCGGTCAATTCGGAGAAGGTGTTTTTAAAATATACAAGTTGTTGAAAAACAACGAGAAAGCTGTTCTTACCTTCGATAATAAAGCGGAAATTCTGGTCAATGGAGAACAAAAATTCGAACGGCTGAGGACGGATTTGAAAGCGGCTAAAAATCATATTCATTTAGAATATTTTGTGCTTTTTGATGATGAATTGGGTAGTGGAATTATCGATATTCTATGTGAAAAAGCAAAAGAAGGTGTTGCTGTTCGATTAGTTTATGATGATGTCGGGAGCAATATATCTTCAAAAAACAAAAAGAAACTAACTGCTAACGGTGTAGAACACTTTCCCTTTATGCCGGTCCTTTTTTCAAACTCGACCAGTAAGTTGAACTATAGGGATCATCGAAAGATTGTGGTTATTGACGGGGCCATAGGTTATGTTGGTGGTATAAATTTGGATAAAAAATACGATAATACCTTTAAAAACGAACGATTTTGGAGGGATACCCATTTGCGTGTGGAAGGGGGTGCCGTTGGTTCTTTGCAATCGTCTTTTCTTTTAAGTTGGAATTTTGCCTCGAATGACGAGATGAAAATCGAGGAAAAGCTTTTTCCGAAAACACCACCTGAAAATGAGCGACCTGTGGCAATACAAATGGCTGCAAGCGGTCCTGATACCGACTGGGCTAATATTATGGAAGCCATGTTCTGTGCGATAAATTCGGCTCGAGAACGAGTTTATATCACAACTCCTTATTTTATGCCGAACGATGCCATATTAACGGCTTTGACTACTTCGGCACGTAGTGGGGTAGATGTACGGGTAATCGTGCCTTATGAATCTGATTCTTGGGCTGCCCAATATGCATCTGATTCTTATATAGAACAATGTTTAGAATCGGGTATACGTATTTATCGCTATACCAAGGGGTTTGTTCATGCGAAAACGATGGTGATCGACGATAGGCTTACCATTATCGGAACTGCAAATCTTGACTATAGGAGTTTCGCCCTTAACTTTGAAATCAATGCATTGATTTACGACAGAGACATCAATGAACAAATGGAGGCAATTTTTCGATCTGATTTGATCGAATGTGATTTGGTCGATTTTGAAAGGTGGAAAAAGCGGGGCTTAAGACGTAAGCTAGTGGAGTCGTTCAGTCGGCTCTGGGCCCCCTTGCTATAAAATTCGAATTATAAATCTTTCAAAAAAGAGAAAATATAGAAAGGGGTTGAACCTTTTTCCCTATATCTTCTTCATCTGTTGCTGCATCATTTTGATCTGTTCGGTAAGCATATTGTTCTTATCCAACTTTTTTGCTTCATTTAAAAGTGTGGTAGCCTCACGTTTGCGTCGTTTTTGCATAGCAATGCCCGCAAGGCTTAATTTGGCCATAGCAACATCATAATCCATTGTCAAACCAAGCTTTAGCGCCTTTTTAAAGTATTTTTCCGCTTGAGTAAGGTTTTTTTGGGAGTGTATGATGCCGTGAAGGTAGTTGTAGTATCCTTGCTGTTTGGTTACCAAGGCAGCTTCGGGATTCTTAATTTTAGCAAGCCATTTTTGAGTACCCTCCAAATCTTGCTTACGCATTCTGAGAAAGGCTAGTAAAATCATCTCGTTTCTGAAATAAAGGAAAATAAAAATAAGGGAAAGTAATATTAAAAATATTCCGTTCCCGATATTTCCCTCGACAAATTGGTATCCCGAATAGGCTAAAATAAGTCCGGCAATGATTAGTTTAAAAATTTTATTGAACATAATTGTTAGTTTATTAATTCGTAGGTGATTGTTGATTTTATATGCGTTGGTATTTGCTGGTCCCCCATTTGTACGATGGTAGAAGTGCCTTCAGATTCTCCTTCCACTTTCATTTTCTGAATAAATCCCGAGGTTTTGTCCGCTGTTATTTGGGTTTCCTGCTTTCCGGTAAGCTTCATCGTAGTGGTAGGCTCTTTAATATCCATAGTTATTTCCGATTCTCCGGTTATACTGGCACTTGAAGCGGTAAGTTCTTTCAAGGTCCAATTGTTTTTCGTGCTTAATTTTCCGGAATACTCATTCTCCCAGGTATCGCCTACCTTTATTTTTTTTGAAGGATAGATATAGGTAAGCTGCTTGTAGCTATTGGAAAGTGCTTCAGAGCCAAATTCTTTCTCAAGTGATTTTTTCATCATGTTCAATGAGAATTCATCGGTAAGCCCAGAAGCATTGGTCATTTTTAAAACGAGACTATCGCCTCCACGAACCTCAAGTATATCGCCCGTTTTAGAAAGCGTCATTTGTACGGGATTGTTAAGAAGACTATTGAAAATTTGCGATTGAACATCCTCGGCAGTGACTTCTTTGGCATGAACATTCATTAACTCTCCTTGTATACTGGAATTTATTCTTAGGTTTAGGTCTTTGAAGATGAGTTCCATATTGTAATTGTCTTCCTGTTGATCTAGTACCTTAAATTGCAAAATTCCATTAATGGTATTGGTCAATTCATGGGTCGCACCGTCTAAATTTTGCGTGATAATTTGTTGGGCATTCTGTTTTATGGTAAAAATATCACCTTTATTTAGCTTGTATCCCAACGTCGATTGACCAAAAACAGTGTAGTTCAGGGTAATCAAGACGAAAAGTGTCAAAGCCTGTTTCATATATTTGCTGTGGTTTTTAAAATGTTCTGACCTGCCGTTCTTCACAACAAGTGCTTGTGTTTTTGATTGTTAGAGCAATCATTTACGCTAGATATACCAATTCCCTTAATGGGAAAATCACGTACTATTTTTGATTCGATTGCCCTGCGGCCGCAAAAGTAATAAAAACAATCTAGAACATTTTTTTGATTAGGTTTGCCAAAGCAAAAACTCTTCGTATATTTGCGCCCAGATTTTGTAAAAAATCAGACTAATTTTTTAATTAAAGCACCTTAAAGGTTTTCAAGGATGAAAAGGACATATCAGCCATCAAAAAGAAAGAGGAAGAATAAACATGGGTTTAGAGAACGCATGGCAACCGTCAATGGCAGAAAAGTGCTATCAAGAAGAAGGGCTAAAGGAAGAAAGAAATTATCTGTATCTTCAGAGCCGAGACATAAGAAATAATGATTAGATCATTTAAAATAACGGTGTTACTTTTTCGGAAGTAACACCTTTTTTTTGCTCATTTTCGATTGCCGTTGGCCAAATTGATCGGATATGCCGGTTTAACAAGTATAAAATCACCATAATATAGTACGTAAAGAATGCCGAAAAGAAAAGATTTAAAATCCATTTTGATTATAGGTTCAGGTCCGATTGTTATAGGTCAGGCCTGTGAATTCGATTATTCAGGTTCTCAAGCACTTCGTAGTTTGCGCGAAGATGGTATCGAAACTGTTTTGATCAATAGTAACCCTGCTACGATTATGACCGACCCCACCATGGCCGATCATGTATACCTAAAACCATTAACTACCAAATCGATTTTAGAGATATTGAAAGAACATCCGCAAATTGATGCGGTATTGCCGACTATGGGTGGTCAAACCGCATTGAATCTTTGTATCGAAGCGGATGAAAAAGGTATTTGGGAAGATTTTGATGTGGAAATAATTGGTGTTGATATCGATGCGATAAACATTACGGAAGATCGTGAGAAGTTTCGTGAACTGATGCTGAAAATAGGCATAGGGATGGCTCCACAGGCGACGGCAACATCTTTCTTGAAAGGAAAGGAGATTGCCCAAGAATTTGGTTTTCCCCTGGTTATACGTGCTTCATATACCTTAGGAGGTGCCGGAGCCTCCATCGTTTACAAACCTGAAGATTTTGATGAGTTATTGAGTCGTGGCCTTGAAATATCACCAATTCACGAAGTGATGATCGATAAGGCGCTGATGGGGTGGAAAGAATATGAGTTGGAGCTCTTACGTGATAAGAATGACAACGTTGTTATTATCTGTACCATTGAAAATATGGATCCGATGGGTATACATACGGGAGATTCAATAACCGTAGCTCCTGCGATGACATTATCTGATCGTACTTTTCAAAAAATGCGCGACATGGCCATCAAGATGATGCGCAGCATTGGTGATTTTGCTGGAGGGTGTAATGTGCAATTTGCGGTGAGTCCTGATGAAAAGGAAGATATTATTGCCATTGAAATTAACCCAAGGGTTTCGAGATCATCTGCATTGGCTTCTAAGGCCACGGGGTATCCCATAGCCAAAATAGCTTCAAAATTAGCTATTGGTTATCATTTAGATGAGTTGGACAATCAAATTACCAAGTCAACATCAGCTTTATTTGAACCGACTTTAGATTATGTAATTGTAAAAATTCCACGATGGAACTTTGATAAGTTCGAAGGCTCAGACCGTACTTTGGGGCTTCAGATGAAGTCTGTAGGTGAGGTGATGGGTATTGGCCGATCTTTTCAAGAAGCATTGCATAAAGCAACACAATCTCTTGAGATTAAAAGAAATGGATTGGGTGCCGATGGAAAGGGTTACACAGATTACGACCAGATTATCAGTAAGTTGACCATTCCAAGTTGGGATAGGGTCTTTGTTATCTATGACGCCATACAGATGGGAATTCCACTTAGTAGAATTCATGAGATTACGAAGATAGATATGTGGTTCTTGAAACAATACGAAGAATTACACCATCTTGAAAAGGAAATTTCAACGTATACTATCGCCTCACTTTCAAGGGATTTAATGCTAGAGGCAAAGCAGAAAGGCTTTGCCGATCGCCAGATTGCGCATATGCTTGATTGCTGGGAAAGCGAAGTTTATAACAAGCGTGTCGAGATGAATATCAACCGGGTTTATAAATTGGTAGATACTTGCGCCGCTGAGTTTAAGGCTATGACACCTTATTATTATTCAACTTTTGAAGCTGAAATTGAAACGGCTGATGGCGAACGTTATGTTGAAAATGACAGCATTGTCACGGAGAAGAAAAAAATAGTAGTTTTAGGATCTGGGCCTAATAGAATAGGGCAGGGTATAGAGTTTGATTACTGTTGTGTGCACGGTGTTCTGGCAGCTGCGGAATGTGGTTACGAGACGGTAATGATCAATTGTAATCCCGAAACCGTTTCTACTGATTTTGATACGGCAGATAAGCTTTATTTTGAACCTGTTTTCTGGGAACATATCTACGACATTATTCGACATGAAAAACCAGAAGGTGTAATTGTTCAGTTGGGTGGACAAACAGCTTTAAAACTTGCAGAGAAACTTGACAAGTATGGTATAAAGATTATTGGTACAAGTTTTCAATCTCTTGATTTAGCTGAAGATAGAGGAAGTTTTTCAGAGTTGTTGAAAGATAATAACATTCCTTTTCCAGAATTTGGCGTTGCAGAAACTGCGGATGAAGCCTTGACTCTAGCCGACCAATTAGATTTTCCTTTGCTGGTAAGACCATCCTATGTTTTGGGCGGACAAGGCATGAAAATCGTTATCAACAAAGAAGAATTGGAAGAACATGTAGTAGACCTACTGCGTAAGATTCCAAACAACAAATTACTTTTAGATCACTATTTAGATGGTGCCATCGAAGCGGAGGCAGATGCTATTTGTGATGGGGAAGACGTGTATATTATCGGTATTATGGAGCATATTGAACCTTGTGGTATTCACTCAGGGGATTCAAATGCCACTTTACCCCCCTTTAACTTGGGTGAGTTTGTAATGCAGCAGATTAAAGACCATACCAAGAAAATTGCCTTAGCCTTGAAGACAGTAGGCTTGATCAACATACAGTTTGCGATTAAAGACGATATGGTTTATATCATCGAAGCAAATCCACGGGCTTCTAGAACCGTGCCTTTTATTGCCAAGGCGTACAAAGAACCTTATGTGAATTATGCGACAAAGGTAATGTTGGGTGAAAAAAAGGTAAAAGATTTTACTTTTAATCCTGAACTTCAGGGATTTGCCATTAAACAACCGGTGTTCTCTTTCAATAAGTTTCCGAATGTGAATAAAAATTTGGGACCGGAAATGAAAAGTACCGGGGAAAGCATCTTGTTTATTGATAGTCTGAAAGATGATCAATTTTATGATTTATATACACGTAGAAAGATGTATTTGAGTAAATAAAAAGCATCTGAATAAGTGCTGCTAAATGTAGTTGTTTGAAAGATTTTTTTATTGTTTGGAAGGAAATTGGATGTGCTGGTCAAGGTCGACCGTTTATCATTTGAACGAGTTTCAGTCGACTGCTAATTCCAATTTTCGTATAGATTCTGTGTGTGTGGTCTTTAACGGTTTGAAGGCTTATAAAAAGGGTATCCGCTATTTGTTGGTTGGTCTTGCCTTGACACATCTGTTCTATAATTTCCTTTTCCCGTTTTGTGATTTGGTATTTCTCGAATAGTAGTGTTTTTTTCTCATCGCTAGGGTGTTTCGCATAAACTGGTACAAATGCAATATCTGCAGTGCGGTATAAGTATAGTAATGGACCAAAATTAGTGAGAAAGTAAAGCAATACTAAAGGAATAAGAAGCCAAGGCCAAGAATCTATGAACATAAAAAGAAGGACAAATCCTCTTATAAAGCTTCCTAAAACCATAAGTGCCATAAATTTTTTCGCAATTTTTTTCTTCGGCGTATTTCCCTTTTTTGAATACCGTACGATTGTTCTAGCGAAAAAGAACATATAGGATAACTCTATTACAGTCATTAACCCGATTTCACCATATATCAATCGTTGAGGGAGTATTTTGGTATCGGTATCCCATAGAAAATAGAGGCATCCTATTAAAAAGAGGAATAGTGCCAAAATACCAAGATGAATTTGTACTTCTATTCTCTTCGTTTTGATTTCTGTTAGGGAATAGCCCATTTTAATAAGCATAACCCATGAAACAATTAGGAATGGAGTACTCAATATGGGAAGAAAATTCACAATCGTACCAATGATTTTTTTATCCGAATCAATAAAGGGCAGTAGGGTGTGGATTAAAATCTGAGACAGAATGCCATAAAATGCAAATGCAAAAAATGTAATAAGGTAATAAAAATAATTCCTGTGAAATTCGGCATTATAGGTGTTCGTAAACTTGTGGCCAATCAAAAGACTTGCCACGGCGATGGCCAGGCAGAAAATGAACAGAACAATAAAGGTTAGGCTAATCAAGTAGTAAAATTTTGTTGGTTAAAAGTATAAAAATGTAGGCCAAGCAACCTCCTACCTTAGTAGTGAATTTTAAAACACTACTAAAGTTGGAGCATTCTTTTGTGATGTCGTTCTACATTTACATTACAGAATTTCAGAATTTAAAACGATAGTCAATGGAACTCATAAAAGAAGAACGGAAACCGAAAGCAACCTTGTCAGGAAGTTATCGATATGCTTGGCAGCAAATGTGGAAATACTTTCTATATTTATTTCTTATCGCAATTATTGTGGGGGTTTCGGAAAGTCCGACATCCATTTTAAAACAAACGGAAAATGTCGATCCCACGGCAACAGCGCTTGTGTTACAGCTTTTAGCTGCGGCCTATATGTTGTTGTTTCTTCCTGTAATTAAGTACGGAGCTGATTTGTTGGAATTGCGTGCCATTCGAAACGAAAAAATGGATATCGTTGAAATTTTTGATGGCTTTAAAAGAAAATACCTCAATATTATTCTTGCCAATTTACTCACGTTCGCATTGATTGGTTTCGGGTTCGTTTTTCTAATTGTACCCGGAATTATCTTAGCGTGTAGGCTTGTGTTCGTTTCCTTTTTGGTAATGGATAAAAATATGGAACCCATAGCCGCAGTTGAGAAAAGTTGGGAAATGACCAAAGGTCATGGGTGGCGCATATTTGGAATGGCGCTGTTCGCAATTCCTGTAATTATTGCAGGGCTGCTCTTTTTTGTCGTGGGTATAGTTATTTCGTTGATGCTTATCTCCCTGGCTTTTGCAGCACTTTACCATGCCATCGATTCAGACCCGAATGACGATTTACTGATAGACGAGTCATAAGAAATCATAACTGATTTCATAAAGAGTGGAATAAACAAAATGGCGGGGACAAAGGGGTTATTGATTCTCCCCGTCGGAAATCTCAGTGTTTGCTTCAGTTACTTCTTCGCCTTCTTCAAGCTCTTTGTTAAGGTTGTTTTCCATTATATTGAGCTTCTTTAATTTGGCTTTCCAAGTGGCCAGGGCATCTTTGTGGTTTTCTACTTTTTTAATTACTTCCTGAACCATAGGATTGTCTTCAGAGGCATTTGAGAAGAACTGTAGATTGGTCTCTAATTGGCGGACCTCATTTTTACTCTCGTCGATTTTCTTACGAATGAAACTGCGCTCTTTGGAAATAGCATATTCGTCATCGGCATTGGCCAAACGTTGAATTTTATTTCCGTATTTTAAAAGTTCTGCCTCTTGCCGACTTATTTTCAGCTTTTTGAAAATTGCATCTAAAATTTTGTCGAACTTTTGGTTGATGTGTTTTTTATTAAAGGGCACTCTGCCGTATGAGCGCCAAGTCTCAATAAAAGACTTAAGCGTCGCTAAATCTTTTTCGCGATTTCCCGTCAGTTCAAAAGTTTTCAATTCTTCAAAACAAGCGACCTTTTTTTCTAGGTTTTCTTCCTCTTCCTTATGACCTTTGTTTTTTAGTGCATGCAAACGATCAAAATAATGATTGCAGGCATTTTTGAATTCTTTCCAGATTTTATCGGAATATTTTCTAGGAACATGACCGATTTTTTTCCATTCGCTTTGTATGCGCTTCATCTCGGAGGTTGCCATTTCCCATTCCTCACTGTTCTCTAGCTCATGCGCCAACTTGATCAATGACCTTTTTTTATCAAGATTATCGTGCTGCTCTTTTTTTAGGTTTTTATAATAAGCATTTTTACTTTGGTTAAAGCTTCGTGTAGCCTGTTTAAATGCCGCCCATGTCGGGCCATTATCTTTTTGAGGTATTCTGCCTGCATTGAAGAAAGTTTCACGCAGTTCTTGAACCTGTTTGATCTGCTGCTGTAAACCTTTGTGATTATCAGAAACATGCTCGGCTATCGCATTGATTTTATTTATAAGCTCTTTCTTTTTCTCTAAATTTTGTTCGTACAGTTTGTCAAGTTCCTTGAAATGCTCTTGGCGTCTTTGATGAACAATTTTTGTGGCGTTACTAAAACGTTCCCAAATCTCTTCTCTGTGTTCTTTGCCCACGGGGCCGATATCTTCTTTCCAAATTTTGTGCAATGCCTGTAATTCGCGAAAAGCCATGGACAAATCTTCATGGTTGGCCAATGCCTCGGCCCGTTCGGCCAATTTTTGTTTCTCTTCTAGGTTGTGCTTGAAATCAAGGTCACGAAGCTCGCGATTGAGATGTAGAAAATCATAAAATATTTCGACATGGTGGTGGTATGTTTTCCAGACATTATTGTAGTGGGCACTGGGAACCGGACCAGCATGACGCCACTGTTCTTGAATGTCTTTAAAACTTTTGTAAGTGGTGTTCATATCCTCTTCAATGCTCACCAAGCCTTTTAACGACTCTATAAGGGCCAATCTTTTAGCTAGATTATCTTTATGGCTTTTATCAAGGTTTTTGTAGTGTTGGTTGCGTTTTTCCCGGTAATCGGCATATACTTCCTTAAATTGTCTTTTTGCCACGGAATTATAGCGAAAATCTATTTCATTACCACCGTTGGCGATGAACTCTTCTTTTTTTCCTTCTAAAAATTCTTGAAATTTTTGATCGAATTCATATTTTATACCATCGACATGGCTTTTGATAGCTTGTACTTTCTCGTTACGAACCAATCGCTGTAGTTCACCGACCAAATTTTCCATTGACATGGCATGGTAGTCCAATATAGGTATTCGGTGTCTATGATGGTTATCTGCATCTTCTGCATCTTCGGCATTGGATTCGTCAATTTCATCAAGAACGTCTTCTTCCTTTTTTTTAGGATGTGCTACGGGCTTTTTAGAATCAACAATCGTTTTCTCATCGACGAGACCCTCCGTAACAGTTTTTTCCTCAGAATTTGCAACGACTTTTTCGGTACCGGGTTTATGGGCCTCAACTTTTGTGACGATATCTTTCTTGTTTTCAGCTATTTCAGAATCTAAAGGAGCATTTTTACTCACATCTTCTTTTTCAGGTGTTGTAAGCTCATTTTTCTCTATTTCCGCTGTTGACCTAGTGTGCTCTAAATGAGCTTTTTCCGATACACTTTTTTCAAGGTCTTGTTCTTTTTCTTCCAACATTTGTCTAATATTCGGGTAAATGTACATGGTAAGATAGCAACAACCTTATTAATGGCAAAATTATTTGGGAAATAGGGTGTACAATTCAATATATATTCAAGCACATCAACAGCGGCACTATGGTATATTTTGGTGCTATTAATAGCGCTACAAATAGCGAATTACGAGCGTTTCCGGGGGGGCTATTCTTTACACCATATCTCCCAGGCCTTTTCTGCCTGATATTCCAACATTCGCTGTCCATTGCCTATTGAAGCCCCCTGCGATTCTCCAGCTGCCAAAAATGCAGTTTTAGACGGATTGTAAATCAGATCGTATAGGAGATGATTTGACGTAAGGTGTTCATAAGGGATGCTTGGTTTTACCTTGACATTGGGGTGGGTGCCCAATGGGGTACAATTAATTATCACGGTATGTGCGAGAATCACTTTCTTGGAGAGCTCTTTATATGATAGTTGGTCTTGATCAGGATTTCGAGATACAAACGTATGGGAGATTCCTAATTCGCCAAGCACGAAAGCTATTGCCTTTGATGCGCCCCCTGTACCTAAAATCAATGCTTTTTGATGGTGCTGCTTTAATAAAGGCTCCAAAGACTTTTGAAATCCGTAAGCGTCCGTATTATATCCTTTTAGTCCGTTTGAAGTTACCTTTATGGTATTCACCGCCCCGATTTTTTGCGCTTTTTCATCCAGTTTGGCTAGATAGGGCATAACCGCTTGTTTGTAAGGTATGGTTACATTGAACCCCTTAATATCGGTATTGGTTTTTATAAGTTGTTCAAATTCTTCGATTTTGGGGAGGTCAAAGTTCTCGTAACTGTGATCGTTGAGTGCAAGGTCATTGAACTTTTTGGTAAAGTAGCCCTTCGAAAAGGAATAAGAGATATCTCTTCCTACAAGTCCGAACCTAACCCTTTTGTTTTCTGCGTTTTCCATACCAATCCAATCCCAATAAAATTAATATTCCAATTCCAATAAAGAAAAAAGCCCACCAAGTCTCCAATTTTCCCAAATTGGGAAGGTATCGCTCATAGTTCATTATAATCTCTTTGCCATTCGAGTCTAAAATTACTTCACCCGAACTATTGCTTTTGTAAATTGTTTTTTTCCAAGGCCATACTACCCCGAGCGAACCTGTGATAAACCCTATGATTACGGCCGTGCTGATGTGTCTGAAATGTTTTAGCACATAAGAGAGGATGTGGGATAGACTGACCAGGCCTGTTGCCGAACCAGCGGTAAATACAGCCAATATTGTCAAGGTGTCAAGTCGTTCTTTATTGTTGATAAAGGTAAAGTTTCCACTAAAAATTTCTGCAAAAGTATCATATAGTGCATTTACCGAATCGACCAACAGTAGTACATAGTTGCCCAAGAGGATAAGAATAAAAGATCCGGAAAGCCCGGGAAGCGTCATTCCAGAAACACTAATTATTCCGCACACAAAAATAAACAAGAGATTGTCGTTTTCTTTGGCCGGATTCAAAAAACTAATAGATATACCGACAATCAATCCAATAATACCGGCTGGAATGGTCCTTTGGTTCCAGTGTTCAAAATCTTTGGAGATGTAATATATCGAGCCCAAAATCATTCCAAAAAAAGCGGCCCAAACAAAGAGTTCTTTTTGCTCCAGAAAATAGTCGAGCAGTTTTGAGATGCTAAAATAACTGACCAACATGCCGAAAATGAGCAAAGCAAGAAATTGACCGTTGATATAGCGGTAAAAGCTCCTTAGCCTCCCATTTAAAAGCAATTTAAAGGCCTTTCCGTTTACTTTTTGTAACGAATAGATAAATTCTTCATAAAAACCACCCACAAAGGCAACGATGCCACCTGATACGCCTGGTACTTTGTTCGCGGCTCCCATGAATAACCCCTTGATCACAAGGAAGAACTTATCGGAAAATGTTCGCGGGTCGTACATCGGAGCGGGACTTATTTTTTTGAAGCCGTTCTTTCAAGTATGAAAATAAGTGAAAAGCCAATAATGGCGGCAACCAGCGCATAGGTGATCTGGGCGTCGCCATCGAAAGCCAAAGGCGAAACATTTTGCTCTTTTACAGTAATTATTTTATCACCAAAGGTCCTGGTTTCCAATACCTCTTTCCAAGGCCAAATTTTATTGAGAGACCCCAATATAAAACCCGTCAATAAGGCTAACGTAATATTTTTATAATGGTTGAACATCCATTTCAGCAATTTTGCAAAACTAAGTAGACCGAAAATAGCACCCAATCCGACCGTAGCAATAATTTGGATATTTCTCTCGTGAACCGCGTCTAAAATGGTCTTGTAAGAGCCTAGTAGTACCAAAATAAAGGCCCCTGAAATACCTGGCAGAATCATGGCACATACGGCCAAAGCCCCTGAAAGGAATAAAAAAGGAAGACTTTCCACATTTTCGTTGGGAGGAAGAATAGTAATGTAATAGGCCAGAGCAGCGCCCATCAGAAGTACTACAATTGTAGCCAAGTTCCATTTTTCGATCGCCTTTCCAACAAAAAAGATGCTGGCTACAACTAGACCGAAGAAAAAAGACCATAACAATATTGCCTCATTGACCAATAACCAGCTGATAAATTTAGCCAGGGAAAGAATACTTATTGCAATGCCCAGAAAAAGTGCGGACAAAAAATTACCGTTCAGCTTTTGCCAAAAAACTTTAAAACCGTCTTTTTTCCAAACTTTGAGCAAAGAAGGTTCAATATTGTTTATCGAGGTGATGAGTTCTTCGTAGATGCCAGAGATAAAGGCGATAGTGCCGCCCGAAACTCCAGGTACGACATCGGCGGCACCCATGGCCATACCTTTAAGGGTTACTACGGCGTAATGTAAAAAGTTTTTAGATTTCATAAGACAAAAAAACAAAAATAGTTTTTTTATCTGGAAGCCCTTTTAATATCTGAGATTATGTTTTGCACCCATTCGGCAACTTCGAACTGGGGGAACTCATCGGTGAACAGATGTAGTTTCTCCATATCATTTTTAAGGGCATCGATTAAACTGATTCTTCCGTTGATTCGGTCTTGCTTCAGAAAATAAAAACCTGCCATTTTAAACTGAATTCTAACACTTTCAGGATAAAACTCCTTGCCTTGGGTCAAAATTTGTAGCGCTGCTTCCAAATCGTCGTTTTGTCTGGCAATATCGGCCCAATTGAGCCAAGTGCTCAACTCATAATTACCGAGTTCTACAGTTTGTTTGTATGAGAAATCAGCTTGTGGGTAATTACCAAGTACGGTATAGATTCGCGCACATTTTTTCCAATAATGGGCATTTTCACCATCAATGTTCAAGGCTTTGTTTATGTAGAACAAGGCCTTTTCATAATTTCCTCTACGATAATAAAAATCGGTAATGGCCAACCAGCCCTTGTCAAGTAAAGGATCTTCGTGCACGGTTTGGTAATAATAGAATTTGGCCATGTCATTGTTCTTTAATTTCTCATGACATTTTCCAAGACGAAGATACGCATGTGAGGTAGGGTCGTCCATCGCGATCGTAGTCTCGTAGTTTACTATGGCCTCGCCGTATTTACCCAATTTCTCAAGTACTTTACCCTTTTCGAAGTAGGCTCCAATAAAAGAATCGTCTGAAATAATTGCGAAATCAAAGGCCGTCAATGCTTCCTGATACATTTCTTTGGTGAAATACTGTTTTCCCAATTGGTGCCAAGCTACTTCACAATATGGGTTTCTTTCGAGGTAGTCGTTGAGGTAGTGAATGGCTCCCTCAAAGTCTTCTAAAAATTCGAAGCAGTAGATTACATTGTATAGTGAAGAATAATCTTGTTCATCAAATGACACACACTTCATAAAACTCTCTTTGGCGAGTTTGAAATCATCCATAAATAGATATTCCATGCCCAAAAGTGAATGAATATCGAAACTGGTATCAGCGAGCTCTAAAGCTTTGTTCAAGAGCGTGATAGCCGCTTCATGATTGTCTTTTTTAGAATAAATATTGGCCCTTTGAATGTAAATCTCTTCGTTGTTGCAGTCTAGTAGTTGAAGTTCATCAAGTAGATTTTCCGCTACTTCGAAATTATTTTCAAAGACCAGTACCTCGACATCAAGAAGTTTGAGTTCTGTGGATGCTGGATGTTGCTGTAGCCCAATTTTAATGGCTTTTTTAGCCAATGCAATTTTTCCATGATTCAAGTAGTGATGAATAATATCCTCGAAATCCTCAGCGTCAAAGAAGTAGACGTCGTCGGTTTTGAGCATGGACTCAAATTTGGCTATGGGCCGATTTGATTTTCCGTTAGGTTCTAACGCCATAGAAAGTTTTTGGTTACACTATGGATTTAAAAGTAGTCTTTTGTGGCTGCTTTTTTTTCCAAGATGGAGCTATATTATTAACAAATTAGTTAACATCTTATTGTTGGTACTGGTCTAAAACGTGCATTATCGTTTCGCAACCTTCCTTGATTTCGTCAATGGATATGGTCAATGGCGGCGAAATTCGAACCGCTCTGGGCTCAAACAAAAGCCAAAATAATACCAAACCTTTTTTTGCGCATTCCAATACCACATAATTGGCCATCTCCTCATTTTTCATAATCAATGCGAGTAATAATCCTTTTCCCCTGATTTCGGAAATCGCGGAATGTTTTAGCAATTGCCTGAATATTTTTTCTTTTTCCAAAGTATCTTGAATCAACCCACTTTGGGTGATTTCTTGCAGGGTTGCCAGACATGCTGCGGCTACTACGGGGTTGCCGCCAAAGGTAGTGATGTGACCCAATTTTGGTTTGTTCATCAAAACTGACATTTTCTCTTCGGATGCTACAAAGGCACCCACGGGCAATCCTGAGGCCATACCCTTACCGATGACCAGAATATCGGGAATGCAAGCATAATGTTGAAAGGCAAAAAGCTTTCCTGTTCGGCCAAATCCTGGCTGTATTTCATCTAAAATCAAAAGTGCCCCGACTTTGTCACAGCGTTCCCGTATTTTTTTAAGGTAATCTGGGTTGGGAAGTATTAAACCTGCGCCTCCTTGTATGGTTTCGAGAACTACTGCTGCCGTTCGTTTTGTTATTTTTAAAATATCGGTTTCAGCGTTGAAATGTATAAAGGATACATCGGGAAGAAGGGGACGAAAGGCGCTCTTGCGTTCTTCAAAGCCCATAATACTTAAACTTCCCAAAGTATTTCCATGATAGGCCCTGTGGGCGGAAATAATTTCTGTTCTTCCGGTATAACGTCGCGCTAATTTTAAAGCTCCTTCAACAGCCTCGGTCCCTGAGTTTACCAAATAGGTGGTTTCCAATTGTTCGGGAAGGAGGGAAGCCAATAGCTTTGTATACGCTACGGCAGGTTCTTGTATATATTCCCCATAGACCATAACATGCATGTATTGGTCGACTTGTTGTTTGATAGCTTCGGTAACTTTCGGATGGCAATGGCCTAGACTACAGGCCGAAACACCGGCAACAAAATCGAGATGGGCATTGCCCTCTGTGTCGTAAATATAGCTTCCGCGGGCATGCGAAATTGACATTCCCAAGGGATGTTGACTCGTCTGTGCCTGATATTTAAGAAAGTCTTGTTTCATTATTGCCGATTGATTTGGATAGAATCGTCAGATTTAAAACCTGTCAAATATTTACTGATTCGCCTTTACCTTCTCAACTTTCGGACGTTTCTTGGGCTTCGATGCTTCATCGTTGGAATTTGGTTTACCATCTGTCGGCAATGGAATTTTGTTTATAGGGTCACCCGCATTTTTGCCTCGATCTTCTTCCTCGGCATCAATATCAATAGGATTGTTGATGCCTTGAATAGTCACCAATTCAATATTATTGTCATCTTCATCAAAAATATCATCTTTTGTAAGAAGGCGTTCGTCACCACGCCATATAAACCCTTTTAGTTTTCGGCTCTCTTTTGGAAGGTCTTTTTCTGGAAAGATGTCTCCATCAGGATTTGTAAAAAAAGTAAGGTCTTCAACATCGTTATTGGCCATGGTAATTCGTATGGCACTACAGATGGTCTTGTTTATACCAATAAGTGCATCGTCATCATCGTACATATAATAAATAACTTCGGTGTTTTTGACCAAGTCAATAATGCGAAGTTCATTGTCCTCAAACTGTCCGAAGAGGTCTTTGCCCTTCGCTTGATTATAACCTTTATTGCTGATACTGTCTAAAGATACAATAAAGGCGTTGTTCAAGACTTTTAAAGAATCTAGCTTTTCGGTCTTTAAGTTTGATATTAAATGAATACTATCTCCTGTCATTTGATTGACCCCATTCCATAATATGGGTTCTTTTATCAATTGAGTAACTCCTGTTTTTTGAGCGGAATGAATGGAATCACATTTTCCACTCATATTTGTTTTAAAAAATTTAGCATTCCGAAAAGCTCTAATAATACGATTTTCGGGCTTTCCTGTGACCATTAGGGTGTCACCGTGCATATAAAGCGAGTCTTGCTCAACAAGCGAAATGGAAACCGCGCGTTTGGTGGCAAAAACAGAGTCTTTAGCTTTATAGACCTCGGCGTAATGAGCCCGTATGATGCCATTGTTTACGGTATCTGTAACGATAATGTTATTGGTGGCCGAGGCAAATTCACTGGCCTTGTCGAAATAAACGCTGTCGCCTTCTATAATTCTATTGTTATAATCGATGCGGGTGTTTTTTATGCCGTAACCACTTTCAATCTTTGTATCGTAAAATCCGCGTTCGCAATATATTTTATAGGTATCCCCGGTTATGGTCGAAGCCCCGTACATATATGCATTGTCGCTGCCTGTGTAATAATCAAGTTGTTCGGAATCTAAGGTGTATTTTGGGTTTTGAATGTGTACGCTATCTAAAAACTGGTATTTTTTTAATTCCATAAAATACCGTCCGATCTGACTGGTCAAAGTGTTTGATGAATCGATGACCGTTCCGAAATCTTGATAGTATGATTCTTGTTTTTCCCGATCAAAATAGAGGGTATCGGTGCGCAGGGTCATTTGACTGTTTTTTAGCAATACATCTTCCCATGCCTTGGCCAATTTTGTTTTACCGTCATAGTCAATTTTTCCACTTGTAAGTACTACCGAATCGCCCTGTTGCAAACGAATGTTGCCTATGGCCCGAAGTCTGTTTTCTTTGAGGTAATGAATGGCAATATCACACCACAAATCTGCACCTTCATGTTCGAACTGCACTTGCCTACCGTCTTCACTGAAAATAGAGGCGCCCGGAAACCGCTCTTCATCTTTTGTGAAGTTGGCACCATGAACAATGTTGATCTGCTTGGCCTGTGTAGGTTCTTCTTGTGCCACAGTCGTCCAAGTGACAAAAAAGAAAAAGATGTATAAGGTGTGTTTAAACAAGTGTTCAAATTTTGCCCAAAAATAGGATTTTTTAAGGGAGCGTACTACGCTTTAGGATAGTTTTAGTAATCACTGCCCGACCCATGGGAACCTAATCCCTTTGCGTTAAATTAGCCTTTAAGATTTGTAGGGCCAAGATTTCTGTTTCCATTGGCCTATCACGTAATTAAATACACATGCTGTTATCTTAGTAGCGAAAGATTTTTGCATTATAACAATTTTAGTATGCCGCGAAGATAACCAACAGACTCTGTTAATCCGTAAACGGCATGGTCACCATCTTTTTCGTATTCTACACCTAAGACTCCGTCGTACCTGATTTCTTTCAGTGCTTTTAAAATACTCGGTATGTCCATTTTTCCTCGACCGATTTCTACGCTCTTGCCTTCGGGTATCTGCTCATCGATATCTTTGATGTGTACGTCATAAAGGCGGTCTTTGTATTTTTTTATTTCAGAGGCGACATCAAGGTTAAGCCGAAAGGTATGTCCGGTATCGATGCAAAGTCCAATGCGTTTGTCGAGATGTATAATTTTATCATAAATGCTTTTTGGAGATGGAAATATTTCATCTTCGGGGCCGTGGTTATGTATGGCCAGAAGAATGTCGGTTTCTTTAACTTTCTTCTCTATTTGAGGCAACAGGTCGTGTTTGGGTGCCCCGATAATCATTTTAAGTCCTGCAGTTTTAGCATAGTTAAAATAGGTTTCTACATCTTCCGGTGTCTTCATGTACATTACCCCGCCGCCATAAAGATTGAGTCCTCTCGCCTTTACTTTGGCACTTATTTTACGTAGTTCTTCATCTGTCGATTCGTAGGGCAAATGGAAACTTTTAAAGGCAACATCTTTGATATTCAACCGCTGTACAATTTCAATAACCTCGTCAAGACTGTATTTGCGTAAGGTGTATGAGGCTAGCCCAATCGTCAGTTCATGATCTTCGATTGCCTTATTTGTGGTTTTGCCGATTGCAGCAAATGAAGAAGTACCGGCCGCTATAGCGCCTAGGCCCATAGTTTTGATAAAATTCTTTCTTGTTAGATTCATGACTTTCCAATTATATAGTAGTAAGTAATAATAGATCCTAAAGTACTATTTTATTTTTCATTAAAACCAAGCGCTGAAAAAGGGTGTCGATTGCTAGTTGTTTTCAAACAGGGTAATGGTGTAATCAAGTAAGTCGTTTCCGCCAACATTCCCATGCCCTGGAACTATAATACGTGCTTCACCATATTTTATTTTTAACTTTCGTACGGTCGATGACCAGGCTTTAACATTGGCGTCTCCCAAATATCCTTTTCGGGCATGAAGTGATTTGATAAGACATCCACCGAAAATAACTTTTTCCTGAGGAAAATAGCCTATGATGTTATCTCTGGTGTGTCCTTCTCCAAAATACTCGGCAAATACTTTGCTTCCACCGACCATGAGTTCAAGCTGGGTGTCGAATCCGTTTTTTGGTACGGTTTCCCCATTGGCCCGTGCATATTCAATCGTTCGGTTATGCGCATATGACGGAATATTTCGGTCATGGAAACTAGCTATTCCACCTAGACAATCGGAGTGAAAATGTGTCGGTAATACCGCGGTTATTTTACAGTTCAAACTGTTTTCGACCCAATTTATCAATTCGGTTGAAGTTGCTAGGTTAGTGGGTGTGTCAAAGAGTATGGCTTCACTACCGTCGGCGACAATCATGCCATTACAGGCCACCCTGCCAAAACTCTCGGTATCTAAAAAGGAAATGTGCTGGTAAACCTTATCGGAGATTTTTTGAATCTCCAAGTTCTTTGAAATGTAGTTTTCGGGACTTTTATTTTTGCATGCAAAGAAAAGTATGGGAATAATCAGGCTAAAAAGCTTTTTCAAGGACGGTTATTTTTTGGCTTACTTTACCATTCATATATTCCAATACACTTAGAATGACGCCCGCTATAATTACGAATATGCTGAAGGTAAAGGCCATGTTTCTTCTTTAGTTAACATCTAAAAATACTGGTTTTAAATGAAGAAATGGTTCTCTGTGATTGAAATATGCCCATGAGCAAAATTATTGAACAAAAAATAAGCTAATTGGTAGGAAGTCTATTTTATTATTTGGGTTTAAAACCCGACAAACCTAAAAATGCATACATCACAGTTGTCACTAAAATAGAACCAAAAAAGACAAACATCGATTCGCAGAGATCTTCATCTGTACAGCAATCTTCATCTATAAAATAAGTGCCGAAAAAGAAAAAGGCAGAACCCAGTACACCTGTAATAATAGCGTAATTTATGTACCGTTTTTTTTCTTTTGCGACCAGACCTCTTATGAGTGATAATATGATAAGTGTACTAATAACAACGTAAAAAGGTATTCCTGCAAAGGGTAGTGATATTAGTTCCTTTTTAACGGCTATCGCATTTGTTGCCAGCCAACCGGATGAAAAGATCAGTGAAGCACCTAGCGCCGTATAGATTAGCACCTGAAGCTGAAATAATATACGCTCATTGGCGGTGGGAATCTCGAACGAAATAATTTTTCCTAGCCCTAGCACATCGGCATCCCAGTTACGATCGGAAATTGTAATGGCATTATAGTCTAAAATCGGGCGCAGATATTCAGGTAGTTCTGAGATTCGAGGAAGTACCGTACCTTCTATGAGTACTGGAAATACCCGAATTCCGTTTTCGATGGCAGTAACAATTTCTTTAACGACCCAATCCTCAGGATCATCAATCCGCCTTTTGCCGTTCTCGCCGGCCACAGATAACCAAGCGGGACCAATTAGTATAATAACGGCATCAGCTGTGCTTAATTGGTTTTCAATATCCTTGGCATATTTAGAGCCTCCCTTAATATCTTCAATATCCCTAAAAACTCTCTTTTCTCCGAAATAGGCTTCAAGAGAATCAGACAATCGGCCCGCATAGCCCTGTGAATCGGAACGTCTATAGCTTATAAAAATTCTGCCTTGCTTCTTTTTTTTCCAAATCATTGACAATTGGTGTATGGATTAGGTTGATCAAGTCATCGTTTATAGTCGAAATGTGTCAGTCACGTTTCGATGTTATTGGTTTAATGACATTATCAATAGATCTTGGGGGAGAAAATGAAGCTAACAAGGTCGTAAAAAATTATTTTAAAATCCTTTATTTCTTAAAATTACTCGTAGCTGTGGACTTTTTTGTTCTATCTTAACAAGATATTCAGCCCTTCTTTGTCAAAAAGTACGCGACCTACTTTTACTTCGGACCACCCCTTTTTTAATTTGTAGGTGAAGGTCGGTCTATCATTAACCAATTTACATTCGATGTAAAATGTATCAATATCGTCGTACGATACCTTTTGAAGCTCTTGGATATGTGTTGAAATAAAAAAGTATGAATTTTTGAATTTGCGTAGCCCGTTAATGGTTGTTTTACAGATTTCCAAGGCATCTTCGACATTCGTTCCACTAAACAATTCGTCAAAAACAGCAAAACAATTTTTTTCTTCGAATGCTTTTTGTACCACCTTTTTAAGGTTTATAATCTCTGTCATAAAGTGACTATAACCATTCAGAATATCGTCTCTTCTGTTGATTGCTATAGAGAATTCAGTGAAAAATGGAAATTCTCCGCGCGCCGCCGGAATTCCCAAGCCTAAATGACCGAAGTAAATACAAAGGCCGATGGCCTTAAGGAAAGTCGATTTTCCTGACATGTTCGGCCCATTGAGAACAACTACGTTGCACGAAGTTCTAAAATCATTTTTAACCGGATTATCGATCAATGGGTGAAACAGTTGGTTGATTCGAATGCCTTTTTCGGTAAATGAGGGAAATACAAACGCATGTTTCTGTAAGCCTTTATGAATAGATACATATGCTTCAAAAAGAAACAAATCCTCCCAAAATCTTGTAATTCTTTTTTTTCTCCCGAGGTCGGCAATTATTTTTGTTAGATTCATTACATGAGTATCTTTCAATTGGTGTTCCCGCACAATATGTTCGTGTTTGACCAATTGGAACTGCGAGAGGAAATCTATGATTCTAATAATGCTCTGTCCGTATGCCTCTGGAAAAACACTAACATCGATTCTAGAGAAGTAATAGGTCTCTAAACGGTGAAAGAGTAATATAAGTTGATTGAATTTACTTGTGTATCTTGCCTTTGCCCTTCTCGACGTAAAGAATCGGTATGCAATTTTTTTCTCGGTTAAATCTTCAAGTTTGGTGTTGTTTATAAAAAAGTGGACCTCGTTAAGGTAGAGGACTGTGTACGAATAATTAGTGACTATGTCTTTATTGGCAGCGAAGCCTTTAAGAATGTTCTGTCTAAATACGATTTGATTACGTGATGAAAGCGGAGTTTGCAGGATATCAAGAATCTTCGCCTTTGCAAACATATTAAGAGAATAATCGAAAAGTGGCAAGATTTCAGTTTTTATATTTAAATCTTGTACGTTATTCATTCTTAAAGTTACAATATGAGGTTGCACCTCATTAAAAATACAAGTTTCATTTGTAACTAGGCTGAATGACAGCCTAAGAACGATTATTTTTATGAAAACATTAGGGTATTAGTACTTTTAATTCGTATTTGCCGGTTTGGTAGTTTTTAGGAATTCGTCGGCAAATCGTTTCCCCATTTCTCGTTGTGATGCTCCGTCAAAATGTACCTTATCGCCCTTTTCGTTAAGACCTTTAGAAGAAATAACCCCGATGTACGCATTTTTTTCCGCATAGTCGTATATGATCTTATTTATAGTCTTCCATTGCCGTCTTTTTTTGTTCGGTTCGGCATAAAGGCCCAGTTGCCCTAAAATTATGGGTAAGGTGTCAATGCCAATAATTTGACGAAATTGCTGGGTTAGTTTGTCTAAATTTTCGAAATACTCAGGAATGCGTTCCACGTTGGCATCACTTTCGCCCTGGTGCCATAGTACGCCCTTGATCGTGCCTTTTTTTTTCGCGATAGCGACCTTGCTTTTAAAGTTCGTTAATAAGGGCACCCCTCTGTGCGTATCATCGTTCAGCCACTGTTCAATAGAACTCCCACCAACGGCACAAGGAAGTATAGCGATGGTGACGTTATTGGGTACGTCTTTTAGTAAGTGTCGGGCAAATGATAATCCGCAGTCAAGACCGGCCATTTTAGGTTCATAGAAATGTAGTGGTTCTTTGGCATAGATCCATTGCCCCGCTTTATCAATCGTTAAAATTCGTTTGTTCGCTATTGTGTCTTGTGGCTCTACAAAACCACGGCCTGCCATATTTGATTGTCCGGTTAAAAGAAATATCCATAAATTTTCAGCTTCGGGTAGCTGGTCGACATATGTAACTGTCGTTGGGAAATTTTTGGTTCTCGATTGACCATTGACATTAACAAATAAGAGTGAAAGAAATAAGATTGAGAAATATAGATGTGTTTTCATATGGCAGAAAGATACGCTGAAAGTTGTCAAGATGGCATAAAACAATGATTCGCTTGGCTAATGTAAATATAGAAAAATCACTTAAGCATATACTTTTTAATAGGTAGACGGAATTCGATTGCCGTCATCCCGACTTTAAATCGCCCATTTTATTCTGAAAAAAATCAATCAAAAGTAGTTTACGAAAGGAGCGGTTGAAATATTTGAATACGGTGTCGCTATAATTGTAAGTTTGCTTAAAAATTATTCATGGCTCTCATTCAAGGGCAGGGTAAATTTGAAATCACTTCCTTTGTCTCTTTCACTTTCCACCCAAATAGTGCCGCCTAGTTTTTCTGCAAACTCTTTACAAAGAATTAATCCGAAACCTGAGCCTTTTTCATTAGCCGTACCTCTCGTTGTAGTTGACGTTGTGCCGGTAGAGAATAATTTTTTAGCTGTTTCTTTGTCCATTCCAACTCCGTTGTCGGAGATACAAATTTCAATTTGATTTTTTTGGGCGGTTGTTATTATATCAATATTCCCCCCAGGATGCGTAAATTTTATGGCGTTTGAGATAAGATTTCGCAAAACGGTTTTTAACAACTTTTCGTCTGAATAGATCTCTATTGTTTCAGATTCGATTTGATTCAACGTTATGTCTTTGGTTGCGGCGATCGAATTTGAAAGGTTTACTATTTCAGCTATGGTATCGGATAAGTTGATTTTTTCGGAATAATAATGAATTTGTCCTGTTTGGGTTTGTGCCCAACCCATTAGATTTTCGAGTAAAAGAAGCGTGTTTTTGGCAGTAGAATTAATTAGCTCCGTATATTGCTCACAGGTAGCAACATCCGTTTTTTTGATACTGTCGGTTAATAGTTCTGACAAAACCAATATATTATTGAACGGATTTCTTAGGTCGTGACCTATGATTGAAAACAGTTTGTCTTTGGTGCTATTGAGTGCCCTGAACTTCGCTTCGCTTTCTTTTAAATCTTGTTCCGCTTTTTTTTGTGCGGTTATGTCACGTATTGCACCAACAAGAAATTTATTCCCATTTCTGTCGATAAAACGAGATTTTCGTGTTGAGATCGTATGGCATTGATCACCAACTGTAAGCGTTTCTTCGTTTATGTTCTCAATTCCATCTTCGATTACCTGCCGATCAATTTTGAGAAAACTTTCCCGTTCTTCCTTTGGGACATGTTCTGCAAGTGTTTTTCCCAAGATTTCTTCCCGGGGAAGCCCAAATAGTTCACAAAAGGCATCATTCACCAAGAGTAGTCTGCTCTGCTCATCTTTTATAAACACAGAATCGCCCATATTATTTAATATAGAATGGTTGTATTTCTGGTCTTGCTCTTCTTGGTTCTTTAAGGAATTTGACTGAAGAAGTTTATTCTGCTTTTTAAGCGCATTAATTTGTTCCTCCAATTCCTGGCGCGTTGGTTTCTCATTCATTTGCCTAAAATTGCTTATAACCTAATCCTGGGGGGAACTCATTAAAAATTAAAAATAAGCAAACAATCGAGATTTGACACTATCACCGAAATTTTATTCGTTGAATTGCGGGAGGAGGTGGTGGTTATTGGTAGGGGTGGGGAGTAACTAATTGTAACTGATGGCTGATAAAATACCAATAGGTTGTATAAAATTTTCAAATTCTTCAAAATTTTAAATAACTAGATGTTGCTATACGAACTTTCTAGTTCTACACCTTATTGTTTTTAGGCTTGGCATTGTTCATTATGTACTACAAGTGCAAAAAATTGGTTGGGATTATAGAGTGAAAATTGGGGGTGAGCCTATTAATAGCATAGAAGATGACACGAATGGGAAGAGGAGGAGTTATCGCTTTTGCTGGTGACAGACGTCATCTGACTACCGTTGATTCACGCTTAAAAATGACATCATGTCAGTTTTGTCCGCTTGGCATATTGTTTGTCGTTCAGTAAACGACATTAAAAATAATAAGCACTAATATTTATTAAAACATAACAGATGAGCAAAATTATAGGAATAGATTTGGGTACGACCAACTCCTGCGTCTCCGTAATGGAGGGTAATGAGCCAGTTGTGATTCCGAATGCTGAAGGTAAAAGAACAACTCCATCAGTTATCGCATTTGTCGATGGTGGTGAGATTAAGGTAGGTGATCCGGCAAAAAGACAGGCAGTGACCAACCCGGAAAAAACAGTCTACTCGATTAAACGATTTATGGGTAACAAATACTCAGAATCTAATAAAGAGGCTGAACGAGTACCTTATAAAGTTGTTAAGGGCGATAATGATACCCCACGGGTCGATATTGACGGACGATTGTATACACCACAAGAATTATCAGCAATGATTCTTCAGAAAATGAAGAAGACTGCTGAGGACTATTTGGGGCAAGATGTGTCGCGGGCTGTTATTACGGTACCGGCTTATTTTAACGATGCACAGCGACAGGCTACCAAAGAGGCTGGTGAAATCGCCGGACTTACGGTAGAACGAATCATCAACGAGCCTACTGCAGCTTCATTGGCCTATGGTATGGATAAAAAGAGCACCGATCAAAAAATAGTAGTTTTTGACTTTGGGGGAGGTACACATGATGTGTCAATTCTAGAATTGGGCGACGGTGTTTTTGAAGTTTTGTCTACTGATGGAGACACTCACTTGGGGGGTGATGATGTTGATCAAAAGATTATCGATTGGTTGGCAACAGAGTTCAAAAATGACGAAGACATTGATTTACGTAAAGATGCCATGGCATTACAACGTTTACGCGAGGCTGCGGAAAAGGCAAAAATTGAATTGTCATCTTCGGCACAAACTGAAATCAATCTCCCTTATGTAACGGCGACCGCTTCAGGACCCAAACATTTAGTACGCACCTTAACAAGATCGAAATTCGAGCAGTTGATTTCCGATTTGGTAAAACGAACCATCGAACCTTGCCAGACTGCACTTAAGGCCGCAGGACTTTCAAAAAGTGATATCGATGAGATTATCTTAGTGGGTGGATCTACCAGGATTCCTGCTGTACAAGAAGCTGTGGAAAAATTCTTCGGTAAAAAACCATCAAAAGGCGTGAACCCTGATGAGGTAGTTGCTGTGGGTGCTGCTATTCAAGGTGGCGTATTGACAGGTGATGTTAAAGATGTACTGTTGTTAGATGTAACCCCACTTTCACTGGGTATCGAAACTATGGGAAGTGTATTTACCAAATTGATCGAGGCGAATACCACCATACCCACTAAAAAATCACAGGTATTCTCTACTGCGGCAGATAATCAACCTTCAGTTGAGATTCATGTGCTTCAAGGGGAAAGACCTATGGCTGCCGATAACAAAACTATCGGGCGGTTTCACCTAGACGGCATTCCACCAGCACAACGGGGAACACCACAGATTGAAGTGACCTTTGATATCGATGCCAATGGTATAATCAAAGTGTCGGCTACCGATAAAGCGACCAATAAGACGCAGGATATTCGTATTGAGGCTTCTTCAGGACTGACCGAAGAAGAAATCAAGAACATGAAAGCAGAGGCTGAGGCTAATGCAGAATCTGACAAAAAAGCGAAAGAAACTGCAGATAAGCTGAATGAAGCGGATAGTATGATTTTTCAGACTGAAAAGCAATTGAACGAATTTGGTGAAAAGTTGTCCGATGACAAGAAAAAGCCTGTCGAAGATGCTTTGGAGGAGTTAAAAAAGGCATATGAAAGCAAAGATTTGGCTATTATCTCTCCTGCTTTGGATAAGATAAACGAGGCTTGGAAAGTTGCTTCCGAAGAGATGTACAAAGCTCAGGCCGAGGCACAGCAAGGAGCACCTTCACCCAACGGTCAGGATACCGCCGAAGGAGGAGCTACAGATGCCAAGGAGGGTGATAATGTTGAAGACGTAGATTTCGAAGAAGTGAAATAAATAAAGTATTAATGGCTAAAGCTCCGTTAGGTTATATAACCTAACGGAGCTTTTTTTTGGCACATGATTTGTTTTGTGTTGTAGGAATAACCCGTATTTTTGCATCATGTTGAAAAAATATGCTTTACTAATACTATTTTTATTGGGAATGCAACCTGATTTGTTTTCACAAGAAATCAAAATTTTTAAACTTGCCGATTTTGATTTACGTGGGAATGTTAAATCATGCTTGGTACGTACCGATTACGGTAAGGAAGAATTTGATTTCGATAAAGAGGGGCGCTTAACAAAATCAGTAACGCGTTACAGTGATCAAGATTATGATATTACTCGTTACCGTTATGAAAACGAAGAACTTATTGAGAAAAGGGTTGAGAACTATCGAGATAATGTTTTCGATAAAAGTATTTCAATAGCCAATTTTTATACGATAGACTCCTTGCCGAAACGTAAAATAACCGAAGAAATAATTTCGTATACGAAAGAATTTTTAGAACGAAATGAATACCACTACGATACCGATGGTAATTTGGTGAAAATCGTACATACCGATAATGATGGTGTTGATGAAACTGCGGTAACCTATGAAACAATCAATGAAGAAACGACGCAGACCTTTACTTTGAACGGGGTAGTTCAAAAATCGGTACGTACATCTTCGCGTACAACTGAAAATGATTCGATAGAACGACTGGTTTTGACCAAAAAGTTCGTAGATGGGGCTCCTTATACAGCTACGGAAGAGATTTATAACGCTGAACAAAGACTGGTGTCGCAAACCGAATTCAAGTATGATGAAAAAGCAAAACAGTTGATTGCATCTAAAACCATTGGTTATGATTATGATGCTCTGGGAACACTTGTGGGAACAGCAACCCGAATAGGAAATACTTCCTCATCTAAAACCTATATCTATCAATTCGACAATGGCCAGGAAGGGGAGAATGCCAACTGGATAAAACAAATAATAACACCTGAAAACGCCTATAGCACACGTCGTGTCAAATATTATCAAATCACACCGACGAGCGTAGTGGTGGAATAGTTTCCCTTGAAAAAGCGTAATTGAACCATCGAAATGAAATAGTTATTTTGGTTCAATGAGGTCCCAGAGATTCCCGTATAAATCTTTAAAAACGACTACCTTGCCATAAGGTTCGTTTCTTGGACTTTCGGTGAATATTACGCCTTTTTTACGCATTTCGGTATAGTCTCTCGAAAAATCATCGGTGTGCAGAAATAAAAAAACACGATCACCGGCCTGATTTCCAATGGTATCTATTTGTAAATCCCCATGCGCCAGGGCCAATAAAAGAGCGCTTCCCGTTTCATTTTTTGGTGCAATTATGACCCAACGCTTCGTTGTAGACAATTTAACGTCTTGCATGAGTATAAAACCCAGTTTTTGGGTGTAAAAATCGATGGCCTCGTCATAATTTTTAACCAATAGGGTGATATAAGCTATACGTCGCTGTTTCATGATAAGTGGTTAAATCGCTCTGTTTTAATATCCTTCCACTCTTCTTTTAAAATGCCATAGCAGCATGAGCTTCTTCTAAAACCGTTTTTAACGATTATATTTTTTCGAAGAATGCCCTCTAAGGTTGCACCTAACTTTTCTACGGCCTTGCGAGAAACTACGTTACGTTCGTCGATTCTGAATTCCACTTTTTCAAATTGCATAGTTTCAAAGGCGTACCGAAGCATCAAAAATTTCATTTGATGATTAAATCCCGTGCCACGTGTTTCGGGTGAAATCCACGTCCAGCCGATATGTAAGGTTTTGTTTTTGGTATCGATATGGCCAAACCGCGTACTACCCACGTATTTTGAAGTTTGTTTGTTATAAATAGTAAACGGAATCGATTTGCCATCTGAAGCCTCCTGCAGTGCATTTTTAATATAATCTCTTAATTTTTCTTGGCTAGAGACGTCAGTGGAACCAAAACGATAAAGGTCTACTTGTTGGGCAATAGGCCATAGTATTTGATCATGTGACGATTCCAAAGGTTTTAAGAGCACAAGGTTGTTTTCGAGAATGACATGAGGTAGGATCATAACAACTTTTTTAATAATTCCTTTTTGATTTCATGTCCACCCTTAAATCGTATTTGTTTGGCATTGCCATCGAACAAGATGCTTATTTTTTTTTCTTCCACCTCAAGTCGCTCTGGGGTTATGTACTCATCGTTATCACCAATAATAACGGTGACTTGTGTATTGTTTTTCTTTAAAAAGTGAAAGTCTTTTGCTTTTAATTCATTGGGTATTCCACCCGCATATAGCACCAATTGATTACATTTCAATTGGGTTTTTGCCACCCATCTTGTCGCTATGGAAACCCCTTGTGAAAAACCGAAAACAATAAGATTGCAATGCTTGGGTACTCGCTCGGCTTCAAAAACAGCATTGAGATATGCCATAATATTTTCAGTTTCCAAAGATGTCTTTTCTTTGGTCAGCCAACTGGCGCCCACATGTTTGTAAGAACCATTTAGGTAGTATTTTGAAGGGGCTTGTGGAGCAATAATGTAGTTGGTTTCGGAGGGAAGTTGATCGAAGTACTTCAGAAAATAGCGACTTAAAAACCCGATACCATGAAGTACGATCCAAACATTTTTCGTGCTGTCCGTCAAGCTGTTGAGGGTCTCGTAGGTATTAGTTGTGTTATAGGTGAGTTGTTTTTCATGTGTTTCCATAAATTAGAATTTACTGATTGGTTCGCATGGTAGCATTTCTGAAATGTAATTTTCGAGAATACGGAAATTTGAAAAAAAGCATTTAAATCTATTCAAAAGTAATGGCTTTTATTGCTAACGTAATGCTTAATTTTACAAAAAAAATCGGAATGAACGATTTCAAAGAGAAAATATTAAAAGTTTGTAATGCGTCATCAAAAAATACTTTGATGGAAACCTTACAAATTGAATATATTGATGTGGGAGAAGATTTTCTGGTGGGTAAAATGCCCGTAAACCCTAAAGTACACCAACCAGACGGGGTACTTCACGGTGGAGCGATGGTAGCTTTGGCGGAAAGTGTAGGAAGTATGGCCTCATATATCTTTCTGGATGCGCAAAAATTTTTTGTTCGCGGAATTGAAATCTCTGCCAACCATATTAAAAGTGTACGTGAAGGGGATGTTTTTGCGAAAGCCTCAATACTGCACAAAGGGCGAACAACCCAACTTTGGGATATTAAAATTACAAATGCCGACGAACAACTTATCTCCGTTTGTAAATTGACCACGATTTCATTGCCGAAAGAATAATATGTTTTCAGAATTGATAACAAGGGCGATGGCCCAACTTGATAACGAGCTGCCGTTCGTTGTTTATAGAAAGCCCAATGAATCTTTAGTACATGCTATTTTCCAAAAGGATGCCGAACTGCATCTGGTCGACGATTTTTCGGAAACTGGTTTTGTATTTGCACCATTTGATTCAAATAGTAAACCCGTTTTATTGCCTGCGTACGAAGTATGTAGTGAGACTTTTGTGGAAGGAAAAGGCTCAATCTTAAACAGGATTACTGAGAATCTAGACCAAAATGAGCAACATGATTTTTATGTTGAACTGGTAAAGAATGCCATTGACGAAATTCAAAACAAAACCTTTAAAAAGGTGGTCTTGTCAAGAAAACTAGAAGTAGCATGTAACTTACTGCCGTTAGATTTGTTCGAAAAAATACTGGCTACTTATGAAAATGCTTTTTGTTATGTGTGGTATCACCCCAAGGTAGGGTTGTGGTTGGGTGCTACCCCTGAAATTTTATTGCGTACCCATGGGCTTCGATTGACCACTATGTCATTAGCGGGCACTAAACCATACCTAAAAGGTGAAATGCCCATTTGGGGTATTAAGGAAACGGAAGAGCAAAAGATGGTTACTGATTATATTTTTAACGCAATAGAAGCAAAAGTAGATGACCTAAAGTTGTCTGAAACGAAAACGGTGCGAGCCGGAAATTTATGGCATTTACGAACTGAAGTCTCAGGTACCTTAAAGAAAAATGGTCTTTCGGAAGTAATCAGAGTCTTACATCCTACACCAGCGGTTTGTGGTGTGCCTTTGTCAAAGACAAAAGCTTTTCTTCTTGAAAACGAAAACTATGATCGAGAATTCTATACCGGATTTTTAGGGGAATTGAATAGAGGGGGAGAACATTTTGAACTTAAAGATGAGGTTAAACAAACGGCTACCCTTAAAAAAAACGCTGAAAAGGCCACTGAACTTTATGTAAACCTCCGCTGTCTTAAGTTAGTCGATGCCACGGCTCAAATTTATGTGGGGGGAGGGGTAACCCATGATTCCATAGCAGAAAAGGAATGGCAAGAGACGGTCTCCAAAAGTAAAACAATGTTGAGAGTACTGTTCGACCATTAGTATTTAAGGTTGTTGTTGGGTTAAGAATTTCGGGTGTTGTATTTTTGCTCTAATGACACATTCAAGTATACCCTCGGCCCAAACTGTTGTATTACATTGCAAGACAAAGGGCGTTAAAAATATTGTAATTTCCCCTGGTTCTCGAAATGCTCCACTGACTTTTGGCTTTACTGAAGATTCTTTTTTTTCATGTTTTAGCATTGTTGACGAACGGTGTGCGGGCTTTTTTGCCTTGGGCATTGCCCAGCAGTTAAGAGAGCCGGTGGCCTTGGTCTGTACTTCCGGGAGTGCACTTTTGAATTATTATCCTGCAATTGCAGAGGCCTTTTTTAGTGATATCCCATTGGTGGTTATTTCTGCGGATAGGCCAATCTACAAAATCGATATTGGCGACGGGCAGACAATTCGGCAAGACAATGTTTTTCATAGACATATTGGGTATTCGGCGAATTTAAAACAAGATGTAGTTCATGCGAAAGAAAAGATAAAGCGCTACGGTTGCGCATTACTTGCTGAAGATACCATTCAGATAGGCCAAGAAAAAGTACAGACTTTTAACGATAACGAGCTAAATAAAGCCTTGAACATTGCATTGCAGAATCAAGTTCCTGTACATATCAACGTTCCTTTTGAAGAACCTTTGTATGACTATATTGAAAATTGTACAGTCAATCCAGAATTTGTATTTCCAGAAACGGTAAAGAAAGAACTCCTTTCAGAGATTAAAGATTTTTCCGCTATTTGGAATAGTTCAAAAAGGAAAATGATTCTTGTGGGGGTTAATCCTCCGAATTCTGTCGAGGAGCAATTTTTGAAGCAACTTGCCCATGACCCGTCAGTAATAGTGCTCACTGAAACGACGTCGAACCTACACCACAATAATTTTTTTCCGAGCATTGATAGTATAATTGCACCAATTGAGAAATCTCACCGGAAAGATGAGTTTTTTAGGGCATTACAACCTGATGTTTTGTTGACGTTTGGAGGGTTGATCGTATCGAAAAAAATAAAGTCGATGCTACGGAATTATAAGCCAAAGCATCATTGGCATGTGAATGAAAAAAAGGCATATGATACTTTTTTTTCACTAACCCATCATTTTAAAATGGGTATTAATGATTTTTTTGCTAAGCTTTTGCCCAATGCCAATAATATCAAAAGTGATTATTTCAATTATTGGAACAGCATTAAGCTAAAGTACGAATCACAAAGGAAAGAGTACATCGCACAGATTCGCTTTTCTGACATGTTGGCTTTTTATCATGTGGCCAATGGTTTGCCTGATGACTGTCAATTGCAATTGGCAAATAGCTCTACCGTTCGGTATATGCAACTCTTTAATCAAAAACCATCAGTATCGGTTTTTTGTAATCGGGGTACAAGTGGCATAGATGGTAGTACCTCAACGGCTGTTGGAGCGGCAATTTATGGTGAACCTCCAACTGTATTATTGACAGGCGACCTTAGTTTTTTCTATGATAGTAATGCTTTATGGAACAAATATATAAGAAATGATTTCCGAATTATTCTGGTAAATAATGGTGGTGGAGGTATCTTTCGTATACTACCGGGAGACAATGAACGAGATAATTTTGAACTGTTTTTTGAAACAACGCACGGTTTCAATGCCCAAAATTTGTGTAAAATGTACGGCTTTGAATATCGAACGGTATCGGGTTCCGATGATTTAAAAAATTCTTTAGCCGATTTTTTTAAAAAATCATCGGCACCCAGAGTGCTGGAGATTAAAACTCCAAGAATATTGAATGATAAAATTTTGCTCGGTTATTTTGATTTTATATCTTCGGAATATATAAACCATTAATACATATAACACTGACTATTATGAGTAAAAGAGATGATTTGATTGCAAAGTACGCCGAAGACATTAAAGATAAATTTGGTGAAACGCCTGATATGGATTTACTGACAAAGGTTGCGATCGGCTTAGGACCTGCCATTTACAATTTGGATGCATCTAAAGTTTCTGGTGCAGACGACAAGGAATTAGAGACTGTAAAAAACAACTATTTAATCAAAAAATTAGGATTAAAAGATAGCCCTGAATTAATGGAAGCCATTAAAGGAGTGGTTGCCAAATACGGTTCTGCTAACAAAAATAAGCATAGAGCGGTCGTGTACTATATGTTATGTAGACACTTTAAAAAAGCTAGTGTGTATTAAGATACAAAGACTGATATATAAAGAGCCGTTCCACGTGGGACGGCTTTTTTTGTTTCTCGAAAAAAATGGATAAGAATAAAAAAATGAAGTGGCCTGAATCTCAGCACGGAAACAGATCATATAAATACCTTAGACCATATTCTTTTATTTGTATTTTTGCGGTATGATAGAATTGGGGAAATTTAACACGCTTGAAATACTAAGGGACACTAGCGTAGGCTTATTTTTAGGGGATAAAGAAAGCAATGAAATACTATTGCCTAATAAATATGTACCTGCGACATACGAAATTGGAGGTGAAATTACGGTCTTTTGTTACTTGGATCATGCTGAACGGCCTGTTGCGACTACCCTAGAACCGCTAATAATGGTAAATGAATTTCAATTGCTACAGGTGGCCGAGGTTAATGAATTCGGGGCCTTTATGGACTGGGGATTGGAAAAGCACTTACTTGTTCCATTTCGGGAGCAACGTACAAAAATGAAGGAAGGAAACTGGTATGTTGTCTATTGTTATCTCGATCAACAGACAAACCGTCTGGTTGCTTCTAATAAATTAGACAAATTCTTGAGTAATGACAGCTTGACCGTCAGCGAAGGAGAAGAGGTAGAGCTTGTAATAACAAGATTGACTGATTTGGGATGGGAAGTAATCATAAATGATCTTCACAAAGGATTAGTATATTTCAATGAAATCTTCAAAGAGATTGCGGTTGGAGACAATACCAAAGGTGTTGTAAAAAAAATACGTCTTGATAATAAGGTTGATATATCACTGCAACCCCTGGGTACGAATGTCTTGGAACCCGCAGCGAATAAGATTTATCAAACGTTAATGGCAAATGGAGGGTTTTTAGGCCTTCATGACAAATCGAACCCCAAAGACATTCAAGAAGAGCTTCAAATGAGTAAAAAGACGTTCAAAAAAGGAATTGGTACTTTATATCGTGAGCGTCGAATCAAGATAGGGAGTGATGGAATTTATTCTATTTAAAAAAGAGGTCTTTCCATTCGTCGAGATAACAGTAAATGCCTAATAAGTGTCTTGAGCAAGTTTCCAATACTAAAACCCGTTCTATTTTGATAGACGAAATTTTTGAACCAGATTTTCCTTAAGAGTGAACTTACAAGTTTTTGAAAATCGTTATTTATTTAGGTCAATATTGTTTTAACTACTGGTTTTTATTGCTTTACCACTGAAAAGAATAATTTTGCAACATTGGTGATTCGTATATTGTTAACATTCGTTTATTTTGGTTAACTTTAAATTATATACCTCCCCTAAACCTGATAAAATATGCCTTTTATAGAAGAAAGTGATTTGCTCGAACTGCATAAGGACATTGACAAAGCTCAGATTATCAACGAGCGTCTATTGGATCAAATAAAGTTTAAGAACAAAGAATTAAAAAGAAGTAAAGTTCAACGCAATGTTTTAGCGGGCGTTACGGGTCTCTTTCTTGTGGTTGTGCTTTCCGTCACGTCATTTACAGCCGGTTTAAGCAGTTCTTCGGGTATTGATAAACAAGAGAACCTACTTGTCTCAATTGATAGTTTAGATGCGATAAAAAGCAGGATCGATAATTTGAGACAACAAAACGAAGAACTTAGCGATGTAAAAGAGTTTTATTTGGCCAAGCGATTTTTAGAAAAGGAAAAAATATATTCCGTACAGGTCAAGTCTTTTGTAGATAACAATATTACGTTGGCCTCGGAAGCACTGGCTAATACCGTATTCGTAAAAACCAACCCATTTTATTCGTATTCTTTAGGAAATTTTGGAACGCTCCAAGAAGCACAGTCCTTTAGGGCGCAATTAGTAGATTTAGGTTTCCAAGATGCTTTTGTGGCATCATACAAAGAAGGAAAACGAATTCAAATCGAAGACCCCTATTAGTTTGCGAAAATTATCAGCTTTGATCAAGGCGGCGAGGTTAAGAACACTACCGCTTTCAATATCAGGTGTTGTCGTGGGTACGGCTCTTGCCAATTTTTATGATAACATCGATAATACACTACTTTTTGTCTTGGCACTATTGACTACAATAGGTTTTCAGATCACTTCTAACTTTGCAAACGACTACGGAGATGGTGTCAAAGGAACTGATAATGAAAACCGAATAGGCCCAAAGCGAGTCCTACAGAGCGGTTTGTTGACCCGGGCAGAACTTAAAAAAATTATAATCGTCTCGATCATTATTAACTGTCTTTTAGTCATCGCAGTGGTTGAACTAGCTTTCGGACTTGAAAATTTGGGATATTTTCTGTTGTTTATCCTTTTGGGAGCGGCAAGTATATGGGCATCGGTGAAATATACAGTTGGCAAATCTGCTTACGGCTATAGAGGGTTGGGAGATGTTTTCGTTTTTCTGTTTTTCGGACTTTTGGCCGTTTTAGGCTCAATGTTTTTGTACACTAAAAGCATTACACAACTGGCCATTCTTCCCGCAATTACGATTGGACTGTTGAGCGTTGGCGTATTGAACTTAAATAACTTGAGGGATCATGAGTCTGACAAAATTTCAGGCAAGAACACACTTGTGGTACTAATGGGGTTTTCAAATGGTAAGAAATACCACACGCTGCTTTTAATAGTTAGTTTTTTAAGTATGCTTACTTTTATCATTTTAAGTTTTAAAACTTGGAAACAATTCATACCTTTAACTTCATTTGTACCAATTTTCTTACATTTGATAAAAGTTTGGAAAACAAAAAAACCAGTTTTATTGGATTCTGAGCTTAAGAAATTGGCTCTAAGTACATTTCTCTTGGCGCTGTTATTTTACATCTGTTTTAATATAATTTTGTAACTTTGAATACTAACCTTCTAAACAACAACTACCTTGGAACAACCCATTAGAATCCTTATTGTTGAGGATAACGTCATAATTGCCGACGATATGCAATCTATGTTAGAAGAGATTGGTTATGAAATCGTTGATAATGTAATAGTTTACGAACAAGCGGAAGAAGTATTGAAAACCAAGCAAGTAGATCTTGTATTGATTGATATTATTCTTGCCTCTGATAAAACGGGTATAGATTTAGGAAAACACATACGTGAAAATTACGATATCCCCTTTATTTTTGTGACCTCTAACTCTGACAGGGCAACTGTAGAGAATGCCAAGACCGTGAAGCCAAATGGCTACTTGGTGAAACCCTTTGAGCAACAAGATTTATACACTTCGATTGAAATAGCACTTTCTAATTTCACCTACGGGGTTGAAAAACAGGAAAATGACAAAGGAGCAGAAGAGGAAGCACCTATGTCTAGTTCTATTTTAAAGGATTCTATTTTTGTGAAAAAACAGCATTTATATTATCGAATTCAATTTGGTGATATTCAGTTTATAAAAGCTGACAATGTTTATCTTGAGGTTAATACGGTCGATAAGAAATTTTTGGTAAGGTCTCCTTTAAAAAATTATTTGGAGAAATTACCTAAGAATAAATTCTATAGGGCGCACAAATCATACATTGTCAATGTAGACCATATTGATGCTATTAACTCTAAAGACATTATGATAAATAATACTTTGATACCTATTTCTAAAGATTTTAAAGAATTTATTATTTCGTCTATGAATTCTTAGCCATTTATGTATATCGGTATATTCAAGGTGCAGCAATGCACCTTTTTTTAATCAGAATGCATGGGTTAATATTGAGCGTAAAATACTACAAGTAAGTGTTTGGTAATCAAAGTTATAACTGGTTTGTATAGACTAACGTCAATTTGACAACAAAATTCCAACTTTATACAACATTCTTCCAGTATATTAATTTCTAAATGATATTTTTGAGTTGATTAGTAAGATGCCTCAGAGATTAATAAATTGACCGTTCAAGCGTAAATATACTTGACCTACATTTTCAACGTCTACTTTTGGATTTTTTTTGCTAATCTAAAGCATCTTGACTTTCTTAGTGTTTTAGCACAAATACATGTAGGGGCCTTCGTTGGTAAAACCTGAGAGAGTATTTATTTATAATAAATCGTTCCAAACCGATACAGAACCTACAACAAAACTTTGCAAAGCCATTTCTAAATTATATGATTGGTTTTGTTGTTGAATATGATATGAAAAAATCGATTTGTAAAATTTATTATACGATTGTCCTTGTCGCCCTTGCGACTAGTGGAATAGTTGCTCAAGATATGGGTGACGGTACTGAAAACATCTTAGAAACATTTGTTAACAAGGAAACCCCCGACGAAAAGTTCCTTTTCTTCTTTGACACCCCAAATCGCTACCGTGAAAATTCTGCATATGATTGGCTCGATAATGTAAATAAATATTTGATCAATGCTAGGCAAAGTGAAGATTCCGTAGCTTTAAAGCGCTACCTCTTAGTGCAGGCCCAGATATATTTTGACCTGGGAGACTATAAAAGAAGTCTGGCCATTTCTAAAGAACTCTATCAAGACAAGGAAAATTTAGAGGAACCGTTAATGTCGGCCTTACTGAATTTGAAAGACATGAATTTTTCCCAGTTGGAGCTTTATGACGAGCAAATCGAAGTTAGAAAAGAAAAAAGAGAATTAGGTATAACCGAAAACACGGCATTTTACGATATTTATTCTAATCTCGGCCTCCACAATAGGGCGATGAAGGAGTATATTGAAAAAGTAAAGAAAGATATTGATGACAAAGATTATTATGCAATAGCGGAGTTCAACAATAATATAGGCAACTATTTAAGGTTGGATAAATCTACCCCTACGGCGTTGAGCAAATACAAGGAAGCAAGAGGTTTTGTTGAGGTTTTTATGAACGATATTACAAAGGAAAAAACCGAAAAAAATATTGTAGAAGGAAATATATTGAAGGGCAAGATAGAAGGTAATATTGGCAAGTGCTATGTACAGCTCAAGCAATATGAAGAGGCTATTCCTTTTTTAGACAGCAGTATTACGAGAATGAAAGAATATAGCAAGGGAATGTTCTCTTCTGAAATAGTAGAGAATACCCTTGAAATCGCAGAATGTTATTTGTTCTTGAATAATTTTGAAAAAGCCACCGATTACCTGAGTAGTGATCCGCGACCGGTAAACATAGACAATATCTTAAAGAAAAACCGGTTAATGGCCTTGTACTATGAGAAAACTCAAGATTTTCAAAATGCCTCTTTATACCGCAAAATATACATCAATATCCGGGATTCTATAAATTTGAACGATTCTGAGATCAAGAAGCAACAATTGGCCACTGTAATGGCCGAAGAATTGGCTGATACCCGTAGAATGTTGGATGAGCAGCGTAAAGACCTCGAGGAATCGGAAAATAAAAATATAGAAAAAGACGAACGTATAAATTTGGTATTTATATCGTTGATATTTACCCTTTTAGGTTTTGCCGGTTTGGTATACGCGTATTTAAAAAGTATAAAAAACCAACGTTTGATAGCTGAGCAAAAGTATATCATAGAAAATTCGTTGGTTGAAAAAGATTCGTTGTTAAAGGAAATACACCATAGGGTAAAAAACAATTTACAAATGGTTTCGAGTCTTTTGAGCTTACAGACAAAGAACACGCGTAGCAAAGCCGCAATTGTAGCCCTTGAAGAGGGTAAAAGCCGAGTCAAGGCAATGGCGTTGATTCATCAAAAACTATATCAGAACGATGATTTGTCAGTAATCGAAATGCAGGGCTATATTGAAAGCCTAATCAATAGTGTACAATCTGTATATAAAAAAGGAGGGCATAATATTAACGTGACAATCGACGCAGAGGGTGTTGAACTTGATATTGATAGGGCAATTCCTTTTGGGTTAATGCTGAACGAACTGGTCTCCAATTCGTTTAAATACGCATTTCCAAATGACGAAGAAAATGGAAATATCTACATTCATATACGAAAGAATGTTGGTCAAGATGGATATTTCGAATATTCCGATAACGGCATCGGTTTGCCTGAAGACTCAGACGAAAAGGCCAATGCTTCAATGGGCATACGTCTTATGAACCGTCTTGCAAATCAACTACAGACTACTCTAAACAATGATAAAAGTGTGGAGGGTGTTCGTTTTTGGTTCAATTTTAAGTAATATGAAACTTGTTAGCGAACTTCACTTTTAAGTACAACTTTATGAAGTAGTTTGGGAAAAAATCGTTTAAGATAAACGCCCAAGATTTCCTTTTTACCAATATAAGCTTCAAATTTATTTCGTTCAATTGCCCGAATAATTTTTCGTGCACCTAGCTGTACCGGTAGACCGTTCTGGGTAGCGGCATCTTCTGAGTTTTGAGGATTTCCATTACCCGTAAGTGCATTTTTTGCAACATTTGTCCGTATAAATCCTGGACATATTAGGGTTACTTGTATACCGTCTTTCCCATGTTCCATACGCAACACGTCAAAAAAACCGTGTAAGGCATGTTTTGCCCCACAGTACCCTGACCGGTAGGGTGACCCAAATTTCCCCATTAGGCTACTTATCGTTACAAAACATCCTTTGTTTTGACTCACAAAATGGGGCAGCAAAGCCTTGGTTAAAGCTACAGTACCCAAGTAGTCGATATCGATTAACCTTTTATACACCTCGAAATCAGTGTCCAGGATTAAAGAGCGCTGGCTTATTCCGGCATTGTTGATTAAAACATCAATGGCACCGAAGACGGAAAGGGCTTGAGACGTTTTGTCTTCCAGTTTATCGAAAGCTTCGAGGTCTAACGTTACTATCCCAATGTTTTCAGGATGTACACATTGGTCTTTTACTTTTTGCAACGCAGTTTCATTTCTTGATGAAAGTATTAGTTTACAGCCCTTTTTAGCGAGTTCATAGGTGAGTGCTTCACCAATGCCCGAGGAGGCTCCTGTAATCCATACTGTTTTACCGTTTATCTTCTGCATTTAATTGCTTTTAGACTCAAAATATAGCTAAATTTGACGGCAATCGATGAAGGCATTTTATAAAAAATATATTCTTGAATTCAAACGCCCTAGCGGAACTTCCAGAGGGATATTAAAAACTAAGGAAACTTGGTTTTTGATTTTAGAGGAGAATGGGAAATACGGAATCGGAGAGTGCGGGGTTTTTAGAGGCTTGAGCGTTGATGATGTGCCCGAGTATGAAGAAAGGCTCAAATGGGTCTGTGCCAATATTCTTTTGGGTAAACATGAATTATGGCAAGTTCTTATTGACTTCCCTAGTATCCAGTTTGGAGTAGAGCAGGCATTTCTTTCATTGGCTTCCAACAACCCGCTCATCTTATTCCCATCCAATTTTACGGACTATAAAAGCGGTGTTCCGATTAATGGCCTGATTTGGATGGGGGAGGCAGAGTTTATGCGAGAGCAGATTCGGCAGAAATTGAAAGACGGTTTCAGCTGTATAAAAATGAAAATAGGTGCGCTTGATTTTGAACACGAACTATCTCTCTTGGCTTCCATACGAAGTCGGTATGCTACATCGGAAATAGAAATACGAGTAGACGCCAATGGTGCTTTTCACCAGAAGGATGCCTATGAAAAACTCCGCCAATTGGCTGCATTCGGTATTCATTCCATAGAACAACCTATAAAACAAGGTAATGTGAGTAAAATGAGTGAGTTGTGTACAAAAACTCCGTTACCTATCGCATTGGATGAAGAACTCATAGGAATCAAAACAATAGAAAAAAAAGAAGAGCTGCTCCAAAACGTTAAACCGCAATATATTATATTAAAGCCAAGTTTAGTAGGAGGCTTCAAAGGTAGCAACGAATGGATAAACTTAGCTGAAAAATACAATATTGGCTGGTGGGTTACCAGTGCGCTTGAAAGTAATATAGGATTGAACGCAATAGCCCAGTGGACGTATACCCTGAATAGTTCCCTGCCTCAAGGTTTGGGTACGGGCGGTTTATTCACCAACAATTTTGAAAGCCCTCTCGTAGTCGATAAAGGGGTTTTGTATTACCATAATAATCGGGAATGGGAAACAGATTTAATTTATAATTTATGTACATAGAACAAGGGTATAAAGGAGATATCGGCATTTGGAAATATTTCTTGATTCCACTAGGTTTTATTGGTCTTATGACCTTGAACTATGCGGTTATGAAATTTCTTAACCTCGACATTGAGGCTATTATGCAAGCGGAAATTGGTAGAAAAGGAGCCAATCGATTTTTAGTAGAAATGTTGATGCCTTTCGTAGTGGGTTTGGCACTGCTTTTTGGGTGGGTTAAGTTGATACACAGACAGACCCTGACTTCACTCACCACATCAAGAAGACAAATTGACTGGAGACGTATCATTTTTTCTTTCACATTGTGGTCGGTAGCGACCATAGTAATTACTGGCATTGGTATTTACCTTTCTCCGGAAGAGTATGTACTGAACTTTAGGTGGGAGCCTTTTTTGTATTTATTCGTTATAGTGTTGTTTTTGATTCCCATACAAACCAGTTTTGAAGAGTATCTTTTTCGAGGGTATATGATGCAAGGTATCGGTATAATGGCCAAAAATCGGTGGATGCCTTTGGTCGTTACCTCTGTGTTATTCGGATTAATGCATATGGGGAATCCTGAAGTGGAAGAAATGGGCATGGGTATCATGGTCTATTACATCGGCACGGGTTTTTTTCTGGGTATTTTGACACTAATGGATGAAGGGCTTGAACTTGCTTTGGGTTTTCATGCGGCCAACAACATGATAACGGCACTTTTAGTGACTTCAGAAGGTACAGCCTTTCAAGTTGATGCCATTTACAAAAGTGTTGTTGAACCCGCCTTGGGGTTTGATGTGTTTGTACCTGTGTTTGTCGTATTTCCAATACTCTTGTTTATCTATTCCAAGAAATATAAGTGGACCAATTGGAAAGAACGATTGACCGGAAAAGTCATGTCTAGGGAAATTTACCTAACAAACGATTCTGATGACGCCAATATATAGTGAAATACATTCGAAGTTTAAACTGAACGGAAATTCCTTTTCAAGGGAAGACTTAAAGGAAGTTGCCTATAGCTTGATTAAGGAAGGTGCGCATTTTGAACATAGTATCGGTGATTTTTTGTTGGACTGGCTTAACGATAGTCCGGAGATTTCGGTACGTTCTTCGGGTTCGACAGGAACCCCAAAAAATATAACTTTAGAAAAGCGGTTTATGGTCAATTCTGCCATGTCAACAGGACAGTTTTTCGGGTTGGAAGCAGGTCAGTCGGCCCTACTTTGTTTGCCTGTTGATTATATAGCAGGTAAAATGATGTTGGTGCGTGCTATGGTTCTGGGGCTAGAACTTGATTATGTTGCTCCCACTTCAAATCCATTGAAAGGTATTCGGAGGACATTTAATTTTAGCGCTATGGTCCCGCTACAACTGGAAAGTTCCTTAGATAAAATCGAACGTATTAAAACACTGATTGTTGGTGGGGCCACTATTTCAGCTTTGTTGCGAAAACAGGTGCAAAATAAATCGACGGCAATCTTCGAAACTTACGGTATGACCGAAACCATAACCCATATTGCCGCTAGAAAGGTCAATGATTTGCAATCGGTCTCAGCAACTGATAAAAGTAATGTTCCCGAGCAATACCCATTTAAAACACTACCGAATATTTTAGTTTCCAAAGATAGTAGGGGGTGTTTGGTAATTGATTGTCCCAAGGTGTCTCAGCAACCTGTTGTTACCAACGATCTGGTAGATATGGTGTCCGATACCGAATTTCTATGGCTGGGTCGCTACGACAATGTCATCAATTCTGGGGGTGTAAAATTGATTCCGGAAAAAATTGAAGCCAAATTGACTGAAATTATCGAATGTCGGTTTTTTGTAGCGGGACTTCCCGATAAAAAGCTGGGTCAAAAACTGGTTTTAATTGTTGAGGGAGGTGTGAATTCAAAGGAACTGTTCAAAAAGTTTAAGTCGTTTAAGAACCTCGAGAAGTTTGAAGTGCCTAAGGAAATCTTTGTACTTCCAAAATTCAAAGAAACGGAGAACGGAAAAATTAAAAGAACGGCAACTATTCGTTTGATATAACACCTTCTGTTAGTTTAACTTTGTTACTACATTTAGAAATGTAAGCAGTTTAAATGGGAAAAAGTTTTCAGGCAAACGGTTTTCTTATAGGGTATAGGAATCATTCCCTCCTTAAAATATGCCTCTTTTTTTGATTTTTTTTGGTGGTATTTTTTCCGGTAATTCCCAAGAAATTGAAAAATATATTGGTGGTGTTGTCACTACGGATGGACGCCCACTAAGCAATGTAAACATCACCATCAAAGGTAGTACGAAAGGGGTGAAGACCGATATTGAGGGTCGTTTTGAAATTGCTGTAAAACCCAAAGACATACTTGTTTTTTCTTTTGTGGGGATGCATTCCACAGAAGTTCCAATTTCGGAAGAAACTGGGTTTTTAAGGGTTAAGTTGGTACCAAAAGTAGAAGTGCTCGATGAGGTAACGGTCAAAAAGCGAAAGCGCAAAACACAACAAGAGCTGTTGGCAGAGTACCCTACAAATAAAAATTTGTTGAAGACATCTTGGGGTATTCTAGATAAAGACCGTTCCTCTTTTTCGATGCGAATGGTTGATGGGGCAGATTTAATCCCTGTGGGAAACGATTTTTTGCATTCTTTGCAAAACTTTATCCCACAAATGCGGGTTGCTCGAGATGACCCGGGGGAAATAAAGGTTTATTTACAAAATTTTGGTTATAGTCCTCCCCCACAGGCGATTTTTGATGTGGATGGTTTTATATATGAAAATCCACCAACTTTTATCGATGTACATGAGATCGATCGTATTGCGGTACTTACTAGAAATGGAGCCTTTATGAGGTATGGTCCGCAAGGGGCAGGTGGGGTTATCATTATAAATACCAAAGAGCACACGCGAATCGATGATCTTGGAGTCGAAAGTCGGTACAATAATTCTGGTTTGCGTGACAGTATTTATGATGAGTTTAATGCTCCGGAAGTTTTTGAGTCTAAAATCCCGGTTTATATAAAAAAGTTAAATAAGGCCAGCTCCTTACAAGCGTCCTATAAACTGCTGGATATTCAAATAGAGGAAAATAAAAAATCGCCTTATTTCTTTCTAGAGGTTTCTAATTATTTCAGAAAGCGATGGGAAGATGGAAAAAAAGCCGACGAACTCTTACAGCAGGTAGTGGACAAATTTCCGAACGATGTTCCGGCGCTAAAAGCCTTGTCATATGTTTATGAAGAACATGGGCAATTCGATAATGCCCTGAAAATTAATCTTAGAATTTTAAAACTCAGGTCAAGGGACGCGCAATCACATCGTAATGTCGCCTATGCCTACACTCAAAGCGGCAATTTTCAAAAAGCGCTGAGTGTATATGCACGTTATGAATTGGCGATTAATGAATTGGATACGATACCATTTGACAAGCATGGTACAGATATACTTATGACCACGGAATCTTCCAATATTATACGAACAAAAGGAAAAGAACTTTCAATAGATAAGAGTATACTAGAAAATGAAGCAGATGTACCACGAACTAGAATAGTTGTTGAATGGAGCAATGCGAATGCTGAATTTGAACTTCAATTTATAAACCCTCAACAATATTATGATGATTGGATGAATACCCCACATCTCGATGACACCTTATTGCATAATCAAAAAATAAAAGGCTACTCGAGCAAACAGTTCTTTTTAGATGACGACATACAGGGAAAATGGCAAATAAAGGTGCGGTATTTAGGAAACAAAACCGAGTTGCCAACCTACCTGAAACTAGCGACCTATTTTGATTACGGCCTTCAGACCCAAACGCAATATATTAATGTGGTAAAACTTGAGGAAGTAGAGGTGTCGAGATACCTGTTATCGGTTGACACCGCCACTAAAACAATCTTTCATTAAACCTGTAAAACCCCCATATTAAATGGCTTTTCAATAGGCGCATGATTAGCCGCCTCGATACCCATTGAAATCCACTTTCGGGTGTCTAAAGGATCTATAATTCCATCGGTCCATAAGCGTGCAGCCGCATAATATGGCGAAACCTGGGCATCGTACCGTGATTTTATCTTGTTAAAAAGTTCTTGTTCTTTTTCCGGGGTAATTTTCTCCCCTTTCTTCTTTAAGGAGGCTGTTTCGATTTGTAGCAACACTTTGGCTGCTGAATTTCCGCTCATTACAGCCAATTCTGCACTGGGCCAAGCAACGATCAACCTAGGGTCGTAGGCTTTACCGCACATGGCATAGTTACCGGCGCCGTAACTATTTCCAATAACAACAGTGAACTTGGGTACGACAGAATTGCTGACGGCATTGACCATTTTGGCCCCATCTTTAATAATGCCACCGTGTTCGCTCTTACTGCCCACCATAAACCCCGTAACGTCTTGTAAAAATACCAAGGGAATCTTTTTTTGATTGCAATTGGCAATAAAACGGGTTGCCTTGTCGGCAGAATCGGAATAGATCACACCACCAAATTGCATTTCGCGTTTTGCATTTTTAACTACTTCTCGTTGATTGGCGACAATGCCTACGGCCCAACCATCGATTCGGGCATATCCGGTAAGTATGGTTTTTCCGTAGCCTTCTTTATATTGTTCAAAATCTGAATTATCGACCAACCGATTAATGATCTCCAGCATATCATATTGTTCGGTACGAGAGCTGGGTAGAATACCATAGATATCTTCGGGGTTCTCTTTTGGTTTTATTGATTTGACCCGATTAAATCCGGCTTTGTCGAAATCGCCGATTTTGTCGACAAGGCCCTTAATGGTATCCAAAGCATGGGCATCATCTTTGGCCTTATAGTCGGTCACTCCACTAATTTCGCAATGGGTGCTTGCACCTCCTAAAGTTTCATTGTCGATATTTTCCCCAATGGCCGCCTTTACCAAATAACTTCCTGCTAGAAAAATGCTTCCGGTCTTTTCGACAATCAAGGCCTCATCACTCATAATAGGTAAATAAGCCCCTCCGGCAACACAACTCCCCATAACGGCCGCAATTTGTGTGATTCCCATACTGCTCATAACCGCATTGTTTCTGAAAATACGCCCGAAATGTTCCTTGTCGGGAAAAATTTCATCCTGAAGCGGAAGGTATACTCCCGCGCTATCTACCAAATAAATAATGGGCAACCTATTTTCAATGGCGATTTCCTGGCCCCTTAAATTTTTTTTTCCAGTAATCGGAAACCAAGCACCCGCCTTTACGGTAGCGTCGTTGGCAACAACCACACATTGCTTGCCAGAGACATAGCCTATTTTTATGACAACGCCACCCGAAGGGCATCCACCATGTTCTTTATACATGTCTTCGCCAACAAAAGCTCCTATTTCTATACTGTCTTTGTTTTTATCCAATAAATAATCAATCCGCTCTCGGGCGGTCATCTTTCCCTGGGCATGCAATTTTTCAATGCGATTTTTACCTCCCCCCAATTTTACTTCAGCCAATCTTTTTTTAAGATCCGATAGTTGTAATTTATTGTGGTCCTCGTTTTTGTTGAATTTGATGTCCATTCCGCTGTGCTTTCCTTAATTGGCATTAAAGATAAGGAGTAAAAATGATTACATTTGGGAAATTTCAAAATCAATATGGAAGATAAGATACGATGGGGCATTGTCGCACCAGGACGCATAGCCCACAGTTTCGCGAACGATTTGAAGCTTGTTGCAGATGGAGAGGTAAGCGCCGTGGCATCGCGCAGTCTTGAAAGGGCTGAAGCTTTTTCAAAAGAGTACAATGTCCCACATGCATTTGGTAGTTACGAGGCATTATTTGACTGTGGGGAAGTGGATGCCGTTTATATCGCCACCCCACATACCTCACATGCTGAACTGGCGGTAAAGGCTATGGACAAGGGGAAACATGTGCTTTGTGAAAAACCAATGGGGCTGCATCGAGGTGATGTAGAACAAATGATTGCCGCAGCAGAACGCAACCAGGTTTTTTTAATGGAGGCCATGTGGAGTAGATTTAACCCGGCTATTCGAAAGGCGAAACAAATTGTCGATGGTGGTGAACTTGGCGAAATCGCCTATGTTCATGTAGACTTTGGGTTCTACGCACTCGATAGGGATGAGAAGGGACGATTGTTAAACCCTGAACTGGCTGGCGGCTCATTGTTGGATATTGGCATCTACCCAATTTTTTTGGCCTACCTAATGTTGGGGTATCCCGATAAGGTTTTGGCCGCCTCCAATTTTTATAAAACAGGGGTCGAGATACAGACCTCGATGATATTTCAATATGCTGAAGCCCAAGCTATTTTATATAGCGGACTGAAGAGTAAAGCGGAAATGAAAGCACAAATTTCATGTAGCAATGGCAGCGTCTTTTTGAAACCTAAATGGCATGAAGCCCAGGGATATATTGTAGAACATGATGGCCAATTAGAGAATTTTGATCTACCTACCTTGGGTAGGGGGTATGCCCATGAAATAATCGAAGTTCATGAATGTCTTAAAAGATGTGACCGGCAAAGTAACCTTTGGAGCCATAAAAATAGCCTAGACCTGATGTCTTTGATGGACGAGGTGCGAAGGCAAACAGGAATACGATTTCCAATGGAAGCCTAAAGTTTGCCGTATTGCGATGAAAATCCTCTAATTTTTACGATATTTGAGATTCGAATCAAACCAACTAAAATATGGGAATGAACAAGAACACTGTACTGGCATGGGCAACTTTTATAATGATAATCGTAGGACTCGGACTGATTGCGCTGGGAGCCTTTAGATATGATGATGTAGCCGGTTGGGGTTTTGCTTCCGTAGGAATTGGTTTTTTTGCCATTGCCTGGGTCTTTAACGCGCTAAAGGGACGTGTTTGATTTTTTGTTTCCGCTTGAACCAACTAAAATTCAAGGAGGCTGTCTTTAATAAACTTCTCAATTAATTAACTCATAAATCAAGAAAATGAGCGACGATAAGAAGGTCATCTTCTCCATGTCTGGAGTGACCAAAACCTATAAAAATGCCAATACTCCGGTATTGAAAAACATTTACCTCAGTTTTTTCTATGGAGCCAAAATCGGAATTCTTGGTCTCAACGGATCTGGTAAATCTACCTTGTTAAGAATCATTGCCGGTGTCGATAAAAACTTTCAGGGCGATGTAGTTTTTTCACCAGGATATAAAGTCGGGTATTTAGAGCAAGAGCCGCAGTTAGATGAAGATAAGACCGTCTTGGAGGTTGTTCGGGAGGGAGTTTCAGAAACGGTAGCTATCTTAGACGAGTATAATAAAATCAACGATATGTTCGGGTTGCCCGAGGTGTATGAAGATGCCGATAAGATGCAAAAGTTGATGGATAAGCAGGCCGAGCTTCAAGACCAAATCGATGCTTCAAACGCTTGGGAACTCGATACCAAGCTTGAAATTGCGATGGACGCTTTGCGGACACCTGAGCCGAACAAAAAAATTGGTGTGTTATCAGGAGGGGAAAGAAGACGTGTGGCCTTATGCAGACTATTGCTACAAGAACCCGAAATTTTATTACTTGATGAGCCGACCAACCACTTAGATGCCGAATCGGTTCATTGGTTAGAGCATCATTTGGCACAATATAAAGGAACCGTGATTGCCGTGACCCACGACCGTTATTTTTTAGATAATGTTGCGGGATGGATTTTAGAACTTGATAGGGGCGAAGGTATTCCATGGAAAGGAAATTATTCCAGTTGGTTGGATCAAAAGTCAAAACGGTTGGCACAAGAGAGTAAAACCGCATCCAAAAGACAAAAGACTTTAGAACGTGAGCTAGAATGGGTAAGACAGGGTGCAAAGGGAAGACAGACGAAACAAAAAGCGCGTTTGAAGAACTACGACAAGTTGATGAGCCAAGACCAAAAACAGCTTGATGAGAAACTTGAAATATACATTCCCAACGGTCCTCGTTTAGGAACCAACGTGTTGGAAGCGAAAGGAGTGAGCAAAGGTTATGATGATAAATTGCTCTATGAAGACCTGAATTTTAAATTGCCACAGGCGGGAATTGTTGGAATTATTGGACCGAACGGTGCCGGTAAGACCACTATTTTTAGAATGATTATGGGAGAGGAAACACCTGATAAAGGTGCTTTCGAGGTAGGTGAGACGGCAAAGATCGCCTATGTAGACCAAAGTCATTCGAACATTGACCCCGAAAAAACTATATGGCAAAATTTTAGCGACGAACAAGAATTGGTGATGATGGGCGGCCGACAAGTGAATTCCCGTGCCTATCTAAGTCGGTTTAATTTCTCGGGGAGTGAACAGAACAAAAAAGTGAATATGCTTTCAGGTGGTGAGCGCAATAGACTTCATCTGGCTATGACCTTAAAAGAAGAAGGCAATGTTTTGTTATTGGATGAGCCGACCAATGATTTAGATGTTAACACGTTACGAGCTTTGGAAGAGGGACTTGAAAACTTCGCCGGTTGTGCGGTGGTCATTTCCCACGACAGGTGGTTTCTAGATCGCATATGTACCCATATTTTGGCTTTCGAAGGTGATTCCCAAGTGTATTTCTTTGAAGGTTCTTTTTCCGATTATGAAGAGAACAAGAAGAAGCGTTTGGGTGGTGATTTGATTCCGCAACGCATTAAATACAAGAAATTGATTCGATAGCTTTTATAGCTACAAATTCAAAATAAAAAAAGCCCTCGACCGAGGGCTTTTTCATAAGAAAAAATCAGTCTTATTGTTTTAGTGGTTTTTCCAAGGTTTCCTGAATTTGATTTTCAATTTTTGCCTTATCTCCGACGACAATCAATGTCATATTGTTCGGTTGTATATATTTCTGGGTCATTTCCGAAACTTTTTCAGGAGTTACGGCGTGCATGTTCTTTACCTTGTCTGTCAGAAACGATTCATCAAGGTCATGAGTATCTAAGAATATTAATTGACCAATAATTCCGTTTGGGGTAGAATTTTGAAGGACATAAATTCCTGATTCGTAATTTATGATGCCATCCATTTCTTCTTGATTAGGTGGCTCATTTTGTAATCTCTCGATTTCTTTCACGATTTCTTTCAAAGATGCCCCGGTATGCTCAGTAGTAACATCGGCTGCTTCGTACCAGACCCCGGTTTTATAGTTGTCTTTTAAATTGCTATAGGGCGAATAGGTGTACCCCTTATCTTCTCTAATATTGCTAGTAATTCTAGAGGCAAAAGATCCTCCTAAAATAGAATTAGTGACATCTAAGGCAATAAAATCTTCACTTGACGGACCAATTACGGGCAGGCCGTAATAGATCGTAGACTGGGGTGCTCCAGGGCGATCGATAATTTTTATTTCCCCATTGGTAACTGGTTGCGCAAGGGTATAATCTGAAGGTTCTCCACTTTTCCAGTCCGATAAAGAAGATTCAACAGCTTTTTTAACTTCCTCTGCATCAAAATTACCGGCAATATAGATTGTGGTTCTAAGAGCGCCAAAATTCTCGTCATAGAACTGTTTAATGTCTTCTACAGTATATGAATCGATCATTTCATCATTCGGAAATACCCTGCCATAAGGGTGGTCAGGGTATATGGCAGCAAAAAAATCTCTGCTTGCTTGTGCTTGTGGCCCCGCCAGTTGCACCGATAAATTACGCTTCATATCATTTTTCAACCGATCGAGTTCCTCCACGGGCCATTTCGGGTTTTTAAGCACATCAGCCATAAGCATAATTGCCTTTGGGGCGAATTCATATAATACAGAACTACTTAAATACGAAGTATGAACACCCACACCGATGTTCAAATTACCACCCATACCCGCCATATCGTCTGCAATTTGTTTGGCACTTTTAGTAGTACTCCCTTCTTTTAGCATATCGGCCAGAAGGTCGGCCAACCAAACTTGATTTTCTTTTTCATTGATATTACCGGTTTTAATACTAAACTGTATTGAGGCCTTTGGAATGGAACCGTATGGAATCATGACCAAGGTAAGTCCATTGTCAAATTCGACCACTTCTTTTTCAGGAAGTGTAAAATCTTTTGGTTCGCCACCTTTAGGCGGCTGTTCTTTTTCTTGAGCGGTAAGCACGGTAAAGGAAAATGTGAGGCTCAGAGCATACGCTAGTAAAGTTCTCATAATCATTGTGTTTTTTCGTTATCGGCCAATAAAGGGTTTACGGTCAAAATGGTACGGTTGGTAGCGACCAAATATGCATCGATGGTTTTCTTGACAATTTCAGGAGTTATTTTTTTGAATTCATCCTCAAGGGTGTTAATTCGTTCGGGATTGTCATCAAATAAGGCAAAACTGCACAAGAGGTCGGCTCTGCCCAAACCGAAAGTGCCGCCTAAATCGTCATACAGTTTGGATCGAATCTTGATAATAGCTTTATCGATGGTCTCTTGTGTTATATTTGTCTTCAAATTAGTCATCACCTCGTCTATCGCCCCGAGAATATCATCTCGTGAGGTTTCAGTATCGTAGGTTAGATTATACATCCATAACATCGGGCCTTTGTAATTGAACATATTTCCCAGATAGTTGATACCCCCACTTACACTTGAAGTGTATCCTTTATCTTTTTCAAGTTTTTGGGCTAGCAAACTATTGTCTCCCTGTATAAGAATTTGGTCAAGAAGTCCCATGGCATAATACTCTGGAGAATTTCGCTCTGGCATATGATACGCCAAGGCAATGGCAGGTTTGTTTGCCAGGGAATCATTTTTTACAAATGCCTTTTCTTTTTCCTGTTTTGGTTCGGTAATGTCAGGTTGTGGCGGAAGTTTGGTGGAAGGAATATCGCCAAAATACTTTTGTATCCACGCTTTCGTTTCTTCGGTTTCAAAGTTGCCGACAACGGATAAGGCAGCATTATTGGGCGAATAATAAGTTTTGAAGAAACTAGCAACATCTTCGAGATTGGCGGCATCTAAATCTTCTAGATCTCCGTAGAAATTATGGGCATTATACCAATTTGAGTTGGCATATTGCGGCATATCCAACCATGGGAATCCGCCATAGGGTTGATTGAGCACATTTACCTTAACTTCGTTTTTTACGACACCTTGTTGGTTGGTAAGGTTATCTTGGGTAATTTCGAGGCCTCGCATTCTATCAGCTTCTGCCCATAACATGGTTTCCAATTTGTGCGAAGGCACGATTTCAAAATAATTGGTAAAATCGAAACGAGTAGATCCATTGAGTACCCCACCGTTTTGTTGCACCAGTTTGACAAATTCCATTTTTCCCAAATTTTTAGAGCCCTGAAACATCATGTGTTCGAACAAATGCGCAAAACCGGTACGTTCTTTAGGTTCAATTCGAAAACCGATGTTATAGTATACAGCTACGATTGCCGTTGGAGAGGTCTTGTCTTGGGATAGGATTACTTTTAAACCATTGTCTAGTTTATAATACTCTACGGGGACCTTAAATTGGGCCGTTTCTTTCTTTTTATCTTCTTTATCGGCGCAGCTTAATGCGAAAATCGCCAAAATAAAGAAAAAGAACCTTTTGCATGTTGTTTTCATTTACTATTTCTTTTAGGTTGTTCTATTGGATAATATTCTGGGGAACGCTTGTTTCAATAATCTTCGGCAGGATACCAATCTAACTGCACCACTTCGATATCTGCATCCCCGGCATTGACCAGTTCTTTAAATTTGTTCACATCACTGACGTTGGGATTTCCCCTATAATGATAAGGGTACACCTCTTTTGGCTTGAACTCCAATACGGCGTCGGCGGCACTTTCTTCGGTCATGGTATAGGGTAGGTTCATACAAATAAAGGCTTTATCAATATTTTCTAACGCCCGCATCTCAGGAATATCTTCTGTATCGCCTGAAAAATAGATTCGTTGGTCATCAAAGTTGAGAACATATCCATTGCCCCGTCCTTTTTCATGGAACTTCAAAGCTTCTTTTCGCAGGTTGTACATGGGTATTGCCTCGATGGTAATGCCATATCGTTCTTTTGATTCCCCATTATTCAGTACGTCGATTTGCGGCGTGAATTCTTCGGGTAATTTGTCAGCAACCGCTTGTGGAGCCACAATTTTGGCCTTATCGGTATTCAACGCCTCTAAAGTCTCTAGGCTGAAGTGATCGCCGTGAATATCAGTGATCAGAATTAAATCAGGTGCTTTTTTTTCTTGAAATGCTTCGGCTCCTCCGACGGGGTCAACATAGATAACAATATTTCCCCACTCCAAAACCGCAGTGGCATGTTCGATAGGGCTTATGATGACCTCAGTATCTTTATTTATTTTGATCGCTTGGGGTTGATCTGTTTCTAATTCAGGCGCAGCGTCAATTTTGGCGTTCGGCTTTGTTTTTTCTTTGCATCCTAAGAATAATAATCCTCCAAAAACAAGAGATAAGATTAAATGTTTCATATAGTATTTAATTTTAGTTATTTGTCCGTAAACCTATTTATATTTTACCGGTGATCCATTAGAACCACTTTTTCGACTTAGTCAGATTTGTTCTAATGAGCGTTCCATTTTAATATCGCTACGCTTATACTGACTATCCGCATCCATTGGCACCTCCTTAAATCCAAACTTTCTGTAAATATGTAGGGCTGTGTTTAGGCGGGTGCTTGAATATAGAACGAGTTTTTGCCAACCTTCATTTTTTGCAAAATTAATGGCGAAATCCAGTAATTTCTGACCAATCTGTAATCCCTGATATTTGGCGTCTACCGACATTTTACCTAATTCATAAGCCTTGTCATTCAATTTGATAAAGGCGAAACAACCCACAATGACATCATCGTACTTGGCGAAGAAAATGTGGCCACCGGGTTTAATGATATTTTCTTCACAACTTTCCAACAAGTTGCTATCCTTAGGTTCTACAACAAAATGTTTCTCGATCCACTGTAAATTAAGGTCTCTAAAACGCTCAGCGTACTGATGTTTAAAAGGGATTACTTTAAGTGCCATTGTTATAACCTCTGTTGTTTATATAAAGTTACTGGTATGAATCTTCTTTAACAGGGTTTTACTTATTTTTTTTTGCCTAAAAAATCTAAAAGTAAAATTGAACCGTATATAAGACTGATACAAACAAATAAATGATTTTATTGAACTTAAACAAGTTAATTAATTTTTGAGTTATGACTGAAACAAAAAATAACAACGGATTGAAGGTATTGGCCGGCTTACTAGGTGTATTGCTTTTGGGTACTATCATATATACCGTAAGTCTTTTTCAGGAAAAGAAAAAAACAGAGGCTATACTCTCACAGGAGAAGCAATTGGTTGTTGAAGACCTCAATAGCTTAAAATCTGAATATGATAAGGCTATTTTGGAAAGCAATGCAACCAATGAAGAGTTGGTGTCAGCCAGAGACAATATTGCAAAGTACATTGATTCTGTAAAAGCGATGAAGTCTGATATTACAGCACTTTCGCGATACAGAAGACAAGTAGGGGTACTGAAGGCTGAAAGAGAACAATTGTTGAAACAAGTAGATTCGCTTACGCGTTCCAATAGTATGATAGCCATGCAACGCGACAGTACCTATGTTGAATTGGAAAAGCAAACTGTTTTTAATGATTCTTTGGTGGTTCAGAACACACAATTGGCTGACGTAGTCGAAAAGGGATCAGCCTTGAATTTATCTAAATTCAGTATAGATGCGGTAAAAGAGCGTGGTAGCGGAAAACTAGTTTCTACATCAAAAGCGAAAAGAACCGATAAACTTAAAGTTTGTTTTACTGTTGCCGATAATATTATTGCAGATGCAGGTGACCGGGAATTTGCGATAGAAGTATTGGATCCTCAAGGAAATGTACTAGGGCAAAGTTCTACTAAGACTACTGATGACGGGGCTTCTATTACCTATAGTAAGGGAACTGGTTTTTACTATGAAAATAGAGCACTGGATGTTTGCGATTATATCGATAAGCCAGCAGGAGATTTCCAAGAGGGAAATTATATGGTAAACGTCTATGATGACAAACTCAAATTATTGGGTACAAATAAGTTTGAACTGAAGTAAAATAAACACTATCCATTTAAAAAAAAGGGGACAATCTGAAAAGATTGCCCCTTTTTTACTTTTATAAATATGGCAAAGCCTTTCTTTATAATTATTTCAACGACCCGACCATATCTTCAGGTTTTACCCATTCGTCGTAGTCTTCGGCCGACACATAACCCAAATTAATAGCTTCTTCTTTTAAGGTCGTTCCATTTTTGTGCGCTGTATTGGCAATTTCGGCAGCTTTGTAATAGCCGATTTTTGTGTTTAAAGCGGTGACCAACATCAATGAGTTATTCAATAATTCTTTAATTACCTCGTGATTTGGTTCTATTCCCGAGGCACAATTGACATCAAAACTAACACAAGCATCACCCAAAAGCTGGGCAGATTGTAAAATGTTAGCGGCCATCATAGGTTTGAAAACATTCAATTCGTAGTGGCCTTGGGTTCCGCCTATGGTTACAGCAACATCATTGCCCATAACTTGTGCGCATACCATAGTAATTGCCTCACATTGTGTTGGATTTACCTTTCCGGGCATAATGGAGCTTCCTGGCTCATTGGCAGGAATTATGATTTCCCCAATGCCAGAACGAGGTCCTGAGGCCATCATTCTTATGTCGTTAGCAATTTTATTCAATGATACCGCCAATTGTTTTAGCGCTGCATGGCTTTCAACAATGGCATCGTGTGCGGCCAAAGCCTCGAACTTATTTTCCGCTGTTTTAAAAGGAAGGTTGGTGAACTTTGCGATGTATTCGGCCACAAGCACATCATAACCTTCGGGTGTATTAAGGCCCGTGCCCACTGCGGTACCGCCCAATGCCAATTCACTAAGATGATCCAAAGAGTTTTTTAGGGCCTTTAAACCGTGGTCTAACTGCGATACATAGCCTGAAAACTCTTGTCCTAAGGTTAGGGGAGTGGCGTCCATCAAATGGGTACGTCCTATTTTTACCACTTTTGCAAATTCCTTCCCTTTTTTGTGTAAAGTTTTCCGAAGTTGTTCGATGCCAGGAATGGTCACTTCCACAATTTTTTTATAGGCCGCAATGTGCATACCTGTAGGAAAGGTATCGTTCGATGACTGTGATTTGTTTACGTCATCGTTCGGCTGAATTGTTTTTTCTCCCTCCCCAATTACTTTCCCTGCAATTTCGTGTGCCCGATTTGCAACGACTTCGTTGACATTCATATTGCTTTGGGTGCCAGATCCCGTTTGCCAAATCACTAACGGAAATTGATCATCGTGTTTACCTTCTAATATTTCATCGCAGACTTGAGCAATCAAATCTCTTTTTTGCTCGGTCAATACGCCTAAGTCACAATTGGTGTAAGCGGCAGCCTTTTTTAAATAGGCAAAACCATATACCACGTCTATAGGCATGGATGCCGATGGGCCTATTTTGAAATTATTTCGAGAACGCTCGGTCTGTGCGCCCCAATATTTATCGGAAGGCACTTCGACCTTGCCCATGGTATCTTTTTCTATTCTGAAACTCATTTTGATGTATTTTTGTTACCATGGCAAAGGTAAGGCATTGACGAAATTATTTTGGGAATGCCTAAATAATTTGTCTTTTTTTTTAATTTGATTTGTAGGTTTCCCATTTTTCAAACTATCTTTGTCATATTAAAAAATTAAGCAGATGTTCGATTTTGACCAGTATTTAGGATTTATAGCCTTTTTAACCATTTTATCCATTGGTTTTTGGCTGATGATTTTTTTGTTGATGTTTGTCGTTCCTTATTGGTTGGGCGGTAATCTGTTGGAATTGTACAAAGAGAAGCGCGAGGCGAAAAAAGCTAAACGAAACGCATAAAAAAAAAGAAGCCTTTAAGGCTTCTTTTTTTTAGTCCAATTTCTTTTCTATCCTTCGAACTCATCATCACCACCATTATTGTCATTTCCACCGCCTCCACGTCGATTGCCATTCTTTTCTTTAGGTTGATTGAAGCGATAGACGAACGACATGTTGACCGACCTTCTTCTGAATTGGAATTCACTACGTGAGGTAAAAAATTCCGTTTCGGTATAAGACCGTCTCTTGCCTGAATTCAAGAGGTCACTAACGTTTAAGCCTACCGTTCCATTATCTTTCATAATATCTTTGCTAAAGGCCAATGAGAGCATAAACATGCTTTTATTCTCCGTTTGTGAGTTTTGAGAGGGCCCTCTAAGGAAAGCATTCGTCTGCCATTCAACTTTGGCCGGTAAAGAAACTTTAGAACTGAAACGGCCAAACCAACTGGTATTATCGGTACCATAATCAACCCCATTAAAGATGCCTTCGGTAGAAAATTTAAAAAAGTTAAAGCTTGTATTCAAACGCAACCACTTTTCAGGATTATACATCAGGGCAGCTTCGGCACCAATTCTTTCATTTGTCGAAAGGTTGATAGGTAAAGAACGGATGATTTCTATACCATCTGTTGTAGTTTCACCTGTACTCTCCTGGATTCTTTCGAAGGAATCCGTTTCCTTTTGATAATAAACCGAAGAAGTCAATGTTAATTTATCCCAGCGTTTGAGATACCCTAGGTCGAATGCATTGGAGAATGCAGGATTCAAATCGGGATTCCCCTGAAAAATATTGGTTCGGCTAGACCGAGATGGAAATGGGTTTATATATCGTCCTCTGGGTCTATTGATCCTGCGATTATATCCAAGGGAAACATTTTCCATTTCATTCAATTCATAGATTAAATTTAAGGTAGGAAAGAGCCCCAAATAATTTTTGTCAAAATCAAGGTCGACATCTACACCATATTGTTCTTCGATGGCATTGCTATCAAACTCCGATTCTACCTTCCCTTTTAATTGGGTGTTCTCTAGTCGTAATCCCAATAAAAAAGAGAATTTACCCATTTTATTACCATACTGTGTATAGAGCGCATTGACATTTTCGGTATACGAGAATTTATTGGTAAGCCCTTCATTGGTCACAAATTGATTGCTGGCCTGATCCAAAGAATCTAATTTGTAATCGGTTACCTGATTTTCAAAATTACCGCGGTATCCGGCTTCAAACTGGGCGTCTTCCATGGGTAGCACATAATCGGCCTGGATCAAAAATTCATCTTGAACTTCATTTTGGTAAACATCTTCTAAAACAATGAGTTGCGTATTGGGAAATGTGTTTCGCTCTTCTATAATCGAGGTTTCGACCTCTTCTTCGTTGGAATACTGAAAATCGGCAGTCAGTTTATGCCCGTCATCATCAAAATTGTTCACGTAATTTAAAGAAAGTTGATAACTATTGTCATCTTCCGTTTCGACTTCCTCTCTAAAAGTGCGGCTTTCCAATTGATTATCATTGAATCGTTCATTGGTGTTTTCGGTAAGATCATCGTCATCAGAAAATCGCATAAAGACGCTTCCTGTAAGCGAAGATTTTTCGGTCAAAAAGTATTCCATACCCAAGTTTACGTTAAACCCTCTACCAAGTCTATTGTAAATTCGATCTTCATACACTCTGTCAAAACTACCTGAAGTGTAGGTGTTGTCAAAAAATGCATTCCCTGGAGCATCTCGGTAGCGATATCCCAAAGTATTGAAAATATTGTATTTGTCGGTACGCAGGTTGCTGTTCAATGAGATACTGCTGCTAGTAGGGTAACCTGCATTTAGATTTAGGGAGCCGTTAAAGCCCAACGTCTTTTCTTTCTTAAGTACAATGTTTAAAATACCTGCTGTTCCTTCAGCGTCGTACCTTGCCGATGGGCTAGTGATGACTTCTACTTTTTCAATGGCGTCAGCGGGTAATTGACGTAACGCATCTGTCGAACCAAACCCAGCTATCGCTGAGGGTTTTCCATTGATAAGAATTCGTACATTTTCGTTACCTCGCAAACTAATCGCTCCTTCAACATCAACACTTACCGAAGGCACATTGTTCAGGGCATCACTGATAGTGGCGCCGCTGGTGGTAAGATCTTTACCTATGTTGTAGATTTTTTTATCCAAACGCACCTCTACGGTGGTCTTCTCTCCAACGACTTCAACGGCATCAAGCTGTTCTACGTCTATACCCAGTCTAATGGTGCCTATATCTGTAGATGCAAGAAATTCTTGTTCGTTCTTTTGATACGTTTTGTAGGAGATGTATTCAACCCTTACCTGGTAGGTGCCAGGGTTTACTTCCACCTCGAATTGACCTTTTTCATTAGTTATACCACCGGTTACCTTGGTAGGGTCATTCGTTGCTTGTAGCACTAGGGTAGCATACTCTAAGGGGTCTCCATTATCTTTGTCTAAAACTGTTCCGGTAATTTTTATGGATTCTACATCTTGTCGTTGGGGTCTTTGAGCAAGGGTTGTAATGGTAATCAATAATAATAAAAATGGAAACAGTTTTTTCATATTTTAGTTCTTAGGTTTTTTCTTTTTTCTTTTTTTCTCTTTTTTCTTTAATTTATTTGTCTTCTGAACTCCGTTTTTTTGAAGTTCGACAAACGCTTCATACTTTTCTTCCGACAGACCTGATTTCAACTCTGCCGTCTGCTCTTCGGTAATCTTTTCCATCGCTTCCCGAGTTTTATCAGGAGTCAGTTCCAAGATTTGCAGTTCGATTCGTTTTTGAATGTACTTTTTCAAGATCGAACTTAAAACTGCCGTTTCGAAATCATTCAATTCTAAAGCCGCTGTTATGGCGGGCATCTCGTCATCGACAATTTGACCAGCGGTTTTTGGCTCAGGTTCCTTTGGTGCAACCTCGGCTTGCGGAATGGCATTTCGCTGTCGTCCATAACCATATCCATAACCGCTACCATATCCATAGCCTCCTCCGCCATACCCATATTGGGCCTGTAATTCGGCTCCCATAAATATGAAAGCCAAAATTGTAATTATAAATTGCGCCTTTATCTTCATAACGCCCTGGTTTAATTGATTAATAAAATAGATGAAGGTTTAACCGGCTTTGGTTAAAACTTTGTTAAATGAAATTTGCCGTTAAACTTGCAACAAATGTACCAATTTATATAGATTGAATGCTTAATTCATTGCAGAGTAACGAATTAGATAATTTTATTGATATTCTCAACAGGCCTTCCGATAACGGCTTTGTTACCGTTAACGACAATTGGCCGCTCGATGAGTTTTGGATATTGAAGCATGGCATTCAATATTTCATCATCGGTTAATGCTTTTCCACGGAATTTTTCTTTCCAGATAACTTCGTTTTTTCGTATCAAAGCTTCTGGTGCAATACCGAGATAATCGATAATTTTTTGAAGTGTTTCTTTAGAAGGGGAGTCTTCTAAATACTTGACCACTTCAAAATCTTTGCCCGAATTTTTCAAGAGTTCAAGACCTTGTCTTGATTTACTGCATCGGGCGTTATGGTATATTTTTATCATTTTCTCTCTTTTAACAGTTGAAGTTTCAGGGAACTTAATTGTTTTCAATACGTAGTACGTGTAATTCTTGAATTTATTCTTCTTCTTTTTGGCCCATCATCATCAAATATGCTTTTAGAAACTGGTCTAGGTCTCCATCCATTACAGCATCGACATTGCCTGTTTCTTGTGCGGTTCGAACATCTTTCACCAATTTATAAGGATGCATAACGTAGTTGCGTATCTGTGATCCCCATTCAATTTTCATTTTAGAAGATTCAATCTCTTCTCGAGCCTCCATCTTTTTGCGCAGTTCGATTTCGTACAATTGAGATTTGAGCATTTTTAGGGCTGTTGCCCGATTGTCATGCTGACTTCTAGAGTCTGAACATGAAATCTGTATGCCAGAGGGTTTGTGCACAAGTTGCACTTTGGTTTCTACCTTGTTTACATTCTGTCCGCCTGCACCGCTCGAACGGGCAGTCGTAATTTCGATATCAGCAGGGTTAACATCAATTTCGATACTATCATCTACCAACGGGTATACGTAAACCGATGCGAATGAAGTGTGGCGTTTGGCATTGCTGTCAAAAGGGGAAATTCGCACTAGGCGGTGTACACCATTTTCACCCTTAAGCCAGCCAAAGGCAAATTCACCATCAATTTCAAGCGTTACGGTCTTTATGCCTGCGACATCACCCTCTTGATAATTAAGTTCCTTTACTTTATAGCCGTTCTTTTCACTCCACATCATATACATGCGCATGAGCATAGCTGCCCAATCACAACTTTCGGTACCACCGGCACCAGCCGTTATCTGAAGAACAGCGGTCAGCTCATCACCCTCTTCTGAAAGCATGTTTTTAAACTCAAGCTTTTCAATAAGGTTTAACGCTGTTTCGTATTGTTTGGTTACTTCGGCTTCGGAAATTTCTCCTTCTTGTTGAAATTCGAGCAATACTTCAAGGTCTGTTATAGCGCTCTTGGCCACACTGAAATCATCGACCCATTGCTTTTTTGATTGGATGAATTTCATTTGTTTCTGAGCTTCCTGCGGATTGTCCCAGAAATTGGGAGCCAAGGTTTTCTCCTCTTCGTTCTCTATTTCTATTAATTTGGCATCAATGTCAAAGATACCTCCTTAACGCACCAAGGCGATCTAATAGACCTTTGTATAGGTCTGTAGTAATTATCATACTCTAAATTTTGCCCAAAAATAGCTTTCTTTTTTTGTATTTGTAGCCTTCTAGGCAAATGTTTTATTTTAGTTATTGTTGACTGGAAACTTGTATGGAGTGAATGGTTTTGTTTTCACCAGTGGTATGCAAAACCCCTTTGAGCGGGGAGCAGTCATTGTAGTCTTTGCCGTGTGCTACTTTGATATGGTTTGAGTTGGCCAGTAGGTCATTGGTGGGGTCGAAACCTACCCAACCGACCATGGGTATGTACGCTTCCGCCCAAGCGTGCATTTGTGAATCACCGAAATAGCCATTTCCCTGATGGAGGTAGCCCGATACATATCTACAAGGAATACCGTTGCGTCGTGCCAAAGCACAAAATAGGTGCGTGAAGTCTTGGCATACCCCTTCTTTGTTTTTAATAATTTTTATTAGTGGGGTACTTATGTCGGTAGTACCTGTTTTGAAATGAATGAGTTTAAAAGTCCAATGGTTTAGCCCTTGCAGATTTTCAAAAATTGATTGTTTTAAGTCAAATTGGAATAAATCTTCGCTTGTTGAAGGTATGGTTGTTAAAGGGGTGTTGCGTAGAAATTGCTCAAAATCGACCCTAAAATCTAAAGTTTTAGTTTTTTCATACCCTTCTTTTATAGTGCTTGTGATTTCGAAATCGAAAGGGTTTATTTCTCTTTTTATTAATTTAAAGGAAGCTTCAAAGGCTACTGTCTTGAATTTTTCTTTGGTGTGTATGCGTATGGTTTTAAAACCATACCCATTAATAGAATATTCGATTGGGGCCTCAAGTGAGTTACTGAAATCAATCCCAACAAACTCTTGGGTTTTATTTTCTTCAGGAATAATCAAGAACTGCCAGTGAGCACCATTTACCCAGGTTTCGTACTTGTTTTCTGCTTTGTAGATAATCGAATATTCTAAATTCATTTTGGTTGTAAAGAAATACTAAGATAAGCTATATCATGCAGTTTAATAATTAAAAAACTCTTTTTCCATCTTCTGACTGATCTTTGTTAGGTTATTTAAAATATTTTCAATGAACGATTGTATGTCTTCCTCGATTTCTTCTATGAATTTATATTGAAATTCGCATCTAACCTTACCCACCAAAAAGGCAGTTGTCTTTTTATTATAGGCTTTGCTCGGGTCTAATATTTTGATGTGGCTATGTACTTGATTGAGACTGTTCATTATTGATCTTGGGCAATTCGGGTTCAATATCAAGAATTCCAAGGTCGAAATACTGTTGGGTGATTTTTTGTAAAAGCGCCGCATCATATCATACGATTCAGCACATTTCAATAGTGTGGTCCATTCAAAACTATTGCTGAATTTATCCCCATAACTGCCTTGTGCCAGCAAGGCGTCATTATATTTTGCATTGATGATACGTATTATTTGGGTGGCACGTTCAATATTAATGCCCATCATGATAATGGCATAAACGGAGTCGTGTAATAAGGTGCCTCGTATTTTTCCGCGTAGAATGGCCGTCATTTCCGTTACGTTCACGGTAAAATCATACAGGCCATTTTTTACAAACTTTTCTACAGGATAATTGACCACAAAATGATAGAATTTATTTATAGATTCATACAATTCAGTGGAAATAAGGTCACGAGCGCTATTCGCATTTTCCCTGGCATTTTTTATATTGTTGATAATGGAATATGGAAATTCGGAATCCAATCCGATTTTATGAAGTGTATTTTCTTCGTTTAATTGTTCTGAGGTGTCCTCTACGGGGTCACCGACCATAAACAGCATCGAACGCAACACGAACTGTCGAGAATGCGATAGCTCGTGTGGGGCATCTAATGAAGAAAAATAATTAACGTTCATAAAACGTGCAATATGTTCAGAGCGTTCAATATAACGCCCCATCCAAAAAAGGTTGTTTGCAACTCTAGCCAGCATATGTTTTTATTTTTTTAGTACCCAAGTATCTTTTGAACCTCCTCCTTGTGATGAGTTAACGATAAGGTTTCCTTTTTGCAATGCGACCCTTGTTAATCCTCCTTTTAAAACAAACTCCTTGTCCTTTCCCAAGACTGTGAAGGTTCTAAGATCGACATGTCGTTGCTCAAATGATTCATTGTCTTCAATATAGGTCGGATGAACCGAGAGCGACATTATAGGTTGTGCCACATATTTTCGAGGGTTTTCCTTTACTTGTTCCTTTACCTCCTCTATTTCTTTTTTAGTTAACCTGTTACCTATGGAAATACCGTATCCACCTGCCTCATCTACTGGTTTAATAACCAGTTTATCGATGTTTTCCAGTACATAATTCAACTCATCGGGCCTACTGCAATGATAGGTATGCACATTGTTCAATATAGGTTCTTCATTTAAATAGTATTTAATGATTTCAGGCATATACGTGTATACGGCCTTGTCATCTGCTACCCCTGTCCCTGGGGCGTTAGCTAGTGTTACGTTACCCTTTTTATAGGCAGCGAACAGGCCTGGCACTCCTAAGGCCGAATCTGCCCTGAACTCAAGTGGGTCAAGAAATAAATCGTCTATTCTTCTATAGATTACATCAACCTTTTGCGGACCATGAATCGTTTTCATGTAAACAAAATCATTTTCTACGAAAAGATCACGTCCCTCTACAAGTTCTACCCCCATAGTTTTTGCTAAATACGAATGCTCGTAGAAAGCAGAATTGTACATGCCAGGGGTAATCACCACACAGTTGGGGATATCAACTCCTTTAGGTTTGGTGGTTTCCAATAAGTCTAAAAGATTTTCAGCATAATTGGTTACCGAATAAGTCTGGTAGTGGTTAAATACACCGAATAATGCCCTTTTTAACGCTGTTCGGTTGCAGATGACATAACTGACCCCTGAAGGACATCGAATATTGTCTTCAAGTACATAATATGCTCCGTCATTATGTTTGATAATATCTGTTCCCGAAATATGGTTGTAAATTCCACCCGGCGGGTCTATATTGATCATTTGGTGTAAATAATTGGCCGAAGAACTAATAAGCTCCATTGGTATTATTCCTTGTCTTATGATTTTTTTTTCATGATAAATATCCCACAAGAATAAATTTAAGGCCTTGCTGCGTTGAATGGCACCGCGTTCAATAATGTCCCACTCTTCCGGATGTATTATTCTTGGGAAAAGGTCAAAGGGAAAAATTTTTTCCTGCGTCGTTTTTTCATTGTACACTTGAAAAGTGATGCCTTGATTAAAAAATGATGCCTTCGCTTTTGAATTCAGGTTAACATAATCTTCAATGGTATGTTTGCCATAAAGGTCAAAAAGTGTTTCGTAGGTCTTTTGCACGTTGCCATTTTTATCAAAAATCTCATCGTACAAAGATGGGTTTCTTTCATAAGAAGAAAAGATTGTAGTATCGTTGTGTTTCATCTTTATTCCTTTTTACAAAAGATACAGGTTTTTGTTGGATTTATTCGTGGATATTTGTCAATAAACTATTACATTTTTAATGTTTCGTGTAAAAAAACCAATACAATATTGCCGATTGTTTAGTTTCCTTCTTAAAACACGATTAATATAACATTTCGTTAGTTTTTTCTAATTTTGAAATCGTAGATTTATTCAAAGAAGTTCGAACGGTATTAATTTTTGCAATTGAAAATAAATTTGATCAGCGATACGGTGACCCGGCCGTCACAGGGAATGTTGGAAGCCATGATGAGTGCCAAAGTGGGAGATGATGTTTTTAAGGAAGACCCATCAGTAAACGAATTGGAAAAAAAAATAGCGAATCTGTTCGGTAAAGAAGCTGCCCTGTTTTTTCCATCGGGTACAATGGCGAACCAAACAGCTATCAAATTACATACTCAGCCGGGCGAACAATTGATCTGTGATAAATATGCACATGTTTACAATTTCGAGGGTGGTGGCGTAAGTTTTAATAGTGGTGTTTCATGTAAACTGGTCGATGGGTCTCGAGGAATGATGACATCTGATCAAGTGACGGAGGCAATCAATCCCCCTGATTTTTACCATAGTCCGCTGACTTCTTTAGTCTGTATAGAAAATACGACCAATAAAGGCGGAGGAGCTTGTTGGAGTTTTGAAACGCTAAAAGAAATAAAAACCGTTTGTTCTAATAATGACCTTGCCTATCATTTAGACGGCGCGCGGTTATGGAATGCGCTAATTGCCAAAGCAGAACCCCCGGAACAGTACGGTGCCTTATTTGATACGATAAGTATATGTCTAAGTAAAGGGTTGGGATGCCCGGTCGGTTCTGTCTTGGTAGGCTCTAAAGAGATGATGGATAAAGCCCTAAGAGTGCGAAAAGTATTGGGGGGAGGAATGCGACAAGCAGGATATTTGGCCGCGGCCGGAATTTATGCACTAAACAATAATAGGCTTCGACTAAAGGAAGATCACAGACGTGCTTCGGAAATAGGAGTTGCTTTAAAGGAGTTGTCTTTCATTAGAAAAATAGAACCCATTGAGACCAATATCATTATTTTTGAAATTGATGAGGCTAAGATGAGTGTGGGCACATTTCTTCAGAAGTTGAAGGAAAAGAATGTTTATATCATTGGAATGGGGGAAGGTAAACTTAGAATTGTTACACATTTAGATTATACGGAGACCATGCATGACATGTTTCTGTCTTTTTTAAAAGGATTATAGCTCTTTTAAGGTGTCGATTGTATCGATGCGGGTTTTTAAGTTTTTGATACCATTCTCCATGCCCGCTTCAGAGGAATACAATTGACTTTGCCCGATTATTTCGGCATTTGTATTCTTTAGGTTGAAAAGAAATTTTCCTTCATGGTTGGTTTTTCGTTCAAAGACATTTTGTGCCGCAATAATTATAGGTAGCTCTTTTGCCACATTTTTTGCCATGATTGCATCAGAAAACAGTATGCTATTAAGTAATATATGGCCACTCTCCGATGTTACCCGAAATCTGTATCCACTACCATTTTCTTTTGTAAGTTCTATCATTTGAGCAAAAGCTTTTTCTAAAGATATTGTTTATTGAATTCTTAATCAATAGTCTGTCCGTTTTTTATAATTATAGGCAATTGGACTTGATTTTTGTGAAAGAAACTTTAAAAAAAAAGGGGGATTCTCTACTAAGATAAATCCTTCTACGCTACCCTTTTGTATATCAACTGCCTTTTCGGTACTTATCGAGTAGTTCTAGATGCTTGCTTATTTCCCCGTTCATACTATAGCCCGAATATTCGTCTAATTCGTCTCCATCTGGATTTAAAATTTTAAAAAGAGGAAACACCCCCCGTTTATTGAATTTGGGCAATAATTCTTTATTGTGCCGTAATTGCTCGGGAGTTAGAAGATTTTTATTTCTAGGCAAGTCAATATATAAAAGAATATAATCTGCTGCCACAGTTTTAAAATCCGCAGTGCTAAACAAATCCTTCTTTAACATTTTACAGGGATGACACCAATCACTTCCTGTAAAATAGACCAGCACATTTTTATTCTCCTTTTTTGCTGCTTCGATTGCGCTGTCGTAATTGGTGCCCCAATCAGTGCCCGCAACCGAAGATAATTCAGCTTGGGCCATTAGTGCAAAAGGCAATACGATTAAAAACAGAGTCAATTTCATTTTTTATTTTTTTTTGATAGCTGCAACAATCGCGCCGATTTATTTGAACAGGGAATCCATTCCGGGGATATTCGGCATGCCCTCTTTTGCTACGGCTGCAAGTTCGGTCTCGTTTACTTGGGTAGCCTTTTCAATGGCTTTGTTCAGTGTAAGTATCAAAAAGTCTTCCAGTTGGTCTTTATCTTGCAAAAGGCTATCGTCAATGGCAATCTCTTTGATTTGTCTATTTGCGGTTATGGTAACTTTTACCAGTTGGTCAGCTGAACTTTCTTCTATCGTCACGGTGTCCATTCTCTTTTTTGTTTCCGCTACTTTTTGTTGGGTTTCTTTGAGTTTTCCCATCATTCCCATCATATCTCCGAACATATTCTTTTTTTTTAAAATTGTGCTTTTCAAAATTACTAAATTGAAGTGATAAATCCATTTTTGAAATGCATTTTGGTAAAAGGGCGACCGTTTTTGTTTTAAATACTACTTTTGCAGATTCTTGCCAAAATCGAAATAGCGATACTATGAAAATAATACCTCCTTATGCCAAAAAGAAACCAAAGAAGTTAGTTGTACATAATGATCAACGTGTCGACGATTATTATTGGTTGAATGAAAGGGAAGACGAGGAGGTGTTGGCCTACTTGGGAGCCGAGAAGGCTTACTATGAAGAATTGACCGCTGACACCAAAGACTTCGAAAAAAACCTTTTTGAGGAAATGAAATCACGGATAAAAGAGGATGATTCGTCAGTACCCTATAAACATAATGGGTATTGGTATGTTTCTCGATACGAAACCGGCAAGGAATATCCTATTTATAGCAGGCGCAAGGGAACCATGGATGCCCCCGAGGAAATACTTTTCAATGGAAACGAAATGGCTGAAGGCCATGAATATTTTAGTATAGGTGGTATCGCTATTAGTCCTGATAACAAATTGGCTGCCTTTGGGGTCGATACTGTGTCGCGAAGGCAGTATACCATTCGAATCAAAAACCTCGAAACAGGAAAAATCTATGACGATAAGATGGCTGATACCACCGGAGGCGCCGTTTGGAGCGCAGATAATAAAACGTTGTTCTACGTGAAAAATGATTCGGTAACACTACGCTCTGACAAGATCAAAAAACATAAATTGGGTACGGGCGATAGTTTTGATGAAGTAGTTTTTCATGAAAAAGATGCTACTTTTGGAACGTATGTGTATAAGACCAAATCAAAAAAATATATCATTATTGGGTCTTACAGTACATTGACATCGGAATATCGGATACTTGAATCCGAAAATCCTGATGGTGAATTTAAAATGTTTTCAAAAAGAAAACGTGGTCTTGAATATTCTATTTCCCATTTCGATGATTCGTTTTATGTGTTGACCAATAAGGATGGGGCAATCAATTTCAAATTGATGAAAGTGGGCGAAGATAATACGGCTTCAGAATATTGGAGGGAGTTTATTCCGCATCGGGAAGATGTTCTTTTGGAAGATATTGATATTTTTAAGGAGTACTATGTAGTTTCCGAACGTGCGAACGGATTGAATCAAATAAAGATCAATCGTTGGGATGCTACAGAAAGTTTTTACCTTCCTTTTGAGAGTGAGACTTATACGGCGAATGTGGGCCGAAATCCCGATTTCGACACAGATATACTGCGATATGCCTATAATTCAATGACTACTCCCAGTTCGGTAATCGACTTTAATATGCGAACCAAAACAAAGGAGGTTAAAAAGGAGCAAGAGGTACTCGGAGGTAACTTTAAAAAGGAAAATTACAGCTCTGAAAGAATTTGGGCTACTGCCGCTGATGGTGTTAAGATACCCATATCGATAGTACATCATAAAGATACAGTAATAAATGCTGATACCCCTGTGCTACAATATGCTTATGGTTCGTATGGTGCAACTATTGACCCATACTTTTCCTCTGTGCGCTTGAGTCTTTTAGATCGTGGTTTTGTTTATGCCTTGACGCATGTAAGGGGTGGTCAATATTTGGGAAGAAAATGGTATGAAGATGGAAAACTTCTGAAGAAGAAGAACACATTTACAGATTTTGTTGATTGTTCAAAGTTTTTGATCAAAAAAAAGTATACCAGTGCGGCTCATCTATATGCCATGGGTGGCTCTGCAGGTGGGTTGTTGATGGGCGCAGTTGTGAATATGGCGCCCGAGCTATATAATGGTGTTATCGCTGCAGTACCTTTCGTAGATGTTGTTACTACAATGTTAGATGATTCTATACCACTGACAACGGGTGAATATGATGAATGGGGGGATCCCAATAACAAAGTATATTATGAATATATGAAATCGTACTCGCCATATGATAATGTAAAACCTCAAAAATATCCGAATATGTTGGTTACCTCCGGTTTACATGATTCTCAGGTACAATATTTCGAACCGGCCAAATGGGTTGCTAAATTGCGAGAGTTAAAAACAGATACAAATTTATTGTTGTTCGATATCAATATGGATGCAGGTCATGGCGGTGCTTCCGGACGCTTTGAGGCTCTTAAAGAGGTAGCCAAAGAGTATGCTTTTTTATTGAATTTGGAGGAAAAAATCGACTAATAAAAAAAAAACATTAATTTTGTTGCTGAATTTGGTCTAGTTCTCAGCTAGGCAGTTTTCAAAACCTAGACAGCTTTTATGGAACATAAGATCAATGCTTATAACAATATCCTAGAACTCATAGGCAATACCCCCCTCGTCAAATTAAACAGAATCACTTCAGAATTAACGGGAAATTTTTATGCCAAAGTCGAGGCATTCAACCCCGGACATTCCTCGAAAGACCGAGTAGCATCCTATATTATTGAGGAAGCTGAACGCAAGGGCATATTGACTGAAGGTAGTACTATAATTGAAACAACTTCTGGAAATACGGGTTTTAGTATTGCCATGGTTAGTATTATCAAGGGCTACGATTGCATCTTGGCAGTAAGTTCAAAATCATCAAAAGACAAAATCGATATGCTCCGTACCATGGGGGCCAAGGTTTATGTTTGTCCGGCCCACGTGAGTGCCGACGATCCACGTTCGTATTATCAGGTTGCTAAGCGACTTCATGAAGAAACGAAAGGTTCGATTTATATCAATCAATACTTTAATGAATTAAATATTGATGCCCATTATAGGTCTACGGGTCCCGAAATTTGGGAGCAGACCAATGGTAATATTACGCATCTCGTAGCTTGCAGTGGAACAGGGGGTACAATCTCGGGTACTGCGCGTTTTTTAAAGGAGAAAAATCCGAATATTCGTATTATCGGGGTCGATGCTTTCGGTTCGGTATTGAAAAAATACCATGAAACAGGAGAATTTGATTCTAATGAAATATACCCTTACCGTATAGAGGGATTGGGTAAAAATTTAATTCCTGGTGCGACCGATTTTGATGTTATCGACGAGTTTATCAAGGTGACCGATGAAGAGAGTGCCCATACCGCAAGAGAGATTGCCAAAGAAGAAGGGATGTTCGTTGGATATACTAGTGGGGCCGTTATGCAAGCAATTAAGCAATTGAACGGGCTAGGTGAATTCGATAAGAACAGCAATGTAGTGGTTATTTTCCCAGACCACGGATCGCGCTATATGAGTAAAGTGTATAGCGATGCCTGGATGGAGGATCAAGGTTTCTTTGATAGCAATAGAGTAGAGGAAACCCAACGAGTACAATTTGTAAAATAAGTATTTGAAGATATACCTTTAGTAAGAAAGCAATGCTGAAAAGAGTCATTGCTTTTTTTGTACGTTACAAATAATATTATGAATGCTTGTCAAAAATCTATATTTTTGCAGCACGAAGCAACCCAAGTTACATGAAAGATTTATTTGATAGAATAGTAGAAAACAAAGGCCCTTTAGGAAAATGGGCGTCGCAGGCAGAAGGTTATTTTGTTTTTCCTAAGTTGGAAGGTGAAATTTCCAATAGAATGAAATTTCAAGGGAAGGAAGTCATTACTTGGAGTATCAACGATTATTTAGGCTTGGCAAATCTGCCCGAGGTCAAAGCAGTGGACGCCGCCGCCGCCGCCGAGCACGGTTCTGCCTATCCTATGGGGGCACGAATGATGAGTGGTCACACCGATTTTCATGAACAATTGGAGCAAGAATTGGCGGCATTTGTTCAAAAAGAATCTGCTTATTTGTTGAATTTTGGTTATCAGGGTATGGTGTCGGCCATTGATGCGTTAGTCTCAAAAGACGATATCATTGTCTATGATGTAGACTCTCATGCCTGTATTATTGACGGCGTGCGTTTGCACATGGGGAAAAGATTTACTTTCAAGCACAATGATGTTGAAAGTTTGGAAAAAAATCTTGAAAGAGCGGCAAAACTTGCAGAACATACAGGTGGAGGTATTTTAGTAATTACCGAAGGTGTTTTTGGAATGCGTGGGGAACAGGGAAAGCTAAAGGAAATAGTAGCACTTAAGAAAAAGTTTAATTTCCGGTTGTTGGTTGATGATGCGCATGGCTTTGGAACTTTGGGGAAAACAGGTGCCGGGGCAGGAGAGGAGCAAGGCGTGCAAGACGATATTGATGTTTACTTTGCCACCTTTGCCAAATCAATGGCCGGTATCGGAGCTTTCTTGGCTGCCGATAAAGAAATTATCGACTATTTGAAATACAATTTACGCTCTCAAATGTTTGCAAAGTCTTTGCCGATGATTTATGTCAAAGGAGCTTTGAAGCGTTTAGACATGTTACGCACACAACCGGAACTCAAGGCAAAACTTTGGGAGAACGTAAACGCACTTCAAAACGGACTTAAAAACAAAGGGTTCAATATTGGTAATACCAATACCTGTGTAACTCCTGTTTATCTTAATGGAAGTATTCCGGAAGCGATGGCTTTGGTGAAAGACCTACGTGAAAATCATGGAATTTTCTGTTCTATAGTAGTTTATCCGGTTATACCAAAAGGATTGATTTTGTTACGGATGATTCCGACTGCAACGCACACTTTGGATGATATAGAAAAAACTTTGGAAGCTTTTTCTTCGATTCGGGAGCGTTTAGAGAACGGTACGTACAAAAAGTTGTCTGCGGCCGTGGCGGCCGCCATGGGCGAATAATTAAATTGACTTATTTATTCTCAAAAGAAGTAAAGTTTTATTGAAAGCTTTACTTCTTTTTTGGTTATTAATCCGCCTTTAGTATTGGCGGAACGAATACCCTATAAGTCTTTGCGGTAGGTAGCCCTGCGTTTGTAAACTACCGGGTTAAAATGTTTCCACATTTGTCGAATAGCAATGTTTTCTTCAAGTTCGGGGGTTCTAATACAGTTTATGATTCCTTTTTCATTAAAAGTCTTGTAGTATTCATTGAAAATGACCGCCGTAACACCTTTATTTTGATATTCAGGATGTATTCCGATTAAATAAAATATAACATCTTTGCTGCTCTTTTTAGCCTTTAAAAGGTGAAAAATCCCAAACGGGAACAGTTTGCCATTCGCTTTTTGTAAAGCTTTTGAAAAAGAAGGCATAACAATCGCAAAGGCTATCAAGTTATCTTCTTTGTCAACGATAAATTTAATATACTCCGGATTTATAAAACTGATATATTTCTTTTTAAAATAGGTTTTTTGAACTTCGGTAATAGGAACAAATGACGAGAGTTTTGAATAAGTCTCGTTAAAAAGGTCGAACATTTTATCGGCCATGGGTAGTACCTCCTCGGTTTTTGTGAAATTTATTTCCCGAAGTCCATAGCGCTTTTTTACAATTGCTTGCAATTTTGTAAATAAAGCCGGATCGGCACTACTGGCTAGAAACTTGTTTTCTAGGTATCCTTTTTCCTTTGTAAGGCCAGCATGTTCGTAGTGCTTTACATAGTAGGCGTGATTGTACCAGGTGATCATGGTACCGATATGGTCAAAACCTTCAGTGAGCACGCCAACCTTATCGAGATTGGAAAACCCTACGGGACCCTCCATAAATTTTAGTTGATGCTCTTTCCCTATTTCCACTACTTTATCAAAGAGGGTCTGTGAAACTTCTAAGTCGTCGATAAAATCAAACCAGCCAAAACGTACTTTCGGAATTTTTTGTCGATTAACTTCTAGGTCGTTAATTATAATGACCACTCGACCGACCATACGATTATTTTTAAAGGCCATGTAAAACCATGCCCGGGCATTTTTAAATGCCGGATTCTTACTTTTATTAAAGGTTTCCAGTTCATCCTTGATGATGGGGGGCACCCAATAAGGAGAGCCTTTGTAAAGTGAAAAAGGAAATTTTACGAATTGCTTGAAATCAGCCTTGGTGACTGCTTCTTTTAAGGAGACCATACCGTACGATTTGTAAGGCCAATATTAGGGATATTAATCAGTATTTAAAATTGTTATGTGCAAAATTATTTTACGTCAGTTACGTGCTTCTAGCGAGTGCGTTAAAAATCAATGGCGCCGTTGTTTTGCTTCTTTTTCTCTTTTTTCTTTAATTGGCGAAGTTGCTTTTTTGATGGTCCCAAGTCAATGTCTTCGGCTCCTGAACCTTTTTTAGATTTCTGTTTTCTGCCTTTTTCCTTCTTTTTCATGGCATTCTTTTGAATAGGTCCGCCATTTTCACCGGCATTCTGATCTTCAATGGCTATAGGGGCATCTTTATGAAAATCGAAGCGATATGAGGCACCCATACTCACGAAAACACGGGAGGGCGTGTTTTTAAAACTAGCACCCATATTGACGTCAACTTGCAATTCTTCATTTAATAAATGGGCTACACCTCCACGCAGCAATACGTCGGCGTATCTATCGCTATCGATGCCCTGATGCTCTACAAAAGCACTCCATTTCGGATTTCTAAAGGCGTGCGATAACGAAATAATATAACTCAGTTCAGGATAATCCGTTCCGATCCTGTCATAAGCGATGTTCGAAATTAAAACGAACCGAGGTGTAAGTTTACTCTGTGTAGCAACCATTCCGCGATATGAGATGGAAGGGTCTCCCAAATAATAGGGGTTATCCCCAAGATTGAAGGTGGCACCACCATAAAGCGCAACAGAGGGTATCAAATTTTTAAACTTAAAACCGTAATTGGCTTTCCAACTATACAAATTTGGCTTGTTTCGTTCCGGGTCTTTGTAACGGTCGTAGATTAGAAACTTGAGTCCTAATCGGTTTCTCGAGAAATCAGTGTAAGTGGCTTCTGTGGCCGTATTCATAAAATCAATGTTTTGATTCTGATAAGTGCCCTCATAATTAATTTCCAATTGTTCTAATAAAAGTCCGTAACGCAAAGAGAAATCTCCGCCCCAAATATTTGATTGGGTATTCAGTAAGGTGTGGTCTTGTTGTTCGAAAAAAGCACCAGCTTCGAGTTGCAGAACATTCTTGCCGACGGCATAAGCTCCCACAGATAGCCCTGGGCGATTAGAATTTATAACATCGGTGTATTGTGAGAAACCAAAAGCGGTTATTGCCAAGCTGATGGCAGAAAGAATATTTTTCATTTTAGAATCACTTAAGAAAAAGTTCATGAGTGGTAAAAAAAGTTAGTGCAATGCTTACATAGTTTCCTATTCGTCTCGCCTAGCTATTTGTACGACCTTAGCGATAAAACTAGCATCTTTAAATCTGATTTAAGTTCGAATCGTGCTTAACAAAACATTATGTTACCTTTTTAAAAAATGCGTTTTAATATTATTTTAGGACTTTTGCCCTCATTATACAACGTGAGAATTGTATTTTTGATATATATAATTCAAAATAATATGGCTTTTTTAAAGACGATATTAATTATCTTATTGGTATACTACCTTTTCAAGACGGTTGTAAAATGGTTCGGACCAAAATTGTTCAGTTATGCCGCAAAAAAGACAGAAGCACATTTTAATGAAAAGTTTGGCCAGTTTGTAAATCAAAATAGAGCGGAAGAGGGGCAAGCAGGGGATATAATAATTGATAAAAAAACTGCCCGCAAGGGAAATTCTTCAAAAAAAGTTGGTGAATACATCGATTTTGAGGAGGTAGATTGAGTATTTTAGCACTTCCAACCACCAAAATTATTCATGAAAATAGGTCTTAAAGCTTTTTTTGCCCATTTTTTCGTTACTGTCTTTTTTGTAATTGCCGCATTGGCATATTTCAATCCCGTACTTCAAGGTAAAGTAATAGAACAGTCAGATATACGACAGTTTACGGGAATGGCCAAGGAGCAAAATGATTTCAGAAAGAAAACCGGAGGAGAAGAACCGTACTGGACGAATAGTGCTTTTGGTGGAATGCCAACTTACCAACTGGGCGCCTACTATCCCCACGACTATGTGAAAAAATTGGATCGTTTGATTCGATTTTTACCACGTCCGGCGGATTATTTATTTCTCTATTTTATCGGATTTTACATTTTATTATGCTGTTTAAAAGTTGATTTTAGGCTGGCGGTATTGGGGGCATTGGCTTTTGGCTTTTCTACTTATTTGATTATTATTCTGGGTGTAGGTCATAATGCTAAGGCCCATGCTATTGCATATTTGCCCATGCTATTGGGTGGAATAGTTCTTGCTTTTAGGGGAAAATATTTTTGGGGATTTGTTTTGACCGCCATCGCCATGGCTTTAGAGGTAGGAGCGAATCATTATCAGATGACCTATTATTGTATGTTGTTAATTTTGATAATGGGTTTAGTCTATTTAGTAGACGCTATTAAAAAGAAGGAATTAAAACATTTTTCAATAGCGGTGGCCATTCTTATTGGCGCCGTAATTTTAGGGGTAGGTGCCAACGCTACAGGACTCATGGCGACGAAGGAATATGCGGATTGGAGTACGCGTGGAAAATCAGAGTTGACTATTGATCCAGAGGGCAATGCTAAAGAAAATTCAGGAGGGCTTGATAAAGGGTATATCACGCAATACAGTTATGGCATAGCGGAATCACTGAATATATTTGTTCCCCGACTATTCGGTGGAGGTAGTTTTGAAGATTTAGGTGAAGACTCCAAAACCTATAGTTTTCTATTGGATCAAGGGGTATCAGTACGACAGGCACTTCAATTTTCAAGTCAATTACCTTTATATTGGGGGGCACAGCCTGGCGTTGCTGCTCCCGCTTATGTGGGGGCAATTATACTCTTTCTGTTCCTACTCGGCCTACTCCTGGTAAAGAACAAGGCTAAATGGTGGCTTTTAGGTGGTTTTCTCATGTCGCTGGTACTTTCTTGGGGTAAGAATTTCGGTTTATTGACCGATTTAATGATCGATTACTTTCCGCTATACGATAAATTTCGAGCCGTATCTTCAATTCAAGTAATTTTAGAGCTTTGTGCCCCGGTTCTGGCCATTTTGGCATTGCGGGAACTATTTAGTTCCGAGACGGGCGAAAATCACAAAACCAAGGCGCTCAAATATTCCCTGTTTGGAGTATTAGGGCTAGGTCTTCTATTGCTTATTTTTAAGGGACAATTTGATTTCACCGGAGCAAGCGATCCAATCTACAAAAGGAATTTCGGCGACGAAGTGGTTTCGTTGATACAACTGGATAGAAAGGCCGTATATAACAGTGACCTTTTTCGTTCTTTGATTTATGTTCTTTTGACGGCATTGGTACTTTGGTTCTATCTCAAAGGGAAACTAAAGGAAACCTTGACGATTATCGTGCTGGGTATTCTGATAGTCTTCGACTTGGTAGGCGTAAATCGGCGCTACGTCAATGAGGATGATTTTGTTGCAAAGCGAAAAATGACGCAACCCTTCCCAGAAACACCTATGGATCAACAAATATTAGAAGACGACGGTGTTTATCGAGTTTTTGATCCTTCTGAAGGCGTAAATGGCGCCCGCACTTCATACTATCACAAATCTATTGGTGGTTATCATGCCGCAAAACCTGCGGGTCTTCAAGATCTTTTTGATTTTTATATTTATCAAGGAAATATTGGAGTTTTGAACATGCTTAATGTAAAGTATGTCATACAACAAGATGAAGAGGGCCAAAGCTATCCGGCAACGAACCCCGATGCCAATGGAAATGCATGGTTTGTTCAAAAACTTGTGCCAGTAAACAGTGCCGATGAGGAGATAAAGGCTTTGGGAAGTTTAGATACCAAAGAGGAAGCGGTATTCAACACCCGCAGTTTTTCAAATATAGAGACATTTGATTTTGAAATAGATTCTACAGCCTCGATTTCTTTGCAACGGTATGAACCGAATCACCTGACCTACGAATCCAATAATCCGAATACGGGAGTTGCCGTCTTTTCCGAAATGTATTATGCCCATGGATGGAATGCTTATATCGATGGACAAATCACTGGTCATTTTAAAGTTGATTATGTGCTTCGGGCACTTGAAATTCCTGAAGGAAAACATACGATTGAATTTAAATTCGAACCACAAATTGTGGCTACCGGTAGCAAGATTGCCCTAGCATGTTCATTGGTACTGGGTCTGATTGTTTTTGGAGGTGTCGGATTCGCTTTTTGGCGCTCCCGAAAGGAAGAAAAAACAGACGCTTAATGAAAAAGGTGCTGATCATCACCTACTATTGGCCACCTGCGGGCGGCCCTGGTGTGCAGCGATGGTTAAAATTTGTAAAGTATCTTCCTGAGTTTGATGTCGAACCTGTCGTATATATTCCTGAAAACCCACATTATCCTATTCAAGATGCATCGTTGATGGAGGAAGTTCCGGAAGGAATTTCAATATACAAACAAAAGGTTTTTGAACCCTATCGCCTTGCAGGACTTTTGTCTCCAAAAAAAACAAAACGCATTAGTTCAGGGATTATAAAAACAAAAGATCCTTCAGTTTTGGAAAAAGCCATGCTCTGGATTCGTGGTAATTTTTTTATTCCTGATGCCCGGAAATATTGGGTCACCCCGTCGGTAAAGTTTTTGTCAGATTTAATCGTAAAGGAACAAATCGAAACCATTATTACTACTGGGCCGCCGCATAGTGTTCATTTGATCGGACAACAGTTAAAAGAAAAGCACGCTTTGAAATGGGTGACCGATTTTCGTGACCCATGGACATCGATCGGGTACCATAAAAAATTACGTTTATCGGCTGCTTCCCAGAAGAAACATAAACAAATGGAGCATTTGGTATTGAATACTGCCGATCAACTTATAGTCACTAGTGAGATGACCAAGAAAGAGTTTGGAGAGATCACGAACAAACCTATAACGGTCATAACAAACGGCTATGATAACGATTTTAAGGGCAAAGTAGTGCTTGATAAGAGCTTTACCATTGCCCATGTAGGATCATTACTTAGCGGTCGAAACCCCAATAACCTTTGGAAAGCACTTTCACAACTCGCTTCTGAAAATGAAATGTTCAGGGCTGAATTGCAGTTGGAGTTTTTAGGGGTGGTAAGTGAAGATGTGCTAAATAGCCTAAGTCGGTATGAATTAGTGCCCTATATAAAATTAAAGGGATATGTTTCGCATGTCCAAGCCGTTCGTAGGCAACGGGGCGCCCAAGTGCTACTTTTGGTTGAAATTGATTCTGAGGAAACTGAGGGTATCGTTCCGGGGAAAATTTTTGAGTACATGGCGGCAAAACGTCCTATTTTGGCCTTAGGTCCAAAAAATTGGGAGGTACGAAACATGATTCGCGAGACCCAGACAGGAGAGGTATTCGATTATGAAGCGACAACCCAATTAAAAAATGTACTTTTAGATTGGTTCAAGGCATATAAGAAAGGAGTGTTGACTGTTAATTCGGGAAATATCGAAAAATACAGTAGAAGGGAGCTCACCCGAAAATTGGCCCAAAATCTTTAGGCTTTTATGGGAATCGTTTTAAAACAATCACTTAAAAACACTTTGGTAACGTACCTCGGCTTTGGAATAGGCGCGGCGAACGTCTTGTTTTTGTATACCAATTTTTTGACTGACGAATATTATGGGTTGGTCAATGTGATTTTATCGGCCTCTACTATTCTGATGCCCCTTTTGGCCTTTGGAGTTCCCAATACCCTAGTCAAATATTATAGTAGTTTTCAAGACGGCCGAACTTCCGATGGCTTTTTGACCTTGATGCTTTTGTTGCCGCTTGCACTCATACTTCCTGTAGCCCTGATAGCTTGGGTATCCAATGATGCCATCGGTGATTTTTTGTCTAAAGAAAATGCGTTGGTCAAGGAATATGTTTGGTATATTTTTCTCATCGGTATGGCCATGGCCTATTTTGAGGTTTTTTATGCTTGGGCACGCATTCGAATGAAATCCGTTTTCGGAAATTTCATGAAAGAAGTTTTTTCTAGGGTAGGGGTGACACTCCTCTTGGTTCTGGTCTATTTTGATATTATTTCGGTTCTATTTTTTCTAAAGGCCTTGGTCGCACTTTATTTTTTGCGAACAATCGCTATGAAGTTGTATGCATATAGTGTTAGAAAACCTCGATTGGTGTTCAATTTTCCGAAAAACACTAACCAGATTATCCTTTACAGCGCTTTAATTATATTGGGCGGGTCGGCCGCAGTGGTGCTTTTGGAGATTGACAAAGTAATGATTAACCAATTTATTGAAATTGAGAATGTGGCGTATTATAGTGTGGCAGGTTTTATCGCCACGGTAATTGCCGTGCCTTCACGGGCGATGCATCAGATAACGTATCCCTTGACCGCAGAACTGCTGAATAACAACGATGCAACAGGACTTAAAAAGTTGTACCAAAAAAGCTCGTTAACATTATTTATCGTATCGGGACTTTTGTTTTTATTGATACTCTTGAATTTAAACGATTTGTACGATATGCTTCCACCGGCGTACCGAAACGGATTTATGATAGTACTTTGGATAGGGCTCGCTAAACTTTACGATGCGGTTTTAGGTAATAATAATTCCATTTTATACAATTCGGAATACTACCGTACGGTTTTGATTATGGGAGTGCTATTGGCTATTCTGACCATTTTATTTAATTTATGGCTTATCCCCAAATACGGTTTAAATGGTGCTGCCATTGCCAGTTTTTCTGCATTTTTTATCTACAATACCGCAAAACTGGTCTTTGTGAAATTTAAATTCAATATGCATCCCTTTACCTCGGAAACGTATAAAGTGATGACCCTTTTGCTATTGATAGGAGGCCTTTTTTACTGTATACAGTTTTCGTTTCATCCCATCATTAACATAGCACTTAAGAGTTTTCTGATGGGTGCCATGTATATTGGTATTTTGTACTGGTTTAAAATTTCAGAAGATGTTTTTGGGGTGTTGTCAAAGTTTTTAAAAAGATAATAGAGACTTAGTTTTTCATATTTATAGCATGATTTATCGACTTAATGATAATGATATGTTCAAATACCTAGAGTATTGAAAAATGAAAAACTATCTAGTTTCAGAGGCTTGATTATGTTTTATATCTGTTTAGATTTTAAACAAAGATTTAAGCCGATAGCGATGTTGGTGGTTCCATAATCACCCAAGTAGTTCCTTCTTTTTGAAATTTTATTTTTAAACTGCTTAACTTTATTGTGCGGTCTTCGGGAGAAGAAAAAATATTGGCGTTTAAGGTGAGTAAAAGAATGTTCCCATCTTCTTCTTCAGACTGAAATTCAAAATAAATGGTTTTTCCTCTTTTTGCTTTGATGAAGTTTATAGAAACTATTTGAACTGGCTTATTTAACCTTTCTATTCGAATACTATTCTTTATCTTTTTATCAACCAAAAAAATATCAGGTTGCGTCAATACAAAAGGTAAATCGGCAAATCGTAATGCGAAATTGCTTCCGGGAAAAACATGATTATTAAGAACAGAATTGAGCACATTTACTTTTAATTCCGACAGTTCTTTATCACTTATGGGAGTTTGAATCGGCATGGTTTTCTTTTTTATTGTTTGGGAAAATAGTTCAGAATTTTAAAATGAATAGTGAATGTTTTTTGCCATAGCCTTTTATAGTTTTTTCGAAAGTTGAGAACCAAGGGCGGCCAGCCGTCCTTGGTTCTCAACTTTAAGATTAATTAAAGCCAAAAAAGATATTTTATGAGGTAGGATACCATTTGTGCCATAGTGCAGCATCTGTACCTTTTGCAAAAACATCTATTCTTCCGTTGCCCCATGAAACGGCTTCGGGATCCGAAGATAATGTGCCGCCCAATCGTTCCCAACCAGACCATCCGCTATTATACCATTTGTGCCATAATGCCATATCATTGCCCCTTACAAAAACGTCTAGCCTACCTGCAGACCATGAACAAACTGCGGGTCCGGAAGAAAGACCCCCACCTAGCCTTTCCCAGCCAGACCATCCATTGCTATACCATTTATGCCATAAAGCGTTATCACTTCCCCTGACAAAAACATCTATTCTTCCATTACTCCAGGATACAGCTGCAGGATCGGAAGTCAGAACACCGCCTAATCGTTCCCAACCAGACCATCGACCGTTATACCATTTGTGCCATAAAGCCATATCATTGCCCCTGACAAAAACGTCTAATCTTCCGGCAGACCATGAGCAAACTGCTGGCCCGGAAGAAAGTCCGCCCCCTAATCGTTCCCAGCCCGACCATCCGCCGCTATACCATTTGTGCCATAGGGCCATATCTGTCCCGCGGACAAAAGTATCGATCCTTCCATTGCTCCATGACACGGCAGCGGGATTTGCGGTTATTACTCCGCCCAATCGTTCCCAACCAGACCATCCGCCACTATACCATTTGTGCCATAAAGCCATATCTGTTCCTCGAACAAAAGTATCTAATCTACCCGAGGCCCAAGAACATGCACCGGCACCAGAGGTAAGTACCCCACCCAATCTTTCCCAGCCTGACCACTGGGTAGCTGCACCGTAAATTGACTGTATTCCTGCAACATCATCAGCTTCAAGGTTTCTGTGGGGACCACCATAATAGGGGTACATCAAAGCTCCTGAAATTGTTGAATGTGCCAGCCCTAGTGAATGACCAAATTCGTGGGCGGCTACTGTAACTAAATCAATACCTGATGCAGGCAAGTTCACTGACCAGGTTTCTGCTTCGTCAAAATGTGCATCGCCTGCAATATCCCCGCCATTTGGTGGAGGGTAATAAGCATGTGCCAAAACCCCGCCAGGACCATCAAAAGTATTTCCGTCGCCATGGGACCCGCTTTCAAAACGAATTTTTATGTGTGGATTGTTCGAAAAAGGAACTTCGGTGAAGGTTAAGGGGGTCACCGCGCTCCATAAGCCTAAGGCTTCCGAAATTGCCGTCCTTACTTCACCTTGTGTCAAATCTGAAGAAAAGTTTTGAAAACCGTAGGTGAGGGCATTTGTGGGCCATTTGTTCCCTTGTGCGATAAATGCTGCCGTGTCGGTAAACCCACAACGAGGTTTTTTCATGAGTTCTAAGGTCGATTTATCCAATTCCCCAGTAACCTTCAATCCATTTAATTCTTGAAACTTCTCAAGCGCTAGCTCGGTATTTTGATCAAACTGTTCTTTGTTTTTTGGAGAAGAAGGTAAATCTGTTTTTAGCGCTACCCCAGAAAACTCGGCGCTTATGTTATCTTCAAAATAACCAAACTTCGTAAGATATTGATGTAGACGCTCAACGTTTATACCCTTTGACCCTTTTTTTAAATTACTTGTTTGAGGTACGTATGACTTCGTGGCGGTATCTAAGACCGCTTGCTGAACCGAAATATTTTCCTGTTTTTTCATTTTAATATTTTTAAGTTTATGTTGTTTTCTTTTTAAGATGAATGTGTCAACTGAAGCTTCCACGAGCCCGGAATGTCAATGGTCTTTAAGTTATTTTTTTCCGCTTTGATAGCCGCCGATTCATCGTTCATGCCTCCTGTGGGCATTTCCTCGTGAGTATGGATATCAATTTGGGACTCAACAGAGGTTGATTGCATCCCATTTCCCATGTTTCCTATTGGCATCTCACTATTGCTTGAAGACATCTGCGTGCTCGAATTATCTTGCATGTCATTCATATTGCCTAAGGGCATCTCATTGCCTGACGCTGGCATTTCGCCGCTGAAATTTTGTGGGTTGTCATTCATAGTACCCATGGGCATTTCTCCATCTAATGATGGCATTTGACCATCGTTCATGTTTCCCGAGGGCATTTCGGACCCTAGTATTTCATTTCCTGAATTAATCATTTTATTGTTCATTCTTTTGGATTTTAAATTGATGGGATTAAAAAGTTTCAGGTATTGTTTTACCTGCTAAGCCACCATACATGGGCTCTTAGAATTTGTTCCGTAGCAACAGTTACACTTGAAGGCAGGCCTTTCGGGGCTTTTAATCGGGAAGTATAGGGTATAGCGATTCTCTAATACAAATTCCTACTAAAGTCAAATTCCTATGTGGCTAGACGGGTATTTGTAACTGCTCTAATTTTGTAATATCAAGAAGTTTTTAGGAAGTCGGGGGGTAACCTATTTCTAAGTTTTTTTCTCTCCTCATACGCACGATGTTTTTAGGTTGAACAATAGTTTACATCGAAATTCGTGAGTGCCCAGCGAATTCATCTTGTCAAGACTTTCAACAAGGAAATGTATGCGTGTATAGGCACTAACATAATAGTATACGCTCTATCTAGGGGACTTTCAGTGTTTTTAAGATGGTATTGGTTCGACTTTTAGGGAGAAGAGCCGATTGCGCGCGTAATTTAAGTTTATTCTTTTTAATTTGACAGAAAAAATGTATGTATTGTAGGTTATTATGTATAAACGGTATGGTTTTGACGCTGCTTTTCTTAAGACCTAACTGGAGTTTTCCGGTTTGTTCATACTTCTAATGAAGTACTATTCAAATCGCTATCGTTTAAATAAGCAATAGGCCGTCTGACTTTTCAGAATTTCAAAAATTTTTTTAAAAGTTATTTTTGGCTTTGGAATCGAAGATCATGCCTAATTAGATCTAGACCCGATTTTTTCTTTATCCAAAATATTTTTATGCTAACTTTATCAGCCTATTTTGAAAATATATGGGTTTTTGTATCAAAGGCAATTTTAGTGGCTCGCTCTGTCTTAATTTTCATGAGCCCTTAAGTAATATTGTTGTGAAAGTCTATCTTCCTGAAGAATCCATTGCCAACAATAGAAAAACAAAGTATACTTTTGAAATCTTGAAAGACGAGGCAGTTAAGAAAAAGAATAAGCTTCTATTAGGGTTAGGAAAAACAGATGCTTCAGGAAATTATGAAATAAAACTGTCAGATCAATATAAGGGAGGACCCGTAGCATTTGACATTGAAGTAACCGAAGTACCCAACCAGAAAGTTAAAATTACCAAGAAAATTCAGTTTACGGTCACCACCTTACAACCGGTCTGGAAAGAGGTAGATGGTGAATCGCATTATAGTTGGCACTATTGTTTGCCTTATCATTTCTGGGGTGGTATACGCACAGCTTTCGATGCTTGGTTAATTTGTGGGCATGTGAAATCATCCTCAGATAATAGAACCCCCATTGCGGGAGCAAAAGTTTCCGCTTATGATTCCGATTGGATAAAAGATGATCTGCTGGGAACTGTATCGACAGACAGTTCAGGATACTTTCGAATTGATTATAGCAGTATCGATTTTAAACAAACATTTTTATCTCCTTTAGTTAATGTCGAAACACCCTTTTCGGCAATACCCGGGCCTGGGGTTTATTTCAAAGTAGTATCCCATGAGGGTATTATGTTATACGAAGAAGGTAAATCTGATGGTAAGAAAATGTCACGCCTTAATATTCCCAATTGCTTTGGAATTGAGCTTTATGTTGATTGTAACGCATAAATTTTTATAGGAAACCATCAAAAAGTAAATGTTTAGAAACTTTAAAAAAAATAAAAAGAATACGCATGAATAGAACAATGAAATCAAATCAAGACGCTGTTTTATCACTATTAAAAGCGACACTGGTGAACTGGCAGGCAGTGTTGGCGAAGGTTGTTGCCAATTTTGATTGTACCACAGGCACTATTCATTTTCTAGAGAAAGGTACCCAAGTTTTGAAGTTACAGGCATATCAGGGTATTCCTGAATTTCTACTCCCAAAATTATCGGAGATACCTATTGGAAAAGGAATGGCCGGTATCGCTGCCGAACGTCGGGAGCCGGTAGAAATGTGTAACTTGCAAACCGACAGTTCTGGAGTGGCAAGACCAGCTGCCAAAGAAACCAAGGTAGAAGGTTCAATTGCCGTTCCTATGTTACTCGATAGTACTTTATATGGGGTTTTGGGCATAGCAAAACCCCTTCCCTATGATTTTACTAGTGAAGAAAGCAGCGATTTATTGGCTATAGGAGTGGCCATTAGTAAAGTTATCGAAGCGGGCCAAAAATAGCAATTCCCCAATGCAATTTAAGCTCTAAAATTTGCAGATGAGAATCAAAACACCCTTATTTTGGGCTTACATTCAAAACCTGTATTATTTTTTGGAAAATCATATGGTTGTCATAAACACCTGTGAATTCGTTTGATTGGGGTCCGTAAGCAAAAAGCGGAACCATAGTTCCTGAATGATCGGTAGATGCGAAGTCGCCTTCTATAACATGATCGCTATTTGAACCGTGGGGCAAGCTAAAACCAGAAGTTTCGTGATCCGCGGTTATTATGACCAGTGTGTTTTGATTCTCATCTGCAAATTTTAGAGCTTCACTGATCGCCTTATCGAAAGAAATTCCCTCGGTAACAATACCCCCAACCGAATTTTTATGACCGTAAGAGTCAATGTTAGCACCTTCGACCATCAAGAAAAATGGCTTACCTTTTTGATTTAAATGGGCAAGACCCTGCTCGGTCAACAATGCAAGAAAATCTATTGATTCTATTTCATCAGCATAGAAAAATGCCGTGCGATCAATTGCCATCCCACCTATTTGAGAAGGAGCTTTGGCAATTTTAAAAAAACCTTTATTATCCTCTTTATAGTCGCCCTTGCCCACAACTAAATTCAGAGGGCTTTTAAAAAGGTCTTTTAAAATACCGTCAGATTGTGATCGATCGATTTGATGCGCATAAAAAGAACTAGGTGTGGCGCCTGTTACGTCATCGTTAGTTATGATACCTGTCGAAAAGCCTTTTTTAGAAAGTATTTCGGTCAGGTTATCTATTTTTTTTCCATCTTTATCAGTGCCAATGGCCCTGTTGTTGGTCTTTTTTCCAGTTGATATGGCGGTTGCCCCTGCGGCAGAATCGGTAGTGAAGTCATCGGCCGATTGTGTTTTTATAAGCCCGATATTTTTTAATTGGGTAACCGATAGATTGCCTTTGTTTGCATGTTGGGTAGCGGTAATTTGGGAAAGTCCGTTACCATCGCCAATTAAAAGAATTACATTTTTAACCGGTTTTTTCACGCCATCTGAAGCAAAGGTTGGCGTATAAACCGTTGAATAATTTTCACTGATGCCGAAAGTTCGGTCATCTAAGGTTTTTACATAATCGAAACATTCAAAAGGTTTGTCGGTGTTGATGAAATCGACCCCCATACTTGTAAATGCCTGCCATGCCGTTTTAGTATCTGGTGTTCCCCAAAAACGAAAAGGCTTTTTTAAGGCATGTCCCATTTTTATGGTATTGATTACTGTGGTGCTGTCGGTTTTGGTCAATCGACCGAGTCCGTTCCATTTCGAGAATTTCCCAAAACTTAAACTTACAAGAGCAATTTTGTCGGCTATTTGCACATCATTGACAGGGTCCAAACTTTGATAATCGAACAAAATAAATTCGGGATAGTTTACATACTCCTCAGGCATGGGGCGATTTCCGGAGATGACAAATGAGATATTACCATGTTTTGTAAGTGTCGGATAATTTTGCAAAAGCTTGGTTATCGCCTCTAAAGTAGAATAGGCCTCAGATTTTATGTCTATAAGCAATTGTAATTTGGTGTCGGTCACGACCCCAAGCGAAATGCTTTGTTGCAGCGGTTTGATGTAAAGCACTTCAAGACTTCGATCTTTTCGAATTTCATTTGCAGAATGCGCTACATAGAGTCCTCCGTCCCTTAAAAATACATCAGCTTCTATTGAAGTTGCTCCAGATGCTAAAGCATTCCAAAATGGAATGTTACGATAATAGTCATTGTGTGAGTGAATTCGATATTGGGTTAAATCTTGGGCCATGATTGTTTGACCAAATACGAGGAATAGAATAAGAACATGCTTCATTGTGAAAAATTAAAATTGTAACATTAATTGTTAAGGTGTGGTTTCCATTTTTTTTAAGATAGTCTAATTTGTGAGTAAGCTAGAATAAAATATTAGAATGAGCGATTTAATTAATCCGATGCAAGTTTTGCGATAGGATATTGCAAATTATTCTGACTTCCGCTCTGAAATAAGATGGTATTACGCGTTGCAAGATTTTATTTTTAAGTGTGATTTAAATTACTAAATTGTAAAAAAAATATAATTATTGTTAATTTTTCGTAAAATTATCATAATTATCTCGGTTAAAGTATAGCAATTCTTTTACATGGAATTAAGTTTTGTTTGCTCGAGTACTACGTTCTTTGAATCTTTTTATTAATTAACTCAACACTTATGAAAAAACTGAAATTTTTGATGTGTGTCCTTTTGATTGGTTTCACTACCCTCTCATGGTCGCAAACTACGGTATCCGGAACCGTTTCCGATACCCAGAACGTACCTTTGGCGGGTGCTACGGTTCTTGAAAAAGGAACATTGAACGGTGCAACCACCGATTTTGATGGTAATTTTACGCTAGAAGTTTCTGATGGAGATGCCGTGCTAGTGGTTTCCTATCTGGGCTACGCAACACTTGAAGTACCTACTAACGGGCAAAGTAGTATTGACGTTCAACTTCAAGATGATGCTTCGCAATTAGACGAAGTCGTCGTCGTGGGTTATGGAACCCAAAAAATCAAAGATGTAACAGGTGCCGTTAAACGTGTTACCAGCGAAGACTTCAATAAGGGAGTCGTCAATAATGCTGGCCAGCTTATACAAGGTAAGGCTGCGGGCGTAAATGTTACCTCGTCTAGCGGTGAGCCTGGTAGTGGGCAGCGGATCGTTATACGTGGTCAAGGAACCATCCGTCAGGGTTCTGGACCACTATTTGTTTTAGACGGGTTTCCCCTAGGATTGGCCGGAACTGGCTCCGGTGGAAGTCCTTTGAATTTTATAAATTCCGATGACATCGAATCTATCGACGTTTTAAAAGATGCCTCTGCAACGGCAATCTATGGATCAAGAGGTGCCAATGGGGTGATTATTATTACAACCAAAAAAGGAAAAGCGGGCGTTTCCAGAGTCTCGCTTTCTTCCAGCCTAGGTGTCTCGACATTAGCGCGTAAATTAGATGTGTTCAGTGCTGATGAATTTCGTCGAGAAGTGGCTGCTATTCCTGGAAACGAGCTAATAGATGGTGGAGGAAGTACCGACTGGCAAGAAGAATTGACCAGAGCGGCCATCACGCAAAACTATAATCTTGTTTTATCGGGCGGCACAGATAAACTAAATTATTATGCTTCTTTAGGACTACAAGATCAAGAGGGGATTGTATATAATTCCGATCTAAAAAGAACAAGTGCCAGGATCAATGTAACTCAAAAATTATTAGAGGATCGATTGAGAATTGATTACAATTTAAACACGACAATCACTGAACAATCGAGAAATAATAATGTAGGATATTCAACAAACCCGACATTTAATGCCTATACGGCCGATGGGGAAATTAATAATCCGTTAAATTGGAACAATCCCTTGTTAAGCAATAAATACAATGGAGACTTTTCAGAATCTCGAAGAATTATTTTCAATGTATCGCCTTCTTTTGAAATTTTGGATGGCTTGGTTTACAAACTCAATTTTGGTTACGAGAATAACTCGACCGACAGTGATCAACAGACAATTGCAAATACAGAGCGTAATGATCTGGGTAGCTTAAGCCAAGGTTTTGGGAAATATAGAAATACCCTTATTGAAAACTACTTGACGTACACTTTCGATGTTGGAGAACACAATTTAAGTATTTTAGGGGGGCACTCGTATCAAAAAACCTTTTCTAGAACCAGCAATTGGTCTATTGATGAGTTTCCTGCAGATACCGGAATAGATCCTCGTAACAACCCGGGATTGGGCGGTGATCTTAACCTTACTGATAATCGTCCTTCTGGAAGCACTTGGGAGAACGAATTGCAATCTTTCTTTGGAAGGGGGAATTGGAACTTTAAAGACCGTTATATGTTTACCGCAACGGTCAGGGCCGATGGTTCTTCAAAATTCGGGGAGAACAATAAATACGGCGTATTCTCTTCTTTTGCCGGATCCTGGAGATTGATTGAAGAAGATTTTATGGACGGTTCGATTTTTAGCGATTTAAAATTAAGAGCAGGTTGGGGACAAACAGGAAATCAAGAAATTCCGAATAAAATTACGCTGGAATCCTATTCGGTAAGTAACTCAAGCAATGTCAGTTATCCGATTGATCAAAATGGGGCATATCCTGTTGGGTCAGAGTATACCCGTTTCGCGAATCCTGATATTCAATGGGAAGTTTCAACACAATCGAATGTCGGTCTTGATTTTGGATTGTTTGATGGTAGTTTGACAGGTACGGTCGATTATTTCCATAAAGTATCCGATAACATTTTATTGGAGGTTGTTCCGGTAGACCCCATTGTCCCTGCTCCGACGTATTGGACCAATGTTCCTGACATGACCATTACCAATAAAGGGTTAGAAATTGCTCTGGATTATTCCAAACGTAACTATGAAGGTTTCTCCTATGCCTTTGGAGGAAATGCCACTTTTATTGATAATGTGGTAGAAGATTCTCCTTTTACGATTGTAACCACGGGATCTGCTTCCGGTCAAGGGCTTACCGACGCCACTATCAATGGATTTGTGAGCGGTGAACCCATTGGTTCTTTTTATATGCAAACGTTTCTAGGTATTGACTCAGATGGTCTTTCACAGTTTGCCGATAGTGATGGTGACGGTGATATTACCGAAAACGATCGAACAGTTGTTGGAAGTGCCCTACCGGATATGACTTATAGTTTTTATGTCAATTTAAGCTATAAGCGGTTAGATTTAAATATGAATTTTAACGGGGTAAGTGGCAATGAAATATATGACCATACGGCAATGGGGAGTTTTTACAAAACACTATTGGCCAAATCAAACAATACAACGCCCATAGCAACTGAATTTCCAGAAGAAAGTATCATAAATTCGGCGGCGGTTTCAACACGTTATTTAAAAGATGGTTCGTACTTAAGGCTGAATAACTTGACGTTGGGGTATTCGTTTGATACACAATCAATGGCGTGGGCTTCAAACTGGCTCCAAGAATTGCGACTGAGTTTCACCGGTCAAAACCTATTTGTAATAACCGATTACGATGGGTATGATCCTGAAGTAAATCAAGATAGTTCAACGAATGGAATTCAATCTTTTGGTATCGATAAGTTCGCTTATCCAAAAGCCAAAACATTTGTATTCGGTGTCAATGTCTCCTTTTAATAAAAAATATAAATAGAATGAAAAGCAAGATAAAATTAGCATTGTTGTGCAGCGGCATGTTATTAGGTTGGAATTGTACAGATCTTGAAGAGAACGTTTTAGACGAATCTTTAAACCCAAGTACCGAGGGTATTGATGAAGCAGTGGCAGCTTTGGCACCTGTGTATGCAAATGCAAATAATGACATATGGCGACATACCAAATACTTTGCCATGCAGGAAATCTCTACAGATGAAGCCATTTTACCGTACAGAGGAGGTACTGATTGGGGTGATGGCGGGAAATATTCGGATTTATATCGTCATGCCATGACCCCTGGTAACGCTATTATGAAAGATGTTTGGGAAGGAACCACAAAACATATCGCTAGAGCTGTTAGTGCAATCAATGCGTTAACACCGTTGATTGAAACAAATCCACAGGCGGTGGTTTATTTAGCGGAAGCTAGGGCAATGAGGGCTCTTTATAACCATATTTTGTTGGATGCTTTCGGATTGGTTTTTGTAAAGGATAATATCGATGATCAATCGGTAATCTTAAGAGGAAGTGAAGCGGTTGATTATTTGATAAGTGAATTATTGGCTGCCGAACCCAATTTATCGACAACTACAGAGGTGGGCCCAGGTAGAATAACAAAAACTGGTGTTTGGGCACTATTGGCAAGGATTCATTTAAATGCACCGGTGTACCGAGATCCCTATGGTACCCCTGATTTCACTGATGCTGATATGGACGCCGTTATACAATACACAAACCAGGTCATTAATTCTGGCGAGCACACCCTTTCGGCTGAATATTTTGAAATATTCGATGATGAGAACCATACAAATACAGAATTAATTTTTGCCATTGATCAACGGGAAGATTTAGATGGTCATAATCGTATGGCTTATTTCTCAATGTCTGGAGATTTTTACCCACTTCCAGAATTCCCTAGTGCGAATGGTACTGATGCTGCAGCCATAACATCTGATTTTTATCAGACATGGGTTGATGCCTATGGCGATGTAGACCCTGCAGATGCAGATCCCCGGTTTCATAAAGATAATTTAATCAATGAACCTGGATGCGTAAGTGCAGAAGATTTTGAAATTGACAGAGGTATTTATAGAGGGCTCTTGTATGGCTTGCAGCACGATCAGGGAGGAGACCCCTTTGAGCGATGTGAAGGGGATAAATATGTGGTGGATTTGGTCGTGAACCGTAGATCAGAGGTCGGTGATCCGGTCTTCCATTCTTTAGAAATTGATTTTACTGCCAATAGTTCACATAGTAGTGGCTATCGCGTAGAAAAGTATGAATTCAGTAAAACTTCCGATTCAGGTAGAAATAAAGGACAGGCCGATTTGGTAATACTTCGGTATGCCGATATGTACCTGATGCGTGCAGAAGCCATGCTTAGAAAGGGAGATGTTGGTGCAGCTCTTGCCGATGTGAATTTTGTTAGGGCCTCAAGAACCGCTAGGCATACTGCCCCGGCACTTGACGCAATGGATCTCGATATCTTGTATCGCGAGCGTGGCTTTGAGTTTTATTGGGAGTTTCAAAGACGAACCGATATGATTCGATTTGGGAAGTATGAAGATTCTTATACTGAAAAAACCAATTCCGATCCACAGAAACGTGTTTTTCCAATTCCTCAAAGCGCGGTTGACGGCGCCTCTATTCTTGAAGGATACTTGGTGCAAAACCCAGGGTACTGATAAGTAGTGTATTTTTGAAATGAAATTTGAAAGGCTGGGAACTATATCCCAGCCTTTACTTTTTTGATTTCATTGAGAACGATTTTTAATATTCCGAGAGTGCAAAAGTTAAAACCCCGCAGTAGACGAATCCACTACGGGGCTAAACAACTAACCAACCTAAAAACTATTTTTAATATCTTCTTGAACTTCTCGAAACTGATTTACTACTTGAACTTCTATTACTTCTAGCAGGAGCCTTGCTTACCGAACTCCTCGAAGAACTTCTTGTTGATACACTTTTACTTCTACTAGGAGCCCTGCTCACTGAACTCTTAGAAGAACCTCTTGACGAAGAGCTTCTTGAAGCAACGCTACGCTTTTGATTTGGCGCTTTACTTACAGATGATCGCCTCACAGAACTTCTACTCGAAACGGTATTACTTCGTGATGTTCTTGAACTTGGGGCTTTTGAAACTGTTCGCGTCGTTCTTGAAGTACTTCTTATCGATCTGTTGTTCACAGGTTTTTTTATCGTGGTAGTACTTCTTGTTACGGTTCGTCCTTTAGGAGATGAACTGCTTACCTCTCTTTTTGTAATTGTTCTACCTGAAGGGGTATTCGACTTTCGTATAGTACTGCTTCGTACGGTTCTTCCAGTTTGATTTGAACTTCTATTGGTTCTACTTCTTACGTCAGAAGTTCTGGTAGTCTTACGACCAAGATCCCTACTTGACTTTCCAGTACTTCGCTGCGTAACGACTCTTCTGCTTCGAACAGCGTTGTTACGTGTGGTCACTCTTTTATCGTTACGATAAATCGAAGCTCTTTCGCGACGTGGGCTGTTATATTTATGTATTTTACCGACTTTGGCGTAAGCCTTTCTATAATTATGTCTGTAGGGGTGAAAATAGGTATATCTAACGGGGCTGTAATATCTTCTATAAGGGCTATTGAATACTAGGGAGAATCCTATAGCCGGTCTTAAGAAAAACCTGTGAAATGGTCTATAAACATAATGTCTATTGTAAATATTGATATATCCGGTATGATAGTCATAAATACCATTGTGATTGTAATAAACATGCATACCGCCCAATCGATAAACTCTTCCGTTTCTATATGATATTTGAACATCTCCAACCTGAGATACACGACCATAATAGTCATAATAAATTGGAATATTCTCTACCTGGATTACGGCACCATAATCATCGTATTGGGCATAAGGGCTGTAGTCAAAACCTGAATTGAATGTAATTTTGTTTCGACGACCGTTTATATAATTATCGATATAAAAGTCAAATTCACCGTCAGGAAATACAGAAAACGTTACGTTGTTCTCAACAAAAATAAAAGCGTTATTGTTATATCTATAAGTATTGCGTTCTGCAACCTTATCTTCAGTATTTACGGCCATGGTACTCGTAGTACTAAAAACTAGCGCTGTAAAGAGGAGTAGTAAATTTCTCATGATGTAAGGTTTTATGTTCCTGAATGCAACTATTTACATTCGCTTAGTATATACCAAACAGCGTGCCAAAAATACCAATAACATCATATATAGTTGATTATCAGTATTTTGTATATTAAATTTAGGGGGTATAGAAGTTGTGAATGGAGGGGTTTGTCTTCTTTATCCAGAAAAAAGAACCAAGCTTAGACCAAAAAAATCAGCTATTTTTAAGGGTTAACTTTATACCCTGTCAAGAACAGAAGTGCCTAGTGGACCATTAACTTTTCCTCTAAATATCGTGCGGTATATGAGGTTTCATTCTTAATTATTTCCTCTGGAGTGCCTTGAACGATAAGTTGGCCACCGTTGGCCCCTCCCTCAAGTCCAAGGTCAATAATATGGTCGGCACATTTAATAAGTTCGATATTATGCTCGATTACCACAATAGAATGACCCTTTGAAATCAGGGCATCGAAAGATTTTAATAATTTTTTGATATCATGAAAATGGAGTCCGGTTGTTGGCTCATCAAAAATAAACAAAGCTTTATCCTTAGTAGTACCTTTGACCAAGAACGAGGCCAACTTGATGCGTTGCGCTTCACCACCGGATAGGGTAGAGGAAGACTGTCCCAACGTAACATAGCCAAGACCGACATCTTGCAAAGGCTTTAGTTTGCCTGTTATTCGTATTTGCCCATGCACTTCGAAAAATGCGATAGCATCGTCTATAGTCATGGTGAGGACATCGTCGATAGATGCATCTTCGAATTTCACCTCAAGAACTTCTTTTTTAAAACGTTTTCCTCCGCACGTTTCACATTCAAGATGAACATCGGCCATGAACTGCATTTCCACGGTTATTTCGCCTTCTCCTTTACATTTTTCGCAGCGACCTCCATCCACATTAAAAGAAAAATGCTTTGCTTGGTAGCCTCTGATTTTACTTAGTTTTTGTGAGGCAAACAAATTTCGAATGTCGTCATAGGCCTTAATATAGGTTACCGGGTTTGACCGTGAAGACCGCCCAATGGGGTTTTGGTCGACGAATTCAACATGTTTAATAGACTTATATTTACCTTCAACCGATGTATATTGACCAGCTTTTTCACCATAACCTCCAACTTCTTTAAGAACGATAGGATATAACAATTTTTTTACCAGGGTACTTTTTCCACTTCCAGAAACTCCCGTGACGACGGTGAGTACATTTAAGGGAAAGGTGACATCGATATTTTTGAGGTTGTTTTCGCGTGCTCCCTTTATTTCGATAAACTGTTGTGAGGTTCTCCTTTTATGTGGAATTTCAATTTCTTTGGTACCGTTCAAATAGCTGGCGGTTAGTGATGAAGACAGTAAAATTTCGTTCAAAGTGCCATGCGCCACAACTTCACCACCATTTGTGCCTGCCTCAGGACCTATGTCTATTACTTCATCGGCCGCTTTCATAATATCTTCATCGTGCTCCACGACGATTACTGTATTGCCCAGATCGCGAAGTGATCTTAATACTTCAATAAGGTTTTCAGTGTCCTTTGGGTGCAGACCGATACTGGGTTCATCAAGTATATACATGGAACCGACAAGACTACTGCCCAAAGAGGTGGCTAAGTTGATACGTTGACTTTCACCGCCCGACAAAGTATTCGATTTTCTATTCAGAGTGAGGTAGTTTAAGCCCACATTATTCAAAAATCCTAAACGTGTTATGATTTCTTTTAGAAGGCGATCTGCTATTTGCCCATCGTGACTCTCTAAAACAAGTCCGTCAAAAAAAGCTGTGAGATTTGAGATAGGTAGTTCAACAAGATCGGAAATTGATTTCCCCCCAACCTTTACATAATCTGTTTCTTTTCTCAAGCGCTTACCTTTACATACATTGCATTTGGTCTTTCCGCGATATCTAGAAAGCATTACCCTGTTCTGTATTTTGTAACTTTTCTCTTCGAGCATTCCAAAGAAATTGTGCAGCCCAATAAAATGATCGTTACCTTCCCAAACCAATTGTTTTTGTACTTCTGAAAGCTCAAACCAAGGTTTGTGAATCGGAAAATCAAATTTGTAAGCCGAATTTACGAGCTGGTCACGGTACCAGCCCATACTTTCACCGCGCCATGGAAACACCGCGTTTTCGTAAACTGAAAGTGAGGTATTGGGTATGACCAGGTCTTCGTCAATACCTATGACATCTCCGTATCCTTCGCATTTCGGACAAGCCCCATAGGGATTATTAAAGCTGAACAAATGAACATTTGGTTCAAGAAATTGCATTCCATCCAATTCAAAATTATTACTGAATGGTATTTGTTTTTCGGTTTTTAATTCCTCAATAATACATTCCCCTTTTCCTTCAAAAAATGCCGTGTCAATAGCATTGGCCAACCTATTGTAAAAATCTTCATCGTTTTTAGTAATGATACGGTCGACCACGAGATAAAATTCCCTTCCTATGTTTTCGGGGGCCGCATCGATGCGCAATACCTTTCCTTTATATTTTATTCGGGCGTAGCCTTGTTTGGCAAACAACTGTAATGACTTAAAGGGGTCTCTTTCTCGCTTGACGGTAATTGGGGCCAAAAGCAATAATTTAGTTTCCTGATTGTAAGTTTTGATATAACTTACAACATCGGATACGCTATGCTTCCTTACTTCTTGACCTGAAATTGGACTGATTGTTTTTCCGATTCGCGCATAAAGAAGTTTTAAATAATCATAAATTTCGGTTGTCGTGCCTACGGTAGAACGGGGATTGGTCGAATTTACTTTTTGCTCTATGGCAATGGCCGGGGCTATACCTTTAATATAGTCAACCTTCGGTTTGTCAAGTTTCCCCAAAAATTGTCTTGCATATGACGAAAGGCTCTCAACATACCTTCGTTGCCCTTCGGCATATAGGGTGTCAAAGGCAAGACTGGACTTTCCCGAACCCGAAAGACCTGTAATCACTACCAGTTTATTTCGGGGAATAACTACGTCTATATTTTTCAAATTGTGCAGATTGGCACCTTTGATAATAATATTTTCTTTAGGACTAACATCTAGAATCGTCGACATACTCGTATTTAAGTTGGCAAAGATACAATATGTACATTTTAATAACCAGAAATGTATAGATGGCACCAATATTGTATGTATGGTATCACAATTTTTTTGTGACCATTTAAAATTTTCTATATTTGAATTCTATAATTTACTAAAGCATAATCGCCTATAGCATAAACAATTACTTTTTAAAAATTAGATTTTAACCCCAAGAACCTCTACTTCCGATAACTATCGGAATATGAGAACACTAGTTTTAACCAAAAAGTAATTGATATGGAAACACAGGTAGAAGATTCCTTACTTATTAAGAAATATATTAACGGAGACGAAAAAGCTCTAGAGACTTTGATCGATCGGCATAATCAACGTATTAGTTGTTTTATATATTCTAAAGTGAATGATCGAACAATTACAGAAGACATTTTTCAAGATACCTTTATTAAGGTTATTCGAACCTTAAAACGAGGAACATATAATGAAGAAGGTAAGTTTCTTCCTTGGGTAATGCGAATTGCCCACAACCTAATTATAGACCACTTTAGAAAAAGTAATAGAATGCCTATGTTTCATGGAAACGAAAGCTTTAGTATCTTTTCTATCATGAGTGATGAGCAACTGAATGTTGAAGGACAAATTATAAAAAATCAAATTGACTCTGACTTGGGGGTGCTAATTGCCGAGCTGCCTCAAGACCAAAAAGATGTACTGATGATGAGAATCTATAGAGATATGAGTTTTAAGGAAATTTCAGAAAATACAGGGGTCAGTATCAACACGGCACTTGGTAGGATGCGTTACGCACTAATTAACTTAAGAAAGATAATTGAGCAAAACAATATTGTTTTAACGAATTAATAGACAGTACATCGAACGAATTGACTTCTTCTGCTTTAGTGACGTTATTTAGCCAAACAACACTGAAGTACGTATTATGGAAGAGATTTACATTAAGAATTCAGGAAAAAACGAACTTGTAAAAGCCAAGTCAGAAACCATTCGATTTTTATTGAACTATTCAAAGTCTTTAAATATTACGAATATAAAGGGACATAAGTTCGAAAGTAATTTGAACTAACAACCTTACTTAATTCTTTACCTATAACCTTAAGACCTTTAGTGTCTTAAGGTTTTCTATTTTAAATGGTAAGCGGATTCTAAACCGTTTACGGTTTTTTTATGTTTCCTTAATCTCATTTGTTGGTAAAAACCTACAATAGGGATACTGAAAATTCTACCAGTATCATAGATTGTCCAAATTCTTATCGGTTTAGATATTTTTGAAAAAGAAGCTCTTCATCAATAAATTAGGGCGGTTTATTTATTTATCATAACAATTTTGACATGCAACAGATAAAAACTTGAATTATTGTTGTCAAAAATAGAAAATGATGGTTTCACATCAAAAAGTAGCCGTTTGACAACATACTTTTTTTCTGTCACCCCCTTTTATCTAGTTTTAGATCATAATTAAGAAATCAAAGCTAATTAACCGCTTAAAAATTAATCTAACAACTTAAAATCAGCTTACGGCAAAGTAAGCCCTAATCTTAACCAAAAAAAAGTAATCGGCATGGAACTACAAATTGAAGACTCAGTATTAGTAAGAGATTATATCAGTGGAGACGAAAGATCTCTTGAAATTCTGATTAACCGTCATAACCAACGAATTACAAGCTTTATATACTCAAAAGTTTTGGATAGGGATGTTACGGAAGATATTTTTCAAGATACCTTTATTAAGGTTATCAAGACCTTAAAAAAAGGTACTTATAGTGAAGAAGGTAAATTTTTGCCTTGGGTAATGAGAATCGCACACAATCTTATAATCGATCACTTCAGAAGAAATAAAAGAATGCCTAAATTCGAAGGAAGCGACGATTTTAATATTTTTTCTGTGATTGGCGACGATAAGTTAAATGCCGAAAAACAAATTATAAAAGACCAAATTACGGAAGATCTTAAGCACCTTATCGAAGAATTACCTGAAGACCAAAAAGAAGTGTTGGTCATGCGTATTTACAAGGACATGAGCTTCAAAGAAATTTCAGAAAACACAGGTGTTAGCATTAACACGGCACTTGGAAGAATGCGATATGCCCTTATTAATCTTAGAAAAATCATTGACAAAAATAGTATTGTATTGACCAATTAAAAAGTGGTCTTTTGAAGAGTAGACAATAATTTAATTTTAGTTGCGTTATCTTATACATAACAATACTATAAATATGGAAAAAATCTACTCTCAACACGAAAACAGATGTCAACTTGTGGCAACGAGCTCTGAAACAATTCAATTTTTATTGAATTATTCAAAATCTTTGCATATTGTCGAACACAAAAATTTCAAATTCGAAAGTATTTTGAATTAAGTAATGACCCGTTTATTTTCGGGTCTTTTTGTTTTTAAAATATTCATCCAGAACCTTCTTCCTTCCTATGGTTCTGGTTATAATATCTTTGTCCAAATTCCAGCCTCTTGCGGGAGAGTATTGGCGTCCGTACCAAATTATCTGTAAATGCAGGTCGTTCCATAAGTTTTTTGAAAACAGCCTTTTAGCATCCTTTTCGGTTTGAGCAACATTTTTTCCATTTGAAAATCCCCATCGGTACATTAGGCGATGTATGTGTGTGTCTACTGGGAATGCAGGTATCCCAAAGGCCTGTGAAACTACCACGCTGGCAGTCTTATGGCCCACTGAAGGCAATTCTTCCAGTAAAGCAATATCTTGGGGTACTTCACCATCATATTTTTCTATTAGAATTTTTGATAAACCATAAATCCCTTTTGCTTTCATGGGAGATAAACCAACAGGCTTTATAATTTCCCTGATTTCGTCTACTGTTAAATTTACCATGTCGAACGGATTATCGGCTTTTTCAAATAAAAGCGGGGTAATCAGGTTTACACGAACATCGGTGCTTTGTGCGGATAGTAGTACTGCAATTAATAAAGTGTATGGGTCTTTATGCTCAAGGGGAACAGGAATAGTCGGATATAGTTCTTGAAGTTTTTTTATTGCAAAATCAACCTTTTCGGCTTTTGTCATTTTTATGTAGTTTCGCTTAACAGTTTATGGAACGAATTTAAATAAATTTAAGCAATGACAACATTGAAAGAAGGAGATAAGGTACCTGATTTTTCTAGTACTGATCAAGATGGCAATAGTATAGGATTGAAAGATTACAAAGGAAAAAAATTGATTGTTTTTTTCTATCCACGGGCAAATACGCCCGGGTGTACTTTAGAAGCCTGTAACTTGAGGGATAATTATAGTGAATTGAAGGCTCGCGGTTTTGAATTATTAGGTGTAAGCGCCGATTCTGAAAGAAAGCAGGGCAATTTTAAGAAAAAATATGATTTACCATTTCCTTTGTTGGCTGACGAAGACCACTCGGTAATCAACACCTTTGGGGTTTGGGGTCCGAAAAAATTTATGGGAAGAGTATTCGATGGTATTCACCGAACCACTTTTGTAATTGATGAAAAAGGAGTCGTCACGAAGGTAATTTCCAAGGTCAAGACAAAAAATCACGCCGCACAGTTGCTTGAATAGCTTTAGCAAGTTCCTAGGAGGTATTTCACTAGAAAATTTAAACTTTATCCCTATTAAATCTCGAGAGAATTTTTACTCAAATTTTAATAGGGATATTGTTTGTCTAGATTTTATCCTCTTGTTGCTTGAGCAATTTTCGAGTGAATAATTTCTTCTCTTTAATTAATTCGGGTAGTCCTTCAGGCAACATTTCTTCCCAGCCATCTTCACCATTAATTAACTTTTTCAAAACATCCCTTGAAAAAATATGCATGATTTCGGGGTCGTAATCAATAATGTCCATCACCTTGCCGTTGTATTTAAAAAATTTATACAATTCTTTCATTCTAGGATGAACTTTGATATTGTTACTGGTCATGATTTGCCCTGTATCGGGATTTTTCATAGGATATAAGTATACCTGCAATTCTTTGAAAAATAATTTCCCGAAGGCCTCGAGTATACCCCCGCTTAGATGGCGGTAATACTTCTCATCGAAAATATCCACTAGGTTGTTGACTCCCATGGTCAATCCAATTTTGGCTTTCGTATAGTTATTGAAATATTCGACCAATTTATAGTATTCCTGAAATTTAGAAATAAGAACCGTGTGCCCTAAAGAACAAAGCAGTTCAGCTCTGTCCATAAAGTCGCGCTCATCGATTTCTCCTGCCGCTTTAAGATTTGACAGGGTTATTTCGAAAATGACTACGGTTTTCTCCTCATCGACTGCTGGATCTCTAATAAAAATATCATATGATTTTTCAAACATATCCATATTTACCTTGGTCACAGGCCTGAAACTTCCGCGCAATGCTAAAATGTTCTTCTTGTAAAGCATTGTTGCCGGAAGTAGGTTATTTCCGTCAGGGCCGAACATGATGGCATCGGTCATATCATTTTTGATAAGTTGTAGGCTCATCAGTCTATTGTCGACATCCTTGAAATTCGGGCCAGAAAAATTAACCATATCTATTTCGATAGTATCCTTGTCGATATGATCATACAAATATTTCAGAAGTTTCCGAGGTTTATGGTATTTGTAGAAAGCTCCATAAATAAGGTTAACTCCGACGGTTCCAAGTGTTTCTTGTTGTAACCGCGCTTCATTTTGTTTAAATCGAATATGGAGAATTATTTCGTCATACTCCTTTTGATTGGGATCCAATTGATATCGGATGCCCAGCCAACCATGACCTTTGTATCGCTTAGAGAAATCAATGGTAGCAACGGTATTGGCATAAGAGAAAAACAATCTTTCCGGATGTGTTTTTCTGCTGATCCGTTCTTCCATCAATCGCATTTCATGTTCCAACATTTTTTTTAATCGCGGTTGACTTACATATCTACCATCTTTTTCGGTACCATATATGGCATCGCTAAAGTCTTTGTCGTAAGCGCTCATGGCCTTGGCAATGGTTCCCGAAGCGCCTCCAGACCTGAAAAAATGTCTGGCCGTTTCTTGACCTGCGCCTATTTCTGCGAAAGTTCCGTAAATATCAGGGTTCAGATTAATTCGTAGGGTTTTGGCCTTTAGAGAGGGAATGTTCTCAAATGCGGTATCCCTTTTTAGGACTGATGTCATTTTCTTAGCTGGATTTTTCTTTTAACAAAGTTACTAAGAACGATGAAGCTATTAAACTAATTAGTTATAAATTTGAAATTAATGAACAAAGGATTGAAAATTACTTTTTTAGGCACCGGAACATCTCAAGGAGTGCCAGTTATAGGAAGTGCCCACCCAGTTTGTCTTAGTACCGATAGTAGAGATAAACGACTTCGTGTATCGGTATTGATTTCATGGGACAACTATAATTATGTTATTGATTGTGGCCCGGATTTTAGACAACAAATGCTAACAAACAATGTAAACCGGCTGGATGGCATATTGTTTACCCATGAGCATTCAGATCATACCGCGGGCATAGATGATATTCGTCCCTACTTTTTTAGACAAGGAGATATTCCCATATATGCACATAAACGGGTAGTGGCTTCACTTCGTAAGCGCTTTGATTATATTTTTGCCACAGAAAACAGGTATCCTGGGGCGCCGTCGGTAATGGTTAATATAATCGCGGGTATTCGTCCCTTTAAAATCGGGGATAAGACCGTTGTGCCCATTGAGGCGTATCATAACAGATTGAAAGTTTTGGGGTTTCGTGTCGACGATTTTACTTATCTAACCGATGTGAAGACCGTAAGTGAAATAGAACAGGAAAAAATAAAGGGAAGTAAAATACTTGTAGTGAATGCGTTGCGCGAAGAACCCCATCACTCCCATTTCAATCTGGAAGAGGCTTTGGCGTTTGTAAAAAAAATGAAACCCGAGAAAGCGTATTTGACGCATATTAGCCACCTTTTAGGTTTCCACGCCGAGGTTGAAAAAAAATTACCAAAAAACGTACATTTGGCCTTTGATAATTTGGTCGTTGAATTATAATTTAACAAAAAATGAAAGGAAAAATATTTTTGTATCTGTTTCTATTTATGGCCTTAATCGCATTGTATCTTTTTATGAGCAACGGCAAAATGATAGCGGCTAAAGATGCACAACTTGAAAAGTTAGATGCCAAAATCGACAATCTGCAAGATTCGGTACAACAAACTCAGCTGAAAGTACTCGATATGCAATATTTTTCTTTGGAAAACAATGATGATGCCCTTGTATATTATGATCATCTGCAATTGGAAGATCCTTCCCGTTATATTGCCGATAAGCTGCTCGAGACCAATGAACAGAAAGGTGATAATCCGTTAATTCCCTATGAGGGAATGGAAAGTGATTTCAAGATAAATAAAATAAAAATACTAAATCATAAGTGGATTATTTCCGATTTTTCTGATGGGAAATATTGGGGCGAACTCTTAATTAAATACGAGCTCAACGATAACTTGGGTGTAGACTTTACCTTAGTCGATCATCTATTATACACCAGAAGCCAATAGTTTTTGGCTAAAATCGAAAGCTCCGTAATTTTAGTATGCTTTAGAATTCTTTCGATTGAAAAGTTAGATTCTATTTATTAGCCATTGCTTAAAAGAACGGAAATTTTGTGGAGAAACTCCGTGACCCACAGGAAATTCTTCGTAGGTATGGGAAATTCCCAATTTCGTTAAAAATGCAGGTGCCTTTTGGGCCCATTCTGGAGGTATTACTTGATCTACTTGACCATGAGAGGCATAGATTTGTAAGTTTTCGTGTCGCTTATCAGCATAGCCATCGACTAAGATATTCTTATTGATATACCCGCTCAAAGCGATTACATTCTTAATTTTCTCAGGGAAGGAGAGTGCGACGGAATAGCTTAAGATTGTACCTTGACTAAAACCAAGTAACGAAATATTTTTTGAATCTAAATTGTAGGTGGCGCAGGCTTCGTCAATAAAAGTGGCAATTTTGTTCCTCGAAATTTTGGCCTGTTCGTCGTCGCTCCATTTGCCTTGTTCGGCATCAAAATTTATCGCATACCATGCATATCCAAAGGGCTCTAACGGGTAGGGGGCACGAACTGAAATAATACAAAGAGTTTCGGGTAGTTCAGGTGCGAAGGAAAATAGGTCTTCTTCATTACTTCCATAGCCGTGGAACATGAAGAGAACGGGTGCTTTTCCTTCTTTCAGGGAAGATGGGCGAATCAGGTGCTCGAGTGATAGTGGGGCTGTTGTCATGTTATCTTATAAAAGTAAACCATTTTTGAAAATAAGGCCCGAGAACGGGCACAGACTGTTTTTTTCCATTCAAAGCGGCTAAAAAACCATAAAACCAAAGAACGATATAAAAAACATAAAGGCCGTACCAAGCATATTCATTGAACCAAACGCTTAAAAAGATGGCAAAACCTAAAAAAATAAGATGAAGACCAAATGCCTGCCTAATGTGAAAACGTGCAAAATCATTTTCCGGTTCTGAGTTCATACTAATGGCAATAAGGGCGCCGATCATTGTGAGATATGCAACTATGGCACTTGTTTTACCTTCTTTGATAGTGTTCGTGCTCATTTTTAATCGTTTAAACTGATACTGTTATTATTAATAGTGCCATAAATACAACCTTTCAAAGTACTTTCCAGAAACATGCTGTTTTTTGAAGTGGAGAAAAGTTGCTTTTCCGTAAAAGTATAGTTCTTGTCGGGATCGAAAAGCGTCAAACAGGCTTTTTCTCCTTGCTTTAGTAATGGTGTTTCGAGACCATAGCGATTCCTTCCCTTAGATAAAATTTCGATACATTTTTCCATACCGATAAGTTGATTTAGTGCTCCAAAAGCACTTTCCAACCCTAGGGAGCCAAAAGCCGCATTGTCAAACTCTACATGCTTTTGTTCAATATTCATGGGAATATGATCTGAGGTCACAAAATCAATAACTCCATCGGTAAGACCCTTCAGAAGGGCCTTGACATCGCTCTTCGTACGAAGCGGAGGCATTACCTTAAAGCGGGAATTATATTCTTCTAAAGCTTCATCGGATAGAAAGAGGTTGTGTATCGCCACACTACAACTTACATCCAAACCTTTTTTCTTTGCATCGGAAATTAATTTTACCGAATTGGCGGTCGAAATGGTGGGAATGTGCAGTTTTCCACCCGTATAACCAAGGATAAATAAATCACGGGAAATTTGAAGCTCTTCGGCAAGTGCGGGAATTCCCTTTAAGCCTAACCGGGTCGAAACCACGCCTTCGTTGACTATTCCTTTTCCTGCAATTTTCGAATCAAGAGGGAACGAATAGATAAACCCATCAAAATTCTGTGCATACTGCAGGGCTATTTTTACTAGGTTTGAATTCTTCAGGGGCCGTTTAAAATCGTAGAAGGCAACTGCACCAGAATTCTTCATGTCGTATAATTCAGCGAGTACCTCACCTTCACCTTTCTTCGTTAGAGTTCCTATGGGGTGTAAATTGGTGATTTGATCTTTAGAAGCATTTTTAAGAAAGACAATTGCCCCATTGCTATCAGGTACAGGATTGGTGTTGGGATTTAATACGATATCCGTAAAGCCGCTTTTTGCAGCTGTTCGAAGCCCATTTGCTATGGTTTCCCGTTCTTCGTAACCCGGCTCGCCAAAGCTTACGCCACTATCGAACCATCCTATGGACACATGTAGGTTTTTAAAGTCGACAATTTTGACCTTACCCGTTGCTTCTACTTTGGTTGCTATTGTGTCAATTGTACCATTTTTAATAAGAATATCCCTTTTTTTTAGGTGGTACTCTTTATTGGAGGCATCTATAATTTTGGCCGATTTTAAAAGTATGTCCATTTCGCTCAGATGTATCGAATCATTTTTTGTCTAAAAACCCTAAATCATATTAGGTTCTGTGTTATTTACTTAAAGTTATTTTAAAAACCGTTGGATAAGAACTTCCATCAAGATGAAAACTATGGCTAAAATAACAAACCATTTCCAAAGCTCCCGTATACGATTGTCGTTCTGTATATCTTGAAACACAGAAGCAACGGACTCCTGCCGTGTTGCTGGACTGATATCCGCCAAATCTAAATAATCGACTCTGCTCTCGTTCCTAGCATAATTAAAACTCAAACTTTTAAGTGAAATCTCTTTATGCATAACCTCATATATACCATCTTCGTAGGGCGCGTCGTCAAATGACAATCGAACTTTATTGGCCATTGACCGTTGTCTTGGAATAAACTCGGTCGTTCCCTTTGAAACATGAAGAATATTATCTTTTGTCAGTTGCACTGGAATATCTATTTCTGCCGAATTTCCTAAAATATAATATAGCTGGTTTAGTTTGAGACTGTTTTGCCCGATATTATAAAAACTGGGAACGATTAAAGGCGAATTTTGAAAATTTGAATTTTCTATTGATAGTGGTGCTGTAAAAATGTAAAGACCTCTGTTGCCAACTAAAAAAGGGTCTTTGTTATCAAAGGATAGGGCGGTCGGCAAAGTGGTTTTTATGGTATAATAGCTCGAAACTTTTGGGTATTGAAAATTGCTAACATTTTTTTCGAATACATTTTGGTATAATGGATGTGAAAAGTTGATGCCTGTAATGTTTCGCTCTAATAGGTTTTTGTTTGCAAAGAAAGATGAAGAATAGGAGGATGTCAGTTGGTTGTATGCGGTTATATCGATTTCTAAATTAGGCACTAGAATCAAGCTTCCGCCGTCATCGGTAAATGAATGGATACTGGTGGTCAGTGAAGTGGGTATGGTTGCCAATTCATCAAGTATAATCAAGTTTTGAAGCGGTAAATCCTTATAGTCTAAATTCTTTAAAGTGAAGGAGGAAAAAATAAACTCATCTTCAGAAAAAATACGTTCGAGGTAATTATTATCTGATGTCTTGATGGCAAGAACTTTAATTTTTTCTTTTTCGTCTATGTTAAAATAGAATTGATTGTCATAGGTCAGGCCAACATCCGAAATTTCTATTTCCCCCCTGATTGGCTCGTTTTTAGGAAGTGAGAAAGTTACTTCGGCTTTATTTTCGACATTAAATACTGCGGAGGTCTTGGCTATCAATTTATCTTCATTGAAAAGGGATACTGCAACATTCTCTGCAGCACCTACCTCGGAAAGTAAGGCATTGACTTCTATATTTTCTGTAGTGGTTGGCGCAAAGAAAACAGAGTCTATCGATACGTTGGCGGTCTTGTCGGGAAGAAGTTGCACATAATGGGATGAATTTAACAATACCGAATCGATGGTTGGCGATGGGTGTCGACCTTGAAAATCTGAAATCAAGATTAAATTTTTTACCGAATTCTTAGAATCACTTAAAAACGTACCTGCCTTAAGGTATATCTCATTCAATTTCAATTGATCGGGCGAGTAAGTAAGGGACAGTAATTCGTTTTGAATGGCGTTCAATGTTACGTCTTTAAAAACCTTTTTATTGGTGAATAGATTAAAAACTTGATCTTTTGGTATTTGTTTGATCAACTCTTGAACGGCATGTTGTAGTAATGTTTCATCGCCTATTTTTGCCTGCATACTAAAAGAATCATCAAGGTATATAATGGTTTCTTTCTCTTGTAGGGCCGAGTTAGCGGCAAAAAATGGTTGGGCAAATGCGAGAACTAAAGCTGAAAGTAATGAAAGCCTTGTAATCAATAGCAACCACTTTTTCAAAGTTTTACTGCGTCGTGATGCCGCTTGTACTTTTTGCAGAAGTTTTACATTTGTAAATGGGGTTTTCTTAAATCTGCGAAGTTGAAAGAGATGTATTAAAACAGGAATCAGCAGTAGCAATAGGCCCCAAAGTAATTCCGGATGTTTAAACGCCATTTACTGAAAAAGATTTGGCAAATATACTTAATTCGAGGTTCAAAAGTTCAAAGAACGGGTTCAAAATTTGGCAGTAAGTCAGTTGGCCTGATAAAACCTATAAAGTAATGGGCTGGGCAGAAAATCAACAAAAGAAAAAATAATCTGTCATGCTATTTTGCCCCTTTTTTGAAAAATAGTCATGAATTATAGTCTGGGCCTGCTCGTTAGCAACCGTAATGATGCTTTGCGGATTTTTTAAGCTCTTCAATACCGAAAAATGCTGCATTGTTTTACCGTAGATATCTTTTCCTATTTTTTTCGGGTTGTCACAAAGCCAAACATAATCAATGTCTTTTTTCTTTAATTTTTTGGCTATCGTTTTTCCTTTGTTTCCAGCACCCCAAATTACCAGAGGTCGAGAAATGTCCCGATCAAGTTTGAGAAAATAATGCAGTTTGATATCCAAAAAGTAATTTTGGGCGTAGTGCTCGCTGGTTCGAGATGTTCGTGTGTCATAATCGCGCCAAAAATGCAATACTTGATGGCACGGAATACATTTTAGCTTTTTTTCATAAAAACGAAATGCCAAATCGTAATCTTCAGGGTAACGGTTGGGGCGAAAAGCACCACAGCTTTCCAGGTCTTCCTTGTGCGCCATCCAGCAAGGGGAAGGAATAACACATTCCTTGTATATCTCCGTGTAGTTGGATCCTTTATCTGTTAATCTATTCAGCCATTCCTCATAACGGGCGTAACCATTACTTATACCACGTTCAGAAAAATACCGCACTTGTCCAAGGGCTAAATGCCCAGGGCCATTTTTTAGCAGTGCATCCACCATAGCTTGTAGTTTGTTTGCAGGCATGATGTCATCAGAATCCATTCGGGTAATATATTGTCCGTTGCACAGTCCATAGGCAGTTTTAAGGGCATCGATTATCCCAAGACCATTATTGTCAAAAACCTTTATGCGCAAATCTTGTTTTGTAAAAGTCTCGACAATGGTTTTGCTATTGTCCGTAGATTGATCGTTAATGGCTAAAACTTCCCAATACGCATAAGTTTGCTTTGTGATAGACAATAAACACGCTGTAAGAAAAGCTTCAGTGTCTTTAAAAGGCATGAGAATACTGACCAATGGTTTTTGCATGTTGCAAAGTAAAAAAAGATAAAAGCCTTACAAAACAGAAAGATCTATTTCGTATGTTTTGAAAAGTACTCTGAGACACTTTTCCGAAGTTTGATTTTTTAAGGCATCGGAATCAAACAATTAGAACGACTTATTCGAAATAGGGGAAAATTGAGCATATAATTCGTTTAAAAGGTAATTTCCTCCCTGAATTATCATCCTAATTTTTAAGATTAATGGCTTAAATATTCGACGAACGGTCAAATTTTAGGTAAAAAAAGCCAAAAAAGGTGAAAACCTATGAATTATTACTAATAAAAGGTCCACAACATTTTTTGATCTTTGTACTTGAAATAATTTAAAATGATATCCCTATGAAGAAAATCTTAACCTACAGAGTTGCCTTCGGATGTTTTGTAACATTTTTTTGTTATTCGATGTCGGCACAGGATTTGAAAAATTCAAGTTCTGAAAAAACAAGTTCGTATGAGCATGTTAAGAGGCAAGAAAACTATCAGCAATTAAAAAATTCAGGATACACTGACAAGGAAATTTTCGAGGATCTCGGAAATGCCAACTTCCTGGCAAAAAACTATGAAACCGCAGTGTTTTGGTATTCAAAACTAAAGAAGATTAGTAAGACCGGTACGTTAGGTTCTAGTTACAGCGAGCGTTACGAGTTTGCTCTTGCCAAATCGAGCAATACCATTGCTTCAAGCGACACACAAAAAGATTGGCTGGGTCAAATCGAAGCAGATTATAAAGTAGCAGCGGAAGTCCCCGATAATTCCAGAAAGTTTAAAGAATTGGACTTTACAAGTAGGGAAGCCCCGCAATCACTTAATGAACTGGTGCAATCTGAAATAAAGGAAGTTAATGGATTGGAGGACCTTCATACAGGAAAGCCAGAAGGTGAGAATATCTATAAATCACCGATTGCATTGACCGCCGATGGTAAAACAGCTTACTTTACTAAGGCTGTATATGAAAAACCCTTATATGGACTTTTTTCGAAAAAGGAATTGGTTCATAAAATATTCAAAGCTGATAATTTAGGTGATAAATGGGGTAATGTACAAGAAGTAGCTTTGTGCCCCAAAAACTTCTCAGCGATGCACCCTGCGGTATCGAATGATGGAAAACGGTTGTTTTTTGCATCAGATATGCCAGGTACTTTTGGCGAGTACGACATTTACGTATCCAGCATTAAAAGTGATGGAACCTATGGTGTGGCGAAGAACTTAGGTCAAAAGGTGAACACCAAGAAGAACGATCTCTACCCTAACATTGTAGGGGTGAACACACTCTTTTTTGCGTCGGAAGGACGAAAGGGCCATGGTGGAATGGATGTTTATATGGCGCAGGTAGACGAAAGAAAAGTAGGCTTGGCAGTCAACCTAGGCGACCCTATAAACAGTGATAAAGATGATTTCTCTATTTTTTTAATGACAGAAAAAGATATGGGTTATGTAATGTCTAACCGTGGCAGAGATAAAGATACCGTGCATCGTGTAGCCTTCTCTTATGGTGATAAAAAGAATGTTGAGTCTGAAGAAAAGCTGAGCAGTAATTTTTTAGCCTCTTTGAACAACGATCTAAATGTTGATTATTCCTCATCTGTTTTTGAAGATGAATAAGAAGCTTGGCGAAGTGTCGTAGGTGAAAATTTTACGACTTACGATGCTTGAGTGCCCAGGCTAGTAAATAAGTGCACATATATTTAAAGATTACCCAAAGTATAACGTTAATCCCCCCAAATTATGAACTCTAATAAAGCTAAAACAAAAAAATGTCTGCTGCTTATGTTCTTTGTGGCCTTGAGTATACAGACAACCTATAGTCAAGAAGTGAATCCTGCTCCTAGTTCGAGTAATTCGTATCATAATCAATTGTTCTTCAATAGATTTTTGATTAACCCGACATTCTCATTGGTTAGGGAAAATAAATCATATTTGAACATTCTTAATAGAAACCAATATGCTACATTCGAAGATAATTATCAGAATTATTATGTAGGTTTCAGCAATAAATTGAATGACCATACTGCAGTAGGTATCGGTGTTTATAGTCAATGGTCTGGAGTGATACAACAGTTTGGATTTAATGCCAACTACGCCACTTCGGTAAAATTAAGCGATAAGAGTAAATTGACATTTGGAACAAATGTTACTTACTTTAATGAAGGTCTCGATAAAAATCGTGTTACTGGAGCAGAAGACGACCCTGCAATTCAGGAAGCTACTAAAGAAAGTAAGCTTGCAATTCAGCCGGGCATTACCTTGTCAACAGGTAAATTTGATTTCGGTTTGTATGCCCAAGACTTATTTAAATACAATCAATCTACCGATGATTTTACGACATCTTTGAATGATAAAAGCATCAAAGCTTCAGTTCAGTATACCCATTCTTTCATGGCAACACGGGGTTTATTTGCAAATGGGAGGCTAATGCCACTTGTGCAAATAGGTAGAAATGAAGATAGTTCTTTGTCTTATGTTGGTGCATTGCTATTAGATTTACCCAAATACGGGTGGGTACAGACAACTCTTGATGATCAATTCGGAATGTCTGCAGGTTTTGGTTTTAACCTTAGCAAAAAAATGTCTTTGGGTTATTTGATGGAGAAAGATTTATCAGAAGGAGATGTTGATCTCGGTTGGAACCATGAATTGACTTTGGCATATACTTTCAAAGATAATAGTGGGGTAGGTGCATTCGCAGCAACTTCAAATGATGACAAAATCGATCGTATCGTAAGAAACTACGAAGAGCAGATTTTGCAGTTGATGGAAGAAAAGAATAAGAGTGACAACAATGAGGGTAAGAAAGAAATAGAGCGAATGGTCGAAGAAGAAGAAAAGGAGGTAGAATACGATGCTAATTCGCTTGCCTATCAAAATCGAATGATTTTAGATGAATTGATATTAAGACAAGATTCTATTGAGTCGGCAAGGAAAAAGGAATTGGCAGAAGGGTTCGAAGCTATCGTAGAAATCTTAAGAAAAGATATAAAGGAGAACTTCAAGGCTGCCTCGGAAAATTATAGGGTGCCAGAAAATACTGTATTGGCACAAACTGAAACAACCCCTGTAAAAGAAGTAAATTCTTCGATATCTGATCAAAAATCATATGTGAAACTTCCGATAAAAGTTCTAAATCAATCAGATATTATTGGTGTTGAGTCTGGGTATTATGTAATAGCCAATGTCTACAAGAACAAGAAGTATTTAGATGCCTTTATGCACAGCCTAAACGAACAAGGTCTGGATGCAAAACAATTTTATAACAAAGAGAACGGACTTCATTATGTGTATTTGGCTGATTTTAATTTTAAGGAAGATGCTGAAACAGCATTTGTGTCAAATTTAGATGGTAAGTATAGAGATGAAAAGTGGATCATGCAGGTAGATAATTCAATGGCTACCGCTGCCAATATTTACGAAGATTAAATAATATTGAGAAGAACCTTATAATTAGGTTCAGTTATCTAAAGATGTTTTTAAACAATTGATGATTAAAAATATATGTGTCTGAAAAAAAGGAGGGGAAATCCGGGGGGATATCAACCCCTCCTTATTCCAGAGGAGCGCAAGTTCCTAGCAACAAAAACTGTTTGACCACCGATTAAAAAATATATGTGTCTGAAAAAAAAGGAGGGGAAATCCGGGGGGATATCAACCCCTCTTTTTTATTGTGTAAGACACAGCATGAACGTAATTTTTACGCTTAGTACAACCGATGTTCTTAAAAAGACGGACTGCAGCAATGCTATAGGTATTTACGTTTTTTAATAAAAATAGAACAATCTAGCTCTTTTATTAACGATTTGATAATCACTAATGCATTTGAACGAATAGTCTTGTTAAAATTATTTGAAAGCGTATGGGTTTTATATATTTACATTATAATTTAACCTACATTACGTTAAACCCCAAATCCCCCCAAATCATGAGATTAAATCTTAACCTCAAAAATCACCCATTAGGTAAAGTAAGTGTTGATTCTAAATTCAACCACAGGTTCAATATACCTATATTGGATTATTCCTAATTAGGGAGTAAACGCTACCCTATTTTTTAGCTTTCGCTTTGAGAGATTTTTATTTCCAGCAAAACGTGTAAAGACGGTTTATCTATAAACCTTTTGGCATGACTCAAACATTTATTGTTTTGGTCAAGGCGCCATAGGGTTTCCAGTGACCCTGTCAGCTCATTTTGAAGATTATTTTATACTGTTTTTTTGAGATAGTTAAGATTTCTTTCAAGAGATTGCTACACCCCAAATTTTTCAGTTTAACATTTGGTGTTTATGCCTTATTTAAAAAGGTTGAATACTGATTAAAATGCCATGAGCTATGGAGCCAGACACCCTAAAAATTATTATCATTGATAATGACCCGGTATCTCACGCCGTTTATCAACACTATTTTGAAACTTATTCGGATTATTCTTTGGAAGCCATTTATTCGTCCGTCAAGGATGCCCTTAAAAATTATGATACGACTAAACCCGATATCATTGTATCTGAAGTTAATATGCCGGAAATCGACGGAATCGAAGGCATTCGTCTTTTTCGTAAAAAGGATCCCCAAGTGAAAATCATAATGGTCAGTGACGAATCTGATTTTGATTTTATTAAAAATGCTTTTAAAAATGGTGCAAATGGTTATATGACCAAACCCATAAATGGAAAAAGGCTATATAATGCACTGGATTCGATTCGGCATGAAGGGGCAGCTATGAGCAACGATATTGCCAAAAAAGTTATCTCAATGTTTCAAAGAAAATCTTATAAATCATTCTCTGAAAGGGAGAACCAAATTATTGATTATCTATGTCAAGGTGCAACCTATAAAATGATTGCCGAAAAACTTTTTGTAACTACCAGTGCCATAAACTTTCATATTCAGAATATATACTTGAAGCTGAATGTGAATTCAAAAGCAGAGGCTATTACGAAGTTAGAGCAATTGGAATATGCATAGACCGCAAATCTAAATAATTTTGTGCAGCGCTTTTTTCAATAGAATAATCTGAAATGGACTGAGACTGCATCATCAGGTATAGATATTGGTTATCAATAAGTTTTCCATCTTTTGGTAATCAATTCCTCCTTTGCCAACAAAAGCCCATAACCTATGTGTTGTGGGCTTTTACTTGAATTCATATTCTTTAAATATGATGGTTTACAGGAATTTTTTCAACTGCTTTATACCTTATATCTGTCATAGCGTTTTTTGAATGCCAAAGGAGAACTACCTGTTTTCGATTTGAATACCCGTGAAAAATAGGCATAATCCTCATAACCTAGTAATTCTGCAATGGTTGTCAAAGAATTATTCGAATGTACTATAAGACGCTTTGCTTCTAGTAGTATGCGTTCTGTTATTAGCTCAGTTGTAGTTTTATTTATAGTGGTTTTGGTAATTCTATTTAGATGTTTCGGCGTAATATTTAGTTCATTGGCATAAAACTGAGCTGATTTTTGAGTCTTGTAGCCCGTTTCTATTAGTTTGTCCAAAACCTCTATGGTTTTCAAATAGGTAGGAGATGAATTTTTTTTCGAGTCTCCAAAATCAGCGTAAAGTCGACTCAGGTCGATATAAATAATAGTTATAAGGCTGGCTAATTTTTGTTCTTTATAGATTGATTCCTGATGATACTCTACATTGATTTCATCGAAGCATTTTGCAAATCTTAAAACTTCACTTGTGGTTAAGGACAGGTGCGGGGGATTTTTGTATGAATAGTAAAATGGAAATTGTGTCAATTTTGTGTTTGAAAAACTAAATTCATAAAAAGATCGAGTATGAAAAAAGATATAGCCTTGGGGCGGGCTATGAAATTCCCAGCAATGGGTCTGGCCTGGTTGCAAGAAAAAAACACTTCCTCGTTCGATTGGGTAAGAATTAAAATCAACTTCGTGTACTCCTGAACCTTTTAAAAATAGGACACAAAGAAAGAAATCATGTTTATGTGGTTTATAAACAATAGTTTCATTTTCTTTCAAATGTTGTTTCAGGTTGTTGCTATAAAAACTTGTTGTCGATTCTTCGTGTTCAAATTGTTCAATATTGAGTATAGGTACAATTTTCATCGCTTGTGTTTATGTCCTAAAAGTACAAATAATGGCACTAATTTTATAAGTGCCTAGAAGGCTGATGTTAATACCTTTGTCTTAAGAGATTTTAAAATTGATAGATTAAACAGGAATATAAGTTTTGTGTTTTTTTAGTTGGATTTAATATGTGACTCCCCCGTTAATGTGGTATTTTATATTATTTCACTGAAAAAATATAGTTTAAACCGACTTTGTTTTTAATGATTTTGAGATTGATGAAATTACTTGGAGTACAACATAAATAAGAGTATATGAAACTGTTAAAGGGAACCAAGGTATATAGTATCTTAACTGGTAATTGTCCTGTTTGTCAAAGTGAAAGTATGTATTCGGTACAGAACCCATATAAATTGTCAAGCACCTTGAAAATGGAAGAGCGTTGTAGCCGATGCAGAACAAAGTATAAAATTGAACCTTCTTTTTTTTATGGAGCCATGTACGTGAGCTATCCTGTAGGGCTTATCTTTGCCGGTACAGCCTTTGTCTTGACATACCTGGCTTTTGATTTTAGTTTAATTGCCACCTATGCCGTTATTGTTGCAGTTATGGTTCTTTCTTTACCTATCATTCTACGAATTTCTAGAAACATTTGGATCAACTTCTTTATGCATTATGGTAGCCATAAAGTGCCTTTAAAAAAATCGAATACCCGGTTTTAGATTCCGATAATAATTCACTCTTGAATTGATGTATGGGTATTAAGTTGTATCTCTTAGGAAAGTTGAACAGTAGAAGGTTCATTCCAATTCATTTCGTTCTTTGAAAAGTTGGTAGATCCACTGTTTTTCTTCCAATGAAAATTCCTTGGTCTCAAACCAGTCATTAGCGGCAATTTTTTGATTTTCAATTTGCGCGTTTCGTATGGCTTGTATAGACACCAAATGCCAATGCACTCCTTTTTTTCTAGAAACCGAATATCCAATATCTTCAGTGATATAGGAGATTTTCGGTATATTTATTAATCGAGTTCCATCTTTTAAAACGGCTAGGGTCTTCGTAGTTTCTACGACTTCAGAAAAGGTATAACGGATAAAATCGGCAAAGCCATTTTGCCTCGCATTATAAACTTTATCACCAATTTTTAATTTCTCCATAGGGCTCAAAAGTGCACAAAAATAATAGCTGCGTACTATTTTAGAACTATGATCGACTTAGAAATTATTAACAAAGTCCAATGCCTTGATTCTAAGGCGTAATGGTAATCGTTGTGTTATAGCAGTCCAATTAAACAAGAGGGGACGGTCCCCATCTATAACATTGGAAGTTTCTTTTACTTTTTAGATAGAGCCTTGTTTAAAAACATCATAGCATTTGACCCTGTTTCAGAAAAAATGTAGTGTGCCAACTTGTTTTGTAGTGGGGTATATGGGAAGAGTTTATGAAACTTCGTTTAAAACTTGTACTTTTCCTTCGAAAATACAAATCCTAAAAATGAAGTTTTAAGCGATAAAACTAGAAGGGGGAATAATAATATAAAAGTGATTACGACCATGAGAATACCAATTCATTTTATACTTTGTTTTTGCTTTACGCTAGCTGTGCACGCATCAAGTGTTGATACACTAGTAGTTTTAAGCAAAGCCATGAATAAAGAAATAAAGAACGTGGTGATCAAACCTGATTCATATAATGCTACAGGCAAAGACTATTCCGTGGTGTATTTACTGCATGGTGCTGGAGGAAATCATCGAGATTGGCTGGGTAAGGTTCCTGATATTCAACAATATGCAGATGTCTATAATGTTATGATCGTCTGTCCCGATGGCAGTAAAACCAGTTGGTATTTTGATAGTCCTATAGATGCCAAAATGCAATATGAAACTTATGTGAGTAAGGAACTCGTTGCTGCAATAGATAGAAAATACAATACCAACATCACAAAAAGAGGTCGCGCGATCACAGGCTTAAGTATGGGTGGCCATGGTGCTTTCTACTTGGCCTTTAAACATTCGAATGTTTGGGGAGCTGCTGGCAGTATGAGTGGTGGAGTTGATTTTAGACCATTTCCGAACAATTGGGATATTGCGGAGCGCTTGGGTAGTTATGCCGAAAACAAAGAAGCTTGGGAAGCTAATACCGTAATCAATATGGTTCACCTAATTACTGATAAAAGCCTGAAATTGGTTTTTGAATGTGGCGTGGATGATTTTTTCTATGACGGCAATAAGAGATTGCATGAAAAACTATTAGAAAGGAATATTCCACATGATTATACCGAACGCCCAGGAAAACACGATTGGAACTATTGGGAAAATGCCATAAAATACCAGATGTTATTTTTTGATGATTTTTTTAAGGAGTAACCGTTTCTACGTATTAATGCCTTTTTGAAACTGTGCGTTCATATTTAATTACGACTCATTTTTTTTCGAATTTTAAAGCACTTTCGAACAGGTTTAGTATTTCTAAATTTCCTTTTCGATAGATACAAGCGCCGCAATGCTCTAAAGTTAGCCCTGCATATTTTTTAAAAAAGATTATGACATGTTTTTGCTGTTCTTCTAGATCTAGCAAAAACTGGAAAACGACCCTGTCCAAGTCCATTCTGAAGGGCATGTGTTGGTTATTTTACAAAGACGCGGTTATATTTACGTTTTCTCTTCTTTCATTCACTGAAAACTTTCAGCCATTCACTGAAAGGGGTTCAAGCGCATTCGATCATTGTTGATATTTGCTATGATAATGATGAATTGTTGACCAAGGATAAATTGTAGAATCCCCTAAACCTAAGACACTGGTACCCTATAGGTGGTGAATATAAGCATCCGTCAAATAGATAAAATATAAATGATGAAAAAAAATGAAATCACTTTAAAGTATATTCCTTTAATGACATTGACAGCGATCATTAGTATGGTTTTATTGGCTTGCAGCACCGATAGTACAGATGATACGCTCGAAGAAGAGAGCGAGGAAACAATTCCTACAGAACTTCATGCAGCTTTTTCGGCTTTTAATACAGATGCTACCACCATATTTCTCGACGGGTCAAATGTAGTTATAGAAACTACAGGTTTGCCAGACCATGAAACTGTTTACTGGGGAGAGGGCAATAGTCTCTATAGGGAAGAACCTAATGTAGCTACTACGCCGAGTATTATGACCAGTAACAATAATGCCACAACCATTACAGTTGATGCGACTCCAAATTTAACTGGAAATACGGTTTCTACTCAATTAAACACAATAGGTATAGCAGTTAGTGGGGCATCTATATTTAATGATCAAGAGGGAAACGGTGCATTGGATCAAGCTGCAGCGAGTTTAGATTGGACAGGAGCCCATATCGGTCCTGGTGTTTATCACTATCATCTAGAGCCAAAGGCTTTCACCGATGATGACGATAAATTATTGGGGATTTTATTGGATGGTGTTTTTCTTTATGGTCGAAAGTGCAATTCGACAGGAAGCTATCCCACAGACTTGGATAGTTCTGGCGGGCATACCGCTACAACGCAATACACCGATGGTGAAGAAGAATATCATTATCATATTATAAACGAATTGTACTCGACCACGGGCTCTTATCTAGCTTTTGCTGGCCCATATCAAGGGTATTAATTCTGAAAATATGAGACTGTTTCTAGCTTTTATAGTGGTGATACTTCTTCTTACACAATGTAAGGAAGTTCCTGTTACCGCAACGGTAACCGAGAAAGTTGTTATTATTGACAACTTAGAAATACCAAAAGAGGATCTTGTTCTGAATCAGGTCGAAGGCAAATGGTACTATCAGGGGCAACCCTTCAATGGCTACTCCTTAAAACTCCATGAAAACGGAACTTTAGCTGAGAAGCTAGGTTATTTTAATGGTAAAAGGGAGGGTGTTGCGAGAAGATGGTCAGAGAACGGCACACTTCGTATAGAATCATACTATAAACAAAACCGTTTAGTAGGAACCTATAAAAGCTGGTGGGAAAACGGCGTGTTGGCCCAAGAATCCCAATATACCGAAGGGATTCTAAATGGAACTGAAAAAAAATGGTATCCCACGGGAGAATTGGCCAAGATGCGGCAATTGGTTGATGGTAAAGAAGAGGGGTTGCAAAAGGCTTGGTTGCAAAATGGAAAGCTATATGTGAACTATGAGGCCAAAAATGGACGTATTTTCGGTATGCGAAGAGCGAATTCATGTTATAAACTAGAGAATGAAGTTGTTGTTAGGGATAAAAAAATATAGTCTTCTTTTGATTCTTATGTCGGGAATCTTCACGAGTTGCAAAGTCGAGACAAAAAAAGAAAATAATAAAGTAACGCAAACTAGTCGGGTAGTGCACTTGCCTTACTATAATGATGAATCTTTTACCCCTCATTGGTTGACCCCAGACAGTGAAGAAGAGAAGGCCTTTCATAAAATCCCTGATTTTAAATTGGTCAATCAATTGGGGGATACCATTTCACAAAAAACCTTTGACAACAAGATTTATATTACCGATTTTTTCTTTACGACCTGTCCGGGTATTTGCCTAAAAATGACAGGGAACATGCAAAAAATACAGGAAGCGTTCAAAGATGATTCTGATATATTACTAGTATCACACTCGGTAACGCCCTCTATAGATTCCGTTTCGGTACTTAAGACATATGCCGATAAAAATGGGGTTATTGATAGTAAGTGGCACTTGGTTACTGGTGACAAAACAGAAATCTATGACTTGGGTAGAAACCAATACTTTGTTGAAAATGACTTGGGAATTCCCAAAGATATAAATGACTTCCTACATACCGAGAATTTCTTACTTATAGACAAGGATAAACACATTCGCGGTATTTATAATGGACTGAACAGGGCATCCATAGCGCAATTGATAACCGACGTAAAAGCCCTGAAATCAGAATTAAACTAGCCTTATCTTACCTAGAAGTACTATTTCTGATCAACTGATGATAAAAACGAATAGAGTTTTTAAAATCGCTTACTGGCAACCTTTCGTTTAACCCATGAAAAGACTTTATATTCCCTTTATTCAGTGTGGTGGCCGAAAATCGATAAATGTTGTCAGAGATATCATTAAAATGTCGGGAATCGGTGGCCCCGACAACTAAATAAGGAGTAATCAGTACTTCGGGAAAAATTTCCGATATCGTTTTCTTCAGGGTTTCAAATCCGAAAGAATGGGTGCTTGAGACCTTTGAGGGATTAGAATTAAATTCACCATTAGAGATAGAAATACGTTCATCATTGATGAGCCTTTCGACTCTGGCCGTTACAGTTTCAATTGTTTCTCCCGGAATAACCCTGAAATTTACAGTAGCACTTGCCGTTTGCGGTATAATGTTGTCTTTTACCCCACTGTTAAAAACTGTAGGTGAGGTGGTCGTTCGAACAAGTGCGTTTCCAGAAGCACTTTTTTCGTAAATGGAAGTAATTACGGAACTGAACAGCGACTGGTTGGCAAATACCAGTTTATTGACAAATGGCATTTCAGGTCCCAAATATTCTATAAAACCTTGGATGGGTGGAGAAATTGTTGCAGGAAAAGGTGTTTTTTTTAGTTTGACAATAGCATTGGATATAACATCTATCGCCGTTTCTTTTTCCGGCATTGAAGAATGCCCGCCTTCTAATTTCACCGATAATTTTAAAGAAACAAATCCTTTTTCTGCGACGCCTATGAGCGCTACATCTTTCTCAATTCCGGGGACCATTTTTTGCACAATACTTCCACCTTCGTCGAGCACAAATTCTGCTTGTACTTTTTCTTCCTTTAAAAACTTGCCTATTGTCTTGGCGCCTCTTAAGCCACCGATTTCTTCGTCGTGACCGAGGGCTACATAAATACTACGTTGAGGCTTGAAGTCCTCTTTGAGTAACAATTCTAGGGACTCCATTATTCCGATTACTCCAACTTTATCGTCTATTGTTCCTCTGCCCCAAACGGTGTCGTTTATGATTTCGCCACCAAAAGGCTTATGCTTCCAATCCGGTAAATTTTCTTCTATTACCGGTACCACATCAAGATGCGCCATTAAAATAATGGGTTTTAAAGAAGGGTCAGAACCCTTCCATTTATAGAGAAAGCTATAAGAATTAAAAGTTTTCTTTTCCAATATAGAATCAGCTAGGGGATAGGTAGTTTTTAAAAAGTTTGTGAAATCCTGAAATTGAATCGAATCAAAATCGATCTCATTTTCAGGGGATACCGTTTTGATTTTTATGGCATTGGAGAAATTCTCTATAGCAGTGGTCTCAATATCAAGAATTTCAATAGGCTCGGCATCTAACTGCAGGGACTGGAAGGTGAACATGTTAAATAGTAAATATGCTATGAAAAGAATTAGTAATGCCGTTAGGGATAGAATGGTTTTTTTTAGTCTTTTCATCATTTAATAACTTTTAAGCTGTTGAGGGTCGATAGGCCTTCGTAATTTGAACCAATCAAAATTAGCGTGTCTGGACAAATGGCACATTTTTTACCTGTAAAAAAAAAGCAATCTCTGCAATAAGCCTCTTTTAAAATGTTCATGACTTAATTTATGCCTTTCTATAAAATCCACTAATTTACGGGACATTAATTGGAGCTAATGAAAAATTCAAAGAACACGATCAACGTAAAGATAATAGCAATTCTTTCTATGGCAATAGGGATGTTAGGTTTTAGTTGTATAACATCGAATTCTTCTACGACACTACATATTGTTGCGGATCAAGAAAATGACCTTTTCAAAGTGTTGTCAAAAACACCGTATAGCATAACCCGGTATGGAGATGTGAACAAGGCTTTGTCGAATGTCCCCGAGAATGGTAGATTGATGGTACTTTCGCAAAATTATCCAAAAGAGAAAACAGCGCTTCCTCCCGATTTTTATGTAAGGGCAAAAGCCAAGAAACTAAAAGTGTATGTTGAATTTCCGAACCTTTTGGATGCCGAGGATACTGGTGATATCATAGAAACGAAAAAAGAGCGTCTTGTGGTAACCTCAGCTATATTTGGAGATCACTTGTCCCCAATGAGCATTTTAGATGCAGGCCTGTTTTCCTATGTGTCGATTCCGAGTAGAACGGCCCTACTTCAGGGGGCGAAAGTAGCAGGTTTTAAATCGGCGGTTTATGGTCTGGACGAAACTGATTATTTTCCCATACTTTTTAAGAAGGATGATGTGCTAATTGCCACTACCAAATTAAGCAATATGGTGCAGGGAAGGTATTCGCCGATAAAGGAATGGAATATTGTGATCGGTCACATACTCTCTTTTTTGATAGACGATTTTGACACAGATATGATTCAATGGAATCCATTGGTAAAGCCTACATATTCAAAAGAACAACAGTTGCCTGAAAATGCGTATCGACTAGCCGTTGATCGCGGAAGCCAATGGTACGACAAAGGTAGATTTTTGATTCACCCTGAATGGAAAGGGCTTTGGCAAGCCATTGATACCTTGGCACTACCTGTGGGGCCGCCTATGGACCTTGACCGGCCTTCGGGCGATGGCTCGTTAGGGGTCATGGAGGGGCATTATTCTTATATAAATCCAGATGGTAGCCAACCCTACCGCTATTGGTTGAGAGCCGATTGTGTGGCGGAGACGGCAATGACCATGGCCATGTCGAATTCAGTTCGTGAACGCGAAGGGCATTTGCAAACGGCTGAAAATTTAATGGATTTTCTTTTTACCACAGATACATTTATGACCGACAACAGTAAAAAGCCCGATGGACCATCATATGGGCTTATCGGTTGGGCCGATACAGCTCCCCATAAATATTATGGTGATGATAATGCTCGGGTGATTTTGGGTGGACTTTTGACGGCACAGCTCCTTGGAAATAAAAAATGGGATCGATCATTGGAAAAACTAATTCTTGCAAATTTTAGAACTACGGGGGAAACTGGTTTTCGAGGGAATGCCTTGAACGGATATAAAATAGAGCCACTGGGTTGGCGAAAGCTGGGTGAGGGCCAATTAATCAACCCGGCCCCGCATTACGAATCGTGGTTGTGGGCGACTTACATTTGGCTGTATGACAAAACGGGCTTCAAGCCTTTGTTGGAAAAGGCTAAAAAGGCAATAGCAACTACAATGGATGCATATCCTGATAAATGGATATGGACGAATGGACTTCAACAAGAAAGAGCTCGAATGATTTTACCTTTGGCTTGGTTGGTACGTGTCGAAAATACCGAGCAGCATAGGCGCTGGCTTCGGCAACTCTGTGACGATTTACTGGAATACCAAGTAAGCTGTGGCGCGCTTCAAGAGGTTATGGGCGATCAACAACAAGGCAAGTATGGTGCTTCAAAAAGTAATCAGGCATACGGCACCTCTGAGGCACCGGTCATATTTTCAAACGGGGATCCTATCGCAGACATGTTGTATACGACCAATTTTGCGCTCTTTTCATTAAATGAGGCCGCTCAGGCAACACAAGACGTAGGATATTTAGAAGCTGTCGATAGGCTTTCAGACTTTTTGGTGCGTATTCAGAGTACTTCTTCTGATAGGGCCGATCTAGATGGTACTTGGTTTAGGGCTTTTGATTACGAAAATTGGGAATATTACGGGTCTAATGCCGATCATGGCTGGGGCGCTTGGGGAACGCTTACCGGTTGGACCCAAAGCTTTATCACAACTACCTTGGCCTTAAAATTAGAACAGACCAGTTATTGGGACAAGACCAAGAATTCGAGTGTCGGAAAGGGCTTTGATCAACTAAGGGCCACCATGTTACCGGGGCTTTAGACTATAGCGTAATACTTAAATACAGTTGCCCTACCTATTATTGTAAGTATGTCTGAATTCGTGGATGTTATTCTTTGTTCCTAAAGATTTTGTGCAACATTTTGGCTTAGATATTCAGTTTTTGTGCTGCTTTTTAACTGGGGAATATACAAGTCTACTAAAAATGAATTAATTTAACTTACAGTATTTGAAATACGCGTTATGAAATTTGTGAGTAGCCAATTGGCCTATTATTTAAAAGATAGTGCATTTAAACGAAACGCAAGAAAGCTTTTGAGGTACGTCGCCCTTTTAGCTGTGGTTGTTTTAATACACTCGATTCTTTTCCATATCATTATGATGACGGTGGAAGGTCGTTTTTATTCTTGGGTAACAGGTTTTTATTGGACACTTACAGTTATGAGTACCCTGGGCTTTGGGGATATCACTTTTGAATCTGACATTGGTCGTCTTTTTAGCATTATCGTTTTACTTTCTGGAATAATTTTATTGCTGGTAGTTTTACCGTTTGCATTTATAAGATTTTTCTATGTACCCTATTTAGATTCAACGAATAAGAACAAAGTGCCACGTCAAGTACCGGCAGGAACTAAAGACCACATTATCATCTGTTCCTTGGAAATGATAGCGAGGGACCTGACAGAAAAATTGGGTCAAGAAAAAATACCCTATTATATTATTGAAAGTGATTCCCAAATTGCACTGGAGCGACACGATAAAAATATTCCTGTAATCTTAGGGGAATCAGATGAAGAGGAAACCTTTCGACTGGCTAATATTGACCAGGCAAAACTGGTCTTGGTGAATAAGAACGATACAGAGAACACTAAAATTATTCTCACCATACGGCATGCAGCACCAAATGTACCTATAGTAGTTATAGCCAATGAAGAAGAGGCAATTCACGTATTGCAGCTGAGCGGCGCCAACCATGTTTTACCGGTAAAAAAATGGCTGGGTTCGCAATTGGCCAATAGGGTAAATGCGCAACATGCCAAGTCTCATCCTATAGGGGAATATGAAGATCTTAAAATTGCCGAATTGGCCGTTCATAATACTCCTTTGGTTAACAATACGATCCGGGAGACCAATTTTAGGCAAAAATTTGGCGTAAGTATTGTGGCAGTGTGGAAAAGAGGGAGGTTGAAGCCCGCGCTAGCTCATGAAAAACTTACCGAAGATAGCGTTTTGATGATAATTGGAAATGAAGACCAGCTTCAAGGTATCGATGAACTTTTTTACAACTATAATGTGAATCCGAATCCTGTGTTGGTAATTGGTGGGGGAAGAGTGGGCAAGGCTGCAGCGGAGACTTTAAAAGAAAACGGCATCTTGGTAAATATGATTGATAAAGATTCCAATGTATGCAAAAAGGTAAAATATTTATGTAAGAAGGTTTTTGTAGGAAATGCTTCTGACTATGATTTGTTAAAAGAAGCTGGAATTCTTGAGACACCTTCGGTTTTATTATCGACCAATGATGATACCATGAATATTTATCTTGCTTCTTATTGTCGTCAGCTAAATAAGAATGTAAGAATAGTGAGCCGAATCTCAGACACCCGCAATATAGACATTATACATCGGGCAGGGGCAGACTTTGTTTTGAGCTATGCTACTTTGGGTGCCGTAGCGGTCTTGTCTATTGTTAAAGGTCAAAAGCTTACAGTTTTGGGAGAAGGAGTCCGGCTATTTATTTCTTCCATCCCAACTTCATTGTTTGGCAAAACCCTCGCTGAATCAGGAATAGGGGCCAAGACTGGTCTTTCTGTGATTGCCATCAATCAAAATCAAACGGTAATTACGCAGTTGCCGGCCAATACCCTACTTTCTCCTGGAGCGGAAATTGTAATGATCGGAAATGCTGAAATGAAGCAAAAATTTAATTCGATATTTGGTGCGGGTAATTGAAAATAAATTCTTAAATATCGGCGACAGGCTTAAATCTAAACGTACCTCAGTTTGTTTTTGTTAAAATAATAATAAACGGTATTTAACACTTGCTCAATATTTCTTGTTTAATTATATTTATATAATATCAGACAAAAGACAATAATGGATATTTTAAAAGAGGCAACAATTTTTGAAGAGACTAAAATGACTCATATGTCTACCAGTGATAGGGTGACAGCATCTAGGGAAGCAAAACGACTTATTTTAGAAATCAATGAGATTTACAAGAAGACACAAGATACCAACTTGATGGATGTAATGAAGCGGTTGACCGCAAAGAAAAAAAAGATTGATGTTCGCTTAAAGGGTAGGCCCAATTCCGGAATATAAGTATACTCGAAATCTAAAGATAAAATGTTCTCGGAAGGATTGAAATCTTCATTGTAAGCACCTTGTCTACGGAATATTTGTTCGATTACTTGGCAAAATATTCTATCAATATATGATTTGCTTTCCTTCTCAGGGATGAAGTTACCCTAAATATTATTCATAAGAGTTTTATAGGCTTTTATCTTCAGATTTTTTTACCTCTATCGATTCATTTACTTACGGAGTTCCATAAGCTGTATAAACTGCTACCTTCATTTCAAGTGATATGAATAAGGTTTATGGCAAGTTAGACGACAGGCGCATATCGGAAATTTTCGAAAGTACTAGTGCAAAGTTTTTCAGTTTTGTGGCTAAAGAGGTGCTCTGCCGTATTTCATTGTTCCATTTCTAGAATAGAAAGACCATTATCAATTATTTTTAATGTTTCCTCAATTCCACTCAAATTTTTCTAACATTTTTACATTGAATTGATCCACTTTAGATTTGTGAATAGAGATCAAGATTCAAAAATCATAAACGCTTTTGCTCATCTGTCGTACCACTTTTTTCTTTTACAAGATTACCCCCCAAATGGTAAAGTAATGTGAGTCCAAACCTTCTTGAATCGGGTTTGTTGTTGTAGCGATAGTCGATGATCTCACTTAGTGAATGGGCCTGATAACGGTTGGTATTGAAGATGTCGCTTATGGTAAATCGGGCGATGAGCTTCTTGTTTGAAAACGACTTTTTAATGCCGAAATCAACATAACCTGTGGGTTGCGAACTATAGATACCAAGTAGTTCAGAGGAGAACCATTGGGCGGAAAGATTGATTTTATATTCCTTTGGCAATGAAACATCCTGTTGCAACATTAGTGTTGCCGCCCATTTTGCTAGCTGTTTTTCACCTGAAAGTTCTGATATAGGATACTTGGTATAGCTTATGTCAGAAAAGAAAAGCACATCCCAAAATGTGCATAGCTTAAAAGGTGTTGATATTGTAAAATCAAAACGATGGCGATTGCCAAAATTATCGCTTTGACTTTTAATCGTTGTACCATTATCATCTATAGATAGCCTTCGGTTCATGAAATTGAGGCTTCGGTTATAAATAGCAGAAAAAAAATATTTGTTTTTTAGACTGTAGGTCAGTGAATAAATCCAAGCTAATTCAGGAATCAGATCGGGGTTTCCAGAATAATAGAAATATTTGTCACTGTACCATCGAACAGGGTTTAAATCACTATAAGACGGGCGGTTGATACGCCTGCTGAGCGAAAAATCCATTTTATTGTCTTCATTGATGATTTGCCCAATAGAAAGAGATGGGAACAGCTTTGTATATTGCCATTTATTGGCAATGTCCTGTTTTACGGTGTAGCCTTGAGCACGGGTATGCTCCATACGTAAGCCAGCATCAATTGTTGTTTTGTTGATTTTTTTTGAACCCGACAAATAAGCTGCGGCAATATGCTCCTTATATTTAAAATGGTTACTTAAATCTTCTATTTCAATATAATTTCCCGATTGCAATGAGTCAAAACGGTACTGATTATCATTTTCTACTTCGGCATATTTAATACCTGTTTTAATCGAATACTTTTTAAAGGGCAAATCGGCATCAGCTTGAGCAGAAACAATTTTGACGAATCCGGGCTGGTTCGACTTGAGTACCTCTGTATTCTGTCTGTTTTTGTTTGCATCATAAGTATCGGTTTTTAGCAATCCATCGGAGTAATTCCGGTAAGATGTATAATTGGCATCGGCAGTTATTCTTTTTCCTAGGGAATCTATATCAAATGTGTAACGCGTGCTTATCGCATCGTAGTGATAAGGCTCGATGATGTTATTATCTGAAAGAATATAAGATTGCAACTCTCCCGAATTATCAACCTTTTTTACTGTAGAATAATTGAAGCTTTTGAAATCGTCAAGATAACCATGATAGCTTACCCCTATATTATGTTTTGGTGAAAATTGCCAATCGGTTCCAAGACGCCAGGTATAATATTTAATTTTAAATGTTTTTTCATTTTCACGGTTGAGGCGAAAAGTGTTTCCTTCTTCATTTATGGTGTTTTTACTGTTGTTTTGAGTAAACCGGTGTGGTGTGTTGTAGTCAAAAGAACCATACAGGTTCATTTTTTTTGTACTTAGGCTTGCCGATATGTTTTCGTTGGTCATCCAATATTTTCCTTTTGAAACCGCGGCACGCAAATCGACCGCATAGCCCTTTTTTAGATTTTTTATAGGTATAATATTAATAATTCCCGAATTGCCGGCTGCATCAAATTCAGCCGTAGGTGAGGTGATTAGTTCTATCTTATTGATATCCTCTGCACTCATTCCTTTCAATAAGTTCGATAGCTGGCTTCCCGATAAATACGTCATCTTTCCGTCAATCATTATATTGACCCCAGAAGCTCCTCTAAATAAGATATTATTATTTTGACCTACGCTTACACCCGGCAATTTTTTAAGCATATCAAGCGCTGTTTGCCCAGTTGTTAATGCTGAATTTTTAAGGTTGAAGGTTAATTTCCCCTTGTCGGCCTGAACAAGGGGTTCTTTAAAAGTAACAACCACTTCATCCAATGATTGGGGATTTTCCTTCAATGTTATATCTAAATTTGCTTGGTCTTTTACTTCTTTTTCTTCAGTTTTCATCCCCACATAGGAAAATACCAAGACACTTCCTGTAACGGTTTTTATAGAATATTTACCGTCTAAATTGGTAAGTGTTCCTTGATTAGTTCCTTTTATAATAATAGTGACTCCAGGTAAAGCGTGGTTTTCTATATCGGTAACTATTCCATGGATTACCTGTTCCTGTGAAAAAATAGAACAAGGAAAAAATCCTAAAAAATATAATAGGATTGTTTTGAGATAAGGGGCCATAATTATAGAGGAATATTTTAAAATTTGTTTTCGATCTCAGCCGCTTCAAGCATGAGGTAATGTAAATCAGTGTTTTTAATGAAGGGTTTTAACAGATGACTTCCTGGCCCATACATTGCCAATTCGACATAATCCGCTGAATGCTGCATACTTATCCACCCGACGGAGTTGTGTCGTTGCTGCATTTCGGCCAAAACCTTAAAAGGAAGTTGCTTTGGGTTGTATAGGCCATCTTGGGTTCGTAGGTCAGTATAGTAACTCAACAATTGTTTGCATTCTTCATCTGTAAGGGCAAAATTGTTGGCATAGTGCACTCTTTCCTTTAATTGGGATATGGAAGTTTCTTTACCTACCCCAGTTAAAACCCACTCATTGGTGTGCCTATATTGCTGAATAGAATCGAAATTGTCATTTGCCTCTTTTCCATAAATAAGCCCTGGGTTGGCATTACCGTGATCTGTAGTAATAATAACTAAAGTTTCGCCATCTTGTTCTGCAAAATCCATGGCCACTTGTATTGCCTCGTCATGTGCCACTTGGTCATACATTAGCCCGGCAATATCATTGCCGTGTGCGGCCCAGTCCACTTTGCCTGCTTCTACCTGTAATACAAATCCATTGGGATGGTCTTTCATCGCATCAATAGCTTTATGGGTCATTTCGGCAAGTGTGGGTACTTTTTGAAGTAAATCCTTATTGTTCTCCCTGTCAATTGAATAAGGAAGCCCACTATTTTCAAATACACCTAAAATGGGTTTGTCAATAGCAGCGGAAAACATTTCGTTTCTTGTTTTAGCCACCTCGTAACCGTCTGACGTAAAAGCTTTGTACATATCCTTTTTATCCTTTCTCTTCTCAGGAGAAAAGTAAGTATCGCCGCCACCCATCATGACATCAAACTTTTGTTGCAAGTACTTCTCGGCAATTTGTTCTTGGGCGTTTCGGGATTTAGAATTTATACAGAAACCCGCAGGCGTAGCATGGGTAATAGGGACAGTGGTCACACAACCTGCCTTTTTGCCCATTTGTTTGAATTTTTGCCAAATAGGCATGTGCTCTTCCCCTTGTTTACTTACATTCAATGCGCCATTATCAATACGTTTTCCTCCTCCCCAAGAAGAACTTGCCGCAGCAGAGTCAGTGACAGTAGAACTAGCGGAAGCCATATCCATTAAGGCTCTGCTTACCCTGTTATCTTTGTACAGCTGTAACCAGTTAGAACATTTACCGGTCTTTCTTGAAAGGTATAGATCGGCCATATTCAAGGTGCCAATGCTCATTCCATCACTGACGATAACGATAATGTTCTTTGCTTTTTTGTTGCTATCTTCAGTATCATATTGAACAATACTGGCCGTACCCTTGAAGGGATGTAGCAAAGTTGTTCCGAGGGTTAATAGCGATCCGTTTCTAAAAAATTTTCTTCTGTTCATTTTTTTTGTTCATTTTTAAATTAGCCGATTATTTCAAGCGAAAACCAGAACAATCGGTAAGAATGTAATTAAAGTGCTCTACATCGTCTTTATTAAGTTTTAATGTACCGGTTATAAGGACTACATCGTCTGTTTTAAAGTCGGGTTTGGATTTAAATTGGAGTTCGACTGCTGTTTCCGGTCCGCCATTACCACAAAAGAAGCAGGAGGCCAATGGATTTTTAGATAGTATGAGGAGTTCCCCATTGGGGTCTACATCTAAATAATAGCCTGATAGGGTTACTTCTTTACCCTCAAGGTTAATTATTTCTTGGCTGAACTCTGGATACAGAAACTTGGAATCATAGGCGGGGAAATATTTTTCGGTGTAATCTACTTTAGCCAAGTCATCCCATGTAAGGTCTACCTGCCCCACGGCAGTCATTGAAACGAATAAAAATAGCGCGTATAAAAGGTTATGCTTCATCACTTAAAATTTTTGAGATATTCATTTTTAACAAAGGAGTAATGGCCAAAACAATTGAAACCACAGATATAACTATTACTATGAGCAGCGTTCGTAGCATTTGGTCAGTGGAAAATGTGAGAATGATATCTTGTTGAAACTGCGATTTAAATAGGTTGACAAAAAAATGTAACCCAATCAGGGAAAACAAAAAGCCAAAAAATAGGGATGCCAATACCATTAGAATGCCTTCAAAACCTATAATACGGAACAACTGAAAATTACTGCCACCATAGGTACGCATCAAGGCAAGGTCAAAAGCACGTTCTCTCACCATTTTGTATAGGCCGATAAAAATAGTGACACAGGCTATGAGTAGAATAATATAGGCGATCCAAGAAATTGCTTTAACCCCAACGCCCGTAAAACGGAACAGTCTTTCCAGTTCATATTTGGGCAAGGCTGCTTGCATGTCGGTATTCGCATTAATATTTCTAGGCATGGTCATGAGCCCCATGGGATTTCTAAAGGAAACCAGTATAGCCGTTATTTCCCTGTCATCTGCTTCCTGCAAATCATGTTCATGGTCATCATGTTCTTGTTCTTCATGCCCACCGTGTTGGTGAACATGCCAGATACTCGCTAGGTTCGTTACGATAAGTCTATCGATTACTTTGTACGTTGGCTTGTAAATACCGACAACCTTGAAGGATTCGTTATGTTGTTCGATTGAGTTTTCTGTTAAGCCGTGCGAACTAACAAATGTATCGCCCACTTTTAAACCCGATTGTTGTGCTATATCATTGCCTAAAACAGCTTCCATAGCGTTTTCGACTTCTCTTCCTTCTAAAAGATTGGCATTGTACACTTTAGCAAAACCCAGGGTAGACCCCACAATACGATAGCCTTTATAGTTATCGCCATAGGATATGGGTACTACTTCTTTTACCAAAGGATTTTTTTTCATTTTTGCCACTTCGCTATACGCAATATTACCCGTTGGGTTATCTATGTGTAAAACAGAGGAAAGCACCAATTGTAAAGGGCTTCCCTTGGCACCTACTACCATTTCTATAGTACCCAAACCGTTTTCAAATTGGTTTTGTATGGAAGTGTCCAACTGTTGAATGCCCAGAAGTAAACCAATACTGATGGATAGGGAAAATATACTAAGAAACGCATAGAGCGGTTTATGGATAAGGTTCTTAAGGCTTATTTTCCAGTTGTTCATAGCGTAATCACATTTTTAAACGCAGACTTAATTCGGTTATCGTGGGTAATAACTACCAAATTCGCTCGGTTTTTCTCTGCCTGTTGTTGTAACAATCGTAATACGGCCATACAGTTTTCATCATCTAGACTAGAGGTGGGTTCATCAGCTAGAATGACTTGTGGGTTATGTACTACGGCCATAGCGATTCCTAAACGCTGTAATTGTCCTTCGCTGAGCTCATTGATTCCCTTCTTTTTAGTTTCGGTTAAATCCAATTGCTCCAACAAAGAATCGATTATAGTATGGTTGATGGATTTTTTGCTAAAAAAAAGACGGGCCTTTAGGTTGTCTAAAACATTCAAAGACTTGACTGCATGATTTTTTTGAAATACAAGCCCAATATTTTGTCCCCTGAATTTATCCAATTGTGGATGGGATAGCGCGTTGATGTCTACGTTAGCTACCACTAGCCTTCCACTTGCAGGTTTTAGGAGGCCGGCCAAAAGATGTAGTAAGGTTGTTTTTCCTATTCCCGATTTTCCTAAAATCAGTAAACTCTCTTGCTCTTTTAAATCTATGTTGGGAAAGCGGAACGTATGTTCCGCTTTCTTATAATGAAATGTGAGATTGTCTGTTTGAACCATCTTAAAGTTGTATCACTTGTGTATTACTACGTTATGGGCCATTGGTCTTGTTGCGGAAACAATTGTTCTTTCCATACCTGTATTTCTGGTTCCGTGAGCACACAGTCTTCCAATTCAGACATCATTTTTTCTTTATTTATATGCTGCCCGATAAAAACCAATTCTATTTTCCGATCACCAAAAAGAACATCCCAATCTGATTCAATTTGATCTTGGTTTTTACAAAATGAGGCATAATTAATTCGCTCTGAAAATGGCATGGATGTCCACCAGACACCGGCCGAATCGGCTTTGCAAGAACCTCCTGCAGAGCTCCATAACAATGCTTGGTCAGATCTTGATGCCAACCAAAACAACCCTTTGCTTCTAATGATGTTTTGAGGGAAGCTTTGGTTGAGATAGGTTAGAAAACGTTCTGGATGAAATGGTTTTTTACTTCTGAAAACAAAGGAGCCTATTCCGTATTCTTCGGTTTCAGGTACATGTTCATTTTCCAATTCTTGAATCCACCCTGCCGAAGCCTCTGCTTTTTCATAATCGAACAAACCTGTATTGATTACATGCGCTAGTTCAACTTTAGATTCAGTAGCTGTAATAATACGGGCTTCTGGGTTTAATTTGTGAATAATAGCTTGAAGTTCTTCTAGTTGATCCGGTGTAATTAAATCAATTTTATTGATGATGATAACATTGGCAAATTCAATTTGATCGGTCAGTAAATTGACAATGGTTCTATGGTCTCCCTCAATATCTGTTAAAGACCTGGTAGTAAGATAGTCAGGGCTGGAAAAGTCTTTTAAGAAGTTAAACCCATCTACTACGGTTACCATGGTGTCAACATAACTGAAACGACTCAAATCAATAGTTCCATCTTCACTTTCGAAGGTAAAGGTCTGTGCAACGGGAATAGGTTCGCTAATCCCCGTACTTTCTATTAATAAATAATCGAATTTGTTTTGGGCAGCAAGTTTTTCCACTTCTACCATAAGATCTTCGCGAAGGGTACAGCAAATACATCCATTGGACATTTCAACTAATTTCTCTTCGGTTCTAGAGAGTGTATTTTCATTTTCAATGAATTGTGCATCGATGTTTACTTCGCTCATGTCATTGACAATAACAGCTACTTTTAAACCTTCTTTGTTGTGCAATATATGGTTGAGCAAGGTGGTTTTTCCTGCACCGAGAAAGCCACTAAGTACGGTTACGGGGAGTTTTTTCATTTATTCTGTGTATTAGTTATGCAGTAAACATTGTGTTTTAGGTTTTGATTTTTTAATCAAAAGGAAAAAGTAAAGAGGTGTAAGATCTTTTGAAGTACAAAAGTTTATGGGCATTATTTCTATAATCGACCCTAAAAGAGGCTGCCTATAGAAAAATTAAAATGTTAATTGAATCCCGTGTCCACACTATGTAGCAGTACCATCATGAACATTTAAGTTATTAAAATCCGATATGATTATAAATCGTAATTTTCACCAATAAGGGGTAGATAGCCCGCTTAAAGATCAATGCAAATTAAAAATATGGAGTATAACTTTTTCTTTACTTAATAAAATTGAAATTTATAGGAAAGAAGGAGGGGGGCGAGAAAAAAGTTGGCCAGAAACAAGGTCGCTTAGAGCGATAAAATTGTAGCTTTTGAAGCGCTCTTTATGAGCAGTAAATTCAGTATTTTCAATTGTGAAATCCTGGAAGTCAGGAGTAATCGTCGGGGTTAAATTATTCGTGTTTACATGAATACAAATGGCGCAATCTACTGCATGATTTTCTTCATCAGTATGCGATAATACATGAAGCCCTGCCATTTTCATTGAAAGGAAAAGGACAAGGAACAGATAGGGAATGCTATTTTTTAATCGACCATTTTTCACCAACACAAACTTACTAAAATAAACTAAAAATTATATTGATATAGTCTGAATAAAAAGGTTTGATACTTGCTTTTTATCCTCTTAAAGACGTTGTGGAGTTCAATAGCAGCATAAAAGAAGTAAATTAGTCGAAGAACAACTTTCATTGTCTGAAAAAATGAGTCCTAATCGAGCTTTTAGTGCGTTTTAAAGGAAATTTCTTTATAAGAAAACTAAGACTAAAAAGCGTTGAGAAGAATGGCGAATATCGTAAAATAGATATTTAAAAAATGGAATGTAATAGAACATTTCATAGTATGGCATTAAAAAGGATTACTTCATTATCTTTATTTCTTATTATAGATGAATTGCAAGATGTGGAAAACACATTATGATAAAATAAATAAAGAAAAACATCCTCTGGCCAATACCTTGAGCCAAGCTTTGAATCTCATTTCTAGCAGAGATGGTCTAAAGGAGTTTCAGGCCATTGATTTGGGATGTGGGAATGGGATAGATACTTTTGCAATGCTAGAAAAAGGATTTAGCGTATTGGCAATAGATAAGAATCCCGATGCTTCATTACTCCTAAAAAAACGTATAAATCCTGAACATTTGGTACGATTAAGTTTTCAAAATTTATCTTTTGAAAGTTTGGATGAACTCCCTTCCGCTGACTTGGTCAACGCTTCTTTTTCTTTGCCTTTTTGTCATCCGGATCAATTTGAAAAATTTTGGTCGAATATCAGAGGCTGTATCAATTCCGAAGGCTTTTTTTGTGGACACTTTTTTGGGACAAAGGATTCATGGAGTTCTAATAGTACTATGACCTTTCATAATCTGGAAGCCGTAAAAAGGTTATTTGAAGGTTTTGAGTTATTATATTTCGAGGAAACTGCGAAAAATGGCAAGACTTTGTCGGGAAAAGAAAAGTTCTGGCACGTTTTTCATGTTGTTGCCAAAAAACTTCATTCAACAAAATAACTAAAGTAAATCACTTCTATTAAAGCCCTGCCCGTAACAATGTTATCCGTTGAAGTATTTTTCTTGAAATAGTCCATAAAACCAAAGCATAAAGCACGTTTTCGAGCGCAAGACCATAGTATATACCTTCAATCCCGAAATATTTGGTCATCAGTAATATAATAGGTGCAAATAGAAACAGTTGACGCCCAACAGGTAACAAAGTAGCCAATTTTGCTTCCCCAATTGATTGAAATAGAATGATGCTACTTGAAGAAATTGGAATAACCAGTAAGATTCCCATAATCATTCGTACATTAAAAATTTCAGTTTCGTTAAGTGCCTTATTTGGTAACATTATATTTATAATAGTCTCGGGGAAAATCAGTACGGGAATTATCATTGCAATACCAAGCACAATACCGGCCAATCTATAGACAGATACCCCTTTTAGGCACCTATGTGGTTTATTAGCACCATAGTTGATTCCAATAACCGGTTGCATAGATTGGTAAAGCCCTAGGAGAGGAATTGCCAAAAATGTGAATAATCTAAAAGCGGCATTGAAAAAAGCCATAGCCTCAAGCGTGCCATATAAAACCACTAACCTGAATAATAGAAATTGCCTGAACAAATTGGACAATTGCATTGAAAAAGCCGAAAATCCAATACTTAAGACATTTTTGAGGATTTTATATTCCAACTTTATTCGGAAACGACCCGTGTGAAAGGTTGCCTTCCCTCTTATAAAATATAATGATGTCAATAAACTGTAAATAAACATAGCTGCGATACTACTCCAGGCAGCACCTGCCACACCCATATTAAAAATACCAATGAATATAGGTGTTAGTAGAAGATTTAGAATTACCGAAATCAGAGTGAAACGCATAGCCTGTTCTATTTTGCCTTCAGCCCGAATCAAACCGTTGGCCGATAATCCGTAAATGCTGAATAGTGCACCCAATATATATATCTGATAATACTCTAAAGCGTAGGTGAACAATTCTTCTGAAATTCCCAAAACAGAAACTATCTCTTTTGAAAAAATGATTCCTGGGATGGTCACAATAGCTGCCCCAATAAGGGACAAGGCCATCATATTTGGGATGATTTTTCTTTGAATTTCGTTCTGACTTGAACCTATGGCCCTACTAAGGACAGATGCAGAACCTGCTGCTACAAAAACGGTGACACTGGTGACAATCAACATTAAGGGGAACAACAGAGATATACCTGTAAAGGCTTCTGTTCCTATAAAATAACTTGTGTAGAAAATATCAACTAGCCCATTGATAGATATCACCATCATTCCTAAAATACTAGGTACAGAAAGCTTCAGTAGAAGTTTCCAAAGATTGTCATTGATGTAATCGGGCTTTTTTTTCAAGTTTTCGTATTGTAAATTTTATATGTATGTATTTATTCGTTGAATTTTCAATACTCCTTTAGAAAGCAGTTTTGTTGAAAAGCACCCATGATAAACCAAAAAGCGCAAAAGAGGTGACCATGACCTCCATTAAACCATTCCTTATTTTTTGGTTTCTTTCAGTCTCATCGATAGTTAAATGAAATTTCGGAAGTGTGTCGTAATCCTTATTTGTTATTTGTTTATTCAAAAACAGTTTGTCAAAATAAAAACTGGTAATATCGTTATGAAAGCCCTCAATTGACTGGTAAAAAGATTGAAAAATTTCAGAATCTGTTTCTACAATTTCATTAAGAATTGCTTGGGTATTTACTGCGGGGTTTGCCCATTTAAATAGTGACACCCACTTTTGTCTTCGCCTAATTTGGTCAAAGTAGTGCAACACTTCATTTTTATGGTGATTATCATTAAGCGCCGTAAAAGCAGCATAAGCTTTGGCCATAATATTTACGTCGATCAGTGAATGCGCTCCCTTTAAGTCTTCCCGATTTTGTAGATATTCTAAGATTACAGCTTTAGACTCGTTCACGTCATCTTCATTTTCCAAGCCTTTTCTTCTTGTGATTTCGGCAAGTGATGTATTATCGATTGGATATATGAGGTTTGCATATACGTTCAATACGGCCGGGAGAACAATTAGAAAAAGAAGCCATAAGCTAGCGGCACTTATTGCGGTCAAGGAAGAATTTTTTTTAAGACTGATCAACAAGAACATCAAAGCAAACCAAAAACTGAGATAGCATAAAATGGCAGATATCCATAAGATAATGGACAAAACATCGAGCGCTGTGGAAACCATAAAGGCAATTGACGACAAAAGAATTCCCAATCCTACAATCAGAAGATAATAAAAAGCAATTCGAATCAAGAGTATTCTTCTTAACCCTATGGTTTGCAACCTTAGTAAGGGAAGCATTCCATTTTCCTTTTCTTCTGCATATAATCCGTAGGTGAAAGCTATTATAAGCAATGGAAATAAGTAAATGAATACAAATGAAATATCAAAATTTCCAACATATAGTTTAAGGGGGTTGGCCAGTTCACTTTCAAATAATTGGTAGTATAAGCTCATTCCCGTCAATTTGTAGTAATAAGGCTCAATATCCCTTTGTCCTAAAGACATATGTGCCAAACTATGAGGATGTAGTATGGCATGGTAGCTATGTCGATACCATGCATAAGCGGGTTTTGAGGCTATATCGAATAGTTGTTTTTCCTTGACCGAGGTATGGTCGCTATAAAAGCTCTTTTTATACTTTTCAAATTCCTCCTTTTCAATTATTTCGACATTCTTTATTGTTTTATGTTGTTCTGTTATTTTTGAATGTCCATAATAGATTGCGTACATGCCCAATAAAAAAATAGTGGACAACATGATTATTTGAAAGGTATTTCTAACAATGGAAATACCTTCACGTTGCCATAACAATAAAATCAATTTCATCTGTTTGAAATTTTGTAGTTTTCTGAAAATGATGAGACTAAAAAATTACGCACATTCAGTAATTCGCATAAAAAATATAATTTACGTCGGTTGATATGCAACAAATTAATTTTTCGTAGGCTCATTTCATTTTAATTTATTTTTGGAGGAAGAAGGAATGAGAATGAGTATTGTCAAAATCCAAAGCGACAATGAAGCAAGTTCCATTAAATAATATTTGAAGATTATGGTCACCTTAGGAGTTAGATACTTAAAATCGGATATGGTCTCCCATAAATTCTTTCCTGCTTTGTATTCATAGAATTCTCCATAACGTGAATTCTTCGCCATATCATTGTTCATGGTACGTATGAGATGTCGACGATAGGTGTTGGTCTTTTCTTGAAAATCGTTAAAACTATACCAATCGGTTGCAGCAAATGCCATGGAAAGGTTTCTTAGCGCTATATAGGGAGCAACAAAACTCATTAAGCTTCCCGCTCTGTTTTGAAGTTCAAATTTTTTGTAAAGTGCTGCGCCATGAAAATCATACACCTTATTGGCATATTCTTCCCCTTCTTGCATTTGTATCCCTTCAAAGTTCAAAGGCAGTTGATTAAGGGAATCGACCCCATATTTTTTTAAATAAAGTTCTTTTAACCTTTCCAATCTTTTTTGCTTGGTATCATTGGGCTTCATGCCATTTGTAATATCTCTTTGTATAGCTTCCTTATATATTTTCATTGAGGGCAATGGGTGTAAGGTTTCACCAAGATTGGCAGAAGTCTTTGGTATAATGATTCCCGTTGTAATCCAGAATATCAATAAGGTCAAAAGAGCGTTTCTTGCATTCGAAGACTTAAGGGATATCCAAACCGAAAAATTCGTAAAGGCCCATAAATATCCAACGTAAACAAAAAAAAGAAGTAAGATGCGTACCCCTAAATCGCTCAGCACAGAACTAGTTTTTTCAACAACTCCCACTATATATAAACCTGTAAAAAACGGAACCATTATCGCAAAAACAATTACGGAATACGCCAAGACCTTGCCCAAATAAATAGACCTTATTGAAACTCCTTGACTGACCAATAATTTTAGTGTTCCTGTTTCCTTTTCTTTAGTAAAAGTTTGAAAAGTGATAAATATGATGAGTAGGGGTACTAATAATTGAAGTACAAGGGCAGCACTTAATTCCCCAAAACGAATCATATTGCCATATCCTTGTACAGGTCTGAACATGAATTCATGTGGATGGTGTGCCTCTAAGTAAATAGATGTTCCGGTATAGGTGTCCAATCCAAAATCAAAAAGACTAAGAAGTGTCTTGGGTTTGAATACATAAGTACCATAATGGGCGGCAATATGAGGATGTTTGTTTCCTTGATCTAGCCATTCAGCCCTTCTATCTTTATGAGCCGTTTCTACCATTGTTCCTTGCTGTTTATAAGCTACATGCCCGGCATAGAGCGCAAACCCTAGGAGAATTATAATTATGGCTAATAAAATTTTTAAGGAGTTTTGTCTTGCCAGACCTTTAAGTTCCTTTCCTGCAATTAAAAAGACTTGACGGTTCATATTATGTATGCATGTGCCTTAAATATTTTTGTTCCAAATCATGAAAAGAAACTTGACTTGATTCCATCTTATCGACCAAGACGCCTTCTTTCATGATCCCGATATGAGTCCCGGTATCCTTAGCCCGAAAGAGGTCATGGGTAGCCATTAAAGTGGCTACTTTTTGTTCTTTCATTTCGAGTAGAAGTTCAGAGAATTCATTGCTTGCTTTGGGGTCTAATCCGGAAGTAGGTTCATCTAAAAGCAATATTTTAGCTCCCCTGGCCCTAGCCAAAGCAATGCCTACTTTTTGTCGCATTCCTTTAGAGTAACTGCTTACCCTTTTTAAGACAAAATCTTTTTGCAAGCCAGATTGTATCAATAAGGACTCCAATTCTTCCTTATTTTGACTACCCCCTTGAAGACCACAAAAAAAGCGAAGGTTTTCAAGCCCGGTCATGTTCTGGTATAATTGAAGATTTTCAGGGATATAGGATAGCCATTGCTTTGTTTTTTGAGGATTCTTCCCTACATCCAAACCGTTGATGAAAGCTTTTCCAGCGGAGGGTTCTATAAAGTTCAAAAACAAGTTGATGGTCGTCGATTTTCCAGCTCCGTTGGCTCCGAGCAGGCAAAAAATATCGCCAGCTCGGATGTTTAAGTTCAACGTGTCTAGTGCGGTAAAATCACCATACTTTTTTGTAAGGTCTTTAGCTTCTAGCATATTTGTTAAAAATTACGGATTTAGATCTTCCAATCCACTTATATACCCACCGGTCGAAGTAAATAACTTGCTTGAGGTATTTGAACTACTATCAAATCTAAAAACAGCATTTTCATCATTAGTTGCAGTGGTAAAAAGAAAGCTTTCATCAGTATAAGGTAGAATTAACATTCTACGGGATCCATAAGTTGTAGGTAAGCCAGGTACAGCACCTAAACTTGATCCAGTTTCTAAATCAATTTCATAGTATTTAAATTGCGGCTCACCTGTCAGGTATTCAAAGAAATCAGTCTCATCTTCAACCCGGGTTGTGAAAGTCCGCCCATTTGGTACTTGATAGATTCCGTAACAAACATTGCCTGTAGCATCTTGCATATCCATAAAATAGTCTGGGTCAAAGGAGGTCTCTCCATTAGGTATTTTCAATAAACCGCTGGGGCTATTACCTCCACCCATGGTAGTGCCTAGACCCTGTACATAAATATCCCCGTTACTGGTTTTGATCATTCCTTTATTTACTGCATGGCTGCCAAATAACATTCCTGTTCTGTGATCGGCAATTACTTTTTCTACTGCTCGGCTATTTAAATCAATTACCGCAACATAGGCCGAATCGTTAACGGGAACGAAATTATTTTCGTAGTGTACACCCATGAACAGTTTGTCATCCCGTTCCATCATATCCAGATAATACGTTCGTGTAGCTTCAGGAAACCTACTGGTAATAGATGTTAACGAAACTTCATCAGTAATGCGCATAGTGGTTGGGTCAAAAACGATAAGTTTAGAAATACCACCGGCAACAGAACCATAGGCTACAGTTTCACTTTCAAAATATATGGTGGAAAAGGTATTCGCGCCTGGCACTACAATCCGTTCTTCCTCAACTGTATCTCCATCATCGTTGAATGAATATTTTACAAGAGTAGCGGGCGCACCGAAAGGGGAGGCATACAATGCGCCATTGTACGAGGTCGTATTTGCACTTCCAGTCAATTCTATTGCTTTGTCGTTTTCTATGGTTGAAAAATCCAAGTCCGTTACACCTTGAACGTAAGAAGTTTGGTTGGGCCATGCACCACTAACCATAGTAATGCCGTAGTTTACCTCGACCGGGTCAGTCGTTTCTTCAGGAATTTCTTCATTAGGATCTTCTGAATCTGGTTCTGTAGTAGCATTGTCATCACTACTACAACTTACGACCAGAATACAGGTCATTATTAAAAAGAATAACCTTGATTGATTACTAAGAAATTGTTTTTTCATTTTCATTTTTTGTTTACGTGTTAATATTTAATTTATGAAGGTTCTAAGGGTTATGTAAAAAGCCCGTCCAGGGCGTTGCACACTGAAATTGTCAAAGGCTTTTTCGTTGAGTATATTGGTGACTTCTGCAGTAATGGCCCAACGGTTTTGAGGATGGGAAAAGGTAGCTCCCAGATTTTGGATGAATTGGGATGGAACCGTGTTCTTGAAATCCTTGTTGCCATCTACTGCCCAAAAAAGATAGAACTCATTAACGTAATTTCCGGACCACCAAGCTGAAATGCTGTTTTTTGTATTTAGGAATTTGCCTTTGTGATAGCGTATTTCCCCATTCCCAAACAAATATGGGATATTGGGAAGTCTTGCGTTGAAGTAGCGATCATCCACGGTTCCCGTAATGTTTTTGGGTGAACGGTTTCTCAAATCTTGATAAGTGGCATTTGCCTTTATATCCAGAAAATTGAAGGGGCGATAACGCCATTCCATATCCACACCAAGCGTACGTGATTTTAATAGATTTTGGTATTGGGCGTAAAACTGGGAGGTTCGAAGCCAGATAACATTGTCCGTTTCCCGGTAAAAGAGATTGGTATCCCAATTAAATTTTTGTGTATTCAGTTGAAAGCCCAAATTAAAATTGTGACTCTGTTCCGGTTCCAAAAACGGGTTGGGTCTTACCAATGTAAAATCTCCAAAGAGTTCGAATTCATCAGGTAGCCTGGTTGCATATTCATAGGAAGTTTTTAAAAGAAAAGATTTTGTAACATGATAACGTAGCGCTTGAAGAAAGCCAAAATTGGATGCTTCTTGTTGGTTGGGAACGAATTCAAGATTTTCTATGGCATATCCATCGGCATTCAACCAAAAATGTTTGACGGCCGTATAGCTTGTTAAATCCTGTGAAAAACCGTGTTCATAGGAAAGCCCGGTAGCATTCTTAAAAAGCTGGGTCGGATTGGCAAAAAAATCTTCTCCATAAAATTCGGCCGCAACAGGATCTTCACCGATTCTTCTAAACCACGCGGTAAAAAGATTCAAGGTAAATTTTCCTTTCTCCCAGGGCTTGTAGTTCAGGTTGATACGGTTCAATAAATTTTGAGAAGTAAGCTCCAAAAGATTACGCGAAGTTGAGATTTCTCCGCCATCGGTTCGTCTATCGTAAACCTTACCGTCCCATGTGTATGCATTGAGCGTGGTATCGATAAAGTGGCCTCGAGTACGATTATAGGCACTGTACCACTTTATATCCGTTTTCTTTAGAATCTTCTTTTTTTCATATTCTAAAGAAGCACCTAGAGTTGATTCATCATAGGTTACTTGACCATAGGGCTGGGCCATAATGGCATTGTGCTGAACATCATCTTCGAGTCCTGAATAACGTGCGCTAAAAACCAAACGATCTGCATAATTTTTGTCATAGACTCCTGTGTAAAGATTCACGAGATAGTTAGAGAATTTATCGTGAAAGCGCTTGACAGTTGTCGGAACTGGATTTCCGAATTCATCGGGAATCTCAACATCTACCTTATAATTGTTATCGGAATGATTAAAAAATGAATGTACCCCAAACATCCAATGCGTGTCAGGGTTTACCAATTGTGCGTTTAGGTTTGCCTTATGGCTATTAAACGACCCCGTAGAATAGGAAGCATCTAAATAGTCTGAATAGGATTTTCGGGTTATGATATTTATGCCTCCCCCAAGGGCATCTGCACCTAAATCAACCGGTACAACTCCTTTGTAGACCTCGATTTGTGCTATTAGGTTTGCTGGTAATACGTTTAACCCTAGTCCTGAACCAAAATATGATAATGGGATACCATCGAGGAAAAATGGCACGGATTTTCCGGTCATTCCGTTTACATAAATTTCGGCATTACTACCAAAACCGCCTGTTTGGCGAACATTTACCCCGGAAATTTGCTTTACGATATCACTGGTATTTGTATTTCTATCACGGAAATTCTCTGTCTGCAATACCGATACATTGGCTGTACTTTCCCTTAACCGTTGGGTTTTTGACTTTGCCACGAGCGTTACTTCGTCAAGTTGGCTCTGTTGGGGTTTCAAATTTATATTAATTTGAACCTTGTTTTTTTTCGTTGAAATATCAGTGGTGTAATAAATCGTTTCGAAGCCTATGTAAGAAATCTCTAGGCTGTATTTTCCATAGGAAAGTTTATCGAAACCGAAAGCACCATTTTCATCCGTAACCGTACTCTTGTTTAGTTCAGTAATTTGAATATGAGCCCCAAGTAAAGGCGCTTTCTGATCGTCTGTTATGGTTCCTAAGATTTCTGCATTTTGGGAATAAAGGAAGCAACTCGGAAATAAGCTTATAAATAAGATACCTACAATTTTTACAGAGCTTGTGATAATTAGCTCTTTAATGAGGTATAGATGCGTTATTTTGTTTTGTTTTTCAGCCATTATAGATTAGTTTCTTTTATGAGCCCCTGTTTCTCCATTTCCTGTAGTACATCCTTTTCTTTTTCGGATAGGCTATGCTTATTAAGCAATCCATCCGCTTTATCCCATAGATCTTTAGTCTCGGGGGAAAGCCAATAAGCTCCATCACCCTCTTTTTCTATAAGGCAGTCCATTCCGTTTTTCTTACTTATTGATATTATTTCATGATTTTTTATTAGGTAAGTAGGGAACTCTTCTGTCAAAGCCACTATTTCCCGTTCCTCATTATAGAGTAAAAAGGCCTTTTCTTCAGAAATTGAAATAGACTTGGAATCTTTTGGATTCATTTCAAAAGCCTCCATTTGGGTTTCCATATGACCATTGACATCAATGGAACATCTGACTATTTTTACTGGAGTTGGTTCTTCGGAGTGGTTACAGATTATAGCGGTTTTTTCATTTTCTTTGGCTATTACATTGACGAGCGAAATTTTTTCGACCCAAAAATGATCGTCAAGACGGGTTTTTGAGTACTTTATATTGCCATTATTATGAACCTCTGAGATTAGGGAATATTTACCCAATGGTGCGTCATTGGGAATATCATATGTGAAATAATAATGACGACCAGACTGAATATTGGTCAAAATTTCAACTAGCTTTTCCCGCTTACAAGGCCCTTCAAGATAATCGGCCAGTACCAACAGCGGGATATTCTTGTTTAAATATTTTAGTTTTTGAGGAGCCTCTTCCTTACTTTCCTTTTGGTCTGGAAAAGCGATAACATGCTCTTTAAAGAGCATGGTAATATTACCTTTGGGGTCTTTTACCCCGATTTTTACCAAGGGGAAAAGGTGGGCGCCATTTAAATGTGACGTGTTGAAATTCCAGTGTATGGTGACTGTTTTGCCAGGGATGGTTCTTTTTGGGAAAATGCTCATTCTTATTTTCTCAATTTTTTAATATTTTCTTTGCTATATTTTTCTGGATATACTTTGAACCATTTTTCAACCGTTTCCGCTCCTAAATAATCGTAAGTAGTGGATAAGAGAAATTCCAGTTTTTCGAGGTACTTTTCTTTTGCCTTGTCGGGATTGATTCTCATCTCCTCTTTTCTTTGGTCTTTTTCCGCTTTTGTGGCAGGAAGGTGATGGAAGTAAGGTGTATTAAAATATTCCTCGCTGAATTTATGGTAGAGGGGAGTAAACAGAATGAGGTTGTGCCACATCTCGTCCACGATTAATAAGTCATCTGGAATGAATATCCCTGGGATTTGACTTATATATAAAAACTTCAGAGTTTCCAACAAGATATCGTCGGCCTCGGTTTCTGAAACATCGTACATATCCATAAACCTTGATATCACATTCTCATCTGTGAAGGATAAGAGTTTGTTCAATTGAACTTCAGTAATTTGGTTCATCTTCTGGTGGTTTTTACTTTTTTGCATTGGGTAGTAAATAGCGGTAGGAATTATTTCCTACCGCTATAATTCTTAAACTATAAGGTGCTGGAGCAGTGTCCGCAATTGCTACAATGCGTACTTCCGCTAGGTTGCTTTGCCTTATTAGCTAGAATTTCTGAAATCATGGATTCCTTAGTTTTCATAACTATAGTATTTTAAGGTTATACCTACTCTATTTACAAGGTTTTCGGTTTCCCCTTTCGTTGCAACATTTTTAAGTATGAAAGACATTTAAATTAGGGCACACATGCCTACTCCAGGTATCATCAGAAATTTTCAAAAAAGCATTTTCTTAATTGAAAAAAATCAAACGACTTCCATGGAAATTCTTTGAATGTCCATATTTGATTAATATCTCATTCTGCCTTTATCGTCGTAAAAGCAAATCAGATTGTCAAAATAAAATTGAAGTATGGGAAGAGTTTTGAAAGCTACATCCTCTTTGAACCTTATTTAAGGCGTAAATACGGAGTTGTAGACCTGTCATTTACAAAATGCATCCATTTAGAGTCAATACTCTAAATGAAACTTGTGGAGTCCGAAAACCCAACAATGAAAATAAAATGTAAACGAAACTCTTATAATAGAAAAGGAGGAGGCCGGGAAAAGAGCTGATCCGTAGCAATAGTGCTTGAGATAATAAAACTGTAGTTTTCAGTTATCTCGCTCTGAACAATTGGTTCAGTATTTTCAATTATGAAATCCTGTGAGTCAGGAGTAAGTGCCGGAGTTAAGTTATTTGTAATGGCATGGTCACAAATAGTACAATGAACTGCATGGTCTTTGTCATTTGTATGGGACAACACATGAAGTCCTGCCATTTTCATTGAAATGAAAAGGACAAGAAGTAGGTAAGTGATGCTATTTTTTAGGCGACCATGTTTCATCAAACACAAACTTACTAAAATAATCCAAATGCTATGTTAATATAATCTAAATAAAAGTTCATGATTGTTATTGTTTCTAGGTATACTATTTTTCAGTTTAAATAATGGGCAAGTGGCACTTTAAAGGCCCCTGTGACCGTATTGATAATTTTCCATAATTCAGTTAAGTCTTGCCATTACAATCAATGCGAATCTTAATGCGGCATAAAGTAAAGGTTTTATTTGACGGTGAGCTTTTTGTAGCTCAAAAAGCTTGTCTGGATCTAAATCCTTTAACTATTGCTATTTTATAAATAGAAGCACAAATGCATCGGCAGAATCGTTCCATGCACAAATAAAAGTCTTTAGGGCGCAATTTAGAGGTGTAAAGAATCTGGAATTTTTCCTTTACAGGTTAACAACAATTTTTGCATAAACACAACAATTGTTCTTGATCCCATAGTAGCGTAAGCAGAAATTGACACCTATAAATATAAAGCCCCGTAAACATAATGATTACAGGGCTTTTAGCGGAGAAAGAGGGATTCGAACCCCCGGAGGTGTGACCCTCAACAGTTTTCAAGACTGCCGCATTCGACCACTCTGCCATTTCTCCAGTCGATACATCTATAAAGATTTTAGCAAATTTTTTCTGCTAAAGCAACACTAGGTTGCGTAGGCGGGTGCAAATATACTAACCTTTTTCAATTCTATAAAAGGATGTGGAAATTTATTTTTGGATAAACTTACATTTATCATATTCTAGCATGTATTTTTGCGCCATGCAAGAATGGTATCACTATGTTTTATTGGCCCTATTAGGGGTTTTGGTAGCTTTTATAAATACGTTGGCAGGTGGTGGGTCTTTACTCACGTTACCTATTCTTATTTTCATGGGTTTACCGCCCAGTGTTGCCAATGGCACCAATAGAATTGCCATACTTATTCAGGGTTTCGCAAATGTTGTAGGCTACAAAAGCAAGGGAATGGAGATCAGTTCCCGCTTTATTTGGTATTTATCGGCTTCTGCCATTGTAGGTACCCTAATCGGTTCAAAATTGGCCATTGAAATAGATGAGCGCCTTTTTAACCGGGTGCTGGCTATCGTTATGATAGTTATCGTTGCTTTTATGGTACTTCAGCCCAAGCGGTCAATAGCTGATATTGCGGAAAGATTGACAGGTAAACATGTGCTTTGGGCAGTCGTCGCTTTCTTTTTTATCGGAATTTATGGAGGTTTTATTCAGGCAGGAACGGGTATTTTTATACTTTTGGCGTTGTCCTCCATCAGTAGAATGACGTTGATTAAATCAAATGTTATAAAAGCTGTGGTAATGACCTTATATACGATTGCCGCTTTGGTACTTTTCGGACTTAATGGTAAGTTGGATTGGGAAATCGGACTTACCTTGGCATCGGGTCAAGCAATAGGAGGGTGGATTACCAGTAGATGGTCTGTAAATAAGGGTGATGGAATTGTCAAGGTTTTGCTTGTCATCATGATAACGATCATGTCAATAAAATTGTGGTTTTTTAATTAGAAGGTTTATGTACGACAGTATCGAACATTTAAAATGGCGCTATGCGGTCAAAAAATTTGATTCCGAAAAAGTACTGTTATCTGCGGATATAAAAAAACTAAAACTGGCATTCAACCTTACGGCTACTTCTTACGGCTTACAACCTATAAAATTGGTCGTTATAAGTAACAAAAAACTCCAAAATCAGCTGGTCTCCCATTCCTTTAACCAGCAACAGGTAGCCCAGGCATCGCATGTTTTGGTGATTTGTATTGAAAATCACGTTGATGATGAATACATCGCCCGATACTTTGACCAGATCAAAAAGATACGTGGAACCAGTGACGAAATACTGAATCCGTTTAAAGAGGCAATGGTCGCCGATTTTTCAAATAAGAAGATAGAGGAGATTCGCCAGTGGAGTATTAATCAGGCCTATTTGGCAATGGGTAATCTGCTAACAATATGCGCTCTAGAGAAAATAGACTCTTGCCCGATGGAAGGCTTTGAATCGGAATCATACGACGAAATATTAGGCTTAAAGGAAAGAGGGCTGACCTCCGTATTGGTACTTCCAGTAGGGTATAGGGCTTCCGATGACATGTTTTCCAATTTTAAAAAAGTACGAAGGCATATCGATGACAGCATTATCGATATTTTTTGAGAACGATTTGTTGATATCGGCAATTTAGTAAATAGTATTATTTTTCGATAACCAACACCAACAACCAACACTATATTTATGCCAGGATTTGAACTATTTGGAGACAAAGAGAGAGCACAGGTAAACGAGGTACTCGATTCCACAGTTTTAATGCGATATGGCTTTGATGGTATGAGAAACGGCCATTGGAAAGCTGTTGAACTTGAAAAAGCTTTGACGCGACGTATGCAGGTCTATTATGCACAATTGGTCAGCAGCGGTACTGCCGCCTTGACGGTAGCTTTGGCGGTTGCGGGAGTGGGAGCGGGAGATGAAGTAATTATCCCCACTTTTACTTTTGTGGCCAGTTTTGAGTCTATTCTCGCTATTGGTGCGGTGCCGATTCTTGTCGATGTCGATGATACACTGACTTTGGACCCAAAAGCTGTTGAAAGTGCAATTACTGAACGAACTCGTGTGGTAATGCCGGTACACATGTGCGGTTCAATGGCCGACCTAGCAGTTTTAAAATCCATTTGCAAAAAGCACGGGCTACTTTTATTGGAAGATGCTTGTCAGGCGATAGGGGGTACTTTTAATGAAAAACCATTGGGCAGCTTTGGTGATTTGGGTGTTTTTTCTTTCGATTATGTTAAAACCATTACGTGTGGTGAAGGAGGAGCTATTATTACCAACAATAAAAAATTTCATAAAAATGCCGACCATTATTCCGATCACGGTCATGACCATGTCGGGAAGGATAGGGGAGCGGAAACACATCCGTTTTTAGGGTACAATTACAGAATATCTGAATTGCATGCCGCTGTAGGATTGGCACAACTAGATCGTTTAGATGAATTTTTATCCATCCAAAAAAGAAATTATACTATTCTAAGAGGTGTTTTAGAGAAAATTCCGGAAGTCACCTTTAGACGCGTTCCTGAGGGCGGGGTTGAAAATTATTCTTTTCTCAGTTTCTTTTTACCTTCAAGGGATTTGGCGGAAAAAGTTCACGCCGCAATGGGGTCTGAAGGGGTCGATGCCTGTTTCTATTGGTATCATAACAATTGGCATTATTATCGAAAATGGGAACATTTGGCCGAAAGGAAATCTTTAGGAAAATTGCCGCAAGAAACACTAGAAGGACTTCAAGATTTGGAAACCTTTGATTTTTCTAAATCCGATCATTGGGTTAGTCGTAATATCTCCTGTTTGATTAAATTGGGATGGAGTGAAGATGAAGTCCGACAGCGAGCCGAAAAAATTGCCCAAATCATCAAAAGTAGTTCGTGATTATCGTTCAGTCTTTTGTGTATTTAAGGCTATTTTCTGAAATAAATATAGGGTTAAGTGTAATATTTTCGACTTTTCTGTAACTGATAGGGTAGCGGCTTTCATATAATATGCATAGAATCCGGAATTGTTAATCTTAATACCCACGGTGATGATAAAAAGAACACTAGTGACACTCCTCACTTTGCTCATTGTTTTTACGACGGTTGCACAAGACATTACGGGAAAATGGAATGGCTTATTGGAAGTTCCTGGAAGCCCTTTGCGGCTTGTATTCAATATTTCCGAATCCGATTCGGGGTATTCGTCAACCTTAGATAGTCCTGATCAAGGTGCATTGGGTATTCCTGTAAATTCAACCATCTTTAAAGCGTCTAAGCTAGATATAGCCGTAACTGCGTTGGGGCTTACGTATGCTGCCGAGTTTATCGATGGGAAATTTGAGGGTACCTTTACGCAAGGTGGATTTACTCTTCCGTTGGCATTATCACGGGAAACAATCGAAAAACCTGCACTCAACCGTCCGCAAGAACCTAAGGAACCTTATCCGTATTATTCCGAAGAAGTAAGTTTTAAGAATAACCAGGAAAATATTACCCTGGCGGGTACTTTAACATTACCAGAAGAAACCGGAACCTTCCCCGTTGTGGTTATGATTACCGGAAGCGGTCCGCAGAATCGAAATGAAGAACTTGCGAGACATAAACCTTTTCTTGTTATTTCCGATTATTTAACTAAAAACGGGATTGGCGTATTACGTTATGATGACCGTGGTGCAGGAAAATCGACAGGTGATTTTGCCGCTGCGACTTCGGTTGATTTTGCATCAGATGTAGAAAGTGCCATTGCCTATCTTAAAACTAGAAAAGAGGTCGATAAAAAAAATATTGGCTTGATCGGACATAGTGAAGGCGGGGTAATAGCTCCAATGGTAGCATCTCGGTCTAAAGATGTAAAGTTTATCGTATTAATGGCTGGAACGGGTATACCGGGCAGTGAATTATTGTCCCTGCAAGGAAGACTGATAGCCCAAGTCATGGGGGATTCTGAAAGCGAAATCGAAAAGTCGGCCGAAATACGGGATAAAATGATTGCTATGACCGTAACTTCAAAAGACTTGCAAACCTTGCGAGATGATTTGAATGCCTATCTTAAAGGCGAAGCCCAGAATGATGAAGCGCGTGCCCTTGTTCCTGAAGGTACCAATGTTGAACAGTTTATAAAGGCTCAAGTAGATTTTATGGCTACACCCTGGATGGTGTATTTTTTAAGGCATAACCCTGCTAAAGTACTTGAGAAGGTAAGTTGCCCTGTTTTGGCCATAAATGGTGATAAAGACCTGCAGGTACCTGCGGAGGAAAATTTATCGGCCATGGCCAAGGCCTTAGAAAAAGCAGGGAATAAAAATGTGACCTTGAAGACTTTGTCCGGCCTCAACCATTTGTTTCAAGAAAGCGAGACCGGTTCACCTGTGGAATATGCAGCTATTGAACAGACTTTTTCTCCTAAGGCATTAAAGGAAATCTCAGATTGGATTTTAAAACAGGTTGAATAATAGTTGGAAAGGCCTCTAGTAGCCAACATACTCGACAATCTCTAAACCATACCCTACAATACCCACACGTTTGGTTTGCGGTGAATTGGATAATAAGCGCATTTTTACAATGCCGAGATCGTGCAGTATTTGGGCGCCGATGCCAAAATCTTTTGCATCCATGTCAATTTTCGGAGCTTTATAGATGCCTTGTTTTTGTAATTCTTTCAATTCGGCCAGACGCGATAACAAGTTAAGCGATTCGGAATCTTGGTTGATAAACACTATAGCCCCTTTTCCTTCGTCGTTAATCGCTTGGAACATATCATCCAATTTTTTATCGGGATTGTTCGTAAGGGTACCCAAAATATCATGGTTGACAAAGGTGGAGTTTATACGGGTCAAAATCTTTTCGTCTTTTTTCCAGTTGCCTTTGGTCAATGCGATATGTACGTGATTGTTGGTCGTTTGTTTATAGGCCCGCAATCTGAAATCGCCAAATCGCGTTGTGATCTCAAAATCGGTCTCTTTTTCAATTAAACTATCATGTTCCATGCGATAGGCAATAAGGTCTTCGATGGAAACAATTTTTAAATCGAATTTTTTGGCAACTTCGACGAGTTGTGGTAGTCGGGCCATGCTACCATCTTCGTTCATGATCTCAACGATGATTCCGGCAGGCTGTAACCCGGCCAAACGAGCAAAATCGATGGCTGCTTCGGTATGTCCGGTACGTCTTAAAACGCCCCCTTCCTTGGCAATGAGGGGAAAGACATGTCCTGGTCGCATTAAATCTTGTGGCTTGATATCGGATTCGGTCAATGCTTTTACCGTTTTGGCCCTATCAGAGGCAGAAATTCCCGTGGTTACCCCGTTTCCCCGTAAATCTACAGAAACCGTAAAAGCGGTTTCCAATGGGTCGGTATTGTTGGTGACCATCATGTGAAGTCCTAATTCACGACAACGACCTTCGGTAAGCGGAGCGCAAATCAAGCCTTTGCCATGTGTGGCCATAAAATTTACCATTTCTGGCGTAGCAAGTTCAGCCGCAGCCAAAAAATCACCCTCATTCTCTCGGTTTTCATCATCGACCACAATAATGACCTGGCCATTACGAATAGCTTCAATAGCCTCTTCTATCGTATGTAACTTAATATTTTTTTCCACTTTTGTTATCATACCATCTCCTTTTTTTCCTTCTTTGGAAACTTCCTTTTAAAAAAGTCAATTACATTTCCAAAACTCATTAATCCTTTGTCGGCCGTAGCCCTTCTTGTTAGAAATACCCCCAAAGGTAACATTATCAGCGTAGATAACCATGCTCCCAAGATGGGGTGTATGTTTCCTTCCTTGGCGTAATTGCCTGCAAAAACCCCTATAAAATAATAGGTAAGAAAGAGAACAATGGCAATAACCATAGGTAATCCCATGCCTCCTTTACGAATGATAGCACCCAGCGGTGCACCCACAAAGAATAGGATGACACAGGAGAGGGCCAGCGCATATTTTTTATGTAAAGAGAGAATATGCATGTTGTATATCTTATAACGCTTTGATAGCTCCTCTTTTTTACCCTTAATCGAAGTCAGAATATTAGATACCGAAGTTTTGGCCGAATTCACAACTTGGGTACGCTGCCAATCTTGAAAGAGGTCTTCAATATTTATTACTGATTCTTGAGCACTGGTATCAGTCGTATGCCTTAAGTTTTCAGCAGTCGAGACACTTGAGTCTATTTTTATTTCCATGTTTTTCCGGGCAAGACTATCAACCCTGTCGATTTTTGGTACCGGAACAAAGGCCCCCATTCTATTGGAAATATTCTTCGAAAAGGCCCCAACAATTTTTAGATTATCGTTTTTAAGCGAATCGATATCTTGAATTAACCTTGAAACGTTCTTCATTTTATCGGTGCGCACATTTCGTTCTTCCTCAAGATCGACATCAGTGAAATCAGGTACCTCGATATTCATGGTATATTCTTCGAAATAAACCTTGGCAAACGGATATAGTCGCTTTTCGTTATTTGATTTGGTGGTAACATCTTCGTAATAATGGCCCTCTTTCAACACCAATTGAATAACTTCTGAGTCTTCGCTACTAATCAATTCGCCTGATATGGCCTTGGTTACCTTACGATTTATGTTGTTCACTTTTTGATGAATGATGACATTTTCTAAAAAGCGGTCTTGTTCGCCATATTTGTTGTCGACCTTTATATTCATGCCCTCAAAATCACTAAAGACCCCTTCTTCAATCGCTACGGCCGGTTTCACCTTGGCAATGTTCCGCCGCATATTATAGATTTTTTGTTCCGATGCGGGAATTACACTATTGGCAAAATAAAAGGTAACTCCTCCCAAAAAAATAATAAATACGATTAGACTTAACATGGCACGCTGTAGTGAAATACCCGAGGCTTTCATTGCGGCGAACTCATAATTTTCGGCAAAAGTCCCGAAAGTCAAAATTGAAGAAAGTAAAACCGTTAAGGGTAAAACTTTTTCGGTAAGGTTCGGCATCAAATAGAAAAGAAACTTACCGATAATAACAATATCGAGACCTTTTCCTGCCAAATCATCTATAAAAAGCCAAATCGTTTGAAATATGAAGATGAACATCAATATCACAAACGAGCTGAAAAAATTAAATAAAAATCTCGATAAAATATATCGGTCTAATATTCTCAATGGTCTAATTTCTTATAATGTAGTACCCTGCTTTCTTAAACTTGTCTTCATCAAAAGTAAATAAGGTTTTTGATAAAGGTTGATCCGTTTTAAAAGAATTAACAGTAATCGTAGTCGTGGTGCCATTTTGGCCCTTTTCGATAAGTTTATAAATGTGCTTGGTCTCTGCGTCGATGCCTAACAATATCGATTCAATTTCTGTATTCGTATCAATGGGAATTAATTTGACATATTGTATTTTTCTCCCTTGTACATTTTGCAGAATATCCCATTCATAGGTATGACCTTGCTTGTAAAAAGTGAGCATTTTCGAAGGGGACACCGTGTTTTCATCTTCTACTTGGTCTTCAATTGTTATTTCTTCATTTTCAGGTACAATACGATAGACTTTGTTTCCATCATATAGTTGTTGTGCGCCCATGTAATTGAAAAGGTATTTGTCACCTTCCATAGTTACATCGCCTCGTGTTTCTTGATTGATACCTGCTTCCTCGTTATTCAAAACGTATTTGAAGTCAATGGAAACATTGTCATAGCTTTGCACCTTGTTGTACACATCGTCTAAAAGCGCCTTGGCTTTATCTGAACTTTGCGCGACAGTGCTTTTAAAAGCAAAAAGTAAGAGTACTACTAAGTAATATTTTTTCATTTTTTTAATATTAATGCCTTTTATCGGCCTTCATTATTCAATAATTGATCCAACGCTACCAAATCGGGTACCAAAACCAGTCGAGCCTTACTGCCTTCGAAAGGCCCTACGATTCCTGCCGCTTCCAACTGATCAACGATTCTTCCTGCACGGTTATAACCCAATTTAAGTTTTCTTTGAATTAGCGAGGCCGAACCTTGTTGCGCAGTTACGATAACTTCAGCAGCTTCACGGAACATAGCATCACGATCAGCTATATCATAATCAAGACTTGTGCCAGAATCTTCACCAACATACTCTGGAAGTTCATGAGCCATTGGATAGGCCCTTTGGGAGCCTATATATTCGGTGATTTTGGCTACTTCGGGAGTATCTACAAAGGCACACTGAATTCGTGTGACATCATTACCTTGAGTGTACAACATATCCCCGCGACCAATTAATTGATCAGCTCCCTGCGCATCAAGAATTGTTCTAGAATCTATTTTTGAAGTAACCCGAAAGGCAATTCGAGCAGGAAAATTGGCCTTTATTATACCGGTTATTACATTGACAGACGGGCGCTGAGTAGCTATGATCAAATGAATTCCGATAGCTCGGGCCAATTGTGCCAATCGTGCAATCGGGGTTTCTACTTCTTTACCTGCGGTCATGATAAGATCAGCGAACTCATCGATAACTAAAACAATATAAGGTAAAAACTTATGTCCGTCATTCGGATTCAATTTTCGTGCCTTGAACTTAGTGTTGTATTCTTTGAGGTTTCGAACCATGGCATGTTTTAACAATTCATAGCGATTGTCCATCTCGATACAAAGGGAGTTCAATGTATGGATTACTTTGGTATTGTCAGTAATAATAGCTTCCTCTGAATCAGGAAGTTTTGCCAGAAAGTGCCGCTCGATTTTATTGTAAAGCGTCAATTCGACTTTTTTGGGGTCAACCAAGATAAATTTTACTTCAGCAGGATGTTTTTTATAAAGGAGGGAAGTCAATACAGCATTCAAACCTACCGATTTACCCTGACCCGTAGCACCGGCCATTAACATATGGGGCATTTTGGCGAGATCCACTACGAATGTCTCGTTACTAATGGTTTTTCCAAAGGCTATGGGCAATTCCATTTCAGCTTTTTGAAATTTACTGGAAGCAATAACGGAACGCATCGATACGGTTGTAGCGTTCTTGTTCGGTACTTCTATACCAATGGTTCCCTTGCCAGGGATAGGAGCGATAATTCGGATACCGAGAGCAGCTAAAGATAAGGCGATATCATCTTCAAGGTTCTTGATTTTAGATATACGTACGCCCGCTTCCGGCACAATCTCATAAAGGGTTACTGTTGGGCCAATGGTAGCTTTAATTTGGGCAATTCCAATCTTATAGTTCTTTAGGGTGTCAACAATTCTGTTTTTGTTATCCTCTAGCTCCTCTTGGTTGATGGTAATACTTCCGGAAACACCGTGCTGGTCTAAAAGTTCTATGGTCGGGAATTTGTAGTTGCCCAACTCGAGTGTGGGGTCGAACTCACCGAAATCATCTACCAACTTACTGGCCATATTGTCGACTTCCTCTTTTTCCTCGACGATCTTTTCAACTTCCATCGACAGATCTTCTGTAACCTCTTCCTCTACGGGCATGGTCACTTCAAAATCATCTTTGACCGGTTCTTTTTCTAAATGCGGAATATTTTCTTTGTGTGTATAGGTGTCAATGGTTACCGGAGTTTCTTCATCTGTTTCAACCGATGTAAACATGTCATTTTGTTCTTCTTTTTTTTCTTTTTTGAATTCGGAGGATAACGCTGTTTTCTTCTTATTGAAATAAGTGCCGATATTCTCAGGTGAGAATTTGAACAGTCGAACCAAGATAAAAATCAATCCGAACAATAACAAAAGTAGCACCCCGATCTTTCCGGCGTAATCTTGAAGGAAGTCGTTCATCTCATAACCGACCATTCCGCCCCACAAAGGATTGTCATAGGCGAAGAAACCCAAGGCAACGGAAAGCCATAAAATAAAGACCATGCCCCATATCCATTTCTTGAACAATCCATTTTTCTCAATACCGAGAAACATATAAAGACCGGTGAGGCACATCAGAAACGGTAGAACGAGCGATGCCAAACCAAACCCTTTGTACATAAAAAAGTGACTGACACTTGCCCCGAATTTGTTTAGCAAATTTTTGGCCTCTGCATTTCTATTGTTAAATTCAGTGAGCAAGCTCTGGTCATCTTGCCAAGTAAAATAGAAGGAAATAAAGGAAAAGAAAAGTGCAATACTGAGGAGCACCAAAAGGCTTCCCACTATTATTTTATTTTGTTTTGACATGCTAAAACCCAGGCCTTTTTTTACCGCTTTAGGCTTTGGTTTTCGTACCTTCTTTGCCATAAAATCTTTTATTCTGGGGGCTAAATTACAAATTTACAGTCGAAGGCAGTGGGATTTATACTTCAAAAAATCTTTGGTAAGTAAATGATAACTCCAATAATACTTGCTGCAATGGAGACCAACATTACGGCACCGGCAGAAATATCTTTGATGAAACCTATTTTTTTATCGAATTCAGGTTGAATATAATCCGCTATTTTTTCAACAGCGGTATTCATACCCTCAATTCCCATAACCAAACCAATTGCAAAAATCTGAAGTATCCATTCAGTGGCGGAAAGGCTATAGTAGAACCCTGCTATGGTGACCAGAACAGTGATACCCACTTGTACTTTTATACTCGCCTCGGTGCGAATCAAAAGTAGGGCTCCGCGCAAAGCGAAACCCACACTCTTTATTCTATTTTTCGCAAAAGATTCCTTAGGCATCCATCAATGCTTCTAAGGCAGCCTTGTAGTTGGGCTCGTCCACAGTTTCGGGAACTTGTTCGCTGTAAACTACGTTGCCCGATTCATTCAGAACAACTACGGAACGCGACAACAACGATTGCAACGGTCCATCTGAAAACTCAACTTGGTAAGACTTTCCAAAAGAACCATCTCTAAAATCAGATAGCATTTCGACATTGGATATGCCTTCGGCACCACAAAAACGGGCTTGGGCGAAAGGAAGATCTTTAGAGATGCACAAGACTACAGTGTTGTCCAATTCGGCCGCTTCTTCATTAAATTGTCTTACCGATTGGGCACAAGTACCCGTATCAACACTTGGGAATATATTCAACACTACCTTTTTACCTTGATAATCAGATAGTGAAGCGGTGGAGAGGTCTGGTTTTGTTAAATTGAAATTGGGTGCCTTACTATCGTTGGCGGGCAAGTTTCCCAATGTATGAATTGTATTTCCTTTAAGCGTTACTGTTGCCATGATGTTCATTTTTAAGTTGATGGTGAAATTAAAAAATATTAAGATGATATGTAAGTGGCCACCATCATTTTTTATCCGCTTTTTTCATATAAGGTTTCCGGGTGCCCTTACGAACTTCTTTTTAAGAAAGGGGTGAACCCATCAAAACCGAATTATAAACATCAAATAAATAAAAAAAGAAGAACATCTTGTTTTGAGATTTTAGTAGAGGACCCAAATGTTTAATGTACAGCTTTTTTCGGGCCTTCTCTAGAGCAAATCACTAGGTATCTATAGAACCTGTCACGCGTTTCATGAATTCATTCAAGGCTTCTTTTTTTGGTTGTCCGCCTTTGATGGCTTTATGTACTTCTATGGCCCCGTACATATTTGAAATGAGTTCGCCGATTACATTAAGTTCCTCGTCTTTTAAAGAAGAAACCTCGGTAAGGTCTTCAAGCGTCTCAATAGTTTCTACAATGAAATCTTCGTCATTGTTTTCTATAAAATTGGTCAAATGTTTAATTACTGGCAACTTCATTGATCAACTCTTTTAAAACATCATACTTATTCGTCTGCACCTGATTTTTAAATGCCCCATTGGAGAAAGTGGCAAAGGTAGGGAGGTTATCAACTTTGGCCATCTTTCGCGATTCGGGAAATTTCTCCGCATCAGCTATGATAAAAGTAATATCTTCATGCGTCGTAGCCTCTTTTTTGAATTTTGGCTTCATTATACGACAGTTGCCGCACCAACCTGCGGAATATTGTACAACGACATTTTTATTCGCAGCAACTATTTCCTGTAAATTATCTTGTTCCAATTCTAATACCATGGATATATTTTTTTTTATGATTTCTATGTGGTGCAACAAAGCAATTGTGAGGTTGATACAATTACTTTGTTGACTCACATTTTTTTATAACTAACTTTTTAAATCACTGTTTAGTTCGCATGTGCTGAAAGGTAATTGGCAACACCCGACCTGTCGGCAGTCATGGCATCTTTACCTTCTTCCCAATTGGCAGGACATACTTCACCTTTCTCTTGTACATGGGTGTACGCATCGATCAAACGTAGAAATTCGTTGACATTTCTACCTAAAGGCATGTGATTAACGCCTTCGTGAAAGACAGTTCCTTCCTCATCGATAAGATAAGTGGCTCTATAGGTCACATTATCGCCTTCAACAGTGACGACGCCTGTTTCTTCGTTGTATGCTTCATCGGTAATGTCTAAAATACCTAAGGTAGATGCCAAGTTTCTATTGCTATCGGCTAATATTGGATATGTAACACCTTCTATACCACCATTATCTTTGGCAGTACTCAGCCAGGCAAAGTGAACTTCGGCAGTATCACAAGAGGCTCCGATTACCATGGTATTTCTTTTTTCAAACTCTCCCAAGGCAGCTTGAAAGGCATGAAGTTCAGTTGGACAAACAAATGTAAAATCTTTTGGATACCAGAACAATAGAACTTTTTTGTTGCTCTTTTGGGCTTCTTCCAAAATATTAATTTTAAAAGTATCGCCCAAATCGTTCATGGCGTTTACACTCAAATTGGGGAATTTTTTTCCTACAAATGACATATATAAGCTGTTTTTTAAGGTTTATTCTAAGCACAAAATTAAGACTTCAGATCGGTGAAGAAAGCATTCGACATTTAAAAAAACGATAGTAGCATAACTATTATAAATAGCATAATACTAAGGATCTGTTTCTTGTTTTATTATCAGAAAAGAGACCTTAATTTTACAGATTTAAAAGTTTTGCACCCTGAAAATTATGAGGTATTCGATTAAACTTTTTTAGTAGCCGTTGGAGGTGATATTTTCTTTTTGTTATCCTCCTCATTTTTTAGGGGAAGTTGTTGAAAATTGTATTTTTCCAAGAATTCCCTTTGAAGCGAGTCCATATGTTTTAGCAGCTTTTTCCTATCGGAAAACTGGTTGTAAAAACGGTCTCGAAAAAACTCTTCATCAAAAAAGTTATCATGAAAAAGGTCTTTGCCGAAAAGCGAATCGGAATTAAAAAAATCGGGAAATGTTGCGTTTCCGTTGATTGTTCCGAATCTTCTAAAAGCCTTGCTGACCATTTGATTCAGGCTATCAAGGGTATGCGCGCCAATGTTTTTAGATTTTTCCGAAGATGACCAAGAGTAGATGGAGTCGTAACGTATAAGGTTGCCTTTTTCATCAAGTTCTTTAGTGACCCTCCATGTACCTTTTGGTTCTTTTTGAACCAATTCGTTTTCATGATTGGACTCGATACTGTTTTTTTCCTGGGCGTTACATGCGGCAGCCAAAATTGCCACAAACGAAAGTAAGATATACTTTTTCATTTTTGAACAATTTTAAAAATTCAATATTTTGGCCGCAAATAAGATGCCAATCAAATTTATAACAGGCTGTCTGTCAGGTTAAAAATGTGTTAAAACATCATTCTTCCCTATGATTTTCGGGTAGGGTAATATTATACTTCTGATTGTGCAACTATTCACTAGCGGCGGAGGAAGTCAATTGCCTTATTTTAATTCCTAAAGCAGCAAATAGTAATGTCATTATGGGGCTCAACCAGTTGAAAATGGCATACATAAAATAATCTGACACACTGACTCCCAGAACCCCGCTGTGATATGCACCGCATGTATTCCAAGGAATTAAAACAGAGGTGACCGTACCCGAATCTTCCAACGTTCGACTCAAATTTTCAGGGGCCAATCCACGGTCTTTATAAGCTTTGGCAAACATTTTCCCGGGTACGACAATAGCCAAATATTGATCTGAGGCTGTTATGTTCAAAGCCAAACAACTCCCCACGGTACTGGCGAATAAACCAAATGTGGACTTGGCCATGGCCAAAAGGCTTTTTGTTATGCGTGATAAGGCGCCTATGCCATCCATAACACCTCCGAAAACCATAGCACAGAGAATCAGCCAAATAGTACCCAACATGCCATTCATGCCTTTGGCGGAAAATAGTTTTGTAAGCGTCGGATTGTCGGTGGGTATGTTGGTTTCAAGTGTAATGGCGTTCAATATTCCTTTGTAACCAGATGCCAGGTCAAGTCTTTTGGCACCAGTTAATCCGGCTACTATTTCAGGTTGGAAAATTAATGCGAAAAGTGCTCCCAAAAGCGTTCCAATTAAAAGAGCGGCTAAGGGAGGGGTTTTTTTTACGATTAAAATGATGACAATGACCGGAACCAGAAATAACCATGCGCTGATATTAAAAGTAGTACCTATACTCTTTAGAATTGCGTCTGTATCAGCTGTGCCAGTGGTATCCAACGACAAACCGATGAGAATAAAGACTATTAATGTTATCAAGATAGTAGGTACCGTGGTAATTGTCATGTATTTAATATGATCGAAAAGGTCTCCGCCTGACATTGCCGGTGCCAGATTGGTCGTATCGCTAAGTGGAGACATTTTATCTCCGAAATAAGCGCCCGAAAGTACGGCGCCAGCTGTCATTCCCAATGAAATATTGAGAGCTTCCCCAATACCTATTAGGGCTATACCTACGGTTGCCGAGGTGGTCCAGCTACTACCTGTGGCGACCGAAATGATGGCGCAAATAATAACACAGGCAGCTAGAAAAATAGTAGGGTTTAAAATCTGTAGGCCATAATAAATCATCGCAGGAATGATACCGCTAATCAACCAAGTACCTGCCAAGGCACCAACCATCAAAAGAATAAGTAAGGCTCCCGTGGTTGATTTTACATTTTCGGCAACTTCGGCAATCATTTGTTTGTAGGAAACTTTGTTGGCAAAGCCTACAATGGCGGCCACGGCCCCGCCCAAGAGTAAGATAAACTGATTCGAACCGCTGATTGCATCATCACCAAAAATATATACATTATAGGCCAACATGGCCACTAGGGCAACAACGGGAATGAGCGCCTCCCAAATTTTTAACTCCCTATTTTCAACAATATGCTCGGTTTGACGGTATTTGGGTCCCTTTTTGCCTTTCATGCACTTCGGTTTAACGTTGTGGTAATATTACGATTTTGCCATCTGTTCTGCAAACGCCCTCTTATGTGGGTCAATTCACGGCGAAAGCCCGTATCTTTATCTTTTCGGTCTATTGTTAACCGAAAAATAGTGTTAATTTTGTTACTTTAAATTAAACAAAAGTTTTATGAGTTCATACGATGTGGCCATTATTGGCTCAGGACCTGGAGGATATGTTGCTGCAATACGATGTGCGCAATTGGGAATGAAGACGGCGATTATTGAAAAGTATAGTACCTTGGGAGGCACATGCCTAAATGTGGGCTGTATTCCCTCGAAGGCACTGCTAGACTCAAGTCATCATTACGAGGATGCAATTAAGCACTTTGAAGAGCACGGAATCGACATACCGGGAGAAATAAAGGTTAATCTTGAGCAAATGATTTCCCGGAAGCAATCAGTAGTAGATCAAACGACAAAAGGTATCCAGTTTTTGATGGATAAGAATAAAATTGACGTTTTTGAAGGATTGGGCAGTTTTAAGGATGCCAATCATATCGATATTAAAAAGAATGATGGCAACGTCGAAACCATTGAGGCTAAAAACATAATTATAGCGACAGGCTCTAAACCGTCAACTTTGCCTTTTATAACATTGGACAAAGAAAGGATTATTACTTCAACCGAGGCCTTGAAACTGAAAGAAATTCCGAAACACCTTATTGTAATTGGTGGAGGGGTTATTGGTTTGGAATTGGGACAAGTGTATAAACGTTTGGGAGCCGATGTCACCGTTGTTGAGTTTATGGACCGCATTATTCCTGGAATGGATGGGGCACTTTCTAAAGAATTGATGAAGGTGATGAAAAAGCAGAAGGTGAAATTCAGCCTATCGCATAAAGTAAAGTCTGTCGAGCGCAACGGTGATGAAGTCATTGTCAAGGCCGATGATAAAAAAGGTCAAGAGGTGGAATTCAAAGGTGATTATTGTTTGGTGGCCGTAGGACGTCACGCATATACAGAAAGCCTGAACCTTGAGGCAGCAGGTGTGCAAACGGAAGAGCGCGGCAGAATTGCCGTCAACGAGCATTTACAGACCAACGTTTCGAACATCTATGCTATCGGCGATGTTATAAAAGGTGCTATGTTGGCCCACAAAGCTGAAGAGGAAGGTGCTTTGGTAGCCGAGCAATTGGCAGGACAAAAACCGCATATCGATTATAATTTGATACCCGGGGTGGTATACACTTGGCCAGAAGTTGCTGCGGTTGGTAAAACCGAAGAAGAATTGAAGGAAGCCGGGGTAGCTTATAAGGTAGGCCAATTTCCTATGCGTGCTTTGGGCCGGGCCCGTGCTAGCATGGATACTGATGGCTTTGTGAAAATAATAGCCGATACAAAAACTGATGAAGTTTTAGGAGTACACATGATTGGGGCGCGAGTTGCAGATTTAATCGCTGAAGGCGTAACAGCTATGGAATTCCGAGCTTCTGCAGAAGATATTTCGCGTATGAGCCATGCGCATCCGACCTATGCTGAGGCAGTGAAGGAAGCGGCCCTGGCGGCTACCGATGACCGGGCGTTGCACATTTAAACTAGAGAAAGTAGATTTATTTTAAATAGAACCAATGGGCGGACATGGTTTCACTATATCCGCCCATTAGTTTTGCTATTCTTCGACCCCCCCCCTTAGGAATGTATGGGCTTTCTTCCAATAAAACGGATTACCGAACCTGTACCTATATGGTATTTACCCTCGTTCAGTTGTATTTCTTTTTCTTCCAAGTGAAGAAATTTATAATTTTTGAAATCGGCCATAACCTCTTCTTTGGAATATAGCATATCGATATTTTTAGGGCCTCCAATTTTTGGGTCACGTTGATTGAAATGAATATGATTTTTGCTAAAGGCCTCCAAAATGATTATCCCCCCAGGTTTTAGAAGCGTATCCAATTTTTTGTGAAGTTGAGACTTTTTTTCTGCTGAAAAGTGTGCGTAGATCAATCCGATGGTATCGAAAATTTCCTTTTCAAAATGTAGCGCTTCCAAATCTCCAACAATGTATTCCAAAGCAACACCGTTCGCTTCGGCTAATTTTGTGGCTTTTAATTTCCCTTCCACACTCAAATCACACGATGTCACTTGCCAACCTTTGCAGGCAGCAAATACTCCGTTTCGTCCTTCACCATCGGCAGGCATCAATAACGACCCCGCTTTAAGTTTTAGCAGCTGCTCTTTGAAAAATTGATTGGGTTCTGTGCCATAGGCAAATGCTTCTTCTTGGTAGCGTTCGTTCCATTTTTTCTCCATTTGTGCTCCGCTTTTAAAATTCTTCATCGATTATCTCTTTATTCACGGCAGCACCGGCTAACGTTCCCATGGCCACAGCGTTTGATACAGAGCGCATCATGGTGGTGTTATCGCCACAAGCATATATTCCTGGTTGACTTGTTCGTTGAAAGCCATCTACGGAAATATGTCCGGTGTCGGTAAACTCACAGCCTAAAGTCGAAGGAATGTCACAATGGTGTACAAAAGGTGTTTTGGCATAAATAGCCTGAAGCTGAACCTTGGAGCCGTTTTTAAAAACTACATTTTTCAAATATCCTTCTTGGTGGTCGAATCGATCGATTTCGGCTTCGTTGATTTCTATACCATGCCTTTTAAGTTTTAGGGTTTGCTCATCGGATAGTGTTGATTTACCATTGGTAAACAGAGTGAGATCTTTGGTCAAATTGCTTATTAGTTTTGAAAATTCAAAACCGTAATCAGAGTTTCCTAATACTCCCGTTTTTTTATTTCGTACTTCATAACCGTGACAGTAGGGGCAATGAATTACCGAAATGCCCCAGCATTCACGAAAACCTGATATATTGGGCATCAGGTCTTTGACCCCAGTAGCAAATATTAGTTTATTTGTGAAAAAAGTAGCTCCTTTTAACGTGTTTATCTGATAACCGGTCTTCGTCTTGAAACCTTCACTTGCAAAATCTTTGACAAATTTCACGGTTGCATATTTTTCCACATTTTCTTTTGCTTTTATAAATATAGCTTGTGGTGTTTGTCCATCTTCGGTTAGAAAGTTATGGGAATGCGGCGTTTGCTCGTTGCAAGGTTTTTCATCGTCGATAATTAGAACGTCTTGTAAAGATCGACCTAGGGCCATGGCTGCTGAAAGCCCGGAAAAACTTCCACCTATGATGATTACATCTTTTTTTTTGTTGTCTTTCATTGGTATTATGACATAAAATGTTCTTAAATCAGTAAAAGGAGAACTTGAAGGTGTTTTCCTGTACAAGCTTTTGGCAAAGTTATGAATTATTTTTATTATTGCAACAAAGTCGCAATAGTATGCAAAGAAGAAGGAAAACAGAAGCACAGACCGAAATTTTAAACGTTCTAAAAAGTTCAAATACAGCGGTAAGCCATGAAATGCTGCAACGAGAGTTAAGTTCGAATATCGATAGGGCAACTATTTACCGTATTTTGAATAGGTTTTGTGAAGATGGTAAAGTGCATAAAATCGTGGGTGATGATGGTAAACAGTATTTTGCACGTTGTATAAACTGCCATGGGCGAAAGCATGAGCATACGCACCATCATTTTCATTTTCGCTGTACCGTATGCGGAAGCGTAGAGTGTCTTAAAAATGAAGTAGACGTCATGTTACCAGAGGGGTATGTCTCCGAAACTTTCCATGGGGTGATAGCCGGTCGCTGCAGTAACTGCGATTGAGGTAACCGTTTTCGACAATGAAAAGCCAATTACTATTTCAAGCCGACTTATGCTTTAAGCACCCAACAAGGGTAAGTGCTTTATTTTGTGGTAATTCAGGGCCAATGAAATACAATGCTTTATTTCTGCTACTGGTATTGGGTCATCAAGTTTAAAAATTAGGGCTCTGTTACCTTCAAATTCAAATTGATTTTTATAAAGCACCTTAAAGGTGGGAACCAATTTAGAAGTACATTTAAAATAGATGGCGTACTGGTCGGGCTTTTTTGCTTTCCAATCTATGCGTACAGTACTCCCATATTTGGTTAGGTAACTGGGTTCTCCCCATTTCAAGGTTTCTTCGAGTTTTTCAAGTCCTGCAAGGTCTTCGGCAGCTTGTAATACCAATGTTCTTAAGTGAAGCATCTGTTGCTGAACGGTCGAAGGGTAGTTATTGAAAACGGTCGTGGCCCTAGGGTCGGTAGTTAGTGTCATATGCTGAATTCTATTAGGTATTGGGAAAGCTCAAAAGTTGCTTTTGCTGTAATGAAAATAGGTATAAATGATAAAATGGTTTTTATTGCCCCATTGAGTCCTTTTTTAAAGTATTTTGGTAGGTTGCTTATTTTCATCAATGGCGACAAAAGTAAATTCACCCGACACGGCTTTTTCCCTGGATAACGTATACATCTCCTCCACAAAAATATCGACCCGTACTTTTAAGCTTGTATTGCCAATATGACTTATTTTTCCCGAAAGTTCAATAATGGTACCAGCGGGGATTGCTTTCTTAAAATCAATTTTATCACTACTTACCGTAACCATTTGTTGTCTGCCGAACCGTGTAGCGGTTATAAATGCTGTTTCGTCCATAAGTTGCATGGCTGTTCCCCCAAAAAGTGTATCATAGTGGTTTGTGGTATTGGGAAATACTGCTTTGAATATGGTTGTTTTCGAGTTTTCAATGCGTTCTTCAATCGTCATATGGCTACTTTTTCTAAGGCTAAAAAATGCGTTATGGCATGGTCGAATAAGGGAAATATTTTTACCTCACAGGTGTAGGGCGTATTGTCTTTTTTATAATTCACCAATACCTCGGTAAAGGGTACTTTATGCTTTAATTTTGTTTTGATTCTTTTTTTAGAACTTGAACTGGTGTCCGCACCTTGTAAAAAAGTAGGGGTCTTGTTCAGTGCTTCGTTTTTGGAATATCCGGTCATTTCGGAAAAGCCATCATTGACCCACATTATTTTTTGTTCGAAATCGGTAAGTACAAGTGCTTCGAAATGTTGTTTTCCAAAAATTGCGTCAATGTCATTTTTCCAATGTAATTTTTTGGCCATCTCTTTAATCTTTAGAATGTCTTGTTTCCTTTTTAGGGCTTTCATTTCATTAAAGTAATGTACACTTTGAATATCCCAATTCAAGAGGGGGGCAGATTTGAAAGTATTACGCTTTATTTGGGGGGTAACCTCTGTGTACTGGGTTTTGTTTAAAGAGGATAGATAAATGTCTAAAGACATCATTTGTGATAAATCGTACTTCATAGTTTTTGATTTCCTGTTTTGCTAGTGTTTTTGTTGGATGAAATCTTGTTTCTGATACGTAAATATAGTTAAATTGGTCATAGACCTTTGGAGTATTGAATCGGTTATGTCTTTTTACTTTAGGTCATTGATAAGTTGCATTCTAACCCCTTCTCTTTTAACCAGCTGACTTTTTCCCTGCGATTGCGATAAGCTCCTTTTGTGGGTATTGAAAGTGTACAGTATGGTTTAAGAGGCTATAAGCTGTATGTTAGGTCATTTTTGTCGAATATTGTAAAACGCTTCGAAAGCGTATTAAATTTAAGTTTTTTTATGTAGCGTGATTGAAATTGATAACCGGTAAAGCGTAATGTTTCCATGAACCAAATAGTTTCTTCCATCAGAAAATTATACCCTGTGAGTGATGCGTCGATTGATGAACTAACCGATAAAATGACCCGATTGGAGTTGCCAAAAAAACATACCTTGATCAGGAGCGGTGTAGTCGAAAGAAATTATTTTTTTATTGAGAAAGGTTTGACCCGTTCGTACTGCCTGTTCGATGGAAATGAGGTAACCTCTTGGTTCAGTCAAGAAGGGGAGATCACTTTCTCAATGCTGGGTAGTTATCATAAGAAACCAGGGTTTGAGAATGTTGATTTACTGGAAGATTCAATAATATATGCCCTACCCGTGGATGTGCTGAATTTATTGTATGAGACCAACCTTGAAATTGCCAATTGGTCTCGTTTGGTGCACCAAAATGCATTTTTAGAGTTGGAGATCAGACATATAGCCATGGTTTCTCAATCGGCAAAAGAACGATATGAAAATTTCATAAAAGAAAAACCAGCTATAATGCGCCGCGTGAATCTTGGGTATATCGCTTCATTTCTCGGTATGTCACAAGTGTCCCTGAGTAGGCTGCGGGCCAAGCATATTTTTTAACATAGGTAAAAAAGTGCCTTCATTTATTTGACGTACTTGGCAAAGTAAATTTTGTTTTGATATGGCAGACTTCCTGAGGTCAATTCCCGCTTCCTTATTTGAGTTAATAGGCATAATCGCTGGTTTAACAGGATGTTTGATACTATTAATTCAACTTATTAAGGAATCCAAATCAAATAATCCTAGTAGTTTGACGACAGCTTTTCTAATGGGGTGGTTATTTATTTATGCATTTTGGGGATTGTACGGGATGCGGTTTGAAACAATTGCCCTATGGTTTACCATCGCGATTGCCTTTGTTTTGCAATTAATACTTTGCACGGTAGTCTTTAAAAAGAAAATCCGACAACTTAATCAATGATCAAACTATAATTTTAAAAAATGAGTGAAAAAGAGAAAATGCTACGGGGTGAATTTTATGATTCAAGAGATTCAGAGCTGATAGACATCTACCACAAAGCCCGAAAATTACTAAAAATTTACAACAATCTTGATTCGGAATTAACTCAAGAGCGTGAACGTATTTTAACTGAATTGTTGGAGTTTAAAGCCAAAGGTGTTTGGATTGAAGCCCCATTTTATTGCGATTATGGTGAAAATATCTCAATTGGAGAAAATACCTTTATCAATACTAATTGTATGTTCTTGGATAACAATAAGATAACCATAGGGAAAAATGGATTGATTGCACCTTATGTACAGATATATACCGCAAGTCACCCTTTATCGGCATCGGAAAGAATTGTTCGTATCAAAAAGGAGTCTCGTTACCTAACATCAACAAAACCTGTTAGTATAGGCGATAATGTTTGGGTCGGAGGCAATTCGGTGATTTTTCCGGGCGTGAAAATTGGAAATAATGTGACTATTGGAGCAGGGAGCGTTGTGACAAAAGATGTACCTGATAATGTTTTAGCATTCGGGAACCCATGCGTGATACAACGGAAACTCTGAATTGCATCTTTTCAAAGGATTTGAATGCTAAAAACACTAAGGAATGAATTTTCGTCAAACGGCTAGAATATGGATGATTGTATGACAAACCCCATGAAATGACTGCTGGTTTTATAGATTTTTTGCCGGGGGAATTGATGAAATCGGTTTATGGAACCTTACCTTTCTAATGCCATGGTCCGTTTTCCACTTTTTGACTTCTTTGAAATCAAACTTGAGGTATAAGGCTATAGCTGGCTTATTGGCAGCGCCAGTTTCGACTGTAAATAGTTTGGACTCAAAAAAAGTGTGTAAAACAAATTCCATTAATTGAGCTGCTATTCCCTGCCTGAAGAAATTTGGGGAAACAACCAAGCTGTGAATATGTGTAAAATCGTCTTCATGACTAATTTCTATGACCCCAGCTAGCTCTTTGTTTTTTAGAAACCCGTAGAAATCATTTTCACTATTGACATAACTCTCAAGGTTTCTTTTTAAGGGAGGAAAATCTTTAACGTTTAATAACTCTGCTTCGACCTTATAAGATTCTTGAAAAACAGAACGTATATTTCGAGCTAGTGTTAAATCGTTGTTTTGAAGTTTTTTAATCATTGATGGTTTTATAATAGAATTCCACCAGAAGCCTCTATACGTTGTCCGTTGATCCATCGGGCATCATCGGTACATAAAAATGCAACGACCCCTCCAATATCTTCCGGCTCGCCTACACGGCCCAACGCCGTGACATTGGTTACCACCTTTCTTTTCTGCTCATTTGTTTTGTTTTCACCACCCCCAAAATCGGTTGCAACTGCTCCTGGGGCGACTACATTGGCGGTAATTTTTCGATATGCCAGTTCTTTGGCCAAATATTTTGTAAAAACCTCTACGGCCCCTTTAATTGGGGCATAGGCAGATGAGTTTGGAAAAGTAAACCTGGTCAAACCGGAAGAGATGTTAATTATTCTGCTTCCATCGTTTAAATAATTTAATGCTTTTTGCGTCAAGAAATAAACGCCTTTAAAGTGAACATTGACCATTTCATCAAATTGTGTTTCTGTAGTTTCTTCAAAGGGTTGGTAGATTCCCGTTCCTGCATTATTTATTAAAAAATCAAGCTTTTCATGTTTTGTTTTCGATTTTAAATAGGAGGAGAGTTGCTTGAAAAATTGATCGAAAGAACTAATCTTTTGGGTGTCAAGTTGTAGGGCATGAGCAGCTCCGCCTATTTTTTTTATCTCGGCAATTACATCATTTGCCGCCGATGTATTTGAATGATAGGTGATGATGGTATCGATATTCTTTTTAGCAAGACTTATCGCTATATTTCGACCTAGGCCCCGACTTCCTCCTGTTACCAAGGCAATTTTATTTTTCGACATTTACGGAATTTTTATTGATGTAAAATAATAAAAAGTGTTCTGAATACCCCGTCCTCAAATAGACTTACTAGGTTTATACACACGTTCGAGCCGCTATATTTTAGGTGGTTTGTCAAAAATATAAGTTTCATCAAGTTTTTGTCAAATCCTACAGTGGTTATGCTATAACATTGATTGCATTTGTTTTCTACTATCCCTGTCTTTATAAATTTGCTGAACAGTAGCTACATATAATTGTGCAAAGCGCTCATTTTTGGCAAGGTCTCCAAAAAGCGATTCTTGTTTTATAAAGGCCAAGGGCTCCGTTTTGGTTCGTTTGGCGGCTTGTTGAAGTTCGGCATGCATAACATCGATAATTTCGATAGGCTCTCCCTGGTGATTTATGCCTTTGTCGCTATAGTAGCACCAAGCCGCAATTACCAAGGTTGCAAATTGAATACTACCTCCTTCGATTAAGTTTTCTTGAAGGGTGGCAATTAGAAATTTCGGTAATTTGGCCGAACTTTCTGAACAAATTCGGCTTACACTGTCTTTTATATTCGGATTGGCAAAACGTGTTTCTAAACTGTCTTTGTAGCTTTCTAAATCAATTCCTTTGACTTCGTCCAATATTGGGCTCGCTTCTTTATCCATAAAGGCTCTTAAATAGGCGACGAATATTTTATCTTCCATACAGGCATTGATGGTTTTATGTCCATGAATGGCACCTAAGATGCCCAATACCGAATGCCCGGCATTTAGGAGGCGAAGTTTCATTTTTTCATAAGGCTTCACGTCGGTTACGAACTGAACGCCCACTTTTTCGAATTCAGGACGACCATTGGAAAATCTGTCTTCTACCACCCATTGTATAAAGGGTTCGCAAGTTACGGGCCATGCGTCTTCAATTCCGTAAGTATCTTGGAGGTATGTTATATCAGCCTGTGTGGTAACGGGAGTTATACGGTCTACCATGGTATTCGGGAATTGTACTTCGTTTTCGATCCATTTAGCCAGTTCTGGATCTAGCTTTCTGGTAAAAGACAACAACATTTCTCGTGTCATATCACCATTATGTTGAATGTTGTCGCAAGACATAACCGTGAATGCGGGAAGTCCCTCGTCTCGACGTTTTTTTAATGCCGCCGTCAGAAATCCATACACGGTTTTTGGACTATTGGGGTTACTTAGTTCATGGCGTATATCTGGGTTTTCAAAATCGAATTCCCCTGTTGAGGGGTTGAAATTATAACCGCCCTCGGTAATCGTGAGGGAAACAATTTTAGTAGCGGGGTCTGCCATACGTTCTATAACAGGTCCCGGGGTGTCATGCCCAAGCAAGAAATCAAGAATAGAACCGATTATTTGGCTTTCTATCGTTCCATCGGGATGCTTGATTATGAGTGTATAAAGACCATCTTGGTTTTTTAGTACATCGTGTATTTTTTGATCGCCCGAACGCAAACCAATACCACAGATTCCCCATTCCGATGCATCCATTTTATCTTGAAGCTGGTGTGTATATAAAGCCTGGTGCGCGCGATGGAAACCACCGACACCAATATGCACCATTCCTATTTTTAATCTTTTTCGGTCATATTTAGGGCCTGATAGTACGTTTGTGATTAGACCTAAATTCTTTTGATTGAGCTGCATAATTATTTCTTTTGCAATTATAATTTTTTACGTTTCGATGCCAGATAGGCCGATATAAAATAAATCAGGGTACATATGAAAGCGTATTTGTAAAATACTTCCCGATTCTCAATGTATAATGCCTCAGTTGAACTACCGAACAGTACTATGCATGCGAGTACCAAAGTAATAATAAGAACAATAATCGCTATGCTTTTTAGTATTTTGGCAAATATGGAGTTGTTGGCCATAGTTTTAGACTCCATCTGAGCCTTTTGTTCTTGAAACCTGGCCAGGTTTTCATGGCGTATTTTTTCTTGTTTTTCAGCTTCTGGGTATGCTTTTTTCGCCCCGTAACGGGCTGCTAAAAAGGTATAGACAAGTATGGTGAATATCCATGTGGGAATAAATAGGTAAAAGAAAGACATCACATTAAGAGCGTTCAGTCCAAAACCGAATAACAACCCTAGTGCCCATGAGGCTATTGCGGGAGTGCTGAAGGTCAATTTACGGTACGACGACCAGTAACGGGTATATCCTATCCGGGGAAATATTTGATGTTCAGAGAACACGATTGCACCCACGGGCACCACCAATAGACCGGCATAGGTAAGTAAAGGCAGCATTTGCGTAAAAACAAATGGAAAACAGGCTACCACTATGGTTATAAGTCCCACCGTTAAGGTGGTTTTCTTGCGGGAGTGGTTAAAAAAGATGGCCTGTGCTGCTAAGCCCGCACGGTAAAGGTTGGCAACAGCAGTAGTCCAGCCGGCGACGATTACGATTACGAAGCCCGACCAGCCCAAGGCATAGTAGGCCACATCACCAGGGTCTAGCTCAATGATAGATTTTCCTAATATCACGGCTGCACCAGCTCCCATAATACCGGCCGCGATCCATGCGACATAATGACCGAACATCATTCCAGTACTGGTAGCCAGCCCGTACGATTTCTTTTTTGCAAATCGTAATAGCGCCATATCGATTAATCCGAAATGGGTAATGGTATTGGCGGCCCAAGCAAAACCGATTACTTCGATCAATCCTATCCCTGGTTCGCCGTTGCTGTCTACGCCCGTCCATATCGACTGATTGCCCAGGGCTATAAAATCGTCCCATCCTGCAGGCAGGGTTTTGCCTAGAACATCTAATGACAGTGCGGGTAAAAGAACGAGGGCGCCACTAGTAAACATAACAAACAACCAAGGAGCACAAATACCGGAAAATTCAGAAACCGCATTAAAACCATATATAGCAATGGAAACGACAACAATACCAACAGCGAAAACAATAAGAACAAACCATAAGTTGGTAGGGTACCAGTTCAGTTGGGCTGGGATGTCAAAGGCAAATCGTACGGCAGTGGCCGATACCGTAACCATGGCTGCCGATATCACCGTGAAGATGATGACATTCGCCCAATTGTAAAGCTTGGTCATTGAATCGCCCGCTATTTTGTTGAGATAGGTGTATAAACTCAATCGTGTATCGACCGCTATGGGTGAGGTAATGAACGTCCAACTAAGAACCGCCAAAATATTACCGATCAATAGTCCCACTAGAATATCCATTGTTTTTGCTCCCAATGCGACAAAGGTGGCACCGATAACAAACTCGGTCGCAGCTACATGTTCTGCGGCATATAGTCCGGCAAAATGGGTCCAATCATGTAATTTATGCTTTGCAACTGGCAGTTGCTCTTCATCGAGGCTCTCAAATTGTTTAAAATCTTTGGCGGTGTTCATAAGTTGCTCATATGTTGAAAATAGGTTTTTGTCACTTTTTGTTGATTGCCGTTCCTTAACTACTCTTAGTTGTTAAGTTACATAGTTTATAACATACTACCATGTTTTGTTGTAAATTGATTGTCAAATGGGTGCTTTTAATCAGAATTATTTTCCATAGTTACCTTGTGCATATGCAGCCACAATACTACTGTTCGGAGTTTTGCAATTATTGGGGAAATCAAAGAAATAAATGCAATTGGGCAGACCATTGGTGAAATCTATTTTTACCCACCCGTTAGCGCTACTTCCAAATCCTTTATAGCTATAGTTTGCTTTTAACGACATAGGTCTTCCTTCGGGGTCTTTAGATACTATGGTGACGCCAGAAATGCTACCCGGGGTATAGCGATTGAACGACCAAGTCTTTGATTGGTTGGCGACCAAATCATCGATCAATGCATTAAAATCTTGTGACCCTGAAGGCCCTCCGGATTTTTTCATACTAGCATATTTACTGGTTCCTTGCATACGAAGTGAAGGTTTGTTAAGGGCAAATAGCTTAAGGTTTTCCTCAAAACGCCGAATGCCGGGGCTATTACAGGAATTTATCTTAAAAATTTGAATCATATCATTTTGCAGTCCCTTGGCTTTGTGCATCAAATCTACCGAATTACCCATGGAATTAGGGTCGGTTACCATTTCCATCATGGTGCGAAGTGCATCGGAGCGTTGCATACCCTCGACTTCCATTTTAGCGTCGTATAGGTCTGGGCGCGCATACAACCCCGTTCCTACCCACTTCCATCTAACGCATACTCTACTTAGAACATCACCATACCCGTTGCGCGTTACTTCTTCCGTTGCACAGACCTCTTCCATTATTTCTACTTTATCCGCAGGTAAGGCAGCAGGACACTGTTTGCCAAAAGCTCTGAGGTACTGTCCGAAAATCATAAGAAATTGCATGTCTTCTCGTTTGAGCTCAATATTTTCAAAATGACCTCGGTAGATGTAGTCGTACAATTCAGCATAGTAGAGACCGTCTGTATTGAATTCCATTGCTTGTGGATGGTCATCCCGGTTTTTAGAAATGTCAAAAGGGCTGCTGATAAAAGAAGATGAAATTGCAAATACAACACATACGCCCAAAAATTTTATTAAAGAAAGTCTTATCCGCATTTGAAGGTTGGTTTTTAGATTGTTATAATTATTTATAATGGTCGACACTGGGCTAAACATACAAATAAATATAAAAAATTGGACACCATCGTGTCCAATTTACAGGGTTTTTCCAACCAGTGGATAAGTTGTAGGGTACAGTTCTTAAATGCTATTTAAGCATCAAAAATGCCATGTTGGGAAAACGTTCTAAAGATTCTGGCTGGGGCCGATAGAGTTAATTAATAATGGTGAATCAGACTATTTTTCTATAAAACAGTTAAAAAGGGGGCAAAGATCATTAATCTGGCAAAAAGAAATGACTATTAATTTTTAATGGATAAAAGTTTGAATTATCTCTATGAAATTGAGAGAATTACTGTTATAAGTACTTATCTTAGGATACATTGAAAATTTGATCTCCACATGGCATTAAAAGTAGCGATTGCACATAAAACCGTTTATAAATATGATCGTCGGGTAAATCTTTCCCCACATATTTTTAGATTACGCCCTGCGCCACATAGCAGAACGCCCATTGAAACATATTCTATAAAAATACAACCAGAAAATCATTTCTTTAATTGGCAACAGGATCCCTTTGGCAATTACTTGGCCCGTATCGTTTTTCCTGAAAAGACGGAAGAACTCTCTGTTGAAGTAGAAATTATAGCAGACTTAAAAACCATCAATCCTTTTGATTTCTTTGTGGAGGAAGCCGTGGAAAATTTTCCGTTTACGTATTCAGAGGACTTAAAAAAGGAATTACAACCCTATCTGGAAATAACAGAAAAAGGACCATTGCTTAAGGACTGGATAGAACAAATAGACCTGACACCTAAGCGTAGTATTGATTTTCTAATAGGCCTTAACCAAGATTTATACGCGTACCTCAATTACACTATCCGTATGGAACCTGGGGTACAAAGCTGTGAGCAGACTTTAGGGAATAAATTGGGCTCTTGTAGAGATTTTGCTTGGTTATTGGTACAGACACTTCGGCATTTAGGATTGGCTGCTCGATTTGTGTCGGGGTACCTTGTGCAATTAAAGCAAGATGAGAAATCTTTGGATGGACCTTCTGGCCCTGAGGAAGATTTTACCGATTTACATGCCTGGGCTGAAGTATATTTGCCCGGAGCTGGTTGGATCGGTTTAGACGCAACTTCTGGTCTTTTGGCAGGGGAGGGGCATATTCCTTTGGCGTGTACACCTTCCTTTGAAAGTGCAGCTCCGGTGTATGGCATGACAGACCCCTGTGAAACAGAGTTTGAATTTGATAACTCGGTGACGCGCATTTTTGAATCGCCACGGGTAACCAAGCCTTATACCGAGGATCAGTGGAAAGCCATTTATGATTTGGGTTTTGTTGTTGAAGAAGAGTTGCAACAGAATGATGTTCGTCTGACCATGGGCGGGGAGCCTACTTTTGTTTCCATTGATGACATGGAAGGGGAAGAATGGAACACCGCGGCAGATGGCGCACACAAACGCAAATTGGCAAGTTCACTTTCGTTACGGTTACTAGATGCTTTTGGAAAAGGAGGAATGTTGCACCACGCACAGGGAAAATGGTATCCTGGAGAACCCTTGCCACGTTGGCTTATCGGCATTCATTGGCGAAAAGATGGGGCATCTATATGGAAAGAACCCAAATTATTGGCTTCTTTCGCTGAAAATTATACCTACCCTGAAGATATTACACATACTTTTTTAAAGACTTTGACCAAATATTTGGTTTGTTCCGATGCCAGTATAGTTCCTGCCTATGAAGATGCTTTTTATTTTTTATGGGAAGAAGGGAAACTACCGATAGATGTAGCACCAAAGGATTACAAAGAAAAAGATACGGCTTTACGCCGAAAATTGGGCGAGGTGTTGGAGCAGGGCGTCGGTAAAACCGTGGGTCATGTTTTTCCATTGGCCAAAAAAGATAAAAATTGGATTACCAATACGTGGGAATTTAGGGGTAAACATTTGTTTTTAACTCCAGGAAATTCACCAATAGGTTTACGGTTGCCTTTGGAATCGCTACCAAAAGAACCTGAAATACCTTCAGAACCAACTGCTGAGCCCGAATTGTTTGAGCCAAAGCCACCTTTGGAAGCCTATGCGACCGATTTGCAAAAAAGAATGGATGCCAAAACATCTAAATCAGCGAGCAGAAAACAACCCTTCGTACGTACGGCGATATGTGCTGAAGTACGTGATGGTAAACTTTTTCTTTTCTTACCACCTTTAGACAGTGCAGAAGATTTTTTAGATCTGGTAGCAAGCATAGAGGCAACGGCAAAGGAATTGGAAGTTCCTATAATCATGGAAGGATATGAGCCACCTAGGGATAATAGGCTAGAAGTGTTGAAGATTACACCTGACCCAGGGGTTATAGAGGTCAATGTGCACCCTGCAAAGAATTGGCAAGAGCTCACCGACAATACGCTTAAGCTCTATGCCGAAGCAAAAAAGTCACGTTTGGGAACCGAGAAGTTTATGTTAGACGGTAAGCATACCGGTACAGGTGGAGGCAACCATGTTACTTTGGGCGGGGTCACACCTGCCGATAGTCCGTTGCTTCGAAACCCGCAACTTCTTCGTAGCCTCTTAACTTTTTGGCAGCACCATCCTGGACTTTCCTATTTATTTTCAGGTGCGTTTATTGGGCCGACAAGTCAGGCACCGCGTGTAGATGAGGCACGCCTGGAAAACCTATATGAATTGGAGATCGCTTTTTCCCAGATTCCGGAAGACAAAGAGGTGCCATTTTGGTTGACCGACCGTTTATTTCGCCATTTGTTGACCGATATTACCGGAAATACACACCGGGCCGAGTTTTGTATTGATAAATTATATTCACCAGATTCGTCCTCGGGTAGATTGGGTATTTTAGAATTGCGCGCTTTCGATATGCCGCCCCATGCACAAATGAGTTTGATGCAAATGTTGCTGGTGCGTACTTTGGTTTCTTGGTTTTGGAAAAAACCGTATAAGCATGATTTGGTACGTTGGGGTACCGAGCTTCATGACAAGTTTTTATTAGAGCATTATGTAAAGGAAGACTTAAGGGATATTGTTTCACAATTGAACGAAGCGGGATATCCTTTCAAACTCGATTGGTTCGATCCCTTTTTTGAATTTCGTTTTCCGCTTTATGGAATGGTAGAGATAAATTCGATGGAGATTGAACTGCGTATGGCCATCGAACCGTGGAACGTATTAGGTGAAGAAATGTCAGGCAGGGGAACGGCACGTTATGTAGATTCTTCTTTGGAGCGGGTACAGATAAAAATAAAAAACTTCACGGAAGAACGCTACAGTCTAACCTGTAACGGCGTAAAGATTGCGCTGAATTCTACAGGCACTAAAGGTGAATATGTGGCCGGGGTGCGTTATAAAGCATGGGACCCTTGGTCTGCCTTACATCCTACGATAGCGGTAGATGTGCCCTTGGTTTTTGACATTGTCGATAAATGGAATAAAAAATCCATTGGAGGGTGTACTTACTTTGTTGCTCATCCGGGAGGCCGATCTTACGACACCTATCCCGTGAATAGTTATGAGGCAGAATCTAGGAGAATCAATAGATTTTGGGATTTTGGACATACGCAAGGTGAAGTTGTACCGATGGAAATGGGCACTACATCAAATTTTACAGGAAGAATGGTAGAACGTAAGGCTGCATCCAATACATTTGTATACAAAGAGGTTCCCCTAAATCGTGAATACCCCCATGTGTTGGATTTGCGAAAGAAGTAATTCATAAATTTTATGCCAATAACAAGTACCCGCTGGTTAAGTAATTATAATACCGAATACGGGAATGATGAAATGTTTACTCCGAAAAATGGTATTAAACCCTATTGGAATAAGCTACTGACCGAATTAGATAAATTAGGCCCCGATGGATTGATTGCCCGCCAAAGGGATATCGATTGGCTGCTTTTTGAAAATGGCGTTACGTACAACGTGTACAATGACCCGCAAGGAATGCATCGCCCTTGGAACTTAAATGTAGTTCCTTTTATACTCCCAAAAAGCGAATGGGAAGCGGTCGAAGCTGGCCTAGAGCAGCGGGCAGAGCTGCTTAATTTAGTTTTAAAGGACGTCTACGGTGAGGGTAATCTAATAAAAAACGGGATTGTTCCGTATGAAATAATTTATGGGCACCGCGGATTTTTACGTCAATGTTCTGGAACGGTATACACTACCGATAAATTTCTTTCTATCTATGCCGCAGATCTTTCTCGAGGTACCGACGGTAGACTTTGGGTTGTAAATGACCGTGCAGAAGCTCCATCGGGAATGGGGTACGCCCTCGAAAACAGATCGACGACGAGTAGAATTCTACCTGAGATGTATGGTAAAATGAACGTGAAGCGGCTATCAGGATTCTTTCAAGAACTAGATCAAATGTTAATCGATGCTTCTCCCGTAAAAAAGGAGAACCCCAACATTGTCATTTTAACACCAGGATCCCATAACGAAACTTATTTTGAGCATGCCTATTTATCTTCATTTTTAGGATACCCATTGGTGCAGGGCAATGACCTAGTGGTTAGAGACGGTTTTCTGTGGATGAAATCATTACAAGGACTTAAACGTATAGATGTTGTTTTACGTCGGGTTGACGATGCCTTTACAGATCCCCTGGAACTTCGGGAAGATTCACATTTGGGTGTCGCAGGTTTATTGGATGTGGTCAGGAGAAAAAATGTTTCCGTTATCAACCCTGTGGGTAGTGGGGTTATTGAAAACCCTGGCTTAATTCCTTTTATGCCGGCCGTTGCCAAATACTTTTTAAATCAAGATTTGATTTTGCCGCAAATCGCTTCTTGGTGGTGCGGACAAGAACTGGAACGAAAATATGTACTAGAGAATTTGTCAAATTTGGTAATCAAAAGAATTGATCGTACCAATAGGGAAAGTATTTATTTTACCGAGTTCATGGCTCAACAAGAGTTGAATAATCTCAAAAAGGAAATCGAAGCGATGCCTTATCGCTATGTTGCCCAAGAAAGAATAAGTTTTTCAACAGCTCCAAACCTGGTAAAGGAAACTATTGAATCTAGAAATTTGGTGACGCGGGCTTTTTGCATTGCATCAAATGATAAATATAGCGTAATGCCCGGTGGTTTAGTGCGAGTGGCTCCAGACCGTGAAACTATTAGAGTGTCGAACCAACGCGGAGGTACCAGTAAAGACTTATGGGTGTTAGACGACATACCGATTATGGAAGACAAGAATCGGCATTGGCAAAAAAGGAGTTCCGTAGCCATAAGTGGATTGAACGATTTACCGAGCCTTACCGCTGAAAACTTGTATTGGGCCGGGCGTTATGTGGGCCGTACGTTGGTTAATGCCCGATTTATTCGCATGGTAATGCGGCAAATGGCTTTGGTTCAAAACAGGAATGAAACACCAGATTCGGTTAAACTGCAAATTTTGTTCAAAGCAGTAACCCAATTAACCGGTACATACCCAGGTTTTACCGAAAAAACCGAGGATGGCAAATTTGCCATGGAAAACCCCATGCAAGAAATGCTATCGGTAATACTCGATAAAGACCGACCGGGGAGTTTGGCCCATACTATTTCAATGTTTGGCAATTCGTATTATTCCATTCGAAACTTATGGTCGTCCGATATGTGGAGGGTGTTCGAAAATATCCAAAAATTATGGCAGTCTTTCGAAGAAGGGGAGGACCGCTCTGTCAATAAAATTTTAAAAGTACTCAACCAGCTTATCACCCGACTCATTGCCTTTATGGGGCTTATCGAAGAGAGTATTTTGGTACAACAGGGCTTACTTCTTTACTTTATTGGTTTGCAATTGGAGCAGAGTATGCTGACGATTACAAAGTGTCGTTCCCTACTGACCATTAAATATAATGAGCAGGTAGAATATGATCTCTTGGAATATTTGCTGACCAGTCATGAAAGTCTTAATATTTATCGCTACAGTTATCGCTCTTATATTCAATTGGAGCATGTGCTCGACTTGGTGGTACTTGATTTAGAATACCCACGGTCTTTGACATTTATGTTAAGTAGGCTTCAAAAAGACATCGCACGTTTACCGCACTCCCATAAAGACAATAGTCTAACCAATTATCAAAAATATATTTTTGAAGCATTCTCAAAGTTGCGATTGGCGGAATCTTCCAATTTGGCGAAAACAAAATCTGAAGCTGATTTTTTTAGGGAAGAGCTTGATATGTTATTGGAAAAATTATCTGAACTTTTATATCAATCATCCCAATCGATAAGCAGCACGTACTTTAATCACACGAACAGACAAAATCAATTGGTAACGCAATCCTTTCCTTTATAATATGGTCTTTAAGGTTACACATACCACCAAATACGCATACAGTGCTCCTGTGAGTTATGGTCATAATATTGCCACATTGCGTCCAAGGGAATCTAAAGGACAAGAGCTGTTGGATTACAAGATAAAAATTGTACCGGAGCCTGCGGAAATATCGGAACGTGTAGATTTTTTTGGAAATTTCATCACCAGATTTTCCATACAAACCGAGCATAAGGAACTAAAAGTTACTACGCAAAGTAAAATTGTACGGAATTATGCACAGTTTCAAGACTCGTTTTATTCTGATCACTGCAAAAAGATTACCATTAATGAAGCACTTTACGCGCTAAGCGGAAACAATTCTGAGGTGATGGAAGCAAAGCAGTATATTTTGGAGTCTATTTTTATAAAACGGGCCGATACCAGTATACGGGCATATGCTGAGGTTTCTTTTAAAAGAAACCGGTCGGTTTTTGACGCAGCTTATGAGTTGATGCAACGTATTTACACAGATTTTCAGTTTGTTTCCGGATTTACCAGCATTTCTACGCCCATTGTAGAAGTGATGAAAGAAAAGAAGGGGGTTTGTCAAGACTTTGCGCAAATAGCAATTGCGTGCATACGTTCGGTCGGATTGCCAGCTAGGTATATCAGTGGATATATTGAAACTGTACCTCCCGAAGGCAAAGAGAAACTGGTAGGAGCTGATGCCTCACATGCTTGGTTTTCCATATTTATTCCTGGTTTTGGATGGGTAGATTTTGATCCTACGAATAATCTTATTCCCATGGATCAGCATATTGTTGTGGGTTGGGGCAGGGATTATTATGATGTTCCGCCCTTAAAGGGAGTGGTGTATGGTAGCGGTAAAAGTAAGCTCAAAGTAGCCGTTGATATTGCCGCCGTGCCGTAACGAACAGAACTGGGGTACGCATGGGGGAAGCCTCCTTAAACAATCTTTGTCATAGAGTTTATTGCTTCGTATTGTTCAGTTAGCCTTTAGTAAGGTTCCAATTCGCCTTATCTATTCTGAAAATGTTGAAAGACTTTAATTTTTTCTCAAAGGCCATTCCATTTTTTAATGCGACTTTTTCTGAACCTATATTGTCTACATGTACCATTGAGATTAACGAAGGGGCAAAATCGTTTTCAAAAGCATAATTTTTACATTTCGTAGCAGCTTCAAATGCATAACCTTGCCTCCAAAATTTCGGAAGAATGGAATACCCGACTTCTAATCGCTCGACGTTTTCAATAGTCTGGACTAAAAGGCCACATTGTCCAACAAATAAGTTTGTTTTTTTGTCAATAAGAACATTCATTCCTCCCAAATCATTTTCGTACCTATGAAAGGCCTTGTCAAACCATTTTTTACACAATTCAGATTCTGAAAGTTTGGGGTCAAGGTCTAAGTACCTTGCAATATCCTTTGCTTTAAATAATTCCAACCAAGAATCAAAATCTTCTGGTTTCAGTAGCCTGAATTTCAAGCGATCTGTTTCTTGGTCGGTGAGTAGATACTTCATGTTTAAACTTGTTCAAATAAGTCCTGATCCCGTGCGGTTCCGATTTGTTTTATTCCGTTGTTTTCAACCTTTTGCCGTTTTCTCTTTCATCCATACGGGCGTGGTATCCGATTTATGACTCTCACCAATGATGTCTTTATATAGTTCGGGTCTACGGGCATTTTTGTATCTCCAACCTCCTGAGAGTTGAATTTTATCTTTTGTGATTTTCGAAATCGTAATGTCGTTTTCGAAGGATTTTATTTCTGACAAAACTTCTCCATAGGGGTCGATTAACATCGAATTGCCGTTTTTAAGATGTTCGCCGTCATACCCTATCGGGTTGGTAAAGGCATAGTAAACCCCATTGTCATAGGCTCTTGCAGGTAGCCAACGCATTAGCCAGCGCCTACCCTTGGGGCCGTCAAACTCCATTCGTAATGAAACTGGGTCGTTTTTACGATTCTGCCAATATTTGTCGGCGACATAACCTCGGTGCGGCATTGCAGACGGTGTACAGCCTGTTACATGGGGTGCAAAAATTAATTCTGCCCCTAAAAGACTCGTGGCTCGAACGTTTTCGATTACATTGTTGTCATAACAAATCAAAATTCCGCATTTCCAACCAAGTAGGTCGAATACACAATATTCGTTGCCTGCGGACATATGTTTATTTATAAAAGGATGTATTTTTCGATATTTCGCAACCACACCATTACCGGTAACACAGATATAAGTATTGTAAATTTTTCCGGCCGATTTTTCTACAAGTCCCGCCAAAATAGGAATATTCAAATCATTGGAAATGGTAATCAAGTCTTTCGTGCTTTTTCCGTTTGGCACTTCCTCGGCGATATCTTTTAGCTGTTCTCGACTTAAATCTTTGGTAAACGTATAAGCAGTGATCGACATTTCGTGAAAACTGATCAAATCCGCTCCCTTGGATTTTGCTTTTTCCGCAAGTTTTCGAATTACGGATAGGTTATATACTTTGTCTCCGTCCTTCGGTTGGAATTGGGCTACTGCTAAGTTCATGTGGAGATATGTATTGAATTTTTAGATGGCTTGCAAAGAGGTAAAGTTTGAAGGCCCTGTAAGAGAGCGGTGACGAATTTCAAGCGATTACGTTTTAGTTTACAAGATACCTAATTTAACGAAAAAATGGTTTGCGAAAGAGCATAAACCGCAAGTGCTTTATACATCGACATGTATAATGCTGACTCCATAAAGCCATTGATGGAATCTAATACCATTTCTACAAGTCTATTGATAGAAAAGGGCGAATGAAATAGATCCTTTTAGATAAACAAACTTGCGGGTGTTTAGTTTTTGGCCAATCCCAGACGTCGTAATAAACGAAAGAAAAATGTTTTTAAGGTGCTTGCCATGTATAGCACCAAGGTTTCTGTTTGTATCCAACAGAATCGAAGGGTAGTCGCGATATTCAATTTAATAAATTCTTTATGGCGCTCATATTGCAGGGCTGTATAGGTACATATTAACATAAAGATCAAAGCACTCGGTATTACCGTCTCAGGGGGTAACTCATGATGAAAAAACCGATAAAGCCCAAGACCGGTAAAACTTCCATATAAAATTATAAAATGCACTACATAAATCGATAATGTACTCTGTCCGATTTTAAGTAAAGTCCGATTCTGTAAAAAGCTTCGCAACAGCATAAAAATAGCAAACACAACAAATACATCACCTAATCTAATAAACAAGTAATTGTTTAATATAATGTAGTTAAATAACTGTATTTCAGTACTTTTGTAAAGTATATAAAAGAAATCTGATGAAAATAAAATGAGTCCTAATCCAATAGCGATCGAACTAACGATGGCGGTCGGGTAGAGGTATTTGTAATTCTTGAACCTAGTAAATAACAGCGATAGAAACCCTCCGGTGGCAGCATAGCCAAACCAAGGCAAAATGGTAAATACTGAACCGTTGGAACGGGTCAGATAATTTGCTAAAAAACGAGGTAAAGAAGAAAAATTCCATGTCGCATAAAGCGGTTCAAAAAGAAAAATGAAAAACATCGTTGTCACCAGAACTAAAGGGAAAACAAAATTTCTTTGTTTATAGGTTATAAGGTAAATACTTACGATTCCCAGAATTGACAGGCCGATGCAATGCAATACGTCGATAAGGTAAAACGACTCGTAGATTTGGCCCTGAAGCAAGCCGAAAAGGTTTATGCGCAACAAGTAGCCAATTAATAGAAGCTCTAATCCTCGCTTAATCCCCTTTTTTACTCTTGGGTTTTCAAAACCGACTTTGTCTCCACGAACTAGTAAATACGTAAAAATAAAACCTGAGACGGTAAAGAAGACTGGTGCGGTTATACCCCGAAAATATTTCCAAATACCAAAAGTCGTGTTGGTGCCATCTCGAAAAGACATGTCAAGTAGTCCGTCGACAAAATGCCCCTGTAACATCATAAGAATGGCCCAGGCCCTTATGGCATCGATAAAATAAAGTCTGGCCGTTTTTCTTTCCATATAAGTTGTTTGATACCGGTTAAACCGGCATTCGAAACATTCTAATTTAGCTATCCTATATACTTGTGCGACAGCGTGTTTGGATGTTTTATGTCGCAAAATTAGATAAAATACTCGCATTTAAGCAGTATTTGGGGTATTTTCGCTCAACGGACTTTTAATACACAACTATGGCTACACTATTGGCATTCGCTGGAAGTAATTCTTCCACATCGATTAATTTCAAACTTATAAAATATACGGTTTCGAAAATTGAAGGACAAAATGTGCAATTGTTAAATTTGGCAAATTTCCCGTTTCCCATGTATAGCGCTGACTATGAGCGAGAGAAGGGGTATTCCAATTCATTGGTTGAATTAAAGGGGGATATTGAACAGGCCGATGGGCTTATAATTTCTGTCAATGAGCACAATAGTAATCCTTCAGCCTATTTTAAGAATGTTCTTGACTGGTTGTCACGATTGGAGCTTAAATTTTTAGCGGATAAGAAGGTATTTTTAATGTCTACTTCAGGTGGTAGAAGAGGAGGGGTAGGCTCATTAAAGGTCATTGAAGGTTTGCTTCCGCGATTTGGGGCTGAAGTAGTCGAGACCTTCTCGCTTCCTTCCTTCCATGATAATTTTGATGAAGAGAAGGGTATTTCAGATGCCGATATGGCCGAAGAACACCTAAAAAAGCTCAACGAATTTTTGACCAAAATTTAAGCCTTGAGAACAAAGGTCTCGTTTATAATTGCGGATGTTCCGAACTTTAAGGACACCCTTTTGTACTGGGCCGGTCAATTTAAGGAGGCCGTTTGGTTAGATAGCAACAATCACAATGATGTCTACGGCACTTTTGATGCGGTACTGGCAGTCGATGCCCTTACAAGTCTTACAACTGATGCTAAACATGGTTTTGATAATTTGAAGGAATATCAGGAGCGTGCTAACGACTGGTTGTTCGGTTACCTCTCTTACGATCTTAAAAATGATGTCGAGCAACTCGGTTCGGCTAACTTCGATGGTTTGCACTTTCCGGAGTTGCATTTCTTTCAGCCTAAAAAGATAATCCGTATTACGGCAAATAAGGCTGATTTTATCTATCTGAATATGGTAGGTGATGAAATAGAGGAGGATTTTAAGGAGATATCGAAAACAATCATACCCGAAAAAGAACCGACGGTTACCGAAGATATCCATATTAGGCTACGCACTTTTAAGGATGAATACTTTAGAAGGATCGATAGCCTTTTGGCCCACATTCATCGCGGCGATATTTATGAGGCTAATTTTTGTCAAGAATTTTATGCCGAGAACACTGTTATTGATGCCTTTCGCACCTATTTGAAATTGAATGCCATTTCAAAACCACCTTTTGCCGTATTTCTTAAATTGGAAGATAAGTATCTGCTCTCGGCTTCACCGGAACGCTATCTGAAAAAGGTTGGAAGTAAAATCATATCGCAACCGATTAAGGGCACGGCAAGACGTTCTAGTGATGCTGAAATGGATACGTTGTTGAAACATAATTTGGCGTTAGATGAAAAAGAGCGCGCCGAAAATATTATGATTGTTGACCTGGTGCGGAACGATCTTTCAAAAAGTGCCGAAAAAGGAACTGTTGTTGTTGATGAACTGTGTAAAGTGTATACTTTTAGTCAGGTACATCAGATGATCTCAACAATAAGCGCAAGTGTTCATCCCGATAAAAACCCGGTAGATGTCATTAGAGAGACCTTTCCAATGGGGAGTATGACCGGGGCTCCGAAGATATCCGCTATGAAAATAATTGAAGCACAAGAAGCTTTTAAACGCGGACTCTATAGTGGGGCGGTAGGGTATTTTACCCCAGATGGAGATTTTGATTTTAATGTGGTCATTCGAAGCATTCTGTATAACGCCACCCAGAAATATGTATCGTATTCCGTGGGAGGGGCCATAACGGCGCAAGCAGTTCCGGAGAAAGAATATGAAGAATGTTTGTTGAAGGCAAAGGCTATGAGAGAGGTGTTGGAGGATTAAATGAAGGGGCGGTAACAATGGGTCAAGGGTATTCTGTGGCGTAGCATCAAATATTGTTTATTTTTACTGTATGCATCTTGAAGAATTAACCTTTCAGGCCTACGGGGTTCCCATATACACGACTTATGCTTCCTTAGAAACTTTTCGTGGAGTCGTCATCTTAGTGCATGGTTTTGGTGAGCATTCGGGCCGTTATGCCAAGCATGTTGTTCCTGTGTTGTTGAATTTAGGACTGGCTGTCGTGCAATATGACAACATTGGTCATGGAAAATCAGGTGGTAAACGAGGAGATTGTCCTGGGTATACCGCTTTGATGGATATTTTAAACCAAGTAGTGTTAAAAGCTAAAGAACGCTATCTGAACCTTCCGTTGTTTTTATACGGCCACAGTATGGGTGGTAATTTGGTGTTGAATTATGCCTTGCGATTCACGACGCCTACTCAAGGTATCGTGGCGAGCAGTCCCTATTTACGGTTAGCTTTTCAGCCGCCATGGTGGAAAATGGCTTTGGGGAGGTTAATGTTGCATATTTTTCCTTCACTAACAATGTCTTCGGGATTGGATCCGAACGGAATTTCCAGAATACCAAAGGAAGTGGCTGAATATAGTGCAGACCCTTTGGTGCATGATAAAGTGAGTCCGAAGTATTCTTTTCCGGTTATGGATGCCGGCGAATGGGCAATAGCCCATGCCGATGAATTGAAGACTGATACCTTATTACTTCATGGTACGGCAGACCCTATTATTGATTATGGCGGAACCGAAGATTTTCATCAACATTCTAAAAGTGCTGAATTGCAGTGTTTTGAGGGAGGATACCATGAATTACATCATGATGAATGTCGCGATGAGATGCTTGATACGGTTCAGAATTGGTTGCAATCGAGACTGTGAACCTTGAAATGGGGGAGTTGATAGTCAAATCTATAACCTCGCATTTCTTCCTTACTTTTGCAACATGTTAACGGATTTTAAAAAACATATCGAAACCAATTTCACCAACCTTTTTGGGAATAAGTTCCTACTGGCCTGTAGCGGTGGTGTCGATAGCATGGTCTTGGTCGATTTATGTCGTCAATGCAATCTTGACTTTGTTATTGCACATTGCAACTTTAGACTGCGTGGGGCGGCTAGTGATGGTGACGAGGCTTTAGTTAAGGAGGTTGGTAAAAGTGTTGGTAAAAAAATTTTGGTAACTCATTTTGATACAATTGGTTACATAAACAAAAATAAAGTTTCACTTCAAATAGCGGCCCGTGACCTCAGGTATCGCTGGTTTGCCGAATTGATGGAAGAAAAGGCGATAAATACCTTAGTGACGGCCCATCATGCCGATGATAATCTAGAAACTTTTATTATCAACCTGTCAAGAGGAACAGGTATTGCGGGGCTGACGGGAATACCTTCGAAAACGGATAGTATTTCTCGACCTTTGTTGCCTTTTTCCCGGGAAGAAATTTTGGCCTATGCCCGCAATCGAAATTTATCTTGGAGGGAAGATAGCAGCAATGCCGATACCAAATACCTGCGAAATAAAATACGGCACGAAATTGTACCGAGGCTCAAAGAGTTACACCCTAATTTTTTAAATAACTTCGAACTTACCCGAACACATTTATCAGATACCGCTAATCTCTTGGAAGATTATGCCGCTCGATTGAAAAATGAATTATTCGATAATCACAACGGAATTATTCGGGTAGCCCTGGAAAGGTTACTTCCATTAAAGCCAAGAAAAGCATATTTACATGCTCTATTTTCAGAATTTGGATTTAATGCTTGGGATGACATTTCCAATCTTATGACCGCAATGAGCGGAAAGGAAGTACTTTCTAAAACCCATCGTTTGGTTAAAGATCGTGATCACCTGCTGTTGACGGAAATCAGACCAATATCAAAGGAGGTTTATGTCATTGGAGCGAATGACGTAGATTTAATAAATCCGATTGATATGCGCATAACTGAAGTAGAAGCATTGGGTGAAATCGGACCAAAAATACTTTATGTAGATAAAGAAACGTTAAAGTATCCCTTGACCGTAAGAAAATGGAATGAAGGCGACTATTTTTACCCTTTGGGAATGCAAGGCAAAAAGAAATTGGCAAAGTTTTTCAAGGATGAAAAAATAGATGTGATCGCTAAACATAACCAATGGTTGCTTTGCTCCGGTGATGATATTGTATGGGTTATCGGAAAACGCCCTGACAATCGGTTTAAGGTTACGGAACGGACCAAAAATATTATAAAAATTATAGTAAACTAATGAAGTATATAACACTATTTATAGTTTTATTTATCAGTGTTTTACCAGTGTTGTCACAAGATGATGATAATCCAGTATTATGGTCACATGAATATCACAAGATTTCAGATACCGAATATGAGTTGATTATCAAAGGTGACATATTTGAGGGTTGGCATGTGTATTCTCAATTTACCGCGGAAGGCGGGTCGATGCCCAGTGAATTTACTTATGATAAGGCAGGTACCGATTATGAACTTATAGGAAAAACAGAAGAGAGTGAGACTATAACCGAATATGTTGAAGTTTTTGATGTTGATGAAACTTTTTTTAAAGATGAAGTGGTCTTTACCCAAAAGATACGCTTGCTCGATTCCAATATCCGCCAAATTGATGTAAACCTTTGGTATCAGGTTTGTAAAGAAGTCTGTATTCCAGTGGAGAAAGATTTTAGTTTTTCTTTGGATGGCGGTAGCGTTATAAAATCTGAAAAAGAGGTCGACGAGCGCAGTTTGGCGATGGGCAGAGCCTTAAAGCTAGATTTAAAGAACAAAACACTTTTGGCCGATTCCGTTGGGCAGGCGCTGGAAGCCAAATCTGGATTATGGGGTATTTTCGGACTAGGTTTTTTAGGGGGATTGATTGCCTTGCTTACACCATGTGTTTTTCCTATGATTCCGCTAACCGTTTCTTTTTTTACGAAGCATTCGCAAAAAAAGTCGAAAGGAGTAGCAAATGCCATTCTGTACGGCTTTTTCATTGTTTTAATATACTTTGTGCTGAGTTTGCCTTTTCACATCTTTGATTCGGTTGATTCACAAATTTTAAATACCATTGCGACCAATGTCTGGCTTAATATCATCTTTTTTATTGTTTTTGTGTTTTTTGCTTTTTCCTTTTTTGGGTATTATGAATTGACATTGCCCAGTTCTTGGGCCAATAAGATGGATGCGGCATCAAGCAAAGTCGGGGGTGGCTTTGGGATCTTTTTTATGGCGGTCACTTTGGCCATTGTTTCTTTTTCGTGTACGGGTCCTATTTTAGGCGGATTGTTGGGGAGTACGGTACTTGAGGAAGGTGATGTGGCGGTTAATCTTACAGCTGGTATGACCGGTTTTGGTGTAGCTTTGGCATTACCATTCGCCCTTTTCGCGCTTTTTCCGGCTTGGCTGAATTCATTGCCGAAATCCGGCGGATGGATGACTACCGTTAAAGTTGTTTTAGGCTTTTTAGAGTTGGCATTGGCGCTAAAATTCCTTTCAAATGCCGATTTGGTAGCACATTGGGGACTTTTAAAACGCGAGGTTTTTCTCGGTTTATGGATTTTGCTATTTATACTATTGACATTATACCTTTTCGGGGTATTTCGTTTTCCGCATGATGGTCCGAAGCAGCAATTATCAATGACTCGAAAAGGGGTAGGAGTAGTCAGTGCGGCATTCTCTTTATATTTGATTCTTGGCCTATTGCATATTTCCAATCTGAAATTATTAAGCGGATTCCCTCCGCCTGATTTTTATAGTATTCAAGAAACGGAAAGCGACTGCCCCTTAGGTATCGATTGCTTTAAAGACTTTGATGAGGGTATTGCCTATGCGAAGACAGTAAATAAACCCGTACTGCTCGACTTTACCGGATGGGCTTGTGTAAACTGCCGTAAAATGGAGGAGAATGTTTGGAGCGAGCCTGATATTTATCCGATTCTGAAAGAAGATTATGTGTTGATTTCGTTATATATCGATGACCGTAAAGAATTGCCAAAAGAGGAGCAATTTGATTTCAAGTTCGATTCGGGTCGCGTAAAAACCATTGAAACTGTGGGGGAAAAGTGGGGTACTTTTCAGACATTGAATTTTAATTCGGCCTCGCAGCCTTTTTACGTGCTATTATCGCCAAATCTTGAAGTGCTTAATACTTCGATACAGCGTACCGATAGCGATACCTACCGCGAATGGTTAAAAAGGGGTCTTGCGAAGTATAGGGAGCTTTCTATGAAGTAGGTGCCATACGAAACAATGACTGCCCGGCATTAGTTGATACCAGTTGGTATGTAAAGTGAACTAACATCAAGTTTTGAAAATTTAATTACATGCAGATGAAATATATTTTAATCTTATTCTTGACGATTTCATCGATTTCGTGCGCCCGAACACCATCTGAAAAAGCAGTTGATTACAATCCGAAAGATTATTATACCAAGCAAGAAGTGACTATTGCCATGCGCGATGGAATCAAATTGCACACAACGATATATTCCCCTAAAGACAGCTCGAAAAAATATCCAATACTGTTGTATCGTACCCCGTATAGTTGTCGACCGTATGGTGCTGATGCGTTTACTTCGGTCATTGGTCCGAACACAACCATGATGAAAGAAGGGAATATTGTCGTGTATCAAGATGTTCGCGGCAGATGGAACAGTGAAGGAATCTATGATAATGTTCGACCCTACAAACCGAACAAAAAAGGGAAGAAGGTCGATGAAGCATCTGATACCTATGATACGATTGATTGGCTGTTGGCTAATGTGGACAACCATAACGGAAATGTTGGGACATGGGGTATTTCGTATCCTGGTTTTTATGCTACCTATTCGCTGTTGAGTGGTCATCCGGCCCTAAAAGCAGTATCACCACAAGCCCCGATCGGTGACTTCTATTTTGACGATTTTCACCACAATGGAGCCTATTTGCTCAGTTATTGGAGGGCGACGGCTGTTTTTGGCTATATGAAAGATCGGCCTACAAAGGAAGCTTGGTACAAGTTCCCGGATTTGGGCACAGAAGACCAATACCAATTTTTTTTAGATGTAGGTCCGCTATCGAATCTGGATAAATATTATAAGGAAGACAATATTTTTTGGAATCAATTGAAGGAACATCCCGATTACGATAACTTTTGGAAAGAACGAGGCATCGTTCAGCATTTGAAGGATATCAAACCCGCCGTAATGGTTGTGGGGGGTTGGTTCGATGCAGAGGATTTATACGGTCCGTTGGAAACCTATGGGAATATTGAGGAAAATAGTAAAAATTACAACACCTTGGTCATGGGACCATGGAGTCATGGGGATTGGTCACGTTCTGACAAACGTCAGGCTGTGGGAAATGTCTATTTTGGAGATGACATCTCGAAATTTTATCAAGAGGAAATTGAAACAAAATTCTTTAACCATTTTCTAAAGGAAGAAGACGATAAAAATTTCGATTTACCGGAAGCCTATATGTTCGATACGGGTGTAAAGCAATGGAAAACCTTTGGTACATGGCCACCAAAGGAAATTAGAAAACACGCATATTCCTTACAACGAAATCAGCGGTTGTCGGCCATAGCAACAAGGGAGTATTCGTTTCAAGAATTTGTAAGCGACCCCAAAAAACCGGTTCCCTATTCTGAGGACATTAAAATGGTTTTTACGCCCAGAAAATATATGACCGATGACCAACGTTTTGCGGCCCGAAGGCCAGATGTCTTGGTTTTTGAGACAGAACCCTTAGAAAGTGCCATGACTTTTGTAGGTGACATCTTGGCGAAACTCAGAGTTTCAACAACAGGAACCGATGCCGATTGGGTGGTCAAATTGATTGACGTGTACCCACCCGACCATCCTGATTATGAAGAGACGCAAGACTATTTAAAAATGGGGAATTACCACCAAATGGTACGCAGTGAAGTGCTGCGGGGTCGGTACAGGAATGATTTTTCCATTCCCGAAGCCTTTGTGCCGAACAAAGAGACCCCCCTTGATATTAAGCTGCAAGACGTTTTTCATACCTTTAAAAAAGGACATAAAATTCAAATACAGGTACAAAGTACATGGTTCCCGTTTATTGATATCAATCCGCAGACATTTGTACCCAATATATTTTACGCCAAACCTGAAGATTTTCAGAAACAAACACATCGCGTTTATAACTCATCAACTATTGAATTTACAACTTTGGAAGAATAGGTCGGGAATCATCAAAATGTGCTGTTCTTGTGTTATATCCTTGAAAATTAAACATCTATTGTCGTTTTGCTAAAAAAAACTTCATCCCGAATTACCGGGATGAAGTAGTATAACCGTTTGATCTGTTTACCTCTGAACTGTACCTGTAATTTTAATAATAATACTCTTCTTCTTCGTCATCATCCTCTTCAACTTCTGACGACCATGGGCCATTTATGATTTCATCCAGTTTGTCAAGAAAGGCAGTATGAACCTCATGCTCGTCTAGGGCATGGCCACGAGAAAAGTAATGTCGATGTATTTTGCCATAGGCGAAGCCTTTACATGTTTTGCTACAGTTGTAAAACCCCTTCTGACCTAATTCGTACCCTTGTTTGGCAGCTTCCATACGTTGGTTGGGGGTACCATGGTGTCCATCATTGTCAAAAGAACAATCTCCTATATTGTAGAACAGGTCAAGAAATTGTTCGGCTCTTTTCCAGTTGTGTGTACCTCCCCTTTGGTGGGTAAGGTAGTAACCCGTAAAAAAATCGGCTTCCAATTCTGTTGTGCGCGTAGCTTCGGGTACATTATCTGCAGCCCCATTGGGATACCATGTTTCAAAATTGTTGAATTGAATTTGGTGCGCCCATTCATGGGATAGTATGCCACTCAAAATAACCCTTTTGTCAATACCCGTTTTAGCCATCAGTTCTATTATACCATCACCCAAGACAATAATATCGCCCTGGTCAAAATCGCCCTCCAATGCTATGGCAAAAGCATCGAACGACAAAAGTGGCGTCTCTACTAAGAACGTACTTTCGATATTTACATAATTGATAAAGAAGTCGGCATAATCAGCTGCTTCTGCCTCGTTAAGACCATACCAAAAGGTCAAAATTTCCACAATTTTATCAAAATTGTTCAGGGTGGCATTATGTTGTCCGCGTACGGATACCTCACGGCGCATTTTCCAAAATCGTTCGAGTTTCCATTTTAAGTAGTATACATAAAAGGTATATTGACCCTTTTCCCCGAAGTACTGATGACTGTTATCGGTCAGGGTGTATACAAAGTTCATCTCGGCATAGAGGCTATACCATTCAAGACCCAAACCATCTAAATTGCTTGCTATCGAGGCATTGATAACATCATCAAAGGGAGTAGGGGAACAGGCGCTGGGTTCAACGGCCTTGGCGATATCGAACGGAATATCATTGGTTCTGAAGCCATCCGGTAGATCAACGGCTAATAAGGGAACAGGATACTCACCTGGTTGTGTTAAACTAGTCTTTGCGTTGACAGTGGTCAAAATTTCGAGGTCGGCTTCATCGTTTTCCTTAGAACACGAGGCAAGTAGAATGCCTGTTAACGAGCCGAATAGGCAAAATCGGAGTAATTTTTTTTTCATAATAGTGTTTTTAGGTTCTTGAGTTGAAAATACAAAAAAATGTTAAAAATGTGTACGATAAAGACTATTAATACTTAAAACGTAAACCTACATGGTGTATGGATTTATTTTACTGAATTGAGCGTAAATAATCTGTAAGTTTGGTAACTCCCCTCTTGCAAAGAGTGAAATTTTAAATCATATTTGTTTTGTGAAAAAAATAAAAAAAATCGGGTGCTTAATACTGCTATTTGCAGTGCTGTGTCTAATTTCCATTGGGATAATGGCCTATTGGCTAAGTCCTGATTATGATGGGGAAGAAGAACTTCCGAATCTTACCGAAGAAGTAAATGTATACTATGATTCCTATGGAATTCCGCATATCTATGGCGCCAACGAAGAAGATGCTTTTCGGGCCTTGGGTTTTGTACATGCCCAAGATCGTTTATGGCAGATGGAACTTTTGCGTCGCATTGCAGGTGGAGGATTGTCAGAGGTCTTTGGTCAAGATTTAGTAAATACCGACAAATTTTTCTTGGCGTTAGGAATTGATGAGGCTTCAGAGCGAACCGTTTCCATGGTAAACTTATATGATAAAGAAATACAGTTGACCCAGGCGTATTTAGACGGGGTCAATCGCTTTATGGAAGAAGGTCCGACCCCGGTAGAGTTTTATCTGACCGGAGTTGAAAAGCGCCCTTTTGAATTAAAAGATGTCTATAACATAATCGGTTATATGGCTTTTAGTTTTGATACCGCACACAAGACCGATCCCTTGCTCACGAATATAAAGAATACGCTTGGTGCCGATTATCTTAATGATCTGGAGGCAGGCCTTGGGAAAAATGCTTTACGGATTCCCAATTACGAACCCAAAGAAGCAACGGTAACTGCGACAGACCTAACATCTGACGTGATGGAGTCTCTTGAAAAATTGGCTATTCCGCTCTTTACAGGTAGCAATGGTTGGGTATTAAGCCCTGAAAAAACGAAGAACAAGAAGGTTTTGTTCGCCAATGACCCACATATCAGCTTCTCACAGCCAACGGTCTGGTACGAAGCCCATGTAAGTACACCGACCTATGAGAAGTATGGCTATCATTTGGCAGGTGTGCCTTTTCCGATCTTGGCGCATAATCGTAAATTGGCGTATGGCCTGACGATGTTCAAGAATGACGATGTCGATTTTTATTTTGAGGAAACAAACCCCTCCGATACGACCCAATACCGAACGGGGAATGGATGGGAGAATTACCAAACGGTCGTTAAATCGATTAAAGTCAAAGATGCCGAAGATGTTCAATTCTCCTATAGAAAAACGGTCCATGGCCCGATAATGAACGGTTTAATCGATCAAATAGCCATTGAGCGGCCTATGGCTATGCGATGGGTGTATACTGAAAATGAGAATAGACTTATGAAAGGGTTGTATGGCATGTCCCATGCCCGAAATATGACCCAATTTCAAAATGCATTGCCCAACATACACGCTCCGGGTCTTAATATCATGTATGGCGATGCACAGGGCAATGTAGCCTGGTGGGCTACGGCCAAACTTTACGAAATTCCTGATAGTACAAATACGAAGTTGGTTTTTGAGAAGAATTCAGGACTTCCCTTAAATAAAAAATATCTTGATTTTTCAAAGAATCCGCATGCCATTAATCCTCCTTGGAACTACGTGTATTCAGCGAATAACGAACCTGATTCAATTGACGGAAGGTCATATCCCGGATATTATCTGCCTGAAAACAGGGCGAGACGTATGGTGCAGCTTTTGGAGCCAAAAAATGATTGGGACATGGCTTCGGTACGCGATATGATTACCGATGTAACTTCCGTGGTAAATACCGAGATAATCAACGATTTGGCGCGTCTGATGGAAGTAAAGAAACTTTCGCGTAAGCAAATCGATGCACTGGATAGCATTAATGCTTGGTCGGGAGCCTATGTTCTGGAAAGCTCCGAGGCCACACTTTACCATAGGTGGATGTATTATTTTTTAAAGAATACGTTTGAGGATGAATTGGGTGAAATAAGGTTCCAACAGCTTCTAGACACCCATTTTATGCAAAAACAGATTGCGCTTATGGCATCAAAAGCACATTCGATTTGGTGGGATAATGTTTCGACAAAAGATAAGGTCGAAACAAAGGAGCAAATCGTTCAAGCCTCCTTTATACAGGCATACGCTTCCCTCTCACAAGATTTTGGGGAAGATATGTCGAAATGGGCCTGGAAAAGGGTACATACCTTGGAGCATGGACACCCTATCGGGCAGATTGCAGCGCTGCGTTCCTTTTTTAATGTTGGACCCTTTCCTGTGGCCGGTACCCGTGAAGTTATCAACAACATGGCTTTTTCCTATGGACCGGAAAAGAAGTATGAAGTGAGTTATGGACCTTCTACGCGACGAGTCATTGATTTTTCCGACATTGAAAACAGTTACAGTATCTTGCCTACGGGGCAGTCGGGAAATCCGTTCAGCTCCCATTATAAAAATCAGGCCAAAATGTATGTAAAAGGCGAGTTCAGAAAGATGATGCTGAACAAAGAGGAAATAAGAAGTACTTCAAAATCTTTGCTTATCTTGAAACCGGTTCGAGCGACAAGCGAGTAGCTGAAAAAGCATTTTAAGAGGCCAACACTTAGATTTAATGGTTTTAATTGCTTTGGGTTAATATTGATCTAACATAAAAATCATGCTGACAAAAGTTTATGGTAGTTCCGTTTTTGGGGTGGAAGCCACCACGATAACCGTTGAAGTCAATGTTGATACGGGTGTGGGTTACCATTTAGTGGGTTTGCCCGATAATGCCATTAAAGAGAGTAATTATCGCATTGCCGCGGCACTTTTGAACAATGGATATCGTATTCCTGGTAAAAAAATTACCTTAAACCTGGCACCTGCCGATTTGAGAAAAGAAGGTTCTGCTTATGATCTTACCCTTGCTTTGGGTATTTTGACCGCCTCGAACCAAATACAGTCCACCGACATTGAAAAATACATCATTATGGGTGAGCTTTCCTTGGATGGAAGCCTGCAACCTATCAAAGGAGCCCTGCCGATTGCCTTAAAAGCCCAAAAAGAGGGGTTTGAAGGCTTTATTCTTCCCAAGGAAAATGCCAAGGAAGCTGCCATTGTCGATGGTCTTAAAGTTTATGGTGTCGAAAATATAGCCGAAGTTATTTCATTCTTCGATTCTGGTACGCCCCTCGAACAAACGATAGTAAATATTCAAGAGGAATTCTATAAAAATCTTGATTTCCCGGAATTTGATTTTTCCGATGTCAAAGGGCAGGAAAGTATCAAACGCTGTATGGAAATTGCCGCTGCCGGCGGACATAACATCATCTTGATAGGACCCCCCGGCGCAGGAAAAACCATGTTGGCCAAACGATTGCCCTCTATTTTACCGCCCATGACCTTGCAGGAGGCTTTGGAAACAACCAAAATACATAGTGTGGTCGGTAAGATTAAGAATATGGGACTGATGAGCCAACGTCCCTTTCGAAGTCCGCATCATACCATTAGTGACGTCGCCCTGGTGGGCGGGGGTGCCTATCCGCAACCCGGGGAAATTTCATTGTCGCACAATGGGGTTTTGTTTTTAGACGAATTGCCCGAATTTAAAAGGGGCGTTCTTGAAGTCATGCGGCAACCGCTCGAAGACCGTGAGGTTACCATTTCAAGGGCACGGTTTACCGTAACCTATCCCAGTAGTTTTATGTTGGTGGCGAGTATGAACCCGAGTCCTGGAGGGTATTTTAACGACCCCGATGCACCGGTAACTTCTTCCCCGGCTGAAATGCAGCGGTATTTAAGCAAAATATCAGGCCCTCTTTTAGATCGTATCGACATACATATCGAAGTGACCCCGGTACCCTTTGAAAAACTCTCTGAGGACCGTAAAGGGGAAGGCAGCGTCGCCATTCGTCAACGGGTAACCGAAGCACGGGAACTACAGACCCACCGTTTTGAGGGTTTGGAAAATGTACATTACAATGCCCAGATGAACTCCAAACAGATACGGCAATTCTGTAAACTCGATGAACCATCAAAATCGCTGTTAAAAAATGCCATGGAGCGGTTGAATCTTTCGGCACGCGCCTATGACCGAATCTTAAAAGTAGCCCGTACCATTGCCGACCTTGAAAACACCGAAGCATTGAATGGCAACCATATTAGTGAAGCCATTCAATACCGTAGTCTGGACAGAGAGGGATGGTTGGGGTGATTGGTAATTTTTATAAGTTAGATTTGTTAAAAGGATTTTGGAATTTTTGGAATGAAAAAAATGGTTGATTTTATTATTGATACTTGGTGGATTTGGTTGGCTACTATATTAGCGGGCTTATCCTTCCTTTTAATTAATCTCTATGCTCAAAAGAAGGCAAAAGAATCTGAGTTGAATATTAGCAAGACAATTGATTCTGCGGTACAAAAATCTGTTGATGAGACTATAGGTAAAATGCAATTACAGTTTGAAGAGGTCATTGATTCGTTAAAGACTAATTCGGAAAAGAACATGCGAGCGATTAATACTCAAGGTGAAACAATAATTGCTAATCTTAGTAAAAAATCACAGGAAGCTTCTGATGTTATTCAACAGAGTATTAGCAAAATAGAAAATGATACAGAAATTTTAGGTAATAGTTTATTATACAGATCGGCAGTATTAGTAGTAACGTTTAAGTTTGATACCAATGCTCAGCAAGGAGTCGATGTGATTAAAGTTAATGAGTTATTTGGAGTTTTTTTAAACAAGTTTACATCTTCTTTTAAAATCATTATGGATGAGGGGCGACTTAATTTCGAAACCGATCCGAGTGATTTCAAATACACTCAGAAATATGGAGCAGAAAGATTTAGCAACTCTTATCATCATTCCTATCAAAATTGTGCAACGGTAGGGGAGGACGCCGATATTATACGACATGAAGTGATGGTAAACTTTAAATTGGAGGCGACACAACGAACAGGAAAAATTTCTATTCAGAAAGGAAAAACCGCAAATCTTGTTTTAGATCCAAAAGGTGAATTTGTTAGGAAAAGGGAAATATTTTCTAATGATTTTGAGAAGAATTTGAACATAACGTGTTCGGAAGGATTACTAATTATAAATGGAAAGGAATATCAGTTAAATTTTCAGCAATTACTACCAAATTTCGTAGAAAACAGAACTATTCAGATTTTTAAATTTAAAATCGATTAATATCATACTTGCCTCTTGATGTGATTGTAAAGATTTTTTTAAGATGGTTTTTTTGAAATAATTTGTTATGATAAAAAAATTCTGAATTTAGCAATGTGCTAAAACGGGTAAGGCTACACAGTTAAAGCAGTGGCAAACCCCAGCCTAACGTTTGTATTAATAATAATTCGTGTTGGGTTCAAACTCTTTCTGTGCTTTACATATCTTTATGCGAGCAATGGCATTGATAGATCGGTTGTATATTTTCAATGCACCGTACTTCCATTTCATATAAATAATAGTATCGCCATTTTTAGTAAAATATGTTTTTATCCCTTTACCATTCTTCTGTTTGTTATCGTCTCAATGTGCTGATTTTCGTATTATTTTATTTAGCATGTGGATCGACCGATAGTATAGCGCAAGCCCCAATTTCACAGGCGAAGAATCTTTCGCAACAAAATCTAATTTCTGAACATGTGCTACCCCTTAAAAAAGTAACTATCAATTTGGTGATCGCCGGAATTAGGAGCATCGCAACCGACGCTACGGATTTTGCCCTACCCGGCAAACCCTTACATCTTAAGCCAGAGTATCCGGTTGCCCGTCAGATTGTCGACAATTATTACAAAAGCGAAAATAAAAATCCCGGTGGCCATTGCCTAACCATTAGCAAAAGCCGGTTTGCAAAAGCCTATAAAGATGTTTATGGGCATTCTTTCCGAGAAGACCTTCCCGAAGCGATTGCCACAAAAGAATTAACGCCACAACAAGTATTTCGTAACCTGTTCACTACTGCTACCAAATCAGATCCGGAATGGCGCAACCTCCCTCGTGAGTATAGGGCGAAAGGCAATGCGGGCGCTATTGCCCTAGCAGGTCTTGGAAAACTGATTGATACAGAGGGTATATGGAGCGGCAAACTGCGTCCTGGGGCCCTTGTACAAGTTTGGTGGCTGCGGGAAGATTATGAGAAAGTGCGTCGCGGTACCGAAGTTCAAAAATTTGACCCCTATGGACACTCCTTTGTTTTTTTAGGGTATGAACTTGACAGAATGGGCGCCATAAAGGGAATGAGGATTGCCGATCAGGGCTTTCAGAGCTACCGACCCTTGGTGCCACGGGATTATGAAGTCTGGTGGGGCGTCAATTTGCAGATATAAGTCTGCACTGTGAACCTTTCCCGATTTTAAGATTTCTTCGGTTCTATCCAATCTATTGAGATATTTTACGTTACTGTTGTATAGAACGGCATACAGAACCGACCCTTGCCCCAAGATTTTCAATATAATTTGAGAGGCAGGGGGTTTAGTGTTTTTGTTTAAAATAAGTACATCTTTTGCCAAATACCTGACATAATCTATGTTATTATTTCTCAGTTTTCTGTATTTCTTCGGTGGACTTCCGTCTGCGTCGAATGCTGCGGTTGATGTGTACGCGATGACAAACCATGTAACGATTGTGCCATATTCACAAACTTCCCGAACACTTGCGGTAAAAGGTCTTGAAATGCGCCAAGTGAATACTAACCCTGACTCCCTTACTTACGTAGCGGCCAAAGCACAGGTCGATTTTATTAGAATTCGGCTACGCAACGACTTTAAAGAAAATCGTATCGACATTGACAGTGTAAAACGCACTTTTGGTAAACATTTGACCGATCAGATTATTCCCTATTGGTACGGAACGGGTTGGAGCTTCAGCGGTCATACCGCAGTGCCCAAAAAGGGCAAAATTGCCTGTGGATACTTTATATCGACCACCCTTAAGGATATGGGGCTGAATTTAAACCGGTATAAGTTGGCGCAAAAATCACCTCTAGACGAAGCAAAAGCGCTAAGTTGTGGTACGGAAATTATCACTATCGCACATGAAGATCCGAACCAGGCCTTGGCGGAAATTAAAGGATACATACATCAAGGGGTATATTTTATAGGATTTGACACGGGCCATGTGGGCTTTTTGGTCAAGAAAAAAGAACAACTCCTCTTGGTGCACTCCAATTACCTGGCACCGGTCTCTGTATGCGTCGAACCGTTGGAAACAGCAAGGGTATTCAAAACTTTTAAAAAATTTCATTTAGTGGATATCTCTAACAACGAAAGGCTTATTCAAAAATGGTTGAACAATGATGTTGTGTTACGATAGGATATCGCTGTTATGACAATATGGAATCATTTTATATCCCATTTGAACCGAATGTAGAGCCCCAATGAAAGGTATATATTAGTAGGGCGTTTTTTCCACACTGTCGGGCCAACACCTTGACGGTATTTTCATAAGACCTCCATTATCATCAACGTTTTAGAAAAACGGATGCTTTAAACGGCAACCATAGCAGCGAGGCGATTCAATATCGCATTCTGGATCGAGAAGGATGGCTGGTGTAATCGCATTGTGGAGGTTGTAAATTAAGAATCGCTGAAAAATATCATTTTGATAAGATGGACCTTTTAAACTACAATAATTTGTCTCTTTTAAACTTCTGATTTAGTGTAAAAGCATATGTTTTTTCATTCGTTTTCCAGTTATTGATATCCGTAAAGAAATCAATCATCAATTTTGTACCTCTAAATGCGGTTAAAAAACCAATAGAACATCATTTACAGGTAAAAGGAAGGGTGTAGTTCCGTAAATTACTGGGTATTTTGTTAGAAAAAAAAGATATCCATTCCGCTGAATCTTCGTCTAAGTGATTTATTTGATCTATGGAATATTTAAACGATTTCTCAAAAACAGGGGCTTCGATTTGGTTTTCTGGGTCTAGACTGCCATCCCATAGGCTTCCGTTAGCACTTTCGGCATGTAAATAAATCGTATGCTCATATGTTTTTACACCGATATCCTTCTTTGAGTTTGGTTCAACCACGAACCATCCGGCAGCTTTTTTTGATCCGTCGGAATCTAGGTACAAGGCGGCGACCGAAATGGTCTCATTGCAACGGTTATGAATAGTTATGTTGTGATACTTTACTTCCCTTTTTTCATCCACACTCATTGTATGAGAGGTTTTGAGTGCTATAGGAAGATTAAATTGTTTTTGTATTGGAATATTTTGAATACAAAAAACAAGGAGTATAAAAAATGATAAATTTTTCATGATAAGTATTAGGAACGATTAAAAAACAGAGCGTGCGGCCTTTTCAAAAATAGAGAAAATACCAAGGTCCGCTTAAATTTTTACCATTGTTTTTTTCTGAACCTTAAGTGCGGGAGCATTCCAATATTTGCGTTCAGATGGTGAAGGTTGGTTATGATAACTTATAAAAATAGGGCAACAACAAATCTAAAGAATTCGATTTCATATGAAACCGTTACAACATTATTTTATATTTTCGATAAGATAAGGAAAATTTGAAAAAATTAGGGAAAAAGGTAAGCTTTTAGCTACAATTATCGATAGTATTTTCCTGAAAATGAGCAATTTATCAACGAATGCATCGGAAGAGAAATATTTTTTTGATTTATGCCAGCCAAGATAATGAGCTGCTGCTTTATCTTTTGGATTATTTGAAGCCATTAGAAGAAAAATTCAATGTAGCTATTTGGCATGATGATCCTATTTATCCCGAACAACAGTGGAAACCCAAAAATGCATCACGATTAAATGAATCCGATATTTTCCTTCTCTTGATCAGCAATGCTTTTATGCATTCAGAATTTATCAAGCAAGATGTATTCAAAATGATTATTGAGCAAAACAGAGCGGGCAAGTCTATGACCATTCCCCTACTTCTTGATGATTGTTTATGGGATATTGATTTTGAATTCGATAACTACAATTTTAGTTTGAAAGAACTAGAGGTTTTACCGGTAGGGGAGAAACCAATTAGGGACTGGAATTCCGCAGATCTTGCTTTTATACAGGTTGTTGACTATTTAAAAAAGGTGATTCCTTCAATTGCCGGGAGTGCTGACCGGATAAAAACTAAAAAGAAGACATTGACTATCAAAAAGATAGAGCAAATAGCGCTAAATTTTTCCGAAGAGAAAGATGTCAATGTTATAAATCAAGGGGATAAAGGGTTTAGGGAAGAAGCTGAAGGCGATACGAGAGTTGAAGAAGAGCGAAAAGTAAAAGAAGAGGTAAAAGTCAAAAAGGAAGTAGCCGAGAAAGGCCGTGATGAGATAGCGGAACCGGAAAGAAAGTCCGAACAGGAAAAAAGATTAGGAGAAGATATTGCGACGCAGCGAAGAGTCATAAAACGAAATCGCCTTACGGGATATAATTATCGATTTAAAACTGGAAAAGTGGCCGAGGCCAAAGAAGTTACGATAGAAGAAAAGTGGGAGGATGAGGAAACAAAAGCCCAAATTAGAGTAGCGTTGAAAAGTCGCGATGAAATAGCAAAATCCGGAAGTGAGTCGGAACAGCAAAAAAGGCTAAGGGAAGATGTTGCGTTACAGGAAAGGGCCATAAGAAAAAATCGCCTCTCAGTATATAACTATCGATTTAAAATCGCAAAATCGGTAGAGGTCAAAGAAGTACCTGTCGAGGAAAATCGGGATAATGAAGCGGTAAAAGCCAAAAAAGAAGTAGTGGAAGAAAGCCGCTATGAAATAGTAGAATCCGAAGACAGAATTAAACCTGGAAAAAGTCAGGTAGAAGATGTTACGGTACAGGGAAGAGTCATTAGAAAGAAGCGCCTCTCAGCATATAATTATCGATTCAAAAGCGCAAAAGCGGTCGGTGCCAAAGAAATACCTGTGGCGGAAAAGTGGGATAATGAAGCGGTAAAAGCCAAAAAGGAAGTAGTGGAAGAAAGCCGCTATGAAATAGTGAAGCCCGAAATCGAAACCAAGTCAGGAGAAAAACTACGAGAAGTGGTTGCGATGTTTAAAGGTGTCATGAAAAAAACTGGCATCGCCATAGCAAGTGTTTTTCAATATAAAAATGCGAAAGCGGTCGGTGCCAAAGAAATACCAGTGGCGGAAAATGGGGAGAATGAAGCGGTAAAAACCAAAAAGGAGGTAGTGGGGGAAAACCGCTATGAATTAGCGAAGTCCGAAATCGAAACCAAGTCAAGAGAAAAACTACGAGAAGTGGTTGCGATGTTTAAAGGAGTCATGAAAAAAACCGGCTCCGTCATAGGAAGTGTATTTCGATTTAAAAGTATAAAAGCGATCGAGGCCAAAGAAGTACCTGTAGCCGAAAATTCGGGGAATGAAGAGGCAAAAGTCGAAAGCGAGTCCGACTTTGGTAAAAAGCTGGAAGAGGTTGTTGCGATGTTTAAAGGAGTCATGAAAAAAACCGGCTCCGCCATAGGAAGTGTTTTGCAATTTAAAGGCGTTAAAGCGGTTGAGGTCAAAGAAGTTCCTGTAGCGGAAGATTTGGGGAATGAAGAGGCAAAAGTCGAAAGCGAGTCCAACTTTGGGAAAAAGCTGGAAGAGGTTGTTGAGATACTGAAAAGAGTTGTTGAAAAAGCTAACTTCTTCGTACGTAACTATCAATTTAAATCGGCAACAGATACCCCTTCAGACCCTAAAAAGAACAAAAACATAATTGAAAAAAGAAAAATCCGCCTTGTATTCTTTATGGCGGCCCTTGTTACGTGTAGCCTGTTGATTTATATATTTTCGGGAAATTCTGAAAAAGAATCATCCAACTCACCTGAAATTGAGGCAACTGAAGTAGATTCTGAAAAAGAGTCAACCAACTTATCTGAAATTGAGGCAGGTGGAGTAGCTTCTGAAACAGCAACCGAAACTACGATTGATACTGAGGAGCAGGGAGAATCTTTTTCAAAACTAGCTATTGGCGACACTTATGCGGGAGGAATTGTTTTTGCAATTGACCAATCGGGTAAAAAGGGTAAGGTAGCCTATCATAAAGATGCTGGGCCAATGCCCTGGAAGAACGCCATGAGTATTCATGAGCAGTTAGGTGAGGGTTGGAGGTTGCCAACACTGAATGAGTTGCGATTACTTTATCGAACTATTGGGCAGGGTGCAGCGAATACTGGTCAATTCGCCGATAAATTGTATTGGAGTGCCACCTCTTACGATGCAAACCAGGCACGGCTTTTACGCTTTAGTGATGGTAATACATCGTTCCATTACAATAAGAAAGTTGCACATCGAAGATTTCATGTCAGGGCAATTCGTGATTTCGAACAATAGCCTGCCTATTTATTATTCTGATTCGAAAGTCTCCAAAGTCTAGACAATAAGTGATGTGGGCTCATATGTTGCCCTTTATTGGTAAACGGAAGAGGCGGTGAACGGGTAAAAATACAAAAACAAGATTTTTTTAAAATAAACACCTATAATTGATCCCTCCTTTGGTAATTTAGGCTTAAAACTAAGGCATGGGGCAAATTATAACATTCGGTGAAGTTTTGATGCGCATTTCACCTAGAAGCAATAAAAAGTTTATACAATCAAACATTGTCGAATTTTACTTCGGGGGCACAGAATTGAATGTAGGTATTTCCATTGCCAATTTCGGTGGAGATGTAAAACATATAAGTGCAGTTTCCGATGATTTTATAGGAGAAACCGCCATTTCGTATATAAGGAAATTTGGGGTAGACACTTCTTCAATAACTTTTTCAAAACGCCCATTAGGGGTTTATTTCTTAGAGGTTGGGGCGGTCATGAGACCGAGTGCTATTTCTTATAACAGATCGCATTCGGCATTTTCTGAAATTGTACCCGAAAAAGTGAATTGGGAACAGGCTCTTGAAAATGGGGAATGGGTGCATTGGACGGGCATCACCCCGGCCTTGTCCCAAGGTGCTTTTGATGTTCTCAAGGAAGGATTAAAATTAGCAAGGCAAAAAGGACTAGCCGTTTCTGCAGATCCCACTTACCGCAGTGGTTTATGGAAGTATGGGCAAGACCCCAAAGAAGCCTTAATAGAATTACTTAATTATTCCACCATTTTTATAGGAGGTATCAATGAAATCAATGAAGTACTTGGAACGGAGTTCGGTTATAGCAACGATGATTTTCTTGAAGCTAGTAAACTATTGATGGAAACCTTTCCTACAATTGAAAAAGTGTTCGATAAAATTAGAACATCATTAAATTCCTCTTGGCATAAAATAAGGGCTAGAATGTGGAACGGTACTGAATTCAGGGAGACACAAGATTTGGATATTACTCATGTTGTTGACCGTATAGGAACCGGAGATGCGTTTGCCGCTGGTTTGATTTATGGTTTACAACAGTACGATGATTATAATGCACTAGAGTTTGCAAGTGCTGCTTGTGCCTTAAAACACACCTATGAGGGTGATGTTAATCTAACGACAGTCAAAGAGGTAACTGGTATACTGGCAGGCAATACCACAGGAAGGTTTGTTAGGTAGAAAATTTAGCGGTTGGCTATGATAATTGAGGAATATCTCGTTTACGGTAGATATACTGAAACTTAATAATCCTTGGCCAGATGAATATTCCCCAAACTTAAAAGGTGGTTTCGTAGCGCCAGATAATACATCTCCCTGTTTTCTGGAGTGTCTTCTGAACGGTCTTTGAGTAGTAAGTGATAAGACAGGGTTTCGTCACAGCAAAAACCTTCTAAATCACTATAATTTTTAGATTGAAAACGTTCGACCGCATCGGTGAAGTCGTAGGCGAACGAGTCTTGATTGTTTATAAGAGATATTATGGCATTTATTTTTTGTGTCATGCTTACCAAACGTTTACCCGCTTGGGTCAAAAAACTGACCCGTGTGCCATTATATTCCTTCATTGGTATTGTTTTTAAAAAAGTTAATAATCAATAAAATACTAAGAATCACTACCAGACCCAATTTTATGCTTATGCCATTTAGAACAGCGGAACTTTTTTGATTTGTAAAAATGATGACGAGTTGATAAAGACTTAAAAAAACAGGTATAAGCAAAGCGAAACGGTAAGGTTTGCCTATTGCGAGTTTGTAGGCTATCAACCAAGCAATATGAATGGAGAGATACATACCGGTCGACCACAAAAAAGCATTCCAACTAGAGTAGCCCAAAACTCCACCTTCGGGTAGGTTTGGAAAAAGATTATGCAAATAGGGCAGCAATGAGACTAAAATAATTCCCACTGCCACCCATAAGTGCTTTGTTGACGTTTTAGTCCACGTCTTGGTCTTTGATTTCGTCTTTTCTAATTGCATCCTGATAAAGCTGGTCGTCTTGTGCCGTATTATCAACGCACGATGTTAAACCCATTGTGAATACACCAATCAAAGTAAGTAAAACAAGTTTTGAAACTTTCATAATAAAAATATTTAAGGTTTATATTAACCTTAAACTAGAAAAGTTTTCGCTATAAGATTGTTTTACAGATGGTTGTTATTCACAAATAATATCTTTTTATTAACATTTAATTTCTTACGCAAATATAATAAATGTATTTATTACAAGAGAAATGAGCCAGAAAGTTTTAATATTTAACATATTAAAGGCTTATATGACCCCTTTTTAATAAGAAAATCAAGTTGCTAGGTCGTAGTAAGTCGACTAATGGAAAGTTATTTTTAAGATGAGATTCTTCGGCTATAATGTTTGTTTGAATAGCATGCTCGAATTTTTCATTCTTTTAAAATATCAGTATGCATGAACTATTGGGGCAAGAACCCTACTTATATTAAAACCCGGCTATAATATCTATCTTTTCTTCAAGAACCTTCCTTCTTTTTAGTAGGTTTTTTTGCTCTTCCGCCAGTTGAAGTTGCTTCTTTTTAAGAGCCTTTAATTCAACCTGCAAAGCCGTCGCTTCAGGTGTAGGTTCTATTGCTGGGCTATTGGAATCATTTTCTTTATCTGGGTTGTTTTGGGTAAAGAGGTCTAACTGGTTGATTACATCTTGAGTGTTTTCCAGTGCTTTTTTTGTGTAATGACGCCCCATATCCCAATCATCTTGGTCAACTGCCTTTTCTAGATTATCCAGCCCATTGGCAATAGCTTCCAATGCTGGTTCGCATCCGCATGTTTCGGCCAATTTTTGAGTTTTCTCCAATGCTTCCAGTGCCCTAGTGGCGTAGTATTTTTGATGTTCAAAATTGTTGGAACTCATTGATTTTTTAGTATGACTTAAAACATACGAGGCAGAAGAATAAGTGTTGTCACAGTTCGCCGATACAAATACAATGGTAAGTAGAAAAATAACCGATAATAATGATTTCTTGCACATAGGAGCAGGTTTAGTTTATGTAAGATTTGGGAGTGTAAGAAAAGCCAACTTTCTTGAAATAGGAAAAATATGTGGTAAAGGGGGTGACTTTTGTGGTCAACGTTCGATTTTAAATGGGCATTGTTTTTTATAGTACATTATTTTGATTAATGTTTAAGATGAATTTACAGTCGTAGAGGTGTATGGTATTTATTTTATAACCTACTGAAAATAAAGTGTTAAATTGGATTTTGCTTCTGTTGTATATACGGTTTTCCTAGTGAAATTGTAAATATTATTAGGAAAATACCTGTTAAAACACTGTTTCAGCAACAAACACGCCAGCACGGACCATTTATACATTATCGCCTTAAATTTTGTAGTCCATTATTTACATTTGTTTTATACTATTTGAATAGATACAGAATTCTTGCTAGCGGATTTTTCTTCCTGTCGATCAAATAAAAAAATCAATTTTAATCTTTAAATTTTAGAAAAATGAAACGTATAAATATTTTTAAAACATTCGCCATCTTATTGGTAGGAAGCCTTTTTGTTGTAGCATGTGAAAAATCGGAAGGGGCAATCGATTTACCGGAAAAGGAAAATCAAGAGGAGGGATTTACCAGTACTACGGGCAACAATGATTCGGTAACTGAGGACACTTCTGATGCATTATCGCCAGTATTGCAAATGCAGTATGATGCTTCTATGAGTAGGGAAGAAGTAGAGGCTTCATTTGATTTAGCCGTAGCAAAGTATATCAAAGAGAATGGAAAAGCTGATAAAAGTACCGAATGGTATTACAAGGTACAAACCTATACGGGTACACAATCTCACAATGATACCGACGGCAGCGTTTGGGCAAGGGTGAATTTTTTGACTGATCGGGGGCATCGGCATTTAAGCTGGATGAAGTTGGATCATGCTTGGCCGTATAATGACCATGAAGGAGGTTGGGGTACCTATCTTTTTAAGTCACCCATTCAGAATCCATCAATAGGTTGGTTAGAAGCCGAAAGTGCAACTTTGGCTTTGGGTGGTACCGACGGTTGGTATGTTCGCTATTTTGACATACATGTGTATACTAGCGATCAAACCGCAACCGCATCGGGAGGCACCCATATTATCTCTGATCCCGAGGTATGGTTGGATAATTCGACATCGAGTGGTTGGGACTATTACAGTACGGGTAACGTAGGTTACGGTAGGCTGAATTTTTAGTTCGTAGAACTACAAAGTCAAAAAAGCGCGGTCCAATTCGGTCGCGCTTTTTTGATTATAGGATTTTATTTAAACAGCAATAAGTTCTTCTTACCGAAGAATTTCATACGTGCTATAATTCTATGGTCACGCTTTTACCGGCATCGACACCTTGAGGCAAATCAATTGCTATTTCCGTTATTTCTTCCTTTTTATTCCAAGTTGTTTTGAAATTTTCGCCTTGCTTTTTTACCTTCCTGGAAATAGAAATATGCATCTTACCCAATTCGCGGTTGGGATCTGAAACTGAAATGGCATTCACGCCATTCGGGTCGGTCTTGATCATCACGATTCCCGGGCTATCTGCTGCTAACCGTAAATCTTTATTGATGGCAACGGCGCCGGCCTTATAGAAAACGGCTTGGAAAATGTTCAGTCCGGAATTTCTGACGGCCTGTATTTCCGGCGTATTTGAAACTATGGTAATTCGATTTTTAGAACTGTTTTGTTTTAATTTTTCAATCGAGGTAGCCGGCACTACAATATACGCATATGATGCATCGGACGGTCTGACCCCATGGTCAAGCCACAGCTTAAAAACATCAAGTTTTACTTCACCTTTCGGGGAATCGGCCTGTTTGTTGATTTTCCACCATGATCCAGTAGCCTCATTGTTTTTTATATGCACCTTGGTCGGTTTCGGAAAAACATAGCCAATTTTGTCTTGGAACACCCAGTCTATGTTTTCATAGGCTCTGTCATTTTTTTTAATGACCGTTGGCATGTTGTTCATTGAAACAGTCACATCGTCACGAAGTAAGCATTGATTTAGTGTTGTCGCTACTCCGACCTTATTTTCATACGAAATACCTGCGCCCAAGGCCACATACTCCTCATCGAAAAAGAACCATGACTTTCGTGCGGCGAGCGTATCGTGCTGACTTTCAAAATCAAATGCAACAGCAGCATATTCACCATCGGTAACTGCTCCGACAAATTCGGTAGATCCTCGTTTCTTAATTTGTTCAGGGGCTTGCATTTCTTGTTTTTGAACGATGGTCGCACCCGGTATTTTTTGATAATCATAAACGGGCCAAATATCGAAATACTCATCTCCCGTACGCGAAATATGGTTTGTTCCATCTCCTCGGTAATGGTTCAATAACCCTTCACTATTATAAGGGCTCTCCATATTATGGTTACGGGTGGAATACATTCTAATGGAAGTGAAAAAATCTGGACGCTGAAAAGAAAAATGCTCTGAATGCCTATAAAATGTTGCATGTGAGGTAGTAGGTTTTATTCCTTTGTCCCTGATAGCAATGATTTCCTGAAGTTCTTTTTTTCTATAGGATGATGTAAGCAATAACCCTTTGGCCATAGCAGAACCATAGGGGTGAAGTGAACCTTCGCGACTCATACTACGATTTTTGGCGCCGGCATCGGGATACTTCCCAAAAACAGCCGTTTTACAGATACCATCTAAAAAGTAGTCGATCAAGTGTGCTAGTTTTTCATCGGAAAAGCTATATTCGGTGTCAGCGGTATAGACGGCCCATTCCACAAAAGCACTGGCATAACTCAAACCATAAGATAGGGTATTGTTCACCCCATCTTGACGGTGATGAAAACTGTTGTCATACTGAATTCCACGTCCACCGGCGGACCGATTTTCAAATCCCCCCGGGTCATGACGGAAACCATAACCATATTTCATACCGATCCATTCGACGTTTTTTATTTCATTTTCGATTACCTTGATAACTACATCGAATTGCGTGTTATTATTTAAGAAAAGCATGTTTTTCGCTTCAATGCCAGCAATTTTGATACGGTCTCCCCCAGGTCGGGCACCTTGTGCATCAATATTGGCCCTACCGATTAAAGGTTGTGTCTTTTCGACCAGCGTAGGAGGCAATTCCTCACCGATGACCAGCATTAAGGCGACCAGAATGTTTGGGATCCCAATTTGGTTATACCACCAATTATCACAGATGTAATCGTTGTCTACCCAATTTTTCAATGCTTTTTCTATAATTTCCTTGACCCGTTTGCTCTTATAAAATTTTGAGTTTTCGGTTTTATAGGCCTTTGCCAATGATAACATATTGCTGGCATGAATACGATGTAGAAATCCCTCACGAGAAACGTCATCATAGTCAATATTAGGCCAAGTTCCATCCTCTCGAAAAGTAGTGATTACCGATTCGATTTGTTTATCTGTGCTATAAGACTCCATTAGTCTGAGAACAATTCTTTCCTTGATGCGCTCAATATCCGTTTGTGCGGTGACCAATGAATTTCCTATAATGAACAGAAGAAAAACTAATTTGAAGTTGATTTTTGGGTGAGAGGTTAACGTATGTTGGGTCATTTATTTTTTTAATGATTAATGGGTAAACGATAAGAAGTAGTAAGGGTAATCTGATGCGAGAGGGGTATCGGTTATTCTTGTCATCGAATACTTTTGAGTAAGAGTATTATATTTTTACAATACAATTGGCATTCGCAGATTTATAAATTGCTTCTACCACGCGAATGTCGCGCAACCCTTCCTCTCCGGGAACGAGTAAATCAGTTTTATTCATTAGGGCAGCTGCATCTTCATCCATTTGCTTGGCTTGCTGACTTTCGATAGAAAAATTGATTTCGGTGCCGTTTGACATGCTTCCTTTATTGCCTCTATAGGAGGAATGTGGCTCCATTTTAAGCCACCCTTTTTCATAATTGACCTGAAGGTGATTCATTCGAATACCAAAACTGGTCTGACACGAGGCCCGGGCACCGCTAGGAAATTCGAGTTGAAACATCATAGTTTCCTCAACTTCATGATAGACTTCCGGACGGGTCGTTGAAGCTTGTGCGAGCACAGAAATAGGTTCTTCCCCGGTAGCTAATCGAGCACCTTGCAATGCATAAACACCCATATCACCCATCGCGCCACCACCTAAGTTCTTTTTTTGTTTCCAATGGTCGGTTCTTCCGTCAAAATATCCAGCGGCCGAAGTAATCATTTTAACTTTTCCAAAGGGTTTTTCTTTCCCCACCTTCATATAAGCTTGAATATTTGGGTCGTGCTGGCATCGGTAACCTATAGCGAGTTTCACTTTATTATCATTACACGCCTTTATCATAGCCTCACAATCGGCAACGGAAGGGGCCATTGGTTTTTCGCACCAAATATGCTTGCCCGCATTAGCACCACGTACAGTATATTCGGCGTGCATAGAGGGAGGGAGAACTACGTAGATGACATCGATATCAGCGTTATTGGCAATAGTGTCAAAATTTTGATAATTGTAGATGTTTTTATCGGCAATGCCGTATTTCTCCTTCCATACCGGAATTTTTTCAGGGCTTCCAGTGACAATTCCCTTGAGTTCACAATTTTTGGTCAATTGTAAGGCAGGGGCAAGTAGGTCGGTACTATAATACCCTAAACCCACTAGCGCAACGCCCAACTTTTCTTTTTTGGGCCTGGTGGCCGACAACAGCACATGCGGTGAAAAAGCGGATACTGCGGCAACAATTCCAGATTTTTGTAGAAATACACGTCTTTGGTTTTTCATGACTTTGAGATTTAGCGTAGAAATTACAATAATTTTCGAATAAATCAGTCAATAGACAATGTACAAATACAAAAAAGTACACCTAAAAGATAGGGTTGATAATGTGGCAATATTATCTAACACCACAACGCTTGGAAGCTGGCGGAAAGCATCCTTAATTTATACAGGGCGATTAATGAATTATATTCTAGACACCAGCATATACAATGACCATAGAAAGCAAAACGTGCAAAAAATGTAAATAAAGTAAGAGTAGGTAGTTTTCTTATCCATAACATGGTTTTTTTATAAAACGGGAAAATTGAAAATGTAAGATTTTTCTTCTATAAAAGGAATGGATATTCGGTGAGTTGATGTCGATTTCGTTCAAATGCTTTTTTGATCTATAAACGTATTTCTTTGCGGTACTAGAATGCCTACAAAGGGTTGAAGTGTTCTTCCCTTAATTTGTTTATAGCTCATCTAGGGATAGTCTGCAATTTTGCCCTGTTTTTATAGGTTTGGTATTTCCCCGAAAAGCATTTTCAGACACGGCTTATACAGGATTTTATGCCATCTATACATGTTTGTTAAAGAATTTTATAAGATTAGCTATTTTTAATCCATCCCAATTTTACTCCTGTCCACTCCTCCTAAGACAGAATCTACATTAAGAAAAATTGCAATGCACCGTCATGACATGACAGCATACTCCCTCGATGCAATTTGATTTGGCCCGCTCATTTTAGATAATAAATCGACGTAGAATTCCCCGAATCCGTCCTTTTTTTTTGGTTGATGTTGTATGAATACACAGAAGCCATAGTGAACTTTATTGTTGGTACCTTATAAATAGCGCTATGATTTACAAAGTTTTACAGGTCATTACTGAAGAAGTGAATAGTTACTTTGAAGGGAACCCGGTTTCTTTGGAAAACATTGCTACGGTGATGGACTCAGATGGGAGTGATAATCAAAATACCGCTACTGACATTGTACTATCTCTTCTCAATATGCAAGAAGAGTTTGCGATGAAAAACATTCCGAACAACTATACGAATGGAACGACAGTCGAATATAAAAACCACCGTGTCAACCTGAATCTCTATGTTCTTTTTAGCGCCACAAATTCAATTTATATTGAAGCTTTAAAGGGGATTTCAAAAATCATTGAATTTTTTCAGGGAAAGAATGTGTTTACCCAGGCCAATTCGAACTTTCTCAGGGAAGGCGAAATGTTGGATGTGGGTGATTTTAGATTTAGCATTGCTTTGTACACCCCCACATTTGAGGAGCTTAATTTTATTTGGGGCACTTTGGGAGGAAAACAATATCCATCGGTACTATATAAAATTTCACTTATTGAGTTAGAACGAAACGATGTGATAGTCGAGAGCGGCAGTTTGATTACTGAAATTGACAATCAACTTAAAAATATCGAATCATGATATATCGTTCGCTCTTCAATCTTATTTTGCATCATGCCTATTTTTTAGACAAAGGGGAGAATTTGTTTTTAGATATGTCGGCTGAAGAACAGGTGAAACGTCTACGAGCCTACAGGGTTTCCGATTTTCTGAAGTTTGTTCCTAGTCGGTCGACACAACATAATATCAACAGATATCGCTTAGTGCTAAAACCACACTCGCAAGGGTTTAGAATTGTTGCCAAAGCGATAGAGGAAACTGGATCAGACTCAGTACAATATACCCCAATAATTGAATTGCCTAATGATTTGACACTGACTTTTGGGTTGTATATTACCGACCCACACTTTGAAAACTACACCCAAATCACTTCAAAGGCCGATAATGGGCTTTATTTATTTTCCAACTTGAAGCCTGATTCCGAAGCATCTGACTTTGCTAATATTTTTTCTTCCGATGTGAGTGCAGATCCTGATTTTCTCTTGACCGAAGAGGGAGCTAGACAAATTGTACATACTATAGTTTCGGAAGATGAATTTTTCAATTCACATCGCGATAGGTTTTCCATAGCACACATCGATAAAACAAGTATAGATGATCCTGGTAATGTTGCACTATTGGAAGAATATATCAAAAGTCAGAAAAACAAAGGCTTGATCGCTTTTGTACGGGTGACAGTGAAAGGGAGCAATGACCATAATCTATTAGAGTTCGACGAGAGCGATCCAGGGAACATTAAACAATATGTGTGGAATTCACCCTTGAAGTTTACGCTAAGTTTTAAGAATAGGCGAACATTTTGGAGATACAATGGAGATTTTGATGATGCGCCACTGATTACGGCTGATACAAAACCATTGGTCAAGAATGGCTTTGTTCAGATCGAGTCGGCTGATTTCAATCCCGAACCGGTGGAAGAGCATCATTTCCCGAACCCCAAGGTCAACCTTATCAAAAAGGAAGACAGCAATTATTATTCAGACATATTTATTTGAAATAACAATTTAATCTAAAAACAAGAATTATGGCAGCGTACAGAACACCTGGAGTCTACATTGAGGAGATATCGAAGTTTCCACCTTCGGTGGCCCAAGTAGAGACGGCAATTCCGGCTTTTATAGGGTACACCGAGAAAGCTAAGGAAAAAGAAGAAGACCTTACCGATACATTGCACCTTGTTCCCAAGCGAATTACCTCGATGCTGGAATATGAGGTACATTTCGGTTTTCCTAAAAAGGAAACTGCATTGGGCATTACTATCACTGAGGTTTTAGGAGAAAAATCAATTAAAGTCACCGAGCCGGCCACAGCCGAGAAATCACCCTTTTTGATGTATTATGGCATGCAGATGTACTTTGCCAACGGGGGCGGCCCATGTTTTATCGTATCGGTAAATACCTATACCGATGCCTTAGCCAATAATTCGGTCGATCCAGTGCAGTTTAATGATCTAAGTGATGGATTGATAGCCTTGGAAAAGGAAGACGAACCTACTCTGTTGGTATTTCCCGATGCAACGTCTTTGGCCAATCATTCTGATTTTTATAATCTTTATAACAACGGTTTGGCCCAATGCAAGAAACTACAAGACAGATTTACCATCATTGACACTTATACCGATGACGAAGATGTCGAAATGAACGACCCTGAAGGTGTCAGAAATGTCATCAGTTCCGATGTGGAAGAGATAAAGTACGGTGCGGTTTATTTCCCACATCTAGATACCATTCTTGATTATCATTATGATGAGAACAGTCTTCAGATTACGCACAATACAGATGAACCCGCACTGTTGTCTGATGTCAATGACTCTTTGGCCAACATCACTGACACACAAGGTGGTATGGGTGCTTTAGTGACCGACCTTACTACCGCCGATACTGCTTTACAACCAATGACTGCGCCTGATGCCCTGACCAACGCCTCTACCATTACAGATGCCTTACAGCCTATTATCGATGCATTGACCTCGGTAGTTGATGACGCCACCAATATCGTTGCGAATACAAATACGGCCGCTAACAATGCTAATGAAGACCCCACGGTTTCAGCAGCGGCAACAACCGCCGCTAATGATTTGGCGGCCGCTGTCGAGACCGGATCGGCGATAGACACCTTGCTCACTACGCTAAATGAAAATGTGACGACTATTGAAAGTGCAACAGGGGGAACAGCGGTAAAAACAGAATCTACCGCAGCGGTTGCTGCATTGACTACGGTCGATGCCACGATTCAGGTCGTTGTAGATTTAATCGATAGCCCGATTATTGACGCCATTACCAATGCGGCCGTAGTGGATCCAGATGCTGGTTCCTTGGATGGTCTTATTCTAAGTGCCATTAAAAGCACCGACAGTGCCACCTACAACAATATCAAAACGGCTATCAACAATCTGCCCCTTCGATTACCGCCTTCAACTACCATGGCAGGTATATATGCCAGAGTAGATAGCTCCCGAGGCGTTTGGAAGGCACCCGCCAATGTTTCGGTTAAGTATATCGTAAAACCCAGTAAGAAAATCACCAATGATATTCAAGACCGCCTCAATGTAGATACCCAGGCAGGCAAATCAATTAATGCCATAAGAACTTTTACGGGAAAGGGAACATTGGTCTGGGGTGCTAGAACACTAGCAGGTAATGATAACGAATGGCGCTATGTGCCGGTAAGGCGTTTCTTCAATATGGTTGAGGAATCGGTGCAGAAAGCAACAGAACAATTTGTTTTTGAACCGAATGACGCCAACACATGGACTAAAGTAAAGGCTATGATTACCAATTTCTTAAACCTGCAGTGGAAAGCTGGTGCATTGGCCGGTCCAACTCCTGAAAGTGCTTATTATGTCAAAATAGGACTTGGTGAAACGATGACCGCTCAAGACATATTAGAAGGTAAGATGATTGTAGAAATTGGTATGGCCGCCGTACGACCAGCTGAGTTTATCATCTTAAAGTTCTCCCACAAAATGCAGGAGGCATAATCAAAAGAGTTCAATTAATAATCTAAAAACAGCATCATGGCAGCAAGTAATTACCCATTACCAAAGTTTCATTTCAAAGTAACTTTTGGTGACGCAGAATTTAACTGTACCGAAGTATCCGGACTGGATTTTGAAACTGAAATCATAGAATATAGAGGAGGTCTTGACAAAGAGTACCATAAGACCAAACAACCGGGATTAAAGAAATATAGTAACATCACCCTAAAGCGGGGCACATTTAAGAATTCAAAAAATCAATTCTTCGATGAGTGGAAGAAAACGGTATTTTTTCAAGAGGAAGGGGAGCAGTTTAGAGGAGACATGACCATTAGCATGTTAGATGAGGCCCACGAACCTGTTGTCACTTGGATGGCTGCCAATGCGTGGGTGCTAAAAATCCAGTCTACTGATTTAAAGGCCGATGGTAATGAAATAGCCATTGAAACGGCAGAGTTTGCACATGAAAAACTTCAATTAGCAGATTAATGTCGGTCAACTATTATCCGCCCGTCGGGTTTCATTTTAAAGTAAACTTTGATGGGGTATCGCAAAATGATAAAGACTACCGATTTCAATCGGTGTCCGGTCTTTCTGTGGATATTGAGACCGAGGACTATGCAGAGGGAGGAGAGAACAGGTTTAAACATAAGTTACCAGTTAAAACCAAGTTTCCAAATTTAGTCTTAAAACGGGGAATGTTACTCGATTCAGAGGTGATTGCATGGTGCCAAAATGCTATTGAAAACTTTGTTTTTGAACCTGCGAACATCACTATTGACTTATTGAACGAAAATCATAGTCCATTAAAAACTTGGAATATTGTTGGTGCTTACCCGGTAAAATGGTCAGTGGAAGACCTTAATGCCCAAGAGAGTAAACTGGTCATAGAGTCGATAGAATTGGTATATAATTATTTTACAATCATATAACTATGGCGATAGAAATAAAGGAGCTACATATTAAGATAAATGTTGATGGGGAGGGTAGTACCCCATCGAAAAAAAAACAAACTGGAGGAGACCAACAAGCGGTTGTTGAAACCACCGTGGAGCAAGTAATGACATTGATCGAGAAACAAAAGGAACGATAATAGACAGTGACTATGGCCAACGACGCACAACTAACAAAATTAAAGATTGTAGCATACAAAGACCCAGAGTTTAACGACAAGGCTGACGATGGGGAGTTCAACACTTTGTTGAATCCCGAAAAGTATACTTTTAAATATGCGATTGAGTCAAACAACGATCAGGCATCCGGCACCAGCGATCTTTCGCCAAAATTTAACAAAAAATTACCCGAGGACCTTGAACTGGAATTTTTGTTCGACCGTACTGGTGTTATACCCCAGGTTTCTTCAGATGAAGAAGGAATTATAGAAGATATAGAAAAATTCAAAAAAGTTGTGCTTGACTATAGTGGCGAAGAGCACAAGCCTTACTATGTGATTATCTCATGGGGAACTTTGCTCTTTAAAGGCAGTCTTAAGGAAATGGACATTGAATTCAAGCTTTTTAAGCCTAACGGAGCCCCGTTGAGGGCAGTGGCCAAAGCCAAATTTCAAGGCTTTGTGGAAGATGACCTTCGGGTAGCCATGGAAAACAACCAATCCCCCGATCTTACGCATCTCAGAATTGTGGAGGAAGGGGATACGCTTCCATTGATGTCCCATAGAATTTATGGTGATTCCAAGTATTATTTAGAGGTGGCCCGAGTAAACAACATCGGCAATTTTAGAAAATTAAAAGCGGGGACACGTATTTCCTTCCCGCCCATAGCCAAGACAAACCCATAGTATGAACAACAGCAGAGTAATAAATACGGCAAAAAATGCAGACCTCGTTACCCATAAGATTCTTGTGGAGGGCGAAGAACTTTCAAAAAAGCACCAAGTGAAACAAATTTTGGTGGAAAAGGAGGTAAATAGAATTTCTACTGCAACATTGATACTGTTGGATGGAGAAGCATCAAAACAAGATTTTAAGTTGAGCAACGAAGAATTGCTCATCCCGGGCAAGCAGATTGAAATCTCTGTTGGATATCACTCTGACGAGGAGATAATTTTTAAGGGTATCGTAATCACCCATAGCCTTAAGATAAGAAACAATTCTACCTTATTGATTGTTGAATGCAAAGATGAAGCAGTAAAAATGACCGTGGGCCGGAAGAGCAAATATTTTTATGAACTCTCCGACAGTGATATTTTCGAATCGATTATTGACACGTATGGTCTCGACAAGGATGTGGAAGCTACCAATTTTACACATAAGGAATTGGTGCAGTACCATACTTCCGATTGGGACTTTCTGATATCACGGGCCCAAGCAAATGGAAAGTTATGTTTTTTAGAGGATGGAAAGGTTACCCTAAAAAAACCAGACATATCGCAGGAGTCTGTCGAAACGGTGGCTTTTGGAGCGACCATGCTAGATTTCGATGCAGAAATCGACGCTCGAGACCAATTCAGTAAAGTATCGTCCTACGCTTGGAACCATGCGGATCAAGAACTTTTGGAAATCGAGGCCAATGACCCGGCCATTTCGCTGAATGGAAATCTCTCACCATCCGATCTTTCTGAAACCATAGGCTTGGATAATCTAGAGCTACGCCATGGCGGTGCAGTCAGTGATGTGGAACTTCAAGATTGGGCCGATGCAAAACTGTTCTTCCAACAATTGGCGAAAATTCGGGGACGGGTTAAATTTCAAGGGATTCCCGCGGTAAAACCTGGTGTTGTTTTAAAGCTTGAAGGTGTTGGTGACCGTTTTAATGGGAATGTATATGTAACCGCTGTGCGGCATGAAATAGCTGAGGGAAATTGGACGGTTAATGCACAATTCGGCATCAATCCCAAATGGTTTTCAGAAACCTATGACATCAATCCATTGCCGGCCTCGGGACTTTTGGCGGCCGTAAACGGCCTTCAAATTGGGGTTGTGAGCCAATTGCAGGACGATCCGGACGGAGAAGATCGAATTTTGGTGCAGCTTCCGATTATAAATGATGAAGAGCAAGGTATTTGGTGCAGAATTGCATCCCTCGATGCGGGTGAGAATAGAGGCTTCTTCTTTAGACCCGAAATCGGCGATGAGGTCATCATTGGTTTTATAAATGATGACCCCAATGATGCGGTCGTGTTGGGCATGTTACATAGTAGCGCCAAACCGGCACCTTTGACGGCCAGTGATGATAATCATGAAAAAGGATTGGTTACCAGAAGCGAAATGAAAGTGCTTTTCGATGATGATAAGAAATCGATACGAATAGAAACCCCGGCGGGCAAGGTTATCTCATTGGATGAGGATGCGGGGAGCATTGTTGTTGAAGATGACAATTCAAATACCATTACAATTGACAGTAACGGAATAGCGATTGAAAGCGGTAGCGATATCAATATAAAGGCAACCGGTGATGTAAATATTGAGGGAACAAATGTAAATATCAAGGCCAGTGCCCAATTTAAGGCCGAAGGTTCGGCCGGGGTTGAAATGTCCTCCAGTGCGACAGCGACGGTAAAAGGGTCATTGGTACAAATAAATTAATAGAATAGAAATGGGAGCACCGGCTGCAAGAATAACCGATATGCATGTTTGTCCTATGACAACAGGTACGGTCCCTCATGTTGGGGGTCCAATATTACCCGCAGGCGAACCAACGGTACTAATTGGCGGATTGCCCGCAGCAAGGGTTGGTGATATGGCCACTTGTGTTGGTCCACCAGATTCCATATTGGTCGGATCGGGAACAGTAATGATCGGGGGTATGCCAGCGGCAAGAATGGGCGATTCAACGGCTCATGGAGGCACCATTGTGGCAGGATTACCCACGGTTTTAATAGGATAAAGATATGGCGGACAATACATCATTTTTAGGAACAGGTTGGAGTTTTCCCCCAGAGTTTGACAAAGAGTCAAAAACGGTTGTGATGACTTCTGACGAAGTAGATATCAAGAAAAGTTTGGAAATTTTACTGTCAACACGTTTGGGTGAACGTATTATGGTACCCAAATACGGTTGCAATTTAGACGACATGTTGTTCGAGCCATTGAACCTCACCTTAAAGACCTATGTAGTAGAATTGATCAGAACGGCCATCCTGTATTTCGAGCCGCGGATCGATGTGATAAAAATAGATATTTCCGAATCGGACGATTTGGAAGGAAAATTCCTGATTCTGGTCGAATATCTGATTCGGGCAACCAATGCCAGGGCAAATTTGGTATTTCCCTTTTATAGGGAGGAAGGCACTGATGTGTAGTTCAATGAGCTGTTTGCAATAAAGGGAACAGTAAACAAGTAACAATAAAGCGAACAATGGCCAAAGACTGTAACCATAGCGACATTCTTCTTCAAAGAAACGGAACGGACCAAAATCAGCGATTTATTGCTGCCTTGGACCCTGATTCGGTAAAACTTCATGATTTAAACATTGAAGACTGGATGGCTTTTGCCCATGCTTTTGCGAGCAATATCAACTATTTTAAAACGGAGACTAACACGGCAGACGGCGAGAATTGGCAACAGTTCTTTGAGGAAAAGGATAAGCTCACAACATTACTTGCCAATGCCAAAATCAATAAAGATCTAAACCCACACTTGACCCTGTTCGTATGCTTCCTAAACCTTATCGAATTAAGTCAAAAGCGACTGAATAATCTTTCTAAAAAACATTTGGACTTCTATTATAAAAAGGTACTGAACCTAGACCATAAGGCGGCAACTCCCGATAAGGTACATGTGCTTTTTGAATTGGCAAAGAATGCATCGGAAGCAAGGGTTGTGGAACAAACCGCTTTGGATGGGGGGAAAGACGGTCATGGTGCTAAAAGAATATATAAAACTAGGGAAGAACTGATCGTAAACAAGGCCAAGGTAGCTGCATTAAAAAATGTATTTCATGAAGAGGGCAAGGCAGTGAAATATTCAGAGGTAGCCAATTCTTACAATGGTCTGGGGGAGGCATTTCCCGATGGTGAAATAAAGTGGTGGCCTTTTGGGCATCCCGATTTTGAGAGCGAAGACAGTATTCCCGACCTTCCCAATGCCAAATTGGGTTTTGCAGTTGCATCCCCTATCCTGTTGCTAAAGGAAGGAATACGTACGGTTACCTTTACGTTTGATTTTGACGCAAATCTGAAAGCCTCTTTTTCCAATGCGGTTTTCGATGATGCACTTGAAGTTCTTTTTAGCGGTGAAAAGGAATGGATTCCCGCGACCGTCAAGACCGAGGAATCGTCTTTGTCGAATAAAAAGATGGTGTTGGTTGTGGAACTTTCCGAGGGTCTTGACGCCGTACTTCCCTACAATAAGGAGGTGTTGCTGGAAAACTTTAACTCTGCCAACCCGGTTGCGCGGTTTTTATTTAAATCGAAAGATGAAAATGAGGGGTATACACTCTATAATATACTAAGAACCCACAAGCTTGCAAAAATCAGTATTGATGTTCAAGTAGCGGAAATGCAGGAATTTATTTTGGAGAACGATTTAGGCAGACTGGATGCTTCCAAGCCATTTCTACCATTTGGTCCTCAGCCGGTCAAAGGATCAAAGCTTTATATCGGCTGTCAAGAAGCGTTGAACAAACCATGGACCAAGATAAATATCGATATTCAATGGAAAGATACCCCATTTTATGAGGGAGTTGATCAAAATATTGTAAAGCATTATCATGCCTATCGCCAAAATCATTTGACCAATTTAGGTAAAAGCACGTATACGCTCACTACTGCAGCAAACTCCGATTCTTTGGATGGTGGTCTGATTATTGAAAACGATAGTGATTTTAAGGTTAATGTGGAAACGCTGAACAATCGAAACTGGCAGCCGAGAACAGTGGAAAACGAAGGGGTTCTTTTTGAGAAAGACGGTAATGCCTACCGTACAACATTAAATGTGGAACAGCCAAAAGAAGACAAGAACACTTCGTCTTCAAAGCACACCCTGATAGCGAAGTTCAGCAACTCTTCTACCAAAAACACCAAAGGGTTTTCAAAGAAAACGACCGAAGGAATAATAAATGATATCAATGTTCTTTTTGACAATACCTTTTTCGATTTAAAGCAGGGAATTATGGGAGGTACCCAATTGTTGTTCGATAATGCCGTACAGCAGGAGAACTTTTCAGCGACCGCAAAAAAGGGCTTTGTTCGATTGTCGCTACAACAATCGTTTTTGCATGCCCTGTATCCAAAAATTTATGCAGTGGCATTGTCACAGTTTGATGTCAGTGCCTTGGTACCCAATGAACCTTATACCCCTTTGGTAGATACCCTACGAATTAGTTATGATGCCTCGGTCAGCAAACAATTTGATTTAAATACCGATACCACGAGTGCCAAAACGAATCTTGCAGACTACCTCGATGAATCGTTAGAGCTATTTCATGAACACCCCTTCGGACAATCGGAGCAGCATACCTATTTGAAATCAAGTCATGATTTCATTAAGGAGGAAGGTAAAAGATGCACGTTGGTTCCCAATTATGAAAAGGGCGAGCTTTATGTGGCTCTCGAAAATGCGGAACAACTACAACAAGTGGCGCTGTTGGTGCAAGTACTCGAAGGAAGTGAAAATCCGGAATATGAAGGATTAGCTACTTTTCAGGATGATGAAAAATTGGAGTGGTTGATCTTAAGCAACGAGGAATGGAAACCCTTGAACCAAGTCTTTATAATTTCCAATGGTACTGATAATCTTTTAAAATCGGGTATCGTCCGTATATCTATTCCTAGGGAGGCGACCAAGAATAACACGAGGTTGCCGGGAGATTTCTTTTGGCTAAAAATCAAGAATATCAAGAAGTTCGACACGGTCTGCCAAGCGGTAAGCATCAATGCCCAGGCTGCCCTGGCAGAATTTGAGAACAATAATAATGAAGTTTCCCATTTGGCGACCGGACTGCCAGCGGGTACCATCTCTAAATTGGTTGAACGTATCGCTACCTTAAAAGGGGTTTCACAACCGCATAGCTCCTCAGACGGAGTGCCCAAAGAGAACGATGACAATTTTTACAGACGGGTAAGTGAACGATTGCGCCACAAGCAGCGGGCGCTCACCATTTCCGATTACGAACAACTGATTCTAGAACATTTTTCCGACATCTATAAAGTAAATTGTTTAAAACATACTTCCCCTACCTCCGAACTGGCGCCAGGAAGTGTGACTGTTATCGTCATCCCCAATATAGTAGATCAGAATGTCTTTGATAGTTATAAACCAAGGATTAGCAAAGCCAAAAGAAATGAAATACAGGAATTTATCAATTCGCTGAATACGCTACATGTGAATGCCCTGGTCGAAAATCCAGATTATCAGGAAGTCAGGATTTCCCTAAAGGTAAAATTCCACAAAGGAAAGGATGCAAACTTTTATTCCAAGGAACTTCGAAAGGATATTGCCAAGTTTTTGGCTCCATGGGCCTATGAAGAAACCGCGGAAATCAATTTTGGAATAACCTTACATAAGAGCATTGTCATTTTTTATATAGAAAAATTGGGGTATGTAGACTATATGAAAGATTTCGAGCTGCAGCTGGCAACAGATAGGTTGGATGTGAACGGCGACGTGGTCTATGAAAGTGTGGACAAGGTCATACCTAAGAATTCAAAGACCATTTTGACCTCGGTTAAATATGAGCTACACGTTGTCGAGGCCATCGGCATAGATGAATGTGTAACCGCATAATGATAAGTATATGAGCGAAACGATTACCATACCGAAGAATATTGCTACCAAAGACGATTTGGATTTCGACTTTTTGCGCCAGGCGGGCATTACCTATCTTGAAAATATGGGTAGCAAGATTTGGACGGATTACAATGTACACGATCCTGGCATTACCATGCTGGAAATGCTATGTTATGCCATTACCGATCTTTCCCAGCGTATGGAGATGCCCATAGAAAATCTGTTGGCCTCGGAAACCGACAATTTCGCTAAAATGCATCAGCAGTTTATTTCGGCTGTAAACATACTTCCTTCAAAACCAGTGACTGCACTAGATTATCGCAAGTTGTTTGTGCATTTGAAAGAGGTGAAAAACGCTTGGATACTTAAACACGACAGAAAAGTATACCTCAATTGCAAGAATCACACTATGTCGTACACTCCCTTCGAAATAGATAAAAAGGACCAAAAGGAATTTGCACTTCAGGGGTTGAACGATATATATCTGGATCTTGAGGAAAACGTTAAAGACCCCGAAGTAGTTTTTAAGAGGGTGAGGGAAATCTATCATCAAAATAGAAATCTTTGCGAAGATCTTGTGAACATCTGCGAAATTCCTGAGCAACACCTAAACATCTGCGTGTATTTGGATGTTGCCCCTGATGCAGACGAAGAACGCATACAAGCCTTGATTATCAAAGCTGTTGGCGATTACCTTTCGCCTTCGGTTCCTTTTTATTCGTTACAGCAAATGTATGATAAGGGATATACAACAGACCAAATCTTTGAAGGTCCGGTTCCGTTTGTCGGAGGTTGTATCGAACCGGATAATTTTCAAGGAGGTTTTGTCGACAACGAAGACCTTAAGGCCGCAGACTTGAGAACCCAGGTACGACTTTCGGATATCATACAACTTATTATGAAAATTGAAGGTGTCCTGACCATTAAGGACATTTCGATAAAAACATGCGGCGAGAACGGGGAAGCACAAGATCCATGGATTATTTGTGTGAAACCCAATCACAAACCTGTGCTGTGTTGGAAAGTTGAAGATGAAGAATGTTCAGATTGTAGCCAAAGCGTTTTTAACTTTAGTAAGGGACTGCTACCTATCGGAGTGAATGAAACACGGGTGTCACAAATTCTGGATGAGTTGGAACAGGAAGAAAAAGAGCAATTGTCCTCAATTTCGACTGAAGATGTTTCCTTTCCATTGGGTACTTTCTCCGATGCGGGCGAATACACTACCATACAAAACGATTTTCCTGAAACCTACGGTATTTCCGAAGTCGGACTACCAGGTCGCGCGAGCAAGGAAAGAAGAGCAAAGGCCAAACAATTAAAGGCATACCTATTGTTTTTTGATCAGGTATTGGCGAATTATTTTGCACATCTTTCAAAGGCAAAAGATTTGCTATCGGTCGATGATAACCTAAGAAAGTTGTACACTGTAAATGCGCTTTCCGAGCTCACAGCAATCGAAAAGCAGACCTACTTTACACAAGGTGTTCCTGATATAACGGATATTGATACGTTATTGGATACCGCCTCTTATGATGAAACTTTGGTAGGGCTCAGTAACACCCTAAAAGACAATTCGGAAGGTGGGGAAGACCGTACTTTTTATGATAGGAGAAATCAATTTTTAGATCACCTCATTGCGCGGTTTGCGGAAAAGTTCAGTGATTATACTTTTATAATGAAAATGATCTATGGTGAAGGCAATTCGAAACACCGGATTTTAAAGGCAAAGACCAAGTTCGTCGAAGAATACCAGGAAATAAGCTGTGAGAGGGGGGCAGGATTCAATTATTGCGACCCCACCGTGTGGGACACCGAAAATGTATCAGGTGCACAAAAAAGAATTGCCAGGCTTACGGGAGTTTCCGATTATAGCCGCAGAAATCTTTTGACCGATGCGATGGAGGTTTACGACGAAACCGATAAAGTCGAGGACAATATTACGGAATATCGTTGGAGGATCACAAACGGGGATGCTATTTTACTATCTTCTAGCAAACACTACCATTCGCTGACCGATGCCTTTGAGGAGCTTTTTCTATCTTTCGAATTGGCAAAGGATACAGCCAATTACGATCTGAAAAAGACCAAAAACGGTAGAACCTACTTCAACATAGTAAACCCTGCTGTTCAGGATATTGAAAGTGAAGATCGGATCGTGGCTCGAAAAATCGCCTATACCGCTGCGGAAGAAACATCTATTCAAAAACGGGATGAAATCGTTGCGTATTTGAAGGATCTCAGTGCCAATCAAGAGGGCATGTATCTTGTCGAGCATATTTTATTGCGGCCCGACACCTATAATACTTCAAGTGAGGAGGGCGAAAACCTTCCTTCAAAAAATGACCTTCCTGATGCTCCTGCGGAAACTTTTATGCCTTCTTGTCTCGACGGGGACTGTGAGACCTGTGGTCCATTGGACCCCTATTCATTCAGGGTTTCCATAATTCTTCCGGGATGGTCCCTTCGATTTTTCAACACCGATTTTAGAAATTATATGGAAAGAATTATTCGGGAAGAACTTCCGGCCCACATATTGGCGAAAATATGTTGGGTCGGACATGTCAGGGGTGTAGTTCCCGACAGCGAAAACGACATGCTTGAAATTCAGGAAAAATACAGACTTTTTTTAGAGCAGTTGCAACTGAAATGCGGGGACGGAACCCCCAATTCCGATGAAATAGCCACCTATAGAAATACGCTCGCAGCGCTTATTCCATGCCTGAACGGCATACATAGTATCTACCGATCGGGAAAGCTGCACGATTGCGATAATGACGATACGGAGACCAAAGGAAATAAAATAATATTGGGTAGAACAAATATGGGCAACCTTAAAGAGTAATATCATGGCGACAACACAATTGAATAAGGAAGGAAAAGAACCCGCATATAGGAGATTTGTATCTGATCAGGTGCTCACGGCTTCTCAGCTGAACGATGTTGTGGATCATTTTGAACGTCAAGACCGCTTGTCACGCATATGCCTCAGCGGGGTGGGTATCGTATGTGGATTGCAGGTGAGATATAATGAAGAAACCTCCATTGAGGTGACCAAGGGTTGTGCGCTGACTACCGATGGGGATTTGGTTTCCTTTAAAGGGGCCGTTTTCACAAACGCACGGGTTTTCGAGGATACCCAAGCCAAATATGATCGTTTTACAGGGATTCCACTTTTGGAACTTATGACGGATGATGAGGCTCAGGTCAGTGGTGTCGAATCTCTCGATACCGTTTCGAACCTCGCTACTATGGTTGCCGTGCTTTATGTAGAATATTATGCGACCGAAGAAACGCCCTGTACCTCGACCGATTGTGATGCCCAAGGTGAAGAGCAGGCCGCCAAGGTCAGAATATTGTTGATTTCCAAAGAAAATGCAAGACGGATCAGCAATGTCGACAACGATCCCATATTCGATAAGCACAACAATACAAAAAAATACATCGATTTACCTGAAATCGATATCAAAAGGGTCATCCTCCAAAACAGCTATATCACCAATGCCAATGGGGAAGAGGTAATATCGCAAAACTCGAATACGGCCGATTATATACGGTTAAAGGAAAGCTACAGAAAAGTTATTCAGGAAACCGGCGTATTGGCACAGTTAAAAAACGGGGTGAACAAACTTTTTACCGACTTTGCAAGATTGTTGGAAACAGATTCCTTGGGAATAAAAAGCGCCAACATCAATAAAAAAATTGATGAACTATATAATTTTAATGCGAAAAATGTTCCGCTGGATATCCAATACCGTTATGATGTTTTATTGGATTTATTGGATACCTACAAAGAAATCAAATGTCTGATCTTTGATGTCAGGGCAGTATGCTGTCCTGATGTAGACGCTTTTCCGAAACACCTGCTATTGGCCGAATTGGAACCTGTAGAAAGCTATTTGCAATACAGGCACAGTTTTTATCCATCGCCTATTATTCCACATGGAAAAGAGAAGCTTGAAAAGATACGGGCCTTGTTGCTACGATTTCATTATATGGTTACGGAATATGGCATTCCACAATCAACAACTTCGATAAAAGTAACACCGTCGAAAAAGTGCGATAAGGCGTTGGGCGACCGCTCTATTCCTTATTATTTTGCCACCACTTCGAGCCTTGTCGAGCATTGGAACCATGAAAAGACCAACAAATTTGCCTCAGGAGAAAATTTAGGATACAGAACCGCTAACTTGTCGGAACGCGATGCCGTTCAGAATCCGCTTGACTATGATATTTGTACAAATGACTTTTATAGGATCGAAGGTCATTTGGGCAAAGATTACCGAACTGCCCTGGCAGATCTTGATGCTATAAAGACGGAAAAAAACCTCCCCTTTGAAATCAAGGTTTTGAGTATCGATGAATCCTTGGATAGCATCGATACCTCTGATTATGAATGTGAATTCGAAGATTTGAACGCCGTTTTAAAGGCATGGAGGGCGGAACAGGACTGCCTTAACGCCAGCATCTCCGGATTCTTCTCGGGTTTTAGTCTAAAGGATCCTGGAATCCACAAATATTACACGCTTCAAGACGTCCGTAAGGTTTCTGGTGCACCTGCCGCCGCTAGCGCCAAAGCAACCAGTGCTACAGGTAGCAAGTCCACAAATACGGGTACCATAGGTTCGCTGCTAGAACCGCGAACCAAATTGCTTGGTGACCTTAAATTAGATACTGCGGCGCTAAAGATAAATTTTCAAAACCTAATCTATAAGCGTGATACGGTAATCGAGGATAACCTAAAGACCGATGAAGATGTGTTAGGAAATTTCGTGGAAAAGGCCCTAAAGGAAAAATCCGAAGGTTCGGCAGTAGATATTGCAGCCATTGTTAAAACGGAGATTGACAAAGATCCTGAAATTGCTAATTGGGACAAAGAGGTGCGCAAAGTGGCCCTTGAACAGCCCTATGAAATATTGGCCTATACCAAAGTGGCAACTCGTGATATTCCGAACAATGTTTCGGAAATAACATTCGACAGAATAGACCGATACGATATCACGGTAAGAAATTTATGCGATAGGGTCGAGACTTTTAAGAAAAGTATGACCAGCCTTTTGTTCAATAAAGAGAGCAGTTATGTCCGTAAGGGTTATGAAGAACAGTATGCCCTGCTCTTGAACCAGCTATCGGTAAATTGTTGCGCTGCTGAAAAAATGAAGGTTTTACTGGCCGAAGTCCAAGAGCGGAAGAGAAAAATACTTGAACTTAAGTTGCTTTCAAAATTTGTGGAAAAACACTCGGGACTGGAGCATAAGGCAGGTGTGGAACCAGGGGGCACTTTCGTCATGGTGTATAAAGGAAGAACTGTGGCCACAAGAGCGGTGACCGGGTTGACTGATCTTATTTCTAGTACTAACGTTTCCATAGACTCCATTAAAAATGTTTTCGAACGTGGTACATTAACTACGAATGTCGGAAAAGAAAAAATTGACATTTCAAAACTTGATCCCAAGGTAGGCATTGATATTCGGGATATTGGATTGATTGATATTAATCTGCGTGATGAGTTGCTTCTCAGACCGACAGCCAATGTAACCGAAAATACAGTCGTGGCCGATTTTGCCCTGCCCTATATCTGTTGCTCTGACTGCTCGCCAGTTGCTTTTATCGTACCTAAGACTACTGTGTCACTTCGTTTACCGCAAGATTTTGTTTGTCTGAATGAGGATACTACTCCGCTACCTTTCGAAGTGTCGCCTGTTGATGGAATCGTGGCGGCAGACGTTGGTGACGGCCTTATTGGAGGCGTGGTGCAAACCGATGGTAAGTTCTTCTTCGATGCTTCGTTGCTAAGCGAAGAACTTTTGGGTCAGGAGATCAAGTTTACGGTAAACGGGCAATTTACCGATGCCAAAATAACCGTTTTTAGAAAACCCGTCTTTGATTTTACTGCATCAGAACCAAGGCTTTTTAAAGATAATACGGTTGCACGAGTAAACTTTACGGTACAGGGAGATGAACTTCCCGAAAATGCCACTTATTTCTGGGATTTTGGGGATGACACCCTACCTGATAACAATACCGACAAAAATCCCGAGCATTTGTATAGTTTACCGGTCAACGAAGAAAATACGGTTACGGTCTCACTTACGGTTACCAATGGCAAATGCAGTACGACCGAAACAAAAGATATCAGTTTTGGTTCATTCGCCCTTAAAGAAAATCAGGTATGTTTGGGTGATGTCGGGATCGAGGTCGGTTTTTCAGTAACGCCCGGAGATGCACTTGTTGCTACAACGGAAGAATTTAAGGGACTTACCATTGAAAAGGAAGTTATAAAAATAGACCCCGTTTCGTTCGATAAATTCGGTACCCCCATCGGTTTTACGGTCAATGGTATTTCTACTACCGAAACCCTGACCGTTAATCCCATACCCAAGGCCATATTCACTGCCGATCAAGTCGGTGAGGTTCTAGAGTTGGCCAACATATCGGAAAATGCCAGTTCCTATATTTGGACGGTAAATGGAAAAATTACCAATAGGGCCAATAGATTAGGATTCAGTATACCGGTAAATGTTGACTCCCCGAGAACTTTCGTGGTCAGTCTTCAGGCCAGAAGTGAATCTTGCGGCTCCGATATCGACGGTCCTCGCACTATTACCGTTGAAACTGGCTTTGCCTCCTTTGCTCTAAAAGAGAAGCAAGTGTGTTTGGGTGATGTCGAGATCGAGGTCGGATTTTCAGTGACGCCCGGAGATGCACTTGTGGCTACCACGGAAAAAATTGAAGGACTTACTATTGAGAAGGAAGTTATTAAAATAGATCCCGCTGCGTTCGCCAAATTCGATACGCCCATTGGTTTTACGGTCAATGGTATTTCTACTATCGAAACCCTGACCATCAATCCGATGCCGAAGGCCATTTTCTCAGGAGAACAGGTAGATGGCCAACTGGTGCTGTCAAATACCTCTGAAAATGCCAGTTCCTATATCTGGACGGTAAATGGCGAAATTACGAATAGGGCGAATAGATTGGCACTCCGCATACCGTTAAATGCTAACTCCCCTAGGATTTTTGTGGTAAGCCTTGAGGCCAGAAGCGAATCTTGCGGATCCCATCTTGATGGGCCTCGTACGATTACCGTGGAAAGAGACGGGGTCGAAGCCAATTGTACAGAAGAGACTACGGCTAAGGTTGATGCGGATAATGAGATGTTGAGACGTCTGAACATGCAGGGGTCTAACATTATCCAGCCCCTTTGGACAAATGCCCTAGAACAGTACCAAGAGGTTTTGAATAATTTGGAAGACTATAGCTCTGGAAAGAAAAACGGAGACCTTCAAAAATTGTTCCAGCAACCGTTGGAAACCACAAGCGCGGTAATTATGGAAGTTGGGACGCGTACGGAAGAAGGAGTCAGGGCCCTACAAATTTTTGAAACACAGCTGCAGCTCTTTTATAATGTGCTAGGATGTCAGAACGAGGACCAGCTTTCATCATCTTCAGAGATTAAAGCGCTTTTGGAAGGAACGATACAGATAAAAAGACAATTTAAAGATCAATCTATTTCCTTTTCAGAAAGCTACAAAAACTTTGGAACGGAATATATAGCCAATAGGGTAGACGCTGATACACCTACCTTGAATAACCATTTTGTAATTGTCAAAAGGGAAAAACTAATATAGCTAATGCAAAACGGGAAACACATCATAAACAAGGTTTTCCTTGAGGTCAACACCAATTCGATAGAAACGGCGTATCATCTCAAAGATAATCTTGATGTGTTCCTTAAAGAAAAGGTTTTCCCTTATTTGGAAGCCTATTTTGATGCATTTCAAAAAACTTTGCCCTCCAAAGGCGATCTACAAATTGAAAAAATAGGCATAGATCTTTCTTTTGGAGCTTCGTTAGATTATACCGATTTAAAAGAAGCGATCAAGCGGGGCATCGAAAATGAGTTGGAAAAGAAAAGAAGGACAAACATTAAAAAAAACATTTCAAGTTCTGAAAAACGAGCTGAGGATACCTTCTTCCATTTTTTTGAAACGGGTATGCTGCCGTGGTGGAGCGATCCAAAAACTATGGAAATATTTCAGGATGAAACAGCCTTTGAAACACTTTTGGTTTCACGGGATTTTGCTCCAAAACTAAAGCAGCGTTTACTAAACGATCGTTTTAGGGAGCGGTTCATCAAACAATTAAGCGATGAACAACTGTCCGATATTTGTCAGCAATGTTTGTTGGGTGCTGACGGTGATAGGCTAAGCATAACAACGGCCGAAGCCATCAACAGCCTTGTTATCCTACCAAAAAAAATAGCGGCCCACGGCTTATCATTTCTAGAACAAAGACTGGTCTTGTGGGACATCATATTTTGTCAGTTATTGAATGTTGATCAGGCTACCTTGAAGAACAAGTTGTTGTTTTTAATGAAGAGCATTGCCCAAAAGTTTCCTGAAAAATTTAAAGCGGAATCGATTGAATCAAAAGTAGTGCAACTGGTCGATATAAAAACTACTGTTAAAGTATTGGAGGCCTTGAACAAGGAACTAACGAATTCTATTTCACTTGATATGCCGCAGACCAAAAAGCCAGCGCAAGATTACGAAAAGGAACAAATTGAACATGACGAGCAAGAGCCCCTTAAAAATTGGCGTTTTGAAAAAACGGACGAAAATGATCATATGTTAGAAGTCGATAAGCACGACGTACAATTAGAGGAATTCGAAACGGATAAAACTTCATCGGAACTTTACGTTGAAAATGCTGGATTAATCCTTTTGCATCCGTATTTAAAGCAGTTGTTTTTGAATTGCGAATTGCTTGAAGGCAATAAAATAAGCGACCCCGAGACTGCAGCGCATCTCTTACAGTATATCGCCACAAAGAACGAAATGCAATTCGAGCACCGCATGGTCTTTGAGAAATTCTTGTGCAACATCCCTATTGACCAGCCGATAAACAGAAATATTCTATTGGCTTCTGATTTGAAAATACACGCCGAAGAAATGCTGCGGGCAGTAGTGGCCAATTGGCAAGCTTTAGGGAATACCTCCATTGATCTATTACGCAACGAGTATTTACAAAGACCGGGGAAACTTATTTTAAACGAGGACAACCCGAAGGTAATAGTAGAGCGAAAAACCCAAGATATTCTATTGGAAAAACTACCATGGGGCATTGGTTTGTGCAAGCTCACTTGGAAGAAGAAAATAATTTTTACGGATTGGTGACCTAAAAGTCAACGACCTCAAAGAAACATAAAGTTGAACAACAAAATCAAAAAGCCAAGTAACGGATTATTAATTTTTATAACGTAAAATCATGAAAGAACAAAGCGAGATTCACTATTGCAATTTGCCTGAGATGCCACTCAGAAACTTCGCCATGGCAATGAATCCTTCCAGAATGGAGGCGATTATTATGTTGGAAAAGAAATGGGTGAACGGAACCAAACTCAAATATTTTCTTTTTAGCGATGATTCATTTTTCACAACCGCCATAGATAGTGGTGGCAACCAAGTAAAAATTCCTTGGAAAGGGAGTTCTGGTGAAAAAGATGTAGTTCGCAATGCTTTTAAAAAATGGAAAGATCAGGGCATAGGGTTGGAATTCGAGGAGACTACCGATAGACTTGAAGCTCATGTGCGCATTGGTTTTGGAAAGGGAGAAGGCTCATGGTCTTATGTTGGTCGTGATTCGTGGGGGATACCCAAAGAACAACGTACCATGAATTTTGGATGGAATATTTTAAATGATCAAGATACCGTTTTGCATGAGATTGGCCATGCTATGGGTTTTCCGCATGAACATCAGAATCCCAATGCGGGTATCGTTTGGGATGAGGAAGCCGTGTATACCGCCTTGGCCAAACCTCCGAATTCATGGTCGAGGGAAAAGACATTTCATAACATCATCCGAAAAATAGAACCTGATGCCGTACAAGGCTCAAGTTGGGACCCGGATTCTATTATGCATTATCCATTTGGCCCCGGTATGATTAAGTCCCCAGCTGAATATAAGAACGGTTTGTCTCCTGAAGAAGGGCTGTCGTCAAGGGATATTGCTTGGGTAAAACAATTTTATCCAAAAATGGATAAAAGGACGTTTTTGGAGCTTAAACCATTTCACTCCGAAATAATTTCTTTGGATGTTGGGGGACAGATCAATTTAGAATTTGAACCAGAAGAAACGCGCACCTATACCATTTCCACTTTTGGGACTATGGATACGGTAATGATACTTTCTGAAGAAATTAACGGGGAAAATGTCTACCTATCGGGGGATGACGATAGTGGTGAAGATAGAAATTCCTATATAAAATTCAAGTTGATCAAGGGGAAAAAATACATTGTGAACATACGTTTATACTATAAAGAAAGCACGGGAAATACCTGTGTGATGCTATGGTAGAGACAAAGACAGGATAATATTAAAGTAAAAGGCCATGAGAAAAAGGTATCGAAGATTGCCCCCAAAACAAGTTTCGGGGAACGAAATGTTCTTTAAGCCACCCGTACAGCAAAAGCTAAAGATCGGTCGGCCAGGGGATGCGTATGAAATGGAGGCCGATGCCGTTGCAGATAAAGTGGTTCATAACACCCAATCTTCGCAAGCGGTTCAAAAGAGGGGCGGTACGGAAGAAGAAATGCAACAAAAACCGTTGGTCGATTCGGTATCTACCGTGCAGCGAGAGGGGCTACTGGAAAAAGATTCTGTTCGAAGAATGGAAGAGGACGAACCTGTACAACAACAGGAGGAAGAAGAAGTGCAAACGCAGTCTGAAGAAGAAGAACCCGCGCAAATGGCGGAAGAGGAAGAGGAGGTTCAAACCCAGTCCGAAGAGGAAGAAGAGCCAGTCCAAATGATGGAAGAGGAGGAACCCGTTCAGCAAATGGAGGAAGAGGAAGCTGTCCAGACCAAACCCAACAGTAAATCGAAATCTACGCCATCTTTAGAAAATCGCCTAAAGCAAAGTAAAGGTAGCGGAAATAAAATGGAAGCTAAGGTTCGACAGCAAATGGAAACACGCTTTGGAGTCGATTTTAGCGGCATCCGAATTCATACCGATGACAATGCTGTACAAATGAGCAAAGAACTAGGCGCACAGGCGTTTACCCATGGAAAGGATATCTATTTCAACGAGGGCAGGTACAACCCGAACTCCAAGGAAGGCCAGCACCTATTGGCGCACGAGCTAACACATACCATACAGCAAAAAGGAGGAAAGATAAAACCTAAGGGCGAAGAACCGGAAGTTCATGCGGAATAAGTAAGGGCGTCTTTTTAAGTAAAACCCGAGGGCAAAATTCCATTGCTGAATGACTGTAAAATTAATTACAATAATGAAAAATCAAGAACAATGAAGAAATTAAAGAACACTATCATCATTTTTATCTCGGTGACCGTATTATCGGGTTGTGCGAGCAGTATCTACGACCACTATACCTTTACGGAAACCTTGAATACCAAGGCAAAGGCGGAACATTTGGTCCAAAAATCGAATACGCCCTATTCCGATAATATCTCGCTTGTAGATGATTTAAAAGTACAGTTACAGACTATGGTAACTTACGAAAGGGCCAAAGACAAAAACCAGATAACCCTTAAAATGTGGGAATATCTAAATCGAGATAATTCGGCACTTCATCAGTTTTTGAACACATGGGAAAATCAAGGTACAATGAGTACGGCATTCGTACAGCAATTTAGTCCGCAAATATCCAAGGCATTTGATTTGATGATCGATTATGAAAATAAAAAAAGTAAGGCATCTGGTAATGCGATTACTTCCTTTTTAAGTAACCTATAATAAAATAACTATGGAATCGGAAAAATTATTTAAAGAACTAAAAACCGAAATATCGGAACTGATCAAAGAGAAGTTTGGGGAGGAAAGCAGTACGGTTAAAAATGAGATAGCTGCATTTTTAGATGAATCTAGGGAAAAGTTGCATCGATGGACATTGTTGTTCGCTAGTGGACAAATATCAAAAGATGAACTCGAACTACTACTGGCTAGTCAAAAAGACCTTTTTGTAATGCAGTCGCTTTACCAGACAGGGGTTTCAAAAATATCTCTAGGGCATTTTAAAAACAAGGTTGTGGGTGTGGTTTTTACCAAAATTGTAACCTATGTAGTTTAGTTTATTGATGGCTAGTTTAAAGTGTATGGAGTTGATAGTGAGCAGTAAACAGTGAACAGTGAACAGTAAGCAGTAAACAGTGAGTAATAAGCAATTAACAATAAGCTGCAAGTGGTCATTGTATTCATGAAAATTAAATTTTCACCCTAAACCCTAAACCCTAAACCCTAAACCCTAAACCCTAAATAATGTTCGCAACGGCGCAAAAGGCAAATGCCAAACCCAGCAATTCTTCCCTTTTTCAGAGGGACAAGGGGAGTGATGCCTTTATACAGCCCAAACTGAACATTGGAAAACCGGGCGATGTCTATGAAGTAGAGGCCGACCGGGTCGCTGAGACCGTTGTAGCAAGGGGAAATGAACAACCTAGTTCATTTTTTAGTCCATCACCATCGATTCAAACCCAACCACAGCAAGAAGCCATTCAGGAAAAATCGCTTTCAGAAGATATAACACCTCTAGGGCAAAATAATTTCAGTGGAGGAGTACAAGAGAAATGTGCTGAGTGTCAAGAAGAGGAAAATGTTCAGACGCAACAAATTCAACGGAAAGGTAGTGGGGGTGTAGAACTTCCCCCTGTTCCCGAAGCAGCTACGAAGGAAAAAGAATTAGAAGAAAATGTTTCTATTGAAGAACAAAAATCTGTAGAGGCAGGGGAAAAAACCGTTCCTGCTGCGGAAGGATTAATTCAACTTCCTAGTCCAACAAAAGACGATAAAAAAGAGGAAGAATCCCCTATTCAGACCAAGGTAAACACTATCCAAAGAAAAAACTCTATTGAGAGTTCATCATTCCAAAGCATTGAAAGTTCTTTGGCTTCCTCAAAAGGTAATGGAACCGCTATGCCTAGTGCTACCCAAAGGGAAATGAGTAGTGGTTTTGGAACTGATTTCAGTAATGTTAACATCCATACCGATTCGTCTGCGGTACATATGAATAAAGCGTTGGGAGCTCATGCTTTTACACATGGCAGTGATATCTATTTCAATGAAGGCAAGTATAATCCTGAAAGTGAATCCGGAAAACATTTGCTCGCGCATGAATTGACCCATACCGTGCAACAAGGAGCAGCTGGTGAGACCGTACAGCGTTTTGTGCCAACTGAAAAAGTGGCTGCACCAGAGGGAAATCCTGAAAGGCCGAATGACGGGGCAGAAGTTGAGGGCAAATCAAATTCTAAGATCAATAATGATGAGAATGTCCAGGACCAAGATGACCTGAGCGATGATGAAAAAAGAAAAAAACAGGATCCTCCCAGAGGTGAAGTCCGCCAGGAAAGGAGCGAAGTACAATCAGAAGGTGTTTCTACACCACCAGTAGATAGAGGTGCTGAGGCTCTCGATACAATTAGCGCACAGAGAGAACAGATGAATGAACAGCTTTCCGAAGAAGGGGAAGGCGAAGCTGAAGGCGAAACGACCGAAGTACCAACCGCAGTTTCAAATATGGGTCAGGCTGATGCGGCAGCGCAGCAATCTTTGCAAGCGGAGCAGATGGCCATGTCAGTCGAAATTCCTGAAGAACCACAACCATTTCGGCATCCAAATGTTATTGCGCCTGTAGACAGTGCTGGCGAGGCAATCCCTAGGCAAGCTAGTATTGATACTCAGGTGAGGGGTCTCGGCTATATAGGGGAAATGTTAAGGGGAAAAGGGTATGAGATGATACGCCATGCTGCCGAAAAGGAAATTCATGCCTACGGCCTAGATGCGGTTTTAGGAAAGCAGCGTGAAGATTTAGCACTGGCAAAAGAAGGAACCCAGAAAATAGAAGATCAGAATGCGGAGCGGAAAGAAATTTCGGAAAAATCCAAATTGGCCTTGGATGAAAGCATAGAACGCCAGCAATTTGTAGCAGCCGAAGCACCTGGTTTGGCTCAAGAGGCCGATGGCGGTAAAAGTGATTCTTCGGCTCTTGCTAGTGATGCAAGCTCAAAGTCAACTCAAAGTCAAAGCGAAATTCCAGATGATCCTGATGCAAGGGCGGATGCGGAGCAGCAAAGCGGCGAAATGGAACAAACGGCACAAGGCGCGCAATCTATGGATGACGCTATTACGCAAACAGGCGAACGTGCGAGACAATATGGTCAAGACGCCGAAGTGGCTTCACAAGACAATGAACAGTCACAAGCATCCATTCAGGAAACCGACGCAACCATAGCATTAATTGATGGTCGTTCAGCAGAAATGACGGCACAGAATGAAGCGAGCAACGCTAGCATAGAAAATGCAGGACCAGGCCCGGCTTTAATTCGGCAACATGCTCAGCAAACGGCTGCTTCTGGTGAGGAACTTATCTCTGCTTCCATTGTCATGGAATTGGAGCTCATCGCCTTGCAAGATGAATATCTCAATAGCATGGCCGTCCTGGAAAGTAAGGAGGCTGCCGAACAAAGAATACAAGAGGAGCAAGAACAGGGACAAGATCAACCGGATGTTAGTCCAGAAGAACAACAGCTTTACGAACTGGGTGCCATGTCTGATGAAGAACAGGAGCAGTCCATAAGTCAAATGACAGAGGAAGAAAAAACTGGTTTGATGGCCGCATTGGACAGCATGATTGCTTCTGCCCCTGATAATGGCACGGATGCAACAGAAGGCGCGAGGACCAGGGTTGATTTGAGTGGGGTAAACAATGCAATTTCCTCCGCTCAGAGTACTCTTGTCAGGGCAGGTATGGAAGGTGTGGCTGGTCCGGTAGGAACTGCCGCTGCAGATGCCCTAGGTGTAGGTGAACAACCTCCACCGGATCCCAGGGCTCCTGAAATCCAGGAAATAGACAATCAGAGAACCCAAAGGGTAGGTGGTGTTTTGGATATTGCCGATCAGAACATGAATTTCCTCACACAGCAACAGCAACAACAACTTGCAGAGCGTCTTGTCGGTGAATCCATCACGGATGATATCAAGAATATTAATATTCTCCAAATGGGTAGGGATATGCTCCTTGGAATGGTAAATCCTGCCATGGCGTTGCAAGGAGTTGTTGGAGGGTTTGAAAAAACATTTACGGGCGTTGCCAATATATTTAATGCAGAAGCATGGGCCGCTGACCCTCTTGGAAATCTTTTGCAGGTCGCTGCCGATATTTCAACGGGCTTGGCAATGATTTTTTCCTCCATTTTGGGAATTGCAGGAATGATTACGGCATTAATGATCGCCCTCACCATTATTTCTTGGGGCACATTATCCCCTATAACTGCACCTGTAATCGGGTGGATGGGCACTGTTATGACCTATGCAGGGTGGGGAGCCATCGTGTCAGGTCTGCTTTCGGTTTACTTTAACAGTCTTGCCTATATCAAAAATCTGCATGATGCCGGAACGGCCGAAACGGCGAGGGAGCTTTTTGGTAATGCCGAGCAAATGAAGCAAAACACGACAGATGGCTTCCAGGGTGCTATGGCCGTGGTTGAAGGTATTGGAGCTGTTAAAATGGGGCCAAGCATGAGTAACGGGGACTTTATGGCAAATGTACCCAGATCTCCTGGCGCTTTTGCGAGACAAACAATTGATGGTGCCAGGGAAGGTTTATCGTCTGTTGCCAGTTTGCCCGGTCACACCGTTCGGGGAGCGCGAAGGTTATTGGGTTCCGGTCGTCAAGGATTGATCACCTTTAAGAATAAGATTACCGGTTTCTTTAGGAGATCTGGTAGACTGGATATCGATAGTCCAGCAAGAGTGAGAACTACGACGCCAGATGGTGATTCGCTAGGGAGTTTTCAAGGTCGCCGGGTGAATGCTGAAATGGATCTGCCGGAAGGACATAGAGCGAGAGTCTTAGATGATGGACAATGTGCTATTTGCAGTAATTGTGAAAGAATACGGGGAAAATTTGGTGATGATTTGGACACTCGACCTGAAATGGATGCTGAATTGAGAGGATATGAAGAAAGGCTAAGAAATAATCCAAATGATGCGGATGCTATTGACGGGCAGAGGAGAATTTACAACGAACTTACAGAAGCGCAAACAGAACGAATTAGCCCTCGTGTTCGTGACATGGAAGAGAGAATTGCAAATGGTGACCGCAATATAACCCGTGAAGAATTTGAAAAATTCCATCGAGATAGAAGGCTTCTTGATGATAATATGGATAGAATTAGGGATCGATATAGAGAAGCTAATCCCAGTGGTGATTTTGATGATGCAAGAATTAGACAAGAAATAGAAAGTGGAAGGCGCCTTAATGAAGATACTGGTAGATTTCGAAATCCTAGTACATCCGGAAGTAAGAGAAGGCAATATTTAGGTAGTACTCCAAGAAAATCTTCTTCTACCGGAATAGAAGTGAAAGATAGAATGCGAAGTGAAGGTAGGCTACGAGATAACCCTCTAACAGGTAGGGAAGAGGTCCTTGGACCAATAAGAAGATCGGATGGAACTATTGAAGAGGGATGGTTTGATATAGACGATGCTGACATGGGTCATCATCCAGTTGATGCCGTGGACTTTTGGAACGATGGCGACCCTGGCCCCCCCCCTGTTAGGCCAGGTAGGGAATCGAGTCCAAGAAGTCCCGAAGTTAGAGCATGGATGACTGATTCATCCAATTATGAGTTACAACATTTTGGCTATAATAGGTCATTGGGCGGTCAAACGTCTAGTAGGTACCAACCTCCAATTAACGGTTCTTGATAGAATTTATCTAACTTTAGAAAAATATTAAGCATGAAAGATCTGGATGATAGTAAGAAGAAAAAAATAGATGATTTAATTGAAAATGCCATGAGAATTTTTGATCCTAAAAATATTGAACAAACAATATTGATTTTAGAAGAGGCATGGGATATATTGCCTGCTAAAAAGGAAGATTGGAAAGAGAGTTTCTTAATTTCTAAATATATAACGCATGTTTATTTTAATGCAGAACAATATGACAATGCGTTAGTTTGGGCAAAAAAATTCAACGATTCTAACCCTGGTCGGGATTATGGAGAAAGCGAATTTATGTTAGGTAAAATTCTTGTTAAAAAAAATGAGACGAAAAAAGCTAAAAAATATTTTGAGATCGCAGATAAAAAATCTGATGGCAGGGTTTGGAAAGGGGAAAAAGACATGAATTATTTTAAAGTATATAAATCCAAATGAGCGGTAAAGTCTTAGAAAATATAACCTACAATATAATTAAAGATAAAAGTCTAAAAGGTGAGTGCTATTTTGAAGAAGGAAAATACGCCGAAGCAATAGGTCAATACCAAGAGGCTCTTTCAATTGTTCCAGATCCTAAAACGGAATGGGAAGCTGCGAAATGGTTGTATACGGCAATAGGGGATAGTTTTTTCGCTCTCAAGAATTATGAATATGCTTTAAAAAACTTTTATGATGCAAGTTATTGTGTTGAGGGTGACAAAAATCCATTCATCAATTTAAGAATAGGTCAATGTTTATTTGAGATGAAAGACAACGAAAAAGCAGATGATTATTTTTTAAAGGCATATTTATTTGATGGATTAAAAATATTTAAAAATGAAAGGAAGAAATATTTAAGTTATTTACAAAAAAAATACGATTTATAAATGCTCACCATTCAACTAGGACATCCGAAAATCAACACCGCCCCCGTTCAGGAATTTAAGCAGGTAAAGGATGTATTCCTAAAACTCTTCCATAAAGACGAGGAGAGCATCTATGTGTTCTGGGGTGGGATTCCCATACAATTGAGGTATCAAGAAGATTTGTATTATAATTTTGATGCTATTTTGGCCATGGCCTGGTTGCTTCAAAAAGAACAGCAAGGGGAGACCAAAGTAAGGCTGACCAATCCACTATTTGAAATTACCATGGCCTTATATTGGCATGATGGCGACCTTACTGTCAAAGCCCATTTTGGCGCCCTTGAAGACTTATATCAAACATATGCCGATGAACTTAATAACAAAGGTGAATATACCTTATCTAAAGCCTCTTTTCTAAGGGAATGGAATACGCTGTTAAAACAAATTATTATGGCTTTTAAAGCAGGAAATATTCAAATAGCTGACGGAACGGAGCAGAGAAAACTAGAGTTATTAGAGCAGGTTGAAGGGTTAATAAATAGTTATGGCGAACTATATGTCAAATAATATAGAAGAAGTTCATGAGTACAGAATCCTAAACAAGCAGCTTGCGACTTTAAAAGTTCAGGCCGGTTTCGTAGAGGGCGTTGCTGAAGGGAAACGCACCTTTAATGATATTACAAAAATGTATGGAAGTATTTTTGGGAATAATAAGGAGTATTGCGTGATACTTTGGAATGGAATTCCATTTAGACTAAGTTATACCGAAGACCTTCCCTGTATTATCGTACCCTTCTCCAAGATGTTGAAAACACTTCTTGAACGAACGGAGAAAGAGTGGCAAATTGATTTTAAGTCTAATCATTTTGAAGCATGCTGGTATTTTTCTTTGGATAAAAATCAGATGCTGACCATTAGCGGAAATTTTTATAAAGTTGCAGGGGGACATGAAAAGGCAATTAATACACTTGCTATTGTTAGAATAGCCGAAGAAGATTTTTTAAAAGAATGGAAGTTATTGTTAGAGCAGTATTTAAAGGGGTATGAAGATTCTGGAAGTGTACTTAAAAATATAAACGATTTATTCATTATCGAGGACCTGAAAAATGCAAATAATAGGATCAAAAATAAGGCATTGCGATACCAATATGACAAGAGATAATGTTGCAAGGCAATAAAATATTATTCCGGTTTTAGGCACAAAATCTAACAACCTGAACGGTTCATGAAGAAAATTTTGCCATCCATACAACAAAAAATTTAACTTATAATAGTATGGCTATTTTTGTCTTCACCTAAATGCTCATTGCATAAATAGCGGTTGTTCAGTATAATAGGGTGATGTACCTCCTTACATTTTAAATCTACTTATTATGAAAACACTAAAATACCGTTCCCGAGGCCCTGAAGTATTTCTGCTTGAAGAAATTTTAAATACCCTAGGGTATGAGGTCTATGTTTCCCAATTTTTTGGAAGGGATACCCATGAGGCTATAATGCAATTCCAGAAAGAAAATGACTTGGTCGTTGATGGGTTGGTCGGGCTAAAGACCTGGGCCAAACTTGTAGAAAAGAAAAACCTCCTCACCAATTTTAACTCTAAATTATTGGCAGAACAGGACCTTCAAGATTTTGCTGATCGTTATGATTTGGAGCTGGCTGCAGTGAAAGCCGTAAACACCGTGGAAAGCAGGGGGAAAGGATTTTTGGTCGATGGTAGGGCGGTCATTCTTTTTGAAGGTCATGTGTTTTGGCGAGAATTAAATAAGAGGGGCTTAAACGCCAAAGACTTTCTTAATGGGCAAACCGAAGATGTGTTGTATGAAAAATGGACGCGTAAAAATTATAAAGGCGGGTCGGGAGAATATACCCGATTAAAAAAGGCCGTGGAGATGTCAGACCTTCCAGATGTGGCAGATGCCGCACACAGCGCGGCTTCTTGGGGTGCCTTTCAAATTATGGGCTACCATTATGAAAACTTGGGCTATGCCTCGATAAACGAATTTGTTACAAGAATGCAGGAGCATGAAAGGGAGCATTTACTGGCATTCGGAAAATTCATTTCCGTTAACCGGTTTAGGGGTAAAACCTTGACCGATTGGTTAAAAGAAAAGAATTGGGCCAATTTTGCCCATGGTTACAACGGACCAGGGTACAAACAAAATAAATATGATAGCAAATTAAGAGCAGCTTATGAACGATACCGCAACCAATAAAAAAAATGAGCTTTCGATTGCTCAGCTTTTTGATTATCTAGAAAAATACCTAACCTACCGACTGGCTAAAGAACTGACCCAAGAACCCTTGCCTGTTCCTAGGCTTGACATAGCAAAGAACCAATCGCATTTGGCAAAATTCATCAGCGAAATGAAGCTGACGAACGATGAGATCCTATTGGTATTGCTTTCTCTGGTACCTCATGTATGTCCGAATGCTTTAAGTGGAGTGGTGGCAGACTTTTTGCCCAAAGGCGGGGACTTCCCGGAATTTGGGGGAACCAAAGGAAAAAACCATCGGGGAATTCTTCCAACGGGAGAAACCGCATTATATCTTTTGGCCGGAAACGACATGGAGAAAAGATTGGAATATTCGAACTTGATGACAGGGAAATCTGAGCTGTTCAAAAATGGCATATTGTATTTAGAAACCGTTCCAAAAGGAGAACCGTTGATGAGCGGAAAGCTTCAAATGGAGGAGGAGTATGTTGCGAAGTTGAGCACGGGAATCGTTATAAAACCACATTTGAGTCCGAATTTCCCGGCTAGTCCCATTGAAACTGGATTGGATTGGGACGACCTTATTTTAAATCAACGGACGCTTGATGAAATAAAGGAGTTGGAAATCTGGTTAAAATATAATGATGTCCTGTTGAATGATTGGAACATGAAAGACAAGATAAAGCCAGGGTTTAGGGTCATGTTCCACGGGCCTCCTGGAACTGGAAAAACTTTAACGGCAAGTCTCTTGGGAAAGCATACGGGCAAAGACGTGTATCGCATCGACCTTTCAGTTGTTGTTTCCAAGTATATTGGTGAGACCGAAAAAAACCTTTCCAGTCTGTTCGATAAAGCCACCAATAAAAATTGGATTTTATTTTTTGATGAGGCAGATGCTATTTTCGGCAAGCGCACCAGTGTTCGCGATGCTCACGACAAATATGCCAATCAAGAGGTTTCCTATTTATTACAGCGTATAGAGGCGCATCCGGGATTGGTGATTTTAGCATCGAATTTCAAGAATAATATCGATACGGCTTTTACGAGAAGATTTCAGTCGATTATTGAATTTGAACTGCCGAGCTATAAAGAGCGTCTTCGACTATGGGAGAATAATTTTCCGGCAAAAGTGCCCTTGCAACAATCAATGTCATTAGAAGATCTGGCCAAAAAGTACGCACTAACGGGAGCCAATATTATAAACGTTGTTCAATATGCCTGTCTTAAGACCGTTGCATCCAAAAAGAAAGAAATACAAGAATCATATGTTTTAGAAGGAATAAAAAAAGAACTTTTGAAAGAAGGCAAAACGACTGCCCTTTGATAGTATATGAAATAGAATATAGGCATGTACGGAATATAGGAAATCCAAAAAAATGTTAAGAAATGGTCTGAAATTAATAGTTGTGCTACAACTGAAATTCCTCGTTATTTCTATCATCTTTCTCTATTTTGGAAACGATGAAAACATCTTTTAAAATGTATATGGCTACGGTTAAAATTCCAAAGGCAAGCAAGGGTACGGAGAATTGCCAGTTAAGCATGTTTGAAAGACTCCCGATTATTATAGCCAATGTTCCAACCACCATGAAAACATTCCAAAGTATCTTTGACTGAGTATTTTTTGATTTTCTGTCTTCATCTAGAAAGTAGGCAGTACCTTCCATAATAAACCAAATAAGAAATGTAAAGCCAATGACAGCCTGAAAATAAACCGTGTGTTGAAAGCCCAATATGCTCGAAATACCGTTGATTGACCAAAAGAAGACTAGCGTAACCTTTACATAATCGATAAACTTTTTCTCTAATTTTTTCCAAAACCTAATCGTATACAATATTCCGACCAGGCTAAAGCATAGCAGCAGCATTTTGTTGGCATATGGCCAATCAAATATCTGGGCCAACATTGCCAATAAAAGAAGGGTCATAGAAATTCTAAGGGGTACCTTTAAAATTTTATCTTGTGCAGCCATACCTGTATCTTTAAATTACTTTAATGTTCGCTTTGAGCCCATCCATGATACCGATGACATTCATGACCGTATCTTTTAGATAGTGCTTGATCAATACATGTGGAATACGGATAGTCGTGAAACCATTTTTGAAAGAATGCATTGTTTCCTCAAGGTCGTTCATGGCCTGTTCATGGGTCATCATTTCATAGGTGGCATCTATTTCTATATTCAATTTCACTCTTGATATCGCTATATCCACAGATTTTTTTCCGTCCCACCATTCCAGCATGGCATTAACACCTTCTTCCTTAAGTCCGTAGTATAATTGAATTGCTTCAAGAGGGGTGCCCTTGCTCGCCATTAACTTCTGCATCCTTTTGAGGTGGTTAGGGCACAGCTCTAGACCTATTGAATCTATGGCGTTTTTATGATCAAGGTAACTGAGTTCTTTAGTACACTCTAAACAAGTCATTTTATTAGTTTTTTTCCGATAGATATCGGTAGATTTGGGACTATAATAACCCTGCAGTTTCGGGAATATTATATTATATCGTTGTACGACATCCCACTTTTAGACGAACGGCATTTTTTTAGATAAACGGTAAATCTAAATGTTAAAACTGTGGTGAAGGAAGCTTAAAAGGATGGATTAATTTCGATGATTACCGTTATATTTACAGTATTGCGCTACCATCAGCTTATTTAAAGAAAGCAGTTATATATTGCTCGTTTAAATGAAAGTGGGTGATACCTTATTAATATAAAGGGGAAATTCATTTCTGGCTATAACCATTTGATTAAATGAATGAAGTAAACATTGATATAAATTGCGATGTAGGGGAAGGTCTAGATAATGAGCATCAACTGTTTCAGTATATATCTTCCTGTAGTATTGCTTGTGGAGGGCATGCCGGGAATCGTGAATCAATGGAAAAAGTGGCGCGGCTGGCGAAAGAAAGTAGAATAAAAATAGGGGCGCATCCCTCATATCCCGATAGGCCAAACTTTGGGAGGCGCACCATGGAAATTTCTTCCGAAGTACTCGCCCATAGTATTCAAGAGCAAATACGTGATTTAGAAAGCATTCTTGATAACCAAAGCGTAGACTTACATCATATTAAGGCCCATGGAGCACTTTATAACGATATGGTCAAGAATACTGCGTTAGCTTCAACTTTTTTATCCGCCATAGAAAAATATAAAGAAAGGACTTTTATATATGTTCCCTATGGTAGCACGGTCGCGGTACAAGCCTTGAAACGTGGTTTTAAAATAAAATATGAGGCATTTGCCGATCGCAGCTATAATGTAGATTTAGGTTTGGTTTCGCGTTCGCATCCCAAAGCATTAATTCAAGATTGCCAAAAGGTATTGCAGCACCTTTTATTCATGGTAAAACATTCAAAGGTTAGCACCGTTGACGCTGTCGAAATAAAAATGAGAGCTGAGACCTTTTGCATTCATGGCGATTCGCCTTCCGCTTTACGAATATTAATGTATCTTGACCAAGAATTACCCAAACACAACATCAAAATAAAGAGGTGAGCAACTATTCTATTTCAATACGGCCCTACGGGGTTCATACGGTACTTGTTGAGTGGCCAAATAAGGTAGAAGAGGCTATTTTAGATGACATTCTACTATTCATGAGGCATTTAAGAACAAATTGTTTAGACGAAACTTTTTGGGAAATGATACCGGCCTATAACTCGTTGACGCTACTATATCGAAAAGACCCGATTGATTTTCTCGCTTTTAGCCAGACATTACATGATTGGTATTCCAATAAGGAAGAAGCGGTTCTTCCGCAAAAATACTTATGGAAATTACCGGTCTGTTATGATTTGGATTTCGGAATCGACTTAAAAGAAATTTCGGATGTTTTAGATTTGAGCATCGAAAATATCATCGCTTTACATACCAAATCGCCTTATACCGTTTATGGCATCGGTTTTTTACCCGGCTTTATGTATTTGGGCGGCCTGCCAAAGGAATTGGAAGTGCCGAGAAAGGCACAGCCTAGAGCTAGAGTACAAAAAGGGGCGGTCGGCTTGGCTAGTAGGCAAACAGGAATATACCCGCAAATTTCTCCCGGCGGATGGAATATTATCGGTAATTGTTCAGTTGCTATGTTCGATGCCTCGAAAGAAAATCCCTGCTTTGTAAACATTGGTGATAAAGTACAATTTTACGCTATTGAAAGGGCGGAATATGATTTACATAAAATCGAAGGAGAAGTAGGCATTTATAAATTGGAAAAGGAAAATTGGTATGCTTAAAGTACTAAAATCCGGTTTTTTTACTACCATACAAGATGGTGGCAGGTATGGTTATTTGAATAAAGGTGTTCCGGTTTCCGGGTTTATGGACACTTTTTCTGCATACAAAGTTAATTTACTTCTTGAAAATGAGACCAACGCAGCACTGATCGAAACGACAATGACCGGACCAACATTGGAGTTTGGGAAAAGTACATATATCTGCCTGGGAGGTGCTCAATTATCGGTTACCTTGAACAATGAACCGATTCAAGATTACAAAGTATACAAAGTTGAAAAAGGAGATAAGCTCTCCTATGGGAAACTAGAAAAAGGTTTCCGTAGCTATTTGGGCGTCAAAGACGGTTTTGTAACCCCGAAAATATTAGGAAGCCAATCTCTTTATTTGCCGATAACATCGAAAAATCATTTAGAAGATGGCAGTAGTGTTGATTATTCCATCTGCGAACAATTCAAATCAAAGACACCCGAACTTAAAGTTGACTCCTTTTTGAGCGAAACGATTTTGACCGTTACCCATGGGCCTGAATTTCATATCTTGTCTAAAAGGCAGTTGGAAGGATTGTTTTTCAAAGATTTCAAAATTTCGAATCAAAATGATCGAATGGCCTACCAAATTGAGGAGAAAATAATAGGCCATAAGGTATCGATGTTGACTTCGGCCACACTTCCTGGCACAGTGCAGCTGACTCCATCAGGAAAATTGATTATCTTAATGAAAGATGGGCAGACCACTGGGGGCTACCCCAGAGTATTACAACTTACGGATCGTGCAATTTCTATTCTCGCCCAAAAAAAGTTCGGCGATAAGGTTTCGTTTAAATTGATTTAAAGTTTAGAATAAATTTTTAATTTTTTTTACAAACTTAGTAGGTATGGTATAAGGAGGGTAACGCAAGGGAATATCCAACCAATTCGCTTTTTTAATAATTGACTTGTGGTGTGAAAATAAATCAAAAGAAGATTTGCCGTGGTAAGCTCCGAGACCACTATTTCCAACCCCGCCAAAAGGCAATCGCTTATTGGTAATTTGAATAACCGTGTCATTTACCGCACCCCCACCGAAACTATAGGTTTCGATAATTTTCTCTTGAAAAGATTTACGTTTTGAAAATACATAAGTGGCCAAGGGTTTTCCGTAGTTCATAATATGCTTATGAATATCCATTTCATCCTCATAGGAAATAATAGGGAGTATGGGTCCAAAAATTTCACCTTCCATCAATTTACTATCTAAGGAAGGTTCATCAACCAATGTTGGTGAAAGAAAGTTATCGGTATCGTTCGTATTTCCACCAAAAAGAATGGATTCCCCTATCAACATGGTTTTTAAACCTGAATAATGCTTTTCATTTACTATACGGGCATAATCTGAAGATTGTTCTATATTCTCTCCAAAGAAATGGTTAATACTTTTTTTCAACGCTTCAATTAATTTGGTTTTGACACTTTTGTGCACCAAAATATAATCTGAAGCAATACAGGTTTGTCCTGCATTTAAAAATTTACCCCACACGATACGCTTTGCGGCAGTTCCCATATTGGCTGTTTGATCGACGATACAGGGGTTTTTTCCACCGAGTTCCAAGGTAACGGGAGTCAGGTTTTTTGCTGCACTTTCATAAATGATTTGTCCTACTCGCGTGCTTCCGGTGAAGAAAATATAATCCCATTTTTCAGCCAGTAATTTTTGGGAAGTTTCAATACCACCTTTGACAACAGAAACATATTCCGGTTCAAAAACCGCTTTGATGATTTCCGATATAATATTGGCTGTGTTGGGTGTAACTTCAGAGGGTTTTACTACTGCCGTATTGCCTGCAACTATGGCGCCAATAAGTGGGGCAATGGCCAATTGAAAAGGGTAATTCCAAGGGGCAATGATCAATACCGTACCGTAAGGTTCTTTGTAAATAAAATCGGTAGATGGCCAGTTCATCAAACTCGATGGAATTCTTTGCGGTCGTACCCAAGAGTTACATTTTTTTATGGCATGTTTTAATTCTGCCAAGACAAATTGGGTCTCTGCCGCTAAAGTTTCAAATTTTGGTTTTTTAAAATCGGCAAAAATGGCCCCGCAGATGTCATCTTCGCGCTTAATAATTTCTTGCATCAAACGTTTTAACGCAGCCTTTCGAAAAGAGGGCTCCTTCGTTTTTTGTGTTTGAAAAAAATTACGCTGCGTTTTTACTAAATTCATTGTTGGAAGGGATTGTATGAAGTTTTAAGTTAAATGGGAAACAAGCTGGAAATTAGACTTTATTCCTTCATGGCCAGAATATATTCGGCGACGGCCATTTTGGCCTCATCGGATAAATAGTCTTGTGGCGGCATTTCAGGATAGTCATCGCGTAGGTTTTTAGGGTTGCTGATATAATCTACGATGCCTTGGGGGTTGTTATTATGAATGGCCTGGATAATATCGGTCGGTGGACCGATCAATCGACTGCCAAAAGCATGGCAACCGGCGCACACCCCATAATAGGTAAGTTCTCCCAGTTCTTTTTTAGAGACCGACCTTGCAGGCACCGGCTTGTCCAATAAAAATGTAGTCACATCTTTTGTGTCGGTAATTTGTGCCTGCCCATAATCGTCAAGACCGAAGGTACGGTATTTATGTTTGTCTCGTATAGTGCTCCCCGTGCCACCACCATATGCAAAAATATCAGGACCTTTGGTATCTAACTGTGTTAGCATTATTGCTTTTATTTCTCCCGTTGGTTCGTTGCCGTTTTCGAACATAGTGTTGTCAAGTATGACCACCCGATCTGGGTTAGGTTCAGAGTTGGGATCATTGGCTTTTGGTGCACCAGTTGCTAAATCTACTATTGTAATACCCGTATTATTGTTTCCGGTTATGATGTTGTTCTCTACAATAACATCATCTGCCGCCATAATTAGAATACCGGTGCCGGCAGGTATTCCTGCTACGGTAGAACCCGGTGCACCAAAATTTTCATGGTTGTTGTCTACCACGAAATTATTTCTAATAATAACATCAAAGGTAGTTTTTATAGGTAGGCCAGGGGTTACGAAGGCCAATATACCACCAGTGTTATTATGGGCATAGTTGTTTTCGACAAGACAATGCCTAGAGTTCTCAATTTCTATTCCCGCCACGTTGTTAAAAACTTCATTGTGTAGTACATCTACATTATCACACATGCCTACATAAATCGCCGCATCTGCAATTTTGCTGAGTACGTTGTGTGCAACAAGTCCATTTTTTCCATATTGCGGAAAAATACCATAAACTCCCGTGTCTATAATCCAATTGTTACGAATTACAAAATTGTTTCCGGCCTGGCCCATAATTCCGTTGCCTTTGTAATTGATGATTTTGAAATTCTCTATCAAAATGCCGTTTCCGGAGTATAGAAAGGCATCATTTATCTCCTTTTTTCCGTCAAGTGTCGGCCATTCTCCATTAATAACAATCCCTTGAAGACTAATGTTGTCTTTATCAATATATACATTCTCTGAATAGGTGCCAGGGTAAACCCGTATCAAATCTCCAGGCTTGGCTTCTTTAACAGCTGCCTGAATAGATGCCCCCTTTTTTACTTCAATGATGTTTCCTTTAAATTCTTCTGAACTATCGGTCTGTGTGGTATCTTGTGATAACCCTATGTTTCGATACTTTAGGGTCGAGGGTAATGGAATGGTTTCAGCAGTGCTATTCCCAAAGCGCACTTTTCCTATGTATATTCCAATCGCTAGTAAGATAAGTGCTCCCATAATTTTCAACAGGATAGATTTTATTTTCATGGCTATTTAAATTACAGGTTTTAATCCGGAAGGAAGTATTTCAGGTACGCTAGGTATAAAGGTTTCATCGGTCAGTGTTTTTAAAAAATCGACCAATCTATCCAATTCGTAATTGGTTAAATGGGGCTCCCAAATATGCCAATGAATAAGCAGATATTCGTTTTGCGGCACTGCGTGGCCACGACCATCGGTGTAGAACTGAACGGTTTCCCGTAAAGTCTTGTAGTTTCCAGAATGCATGTATGGCCCCGTTTTTTCAATATTTCTCAAACTAGGCACCTTAAATGCGCCTCTCAAGGTTTTGTCGTTAAAAGGAATTTGTGCACCAGGGTCTAATGGGGCTCCATCTGGTTCGGGAGTTCCTATGACCGCGAATTGCTGGTTGGTGAACAGGGGAGGTGTGTGACATTCGGCACATCGCGCTACAAAAGACCTAAAAATGTTCAAGCCCTCTATTTCATCTTGATTCAATGCCTTGTGAAACCCGTGGGCATATCGATCGTATTTGCTGTTCAGTGAGATTAGGGAAGATTCGAAGGCGGCAATGGCCGTGTAAATTTCATCTAACATTATGAGGTTTTCCTTCTTTTTTTTGGGAAAAGCCTCTTTGAAGAGTTCTTGGTAGGCCGCAATTGAATTGAGGGTATTCAATAGATTTTCAGGGGTATTGTTCATTTCGACTTCTGAAAACAAAGGTCCCTTCATTTGTGCTTCCAAAGAAATGGCACGGCCGTCCCAAAAAAAACTTTTTAAATAGGCGACGTTCCAAAGTGTAGGTGCCGACCGTTGTAACTTTTGATTGTCGTGGCCAATACTTGTGGGCATCCCATCGGAAAAACCTTTTTGTGGGTCGTGGCAGCTGGCACACGACATGGTTCCATTTCCAGAAAGTACAGGGTCAAAAAACAAATATCGGCCCAAATCAATCTGCTGCGGAGAAAATCCGTCCCTTATTTCAGGCAGTGCAGTTTTTAATCCTCCAACACCCTTGTTGTTGGGCGAGTTGTACTGCATGTATAGGTTTTGGGCAATACATTCGTTTTTTTGGTTGCGTTTAAAACCAGGGGGACAGTTCGGGTTCAATTGGTAAATTCTCTCGTAAGGTGCCGAATTGCCTTGAATCAAAAAAAAAGATAAAACAGTAACCAAAAGAATACCCGAAATGCTTGAATTTATAATGACGCTTTTTCTGCCCATCTGTGATACTACCTATCGAACTGTTCTAAATTAAGTAAAAAAAAGAACATTGGTTTAAAATAATGCTATCGGGTTCTAACTATAAAATAATAACCTATGGCCACAATTTTGTATTTAATGTCACTCCTTAATACCTATTGAATATGATAAAAAAAAGACCTTATTGTATTGAAATACAGTGTTTTAATTAATTTTTTTTCTGATTGGATTTAAATTGGTGTTAAATCTAAAGGTTATAAGGATTTATAAACATTTATCTTTGACCTATTGACTATGCATAATAAAATTTAAAAATAGCAAGACTCTCTTTAATGGAACTTAATAAATACAGTAAAAACGTTACACAAGACCCCACACAACCGGCAGCTCAGGCCATGCTTTATGGAATAGGTTTTAAGGATGAAGATTTTATGAAACCGTTAGTCGGAATCGCAAGCACGGGCTATGAGGGCAACCCTTGTAATATGCACTTGAACGATTTGGCCAAAGAAGTAAAGGCTGGCGTAAATTCGAATGAGTCTGTGGGCCTTATTTTTAACACTATTGGGGTTAGTGATGGTATTTCTATGGGGACACCAGGAATGCGTTTTTCACTGCCTTCTCGAGATATAATTGCAGATTCTATGGAAACTGTTGTTCAGGGCATGTCTTATGATGGTCTGGTTACGGTCGTAGGTTGTGATAAAAATATGCCAGGTGCGTTAATGGCAATGATACGCTTGAACCGTCCATCTATTTTGGTATACGGCGGTACTATTGCTTCGGGTTGTCATAATACTCGTAAATTAGACATTGTTTCTGCTTTCGAAGCTTGGGGCGAGAAGGTAGCAGGTACCATGGAAGAGGAAGAGTTTGGCTGTATTATCAAAAAATCGATCCCGGGCGCTGGGGCGTGTGGGGGTATGTATACCGCAAATACAATGGCATCCGCTATTGAGGCCTTGGGAATGGCCTTGCCATATAACTCTTCAAACCCGGCGATTAGCGATGATAAAAAGCAAGAGTGTATTGCCGCAGGGAAACAAATGTTTCACCTGCTAGAGAATGATATTAAACCATTGGATATTGTAACCAGAAAGTCTCTGGAAAATGCGATTCGTTTGGTTGTCATTATGGGAGGATCTACGAATGCCGTGCTTCACTTCTTGGCTATTGCACGAGCTGCCGATATCGATTTTACTTTACAAGACTTTCAACATATAAGTGATACTACGCCGTTTATTGCAGATTTGAAACCTAGTGGCAAGTACTTAATGGAAGATGTACACCGAATTGGAGGTACACCTGCGGTATTAAAGTATTTGTTGGAAAAAGGATTGCTACATGGTGATTGCCTTACGGTTACTGGTAAAACACTCGCTGAGAATTTAGCCGATGTACCTAGTCTGCAAGAAGGACAAGATGTTGTTCACTCATTGGAAAACCCTATAAAAGCTACAGGGCATTTACGAATGCTCTATGGAAATTTGGCAGTGAATGGTTCTGTTGCTAAAATTACAGGCAAAGAAGGTCTGCGGTTTAAGGGAACCGCTAAAGTATTCAATAGTGAGTACGATGCCAATGACGGTATACGTACAGGTTTGGTCAAACAGGGAGACGTAGTGGTTATTCGATATGAAGGGCCCAAAGGTGGACCAGGAATGCCGGAAATGCTTAAACCTACCGCTGCGATAATGGGAGCAGGCTTGGGTAAAGAAGTCGCATTGATTACAGATGGCCGTTTTTCTGGCGGTACCCATGGCTTTGTTGTGGGACACATTTCGCCCGAAGCCCAAGATGGGGGTACGATTGCCTTGGTGGAAGATGGAGACATCATTACAATTGATGCGGAAACAAATACAATTAATGTTGACGTATCTGATGAAGAGCTTGCAAAACGTAAAGAATCTTGGGTTGAACCTGAGTTGAAATTTAAGAAAGGTGTGTTATATAAATATGCGCGTTCTGTATCATCGGCCTCACAGGGTTGTGTGACCGACGAATTTTAATAAATGGATACCGCTTGATGGCGGAAACAAATTTTGGAGTCTAATTTAATTGACCCATAGAAATTTCAGATTTGAGGAAATTTGGGTGATAGGATTATGGAAACAGTAAAAGAAAAAAAGACAGCTACGGCAAAAAAGACCACTATAAAAATAAGTGGCGCAGAGGCGATAATTCATTGTTTATTGGCAGAAGGTGCTGATTTGGTCTACGGTTATCCTGGTGGGGCGATTATGCCCGTTTATGACGAATTATACAAATTTCAAGATAGGTTAACGCATGTACTTACACGACACGAACAGGGGGCAACACATGCCGCCCAAGGTTTTGCACGTGTTACGGGTAAGGTAGGGGTGGCTATGGCGACATCCGGTCCTGGGGCAACAAACTTGGTTACCGGTTTGGCAGACGCACAAATTGATTCAACACCAATGGTTTGCATTACAGGTCAGGTTGCACGGCATTTATTAGGTTCGGATGCATTCCAAGAAACGGATATTATAGGAATTTCTACCCCGGTTACCAAGTGGAACTATCAAATAACCAAAGCATCCGAAATTCCGGAAATAATGGCCCAGGCATTTTATATTGCCAAATCGGGTCGTCCAGGGCCGGTGCTTGTAGATATAACTAAAAATGCCCAAATCGAAGAATTCGAGTTTAGTTATGAAAAATGTACCGGTGTACGTAGTTACAATCCTGTTCCTAAACCAGATTTAAGAGCGATCGAGGCCGCAGCAGATTTGATCAACAGTGCTAAAAAGCCATATATCGTTTTTGGTCAAGGTGTTATTTTAGGCGAAGCCGAAGCACAGTTAAAGGCATTGGTGGAAAAAACGGGAATTCCCGCAGCGTGGACAATTTTAGGACTTTCGGCCATGGACACCGACCATCCGCTAAATGTGGGAATGGTTGGTATGCACGGTAATTACGGTCCAAATATATTGACCAACGAATGTGATTTGTTAGTCGCTATCGGCATGCGTTTTGACGATCGGGTAACAGGTAGTTTAGATACTTATGCCAAACAGGCCAAGGTCATTCATTTTGAAATAGACCCCGCTGAAATCAATAAGAATGTTGAGGCCGATGTTGCTGTTCTCGGAAATGCGAGGGAAACTTTAGAATTGTTGCTCCCTTTGGTTAGTGAGAATAAACATGAGGCTTGGCATAACGAATTTAAGAAAAAGTATCAAGAAGAGTTTGATGCGGTTATTAAGAACGATATCCATCCGACGAAAGAAGGGCTCACCATGGGCGAGGTTATTGAAGAAATAAATATCGCTTCGGGACAAAAAGCGATTATCGTTTCAGACGTAGGGCAACATCAAATGATTGCATGTAGATACGCCAAGTTCAAGCAAAGCAAGAGTAACGTCACCTCGGGGGGCTTGGGCACAATGGGCTTTGCCCTTCCGGCAGCTATCGGCGCTAAAATGGGAGCGATGGATCGTGAAGTAGTAGCCATAATCGGTGATGGGGGCTACCAAATGACCATACAGGAATTGGGAACCATTTTTCAAAACAAAACCCCAGTAAAAATTGTGGTATTGAACAATGAGCATTTGGGCATGGTACGTCAGTGGCAAGAATTATTTTTTGATAGGCGCTATGCATCGACCGTGATGACCAATCCAGATTTCGTAAAAATTGCCGAAGGCTATCACATAAAGGCAAAAAAAGTGAGCCAACGATCAGAACTTAAGGCGACGATAGAAGAGATGATGGCCTCCAAAGATGCCTATTTCTTGGAAGTATCGGTCGAAAAGGAAGACAATGTATTTCCTATGGTTCCGTCTGGGGCCTCTGTTTCAGATATTCGATTGAAATAAGTTTAGACACCATCAGACAGTGGTTCTATCTTTTGAATTAAAGAACACACATATGGCTGCTGGGAATTAGAAAAAATGAAAGATATAAATAGTTGAGACGGGGCCGGGAATCCATCAAGAAATATAGAAATCTTAAGAATAAATTTTCTGTTTTTTTTTGAAATTTAGGACGCAATAACAACTTATTTTTTTCTAAGTCGGTCGGTTTTAGAATGATTAGTAAATAAAATTAAATCAATTCCTTTTCTTTACGAAGAGGATTTTTTAAAGAGCGGATGAAAAAACAATGGTTTACTATTTCGGTATATTCCGAAAATAATGTCGGATTATTGAATAGAATATCAGGCATATTCTTGAAACGTCATATCAATATAGAGAGTTTGAATGTTTCCAAATCAGAAATTGAAGGGGTTTCTAAATTTACCATCGTGGTCAATACGACCGAGAAATGGACGCGTAATATTGTAGGGCAAATTGAAAAGCAGATTGAAGTGATCAAGGCGTATTATCATACAGATGATGAAACGATTTATCAAGAATCTGCCTTGTTCAAGATTGAATCGGATTTGTTGTTCGATGAACGACAAATACAGAATATTATTAAAGATAGTGGGGCCCAGATTGTAACTGTGGCCCGTGATTTCTTTGTATTGGCCAAGTCGGGACGTCGTAACGAGATAGACGATATGCATGATAAACTGAAACCTTTCGGTATCATGCAATTTGTACGCTCGGGGCGTATCGCGGTCACGAAATCGGAAATGCGAATAAGTGCTTTATTAAACGAATTTTATCAAGATAAATAATTTAAAACGAATAAAAAGAGAACACAAAATGGCAAATTACTTTAATACACTATCATTACGAGATCAATTGACGCAACTGGGCAAGTGTAGGTTTATGGAATCCAGTGAATTTTCAGATGGTGTATCTGCATTAAAAGGAAAAAAAATAGTAATCGTTGGTTGTGGTGCTCAAGGCTTGAACCAAGGTTTGAACATGCGTGATTCAGGCTTGGATATTTCCTATACCTTACGGGAAGCTGCTATAAAAGAGCAACGCCAGTCTTATAAAAATGCTACTGAGAACGGATTTACCGTAGGCACGTATGAAGAATTGGTGCCCACTGCCGATTTAGTAATTAACCTTACACCTGACAAACAGCATACGGCTGTCGTTGGGGCGGTAATGCCCTTAATGAAGCAAGGTGCTACTTTGTCATATTCGCATGGTTTTAATATTGTAGAAGAAGGTACTCAGGTTCGAAAAGACCTTACCGTAATTATGGTGGCTCCCAAAAGTCCCGGTTCAGAAGTGCGCGAAGAATATAAAAGAGGTTTTGGTGTTCCAACATTGATTGCCGTACATCCTGAAAACGATCCCGAAGGCAAAGGGTTGGAGCAGGCAAAAGCCTATGCTGCCGGAACAGGTGGGCATAGAGCTGGTGTATTGGAGTCTTCCTTTGTTGCAGAGGTGAAGTCCGATTTAATGGGTGAGCAAACCATTCTTTGTGGGTTACTACAGACAGGCTCTATTCTTTGTTTCGATAAGATGATCGAAAAGGGAATCGATGCCGGTTATGCCTCTAAATTGATTCAGTACGGTTGGGAGACCATTACCGAAGGTTTAAAGTATGGTGGAATCACCAATATGATGGATCGTTTGTCAAATCCTGCGAAAATAAAGGCGTTTGAATTATCCGAAGAATTAAAGGATATTATGCGTCCTCTTTTTCATAAGCATATGGATGATATTATGAGTGGTCATTTTTCAAAAACGATGATGGAAGATTGGGCCAATGATGACAAGAATTTGTTAAGTTGGAGAGCCGCCACAGGTGAAACGGCTTTTGAGAAGACACCGGCCGGTACCGATAAAATTTCGGAACAGGAGTTTTATGACAATGGTGTTCTAATGGTCGCGATGGTCAGAGCGGGAGTGGAGTTGGCCTATGAGTCAATGACCGAATCGGGTATAATTGGTGAATCTGCTTATTATGAATCATTGCACGAAACTCCTTTGATTGCAAATACTATTGCAAGAAAGAAATTATTCGAAATGAATAGGGTTATCTCCGATACGGCAGAATATGGCTGTTATTTGTTCGATCATGCTTGTAAGCCACTTTTGGGCGATTTTATGAAGAAAATCGATACCGATGTTATTGGCAAACCTTTTGGAAAAGATAAAGACAATGGCGTAGACAATGCGAAATTGATTACCGTCAATAAAGCACTACGTGAGCACTCTGTCGAAATAGTGGGTACAAGATTACGAGAGTCTATGACTGCTATGAAACCCATAGTGTAAGATATACCTATCTAAATGCCTTCTTTTGAGAAAGGTATTTTTTAGCCTGTCATGTTTCATTGTGCGGAATTTATTTCAACAGTAAAACCTGACAGGTTTTTTTATTATGAACATCCGGAATGTTGTTTAACCGGAAGAACCAATAGATTTAAATTCATACTATGAATTCGAATGATGCTGTCACCCCAAGAGGTGAGGGCTTGGAAAAGATACCTTACTTTCCGCAGATAGCCGATATCCGAAAGGCAGCGGAAACGATACGTCAAGTTGCCGAAATTACCCCTCTTGTCTCAAGTATACGTCTATCCAAGCTTTATGAAGCTAATATATTTTTAAAACGAGAAGATTTGCATCGTGTTCGTTCCTATAAAATAAGAGGTGCTTTTAATAAAATCAGCTCGCTCTCAAAGGAAGAAATGAGCCGTGGTGTCGTATGCGCCAGTGCCGGTAACCATGCTCAAGGTGTGGCATTTGCCTGTAATCATTTGGGGATACGGGGTACTGTTTTCATGCCGTCGGTTACGCCGAAACAAAAAATAGAGCAGACCCAAATGTTCGGAGGCGAAAATGTAGAAATCGTTTTAGAGGGAGACACCTACGATGATGCTTCCCATGCTGCACATCACTATTGTAAAACGCACGGTAAAACTTTTGTGCATCCGTTCGACGACCCTAAGACTATTGAAGGTCAGGGCACAGTAGGGCTTGAAATTGTAGAACAGGAAAAAGCACCGATAGACTTTCTCTTCGTTGCCGTTGGTGGTGGTGGTTTGGCTTCCGGTCTTTGTGGTGTCTTTAAGGCATTATCTCCTCAAACCAAAATTGTAGGAGTCGAGCCAGAAGGTGCACCGGCAATGGTAACTTCCATAAAAATGGGTGTTAATACCGAACTGGCCCAAATTGATAAGTTTGTTGACGGGGCAGCTGTTAAAAAAGTCGGGGACCTTGCTTTCTCTATTTGTAGTAAGAATCTTTACGATATGGTAACGGTCGCAGAGGGAAAAGTTTGTCAGACTATTCTAGACTTGTACAATCGCGATGCGATTGTCGTAGAGCCTGCGGGAGCTCTGACTATCGCGGTTTTAGATAAATTTGCCGAAGAAATCAAGGGTAAGAATGTGGTTTGTGTGCTTAGTGGCAGCAATAATGATATTACACGTACTCCCGAAATAAAGGAACGAGCACTGCTCTATGCCAAATTAAAGCATTATTTCATTGTTCGTTTTCCGCAACGTCCAGGGGCACTTAAGCAATTCGTTGCTGAAATTTTAGGTCCCGATGATGATATTACGCATTTTGAATATTCTAAGAAATCGAGTAAAGAAAACGCACCTGCCATTGTGGGGATCGAATTGAAAAGTCCTGAAGACTTGTCTCCATTGATACAGCGGATGAAATCAAAAGGTTTTTTTGGGGATTACTTGAACGATAAGCCCGATTTGTTCCAGTATTTGGTATAGCGAACAATTTATGGATTGGTATTCGGGTATCCTTATTGAATCAGTAGGGGAGAGTAACCAAAATGGGATTATGAATTCAAAAGACCATTTTGAATTGTGCAATTCGTTTTTTTATGCCTTATTTTTGATGTATGCGTTTACACGAAATAAGCGTTGTTTTTTAAAGATTAGAAGTATACAAACCATCGAACGGACACATTTTAATGAATAACAAACTGAATGGATATCGAATTATCTAAAACAGTTTCTAACTAACTAAAAGCGAAAATGGGAGAATCAAATACTACGATACCTACTGAATTCCAAATTACGGAAACCATAGAACAAAAAAAATACTTGGTAAATGGTGAATTAAAAGACTGGAAAGGAAATACCACTGATGTTTTTTCAACGATTTCCTCTTCGGAAAAATATGCACATACCCGTTTAGGTAGTATTCCCGATATGGGGGAGCCAGAGGCCATGGAAGCCTTGAATGGTGCTTTAGTAGCCTTTGATAAAGGAAAAGGAGTGTGGCCTACAATGCACGTTAAAGACCGCATCGAATGTATGGAGGTCTTTGTGAAGAAGATGAAGACAAAACGTGAGCTGATCGTAAAATTGTTGATGTGGGAAATTGGTAAATCACTACCTGATTCGCAGAAAGAGTTTGACCGAACGGTAGAATATATTTCAGATACGATTGAAGACTATAAGCAATTGGACAGAAATTCGGCCAAATTTGAAAAACATGACGGTGTTTATGCCCATGTCAAAAGAGGCCCTTTAGGGGTCGTACTATGCTTGGGGCCATACAATTATCCCTTAAATGAGACCTTTGCCCTGTTAATTCCCGCAATCATCATGGGAAATACGACTATTTTTAAACCTGCAAAACACGGTGTTTTGTTGATTACCCCGCTTTTAGAGGCGTTTCAAAGTAGTTTTCCTAAAGGCGTTGTCAATATTATTTTTGGCAGAGGTAGGGCAGTGGCGGCACCGATTATGCAAACCGGAAAGGTTGATGTATTGGCCTTAATTGGGAATAGTAAGTCGGCCAATGCTTTGCAAGAACAACATCCGAAGAGTAATAGACTGCGATTGGTTTTGGGATTGGAAGCCAAGAACCCGGCGATTATATTGCCAGATGCGGATTTAGACCTGACCATTGACGAATGTCTTGCGGGTACACTTTCTTTTAATGGACAGCGTTGTACGGCATTGAAAGTACTTTACGTGCACGAGGATATTAAGGAGAAATTTATCAAACGGTTTTCCCAAAAAGTAGATGAGCTCAAATTCGGCAACCCTTGGGATTCTGGTGCGAAACTTACTCCGTTACCAGAACCTGGCAAACCTGCCTACATTCAAGAACTAATCGATGACGCACTAACCAAAGGGGCACAAATTAAAAATAAAAAGGGCGGAAAGCAGACCGATAATTATATTTGGCCTGCGGTTTTATACCCGGTTTCGAAAGATATGCGGGTGTACCAAGAAGAACAGTTTGGTCCCATTATCCCTGTGGTTTCCTTCAGTAATATTGAAGAACCCTTGGATGATATGGCGGAAAGCAATTACGGACAGCAGGTCAGTTTGTTCGGTAAAGACGTGTATGCGCTTTCTCCGTTGATCGATACATTGGTAAATTTGGTTTGTCGTGTTAACCTGAACAGCTCATGTCAACGCGGACCTGATGTGTATCCGTTTACGGGAAGAAAAGACTCTGCACAGGCTACATTGAGTGTACACGATGCCCTGCGCTCATTTTCCATACGTACGTTTGTTGCCTTTAAAGATAACGATCTGAATAATGAGACGATTGAGCACCTTTTAGATGCAAAGCTGTCGAATTTTATTAGCACAGATTACATATTGTAAATAATAGGCAGGTTAAACGGCTTAATGTCACAAAAGACGTTATGCGTCTCTATTATTTTCTATTGGCAGGGTTATTTTAAAGTACGGCTGGTAGCTATAAAGATGAATGAATTATTTTGACCTATGAGGAGTTTTGGAAGATTGCCAATTTGTATTTTTTTTGGCTTGCTTGCCTATACTAATATTTCAGGGCAATCAAGAAACTCTGGAGAAAAGCCCAATTTCATTCTAATTGTTGCCGATGATCTTGGATATGGTGATCTCGGATTTACGGGAAGTAATCAAATAAAGACGCCTCATATTGATGAGCTGGCTCGTAAGGGAACTATTTTTACCCAAGGGTATGTTTCATCCCCAGTGTGTAGTCCTTCACGCGCTGGTTTTATCACAGGTGTCAACCAAGTTGAGTTTGGTCATGACAACAACCTTCCTCGAAAGGCGGAGCCCGGATTTGATTCAGAATATTTGGGCTTGCCGCTTTCACAAAAAACAATAGCGGATCATTTAAAACCCTTTGGTTATGTCAGTGGACTAATCGGAAAGTGGCATTTGGGTTATGAAGAGCAATTTCATCCTTTAAACAGAGGTTTCGACGAGTTTTGGGGGTATACCGGTGGCGGGCATGATTATTTTTCCGCCAATGATGAAGGCAAGGGGTATTTGTCTCCTATAGAGAGTAACTACCGTACGCCACAATCGCTTACTTATTTGACAGACGACAAGGGTAGTGAATGTGTCGATTTTATAACACGCCATAGGCAGTCTCCCTTCTTTTTGTTCGCTTCATTCAATGCACCGCATACGCCGATGCAAGCCAAGGAAGAAGACCTTAAGCTGTATGCCCATATTAAGAATAAAAAAAGAAGAACGTATGCGGCAATGGTACATCGTTTGGATGTGAACGTTGGTCGTATTATGGCAGCAGTTAAAAAGGAAGGTTTAGAAAACAATACAATCATTGTTTTTATAAGTGATAATGGTGGTCCTACAGATACAAATGCTTCATTGAACGCACCCTACAGGGGTCAGAAGGGAATTGTACTTGAAGGGGGAATTCATGTGCCTTTTATTATTAAAGGTGCTGAAATTATACCCTCTGGCCAAACTTTAGGGGAAATGGTGACAGCGTTGGACTTGGCCCCAACTTTTTTAACATTGGCCTCAGGTAATGTTGCCGATCAAAAATATTTTACAGGAGTAAATTTGATGCCTTACCTCACCGGCAAGGTTACGGCAGTCGCTCGTCAAGAACTGCTTTGGCGCTTTACAATCAGTACAGCCATACGTCAAGGAGATTGGAAATTGATTCGGATGCCAGATCGGCTTCCTATGCTTTATCATCTGCCTACCGATATTTCGGAAGAAAAAGATGTTTCTCTTGAGAATTTGGCCAAAACTAAGGAATTATTACACAAATTAGGGGAATGGGATGTCAATTTACCCCACCCTGTATTTGTTGAAGGAGCCGAATGGAAGCGTAGACAATTGAGTCTATATGATAAAACCTATCAGCTTGAACAGCCTCGGTAGCCGATAGAGACGATACCTTTCCCTATTTATTTTCTGTAGCAATTTACCTTTCTTAACACTATTTAAGAAAAATACGAGGTAATATCCGATAGATATTGGACAATAGCACATATCATAATCATAAAAGTCCGTCCTAACTTTGTCCAGACAATTATAATTGTTATTGAATTTAAAGAGCCCCAACTCTTTTTTAAAAGTTTAACCTTAAAAATGTTAGTTATGAAACTAAAAGCATCAAACAAAAAAGCGCTGATTGCCTTGGCCCTTGGAGGGTTCGGCATTGGACTTACAGAGTTTGTAATCATGGGCATATTGCCCGATGTTGCTTCAGGACTCCAAATAAGTATTCCGCAAGCGGGCCATTTTATTGCGGCCTATGCTTTAGGAGTTGTAGTCGGTGCACCTCTGTTTACCCAAATTGCAGGTAAGTGGACTGCAGAGAAAGTACTACTCTATTTAATGGTATGGTTTACCGCCTTCAATACCTTATCTGCCTTTGCAGATAGTTATGGAAGCTTACTTTTTTATAGATTTTTGTCGGGCTTGCCGCATGGTGCCTTTTTCGGAATTGGAGCGGTCGTGGCCGGAAAACTTTCCAAGCCGGGGAAAGCAGCTCAGGCCATTGCTACCATGTTTGCCGGGTTAACGGTAGCCAATGTAATCGGTGTGCCTCTTGGAACATATTTAGGACACCATTATGGATGGAGTATTTCGTTTTTAATGGTCGGCGTGGTCGGCCTTATTACGATGGCGAGTATCTATTTTTGGATGCCCCATTTCGAACCAGAACCTTCTAAATCGAATACGGAAGGTAATCAGGGCCTTAAAAACATGGAACTTTGGATACTAATTCTATTGACAACAATAGGTACTGGAGGATTCTTTGCTTGGTACAGCTATATTGCCCCATTGATTACCAAGGTGGCAGGCCATGCTGATAATGTTGTGGGCTATGCCATGATCATTGCGGGCTTGGGTATGGTTTTAGGAAACTTTATCGGTGCCAAAATGGCGGAATGGTTTTACCCTTTAAAAGCTGTTGCCATAAGTCTATCGGTGATGGTGGTTGTACTACTCGTCAACGCTTTCGTTGCTTCCGATCCGAATGCGGTATTGGTATTGACTTTTATTATTGGAATGGTCTCCTTTAGTGTTGCAACCCCCATACAAATGGCTATCATAAACACCTCGAAAGGTTCTGAGATGTTAGCTTCCTCTATGAACCAAAGTGCATTTAATATGGGTAATGCCTCGGGAGCGTATCTTGCAGGATTGCCAATTACATTGGGTTACGGCTATACATCAGCAGGACTTGTAGGTGCTGTTCTAGCAGGACTAGGAGTGGTTATGTCGGTGTCCGTAATCATAATGCGGAAAAACCGTAGTACTAAAAGAGGAAAAATGGCCCTTAGTGGCAGATAACCGAATTACTAACTCAAACCTAAAACCCCGAAGCGTAGAATATTACGTTTCGGGGTTTTTAATTTTTAATTTTCTAAAAATGACTTAGACGTTCTTCGCTAACCAGTCTCCAACTTCACTGGTCTTATAGGCTTTTCCGCCTTCGGCCAAATCTTCGGTTACAATACTCTCGGATAACGATTTGTTGACTACGTCACGTATCGCTTGGGCTTCTTCATTAAGATTTAAATCTTCAAAAAGCATAGCGGCCGATAAGACAGTAGCCAATGGGTTGGCAATATCTTTACCCGCAGCCTGGGGGTAAGAACCGTGAATGGGCTCGTACAAAGACACCTTGCTTCCTACCGAAGAAGAGGGCATTAATCCCATAGACCCAGAAATAACAGACGCTTCATCCGTCAAAATATCTCCAAAAAGGTTTGCGGTGATGATTACATCATAGTCTTTAGGCCATTGAACCAAACGCATGGCAACGGCATCGATAAATTCATAGGAAACTTCTACCTCAGGATAATCCTTTTCCATTGCCTGAACGGTTTCACGCCATAAACGTGAAGATTCCAGAACATTGGCTTTGTCTACACAACACAACTTTTTAGAGCGCTTTAGAGCCATTTCAAAGCCCTTTTTTGCTAATCGTTCTATTTCAAAACGTTGGTAGGTCATGGTGTCAAAAGCGGTGTTGCCATCGTCTTTTCTTCCGCGTTCCCCGAAATAAACACCTCCAGTTAATTCTCTAAGGATGATCAAATCAGTTCCCTCGATTCGCTCACGCTTTAAGGGTGATTTGTCAATAAGGGAAGGAAAAGTAAATGTTGGTCGTACGTTGGCGAAAAGACCTAATTTTTGACGCATTTTCAACAATCCTTGTTCCGGGCGTACTTTTGCCGATGGGTCATTGTCAAAACGAGGGTGGCCAATGGCACCGAATAAAACGGCGTCGGCATTGGCACATACTTCGTGGGTTTCGTCTGGGTAAGGTTCCCCAACGGCATCTATGGCCGCAGCACCCGTCAAAGCGGGTGTCCAACTTATTTCGTGATTGAATTTTTCAGCAATCGCATTCGATACTTTTACAGCTTGATCAATAACTTCGGGGCCTATACCATCTCCGGCTAAAAGGGCTATATTCAGTTTCATGTACTAGTGTTTCTATTTAGGTTATATGATATTCAACATTTTTTCTGTGGCTTTGATGGCCGAAACGGTTTGGTCGGAATCCAGCCCACGGGTGATAAATTCTTTACCCTCGTGCTCCCAAGTGATAATGGTCTCGCATAAGGCATCAGAGTTGCTTCCAGGAGGTATTCTCACCGCATAATCGGTAAGTTTGGGAAATGGCTTTTTTTTGTTTTTATATACACGGCGGAGGGCATTCATAAAGGCATCGTATTGACCGTCTCCCTGCGCATGCTCTTCATGGAGCTCCCCGTCGATTTCAAGGGCCACTGCCGTAGAAGGTTTTAATCCTTTGGCATGGGTCAGCACATACGACTTGACAAATACACGTTGTTGTTTGGCAACGGTATCCAAGACGTCGGAAATGATATAAGGAAGGTCTTCTTTTGTGACCCGCTCCTTTTTATCACCCAATTCTATGATGCGTTGTGTTACTTTTTTAATTTCCTCGTCGTTCAGGGTCAGACCTAGTTCTTGAAGATTCTTTTGAATATTGGCTTTTCCGGAAGTTTTTCCTAAAGCATATTTTCGTTTACGGCCAAATCGCTCTGGCAGTAAGTCGTTAAAGTATAGATTTTTTTTACTATCCCCATCCGCATGTATGCCAGCTGTTTGGGTAAACACGTTATCTCCTACGATGGGCTTGTTCGCGGGGATTCCGAAACCTGTAAAAGCAGAGACCAATTTACTGACTTTATAGAGTGCGGTTTCCTTTACGCCTATTTTTATATCTTGATGAAAGTCGTTAATTACGGCTACAACACTTGCCAATGGGGCGTTACCTGCCCGTTCGCCCATACCATTTACCGTCAAATGTAACCCATGACAACCAGCCTTTAAGGCTTCCATGACATTGGCTACACTCAAATCATAATCATTATGGCCGTGAAAATCAAAATGGCTGTTCGGATATCTTTCAATAATTTCCGCCAGAAATTCATGGGTTTCCGTGTGGGTTAAAACACCCAAGGTATCGGGTAAGAGAATACGTTTTACAGGTTGTGTGGTCAAAAAATCCAAAAACTGAAAAACATATTCTTTTGAATTACGCATTCCATTGCTCCAGTCCTCTAAATATACATTGGTGGTAAAACCTAAGGTATTGGCTTGAACGACATTTTTTTCAATGGCCTCGAAATGTTGTTCGGGGGTTTGTTTGAGTTGATGGGTCAAATGGTTTAAAGAGCCTTTCGTCAATAAATTTTGAACTTTGGCTCCTGCCTTTTGCATCCATTCCAAAGAGACCCCACGATCAACGAATGTCAATACTTCAATGCGATCCAAATAGTTTTGTGACGCGGCCCATTCGGTAATTTGCTGTACGGCTTTAAGTTCACCTTCTGAAACTCTTGCCGATGCCACCTCGATACGATCCACTTGCAATTCATCAAGCAACAACTTGGCCAGTGTCAACTTTTCAGAAGCGGAAAAGGATACCCCAGAGGTCTGTTCCCCATCACGCAGGGTAGTATCCATTATTTCGATGGTTCTTTTCATTTTCTGGTCATTCATCATTGCGAGCCAGTCTTGTCGACCCACCTCCGCAGCAAAGCAATACTTTAAGATGTTTAATAGTTTTCAATAGGTTGCTTCGTTGCGAAAATGCTTCTCGTAAGACGAATTTTAAAGTGGTCTGTCCAGGGCAAATTCCCGAATGTTTTCTTTGATGTTCAGCAAGTAATCAATATCATCAAATCCGTTCAACATATTTGCTTTTTTGTAGTCGTTGATGTCAAAACTCTCTTGAGCACCTGTTGCCTTAATGGTGATGGTCTGCTCGGGCAGACTAATTTCCAGTTCGGTTTTCGGGTCTGTTTCGATGGCCTTGTAGATTTCATCTAAAAATTCAGCACTTACCTGAACCGGTAAAACACCAATGTTCAAACAGTTGTTTCTAAAGATATCTGCAAAAAAACTGGAGACAACACAACGGAACCCATAATCATAAACGGCCCAAGCCGCATGTTCACGGGAAGATCCCGAACCAAAGTTCTTGCCACCTACTAAAATTTTTCCGCCGTAAATAGGATTGTTCAATACAAAACTCTCTTTAGGAGAATTGTCTGCATTATAACGCCAATCACGAAACAAGTTATCACCGAAACCCTTACGTTCTGTGGCTTTTAAAAAACGTGCCGGAATGATCTGATCGGTATCTACATTCTCGATAGGCAATGGAACAGCACTGCTTGTTAGTATATTGAATTTATCGTATGCCATTTTTGTATATTTGTTTGTTAACTATCAATCTGAATGAAACGGAACAATCGGTGTCAAATCTAAAATGATTCAAACAGGTTTTACGTCCGTTTACATTAAAAAAGACGATTTCATTTAAGCCGTTTCTAATTCCATTAGTTCCCTAGGGTCGGTAACCTTTCCGGTAACGGCTGCCGCTGCGGCCACTAATGGACTTGCCAATAATGTTCGCGACCCCGGTCCTTGTCTTCCTTCGAAGTTTCTGTTCGAGGTGCTGACTGCATATTTACCTGCCGGGACCTTGTCATCGTTCATGGCCAAACAAGCAGAACATCCAGGTTCACGAAGTTCAAATCCGGCATTTGTCAAGATATCTAAAAGGCCTTCTTCTTTTATGGCAGCTTCCACCTTATGTGAACCAGGTACTAACCATGCAGTAACATGATCCGCTTTTTGTCTTCCTTTTATAAGGGAAGTGAAGGCTCTAAAATCTTCAATACGGCCATTGGTACAACTTCCAAGAAAAACAAAATCTATTCTTTTGCCTATCATGTTGTCGCCTTCATTGAAATTCATGTATTGCAGCGATTTTTTGTAGGTAGCAACGCCACCTTCGAGCGCTTTTGCCTCAGGAATACCATGGGAAATTCCGATGCCCATCCCTGGGTTGGTACCGTAGGTAATCATAGGTTCTATATCGGCAGCGTCAAAAACAACTTCCTTATCATATTCGGCACCTTCATCGGTAGGAAGAGTCTCCCAGTATGCCATGGCTTTGTCCCAAGCGGCACCTTTTGGAGTGAATTCCCTGCCCTTGACATATTCAAATGTTTTTTCATCGGGTGCTATCATACCACCTCGGGCTCCCATTTCTATGCTGAGATTACAAACGGTCATTCGCCCTTCCATGGTCATATTACGGAACACTTCACCCGCATATTCCACGAAATAGCCAGTAGCGCCAGATGTAGTCAGTTTAGAGATAATATACAGGGCAACGTCTTTTGGGGTCACTGCCTTACTTAAACTTCCATTGACAGTAATACGCATACTCTTGGGTTTGGTCTGCATAATACATTGTGTTGCCAATACCATTTCTACTTCAGAGGTACCGATACCAAAAGCAATGGCACCAAAAGCACCATGAGTAGAGGTATGCGAGTCCCCACAGACGATAGTCGCCCCGGGTTGAGTAATACCATATTCGGGACCTACAACGTGTACAATACCGTTTTTTTCATGGCCGAGCCCCCAATATGAAATGCCATATTCATTGGAATTCTCTTCCAATGCTCTTAGCTGATTGGCAGAAAGTGGATCGGCAACAGGTAAATGTTGATTGATCGTTGGTGTGTTGTGGTCAGCGGTGGCAAATGTCTTTTCAGGATACATCACCCGAATACCACGATTCTTGATTCCTAAAAATGCAACAGGGCTAGTCACCTCATGAACCATATGTCGGTCGATAAATAATACATCAGGACCGTTTTCTATATGGTGTACCACGTGGGAATCCCACACTTTGTCAAATAATGTCTTCTTTGTACTCATTTTGTTTTGATAATTCTAAGCTTACAAAGCTATTAAAAGTAGCAGTCATAAGAAATTATTGAAGCTTAAAATTACGACGTTCAACAAAGAATTGAAGGGAATTAACAAGTTTATGTAACAAAAAGTTCTGTGGAAGCGAAGCTCTTCTGAACCAAGAATATTTAATTCGTATTCTCGGTTTGTTCTTGGCTTTCGCTATAGAGTTGGTTTTCTTCGTCTTTCAAATTTTTAGGACTCTTATTCTTGGGAAGGGTGCGCCCGGGCACATCTAAATCGCTTCCCGCAAAATCGGTATTTTCTTCCCGACCTTTTAGTTGGGTGTCATCACCTTGGTCAGATCGTATATTTTCGATTCTATCACGAAGGGCTTTTTTATCTTCCTTGGTGATATTTGAATTGTACGTTTTATTTTGCTCTTTTGTGCTCATTTTTTTGCTTTTACTAATTAATAAATTTGTCTTTCGTTCTGGTCTGGGCAAATTGTCAAAAAGCTTTTTTCAGTTTCCGCAATGTTACGTGGTAATTTGTATTCCCAAAACATCTTCAATCTCTTCCATTTAAAGTAGTATTATTGACGGTATTCGTTTAATAATTGACGCATAAGCAATGTATAGGAATTCGTGAATTTTCAGGGGAGGGGAATAGTGTTGCTTTTTGATTTGCGTCAATATTTGACGAGTATGCATCAATGCATTTCTTATGGAAATGGGAGCTTTGTACTAAAGAAAAATACTTTACTTAAATTCAACAAATACTATGGAGAATGTTTTAATAGCGGGCGCCAACGGCACCACAGGAAAAAAAATTACGTCACTTTTAAAGGCCTCAACAGATTTCAATCCGGTGGCGATGGTACGAAAAGAAAGTCAGATGAAGCAGTTCGAAGATGAGCAAATTGACGTTGTTTTGGGCGATTTGGAAAAGGATGTTTCCCATGCAGTTCAAAATATAGATAAAGTGGTGTTTGCTGCTGGATCTGGAGGAAAAAATGTTGTAGGGGTAGATCAGGATGGTGCTAAAAAACTAATAGATGCCTCGAAAAAGGTCGGCTTGAAAAAATTTGTGATGCTCAGTTCTATGGGGGCGGGCGAGCCTAAAAAGGTGGCTAACCTTCGCAAATATCTAGAGGCAAAGCATAATGCAGACGAATATCTGAAAGATAGCGACCTTAATTATGTAATTGTAAGACCGGGAACGTTGACCAATGAAGACGGTACTGGAAAAGTGAGGCTCGATAAAAAACTGGAAACTTCAGGTTCTATAAGTAGAGACGATGTAGCCCAAACGTTAGTCGATGTTTTACACATTGATGCAGTGAACAAAAAAACCTTTGAAATATTGGAAGGTGATACACCGATTCGACAAGCCGCAGAGGCAATTGGATAAAAAATTAGGGACTGAAATTGAAATGAAATATTAATTTAAAAAAGTAATTAATGCTTAAACCAAAAGATAAAGTACCTGAAATAGAAGTAAATCTTGTTAACGATACCCATTGGGTTTTAAAAGACCAAAAACCTGAACACTTTACCATGGTTATTTTTTATCGTGGTAAACACTGTCCGGTTTGTAAAACCTATTTACAGGAACTTCAAAAGAAAATATCAAAATTTACCGAGCGGGGTGTAAATGTAATCGCAATAAGTTCCGACACAAAAGAAAAGGCACAGGCTTCCTATGATGAATGGAAAGTGGCCGATATACCGATTGGCTACGATTTTAATATAGAGGCGGCACGCAAATGGAGGCTTTTTATTTCAAAAGGAATTAAAGATGAACCGGAAACTTTCATTGAACCGGGACTCTTTTTGATTCGACCCGACAATACGTTGTACAGTGCATCCATACAGAGTATGCCGTTTGCGCGACCCGAATTTGATGATTTGCTGAAGGCTATTGATTATATTGTCGACAAGGAATATCCGCCTAGGGGAGAAGCGTAGCTTTTTCTCGGATTCCGAAGATTTCTTGCATGGCCGACCGTATGATTTTTGAAGTTAGGGGTATCATAATAATGGAGATTAATGGCAACCCTTTTTTGGGGAGTTTGATGTTTTATGTTGTAGCTGCACTTTTAAGAATTAATGCTGCCGCACCAAGGCTTCCCGCAGCATTACCGAGCTGTGCCCCGACAATTTCCGTATGCCCTCCACAATCAGACATCATGTATTTGGTGGCCGCGGCACTGACCATATCGATATAGAATTGACCTGCGTCTGAAATTCCTCCCCCAATAACAACTTTTTGGGGAGCAAAAATATTTATAAAGGCGGCAATTCCATGCCCTAAATAGTTGGTCTGCTCTTGTAAACATTTTATAGCATACGGTTCGTTTTCATGGTACTTTTCTACAATATAATGTCCGTTGAGATTTTTAACGTCCATTCCCGACAGCTTGGCGTACCGTTGAATCAAGGCGGTAGTTGAAGCATATTGTTCAAGACAACCTTGACCGCCACAATTACAGGGTGGTCCATTATGCTCAACCACAATATGGCCCAATTCGGCGCCTCTATTTTTAAATCCGCCATATAATGCCCCGTTAGCGATAACGGCACCTCCGATTCCTGTACCAACAGTTAGGCAAACGGTGTCAGTGCATCCTTTTGCCGCTCCGTAATAGAATTCTCCCAAACCCATCAAATTTGCATCATTATCTACTTGAACAGGGAGGTTGAAAACCTCTGAATAATGAGTGGCAAGGTCGATATTTTCCCAACCCTTAAGATTATCGGCACCTCCGTAGAGCACGCCTTTATATATTATTCCGGGGGTTCCAATACCAATGCCGATAACATTTAATGCGTGTTCGTCGGCTTGATCGATAGTGATTAAAATAATTTTTTCTATGGTATCTAATATAATATCCTTGGTAGCATCACTACCTATAGGTAATAGATTTTTGAAAAAAATGTCTCCTAGCTCCGATATCAGGGCTACCTTGACGAAGGTGCCTCCAAGATCGACGCCAACCGCATATTTCAAATTTTTATTGAATATCATATGCTTAAAGATTAACGGCTTGCCCTGTTTCAGAAGATGAATAGGCAGCATTTACAATATCCAATACAATTTGTCCTTCTACAATACCTGGTATAGGGGTTGTTCTAGTTTTTATACAATTTACAAAATGCTCCATTTGCTTGGTGTATATTATTTGGGCACAGTGATCCTCACGTGCGGGAAGGTCAGGTGTAATTTTTTCAGAAGATTCTACACCGGTCGTTAGCTTCAATAATGTCGGAAACAAACTTGCATAGCCTTTGGTCCCCGATAGTCCCGTACTTGCTTCGGGGCCATCCATATGTGGGTGCCACCACCCACTTTCAATAATACTTTCCACTCCGTTATCCCAAGTGATAACGATAATACCGGTGTCATCTACATCGTAGTCTCCGAATTGTGTAGATATTCTGGCATAAACTTTAACCGGTTTTGGGTCTCCCAATAGATATCTTACGGTGTCAATGGCATGAACGCCCATGTCTGCAAGTGCCCCGCCACCAGCCAAATCTTTGGTAGTGAACCATCCTTCAGGTCCCCAGTTTTCGTGAATGCCATAGCCTTTTGTTTTAAAAATTTTGCCCAGTTTTCCTGAATCGATAGCATCTTTGATGTAATTGGTATCGATATCAAAACGCCACATGTGACCCACCATGACCAATCGGTCGTTCGCTTTGGCCGCTGCATCAATTTGCTGTCCTTCTATGGGATTCATTCCCATAGGCTTCTCGAGAAAAACGTCTTTTCCACTTTCTAAAAATGAAATAGCATATGGCGCATGGAATTTATTGGGTGTACTAATGATGACGCCGTCGATTTCGCTGTTCTCGATTACTTTGGAAATATCGGTATAAGCTTCCTGTATGCCATATTTGTTGGCAAATTTCTCGGCACTTTCAATATGCTTGGAAACTACACAAACAATTTCTACATTGGGAATAGCTTGTAATCCGCGGGCATGATAGTCTGCGATGTAGCCAACTCCGATAAGCGCTATTTTAAGGGTGTTCATAAAGTGTTCTTGTTACAATGGGCTCTAAAACAGGACTTCGGCGTTATCATATACTTTTCGAATGGCTCGGGCAATCAAATCCATATCTGCGGTAGTGCCCATAAGAATTTTGTGGTGTAAACATACGGACTCTTTTTCGAAAATACGTTCACAAATTGGTAATGAAAAACGTTTGGGGTCTATTGCCGCCCAATAATCTTCATTCAGTCTGTGTCGCGCTGGTTTAGTGTGCGGAACATAAAGTGAACAATTGTTCAAGGGTTCATAACATGCGTCAACAATTATACCCAATTCAGCTTCTAAAGCCGCTCTAAATTTTGCAATGGGTAAATTTTTAAATTTACTTTCATCATACCGGAACGCAAAATTAAAATATGCCTTTTTCGTTTCCCGGTCATCTCTTTTTAAAGGTGTTACTCCCGGTATTTCTTCTAACAAGCTGTTCAAATAAGCACCATTGGTATCTCTATTGGCATTTTGTTCTGGCAATCTCTTTAAACCTTCAATCAGCATAGCTGCTTGGAATTCTGTAATTCGAAAGTTGCCCGATTGAATAAAATTACCGTCATCACCATAATCTCCGATTCCTTTGTCAGCTCCAATAAGGGAATCTCCTTCAGGTCTACGTCCCACATTTCTTAGGGCATCTAATTTTTCGGCTAGGTCAGCATCATCTGTTGTCATGGACCCCCCTTCACCAGCGGTCAAGTGTTTTGACAATTGAAAGCTAAAACTTCCTACATTACCAATACTACCGGCTTTTTTCCCATTCCATTCACCGCCATGTTTATGGGCACAATCTTCAATTACATATAAATTGTGTTTTTTAGCGATATCCATAATGGCATCCATATCAGCAAATGCGCCATATAAATGCACTGGAATAATTGCTTTTGTTTTTGGCGTAATAGCTTTTTCGATAGCAACCGGATCAATACACCATGTATCTTCTAGAACATCGACTAAAATCGGAGTGGCATTTACGTCAATTACGGTTGCTGCCGTAGCTTGCCAAGTGATACCGGGAACAATTACCTCATCACCTACGCCTATACCAAGGGCTTCTAATGCAAGTTGCATAGTGATTGTACCGTTTACGGTACAGATAGCATATTTGGTGCCGGTAAATTCTGCAAATAATTGGTTGAATTCCATTTCCTTTGGTCCGTTGTACGACCAAACCCCACTATTGAGTACTTCAATAAGCGCAACTTCTTCTTCTTTGCCCCATACCGGCCATTTTGGCCATGGTTGTGCAGTGGTATCACGACAGGGATTTCCACCTTTAATCGCTAATTTTTCCATAGGTAATGTTATTTGAGTTCCAGGCTTCGACTTTTAGATCGGCCAGGGCGTTGTAGTTAAACCTTGCTTGTAGTGTTCTTTGTTCGTCAGGCACGAGGCTTATGAAATTATCTTCCCAAAAAACGGGCAGAATAGGCTCACCAGTACTTTTGTCAACCAATTTGAGATTAATCAAAAATGCAATTGCCGTACCGTTATTTGTTATGTGGACTGTAATTTGCTGTTGGTCATCTATTTTTTCAAAATTGTAATCCACTTCGATATCAACTTTGTCAAGCGTGTTGAGTAAAGCGTAATCGGCATATATCTTACTGGGCGTGTGAAAGGCGAATTCGCCAAGATCGGCTTCGTAGTCCAATACCTCTTCTTTGGTCGACAGCCAATAAAAGTTAGTGTCTATTTCTTTCCTAGTATCATCAAACAGCCGAAGATCAACAAAATAGGTTGTCGATAGGTCTTCGATGTCATCAATTTTAAATATTGGTTCGGAAGTATCGGAAAGTACTTGAAAATCAAGAGCCTTATCCAAAATTAGTTGTGATTCAATATCGTAAACTCGGATTCTGGCTTGTAAATTTTCAACGTTATGTGAAAAGTCATTTATCACATAAATTTTTTGGTCGCCATAATTATATGCAAGATGTAATGGAGCACAAGCCTTTTGCGTGGCATAGAAAGCCGCAGTGGGCATAAGGTAATAATCGTAAAGCTGCCAATACATTTTTGGCCAAGCCGCATTAAGCATCCATTGGATGATACCTGTTGATCTATCTTTATGAACTTGAAAGGCCTCGAACATTGGGCGCATCAATTCATAGTTCATACACTGCGCCTTTTTATCGAACTCTTCAAGGTTTTTTGGAATTCCATAACGCTCGTTAATTGCCGTAATAAAACGACTTAGATCGGCAAACTCGTAACGGCCACAATGATAGTTCCAGACATCACCAATGGGCCAAAGCTGGTCTTCTGGAATAAATTTCTTTAAACTTTCTAGCTGTGGTATCTGGGCACCTGGGCCTGTTTCGGTGTTAAATCCATAGGCGCCACCAAAATTAGTGTCAGTGAACCAATATACCGGTGCGGTATAGGCATATGGCCCCAACATTTTCACCCCTGATGATCCACTAATTTCACTGATAACATCTTCACTTCCGATAACATGTTGATCGCTTCCAACACCGCCTGTTGAATTCAAATAGGGGCGGGTAGGGTCAAACTTCTCGAAAGTCTCGATATACTTCTGTTCCAATTCGGTAATGGGTACCTTGTCGCTAGCGACCGTCCAGACAAATATACTGGGATGGTTGCGCAACCAAATCAATTGATCTTCCCAGGCTTGGGCCACGTGGTCAATGTCTTCTGGTTTATAAACACCTCCGAAGCGTTCATTTACGGGTACGCCCATATGAATTTCATGTTCCCAATGGCAGCTCCATCCGACCATGAGTAAAATGCCGTGCTCGTCGCAAAGATCATAGAGTTTATGGTCTTTTCCCCAAAAGCCTTCCAAACGAATTGTATTCAAATTCATTTGTTTGACATACTTTACCTGTGCCTCGATATTCTCGTCGGTATCCATTAATAAGAGATCGTCCGTCCATCCGGCACCTTTAATCAACACCTTTTTTCCGTTGATTTTATAGCCTCGGTGTATGTCGTTCAACCAATAGTCTTCAACTTCACGTATACCAAACTTGAGTTCGGTAGCATCGCATACCTTTTCATTTACAACAAACTGTGCTTCCAATTTATATAAATCGGGATTTCCCAAATGCACGGGCCACCAGAGCCTGGGATTATCTAGCTGCAATTGCGGGTATTTTGTAGGGTCAAATTCTATGTATGATGATGAATTTGCCGTAATAACGACCGTTTGTTCAAAGCGTATATCTTCTATTTTTCCGACTAAAACACCGGAAATAGTTGTATTGGTCGTATTTATTAATTCTGTGGAAACAGTTAATGCTGCTTTGTTCAGATTTGCCAAGTCTACTTTTGATTGCACAAAAGGATTCTTAATCTGTATACCTTTGTATAAGTGCAGTGTTACGGGTCTGAATATGCCCATATTGCCATCTGGAGGAGCTGGGTTCCAATCGACAAATCCGGTACTGAAGTCCCCGGGTTGCGGAGGAATAATTTCTATGGCCAATATGTTGCTTCCGGAAACAATGGCGTCGCTAACATCAAACGACGTAATACGAAATGCACCATTTATGGCCTTTGAATCGGCTATTTGCTTTCCGTTAAGCCAAACGTTGGCCTTATAATTTATACCATCAAAATTCAATGTGGCATTAAGTTCGGTTTGTTTCCCATTTATTTGAAAAACGGTTGTATACCACCACGGAACTTCGAATGGTTCAGTCGGTATATGCTTTAAGTTTTCACCGAAATAAGGGTCTTTATATACTTGGTTGGCGACCAGAGTACCCAATATTGTGGAAGGAACTTGGGCCGGTTGCCAATCTTCGGCAAGTGAATATTCTTTTGAAAGCATTTTTCCGGTTTCGGAAACCTGCTCAGAGGATTGAATTTTCCAATTCTCTCGTAATTCAATTTTCAGACACTCCATCTACACACTGCTTATTTATCGTTTGTCTTTTTGAATTTCCGTATGGTTCTTTTTGCCTTCCATACCATTCCACCGCCTATGGTAATCAAAACCAAACCGGCGACCAAATCGGTCATTTGCTGCACTAAGGTCTCCGTATATACCATGGCAAAAGTGATAATAATGCCAAAAATGAATATAAATACGCCCAAGGCTTGATTTATTTGTGCCGATTTAATTCTTGAAAGCCGCTCTAATTCGTTCATAATGTTTATGCTTTTGCTTAACTAAGTTCATATAAGAATACTGCGATTCATCTTAGAACTGATAATAGACGGTTGCCAAAATACCCAGAACGGCAACGGACCAAATTTTTAAATTGTTCCACCAATGGCGGTCTTCTTTTTTAATGCCTTCGTATATATATTCATTAGGGAGCATAACCACTAGCGCACCAATTAAAAAATAGAGGCCAAAAAATATCATTTTTGCCGTTTCTGCGGAAACTCCGGAAAGCCAATCAAAATTCAACATAGTCTTAGCTTTTATTTTTAGTTATAATTTTTGAATTGAAAACCAAACCTTCCAGTTCAGCATCTGAGTGTTTCTTGGTCAATAAGCTAACTGCTATATTGATAATAAACCCTAATAAGAAAGACCACCAGGAAATATATAAAAAGGGATCTTCAATTGTGAAGAAATCCGCTTTGAATACATTAAGGAATATTGCAAAACCAATACCGATAACCAATGCCGAAAGTCCGCCCCATTGTGTTGTCCGTTTCCAAAATATACCAAGTAAAAGAATAGCGAACAAAGGCCCCTGAAAATAAGACATAAAGGTTTGTATAGCTACATAAATGCCCGGAAAATCACTACTGATCGGAGCTGTTACAACCCCTAATACCAACAATACTAAAGTAGTAATTTGACCCACTTTCAAATAATGCTTGTCATCTGCATCTTTCTTTATGAAGGGTTCGTAAATATCTTTGGTAAATAAAGTGGCCGTCGAATTTAAAAGTGAATCAACACTTGACATCAATCCCGCAAAAAATGCGGCGAACATCAAGCCTACCAGACCTGGGGGCAGTATACTTTTTATCATCATGGGTAAAGCTTGGTCACCATCGGCTAAATCTGGATGTACTACAACGGCCATCAGACCTGGAAATAATACAAGTATAGGAATAAACATCTTTAACGCAGACCCAAAAACCATACTTGCTTTGGCATGCCATTCATTTTTAGCCGTTAAACAGCGTTGTACAATCGATTGATTGCCTATCATGTATGCATTGGACATAACAAAGGTAAGCCCGAACAAAATACCGGTCCACGGAAAGGGCGATTTGGTATTTACGGGTTGAATAATATCAAAGTGACTTCGATATTCAGGCCCCATAGTACCAATTTTCTCTACCATATTTTCCCATCCGCCTACTGCATCAAGACTAAGGTAAACCAACGCAAAACCACCAATAAACATGATAACCATTTGCACTACATCTGTCATAATTACTGCCGTAATTCCTCCAAAATAAGTATATAGGCCTACCACACCTGCAGTAGACATTATGGAAATCCAAATTGGCCACCCCATTAAGACATTAAGAAGAACCGCGCTTGCCCAAAACAATACGCCTAAATCCAACGCGAAGAACAAGATCCAAGTAGCTGAAGCAATAGTACGTACTGACCTGTTGTAACGTCTACCTAAATATTCAGGTATGGTGTACATACCCCCACGCCAAAAGTAAGGTATGAATATAAATGCAGCTAAAAGCATTGCCGGAACCGAGCCCACCCAATCAAAATTACCTACTGAAATACCATATCTATAGGCCTGGCCTGATACCCCGACAAAATCTAAGGCACCGATATCGGAAACTACAATAGACATTGCTATTGCCCAAAACGGTAAACTTCTGCCTCCCAGAAAGTAATCTTCAGAGCTATTGACGTATTTTTTAAAGTAGAGGCCCAATAAGAGCATTCCGACGATATAGGCTATAACTATAAAATAATCGATTCCTGCTAGCATAATTTACTTTTATTTATGGTGATACAAATTAACTTGAAATCGACAGAACTAATTTGTTATATCTTATTTTATTTGCACGGAATATCAACCTATGTGTAGCTTTTTTTATCGATACACCGATAATTGAGTTAAAATATATATAGTTTTGAGTGAATTGAACTGTTAATCTTGCAATTTTAAAAAGGTATTTAGGGCATATTGATATAAAGTCGGAAACATTTTTATCTAGGTTATTCTTTTTTGTCAAACTTCCTTTAATTATTTCTTCCCTTATAAAATTAATAGCACTCTTGATCTCTTTCATAGGTTTTTAAGGTAAAAGAGACTTTACAGCATTGATTTTGACCAGTTTTAACAATTTATGGAATATTATCAATACTAACATAATATTACCCTTAGGTTAAGTAATTGTCAATTTAAGTCTTAAAAAAGATAAGATATCATAAATATCTAATATAATATCGTGCATTTTAAGAAAACTTTTGGAATATGTTTGTAGGAGAAAACTATACGGAATTCTAACATTTAACAACTTATTTCAGTGATATGAAAAATAAACTTTTACAATTATTAACATTCACGTTGATAATTATGTGTACTAGCAGCGCTTTGGCGCAAGTAAATGTCACGGGCGTTGTGCTTGATGACTTACAAGAACCGCTCCCGGGAGCGAACATCGTTATTAAAGGTACTACCAAAGGGGTGGTATCGGATTTTGATGGAAATTTTTCTATAGAAGTGCCTAATAGTGAATCTGTTCTTATCTTTTCGTATATAGGAATGGAGACAAAAGAAGTCGTTGTTGGTAATAACACCGCCATGACTGTGGTTATGGATCTCTCTGCTCAGAAAATGGATGAAGTCGTGGTTACCGCTCTTGGTATGAAACGGGAAAAAAAGGCTTTGGGCTATTCCGTGGCGGTAGTAGAAGCTGAAGCATTAAACCAGCAGCCCAATACGAATGTATTAAGCGGACTTTCCGGTAAAATGTCTGGCGTACAAATAAACGAAATGGGAGGCGATATCAATGCCAAAATGAATGTGATCATTAGAGGTCAGACCTCTCTGACCAGTAACAACGAGCCACTGCTCGTTATTGATGGTTCTCCTGTGGGCAATACTGATGCTATGGCCGATATAAGCTCTTTGGATGTGGCCAGTATTTCGGTACTAAAAGGAGCGAGCGCCGCTGCCCTGTATGGTTCAAGAGCTGGTAACGGTGTAATTCTTATCACTACGAAGTCTGGTGAGGGAGCGCAAAAAGGCATCGGGGTTTCCTTCACACAGAGTACTACGCTAAGTGTGCCCTATAATTATTTTGAATTACAGAATACCTTTACTACAGGTCAAAAGGGGCAGTTTAACGAATCGTCTTGGCAATATTGGTATGGTGCAAGAGCGGGTGTTGAAGCAGTGCAGTGGAATACCGATGGGCAGGCCCAACCTTTAGTAATGTACGATAATAGCTTACAAGATTTCTTTCAAACAGGGTTGTCGACCCAAACGGATGCCAGTATAAGTGGAAATTATGACCGTGGCAATTTTAATCTATCCATTAACCACATGAAAACGACAGGAATTACCCCAGGAATGGAGTTGAAAAGACTTGGATTTTCGTTGGCGACAAGTTACAATATAACGGATAAGGTAAAGCTTACTGCCAATATCACGATTTCTAAACCTACATCAGATAATTTACCATTGACGAACAACGGAAGTGATGATATATATATGGATATTTTCGCTAACGCACCCCATGTGAATATTAATGACCTTAAAGATTATTGGGAAGTAGAAGGTTCGCAACAAAGAAGAGCTGGAGCGCTCCCTAACAACCCATGGTTCTCTGCTTATGAAAGAGACAGAACCTTAGATCAGATCCGAGGCTTTGGTAATGTACGGTTAGATGTCGATATTTTACCTGGGCTAACCGCCATGGGCCGGGTGTCTTATAGTGCTAATAATGAAAAAATCGAGTCAATCTATCCTTGGTCTTATGACGGATTTGGGAGTTCTGCCGTGAAACCATTCGGGGCATACGAACAAACGAAGCTTGATGAAAGAGAGGCCAATCTCGATTTCTTATTCTCTTATGATAAAAAAATTGGTGACTTTAGAATTAACCCTTCCGTTGGTGGAAACTATTTGAATAGTAGAAATACAAGCCTTTATGGAGGTGGTGATGTTCTTACGTTACCTGGCTTATATACCTTGTCTAATGTTGCCAGGCCGGGGCTTGGTTATAACTCGGGCGTATTCGAAAAGGAAATTTACAGTCTGTACGGATTGGCATCCTTAAGTTATCGGGAAATGGTTTTCTTAGATTTGACCGCACGTAACGATTGGTCGAGTACGTTGCCAAAAGAAAATAGATCTTATTTCTATCCGTCGGCCTCACTAAGTGTGTTAGTTTCAGAAATGACTCAGATGCCAAGTTGGGTGTCCCTGGTCAAACTTAGAACGGGTTGGGCAGAAGTTGGAAAAGACACTGATCCGTATACCATAAATCCGGTGTTGAATCAAACTTTTTGGGGTAACGATATTCAATACTCCGTACCGGCGAGTTTGCCGAATACTGCGCTTAAGCCAGAAATAGCGACTTCTTATGAAGTTGGGGCCGACTTAGGTTTCTTTAGCAATCGAGTTGGATTTGAAGGAACTTGGTACAGGACCCAAAATAGAAACCAAATTATAGGGGTAACCACATCACCCATGTCTGGTTTCAGTAGTGCAACCATTAATGCGGGTAATGTTCAAAACACCGGTATAGAATTAGCTTTGAATACGGTGCCCGTGCGAACGGCGAATTTAGAATGGAATTTGGGTGTTAACTTTACCAAACAAGATAGTAGATTAGTCGAATTGGTAGACGGTATCGATAGAATTGGTGTGGGTAACGCAGGAAGCTTAACACAACAGACCTTTGTTGGCGGTATTATTGGCGACCTGTATTCAACCAGCGTGTTAAGAGTCGAATCAGGCGAATACGAGGGCTGGCCCATACTCGATAATAATGGAGGGTTGACATTTCAAAAAGACAATGCACTTAAACCAAAGGTGGGCAAGAGCACGAATGATTTTACCATGGGATTCAGTACTTCTGTAAAGTACAAGAATTTAACATTGGCTGCTAATATTGATTGGCGACAAGGTGGTAATTTCTACTCTGAAACCATGAAGCGGACAGCGCGTTCTGGTTGGGTTGATAAATGGCAAGGGGATGCCGGGACTTTTAGCGGGGTTTTGGGTTCTAATTCTTTTAACGGTGATCGCACCGCGCTTGCGAACGAAATTAAATCCAATCCTGAAATATATCAAGCTGATAATGTTTGGATAGGGGGTAGAGATGCACAAACTGGTGGTTTCGAGTACAACGGGTTTAACAATGGTTCGTTCTGGCCCGGGGTAGTAGATAATGGCGATGGTACCTATACCGAGAACTTTGGTGGTCCTGAAACGGTGTTGTTCGATGCTTATAAAGTCGTTGAACCAGGTGGTGGATTATGGGACGTGGGGTCTTCCTTTATGTATGACCTCTCTTTTGTCAAGTTGAGGAACATTACACTTACCTATGATATGCCCGAAAAATTTGCCTCAAGAATTTCGGCACAAAGGGTATCACTTTCTGTTTTTACAAAGAATATTATGTTGTGGAATGCAGCCGATATTGGTATTGATCCCGAACTTGCCTATTATCAAAATAACGGTTCTTACGATATAGGAAAAGAAAAATGGAATGCCCTCCCATGGGTTGCTCCCGTAGGATTTACAATTAATGTGACATTTTAAATAGATAAAAATGAAAAAGATATATAAAACTTTAAGATGGTCCGTGCTATCAATGAGTATGCTTGTCGCGTTCTCTTGTAGCAATTCGTTAGATGAGACCAACATTAGCTCCAACACCCTTCCGGAGGATAAAATTGACATTAGTTTTGTTCTTACTAATATACTGACCTCTACGGCTAAAAATGATGTTGAAACCAATTACAAAGCAAGAGAGGTAAGTGCGGGCAGCCAATACCTTCAGCGTGATAACGTTGATTTCTATAGTTTCTATTTTGTTTGGGACACCAAGAATTTTAATAGTTTTTTTCCGATCTTAACCAACAGCCAGTATATTTTTGACCGTGCGGAAGAGGAGAAGGAAGGTGATGAAAAGAAGTTTTACCAGGCGGTATCCCTTATTATGAAATCATATACTTATGGTTTTTTGACTTCGACATTTGGTGATATTCCATATTCAGAGGCTATCAATGGAGAAGAAAGAGGTGATGCCTTTGTACCGAAATACGATGCGCAAGAAGATATTTTCTTGGGCATATTATCTGACCTTTCAACAGCAAATGATATGCTAAAAGGTGTTGGCACCATCGGTGCGGTATCGAGTGCAGATGTGGTTTTCCAAGGCGATGCCGTCAAGTGGCGAAAATTTGCCAATTCATTGCGTTTGAGATATTGTATGCGTTTATCGGAAAAAACGCTTTCAGGTTTGGATCCTTCGGCCGAGATAGCCTCTATAGCCGCGAATCCTACTGAAAACCCTATTATGACCGATGCTGATGATAACGCCAAGGTTGAATGGATAGGTTCCGCTTCGGACAATAGCTTTCCCGGGGGGCCACTTTCCTATACTTTTAGATCGGAATTCTATCGCAGAAAACCGTCGTCTACTATTGTTAAAGACCTTATTGAATTAAATGATCCAAGATTAACTAAATGGATAAGACCGGTAGATGTTCAAATTTTCCCGAGTGCCACCGACGGAGTTGAGTTGGTTGACGGCAGGGTAAGGCGAAATACTACCGTAGATATTGACGGTAGAAATTCCGATGCAGATTTGACTAATGATGTGAATACTTCGTTGTTCGTCGGTCTAGGGGTAGCCCTTAGCGCACCAAATGATTACAACATGGGAAATACTGTTACCGATATCCGTTCTGGTATTACCGCGCTGGATCCCGATATATATTTAGGAGATTCCTCAAATCCACATATCTCTTACCTAACGAATATATATTCAGAGAATGCAAATGAATTGTCGGCAGTTATGCTTATGAGTAGTGCTGAAACCCAGTTTATTTTAGCGGAAGCCAGTGAACGAGGGTGGATTGGCGGTAGCCCTATGGATTACTACATCAGCGGAATTGAACTATCTTTTGATCGCTGGCAAATTGTTGATGGTGCCAGTGGTGCTGTATACGATGAAGGTAGCAATTCATTGGAGACTTTTGATAAGGCCGCTTATATTTCCAATGCCCAATCTATTTACACCAATGCAGCAAATAAAATGGAACCTATACTGCATCAAAAGTGGATTGCTGGGTGGCTAACAGCTGAAGCGTGGTTCGACTGGAGAAGAACCGGCTTACCAGAGTTGGAAAAGAATGTTATTGAGGGTGCAAATGGTCAAGATATACCTAAAAGGCAAATCTTGTCAGATCCCTTTAATGAAGATAACCTGACAGAGGCGACCGGTCGATTGCAACCAGCCGTAAATGATCAATGGTCATTAATGTGGTTATTACAATAGCTTAAAGAGTTTTCATTGAGTTTAGTTTTTCCAGGTCTGTATGATTTCATATAGGCCTGGATTTTTTGTGTTCTATTTATTCATACTTCTTTATAGCTCAGTTGAGAAATTTAGCGATAGAAGGTTAGTATGATTTTGGGGTATGATTTTCTTCGATTCGGAAAGGTTGGTGTTTTGAACCCGAATATTAAGTAAATGGGGTTAGTGTTGTGACTTTTAAATATTTCATTATGTGGGATGTCTTTTCTTACTAAGAAGTGCTTTTTAGGGTATGATAATTACGTTTAAAGTAAGTTTTTTCTTTATCAGATTCATGATCTGAACTAATGCAATATTAACCTTACATTAAATATATATCCAAATAAAAGTCAAAATGGGTAAAATATCACATGAATATAATATGATACTATATGTTTTAACACAATTTTTAGAATAAATTTGTTTCATAATTAAAACTAAACTGAATATTTATTTTAATCGATTAACTATGAAAAAAAGAAACTTACAATGGTTGGCGTTTCTTTTGTTAAGCATGTTTTGCGGTATTGCACATGCACAACAAGAGGTTACAGGAGTCGTCAGCAGTGTTGATGGAGAATTGTTACCCGGGGTTTCGGTAGTACTGAAAGGAACTATCACTGGGGTATCTACAGATTTTGATGGAAATTATAGTATTGAAGTACCGGGCAATGATGCCGTACTTGTGTTTTCCTATATAGGAATGACGACACAAGAAGTGATTGTGGGCAACCGTTCTACTGTAGATGTTACCTTAGCGGCATCGGCAGAGACATTAGATGAAGTGGTCGTTACCGCCCTTGGTATTTCCAGGGAAAAGAAATCCCTCGGATATTCGGTTGCTGAAGTTGATGGTGATGATATAACTACCGTAACCCAAGAGAATGCGCTGAATGCATTGAATGGTAGGGTTTCAGGGGTTCAGATAAATTCAACAGGTGGTGCGGGTTCTACCGTAAGTGTGATACTTCGGGGGGCATCTTCGTTAACTACCGACAACCAACCGCTATATGTTATTGATGGTGTGCCACTTTCAAGTGGCCTGACCAATATCGGTAGCGTCGGTAGCGGCGTTGCCGTAGATTATGGTGGTGGAATAGGTGATGTAAACCCTGATGATATTGCCAACGTCTCTGTTTTGAAAGGACCCAGTGCAGCGGCTCTGTATGGTTCTAGAGGAGCCAATGGTGTGATTATGATTACAACAAAATCAGGTAAAAAAAGTAAGGGCTTAGGTATTTCATTCAGTTCAAGTAATGTATATGAGACACCTAATAAATTTTTTGAAAAGAGTAATCTTTTTGCAAACGGAAGTCGACCTGATCCTAACACTTCTCAAATCGATGAGACTTCATCTGGGTGGGTAGGACCGGAATTGGATAAAGGCTTAAGCGCTATTCAATGGCCGTATACCGATGCAGAGATAGCAAGCGGTGTGGGGATTGCCACACCTTTAACTTCAAGAGGTGCGAACAATGCCAAGAACTTCTTTGAATCTGCATACACTTTGACCAATACAATTGCAGTAGAGAATAATACCGATCGAATGAATTATCGTATGTCTTATACCAATATGAGGCATGAAGGTTTTATTCCAAATTCTGATTTACGTCGTGATAATTTCGGTATCAATAGTAGCTTTGATGTCAATGACAAATTGAAGATAACTTCAAGCTTGAAGTATACTATTTCAGGGGCAGATAATCGACCGTCAACTACGGAAAGAAATGCAAACCCGTTGCAGGCCGTATATGATATTAACCCCCATATCGATATTCGTGATTTACGCGATTATTGGTTGGTAGAGGGTCAAACCCAGAATGCACCGTATAATTTTGGTGATGATCCATCTGATTTTGAATATAACAACCCCTATTTCATGGCTTATGAAATAAATAATGGTTTTGAGAGAAAAAGATTGATGGGGAATATTCAAGCAGATTATAAGTTTACAGATAAACTTTCTTTAATGGTGCGCTATGCATACAATGATTCGCAAGAAGAAAGGGAAACAAAAATATCAAGCGGTTTTAGTAGGGAAATCAATGGCGCCTATGGGTTACAATACTTGAACGGCGTTGAGAGCAATGCTGATTTTTTACTCTCGTATACCGATAAATTGAGTGAAAATTTTGATTTTGGTCTTTCCGCTGGTGGTAACGTAAGAAATGTAAATACGAGTTACGTTTCAACCCAGACCAAAAATGGTGGGTCAGGTTTGATTATTCCAAACTTATTCCTCTTGTCGAATATTGCTGCTGACAATATCGATTATAATGAAACACAATCAAAAGAGCGTGTAAATAGTTTGTATGCCTTAGGTAATATTAGCTATAAAGACATGGTGTATGTAGATGCAACCCTTAGAAACGATTGGTCAAGTACCTTGCCAGGAAGCGAAAACAGTTTCTTATACCCTTCTGTTTCTTCTAGTTTTCTAGTGAACAACATATTTGATATGGGTAATAATGTATCTTTATTTAAATTACGTGTTGGTTGGGCACAGGCTGGTAATGACACTAGTCCACACAATTTGTATGCTATTTTAAATAATACCGGCGATTGGGGCACAGCTTCTCAGTTGGCTGTAAATGCGGCATTAAAAAACGATGAAATTAAGGCTGAACTTAACACTTCGACTGAATATGGTGTTGATTTATCCCTTTTCAAAAATCGTTTGAATATGGATTTTACGTATTATGAATCGAATAACGAAAATCAAATATTTCAAAAAGCCCTGCCAATATCGTCTGGTGCGACAAGTAAACTATTTAATGCAGGGAACTTAAACAGTAAAGGTTTTGAAGCTAGTTTAGGAGGTGTATTGATAGACAGTGAAGATTTACGTTGGAATATGAATTTAACCTACACGACTAACAAAACGATTATTACCGAATTGGCCGAAGGAACCGATTATGTAAATTTTTGGAGTCAAGCGAGAGGTGGTGCATATACGTGGGTTGGTGAAGAAGTAGGCCAGATTGTCGATGCAGATTTTGTACGTGTAGAGGACGAAAACTCACCTTATTTCGGATGGCCTTTATTAGATGATGAGGGTTGGGAGAACAGCGATAGAACGTTGTCCAATGAAGATGGTACCCGAGCAGCGGCAGTAATTGGCAACTATAACCCCGATTTTAAAGTAGGCCTTCAAACATCGATCCAATACAAGAATTGGAATTTATCAATGAACTTCGATTGGAGAAATGGTGGACAGTTTGTTTCTCAAACGCATCGATATGGAGAGTCAGATCTTCAGACAACAAGATGGTTAGATAAAGTATATGATCTTAGCGATGTTGGGGACATACCGACCTACATCAAAGAAAATGCAGATATATTCTTGTCTCCAGATGGTGATTTCTACCCCCTCGTTGGTGGGCCAACTGCCGAATACGGTGGGTTTCCGGTTGATGGTTTAAATGATGGTGTTTTCTTGCCGGGTGTTATCGGTTCTTATGACGACGATGGTAACTTTATAGCCGATCAAGAAAACATCGGTGGGCCTGGCACGCAGTACCATACTTATGGTGATCAGTATGGATGGGATTTTACCAGAAACGCAACTTTTGATGCTGATTATGTAAAGCTTAGACAAATTTCAATTGGTTATTCCTTCCCGAGCAAAATTGCTGAGAAATTAGCAATGCGAAATTTATCACTTTCCCTATTTAGTCGTAATATTATTTTATGGACCAAAGCGGGTATCAATATCGATCCAGAATCTGCTTTTCAATATTCCAACGGTAATCTCTCACAAGGTGTTGAAAGATATAATATTCAGCCTTGGTCGATACCAGTAGGTATAAAATTAAACGCAAGTTTCTAAAAAAAATAAAAAAATAAGAATATGAAATTAGTTAAAAACATAGCACTACTATTTCTATTTGCTCCATTGTTAGTTATAGTTTCTTGTGATGATGGACTTGTTGAAATAAATGAGAACCCAAATGGGGTAGAGGCCAATGTGGTCGACCCCAATTTGTTAATCAGTTCGGTAATGACCGGTTTGGCAACAAGCACTACGAGTAGAGGTTACTCAGGGGATACTGGGGCTGGATCACAGTTTATACAGAAAGATTCTTGGTCGAGTAATCGTTACGACTGGGAAACAGGCTCTATTTGGAATTCAAATTACGGATTATTACGCACCAACAAGGTGGCGTACGAGAGAGCCGTAGAACTTGGATTACCTTTTCATGAAGGTGTAACTTTGATATTAAAATCAATGTTGTTCGGTAATTTAACCGATTACTATGGTGATATACCCTATTCCAATGCATTACTGGGCGCAAATTTTGAAGATGAACGACCAGTATATGATTCTCAGGAAGCGGTGTATAAAGGCATTATTGCTGATTTAGAAACGGCTTCCAGTCTGTTGGGCGCTACAAGTTATGAGGGAGTGATAGCGGATCAAGACGTATTTTACGGTGGTGATGCTTCAAAATGGCAAAAATTAGCCAATTCTTTAGCCTTACGCTACTATATGCGTTTATCGGAAAAACTACCTGCCTTTTCGCAAGCAGGAGTTACCAGTACTTTGGCAAAGCCGTTGATTAGCGAAATTGATGATGAGTTGGTACTAAGCTATATCGGAGGTATTGATAGTCAATCCTGGCCTAGTAGTGGCCAGTTTGGTACAGCTTCTGATTTTTACAGGGTTAAACCTTGTACAACCTTAACAGATAAGTTAAAGGAGCTTGATGATCCAAGAATTGCTATTTGGTTTGCGCCGGTAGTAACACCAACTAAAGTGGTACCTGCAGCGGAAGTACCCGGTGGAGGTGATATTGCTGAAGAAGACGGTGTTCGTTACATCAACGAAGAAACTTTAGATGCCAATGATTATGCAATATACAATCAAGCGACTTATGCTGCAGATTTGGAAGCGGGTAAAAAGCTAATCGATACTAGTAGTGTTTATGTTGGATTGCCTGTGGCCGTAAGTGCCGTAGATCCCTATGAGTATAACTTAAACTCGGAAGGTTCAAGAGGGGGTACAAATGCCTATGTATCAAGAATGAACGAAGTTTTTAACCAGAAAGATGATGGTGGAAATCTTTTAAAATCTAGATTGTTTTCTTATGCAGAATTATCATTCTTAAAGGCCGAAGCAGCAATTAGAGGCTGGGGTTCAGATGCCGAAGGTAATTACTTGGAAGGCATTAAAGCATCGCTAGATGTTTGGGGGGTTGGCGATACCTATTCCGATTATATTATGAATGCAGGAGTTGCCTTCGAAGGCACTTTAGAGCAGGTTATGGAGCAAAAGTGGATTGCCAATATGTTCAACGGTGATGAGGCTTATATGGATTGGAGAAGAACCGGGCTACCTGATTTGAATGCGGGTCCTTTTGCTAGAGAAGATGTTATGCCTTTAAGATTTATTTACCCAGATGATGAAATTAATACAAATACTGCCAATTATACCACAGCGGCATCTTCATTGGAAGGTACTTCATATAGCACAACGGATCCTAATGACAGCCCTTATGCTAGACCATGGATCGTACAAGGTGTTGCTACCCCATGGTAGTATTGCAGCTTAAAATAAGAGTTAGTTTTATTGTTTTACATATTGTTATTTGAGTTAATTAGTTGTGAATTACCTGGGGAAACCCAGGTAATTTTCTTTACAGTAAATACGAATTTAGTGGCACTTTTAGGACCAAAAGTGTAGCGACCATTATATGAAGTGATCAAGGAATAAATTTTAAATATGCATAATAAATTACAGCTTCGTTTTATATTACTTTGTTTCGTATTTGTCTCTTTGCAGATATGGGCACAAAAAGTAAATAAATTTCCAAGTAAAACAGATCCGCTCCACCAGAAGGTGGCCCAGTATGATAAATTGATGCGGGGCAATCATTGGAACGAGGGTGCGATTATGCAGCACGTTATTTTTCCTCCAGCAGGTCTAGATAGACCCATTGTCGGTTCTCAAGCTGACTGTTTAGACCCTACCTCCGAAATGTTGGCCGCCTATTCCCATAAATATGCGCTCACAAAAGACAAAAAAGATAGAGAAATAGCCAACCAGATATTTGAAGCGGTATTAAAACTAGAGAGGGTAACCGGGGTGAGTGGTCTCGTTGCACGTAGTTTTAATCAAACCGACGAACCTTTATGGCATGAAGAAGTTATGTGGTACCATGAATGGCATCAATCAACATCAATGCCCGGATACCGATGGTTGGGAGATTTAAGTGCAGATAAATTCACTTCGATTTTCTATGGGGTAGGAACTTTTTGGGAAATCTGTGCCGACGAAGAATATAGACAAAAAGCCGCTGGTTTATTGGATCGTTTTATTGGACGAATCATAGACAACAATTTCAAGCTTACGGATCTTGATGGTAAAATGACATTATGGGGCAACTTCTGTCCCGATCTTCCTCACCAACCGCTTAATTCTTTAGAAATGTTAGCCGCGCTTAAGGTTACTCATCGTATAACAGGTAAAGAACGTTTTAATGCAGCCTACCATATGCTTATTGATCGCTATCATTATGATGATCATCAAATAAATTCTAAAATTTTATTCCCTGAAGAGTGGAGAAATGTTGGTGATGATTATCATGCCGCACGCTCCCTATACATGTTGATGCGCTATGAAGACGACCCAAATTTGTTGAATAAATACAGAATGAATTTAAATCGACATTGGTACGATTGGAAAGACATAGAGTTTACTTGGGAAAGTACCATTTGGTTTATTATGGTTTATAAAGTACTGACAGGTGAAGATATTATAACCGCAGAGAAAGAACAGGCCATTAAAGATATGTGGGGATTCGAACGTCGCACAAAAGAGTTCAATATTCCTCAAAAAGACGGAAGTTTTAAAAAGGTAAAATCGGAAGAAGAGGGAACCGCCGCGGCTATGATCCGAAATTATTGGTTCGGTAGGTATTACGGTATTATAGATGAAAAATGGTAAATTAAAATTGTAGGAATGAAAATATTTTTTAGCACCCTTATTGTTTTAATTGGTACATCGGCAATTTTTTCACAAGATTTGGCCGAGCCACCGGAAGGCATGGTTTTAGTAGCTGAGGGAGGGTTCATTATGGGTAGTCAATACGGTGACCATGATGAGAAGCCGCAACAAATTGCATTTACGAAAGCTTTCTTTATTGACAAGTATGAGATAAGCAATACGGAGTTTTCCAAATTTGATTCCAGCTTTAAGTTTCCAGCTTCAAAAAAAGATAATGCCGCAATCGTTACGTGGTCTCAAGCCGATGCGTACGCCAAATGGGCCGGAAAGCGTTTGCCTACCGAAAAAGAATGGGAAAAAGCCGCAAGGGGCGTTGATGGTCGGGTATTTCCTTGGGGAAATACTTATGACAATACGTACGTTATTTGGGATCAAAAAAGTACGAGGGGCACTTCGATTGCGAAACCTGCGAGTCCGTATGGTTGCTTTGACATGGCAGGAGGGGTATGGGAATGGACAGCCGATTGGTATAAACCCTATCCTGGCAACCAACATCCAATGGAACAGTATGGTGAAAAATATAAAGTGATGCGCGGCGGCTCGAATTTTAATAACCATTCGTTTATTCGTACCTCGCAGCGGTATTATTTATTGCCCGAAAAAATCAGTAATTATCCGGTAGGGTTTAGATGCGTGTTGGACGTACAAAAGAAGTAGCAATCGAGAATTTGAATTTAAATAAAGAGCAATGCCAAAAGTGATATTATTTTTATTATTAATCGGTTTGAACTTTGCTTGTGCCGATCAAGGGAATGATAGGTTAGAATTAACCGATGCGACTATTTTAGTATCTCCGGGTATTAAAGACCCGATACGTGAAACCGCGGGCAATGTTTTGGTCGAGGAAGTTGAAAAACGTACTACAATTGAGTTTGTCAAGGCAACTGATTGGGATTCCAACACTATAATTGCCTTGGCTTTACAAGACGACACCGAGCTCTTTGAACAAAAGATTCCTGATTTCATGGGAGCCGATAGAACACCAATAAAAAAGGAAGGCTTTCGTATTGTTCATGAGCAAAATGGGAATAAGGATATTTTGTGGATTATTGGGGCAGATGCTAGAGGGGTACTTTATGGCATTGGTAAACTGTTGCGAATTGCTGAAATGGAATTAGGACGCATCAAGGTTGCAAAGGCCCTGGATATTGTTTCTGCTCCGGAATATGCACTACGTGGCCATCAATTCGGATATCGAAGAACAGCGAATTCTTGGGATGCTTGGACGGTCGAACAATTCGATCAACATTTTCGGGAACAAGTGTTGTTTGGTGCCAACAGTTTTGAAAATATTCCTTTTCAAGACCCTTCTTCCAGTGTGCATTTTAAGGTAGACCCTCAAGAAATGGAAGTTCGGTTGAGCGAAATATGTGAAAAATATGATGCTGATTATTGGGTGTGGACCCCTGCCCCACATGATCTAAAAGTCCCAAATGCCCATGAAGAAGGGCTAATTGAGCAAGCGGCATTTTATGCCCGATGCCCAAGACTAGACGGAGTATTTGTTCCAGGTGGCGACCCAGGTGAAAATCATCCTTCCGAATTGATACCTTACCTTAAGGATTTATCCGTACTATTAAAAAAATACCATCCCGATGCAGGAATATGGGTATCCCTACAGGGCTTTAATGAAGAAAGGGTTGCTTATTTTTTTGAATATCTGAAAACCGATAATCCTGATTGGTTAAGAGGTCTTGTTTATGGGCCAAGTAGTCCGCCAATTGATTTAGAGCGTGAACTTTTACCTGAAAAGTATCTCCACCGTTTTTATCCTGATATCACCCATACGGTACGGTGTCATTATCCGGTAGAGCGATGGGATCAGGCTTTTGCATTGACCTTGGGTCGAGAACCTTGCAATCCGTTGCCACTTCAATATACCAAGCTGTTTAAAAGAGATATCGGTTATACCGATGGTTTTATAACGTATTCCGATGGTTCTCACGATGATGTAAATAAGGTGTTGTGGAGCCAATTGGGCTGGGATCCCAACCAAGATGTACACGAAATTATTTATGAGTATTGCCAGTTCTTTTTTGGTCCGAAAGTCGCAGAAGAAGCTGTTAAAGGAATTTTTGCCTTAGAGCAAAACTGGGTCGGTCCCGCCTTGGGTAATGAGGTTATTACTGAAACCTTGACCCTTTGGCAAAATATGGAAATCAAACATCCAGAGTTGACCGATAATTGGAGGTGGCAGCAATTGGTTATGCGCGCTTATTACGATGCTTATATCAAGGAGAGACTGGCCTATGAAAAAGGTCTCGAATCGAAAGCCTATGAAGTTCTTGCAAATGCTGATGTGATAGGGGCGGAGAAAGCTATGAACGATGCACTTGCGTATTTGAATAAGGCGGATACCGAACTGGTTTCCCAAAATTTAAAGCAGAAAGTTTTTGAATATGCCGAGGCACTTTTTCACGCTATTGGGGCACAGACCAGTGTGCCAAAATATAATGCGAAAAGTGCTGAACGTGGTGCTATCCTAGACTTTATAGACTACCCTTTGAATAATAGGTGGTGGCTAGAAGATGAATTTAAAAAGGTGAAAAAAAGCTCCTCCGAAAAAGAAAAATTGGCGAGACTCGAATTTATTAGAACGTACGAATTTCCTGGCGAAGGTAGTTTTTACGATAACATTTCGAGCGCCGACGCCAAACATGTGACCTCTGAAACTGATGATGCTATTGATTATTTATGGGAAAATGACGGTATAAATAGAAAACGACTCTCGACCCAATTATTCCAATTTACACCTACGTTAGAATATGATGAACTTGATGCCGATGCAAATTATCTCATACGTGTGTCAGGATATGGAGAGGCGCTTTTACGGGCCAATGGCCAAAGACTGAAACCTACGAAGTATGAAAAGGGATTTGAGGAATTTAAAGAATTTCCCCTGCCAAAAAATCTGATTCAAGATGGAAAATTAAAGATCACTTTTGATAAACCCGATGAGGAACACTTGAATTGGAGAAAACAATCTAGAGTCACCGATGTATGGGTGTTAAAACAATAATAGATATTCTTTAGTATTTTGTACCGAGACTGTTGTTCTTATACTTTAAGCAAAACAATACGAAATAAATGATGGACCAAACGAATTCAAAAGAACCTTTGGCTTACTATGTAGGTTTAGACATTGGCGGTACCAAATGTGCCGTAGTCTTGGGAGATGATGATTTCAATATCTATGAAAAAGTATTTTTTGAAACAAAAGTAGCACGTGGTCCTACCGTTATCATAAATGAATTTAAAGCACATATTCATCGAATTTTTGAAAAATACGATCGCGATAAACTGTTGAAAATTGGAATAAGTTGTGGCGGTCCGCTTAATTCGAAAAAAGGATTGATAAAATCACCACCAAATTTACCGGGCTGGGATGATATTCCTATCGTCGATATTCTTGAAAAAGAATTCGGGGTAGGGGTAGCTCTTCAAAATGATGCCAACGCCTGTGCACTTGCGGAATGGATGATGGGGGCGGGGGTAGGAACCGAAAACATGGTCTTCCTGACCTTTGGAACCGGCATGGGGGCGGGACTCATATTGAACGGTAAAATATATTCCGGCACCAATGACCTTGGCGGCGAAGTGGGCCATATCCGTTTGGCCGATGACGGACCTATAGGTTTTGGCAAAGCAGGGTCGTTTGAAGGTTTCTGCAGTGGCGGGGGTATTGCAAGATTGGCCCAAAGTATCGTAACACATAAATTAAAAAACAATATTGCCGTTGGGTTTTGCCCAGTTGCGGAAGACATTGAGGCGATTACTGCCAAATCTGTTTTTACTTCAGCGCTGCAAGGCGATCGGGTAGCTTTGGAAATTGTGAAAATTTCTGCAGCATATCTTGGTAAGGCATTGGCTATACTTATCGATACCTTAAATCCTGAATGTTTTGTAATCGGCAGTATTTATGCGAGAAATGAAGCATTGCTGAAACCGTTGGTGTATGAGGTACTCGAGATAGAGGCCATTCCCGAGGCCCTTGATGTATGTCGCATTTTACCGGCCAAGTTAGGTGATAAAATTGGAGATTATGCGGCGTTGGGTGTAGCCATGCAATAAACCAGGGAACCTGAAAAAAATAAAAATTAATATGAATAACCTTAATGCTGAAAAATATGAAGGCACCTATGAACGTAGATGATATAGCTGAAAATTTAGTGCAGCGATATCCGGCACTTGAAATCTGTAGGAAATCGGTAATAAAGGCTGGTGAAGTATTTGTCGAGTGTTATCAAAACAAGGGTAAACTATTGGTTTGTGGTAACGGTGGCAGCGCTTCCGATTCGGATCATATTGTTGGGGAGTTGATGAAAAGTTTTTCAAAAAAACGTCCGCTTACCACTGAGTTCGGCAAAAAACTTGAAGAAAGTTCAGGAGAAAGAGGAGCGTTATTGGCTTCCAAATTAGAAAGAGGGTTGCCGGCAATTTCATTAAATGCCCACGGTGGTTTGATTTCCGCGATTTCAAATGATATCGGAGGAGATTTCATTTTTGCTCAGCAAGTGTTGGGTTATGGCGAAAAGAATGATGTTTTATTGGCGATCAGTACTTCGGGGAATTCCGTCAATGTTTTAGACGCCTGTATTACTGCAAAGGCTTTGGGTATGAAGGTCGTTGGTTTGCTTGGGGAAACGGGAGGTAAGATCAAGGCGTTATGTGATGTGGCGGTATGCGTCCCTGCTACAAGTACCGCGGCGGTACAAGAGTACCATTTGCCCATTTACCATGCCCTTTGTATTATGGCCGAAGAGACTTTTTTCTAGCACATTGAGTACTAATGCTTCATATAACTGCAATTAAAGAAACGACTTAACAAATGCGCATTTTAAAAATTTCAGGTTCCTTATGCATCATGGTGTTTCTTTTCATGATAAGTTGTAAAGAACAAGTTGCGTCTAAAAACGACATAATGACCGAAAAACAGCTCACCTTCAATGCAAAGACCCATGCTTTGGATAACAATGATAACTTTTCTCCAGACGGACGCTTTTTATGCTATGATACCCGATACATGGTGTTCAATACCAACTTGGCGAATTCAAAATCAGTAGAAAAAGTGTCCTTGGAAACGGGAGAGGAAACAGTATTGTGGCAACCCGAATCTGTTTCAGGAGAAAATGCCGCTCCTGGTGTTGCCGCGGTTTCTTATCATCCAACGGAAAACAAGGTAGTTTTTATTCATGGGCCACAATTGGAAGAGGTTGAAGATAGGGGATATTATGATATAAGAAACCGAAATGGGGCACTTGTTAGCGCCGACGGAAAAGGAGAATTCTCTATTGCCGACTTAAGGGATGTAGCCACCGATAGGCCAACGATCCCGGGAGCGCAACGTGGGGGTACACATCGTCATGAATATTCGAAAAATGGAGAACGTATCGGATTTACCTACGATGACTTTTTACAGCAAGATTACGATCGTACCATTGGCTATATGGAAGCCAATGAAAATGCACCTGAGGGATTTGGCCATTATTTTGCGGTATTATTGAAACCTGCAAAAAAAGGCAAATCAAAACCAGGGGAGATTGAAAAGGCCTATGGTGATTCTTGGGTTGATTCTTTGGGTTCAAAACGCGCTTTTATCGGAAAAGTACGTGCCACGAACGGAATTGATTATGAAACATCCCTTTTTATTGCCGAAATACCGGCTTCAACGGAAATTACTTCTGCCAATTCGGGTGATGCCAATACATATCCGGAGCCTCCGAAAGGTATCTCAATTAAGAGGTTGACACATAGCACAAGCGATGAAGGTATTGTGCGAGGATCATATTCGGGTAAACGAATTGCCTATTTATCCAAAGATGAGAAGGGCGTACTGCAAGTCTTTGTTATTGCTGTTGATGGTTCAGACAAAGCAAATGACCCTGATAAAAGACCGATACAGGTGACAAATTATAGCTCAGATGCCGGTAATGTGCGGTGGCACCCTTCCGATAAATGGTTGTTTTCCATTAGTGATGGAAAAGTTTACGCCAGTTATGTTGGTGGCTCGACCGATTTCGGAAAGTCGATTTTGTTGACTCCCGATGATTTGATCCGGGAGGCATTGGTGGTATCTCCCGATGGAAAAATACTTGCATACAATATCGATATTCCCGATACAACCGAATCACGAATAATTGACGGAAAACAGAGCAATACATTTAAGCAAATATTTATTTTCGAACTCCGTGACGCTCTCATTCCGTAAGCCGAATCAACACAATCTTAAATACTAACAACTTAATTCTACTCTATTGAAAAACGCGACACAAAACAAGAATTTTAGGGGAGCTTTTGCCCTGATGACCACACTTTTTTTTATTTGGGGGGCCATAGTCTCGCTGAACGATATTTTGATTCCGCACTTCAAAGGTTTGTTCGATATGAACTATACGGAGACGATGCTGATACAGTTCTGTTTTTTTGGGGCGTATTTTTTAATGGCGGTTCCGGCCAGTTTGCTTATTGAGCGTATTGGATATAAAAAAGGTATTTCTGCCGGATTGATTACAATTGGTTTGGGAGCACTATTGTTTTTGCCTGCTTCATGGGCTGTTTCGTATCCTTTATTTTTATTCGGATTGTTCACCATGGCCACGGGTAGTGTGATTTTACAGGTAGTAGCGAACCCTTATGTGATTATTTTAGGAAAACCCGAAACCGCTTCAAGTCGATTAAATTTGGCACAAGGCATCAATTCTTTGGCCACAACGCTAGCTCCCTTGGCAGGAGGCTTTTTGATATTGGGCCACTACAATACGCCGAAAGAAGCTGCGGCTGCCGTAGAAGGCCCATATGTCGGTCTGGCGATTTTTGCCTTTTTGATCGCTACCATTTTCTTTTTCTTGAAATTGCCGAAGGTGTTGGAAACCGATGGGGTAAAGGTTAATGGTAATGTATTAAAATTTAGACAATTGCGATTGGGGGCTATTGCTTTGATGCTTTATGTGGGTGCCGAAGTAGCCATTGGAAGTTTTATAGTAAATTTTTTAGGGGAGGAGAATATTGCTGGTTTTGCTGAGAAAAAGGCCGCAACATATATTCCGATTTATTGGGCAGGGCTGATGGTAGGTCGTTTTCTGGGGTCTGCTATTTTACAAAAGGCCAGTTCCCAAAAAGTATTGTTCACTTCGGCCTTGGCCTCTGTTTTACTGCTTGCCGTAACCATACTCACAAATGGCTATGTGGCTATGTGGGCGATGTTGGCCGTTGGTCTGTTTAACTCGATAATGTGGTCCAATATATTTACATTGGCGGTCAGTGGTCTGGGGAAATACACGAATAAAGCTGCCGGTATCTTGGTGATGGCGCCCGTTGGCGGAGCTATTTTGCCACTACTGCAAGGAGTTTTGGCCGATATGCCGTCAATTGGCCTTCATCTCTCCTATATTTTACCACTTTTATGTTACGCGTTTATTATTTATTATGCAGTAAATGGTTATAAACCAGGTGCCAATGAATTGGCGCAGGTCGAAGCGCACAATTAGTGTTCCGCTGAAAAAACAAGAAGCACCTGTTTAAATTTGATTGCCGAATTTAATAGCAAGGTAAAATTTAAACAGGGGCTATTTTTGGTGCTTATGCCATTGTTTCAGTGAGGAATTAAATTATGATATTTCGCAAAATAATACGGCAAAAGATAGAAAGTACCTTCATGTTCCGAGTAGCCGTTTCCTTCTGAATCATGAAGGTCAAAAGCATCTCTGTCTAACCGTACGTGTCCGCGTTCATCAATAGGAAGCGCATAAGAGTCTACGCGCCAACCCATATCGGCCTCCTGAGCCGGAGTAGGGTCGAAAAGTACATCGAGACGATGGGTGTTGTCCATTTCGTATCCGATAAGATCAAGGGGAATACGTTGTAAGGTTTCTTTAATGTACTTGGTGTCAAGACTGCTTTTTCCGTATCGATCAATGACATATTGTGAAAATAAAGGATTCTCTTTGAACAAGGTACTAGGTTTAAAATATCCTTCGTCTACTTTTTTACTAAAGGTATTCGCCAATGCTCCATAAAGTCCATCCCAAAAAGCATTCTTTTGTTTGCTAATGTTCAACCAGGCATATTCTAGGGAAATGCGGTACATCATCAGTAGCTCGGGATCCTTTTCATAATTTATTAAACCATAAAAGCTCATCAATCCCAGGTTATTGTCCCATGGCACAACATTCTCAGGAGGGAAAAACTCTTTGGGGTGCATGGCATTGATATGGTAATTTTCTTCATCACGAAGCATTTTGGCGACCTCATCATATTTGGGGTCTTCGGTAACATGACTGGCTACATTGAGAAAGGATAGCATCATCATAGAATTTAGCCCGCGTTGATCCCATCCCCAAATGGAGTTAAAATAATCGGGGTCAAAGCTGCCCCAACGTGTGGGTTTACCATCGTAATCGACCAATTTAAAGCTATGTCGAATAAGATGATCGGTAACATCGGCAACTACTTGTTTCACGGCCGCCTTCTCTTCTTGGGTTTCGGCGACAAGGTCATAGTAGATGCCATAATAGAAGTAATGTCCCGCCAATTCATCAGAACTGGTATCGCATTTCCACCTGTATTGGCCATCGTCACTTAATGGAAACCGGGGAAAGATATCTTTCCAGAAGGGGTCATTTTTTTGGTGTCTTTTATTGTATTCCTTATTATATTGTTCGTTAACAGGCTCATGCCAATCAACGGGAATGATAACCCGGGCGGGAAACCCTGGTTCGGGAGTAATGTCGACCAACCACTTTACGGCCTTAAAACTTCTATCGGCTATTTCTTTGGCCTCCTTATCTCCTGTGATGGCATATCTAAAAGCTTGAGCCGCTCCGTACATAGAAGTGTATTGGCCATCATTATCCGAAATGGCAAGTTGGTAACTATCAATGTTAAATTGCTCGCGAAGCTGATTTTGACAAATAAATCCCATTCTGGTATGCCTTTCCTCCGTTTGCTGGGTGAAATAAGCTGCTTTTTCCTCATAGGTTATCTCCTTGGAGACAATTTGACCTATACCCTTATCCGTTGCAATCCACGCACTACCATCTTTGGCTACGTCAATATCGTTTACGCGATTGTCAGGTAGCCAACGCCGTGTAGAACGATAGTAGAAATAGTCGTTTTCGGCTCTTATGGCCCCATTTTCAGTGCCGAACCATACTTCACCGCTTGGTCCGGCCGAAGCACAGGTAAATTGGGTATAAGGTACACCTTCTTTGCCTGTGAACAATTGCCATGTGCCATTAGTGTACTTCCCAATACCTTCTTTTGACCCAAACCATAAATTGCCATCTGAATCAATTACTAAGGCCGCCACTTCTTTCAATGCCCAGCTATAGGTTTCGTCGGCAGGCAATACTTGGGTCCATTTCTTTTTCCCGGTTTTCCGGAAGAGACCATTGTCACAACCGATATAGGTAGCGCCCTTATAAGTAGCTTCGGAACGTATTTTTCCCGCTCCCTCAGGTAATTTTTTGAATTTAGATAATGATTGTATCTCAGGGTTTCTTTTTGATTTTATCCATTGCTCACCGTTCCATTTATAGACTTCCCCAGAGGCTATTGCAAAGGGTATATTGTCACTGATTTGTATTTTGTTGATGACCCCAGGGGGTAGTCCCTGTTCGCTACTATGAATAACGGCAACATCTTGTCGAAATTTATCTTGCCCCCAAATTGCTGTAAATGAGGATTGTAGAATGGCTATTGAAATCAGTACAATGGTTCGCATATGGAATCGAATTGAATGGTGTATTTTTTTGCAACCTATGCTGCTGATTACTTATTGGGCGCGCTAATTACTCCTAAATAGCGGCCCATCCAGTAGGGAAGAAGCCAAATGTCTCCTGCCGAATATTCTTCTCCACCATCATTTCCAATTTTATCTAGCCGAAACATATTTCCGTTATGGCGTTGCACCCGTCTTTCGTCGGGAGGTAATACTTCTTTTGTGGTCTGCTCCCTAAAGTTGGGTGCTATGAATTCAATGTCTTTTCTGTGACTGTTTTTTATATCCCAGGTAACCATATCCAATGGGTGTTCTTTAAGGTACCATATCGCCTCCCCAAGGTCAAATTCCGAAGCACCTGTCAATGCTGTCATAATGTTCCAAGCTCCTTCTTTTTCAGGTCTTTCAACTTCCCAATGTTCAAGAATAGATTCTTTGAACTTTGTTTTAAGCGTATCATTAAAAGCGTATTTGTATAATCCCCAATACCCCACAAAATACATTTCGTCATCAGAATGGTTCCACGATTCAGACAACATCTTGCTCCAATCATCTGCGTCGTCAGGGGCAGGGGCTACATCTTTCATAGGCCACATAAGGTTTTCGAGATAACCATGGTTATCCATTAGATCGAAAGCTTTTTCTTTATATTTTTCTTTTCCTGTGAAATGGTAGGCCGTCTGTAACATCCCAATAATATTGGAAGAGTTTATTTTTCGATCGCCTACCATCTTCGGTCTGGCATTTACATACTCAGGATTCCATTTGCCCCAAGTAGTTGGCTTTCCGTCAAAATCAACCATATACATGTCATTCCGAACAATATGGCTCATCAAGGTGTCGATTAAGGTTATGGCACGATTTTTTAAATCATTATCCATCAATTCGGCCATAACCCCGTAGGCAAAAATATGGCCGATGGCTTCATCACTGCTGGTAGTCGATTTCCAGTCCCACTCAGGGTCTTCAGAGTGTTGCCATCGGTCTGGGTCGTGTAATTTGTCAATATAACCACTGCGCTCAAAAGAGCGGGAGGGAAATCCTGGTACCGAATTGATACTGAACAACCGCTCCATTGCTTCCATTGCTTCACGACAGTTTTGGAGTGCATCGGCCGATTTGGTAACCGAATAACGAAAAACCTCACCAGCAAGATACATCGTTGTCCATAGGCCATCATTATCAGAATCTGAAAGTCGGCCCGAATCAATATTTCCATGGTCTAAATCGACCAAAGTCGAATTGAATCCTAAGCGGATATGTCGATTTCGTACTTGTGATTCATAGTATTGGGCTTTGTCGTGAAGCGTCATTTCTTCGAAGACGATTTGGCCAAGACCAGCATCGGTCAATATCAAAACTGAACCATCTATACCTTGGGCAATATGTTTTACGGCATTGCCCGGCAACCAACGCTTTCCATAGTAGTAATCGAATTTGCCATCATCGCGTAATTTAAAGGCACCTTGGGAAGAACCGAACCAAAGTTGACCGTTCACGACAGCAACCGAAGTTATATCATTAGCCGGTAATTTATTTTGAACTTCCCCTATTTTCTTGACTGTTCTTGAATCTATCTCGAAATAACCGTCTAATGTGCCAACAACCAATTTGTCGTCAATAAGGGCAAAAGAAGTTAATTTCTGTTCTTGAGGCGTTGTTTTTAAGGTGTTGGTGGTAGCATCAAAACTCGAAATGCTTTGCGCTCCCAAAACCCAAAATGTTTTTTTTGCGGAATTATAGTTTATCTCTAATATTTGGTCATCGATTTCTTCTTTCCAAGGAGCCTTGTCCTTTGATAGGAACTGTAACGACTTTCCATCACTGATCAAGAAATCGAAATCATCCCCTGCGGCCAATATTTTAGCGTTGGGTAGGTCGTGGGAAAGATAAAGGCTACCTGCCCAAGCATTGCTCAAGACCGCTTTGTCATCTAAATAGACAAATTGATTTTGGTACGTAGTAAAGCCACTTATATTTTTATCGGTAAGCGGACGGTACGTTTTGTCTTTCATCAGAATGCCCGGATACAAAAATTGCCCATCATGGGTGCGTAGCATTCCTTCGGAGGAGTGTACCTGAATAACACCATTTCTATCCATATGGACTTCTGAAAAATCCACATCTGAAGCGTTATACTTTATACTATAATCTTGAATATATGGTACATCTTTATAAACGGGCATTGAAGAAACTACCTCTTTTTCTTCTTTTGGACTGGCACACGATAAAACTAGCAATGAAAATACCCAAACGTAGTACTGGTTTACTTTTCTCATAGAAACATCAAAATTTAGTTAGTTTGTTGATGGGTATATCGACCATTTAGAAAACAGCTTAAAACCCTTTTACAAATTAACTTTTTTTTGACGTTTTTTACTTCCTATATATTGTAAGGTTTACACGGTATATTAACCAAAAAATGCGCTGACAGCATAATTTTAGAACAAAGTGTTAGAATAGTTGAAATATATTATTTTTTAGTTAGGGAAGGAGGCACGTCGGAAACTCCCCATTTTTTATTAGGTCTGGCACCCATTTTAAACTGTAAAGTGCCTCCTTTGGTAATTTCTTCATGGGTTATCCAAGTTCTATTGAATGTTTTTCCGTTCAAGGTTGCCGATTGAATATACTTGTTTTCTTTCGAATTGTTATCGGTACGGATCGTAAACGTCTTATTATTTTCAAGTTTTAGCGTTACTTCTCCGAAAATCGGGCTACCAATGGTATAGGTTGTGCTTCCTGGGGCCATGGGGTAAATTCCCATTGAACTCAGTATATACCAAGAAGAAAGCGAACCCATATCATCATTACCTGGAAGTCCTCCCGGGCCTACCCTGTACATTTCCTCTGTAACCTGTCTGGCTCTATATTGTGTTTTCCAAGGTTCACCGGCATAGTTATATAAGTAAGCAACGTGATGGGAGGGTTGGTTACCCTGCACATATTGGCCTATGGTACCAACGACACCTACATATTTTGGGGGAGAAATAATTGGACTCATCTCGAAAAAAGTATCGAGTTTGTCAATAAATTGTTTTTTGCTGTCAAAGAGATCGATAAGTCCCTGTGGATCGTGTTGTACCGACCAAACATACTGCCAAGCATTTGATTCGGTATAATGGCGATTGGGGCGACGCCCTACCAACAAGGGGTCAAAATACTTGTAGTAGCTGTGGTCACCGACTTTAACGATTTCTTGCTCGTTGGTGCCGAGTTCCGGTAAAAATTGACCATCATATTTTTTTGGTCTCATGAACTTGGTTTTGGGATCCCATACGTTTTTGTAGTTATAGGCTCGCTTGGTAAATAGTTCGTAATCTTTTGTTTTGCCTAGTTCTTTGGCCAATTGGGCTATACACCAATCGTCATAGGCGAGCTCAAGTGTATTCGGTACGGCCTCGGTAACTTTGTCGATAGGCGCGTATCCTTTTTCAAGATAAAAAGTTAAGCCTGACCTGCCCGCTTCGTGTGGAACGGGGGCCTTAGGAAGTTCCAATGCCTTTTTTCGCATGGCTTTGTACAAGAGGTTAATGTCAAAATCACGATAACCTTTCATATAGGCATCTACTATAACGGGGATCAAGTGGTCACCGACCATTGATTCACCATACACATTTAGAAAATGTTGGGCGGGTAACCAACCATAGTTTTCTACCTTGGCAGCAATCGATTTAACATAATCGTTGACATGTTCTGGGGAAATCAGCGTCATCAATGGATGTTGTGTTCGATAGGTATCCCAACAAGAAAATGAACCATAGAAATCAAAACCTTTTGCTTCATGTACCTCTCCGTCAGAACCGAAATATTTTCCGTCAACATCTTGTGAAATGTATTGTGATAGTAATGATCGGTAAAGAGCCGTAGTAAAAATTTGTTTTTGATCTTCGGTGGCTTCGTTCACGGTTATTTTAGAAAGTTCTTTATTCCAGATTTTTTTTGCATTTTCCCTTATGCCATCAAAATCCCAATCCGGTATTTCTTGGTGTAGATTCTTTCTAGCACCTTCAATACTGGTGTACGAAATACCTACTTTGACCAGTACCTCTTCGTTTTCTTCGGTATGGTACTGCACAAAGGCTCCGATTTTATCGCCAACCTCCGCATTCTTATATGGAAAAACACTCCCGTCGGATTCTGGGGTTTTATAACTGGCGTCAAAAGTGCCATAATAGAGAAAAGGTTTGCTGAACTCGGCAACGAAATATACTTTTCCCAGTCCCGCTGCTTTGGCGCCTTCAATGCGATTATTGTCAACTATTTTTAGTTCGGAAAATTCACCTTGGGTCATATCGCCAATTTGATGACCTACATCTAAAATAATACGTGAATTCATCGACTTTGGAAAGGTATAGCGATGAAACCCGGCTCTTTGCGTTGCCGTTAGCTCTGCGGTGACATCATAATCTTTTAATTTTACCGAGTAGTAACCAGGTGAAGCCTTTTCATCTTTATGGTCGAACCGGGAGCGGTATCCCTCATCAGGATTTTCCAACGAACCGGGTACTATCTTTAATTTGGTACTGGTCGTGGGCATCAACAATATTTCGCCGCCATTGACCATGCCAACTCCGCTCCAATGCGTATGGCTGAATCCCATAAGAGAGCTTTCGGAATAAACGTAACCTGCACAGTAGGTCCATCCTTCGGTATTAATATCCGGACTCAAATGTACCAAGGCATTGGGGAGTGATGCTCCCGGAAAAGTATGGCCAAAAAAATCAGTACCAATAAAAGGATCGACATAGTCAACCGGCTCCTTGGTCTGGGAGTGACCGATTTGATAAAAAACAACAACCAAAATCAGGGTGAATGTATAAATTGATTTAAAGGAGTTTTTCATGGATTTTTATTTATTGTTTTCAATTATTATAACGTTTGTAAACCTTTAGACTTTTTTGAATCTTAAAGAATATTGCCTTGGATTACAAATATATACTAGTCTTTTAAATTCAAAAGTTAATATATCATGTAAATGAGATAAAATAGCGGAAACAAAAGGATGGTCTTAAACCCTATATTTGTAAGGAGTCCTTATATTAACGAAACAGTTTCGATGGCATATTCGAAACGCTAGTGAAAAAATTGAGCTAAAATGAAAATAGTAGTACTTGACGGATTTACCCTAAACCCAGGTGATTTGAGTTGGGGAAAGTTGGAAGGTTTAGGAGACTTCACTGTTTACGATAGAACTGAATACAGCAATGAAAAAATTATTGAGACCATAGGCGATGCCGAGATTATTTTTACAAACAAGACGCCATTACCAAGGGAAGTGCTTCAGGCGGCCCCAACTGTGAAATACATTGGCGTATTGGCGACTGGTTTTAATGTGGTCGATGTAAAGGCTGCAAAAGATTTGGGTATTGTAGTCACCAATGTGCCCACCTACGGGACCACCGCAGTAGCGCAAATGACCATGGCATTATTGCTTGAAATGTGCCATCATGTTGGCGAACACAATCGTGCCGTAAAACGTGGTGAATGGGCGGCCAGCAAAGACTTCTGTTTTTGGAACTTTCCATTGATAGAGCTAGAGGGCAAAACTTTGGGGATTATTGGTTTTGGGAGCATCGGTCAAGCTACGGCTAAACTGGCTGAAGCTTTTGGGATGACCATTTTAGCCTCAGGAAGTCGTAGAAGACCCGAATTAGAGACTTCAACAATGCGGTATACCGATTTGGACGAACTGTTGTCGGAGTCGGATGTTATTAGCCTTCATTGCCCATTGACCGAGGATACCAAAGGTATAATTAGCACTCAAAACATAGCTAAAATGAAAGACGGGGTGATGATCATAAACACTTCTAGGGGGCAGCTCGTAATCGAGAAAGACCTTAAAAGTGCATTGGATACGGGAAAAGTAGCTTATGCCGCTGTCGATGTAGCTTCAAGTGAACCTATTGATGGAAATAATGAATTATTAAAGGCTGATAATTGTATAATCACACCGCATATCGCATGGGCACCTAGAGAGTCAAGGGCCAGATTGATGGGGACAGCCATAGAAAACCTAGAAGCTTATTTGGGGGGGCGTCCGATAAATGTTGTGAATGCCTAACGGTGTCTAAAATGTATAATCTCTACTTTTTCGAATACTAAAAAAATGGCAGATACAATTCTTCAGAAGTTAAGAAAAAACAAAAATATATACGGCACTTGTATTTTATCTACTTCACCAATTTGGTCAAAAGCGGTAAAGGGAATAGGGCTTGATTTTGTCTTTATCGATACCGAACACATTCCTATGGATAGAACCGAATTGACATTGCTATGTCAATTGTACGCAGCAATGGGTATTTCACCCGTAGTTCGAATTCCAAGTCCTGATCCATATTTGGCCTGTATGGCAAAAGATTCGGGTGCAATTGGAGTACTAGCGCCCTACATTGAAAATGTGGAACAGGTAAAGGAAATGGTGGGAGCTACAAAATATCGGCCATTAAAGGGAGAGCGATTACAAAATGTCTTGAAGGGGACTGAAACATTGAAACCTGCCCTTGCCACATACCTCAAAACATATAATGAAGGTAGCTTATGCTTGATAAACATTGAAAGTACAGCTGCTTTGGATAATCTGGATGCCCTATTGAATGTTTCCGGTTTAGATGGGGTCATTATTGGTCCGCACGACCTATCGATCAATATGGGGCTGCCCGAGCAATATGGGCATCCAGATTTTGAAAAGGCGGTAAAAGAAATAATCCGCAAAGCCAGAAATAAAGGAATAGCGGCAGGAATACACTTTCCCTCCGATCCCAATCGACAGATAAAATGGATGCAAGAGGGAGCAAACATTGTTTTGCACAGTTCCGATATGTTCCTTTTTGCGCAAAAATTGGAGGAAGATTTGAAAACGATAAAAAACAGCGCTGGGGATGATATCAAACCAGTCGACTATTCTGATTTGACCATTTAAAAACCATAACGAGATGCTTGATGCGAAAGAAACTTTTCCATTTATAATAAAGGGAACCAACGTGTTTAGATGGGTGCTGTTCGGCATCATGTTTGCCGGCATGACCCTGAATACCTTGAATGCACAGGCACTTGATATGAGCACATCAAAGATTGTCTGCTTTGAAAAAAAGAACCCCCTTGTTATGAAAGCGATTTCAGTTCTTCAGGAAGAGGTCTTTAAAAGAACACAAATTCAACTCGGGCGGCAAAGTAAATGGCCACGGGAATCTCAATCCACAATAGCAATTGGCCTAAAAGGACAATTGGATAAATTCCCCAAGGAATATCAGACAAAGGTAGCGACGATGCCCACGACCAATGATGAGGGATTCCAAATTGGCATTGTTGCAAAGTCAAAAACCGTTTTGATTATTGGAAACGATGCCCGGGGAGTACTCTATGGAATCGGAAAATTGTTGCGAAAAATGGAAATGGGTATAGGTAAGGCTTTAGTGCCCCTTGATATTGAAATTTCTTCATCGCCGAAATATCCAATTAGGGGGCATCAATTAGGATATCGACCCAAGACCAATTCATACGATGCATGGACCCCATCGCAATTCGACAGCTATATTCGGGACTTGGCCATTTTTGGGGCCAATAGTATAGAAATTATGCCACCGCGAACCGATGATGATTTTACTAGTGTTCACATGAAAATTCCGGCGATGGAAATGATTTCCGAACAATCAAAAATTTGTGACAGCTATGGTATGGATGTTTGGATGTGGTACCCCAATCTGGGATCCGATTATGAGAATTCCGATTCCCTAAAATCAGAAATCGAAGAACGCCACGAAGTTTTTAAGGCATTACCCCGTTTAGATGCGCTTTTTGTTCCAGGAGGCGATCCCGGTGATTTAGAGCCCGACGTTTTATTCGATTGGCTTGCTAAGGAAGCCGAAGTTCTCAAAACATACCACCCTGATGCGAAAATTTGGGTTTCTCCCCAAGCCTTTAGGCCAACCAAAGCGTGGTTCGATGCTTTTTACGCCCATGTGAATAAAGAATATTCCTGGTTCGGGGGTATTGTTTTCGGCCCGTGGATCAAAACGCCCATTCAAGAAATTAGAAAGCGAATAAACACAGGCATCCCGATTAGAAGATACCCTGATATTACACATAGTTTAAGTAGCCAATACCCAATTCCGAAATGGGATTTGTCGTATGCCATAACTTTAGGACGAGAATGTATAAATCCGCGTCCGAGCGATGAGAAAATGATACATAATGCCATTGACGAATATGCACAAGGAAGCATTAGCTATTCGGAAGGAACCAATGATGACGTCAACAAAATGATATGGACTGTACAAGATTGGGATCCCGATTCTCCGGTAATAGAAACCCTTCGAGACTATGCACGCTATTTCGTCGGTAATGAATATACCGAGGCGGTCGCCCAAGGTTTTATGGCTTTGGAAAAAAACTTGCAGGGACCATTGCTCACCAATGAAGGAGTAATTCGTACATTACAGCAATGGCAGGTATTGGAAAAACAGGCCACTCCTGAGGTATTGTTGAATTTTCGTTTTCAGATGGGATTGATTAGGGCCTATTTTGATGCCTACCAATATCGTAGATTGGTTTATGAAACGGAATTGGAGCAGATGGCCCGCGACCATTTGAGGTTGGCACCAGAGGGAGGTTCGCAAATTGCCATTCGAAACGCAAGGGAAACATTGGCCAAGGCTTGGGGAGCTCCGATTATGAAGGAATGGAAAGAACGCTGCCTGGAACTGGCCGATGCCTTATTTGAGAGTGTTGGAGCTCAATTGACAATCGAGAAGCATTTTGCGGCTGCTGGTCGGGGTAACTTTATAGATAATATAGACGTGCCTTTAAACGATTCCATGTGGTTGCTAGATCAATTGAGCAGTATTGAAAAAAATGAAAATGAGCAGCAGCGCCTTGAAGAAATTGATAGAATGTTACAACGAAACAATCCGGGGCCGGGAGGGTTTTATGATAATTTTGGTTCCCTAAAGAGTTGGGCGCGGATCGTCTCCCATGTTCCACGGGAATTAGACCCAGGGAACCTGGTATCGCCCCGTACCGGTTTTGGCGTCGGTCTAAAAGGAGAAGAATGGGTACATGAGGTAACCGCTAAAGGTTTTGAAGGACGATCAACACCACTTGCATGGATGAATCAAATCACAACACTATATGACCAACCCCTCGAAATTGTGTATACTGATTTAGACCCCAAAAGTTCTTATAAGATTCGGGTGGCATATACCGGGCGTTTTCGTTCACGAATAAAAATGACGGCCGATGATACGCTAGTACATGATTTTATAAAGACCGGGGTACAGCCTATATATGAATTTAATATTCCGGTGGCCGCTACCAAAGATGGGAATCTTAAGTTAGAATGGACGTGTGGGGAAGGGGAAAGGGGATCTCAGGTATCTGAGATTTGGATTATAAGGGATGCTGTTGCTCAAAAAGAATAATAACTATGAAAGATGCTAAAAACAAAAATGAAGGACGCAGAAAGTTCTTGCTTCGCTCGGGACTGGCAGTAGCGTCGGTTCCTTTCTTGCCGGTTTCATGTCGGCAAAATGCCGAGGAATCTGAAGAAAAACCAAACGAAAATTCTTTTGAGTTTGCCTTTTTGACAGACATCCATATTAAACCGGAGATGAATGCCCCAAGAGGTTTTCAAATGGCTATAGATAAAGTAAATGAAATGAGTCCCGATTTTGTAATAACCGGAGGCGACCTTGTTTATGATGTTATGCGCGGAAACTATGAAAAGAGTGAATCGCTCTTTAATTTGTACAAAGACATGAGCAAAGGGTTTGAAATGCCAGTTTATAATTGCATCGGAAACCATGATTTGTTCGGTATTTATGAAGAAAGCCCCGAAGATGAGAGCCATCCCGACTACAAATATGGCATGTGGGAACGACATTTCGGAGACACCTATTATTCATTTGACCATAAGGGTTGGCATTTTATTACGTTGAATTCGTTGGATGTGACGGACAACAAACGGTACAAAGGAGTTTTCCATCAGGAACAATTGCGATGGCTGCAAGAAGACCTTGGTAAAGTAGCTAAGGCAACACCTATCGTGATTACTACGCATATTCCGATGATGTGTACCTATTCGCAACTCAATGGAAGCGAAGGAACCCGTACAGTAAGTAATGGCTTTGAAGTATTCAAAATGTTGGAAGGGTACAATTTAAAATTGGTGTTGCAAGGACATATTCATTGGAAGGAATATGGATTTGTAAACGACAGATTCCAATTTCTTACCGGAGGTTCCATTGCAGGAAACGGTTGGAAAGGCCGACGACACAATACCAAAGAAGGCTTTATGAAAATCAAAGTAACAGGTGATGACTTTTCATGGGAATATATCGACCATGGATGGGAAAACGAACGTTTGAAAATAGCTGGACAACAAGATGTTTAGTATTGTTTTACTTCGCTCGCTTCAAAAACTAGAAGACTTCCGAAAGCATTTAGATATAGAAATTTTTAGGTATACGCTGTATTTAAGGGCTCTTTGTGCTTTCGAAAATTGCCGGTAGATAGGCCATTTTGGCAAGATAAATTGCCGTCTTTTCTTCGTGTGAGGAATAATAGGACATTAATAAAGTGTCGTCTTGCATCAAAAAACCTGGGTAGCTACAATCCCCTGAGCTAGGTAACGTAAGTAATTTTGTGGTTTTACCATTAAGTTCAACCCTTGTGATTATGGTTTGTTCTTTTGAGGGTAAATATTCCCGTGTCGCACAGAGCATGAGGCCATTGTCGAGTACAATCAAATCAGGACCTCCCAGACGCTGTTCCAAGGCATTCCATTTCCAATTTTTATAGGGAGGAGCGCTAACGCCAATGGCCCCGTTATGGCGTCCACCACGTCGAACCACAGCTATCATGTCATCGTTTTTGTTGAACCGTAAAGTAGTTTCATTCCCCTCCATAACATCAAAGGTAGTGACGAACTTATAGTCGATGCCATCGTCACTGACGACCAATTGTACCGATTTTTCTTTTTTAGGTTGGTATACCCCCGCGTATACTTTGCCCTTGTGCCAGGTGGCCCTCCAAAGCCAATCCGTACCCGTATGAATCGCTGGGTCCAAAGAAATATTTTGGGCCTTGGAAAACGATTTTCCTTCCATATTGCTAAAACTAACTTTTGGGGACATCGAGGTCAATTTTCCAGCGGTATAAACGGACCCCCCAATATTAAGCATGATTCGATCGTCTGGGGTCACAGACAATTGTGGATCCCTGAAATCTATTCCCTGTTCGTAAAGATGTGCTACCGAATGCCAATTTTGACCGTCTTCGGAGGCAATTACCCGAATACTTCCGTTGATGCCAGATACATGACCATTACTTTCCCGAAAAGCACAATATAAGGTACCCTTGAACTCGATTAATGAAGTAAAGGCATTATGTGCTGCCCGGTCCCAAATACGCTCTACGGATAGGATGGCATCGTGTTCCGGAGTATTTTGTGCACTGGCAATTACCGGTAACAACAGAAGAACAAAGAGGTGTAAATGGGTTTTTAAAAACTTTAAGGCCATGATGGTAATTTTTAGTTTATTCCAACAGTTTGTTCATACGTTCTATCGACTGTACCAAGGCACGGAGGGTATGGTAATTTATTTTCCAATTGTGGCTCATATGGCTCCAGATAGGTTCGCCTTTGCGGGTCATCAGTGGAATCCATTCCCCAACGGTATGGTCAACCATCTTGTCAAATACAAATCGGTGTACATTTTCATAGATAGGAAGATATTTTTTCAAATCGTACGTGATACACGCTTGTAATAGGGCAATAAGCATTTCGGCCTGTTGCCAAAATTCTTTTTCTCGATCGGTTACACCTCCAGAATGCGACCCTTCAACATAGACTCCTCCATACTCCCAATCGATTCCATCGGCCAAAGCATGATCAAACTGGGTTTGAATTACTTTATCATATTTCTCAAAAGGAATATTGGCGATAGCAATGGCGTGCATGAGTAACCAGGCAAATTCTACATTGTGTCCGTAGCTCGTATTATCTTCAGGTGAAGATTTGATGCCATCTTCCGAAAAGCGATCCCAACCCCAAATGATATCGAACTTGATTTGCGGGGCAACCTTCCAATCTGCTGTAAATTGAGGAATACCGGTCAAGTATTTCGGATGGATTATTCTTTTCGTCAAAACCTCGATAATCTCCAATAGCTTCCTTTTGTGCACCTCCTTGCCGCTACATTCATAAAGTGTAGTGAAAGCTTCCATCAAGTGCATGTGTACATCGAGGGTTTTTCTATCTCCCCCAGCAGCACCCTGACCCTTTAATGTCCAATCCCTTTGAAACATTTCAAAATAGCCTCCGAACATGGTATCGGCCCCATATTTTTGAAGAAGGTCAAAACATTTTTCGGCATAATAAAGTCCGCGTGGATCCCCCGATGCCAAGGTATATTCGCAAAAACCATAGATTATAAAGCTGTGGCCATAGATTATTTTCTCATCAATAAGTACATTACCCTTTCTATCGGTCAACCAAAAGAAACCTTCGTGTTCCTCATCCCACATTTTTTCGATAACAAAGTCGACCCCGTGCTTGGCATATTCTAAACATTTTCCATTTCCATAGCCCGCTCTATGGGCGGAGGCAAAACTATAAATGCAACGTGCCTGACCGAGCATTGATTTTTCATCAACGCCCGTGTCATTACCGTCTTTATCAAAATGGGTTATAAACCCGCCGTTCACATCATCTTTGCAGCGATCAAACCAAAAGGGGAGTAATTCTTCGGTTAGATGCTGCTGTACTTCATTTTTTAACTTTAAAATTCGGTCATTGTAATCGGTCATTTTCTAAACTACTTTTTTTAGTGGGTTGGGCACCCAACTTATTTGATTATTTTAAATTTAAATGTGCTATTATGGCCTTATCTCCGATAATCGCATTTGAAGGACGTGGATTGTCGGCCGTAAAAACCTTTAAATCATTTTCCGGTTGAATCGTTACAAAATCTTCTTGAACCCCATCGGTAACGGTGACATTACCCAGTTTCAATTTTAGATGATACGCCAAAAACGTGTAGGCAGCGGCACGTTTTGAATATCCGTAGTCATGCTTCTCAGCTGGAAGGTGTACATTTTCGACTTTGTGTTCGGCATTATAAAGCGCATATACTTTCTGAATATATGGGTATTCTATTCTTGGCGTATTTCGCGTCCAGTCTGATCCGTTCGAAATCAGCAGCATCGGCCGCGGAGCGCATAGGGCCGCAATTTCAACATTATTGGTTTGATGTGCGGTACTTTTATGAATGGGCATTCCGCTTTCACAAACACATCCTCCAAAAAAGTGGGCGGAAACCTGAACCGTAGGTACGGCTACCTTGATACGGTCGTCAATTGCGGTCAGTACAAAAGTTTGTGTACCCCCACCAGAGCCCCCGGTCATGCCGATTCTTTCCGCGTCGACGTCGGAGCGCGAAAGTAAGTATTCCAATACCCTTTTGCTGTTCCATGTTTGTAGCAATAAGGCAATGGGCATTTTGTGTGTCGTTTGGTTCGATTCGGCATATCCCACCATGTCATAAGCAAAGACTATGGCGCCCATGCGGGCCAAGGTGGCGCACCTCGCCTGAACATCTTCTTTTAGCCTTTTATCAGCCATATGGCCGTGAGGCGAAAGGATAGCGGCATTTTTAGTATCTGGATTGGCCGGACGATATAAATTTCCAGTAATGAAATATCCAGGAAAGCTTTCAATCGCGATATTCTCTACAACATAGCCGTCAAAAGTATGTTTTCGGCCAATTATCGGATTGAAATTACCTTCGATTTTTGGCATTTGATTCAGTTTCATACCAGAGATAATGCCTGAACGAATGACTTCCGAACGCCTTTCCCACGATGCTAGATCGTCCCATTCTTTTGCGAAATCCTTCATGACCAGATTGGCCTCATCCTCGGTCCAATATTTGCCGGTACACAACATTTCACTTTGTGCATTTATGGCTACGGTGAGCGCGATGAAAAAAAACAAAACTACTTTTCTCATGTAATTCAAATTTTATGGTGATTCATTTCACTGTGGTAGGTCAACCGCTCAATTCAAGTAAAACCTTATATGAATTGTGGCTTTGTAATGGTGTTTAAACAAATATATAGCATCGGGTTGGTGGTTTGCTTCCCCTATTTTGTCCATTTTACATTATATATTGACTCTTTGAATCTAGGAAAAAAATAATTTTATAAGGGTTGTAAGCTTTTGGGCAACACCGCCTTGAAAAGTATGTGGTAAATCGAAACGTGGATGGAAAAGGAAGCCTAGGGATGCTTGAATCGGCTTGCTTTAGGTTAAATGTTTATGTAAATTCAGCAAAATAATTGAAGTATACTATTCGTATTTTCTATTTCTTTGTTTGTCTCCGACATTAATGGTGAATGGCTTAAAGCCGATTAAGAATCTTTCCATAGCCATATAAATTTAAATTGTTGATAGATAGTTTACAAGATATTGAAAAAGACATGCACGAAAACATTAGGAGTTTATAACTTATGAGGGTTTTGGTAGTTATTCAAAAGATGTACAGGGTGTAGCGAATCTAGTGCTTCAGAATATTTAATTACCGCATTCGGGCAAGATTATAGAATTATAAAACCGTATTATATTAAATCTAAAATTTATTCAGAAATGAAGAAAGGAATAACAAGGAGAAAATTTATTAAAAAAGGTTCTGCCGGAATAGCTGGAGTTTCTATGCTATCGACAAGCGCACTTTCTTACGGAAGAATCTTAGGCTCGAACGATTCCATACAAATGGGAGTTATCGGTATTCGTGGAAGAGGGGGGAGCCATATCGAGAACTTTGGTAAAATGAAGAATGTAAGGTTGAAATACCTTGTAGATATCGATGAAAATCTGTTTAAAGATAGGCTGGATCAAGTAGAGAAATATGCAGGATATCGACCACAGACCGAGTGGGACATGCGACGTGTTTTTGATGATAAGGAAATCGATGCGGTTTCTGTAGCCGCACCGAATCACTGGCATGCACTCTCTACCATTTGGGGCGCTCAAGCGGGAAAACATGTCTATGTAGAAAAGCCATCTACACATAATGTGTTTGAAGGAAGAAAGATGATCGAGGCCGCAAGAAAATATAATGTTTTGGTTCAGGTCGGTTTTCAAAACCGTTCGATTACAAATACCCAACGTGCCATCAAATTTATTCGTGATGGCAAACTAGGGGAAGTTTATATGACCCGAGGACTCTGTTTTAAACCAAGACCAAGTATTGGAATGTACCCTGATGGACCAATGAAGCCAGGGGAACAGTTTAAAATGAACGTTGAGTCTGGTGGTTTTGAGCCGGCGTATACAGAAGCCTACCTCAAAAATGTACATTACGATATGTGGCTCGGACCTGCCCCAGAACGACCTTTCAATAGAAACAGGTTCCATTATAATTGGCACTGGAATTGGGATTATGGCAATGGTGATACCGGTAACCAAGGGCCACACCAATTTGATGTTGCACGATGGGCCCTAGGTAAAGAAGAATTGCCTTTACGTGTGAATTCAATGGGGGGATATTTCGGAGAGAAGTCCGCTCAAAATACGCCGAATACCCAAACTTCGCTTTTTGAATATGATGATGGAAAAATTCTGGAATTTGGGACAAGAGGAATATTTACAAACCCTGAGGGTGTTCTTTTACCGGATATCAATGTAACGGGTAGTGGAAAAATATCAGCATCAAGTAAAGCCACTCCTGTTAAAATTGGGGTAATCGTATTAGGTACCGAGGGTTGGATGCAAATTGACGCTGGTGGAAACTGGCAGACTTTCTTCGGCAGAAATAATGAAGCGGGCCCAACATCAGGAGAAAAAGATGATTCGTACGATCCGTTAGATTTGACCGGTGGCGGTGGTGGAGAAGCTATCTTCACCAATTTTATCTCTGCCATTCGTAACAATGATCAATCAGAGTTGACCTGTGATATTGAAACCGGTCATAAGTCTAGTGTACTTCCCTTGATTGCAAACGTTTCATATCGATTGGGCAGGGAATTGCTTATTGATGGTAAAGAAGAGTCTTTCATTAAAGATAAAGAGGCCAATAAAATGTTGACTAGGGAGTATCGAAAAGGATATGTTGTTCCTAATAACGTTTAGTGTCTTTTAGAATTTTCGAATTCACTTTTTCCGTTTAAAGGGGGCATCATTTTGCGAACATTTTTTATGGTATTCCATTGCTACGGAAATTCATTTTAAATTATCAGGGGCATAGCCAACTATGCCCCTTGCCCTATAAATAACGTAATACATGAGGACTATACCTGCAGTTTTGGCACTCGTATTGATCAGTAGTGCCTGTAAAGAAAAGAATAGAGACATCGCCCAAAATGAGGAAATAACAAAAAACCACATCACATTAGCGAATAATGAAACCGATAAGAAGGTCGATGTTCTTGTAGACGGTAAGTTATTTACCTCGTATTTATATGCCGACGATATTTCCGTCCTTAAAAAAACCACACTTTATCCGATTATTGCAGCAAACGGGGAGGCGGTTACCCGTGGCTATCCTCTTGATACCAGGCCCAATGAAAGAACCGACCACCCGCACCATATAGGGGCGTGGTTTAATTTCGGGGATGTCAACGGACTAGACTATTGGGGAAACTCCGATGAAATCAAAACACCAAAGAATAAGCTGGGTACTATTCGGCACGATAAAATAGTTAGCCTTCAAAGTGGAAATGAAAGTGCCACCCTGGTCGTTAGCGCAAATTGGTTAAAGCCCGATGGGAAGGTCTTGATGAAAGAAGACACCAAGTTTATTTTTTATGCAGAGGAAGACAAAAGAATTATAGATAGAATTACCACGTTTAAAGCCTTGGAAGAGACCGTTTCGTTTAATGACACCAAAGAGGGAATGTTTGCTATTCGAACGGCTAGAGCCTTGGAACACCTCAGTGACGGCCCCGTTACCTTGAGTGATGCAAACGGTAACAAAACCGATGTTCCTGTTACAGACAATACAGGGGTTAGTGGCCAATATTTGAGTAGTGAGGGCATCACCGGTACCGATGTTTGGGGCACTAGGGCCAAATGGATGGCACTTTCCGGTAGCCTTAATAAAAAAGATGTTACGCTGATGATTATGGACCAACCCCAGAATGTGGGCTATCCTACGTATTGGCATGCCAGAGGATACGGTTTGTTTGCGGCAAATCCACTGGGGCAAAAAGCATTTACAGATGGGAAGGAAGAATCACTTAATTTTTCCTTAGAACCGAATACTGCGGTTACTTTTACCTACAGGATAGCAATTTTGGACGGTAAAAAGGACAAAGCACAGTTGGAAGCGGAGTACGATAAATTTGTTAGGATGTAATGTTCATGGGAAGCTGAGGAACATATCAACTGCTTAAAACCAAAAAACACTTTCCATATCAATGAGTTTCAATTATCCTATAGCACTTTCTTCCATAATAATGGGCGCAATTGTATTGATCATGGGATTAATCCTTAAAAGGAAACCGACAAAAATTGGGCATATAAATGGTTTTCGAAATAAACATTCTATGAAAAACCAAGAGCAATGGGATTTTTCGCAAAAAGTATTTGCCGAAAATTTGATAAAATATGCATGGATTCCCTTTCTTACATCACTTCTCGGATTTTTTGTCAATGAGCAATATACTCCTTGGGGATTATTGGGGGTAATGACAATGTTTCTTGTATGTATGGCTTTGGCCTCCTTTAAAACACGGGATAGAATTAATTTGGAATTTGAGAAAAAGGAAAACGATTAAATGAAAAATACGTTGCACGATTGTAAACCCTTTAAACAATATCGGGTTCGCGTCAAATTCTAGCGTGCACACCGTAAAACACACCCTGGTCTACTCCCATATTGTATATGACTAAAAACCTAATGCTATCGGGTTTTGAGTCCTCCCTTCGTCATTTCTGTACGCTATTTGGTTGTGTTTTCAAGGATAATGACCGAAGGACTTTCTTTTAACCATTTTTTACTTAATCCCGTGGTGTCGCCCTTTGCCAAAAAAGAAACAAAGGAACCGAGGGCTAGGTCAATATCACCATCGGCATCCATATCACCAGCATCCATTACCATCCACCTTCCGTTCGTGGCTTCCGGAAAGGAAAACGCTTCAAAAGTTAAGTTTCCTTGGTTTTCTAAATACACAAAACTTTCTTGCGGATTGTTCAAGTAATCTGGAAAATAAGAAATCGTGGCGATATCTAAATCGCCATCGAGGTCATAATCTCTGGCCATCGCCTTATAGGCACCATTTTGTGGGTAGAAAAAGGCCTGTTCAAAATTGAGTTTACCATTATTGAGAAAAATATAAACTCCGTGATAATCTTTCAAAATAGGTGTTTTGTCAGCATTATCGCCACAGACATAAACAATATCGTCGAATCCGTCGTTGTTAAAATCGGCCAGCTCCATGTACGCCGATCCGTAAAGTGGTAAAAATGACAACAACTTTTTTTCGCTAAAACTGCCATTCCCTTGATTTTCATAATAGAAAATACCTTCGTCACCTTGCGCCATAAGCACGAAAATATCATTGAAACCATCCTTATTGATGTCTTTAATAACAGCACTAATGGCTCCGGGTTTGCTGTTTAGGGTGTTCGCGATGTATCGATCATGCCCCTCATTTTTAAACCAAACAAGTTTACCCGTCAAATCGCCGTATTCGCAGGCAACGATATCTTCTAAACCATCGTTGTCTAAATCTCCATAGGCCATAGCCACGGGACGTTGCAGCTTGGGGAGGATAAGGTGTCGGTTCGTAGTTTTTGTATCTTCTTCGGTAGGGCTTATTTTAAGAACTGCACCGTGGGAAAGGTCGTTCGGATATAAATTTCTTCCAATAGTTGTTAAAAATACGGTGTCCGATTTTTCGTAGAAATCGATGGGGCTCCCATCTAACCTCAAGTTTTGTTCGAGTTTAAGGTCAGGGGAGAGGTAAGTTAAAATGTTATTTCTGGTTTTGCCGTCACCAAAGACAATACCTCGATTTTCAGGTAATATTTTAACGAGGGAAGTAAGCGGCGGGCGATTGTTATATAATGCCTCCTTATATTCAAATGATTTTAATCCGATATTGATTTTTTTATTAGGAGCTGGAACGCTATCAGCGTCAGGCGCATTTTCTACATAATAATCCACCAACTTCATCCAATCGGCTTTGGCCAAAAGTGGTTCTTCCGGAAAAATCTTGGCATTTTGAACAACAGTTCTGTTCGGTGGTGGACCGAAGATACTATCTGGCTGTCGGTTTCCATTATATATGCCCAACCGGTTTCCCATGGCCGGAAGCACATCGGCTTTCCAAATGGTTTTCGATAGATAGGAGGGAGGCACAAAGGCATGACAACTGGCGCAATGAATTTCCGCCAATTCCTTCCCCGAAAGACTTGAAATGGGTAGGTCTCCCGGGGTTGGTTTTTTGGACTCCTTCTTTTCGGCACATGATCCAAGCAGACTTAACAATAGCCATAATAGAACGAGTTTCTTCATAGATCCGGACTTTGAACTTACCGACTACAAACGTAAGTATAATCCTTTATTTTATCCCATAAAGCGGACCATAAGCTTTACAGGCCCTATAATCTTGTCCTTCTTTATCGGTACCGAAAGAAGACCACAAAGCGGGTCTGAAAACATCACTTTCATCAACATTATGCATGTTTACCGGAATTCTCAGCATCGAAGCCAACGAAATCAAATCGGCGCCAATATGGCCGTAGCTTATGGCTCCGTGATTGGCACCCCAATTGGCCATTACGGTATATACATCTTTAAAAGCACCTTTGCCCGTAGTTATAGGGGCAAACCAGGTTGTCGGCCAAGTTGGGTTTGTTCGGTCATCCAATGTTTTATGCACATCATCTTCTAGAACTACGGTCCAGCCTTCAGCTATTTGTAAAACGGGCCCGACACCTTTGACCAGATTGATTCGGCACATCGTTACGGGCATTTCCCCATCGGTCTTAAACTGTGAAGAATAGCCACCACCTCTAAAATACTCTTTGACCGCTTGTGGCCAAAGGGTTGCATCCAAACATTTTTGGGCTTCTTCCTCGGTGATATCCCAAAAAGGTTTCATTGCTGGACTGCCGTCTTCATTGCGTTGTTGGGCCGTAGCATCTAAAGTCGTGGATCCTGAGTTGATCAAATGGATGATACCGTCTTTTGCCTTTCCTTTTAACTCTTTTCCGGTGACGCGCTTTACCGATTCGGGACTCCAATACGTTCTTACATCGGAGAAGATTTGGGCCGTATTGGTCAATAAATGTCCGAAAAGCATGGATACCCCGTTTAAGCTATCGTTTTCCGTAGCGACCATAAAGGCTTGCCGTATTCCGTTCCAATCGAAAGAGGAATTTAATATGGCCTCGGGAAAATCCCCGTTCGGCATATGATCCGTCCATTGCCGTTGCCCTTGAAAACCTGCTGCTATGGCATTTCTTCCAAAGGCTTCCTCACCATGCCCCATTTCCTTTAATTTCGGGTTTCCGATCATAAGGTCACGAATGATCAAGGTCATCTTAACAACGATTTCCCACTCCCATTCTTTTCGTTTCGTATCGCCTTTTAGCGCCGCTATATTGTAATCTTTTCCCTCTTTGCAATTTTTGTACGTCCATTGCAACGCTTTTTCGTACTCCTCTTTGTCATAAATCTCTTCTTCGATTCTTCTGGTAACCTCGGTTTGATCGACAAATTCGGTACGCATACCCAAATAATCGTGAAAGAAATTTTGATCGACCATAGAACCAACGATGCCCATAGAGGAATACCCCAGCGATAGATATGATTTGCCTTTCATTTGGGCAACGGCCAAACCTGCTTTGACAAAACGCAGAATTTTTTCTTTTACGTCGTCATGTATTTCGGTGTCTCCGGTATCTTGTACTTCACGACCATAAATACTAAATGCGGGCAACCCTTTTTGGGCGTACCCGGCCAAGGCGGCTGCAAGGTAGACTGCTCCGGGGCGTTCGGTACCATTAAAGCCCCAAATCGCTTTGATGGTATTTGGGTCGGCATCCATTACTTCGGTACCATAGCACCAGGCGGGGGTAACGGTCAAAGAAACTGTAACGCCTTCACGCTCAAATTTATCGGCACATAAGGCGGCTTCGGCAACGCCTCCGATATTGGTGTCGGCGATGACGCATTCCACCTTTTCGCCGCTCGGAAACCTTAAATTTTCTTCAATAAGCTTGGCGGCGTTCTTAGCCATTTCCATGCATTGTGATTCTAACGATTCCCGGACACCCCTTTCGCGTCCGTCAATTACGGGTCTAATTCCCACTTTTGGTAGTCTGCCTATTAATCGGTTTCCCATTTTGTTCTTGTTTTAATTTTTTGAATTGTTTTTATACGTTGTTTTCGCCTATTTCCTTAGTCGGTGCTTGATTCAAGAAATATATTGGAATTTTAACTTAAATAACGAAAATATGGCTAAATAAATAAATCGGTTGATAAAATACCATGGGTTTTGAACAAAATATTATAATCGGTTTTTTTTGAAAAAGGATATATTTGTTTTTAGCGGCGGAGTCGGGGATCTGCGGTGGCAGGCACCACTTTTAAATAGGAAAAGGTCGCTTTTACAGGCTATCGTTCTACCAAATTAAGACGGACTTTTTTTCTAGGTTACGGCAATATTCAAAGGCGTGTGTTACGGATGAGGATAGCCTAGTTTTAAGAAAAACGTATAATTCAATCATGTGAAAAAGCAATTATATGCGCTTAAAGGTATTGTAACGGTATTGAATACCCCTTTTACCGATCAAAATACAATTGACTTAAAGGCCTTACAGCAAAATGTTACCGAAGCATTAAAAGCGGGAGTTGCTGGCTTTTTAGTACCTGCAATGGCCGCGGAGGTTTATAAGTTATCGCATACGGAGCGATTAAAGATGGTCGAAGCTGTCTTGGAAACGGTGGGCGACCGTGTGCCTGTTATTGCAGGTTCGGGGGAAACGGACCTTGAAAAAAGTAAAAAGTTGTTACGGGGCTATTTGAATATAGGTTGCACCAATGTACTTTTTCAAATTCCGTTTCAAGAAGAGGCACAATTTCGGAAACACTTTATGGAATTGGCCGATCTTGACCCAAAAATGATTATGCTCCAAGATTGGGATGCCTCGGGCTATGGCTTAAATGACGAATTGATTTGTGACCTATTCGAAACGGTGGAAGCTTTCCGTTGTTTGAAGATTGAAACCGTTCCCGCAGGTGTCAAATATTCCCGCATGCTCGAATTGACCCAGGGAAAATTACATATCAGTGGGGGATGGGCGGTTTCACAGATGATGGAAGGCCTGCAACGCGGGGTTCATGCCTTTATGCCCACGGGAATGCATTTTATTTATACCACCATTTATAGGCTTTTTGAGGAAGGGAAACACGCAAAGGCCAAGCAATTGTTTCTAGAAATACTTCCGGTTTTGGCATTTTCGAATCAACACCTGGATATTTCGGTACACTTTTTTAAACGGCTGTTGTTTCGGCAAGGTATTTATCCGACCCCGAACGTGCGTAATCCCACTGTGCCCTTTGATACGCTGCACCAAGAAATAGCAGATGAACATATAGCACACGTCATGCAATTGGAGCATCGAATAAGACAGCATGTTGTATTTTCTTAGAGCGCCCACTGGAATATGGACGGTTTATGGCCCTATTCTGAAACGGATATTTCATTTTTAAATTACAATTATGATAAGCACAGTGATTTTTGATATGAATGGGGTGATAACCGACGATGAGGACCTGCATGAACTGGCTACGCAAAAAGCTTTTGAAAAGGTCGGATTGGAAATCACCCCGGAAATCTATCGTCAATATTGTTTGGGTCGAACCGATGCGGCTGCTTTTGTGGATCTGGTACGTGATTTTCAGCTGCAAAAACAAGAAGTAGGTTCACTAATTGCCGATAAAACAAATAGCTACCAAGCGCTTATTGCCGATAATTTAAAGGTATACCCCGGCGTCATAGAATTAATAGAACGGCTACATCAAAAATATACTTTGGCGCTAACGACCAGTTCAACCTTTGAAGAGGTGCAGACCGTGGTCGGCCAATTGCAACTTGAAAATCTTTTTAAGGTCATTGTCAGTTCCAAGGATGTCAAACGGGGAAAGCCCGACCCCGAACCGTATATATTAACGGCTCAAAAACTGGGGGTGGCCTGTGAAAACTGTGCGGTTATTGAAGATTCTGAAAATGGGGTACGGTCGGCCGTTGCTGCCGGAATGAAATGTATCGCGATACCAAATACCGAAAAGCGGGGTAAATTAACACGTGCCCATTTTATTATTGACGAGTATTCAGAGCTTACCGACCACCTGATACAAAGCTTGGGGTAGGGTGTGGTAAATCGCTTAGTAGCTAATATTCGTTATCTTAGTGCGCATATCTAAGATAGTGTCATTGAGGCTATTTAATTGCTTCATATCATTACAAAGGACCATGGAAAATTTATTAAAAACCATACAGTCAAGAGTCCATTTAAATCGAAACGATATAGATTTTATCAAAAACTATTTCGTTTGTGAAACAGTCCCTGCCCAAACCAGTCTTTTAGAAGCAGGCAAAGTAGAACGATATATTTACTTTTTAAGTAATGGAATCGTAAAAGGTTATCAAAATATGGATGGAAAAATTGTTGTTCAACATCTTGTATCTGAAAGTGATTTTTTTACATCTTTGGATAGTTTTATGACGGAAACACCCTCATTGGACTATTACGAAACCATTACAGCATGTAGTTTGATAAAAATTTCCAAACCAGCTTTTGACATTTTACAAAAGGAAACTAGTTTCTGGGGAGAATTTGTAAGGGATGTTACCAACGAACACTTAAATTGTAAACTGGAAAGAGTAAAAGATTTTCAACGTTTAACGGCCAAAGAACGTTATGTAAAGTTTGTAAATCAAAACCCGAAATTAGCTTTAAATGTTTCCATTGACACTATTGCCTCTTTTTTAGGAATGGAACCTCAATCATTGAGCCGTATACGCAAACAGATCACTTTCTAACAAATGTTATTTCTGAACCGCTAAAAGCTATAGAAATTTGCTCAAGCAAAAAGCGTAGCAAATGAGCAAAGAAATTTCATTGGTAACAGGTGGCAACGGACATTTAGGAAACAATTTAGTTCGATTATTACTTTCCAAAAATATAAGCGTAAGAACTACCGTAAGAAACCGTAATTATCAAGCGTCTCTTAGAGATCTGAACTGCGAAGTTGTTCAAGCTGATATTACAAATGCCCTATCGCTAAAAAAGGCATTTAAAGGAGTTACAAGCGTATATGCCGTAGCGGCAAATTTCAGTATGTGGGCTAAAAACTCTAAGACTGAAATTTATGATAATAACATGCAGGGTACTCAAAATGTGTTTGACATCGCAAAAGAATGTGGTGTGAAGAATGTGGTATATGTAAGTTCGGTGGCAGCTTTAGATTTCGCCATTTTGCCTGCTCATGTGGATAATGGATATAATAAAGACCGAAGAAATTGGTATTATAATTCTAAAAACGATTCTGATAAACTGGCATTGGAACTGGGAAAGAAATACGGCATAAAAACCGTTTTGGTATTGCCCTCTGCAATGATTGGTTCAGAAGCTTACAAATTAAGTTATACCAACAACCTTGTATATCAAATTTTAAACGGAAATATCCCTGTAGATACAAACGTTACATTAAATTGGATAGATGTAAAAGATGTGGCTTTTGGAACGTATCGGGCAATGAAAAACGGAAGAAATGGAGAAAGATATATTCTCTCGAACGAGAAACATACTACATTACAAGAGAGTGTCAAAATTGCTTCAGAGTTATATCCTGAATTAAAGTTGAAAACACCTAAGAAAATTCCTAAATGCTCACTTTATGCTGTGGCTGGATTAATGGAATTTTGGAGTGAATTAACAGGAAAAGAACCGCAATTGCAACGCCATTATGTAGCTATGTTTTATGGTTTAAAACAAGATTACGATATTACCAAATCAAAACAAGAATTAGGATTCAATCCTAAACCTTCAAAAAAAGCCTTAATAGATGCTCTAAAATACTTAAAAAACGATTGGGTAGCGCAGAAAATGGATTAAGGGAATGCAGCCCTTGAATTTTGTAAAACAAATTATTTAATAGGCAATATTTCTTATCTTAGTTTCGGTATGTCAATCTGCATCGTCAGGGCTATCCCTTGTTGGCTGCATTTAAGAAGAACCTTCTAAACCACATTAAGAAATTAAAATATGAGAATATTAATTTTAAGCGGAGCCCTTTCATTACTGACGTTATTTCATGCGCGGTCCCAGCAATTAGCCTTCCCCACAGCCGAAGGATATGGGAAATATACCGTTGGCGGACGTGGTGGAGCGGTGTTTGAAGTAACCAATCTCAATGGTTCAGGGGAAGGAAGTTTAAGGGCAGCGCTGGAAGCCAAAGGACCCAGAACAGTTGTGTTTCGCGTTTCGGGTACGATAACGGGTAATTTTAGTATTAAAAACGATAGTATAACTATTGCCGGCCAAACGGCACCTGGAGATGGTATATGTATTAAAGGAAACCTTTCCATTGGAGCTGATCATATCATCATCCGGTATATTCGAGTACGATTTGACCCTTCCATGCGTGAAAATGATGCCATAGGTGGCAGGTATCATAAGAATATTATTTTGGATCATATATCGGCTAGTTGGAGTACCGATGAGACGATGACGCTTTATCATAATGAGCATACTACCGTTCAATGGAGTATTATAGCCCAAGCATGCCCCAAAGGCACTACTGATGAACATCGATTCGGGGGCATATGGGGAAATAACTACGGTTCTTGGCATCATAATCTTTTCGCACATAACGCTAGCAGAAACCCACGTTGGGCTTCTGGTTGTGGATTTAACGATTACAGGAACAATGTAATCTATAACTGGGAATATGCTAGTAGTTATGGAGGTGAAGCCCATCAGAAAGGGGATAGACGAAAACCTCCAATTGAACATTCTACCATTAACATGATTGCGAATTATTATAAGCCAGGCCCTGCCACGGACCAAAAAGTACAGTACCGTATTACTGCTCCTTCATCACGTGATGAAGATGCCGATGCCGGAAAATGGTGGGTTTCCGAAAATTTTGTTGAGGGAAGCCCTAAAGTCACTGAAAATAACTTGTTGGGTGTAACAAAAATAAGTTCGGCATACCGATTAAGTGAGCCTTGGCCCGCCATGGAAATTAATCAACAAACGGCCGAAGAAGCCTTTCAATCTGTTCTTGACCATGCGGGTTGTACACTCCCTATTCGTGATAAAGTAGATGCGGATATTATAGGTGATGTACTCCATGGTACTGCCAAATATGGCAATAAAGGTATTATTGATAGCCCCGAAGATGTTGGTGGCTGGCCTGAATTGAAAAGTACTCCGGCTCCTGTTGATACCGACCATGATGGAATGCCCGATTTCTGGGAGGATAAGAACCAACTCGACAAACAAAACCCTGATGACCGAAATAGTGTAGCTTCGGATGGATATACAATGTTGGAAAAATATTTAAATACCTTCAAATAAATTCGACGGTCTATACCATTTTTAATGTATATGTTTTCCAAGGCTTGTTGTGTGATCTGCAGCATCTATACTATTAACGCTTTATAGATATGGAAGCTGAAGTATGGTAGCATGTTTAATACTGCACGTCAGTAAAGCAGCTGCCTTAACAAACAATATTCCTTACCTTAGTGTATAGAAGTAGAATAATACCCATAAGTCCACAATCAAAAACGTACAAATCAAAAACACGCACTACCATTCATATATGAAAATCCCCATTGTCAAACGCTTTCTACTCATCAATCTGATTCTTCTGCTCATAGCATGTCAAGAAAACCAAAATCGGGGTCAAATAAATACGGTCAAAGGAAGCATTGATTCGTCAGGATTAGGATTGACTTTAACCCATGAACACATCATGTCAAATTATGGTAAAGCCATAACAGCGACCTCGACTTATGACAGCCTAAAGTTGTTCGAGCAGGTTATTCCATATGTAAAGCGCTTGAAAGCGTTAGGGGTACAGTCAATTTTTGATTGTACCACGGCGTATTTCGGTAGAAGAAGTGACCTGTTGGAAATAATATCGGATGCTACGGGGGTTCAAATCATTACGAATACGGGTTTTTACGGAGCTGCAAATGATCGGTATATTCCAGAATTCGCATATACGGCAACCGCAAAATCGATTTCGGAAATTTGGATCGATGAATTCGAAAACGGAATTGATGGAACGCATATTAAACCGGGCTTTATCAAAATGGCTTTTGATGATGGCAAACCGCCTTCAGCAATTGACCAAAAGCTCTTCGAAGCGGGAATGCTGACCCATTTAAGTACGGGACTCACTATGGCCGTACATACCGGAAACAATAGGGAAGCCCTAAACTTACAGATCGACCTTTTAAATGCCCATAATATTGATCCAAGTGCATGGATTTGGACGCACGCCAATAAAGTTGAAGATGATACGATCTTAATTGATTTGGCCGCTAAAGGAGCATGGATTTCACTCGATGGCGTAAAGGCGTCCAATACGAAGGAATACCTAAAGCGCCTTAAACTTTTCAAACAAAAGAAACTATTGCATAAAGTACTATTGTCCCATGACGGGAATGGCTTTCCAAGCGGTGGTGCGATTCGGGATTTTAATGCGATATTCGAAAATTTAATTCCGGAAATGTTGGAAAACGGGTTTACGGAAGATGATATCAATCAAATTTTGGTAGAGAATCCGAAAGAAGCGTTTCGTGTTGGCATAAGACAAACAGATGTTTAACTGCATGCGATATGAGTGAAGAATACAATGAGGCCATTGCCTATCATTATAACGCCTATCGTCCACCGCTACACGAGGTGATTTTAAGTCGAGTACTGGGAAATGATGAGCGATTTCAAGACGGACTTGACATAGGCTGCGGCACGGGCTATTCTGCTATGGCATTGGCAAAGTATTGTTCCCAAGTTTATGGGGTAGAACCTAGTGCGTCAATGCTAAAAAAAGCAATGCCCCATAAAACGATAACCTATCTTAATGGTTTTGGAGGTGCCCTGCCCATACCAAATAGTTCGGTGGATGTTGTCACTTTTGCGGGCTCTTTATTTTATGCGAAATCACCTGCGCTTATCAAAGAGCTCCGTAGGGTCTGTCGCGACCAATCAACGATTATTGCGTATGATTTCAACGTTTTGTTGGATGATGTGCTACAGTATTGCGACATCAGGCTCGACGAATCACCATCTGATTATGATTTTGAGGTAAATTTTGACGACACGAATGATTTTTCTAAAATCGTTACGCATCAAGAACAGGTCGACCTTGCTGTAACGGCATCGGAATTAGCGCATATCTTGTTTGCCGATGCTATTATTTACAAGGCGTTTGTCAAGAAATACGAGGTTGCCGATCCATTCCCGCACTTAGTTGGAAAATTGGCGCTGGCAACGGCACAACGTAACCTAAAAGTAAAAATCTATTTTTCAAAATACGAACGGAAAACAACTTGAGCTGATCAATTTTTATAAAAAAGCCCGTGTGATGGAATTTCCACTTTCTCGAAATCGTTACTTTGCCATAAGATGGTCAATTTTCTCCCGGCCCCTTGCTGAAAATAGTTGAACGTAATTTTAGGCATTCCGGTTTTTAAAGAAGAGGAGCCTCTTTTCATACGACTAAGAATTAGTACCTTAGTTTTAGCACCCTGCCTACCTTAGGGGGCGAACATTGTATGAGACCGTTCAAAAAAGTAAATAGATCCACAAAAACAAGTGATGCTTAACGACCTAATAATTATATCAAACTTTCACAAAAGCAGACGCGGTTCTTTTTTAATTGGTTTTGGCTATTCAAGCCTGGCTCCGTTAGCTGCCATTGCCGTATTTGAGCTATTTAAGTATTTTGATTTTTGGCAAACCTTTATCCATTATGTATTTATATTATCGCTTTTGCAATACCTGGTGTCAATGGGTAACGGAATCGTTTGGGCCGATAAAATATTTGCTGATAAAAATGACAGCCGATGGATAAAAGTTCTAAATATAAACCACTATGCGGGTATTGTTTGTGCCACTTTATTTCTAAACCTTCCTTTACTTTTTGGGTATATTGTACTTGAAGAGAATGAGTTCTTTCAATTACATTGGTTTAATTATGAGGGCACGACTTCCTTATTCGATCGGTATTTGTTTGGTATATCTTCGGTAATAAGTGGTTTGACAATGGGTATCAGTGATATATTCGATGTGACCGTTTCTACCGTTAGACCCTTATCCATAACAGGAAAAATCATCTTTTCCCTATATAATATTTTGCTTGCCACTATTTTTATAGCCTCCTATCTTAATATTTATTTTGGTGCCCAACGCATAACAAACATTAAGGCTTACATCGCGGCGAAGCTTAAAAGATCGTTGCGTAGTGTTATGGTCATAGTCCTCATTCAAATTTTGCTGTTTATGGCTACCTACTTTCTTAAGGAGTTTATACCAACTATCCTGTATCAAATCGTTTTTTATAGCCTTTTGACCATACCCTTCTTATTGCTCTACGCGCTATGGATTTGGTGGTATTTGATATACCTAAAGAAATTTGAACAATAGGGAGAACCTATAAGTATAAACGATGGCTTTGAGCGGGACAATGGGTGCGGACAGATACCGAAACTCTATTTGGGTATAGTGGATCGTAATGCGGATTACCGTTTATAGGATCGCATTTTCTAATATGACACTTCGAATATTGCCCATGCACTTTATTGGGGATGTCAAAGTAAAAAGACCTGGAAAAACGTAGCGGAATCAATTTAAAAAATGAACCCCACTAAAAACGGGGCTTTTACGGCCGACTTGTCTTACGGTTCGAGATGTTGTTCTTATATTGTTCGAAGAATTTAATAAAAGTGAATATATGATCCATAAGCTTTTAATACTCGTTTTGACGGGATGTGTTTCCTACAATGTTACAGCCCAACCGTACGAGGGTAAATTTGCTGAAGCGAACTACGACGAATCCAAAGTACCGGAGTACGAACTCCCTGACCTGTTTTCCTCGTTCGATGGGAAACGTATAAAAACGGTTGAAGATTGGGAAAAAATTAGAAGACCGGAAATCGTCGACTTTTTTGCCCAAAACATGTTTGGCGAAGTGCCCACACCTTCAAGTCCAATTAAAAAAACGTTCCAATTAATTTCTGAAGACCAAACCCTTTTTGATGGGCTATGTACTAGAAAAGATGTACGCATAACTTTTGAAAACGAATTAGGAAAAGTCACGATGCCACTAGTGCTGTTTGTTCCGACCAAGGCAGCAGATAAAGTTCCGGCAATTCTACTGGCAAATGGCAATGACATCAAACGGGAAGCCCTGAAAATAAACGACTCACAGCGTTACGGTCAAACCGAAAATGGAATTCCCTTGCATCAGCTAATGAGCCGTGGAATTGGGGTGGCAACGGTCGATTATCAGGCATTTGGCCGCGACAATGAAAATAAGGAAGGAAAAGTAAGTGGCGGAATTTCAAATCTTTTTTTTAAAAATGGCCAAAAATTCACAAAGGAAAATGAGTGGGGCATGATTGCCATCTGGGCTTACGCTTTACGCGCCGGAATGGATTATTTGGAAACCGATAAAGCGGTGAAGAAAAATCAGGTGGCAACACTCGGCTGCTCCATAGCTGGGAAAGTCGCGCTTTGGGCTGCAGTAACAGATACACGTTTTGGAATGACACTGCTGGCAACGGCAGGTCACGGAGGTGATGCCATCTGGCGCCGTGAATATGGCGAAACCTTACAAAACATGTGTACCTACCTGCCCACCTGGATTTGTAGAAATGCCAATACATACGCTAAAAATGTACATGACTTGCCTGTCGACCAGCACTCACTATTAGCTGCAATGGCACCACGCCCCCTTTATGTTAGTAATGGGCAGCACGACTTATGGGCCGACCAAAAGGGACAATGGATCGGAACGTACAATGCAGCCCCTGCATATCAACTTTACAAAAAAGACGTGGCGTTTACGGCAGCGGAGCAACCTCCGATCAACCAACCCATTATTAAAAGTACGATCGGTTACCACGTTCGTTCAGGTGTACATGGCCTTGAGTTGTACGATTGGGAACAATACATGAAATTTGTGGAATATCATTTTTTGAACATGGAACCAAGAAGTGTAGAAGAAGTTTATAAATAACAAAGCCGCAATAGGCTATCCGATTGTTAACTACTAATTGGAAAAGACCGTTAAACACCTATGAAAATTGAGCTACTAGCAAAGCACCAACATTGGCTGCCCACCATTGCCAGTTGGTATGTGAAAGAATGGGGACAAACCAAAGACCTTGAAGAGACTCAAAAAGAAATTGAAAACCTACAGGCGTATCGCAATGAAAATAAGGTGCCCTTGATATTGGTGGCTTTTGAAAAGGATACCTTGTTAGGCGTTGTGCAACTTAAAATACGTGAAATGACCATATACCCGAACTACCAATATTGGGTGGGTGGTGTTTTTGTAGGGAAACAACATAGAAATCGGGGCATTGCGAAACTCCTGGTACTTGAAGCCATTAAGAAAGCACGCGAACTGCATATCGACAAACTATATCTTCAAACGGAAAACCGAAGCGGAGGATTGTATAAAGAATTGGGTTGGTCGGCGATCGAAGAGGTAAATTATAATGGGGAAGATGTCGTAGTTATGCAAAAGGAAATTGCAACCACGATTACATAGCCTCAAAAGCCAGTGGCTTGCAACGGTTCTTTTATTGTAGCAGCGGTGCGCTAAAAATATACTAACTTGGTAGTTCCCTCTTCATATAGTATAAAACATTCTGCCAAACTATGCTTTCCAATATATTTGCTTTTTTTCTTAAGATTTCTCCAGGACTGAAGCGCGCGGTTTGGAAAAAACTATATCAGTATTTGGCCAAGAAGTATCCGACTGCGGAGTGGACCTATATGAACTACGGCTACGAACCGAACGACCAAGTTGCTCCAATCCCTTTGAAAGCCGAGGAAGAGCGTGACCGGTATATGATTCAGCTATATCACCATGTGGCAACAGCCGTCGACCTTACCGATAAAGTCGTAGTTGAAGTCGGCAGTGGTAGGGGAGGCGGTTCATCGTATATCAAACGTTATCTGAACCCAAAAACGATGACGGGAATCGATTATGCCCTAAACGCCATCGCATTTAGCAATAAACAGCATTCGGTTACAGGGTTGACCTTTATTCATGGGGATGCAGAAAATTTACCGTTGCCCAATGCAAGTGTCGATGCCGTCGTGAATATCGAATCTTCCCATTGCTACGGGTCAATGAAAAAGTTTGTGGGACAAGTTCATCGCGTGCTACGGCCTGGCGGGTATTTTTTGTTTGCCGACCTACGTCCTTCGGAAGCGATTGATGAACTTGATACAACTTTCCGTGCTGCAGGGTTTCAAGTACTTAAAAAGGAATTGATTTCGAAGGAAGTCGTTAATGCCATGGAGGCCATTCACGAATATAAGGTAGCCTTCTTTCAAAGCAGGGTAAAAGGCTGGTTAAAAAAGCCGCTAAATAATTTTTTGGGAGTCAAGGGTTCAAACATTCATAAGCTATTGGACAATGGGGAGATGGTCTATTATCATTATGTATTGCAAAAATGATGGGCCGCGGACTTCGCGAAGGTTTTTATAGCGCCGCGGCATTACATATAAAAATGGAATACAAAATTCGTTTAAAATAGTGCCAAAATTGGCACCAGTAATCAAAATAAAATACCGAAGAATAGTTATGAGTGATGTAAACGTAAGTAACGCAATGATTGCGATCTTGAATTGTCATTTAGCGATCCTTATCATCGGGTATAAAATGCAAAAAATAAGGGTATTGATTTCGTATGTAAACGCGGTTATGGTAATCGGTATTTTTGTTTTTTTGGCTATCGATAATCTTCCCGTAGAATAACATAATTTTGAATTTAGTGAATGGGTTGTACTCGGTCTTGAAGTGGGTATTTTAATAGGCGCCCTTTATGGCATTGGAGGGTTTAATAATAAAACGGCGGTAAAAGCTATAAACTATATGGGCTTTGGTATTCATTTATTAGCGACCTTGGGAATGCTTTATTATATGGCAACATTCAAACTGAATAGACTTTTTTAATGCCAAATGACGTTTGTGCATCAGTAGAAAAGGTGATGCTGTGCTTTTCCATAAAACAACCTAATGATAAAAATTTTTAAAATTAATATGGTGCTGCTATTGCTGGTATGCAATCAATTACCAAGCTATGCCCAATCAGAAAATGATATGACAAACCATTCCCTTATACTGCCGCTAAAAACCGGCAAAAACCCTAGTGTGCAATGGGAGACATTGGTCATTGCCCCGGTCAATCTCTTTATGCAAACACAACCGATAACCGATACCAGTCCGCATATACAACTCGAATTAAATGTCGTTGAAGATACGAATAGCTATACTACGTTTCTGTGGTACTATGGTGCGGCTAATGGAGGCGCAAAAACAAACTACCCCAAAGCCTATCAAAACTATGCCTTTGATCTAAAAATCGATACAGCGGAGGTAGCATTGGTGGTTAAGAAATTAACTTTTGAAAAGGCCCTATTTCTAGAGTTAGGGCAAACAGCGGTTATCGGAAACCTGACCCTTCGGTTTGAAGATTGTATAAGCGAATGGTCAACGGATAGTAATGGAGACCAGACCGATGCCTTTGCGACCTATACGATTTCGGTTTCGGAAGCGCAGGAGCAGCAAACCCTATCGTTTACGTCACTGGAAACACAAGGTGGAAACGAACTAGCCCTACCGTGGAAGTCTTATAAAATTTTGGTAAAGGAAACTACTGAAAAAGCAATAAAGCTAATGGTGTTTAAAAACAAATAAAAAATACACTCATTACGGAATTCTGTAATGCATATTTAAAAAAAATCAGGAGCTTTACCCTGAAAGCAGAACGAATATAAAAGACCCAATAAAAAAGCCTTTAGCTATACATAAACTTAGAAAATGGTGTGGTAAACCAGGGGTTTATATTTGTGGGCCTTTATTGCGAACATTTGGTATATTAGTTCTATCATATAAATATAGTTACTAGGGACTATATACAATTGTTGTAAAACATTTTGACCAACCTCCAATGAAAGGAATAATAACAGCCATTTTAGACACTTCAAAAGACAGATTAAAAAATCCTTTTATTGGAGCATTTGCTATTTCTTGGATAGCCATTAATTGGAAACCGATAGTTACCTTTCTATTTTCTGACACATCTATACAAGAGCGGATTGCATTAATTGAACTGAATTACGAATCGAATTGGAATATTCTATTTTTACCATTGATTTTCGCTGGTATTTATATTATTGTTTTACCCTATTTAATGTTAGTATTTGACCTAATTTCTAACAATGCCTTGAAAAAAAGAAAAGAAAATTTATTCGACCATAGATTTTATGATATTGAAGGGAGAAAAAAACTAGCTATTGGGGAAAGTGAGTTAGAAGATATAAAGGCTAATTACCGAGAAAAAGCGGATTTGAATAAAAAAGTTCAACAATTGTCTACAAACATTGAGAAAAAGAATGAATTTATTGAAAGCCTACAATCCAAAATAGAAACGCTTAATACGGATTATGAAAACTTAAAAAAATTATCTACTGATTCAATGAACTTAAGTTTTACTGTTGATGAAGAAAAAGAATTGAATAAAGAATACGCGGAATTTAGAAACGAAGATTTTTCAGAATATTTTACCGAAGTTGGCTCAGAAGTAAGTCAAAACAATTCAATACCTTCTAAAATTGACAAAATAATAATTGAAAAATACATTTATGCCGGAATAATAAAAAAGATAGTCGATAAAGAAGAGCAATCAATAAATTATGTTTTCACCCGTAAAGGAAGATTTTTCTGGAAAGAATATGTTAGTGGAATAAGAATATCTAGAAGTAACCCGGTATTTAAAAGTGGAGATAATTTACCGTTCTAAAAAAACGTTTTACAACACTATGTATGCGCAATGGCCGCTAAATTCTGGCGCTCCGCCAAGGCCACTACGCATACACTTACCGTTATGCTTTATTATGACAAAACCCAATAAACCAAGAAATGCCAATACTTAATGAGATAATAGATTGGGTGGAAAACAAGCCTATATTTTGGCAGGTAGCAATTGACCGCTTAATCCGAAATAGTGAACTAACTGATGATGACATATCTGAGTTGAAGGAGATATGTATGAGTGATTATGGCTTATCGGATTTTGATTTTGATGAAGTAGATTTTGAAGATTTAAGAGAATTTGCCGATAACTCAGCAAGCAATGAAAATGTAAGGCTCTCTAAAATCACCAATGTAGATAATATAAATGCCCTTTCGAAAACAAGTGAATTAGAATTTGCACCTAATGGGCTAACATTGATTTATGGTGATAATGGTTCAGGGAAATCAAGTTATGTCAGCATTTTAAAACATACTTGTAACACAAGAGGGCATAAGCCAAAAATAAATGACAATTTGTATGACCCAGCTTGTTTTGGAAATGATAAAAAAGCAGATGTAGAATATACTACTAATGGAACAAGCTTTTCAACTGTTAATCTTATCAATGAAAGTGTAAATGATAATACTCTAAAAAAAATTGATGTATTCGACACTTTTAGTGCCAACCATTACATTGAAGGTGAGGATGAGATTGCTTTTATCCCGCAAGGATTATCAATCGTGGAAAAATTGGCGGAAGCGGTTAATAAAGTTAAATCCCAACTAGACGTTGAGCTATCAGATCCCACTTTAGACAAGTTTGATTTTGAGCTTTTGGAAGTTGCTGAGGGTACAACAGCGAAAGTATTTCTCGATAATTTAAGTTCAGAAACAACACTTGACGAGTTAAGAGCAGAATCTATATGGAATAACGCAAAAAGTGCAAGAGTAGAAACTCTGACCAAAGAAATAGATAAACTAAAGGCGTCTGACCCAAAAAAAAGTTTAAAATCGAATGAAGAAAAAATTAAACGCTTTCGTATTTTACAAAATAAATTTCAAGCTTTAGAGAACAACTTGACAGGGCAGGCTTTAGTTAACTTTAAGCAAATACTAAATAGTTTTTCACAAACGAAAAAAGCACTCGCTGACTCTTCAGAAAAAGCCTTTTCAGATTTACCAATGGATGGAGTTGGGAATAGTTCTTGGAAATTACTGTGGGAAAGTGCTAGAAAATTTTACAATGAAAGTACTCAAACAGATAACTTTCCAGAAGTTACTGAAAACAGCAACTGTCCTCTCTGTTTTCAAGATTTAGGTGAACAAGCAAAAAATAGGTTCACTACGTTCGAAGAATTTGTAAGGAATGACATTCAAAAATCTTATGATGAAGCACTTGAAAAATATGATTTAGCAATTGATAATTTAGACAGACTTGAGTTCAATTTTAGCGAGCAAGAACCAATAGCCCTTGAATTAGACGAAATCGTTGAAAAGTACTCTGAGATACAAGCTGAATACTTAAAAATACTTTCAAATCAGAAAGATTACATAAAGAAGCTTTTTAACTCAAAGAAAACAGTTGAAAGTATTTACCCTGTTGAGATTGATGACACCCCTAAAACTTTAATTCAAGAACTCATTAAAGAGTTAGAAGCAACTAACGAGAAATTAAAGGTTCAATCCATAGATGAAGATTTAAAACCACTTGTCAAGGAATTATATCAGCTAAAAGGAGGAAAAAAGATTTTTGATTACAAATCAAAATTGGGTCGTGAAGTTTATCGACAAAAAAAGATTAAGCTACTAAATCAATGCCTGAGTATATGTAATACTCGAACAATTACAATTCTAAGTAATGAGTTAACAACTAATTACGTAAATCAAAATCTCAAACAGAATTTCCAAACGGAACTAAAAAAATTAGGTTTTAAAAACATCAAGATTGAAACTGAAACTAAAGGGCAAAGAGGCAAGCAATATTACTACCTTAGACTTGACGAAAATAACACAAACGGAATCGCATTAAAAGATGTCCTAAGTGAAGGAGAACACAGGTGTATCTCTTTATCTACTTTTTTATCTGAATTGTCAATTTCGGAACACAAAAGCGCAATAATTTTTGACGACCCTGTATCTTCACTTGACCACAAGTGGAGAAATAAAATTTCTAAAAGGATTACAGAAGAAGCATTAGAAAGACAAGTTATTGTATTTACCCACGATATTACTTTTCTATTAATGATAGAGGAGCATTGTTCAAAGCTAAATTGTGACTTAGATGTAAAAAGTCTGACTAGGAAAAAAACTGAGACGGGCATAATTGCAACGAACCCACCTTGGGACACTCTTTCGGTTAAAAAACGTCTTGGAGTCTTGAAAAATGGTTTAGTTAGGTTAAAATCAATTGAAAAAAATAAAACCGAAGAGGTTTACAGAGAACATGCAAAACCCTTTTATGGTAAACTAAGAGAAACTTGGGAAAGGTTTATTGAGGAAGTTTTATTAAATAAGGTTGTTCAAAGATTTGGAAGAGAAATTCAAACTTTAAGGATTAAAGTGCTCACAGACCTAACAGATAACGACTATAATCTGATTGAGGAAAACATGAAAAAATGTTCGACTTATATGAGGGGGCATGATTCCTCAGGTGCTTTAATTGAAACTATGCCAGACTCTGATGAAATCGAAGCTGATATTAAAGTACTAGAAGATTATTTAGATGATATGCGAAAACGAAAAAGACAATAAAAAACAAAGCGTAACACGGGTAACCGTTACAAACCCATTAATTCAGAAAAAAGGTTAAACACCCACCTTTAGAAGCTTTTTTGACGTCAAGGCAGTTGTAGCAAGCTAATTTCCAATGTTCCGATTTTATCACCCCATTGCCGATTTTTTACCCAATTACCGCTAAACACCGATAACCAGTTTATACCCGACCCCGCGAATGTTTACAATTTTTACCTTGGGGTCCGCTTCGAATTTCTTGCGCAATTTCGATATAAAAACATCCAGGGTCCTGCCCACATAATCGCCTTCGTCTCCCCAGACCTTATTAAGAATCACCTCGCGTTCCACACTAGTGTTGACCGCGTTGTACAGTAATAAGAGCAGATCGGCTTCTTTGCCGGTCAACTCCGTTCTTTGATCTTTAAATACTAGTGCCGTATTCCTTTTGTCAAATTGGTAGTCACCCAAGGGAATCAAATTCGGATCGACACTGGCCTTACGCCTTTTCCTCCACAGAAAAACAAGGGCCCCTAACATAAAAACGAGCAGTAGCGCAAGAATATAGGGTACTTGCCCTGCTTTAAACGACGATCCGCCCGAAGCACCTTGGGCAACGTCTTGTACTGATACCATGGGTGTATCTGGCCCCATCAAGGTGAATAAAAGACGATAACAGGCCTTGGGTTGAACCCTTGATTTGCATGGAATAATGTCCGTTTGTTCCCAATCGTTCATTTCATAACTATAGACCACCGCACCGGTTTCGCATTGCGCTACCTCTACGATATAGCTGCTGGCCATACCCGTTTCGTTGACCACTTGATTGATCGTAGCCACCAGGTCTTCCGGGTAGAATTCAAAGGCAGCTTCGAATGGAATGCTATAGCGATCACCTTCCTTTTTGATCGGTAATACGCGAGAGATACTATCACCGGAGCTGAGCAGTACCTGATGTCCGATCATCCGCAATGAGACTTCGATATGTCTTTCGTCTGGCCGCAATTGGGCAGTACTCCTGAAAATAAAAAGCAAGAGGCATACAAATGTGAACAAAGCTATTTTAAACGGTCTTGGGCCCATGCTACAAAACTATTTATATCTGTGGAAGTTTAAGTTGTTTTACACAAAATTTACATCATTTTACATTTGAGATACCGATTGAAAGGGCTATCCACGTTAGATTTGATAGTAATTAATCATTAAATCAATCGGATATGAAAAAGAATAGTATCATTTTTTGCGTAGCATTGGCAGCCTTTGGCCTAAATGCCTTTGGTTTTATGAATTGGAACGATTTCGAGACCGAACAGGTAGAAACATTGGGTTGTGAGGCTGTGGCTATCAATAGTCTCGTCACGGAGAAAATCAATGAGCGAATCTTGTCCGATTTTATGTATGGTCCAAACCAACCGGAGAAATTTCGGTTTTCGCTATACGGAGGCACCGATGTTCGTGTAAAGCAAGCGGAATATGAAGGGGGCACGAAGGCGCTAAGGGAATATTTCAAGGCAAACAGCATAGAAGCCGAAGTCAAGGCCAACGTGCAAATGGACGAACTGCCCCCTTTTAAGCTCGTTTTTACGGTGACCAAAAAAGGGATGATCGAAAATGTAAAAATAGAGGGAACTTCGGGCTACCTTTCCATAGACAATACCATGATCAAACTCATCAGCAATACGCCGGGGAAATGGGAACCGGCCGAAAATGCCAAGGGTGAAAAAATCGACCAAGAACTGGTCATTTCATTCGGATTAACGGGTTGTTAAGTCTGGTATTGACGGTATTATGGGTTTTGGGCCACTCTTAGGACCTCAAAAGAAGTTTTAAAATATCATTATTGGTTAGATCGTGCCAAGAGAATAAATTAACCACCAAATATGACTTCACCCGTAAAAGTAATCCCGAATTGTTTATGATAAAACAGCATATCGTTATCCTATTTTCCATCTTGTTTTTTGCACAGCTGGGAATGGCGCAAGCCACGGGCACCTTTACCGACTCGCGCGATGGGCAAACGTATAAAACGATTCGCTTTAAAAATGCTTTGACGGGCTCCACGGTTACTTGGATGGCCCAAAACCTGAACTATAAGCTGCAAGACAGCTATGCGTATGATGACAATGAGAACCATCGAAAGGAGCTAGGCTTGCTTTACACTTGGGAAGCAGCGAAAAAAGCTTGCCCCAACGGTTGGCATTTAGCAACGGATAGCGAATGGGCACAGCTGGTGCGTCAATTCGGCGGAGCCGATAAGGCCGGTGAGGCCCTAAAGAGCGCCAACGGCTGGAACGAAGGCGGAAATGGAACCAATAGCAGCGGGTTTAATGCACTTCCGGCCGGTATTCGCAGAAATAATGGGTATGACGTTCTGGGATATTTCGGTTTCTGGTGGTCGGCCACACCCACGGGTGAAGCCGGTAAAGCTTGGTTATGGGACATCAGTTATGGAGGTCCTGATATGTCAATTAAATCAAAAGTGTGGCGTTTTGATGGCGATATTCTCGGGGGACTCTCGGTTCGTTGCGTCAGGGATTGATTTGTCCAGTTGCATAATTTAATCTAAAATTCCTTGGGACTCTGCCCCGGGGTTTTCTTATTACCGCTCCTTGGGAACGGTCGGATTCACTTTTTAAAAGAATTAGGGTAGGGCAAAATAGAGGGCCGAAAGCTTTCGGGACGGTTTTTGATCCCCAAAGTCAAAATGACACCGGCGAAACCCGCCAGAACGACAATTGTCGGGCTAGGATACCTGTAGCGCTGCCCTGGGGATAGTCGGTTTAAATCTACGGGCATAAATAAGGGCCTTATCCACAAGCATTTGCTATCTTAGTCATAAAAGGTAAATATGATCAATGATCATATACCTATGTTAGGCACCATTAAAAAGAATACATGAAATTTATTAAGCACTTATTTTTTATAATTTTCTTTATTGGAATAACAAATCAATGTTTAGCCCAAGTTAAAAAAGATACCCTGAGTGTTTTATTTGTTGGAAACAGCTACACATACTATTCTAATATGCCTCATCTTGTTTCTCTGATTTCAGACAGTACTAAAGTCAAATTAATAACCTCTAAAAGCACTGCAGGTGGAGCTAAATTAAGCGACCATTGGAATGGCAACAAAGGACTTAAATCAAAAGAAGCAATAAGCAGTGGAAAATACGATATTGTTGTATTACAAGGACAAAGTAAGGAAGCTGTTAAGGAAAAGGAAGAATTTCTCATGTATTCTAAAAAGCTATCTGACCTAGTTAAAGCGTCTGGTGCAAAACCGTACTTATATGTCACTTGGGCTCCACAAAAAAATCCACAATATCAAGAAACAATAACAGAAACGTTTCAACAAGCATCAAAAGAAAGTGATTGTGGACTTGTTATGGTTGGAGAAGCTTGGAAATTAGCTAAAACATTAAGACCAGATATACAATTGTTTTTACCAGATGGTAGTCATCCAACAGATTTAGGAGCATTTTTAACGGCTTGTGCCTTTGTAAACACTTTTTCGAGAGAACTGCCTAAAAATCTACCTGACAGGTTTTTTATAACTGATTCCGAAGGAAAGGAAGTTATGATTTTTAGGGAAAATTATTTAGATATTGCCTTTTGTCTAAAGTTGGTTCAAAGTTTATAAAAAAACAGTGCCTAACGGTAACCGTTGCACTAGCCGTTAGTTCATAAAAAACGGATCCATCGAAGCCTCTTTAAGAGGCTTTTTCGGTGTCAGGTCGGAAACGCAAAGCTAATTTTTGGTTCTTTGTAAAAGCGCTGAACAGGCATTCAAAGGTGTTTTCCATGGAATTAGGGACGGTTTCTGATTCCCAATCAAAATAAACCGGCGAAACCGGCCAGAACGACAATTGCCGGGCTACTACCCCTGTGGCGCTGCCCTGGGGATCGTCGGTTTAAATCTACGGGCATAAATAAGGGCCTTATCCACAAGCATTTGGTATCTTAGTCATATAAGGTAAATATGATTAGTGATCATATACACTTGTTACAACAAATAGCTTCAAAAATAAAATCGGAACTGAATTGAATTCAAAACTGGATTGTTAAAAATTAAGAGTTCGAATGAACGATAGATTTTAACTCCAATAATATCAGATTATGAGAACAACAATTCTATTAATTTTTATTTGTTTAGCTAGTCCATCATTCTCCCAAGAATTTCTTAATCTTGGCTTCGAATATGAATTTCGAGGCTCTGAAATACCAAAAAAGTGGTGGTATGCCACACAATCTGGGTATAATTTTAAGTTGGATGGAAATGAAAAATATAATTTAAAAAAGAGCTTAAGGATATCAAGCAATAATCCTAAGGAAAATCAGACTGGAGTTTTTACAGCAAGTTTTCCTATCGCTTTTGCAAAAGGCAGAAGAATAGAGCTTAGAGGCTATTTAAAAACCGAGTCAATAAATAACGGTTATGCCGGTCTTTGGTGGAAAGTAGATGGACAGAATGGGGTTTTAGGGTTTGATAATATGGAGGACAATGGGTTAAAAGGTACGAATGACTGGCAGGAAGTCTCGCTAAAGATGCTCGTTGACGAGAAGGCTACAGAAATTACCTTTGGGGGCTTATTGGTGGGTAACGGAGTAGCTTGGTATGATAATTTTGAAATTCTGATTGACGGAAAAATATTTAACGATTTACAACCAAGATCAACCGAACCCACAACCGACGAACTGGCATGGCTAAAAAAAAGTGTTTACCCTTTATCAACTTATGACCCTAGTACGAAATCCGATGTAGATCTTGAAATTTTCGGTTCTCTAATAGGAGATGCCCAAGTTGTAGGTCTTGGCGAGGTTACGCATGGTTCAAGCGAAATATTCCAAATGAAGCATCGAATAATCAAATTTCTAGCCGAGAAAAAAGATTTCGAAATTTTTTCCGTGGAGGCCAATATGCCTGAAGCATATAAGCTCAATGACTACACTATGCATGGAAAGGGAAACCCAACGGAATTGATTAAAGGCATGCATTTTTGGACTTGGAACACCCAGGAAGTATTGAATATGGTTGAATGGATGAAGTTGCACAACGCTTCCAAACAAAAAATACAATTCACGGGATTTGATATACAGTATTATAATTTATCGGTAGAGGAATTGGAAAAAGCATTTAAAGATGATAATACTATATTGGACGATTTGACAGCCATTGAACGGATATTGGATAAAACTTCAGCAAAACATCAAGGTTCAAGGATGGGTGCTGTTTCCCAAGACGATAAAGATACTATCGTGGGAAAATTGGAACATGTGAGGAAAGCAATTGGAAAATTAGGTCTTACCAAGGATAGGACAGCATGGCTATACCAAAATATTAGGGTCATTGAGCAATATATGGATAAAACTGTTTTCTCACGGGATAAATTTATGGCAGAAAACCTATTGTGGATAAAATCCCAAAATCAAGGTTCGAAAATTGCTGTTTGGGCGCACAACGGTCATATACAGAGAACGATGCACGGCATGGGAAATTATCTGTCTGATAGCTTGGTGAATGATTATGTGGCGGTAGGTTTTGCATTCTATGGAGGCACGTATACAGCAACAGGCGAAAATGGGCTAACCACCTATCAGGCGCAGGCACCTTATAATGGTACTTTTGAAAGGTTTTTCGGATCTATCGATGTTCCTATTTTTATTATTGATCTGCGAAGTGTTAAAGAACAAAAACCAATGCATGCCAAATGGTTATTAGAAAAGCTGGACTTCAGACAAGTAGGATCTATGAAGTTAGAAAGTGAATTTTACGAGACAGATATTAGCGAAGATTATGATTTGATAATCTTTATCAATAATTCATCGGGTTCCAAAATTTTGGATTGACTTTTAACTTTAGAATAGGAAATCGGAATGGACTTCTGAGCAAGTTTGTTCAGTCGGAATTGAATCAGAACGTGCTTACTCGAATCCGTCGCAACTTGTTGTAACAAAACCTAAACATAATGCGGACTTTAGGGTAAAACCGAAAGGTCTGTGTATATTTAT